>Ga0182018_10000019_pt1 | contig 202985 bp, 179 predicted proteins | sample 812P2MmetaG_FD_120490 | JGI IMG/M metagenome (GOLD analysis project Ga0182018, IMG submission 120490) | Permafrost microbial communities from Stordalen Mire, Sweden - 812P2M metaG | ecosystem: Environmental > Terrestrial > Soil > Wetlands > Permafrost | place: Sweden: Stordalen | collected... | reverse complement strand
GGTGTCACACACATAGACCGATTCCTTTTCATTGAACGCAATCAACTTCCCATCCGGGGAATAACTTGCGCCGCGCGCCGTGATATTTCCCAACCGCTTCGCCGCACCTCCCAGCACCGGCATGGTCCATATTGTTCCCCGCTGTGTTTCGTCGTTCAGATCGCTCTGCAGGAACAAAAACTCGGAACCATCCGGCGAAATGTCCAGGATACTCGTGGTGTCAATCGCGGCGCGGCGAGGCGCAGTGGCTCCCCCTTTTACGGACATTTCCACGGGGTTATGTCCGCTGTCGAAATAAATACGCGATCCGTCCGTGAAGATCGAGGGACTCTTGGTTTCGCTCGAAAAGGTGAGCTGCTCCATTGGCAGTGGCGCAGAATTGACGGGAGTTCCGCGGCCGGTAAGCGCAACCCACGCGGCAGCGCAGACCACCGCCGCGGCTCCAATCCAGATCCACTTCCTCGATTTTTCTTGCTTTGCCAGCTCTGCCGGCAACCCGATCTGCGATCGTTCCGTCTCCTTCTTCATCAGCCGGCGCAAATCCACCATCAATTCATGCGCCGTTTGATAACGGTCCTCGCGATCCTTCTCCAGAGTCTTCACAACGATTCGTTGGAGTTCTTCGGGTACCTGGAGGTTCAACTCGCGAATGGGTTTCGGCTCTTTGTGCAGAATCTCCCCGATGATCGTTGCGGAAGATTCTCCGGGGAATGCTCGCTTCCCGGTCGCCATCTCATAGAGCACAATACCAAACGAAAAAATGTCGCTCCGCGCGTCGATGTCCTTGTCCTGCGCCTGTTCTGGGGACATGTACGCGACCGTTCCGACAATGGCGCCGCGCTCCGTGATAGGACCTGAAATCGTTGGCGCCTCGCCGATTGGCGTGCTGTCCAGCATCACGCGTTTCGCCAGGCCGAAGTCGGCCAGCTTCACCTCACCCCGGCTAGTCACAAAAATGTTGGATGGTTTGATATCCCGGTGGACGATCCCGTTCTTGTGCGCAATCTCCAACGCTGCGGCGATCTGCGTCGCATAGTCCAGCAACGTTTCCAGCGGCAGCGGACGCGATCCGATCTTCTGCTTCAGCGTTTGCCCTTCGAGCAGTTCCATGGCGATGAACGTCTGGCCATCCTGCTCGCCGATGTCATAGACAGTACAGATGTTGTGGTGATTTAGCGCGGATGCCGCCTGCGCCTCGCGTTGAAAACGCGCCTGCGCATGAGCATCCCGCTGTCCTTCCGGTGGGAGAAACTTGAGGGCCACGAAACGTCCTAGCCGGGTGTCCTCGGCCTTATACACCACCCCATTTCCTCCAGCGCCAATTTTCTCGACAACGCGGTATCGCGATGTCGTTGTCTGGCCGCTGGGTGGTGTCCGTGGGTCCTCCATTCTCTGCGTATCTTAGGGGTATCCATCCATGTAAGTCAATCAAGAGGGTTTAGCACCTGTCTGATCGTCATAATTCACGCCAGCTCCTTCCTTTTCTCACACCTCACACACTGTCGTATTAATGGGCTCGGTAACGGAGCCTGCTTCGTTTGTGCGCCGGGGAAAGGAACAATGTCCGATCAGCCGACAAACCATTCGGGGTGGATGCCGGCTACGGAGATGTCTTCGGTTTACCGCACGACAATCTTGCCGACGAGCTTCGATTGATTGATGGAGTTCACTACCTGCAAAGGGAACTCCCCCGGCGCAACCGGCTGAAATTCGAAATCATAGGTTTCGCCAGAGGCGATATGCAGTACCGCATCGCCCGGCATCGCCAGTCGCGACGGGACTTTGGCCCCGTCCTTGGACACGGGGCGCCACGTTGCAAGGTGCTCGTTGCTGCCGAGCTGAACGTCAGCGGCGAGATTGGGGGCCATGTTGATCACCCGCAAGCGATACGTAGCGCCGCGGTTGAATACCATGGGGCTGAACTCTTCCGACCCGTTTAGGGTGATTCGCGTGGCGTAAAAGCCGGTGTCGCGCGTGCCAATGATCAGCAACCTGTCGTGCTCGGCGTCAAACGACTCGCCCGGCTCGAGGACGATCAGGCCACCGTACACTCCGCCGGAGATCTGCTTCGGATCGGCAGCATGGGTGTGATAGATGAACGTCCCAGCGCGATTGGGGGTGAAGCGGACGACGAAGCTCGCGCCCGGCTTAATGGCAGGGGTGACTTGATCGCCAGCGCCGCCTCCCACCACGCCATCGTAGTAGCTATCGAGTTCCAAGCCGTGCCAGTGGATCGTAGTGGGTGTATCGAGGTGGTTCACCACCGTGATCTCCATCGGCTCGCCGCGCGTCAACACCAGCGGTGGGCCCGCAGATTTACCCTCCTCCGAGTCCATCTTGTTCTTTCCCTCACGCAGCGAGCAGGAGAAGGTCCGCGACTCCCCGTCAGCTCCATTGGGTTCGATCACAAGGTCGATCTTCCGCGCGGTACGGGGCGAGGTGGGCACCGGCGCTGACGTCGATGCTTTCACATTGATCATGAGCACCAGTCCGGCCATGTCGTTCATAGCGTCCATCGCGTCATGGTGTGCGGGAGTTGCAGTTGCGCCTTCGGCTTCGTCATAGTGTTGCGCCATCGCCCAGTTGAACACCGGCACGCGCTCGTCGGAAGAGACGTGAAGATGGAAGTGGCAGTGGAAGAGCCAGCGGCCGGCGTGCCCCGGCGTCCATTGCAGCATCATGGTGTTCCCCGGTTGGAGGTTCTGTGTCACGACCGACTGCCGGTCGCCGTCCGCGTAGGCCGTGTCCGTCTCGAAATTCCCCAGACTAAGCATCTCGTAGAACGCACCGTGGAGGTGCATCGGATGTTCCGAGAAGCTGGGGTTGATCACGCGCCAGCGGATGTTGTCGCCGGCCGTATATTCCAGCGGTTCCGTGTACGGGTAGGACTTGCCGTTGATGGTGACGACCTCGAAGGAGGGGTGCACGACATCAGCTGCCGCGAGCATGGAATTGATGACGAATACGCGGTCCGCGGCGACGGGACCGGCAGGGTCCACGATGAAGGCGCCGTTCAGGTGCGTGTCGGTGCGAAAAGGCTGCACGACGGTCTGGAGCCCGGCCTTATAAGGCTCAGTCGTCCGCGCCCAGTAGTAATAAGTCCCGGGTGCGCCCGCGGCAAAAATGAACTCGCGGCTTTCGCCGGGGGGAATCTCAACGCCGGTCTTGTCATCGCCGGGACGCGTGTTTAGCCCGTACACCGTCGCTTTTATCTTTAGCTTGTTGGTGACGGTGGCGTGGACGGTGGTGCCTTCCGACATGCGCAGCATGGGCCCGGGAATCTGTGCCGCACGTCCGGCCTCACCGAAGGCCTGAACGAAAAGTTGCGGGCCATCGTCCGCCTCGGGACGCCACGCGCCGCTGCGCAAATCGAGTTGGACGTTGAGCACGCCATTCTCGAGCTTACCCGCGGGGCTGCGGTTCTGATTGGCAACGATTTCGTCGGCCGCCGAGGCTGACGGAATCGCCAATACAGACAGAAGGCACACAACCGCGGAACAACAAAGAAGACGATGAGTTGTTGGCATGTCCCTCCCAGGATTGGCTCACACTATGGGCCTCTGGGCAGGAAAGTCAAGTCCACTGGATGCAAGGCGGCGTACTCGGAAATAATCCACATGGCCGATAAACGTCAAGCACACCGGCGGCGATGTTCGGTGTATTGTCTTGGCGCTAACCAAATGGAAGAACACCGAGTGAGGGAACACCAGATATGGAAATCAAAAGAATTGGCTCGCAACCCTCTGTCAAGGGACCGTCAGAGTGGTTCACAGGCACCGTCCGCATCGATCCGCTTTTCCAGGCACCCGATCCGGCGCTTGTTCAAGGTGCCGGCGTAACCTTTGAGCCGGGCGCACGGACCGCGTGGCATACGCATCCGCTCGGTCAGACGCTGATCATCACGGCGGGTTGCGGGTGGGTCCAGCGCGAAGGCGGAGCGATCGAGGAGATACGGCCCGGTGATGTGGTCTGGTTCCCGCCCGGCGAGAAGCACTGGCATGGGGCCACGCCGGTTACGGCCATGACGCATATCGCCATTCAGGAAAAGCTCAACGGTAAGGTGGTCGACTGGATGGAACACGTAAGTGACGAGCAATACCGAAAGTGATCGATTCCGTGATGAATTGTCGGCCTCGCGCACGCGCCTGATTAACGCGAGCACAATTGCCAGGGCTCAGAGACTGTTCATTTTGCTCCAGCTTTTCCGTCATGGCTACAGGAAACCAAGCAGCGCACAAGTCCAATCGATCGTGGGATACCCTCGGTGACTTCACAGCGACAACGCGAGTTTTGCCGATCTCAAGCTTGGCGCTGGCAATCGGAGCCTTGGCCTCGTTCGTCGCATTGGCCTTGCGTCGACTGATTGGACTCTTCACCAATCTAAGCTCCTTCCCGTGCTGGTGACCGATAGGCGGCAGGCGGGGAGCTTTGCTAAAGCGCGCGGACGCAATAGCAGTAGCATCAACACACCCTTCACTAAAAGGGGAAAATCGATGCGAACCGAACGACGCCGCGAACCTCGGTATCCGTTTATTGCAATGGCCGAAATTGTTGACGAAAAGGAACATGCTCGGACGTCCTCACGCATCACCTACCTTAGTCTGCACGGATGCTACGTAGAAATGATGAATCCATTTCCTCAGGGGACGAACGTGATGATCGAAATCTGCACCGAAACGGAGTCTCTGGAGACGCACGCGACGGTGGCGTTTTTTGAGTCGCAGCAGGGGATGGGACTAACCTTTAGGGAAATGCCCGAGTATTCCGCGAATGTCTTGAACAGGTGGCTGGTACAAGCCAAGGGAAAGAAAGCCAACTGATTCCCACGGCTTTATTTCCGAGGGTGCGCCGGTCACCCGGATCAAACAGCGGCAGCATCATTTTTTCGGATGAGACTTGCTGAAACGGGACGACGCGACGAGATATTGGCCCTCGTCATCGTCCGCCGCGTCGAGATCGAGCGCATAGGCTCGATTCGCTTCGTTTAAGGTCCGCGCTCGAAAGTAATACGTCTTCCCGGCTTCCGCAGTGAAATTCGCCAGCGCAAACAGACCGGAAGGTGTCAGAAAACCGGATTGCCAATTCACGCAAATGTGATGGTCGCCCGGCTCGACGCTGATGAAGATATAGGAATTCCCTCGGACCGCGCCGGCCCAGGCGCCATCCACACCCACTTTGACGATGGGCTGCGCTGTGGATTCTCCGACGAACGACCCGATCACGTAGAGAGATGCTTTGCCGGCTTCGGGCTGCGCAAGAGGATGCTGGCTAGGGTCTGCTGTCGCGTCAAACAGCACTGTTTCCGAGCCGCACGCTTTCGTACGTAACGTCGTCTCCGGACCCTGGGCGAATGCTGAAGACGCAATCAGAAACGAAGCACTCAGAAGGAGGACCGCTGGCCAGAATTTCATTTTCACGGGACCCTTTCGAATCGTGAGGTCGAGCACCGCCCTCATAGACAAAGACGTCCACCCGGGTGGCCCGGTTTCTGAAAACACGAAACTCATGCGCGGGCGAAATCGAAGCCTCAAGCGGTCACGCTTGCGGCAGGAACCGCGGTACTACGGATGGGAGAGCGGCGACGAGCGAAGCACAATTGCTCGTAGGGAAAACGGGAAATTGTAGAAGCTACAAAATCCACAACTATTTTTTTTAAAATGGATGATTAGGCTTGACATGGAGGAAAAGGGGCATAATATGTGGTCCAAAGTAGAGTGAAGTGGGAAGTAGTAGGAAGCACTGGCAGATACTAGGGCGATGTGGAAGTGGCCGGGAATTAAGGGCTTTACGGGCGATTTGGGCATCCAGAACAGTCTTTGCATCGGTCTTTTGCGCGGAGCACATGACGAGCGACTTTTTTGGCGAGTCCATGGCGGTACCGGCGAGCAGGATAAGGGCAAATGAACCTGCGGGGCAACTGTCCAGCGAAGGTCGACGAGAAGGGGCGCTTGAAGGTACCTGCGGGGTATCTCGAGTCGCTGAAGGAGTATGGGCCGCAATTTTATATCACGAGTGTTACGGGGGAGTCGGCGCGGATTTATCCCATGAAGGTGTGGAACGAGATCGAGGACAAGCTCTCCAAGGTTTCGAGTCAGAACCGGGCGAAGCGGAAATTTTTGATGCGGACCAGTTATTTTGGGCAGACGGTGGAACTGGACGGGCAGGGACGGCTTTTGCTGCCGGCGGTGTTGCGAGAGGCGGCGCAGACCAAAGGCGACGTAGACGTGTTTGGGAGTCTCGACCATCTTGAGGTGATGAACCACACGCGGGTGCTGGACGAGATGCAGAAGGATCCGTTCACGGACGATGATTTTAAGGCTTTGGAAGAGTTGGGGATTTAATAGAAGAAGTGGCGAGTGGCGAGTGATTCGTGACAAGTAGTGCGCCGCATACGCCGGTTTTGCTGGATGAGGTGCTGGAATGGCTGGACGTCAAGCCGGAAGGAAAGTACGTAGACGCCACGCTGGGAGCCGGAGGGCACTCGGCGGCGATTGCGGGAAAGTTGACCTCCGGACGGTTGATCAGCCTGGACCGGGACGCACAGGCGCTCGAGTTGGCGCGGGAGCGGTTGGCGGCGAGCTTCGGCACGAGTCTACCGAGCAAGATAACGCTGGTGCACGCGGCGTTCTCGAAGATTGCGGAGGTCGTGCACGAGTTGGGGATTCCGATGGTGGACGGGGTCTTGGCCGACTTGGGGGTTTCTAGCATGCAGCTTGATCGCGGAGAGCGGGGATTTTCGTTTCGCGAAGCGGCGGCTCTGGATATGAGGATGGACACCGTCAACGATGAATTGACGGCCGACGAAATTGTGAATCACTGGCCGGAGAATGAAATAGCCGACCTGCTCTACCGGGAAGCCGATGAGCATGATTCCAGAAGAATCGCCAAGGGGATCGTACGAGCGCGACCGATCAGGGATACCGCGCACTTGGCAACGACTGTGGCAGGGGCCCGAAAGCAATGGGGAAGGCAGAGACTGCATCCCGCAACAAAAACGTTTCTGGCGCTGCGGATCGCGGTGAATCGAGAGATGGAGGAACTCGGGCAGTTTCTAACTCGGACCCCTACCACATTAGTTCCTGGCGGACGGCTGGTGGTGTTGACGTACCACTCGCGGGAAGACCGGATGGTGAAGCACGCGTTTCAGCAGGGAGAGCGGGATGGGATTTTGCGGGTGTTGACGCGGCATGTGGTGGTGCCTGGAGAGAAAGAGTTGTTTGAGAACCCTCGATCGCGGAGCGCGAAGCTGCGGTGTGCGGAGAGAGTGGCGGCTTGAGGGATGCGAAGGCGCACAGCCGGGATGGGCTGTGCCACAAAGCGCGAGTTTAGGAGTTGGTGAACGGAAAGAACTGGGTATGTTATGACGCGTCGAACGTTGAAGAAAAAAGCACCAATGGCCACGGAGTTTCACACCGTGAAGCGGCTTGATAATTCACGACTGGTGCGCAATATGGAGCCGGTCAAGATGCGCAACCTGTATCGGACGGTGGCGCTGGGCGGGATTATTGCGGCGTTTCTGACGTTGTATGCTTACCAGCATTTTCGATGCATCGACTTGAGCTTTCAGCTGGAAGGATTGAAGACGCAGCAGGCGGATGCGGCGGCGCTGAACTCTTCGCTGAATTTGCAGATTGCCGGACTGTCCGATCCGCGGCGGATTGATTTTATTGCGCGGCGGCAACTGGGATTGACGGAAGTGCAGCCGGCGCAACTGCAGGAATACGAAGCTCCCAATGGCGCGGAAGTCGCGGCCGTGCGATATACGCGTGCTAGCCGGCCCTAGTGGCGCTCGCCGTCCCCGGCGAGACGATTTTTTCCGCGGCAAACTAGCTGCAAATTTTTTCCATCTAAGATGTTTATCGGAGCATTTGCCGAGCTGACTGCGCCATGCCACACAATCGAGCCCACGACGTCGAAGGCGGCCGCACCTCGGGCGGGACCCCGGCCAACCGGTTGCTGATCGTTGCCGGGCTCGTGCTCTTGTGGATGGCCGGAGTTGGCGGGCGTTTGGCCTACCTGCAGTTAATTCGACACAGCGAGTACATGGCGCGCGCGCAGCGGCAGCAGCAGCGCACCATTGAAATTTCTCCCAAGCGCGGCGCGATTTACGACCGCAACATGCATCCCCTGGCGATGAGCATCCAGGTGGATTCGGCGTTTGCGGTGCCTTCGGAAATTGTGGACGTCGGGCTGGCGGCGCGGTTGCTTTCCGGTGTGCTGGGCGTTCCGCGCGATGTGCTGGAGGACCGGATTGGAAGTTCCGGTACATTTGTATGGATCCAAAGGAAATTGCCGCCGGAGCAGGCGGAAGCGATCTCGGCGCTAAATCTACGAGGCGTTTATTTACAGAAAGAAAATCAAAGATTTTATCCGAAGCGCGATCTTGCGGCGCATGTGCTGGGGTTTGTCGATCCGGATGAAAAAGGATTGGGCGGGATTGAGTCTGAGTTCGATGCGCAGATTCGCGGCAAGAGCGAAAAAGTAATTGTGATGGCGGATGCGCGCCAGCACCGCTTTGATGGCGGGGAAGCGGTGCGCGAACGCGGGGCCAGCGTGGTACTGACGCTGGATGAAAAGATTCAGTACATCGCGGAGCGCGAACTGGCGGCGGCGATCGCGAAGACGCATGCTCCCGCGGGCACCGTGATCGTGATGAATCCGAATAACGGGGAAATTTTGGCGCTGGCGAATTGGCCGAAGTTTAATCCGAATGCGGCGACCACGGCTCCGGCGGAATCGCGGATGAACCGTGCGGTTAGCGCGATTTATGAGCCAGGGTCTACGTTCAAACTGATTACTTTGGCGGCGGCCTTCGATCAGGGTGTGACGCGACCGGAGGAAATTTTCGATTGCGAGAATGGTTCGGTGGTGGTGGCCGGGCACCGCATACACGATCACAAACCATTCGGTTTGCTGGCGGTTTCGGAGATTCTGGCGAAATCGAGCGATGTGGGCGCGATTAAGGTGGCCATGCGGCTGGGCGCGCCGCAATTTTACGATTATATTCGCGCGTTTGGATTTGGTTCGCCGACGGGCGTGGATATGCCGGGGGAGAGTCGCGGGTTGCTGCACCGGCTGGAGCATTGGACTCCGATATCGATCGGCGCGGTGTCGATGGGACAGGAAGTGGGTGTGACGCCGATACAATTGATTACGGCGGTATCGGCGATTGCCAATGGCGGGACGCTATACAAGCCGCACGTGGTCGCGGAGTTGCGGCGTGGGGAGGAAGTGTTGCCCGCGGAAGGGCCGCTGGCAGTTGTTGAGCCGAAAAGCGTGATTCGTCCCGAGACGGCGGCGACGTTGCGGCGATTGATGGAAGGCGTGGTGCTTAAAGGCGGAACGGGGACGCTGGCGCGGCTGGACGGCTGGACGTCGGCGGGAAAGACTGGCTCGGCGCAGAAGATTGATCCTTTTACGGGGCGATATTCGCCGACCCAGCTGATTGCTTCGTTTACAGGGTTTGCGCCGATCAATGACCCGGCGGTGACGATTCTGGTGTCGCTCGATTCGCCGGTGGGTCCGCATGAGGGTGGCATGGTGGCGGCGCCGGTGTTTAAGAGAGTGGCAGAGCAGGTGCTCGCGTATTTGAATGTGCCGCGCGATGTGCCGGTGAATCCGAAGCTGGTGCAGGCGGCGTACAAGCGGGATGCGGCGGAAGATTCTTCGCTGGAAGATTTTACGGCGGCGGATTTTTCGGCGCAGCCGGAGGATGCCGCGGACGCCAGGGGCGCTCCGGATGGCGCGGCTGCAGGCGCGAAGGGTGGGAAAGTGCAGGAGTTGCCGTCCGCAGTTACCGTTTCGGTGGATGAAGGCGGAGATATTACCGTGCCGGATTTCAGCGGGAAGACGATGCGGGATGTTACGGATCAGTGTTTGCGGCTGGGATTGAATCCGGTGCTGGTGGGGTCGAGTCTGGCGACCAGTCAGACACCTGCGGCGGGAGCGAAATTGAAGCATGGTGCTAAGGTGACGGTGGAGTTTGGAACGCCGTCGCAGCCTGGCAAATCGCCTCGGGCAAAAAAGTAATATGACTTCGGAATGGAGTGGGACACGCGAAGAAGAGCGAGGGGAAATCACGACGGAGAATTCGGGTTCGCGCGAGAGCTTTTCCGTCGGACAGAATCGAATGTATGGAACTCGCCTGGAGAACTTGCTGAAGGGCGCGTCGGTGGCGGCGCCCGTATCGGCGAACGCTATGGAAATTCTGGACGTGGCTTGCGATTCGCGGAGACTGCGTCCTCAGTCGTTATTTTTTGCTTTGCATGGGGCTAAAGCGGACGGCAATGCGTTCTTGAAAGATGCCATTGCAAATGGTGCGATGGCGATCGCCAGCGAGGATGCTGCGCCTGCGTGGTTGCCGGCAAACATCGCATGGGTGCGGGTTTCGGAGGCGCGGAAGGCGCTGGCGATTGTGGCGGCGAATTTCTATGGACATCCGGCGGAGGCGCTGCAACTGGCGGCGGTTACCGGAACGAACGGGAAAACGACTACGACTTCGCTGATTGACGCGATGGTGAAGGCGTCGGGAGCGAAGACGGGATTGTTCGGAACGATTGCTTATCACACGCCGCGCGGAGAATATCCTTCGCCAAACACTACTCCGGAATCGGTGGATTTGCAGAGGTTTCTGGCGGAGATTCGCGACGAAGGCGGGAAGTTCGCGGTGCTCGAAGCGAGTTCGCATGCGTTGACCATGGAGCGGCTGTGGGGCTGCCATTTTCAGGCCGCGGTGTTCACGAACTTGACGCGCGAGCACATGGATTATCACAAGACGTTTGAGGACTATTTTGCGGCGAAACGGCGGCTGTTCGAGGGCACGGCAGCGGGCGCGCCGGAAGTGGCTATAGTAAATTCCGATGATGCCTACGGAAGAAAACTCGTTGGGCTTGCCAGGCGCACGGTTACTTATGGTTTGGAAGCGGCCGCGGACATTACGACCAAGAAATTTCAGCTGTCGTTCGAGGGACTGACGTTTGTGGCGCAGACGCCGCATGGCAAGGTGCAGGTGGCGTCGTCGCTGGTGGGACGGATTAACGTGTACAACATTCTGGCGGCGATTGGGGCGGGGCAGGCGCTGGGGCTGGAAAGCGCTGCGATTGAGAAAGGTTTGCGCGAACTGGAAAGCGTTTCCGGGAGATTTCAGCGCATCAATGAGGGGCAGCCGTTCCTGGTAATTGTGGATTACGCGCATACGGATGATGCGCTGGAAAATCTGATTCGCACAGCACGGGAACTGAATGTCAAAGGGCGAGTGATTACATTGTTCGGCTGCGGGGGAGAAAAGGATCGCACCAAGCGTCCGGTGATGGGTGAAGTGACCGGGCGGCTGAGCGATTTGACGATTCTTTCGAGCGACAACCCGCGCAGTGAAGATCCGCTGAAGATTATCAGCGACATCATTGTTGGGCTGCAGAAAACCTCCGGGAAATATTTGATTGAGCCGGATCGCGAAAAAGCGATTGGTCTGGCGATGGACGAGGCGCGGGGCGGAGATTTCGTGCTGCTGGCGGGTAAGGGGCACGAAAACTATCAGATTTTGGCCAGCGGGACGCTGCATTTTGATGATCGCGAAATGGCGCGAGCAGCGTTGCGCGCCAGGGGATACGAAGGGGCTGCGCTTGGACCGACGGACGGCGAGCGCGCGAATCGGGAGCGAAAGGGCGGCGAAAAAGAGTTTGGCACCTAGCGCGCTTTGTAGTTTGTATGCGCGATTGCCGCACGGATCGCGCGGAGAGTGAGCTGCAACGAGGCGCTCAGGCTGATTTTTTGTAGCAGGGAAAAGGAGGAGCCCTCTCTACGGTGAAAACCAAACGCGTGGGATACTTCGCTAACTCGTTGAGGAATGTATGCGATGGACGATTGCACAGGTGGCTGGCGCGGTGGATGCGCGGAAGGGAGCGGGGCTCGACGCTCTGGCCCGGGTGGCCGGCGTGTCGATTGATTCTCGCACGGTACGTGCCGGAGAACTGTTCATCGCCATCCACGGACCGCGTCATGATGGACACGATCATGTGGCCGGGGCTTTGGAGCGCGGGGCCGTCGCGGCCATGGTGGCGCGCGGACGCCTTGCGGGCTACGACGCCGCGATTCGAGATAAATGCCTCGTCGTCGAAGATACATTTGACGCGCTCAAACAGTTGGGACGCGCGGTGCGGGAAGCCTGGGGCGGGAAGATCGCCGGGGTTACGGGGTCGGTGGGTAAAACCACTACCAAAGAGATCCTGGCGGCATTGCTGGGCGCGAAACTGCGGGTCTTGAAGTCGGAAGGAAATTTTAACAACGAGTATGGATTGCCGCTGACGTTGTTTCGGCTGGAAGCGACCGATGAAGCGGCAGTGCTCGAGATGGGCATGTCGCGGCGCGGGGAGTTGGCGCGGCTGGCGGCGATTGCGCGGCCGGATGTTGGCGTAGTGACCAGGGTGTCGGCGGCGCACTTGGAATTTTTTGCGTCGGTGGAAGAGATTGCCCTGGCGAAACGCGAGTTGATTGAGGGGTTAAATGGGCGCGAGTCCGTGGCGGTGCTGAATGTCGATGATGCGCGCGTGGCGGCGTTCGCGGAATTTGCGCCGGGGCGCGTGCTGACGTATGGGATAGAGAACGCGGCGGATTTTCGCGCCGTGGAGGTTACGGATCGCGGCGCGCTGGGGTCGGCGTTCGTGTTGGTGGCTGGCGGCGAGCGCACCCGGCTGGAATTGTCGCTGGCGGGGCGTCATGTGATTGCGAATGCGTTGGCGGCGCTGGCGGCGGCCAGCGTGTGGGGCATTGGCGCGGCTGAAGCGCAAGACGTATTGCGGTCGCTGCCGGCCCCGGCGATGCGCGGAGAATTGCTGCGGTTTTCGAATGGGGCGGCGCTCATCAACGACAGTTACAACTCGAGTCCCGCGGCGCTGCATGCAATGACGGAAATGCTGGCGGCGACGCCGAATTTCCAGCGGCGGATTCTGGCTGCCGGTGAGATGCGCGAGCTTGGCGAGAGCTCCGCGCAATTACATCGCGAAGCCGGAGAGGCTGCGGCAAAGACCGGGAAAATTGATTGGGTCATTGGCGTGGCGGGACATGCGGCGGAAATTGTCAAAGCCGCGGTCCACGCGGGAATTCCGCAGGCGCAGACGAAATTCTTTGCCACCAGCGAGGACGCTGCCGGATTTCTGGAGAATTTTATCGAGGCTGGAGACCTGATTCTGGTAAAGGGTTCGCGCGGCGTGAAGATGGAACGCATCGTGGAAGCGTTGGCCGCGCGGCACGCGGGCTCGGGCGGCGCACATGCCGTGGCGCCTCGCGCCGAGGTTCGCCACTGAAATGCTCTACTACCTCGTCTACCACGTATTGCAGCGCTACTTCAGCCCGCTGAATGTATTTCGATACATCACCGTGCGCACGGTGTACGCCAGCCTGACGGCAATGTTTCTGGCCTTGGTGTTTGGGCCGTGGCTGATCCGGCGTTTGGTAGAACTGCAGATTGGGCAGTTCATTCGCGAAGAAGGCCCGGAAGCGCACAAGAAAAAGGCCGGCACGCCGACGATGGGCGGAGTACTGATTGTGCTTTCGACGGCGGTGCCCACGCTGCTTTGGGCGGATCTCGCGAATCCGTTTATCTGGCTGGGGCTTGTGGCGCTGTTCGGATTCGCGGCCATCGGGTTCGTGGATGATTACGCGAAGGTCACCAAGAAACGAAATCTGGGGCTTGCGGCGCGGAAGAAATTGCTGCTGCAGTTGCTCGTGAGTCTGGTGGTGGGCGTGGCGCTTTTGGCGCTGGCCACGCGCAATGCGCATTCCACCCAATTGGTTTTTCCGTTCTTCAAACGCTTTCAGCCGGACCTGGTGATTCACTCGCTGTTGAGTCCGGCATTTTTTGGCGGGCATTTGTGGCCGCTGGCGTTTGTGCCGTTTCTCGTTTTCATCGCGTTGGTGATTGTGGGCTCCTCGAACGCCGTGAATTTGACGGATGGCTTGGATGGTTTGGCGATCGGCTGCACGGTGATCGCGGCGGGCGCGCTGACGGTACTCACGTACGTCAGCAGCAATTTTCGCTGGGCGCAGTATCTGGACATTCAGTACATTCCCGGCGTGGGCGAGTTGACGGTTTTTTGCGGCGCGCTGGTGGGCGCTTCGCTGGGATTCCTCTGGTACAACGCGCACCCGGCGGAAATTTTTATGGGCGACGTGGGTTCCTTGTCGCTGGGCGGGACGCTGGGCGTCATCGCCGTGATCATCAAGCAGGAGATTTTGCTGTTTTTTGTCGGTGGAATTTTCGTGCTCGAAGCGGTGTCGGTGATTTTGCAGGTCGGTTCGTTCAAGCTGCGCGGGAAGCGGATTTTTCGCATGGCGCCGATTCATCATCATTTTGAATTGATGGGCTGGAGCGAATCGAAAGTGATTGTGCGATTTTGGATTGCTGCGCTGGTCTTCGCGTTGTTTGCGCTGACCACTTTGAAATTGCGGTAGGGCGGAGCATTGCGCGGAACTTGTTGAGGCTGCTGGGGATTATGCCGAACGGCGTCGAGCTAAAAGGGAAGCGCGTGCTGGTCGTGGGACTGGCGCGGACGGGTGTGGCCACGGCGCTTTTTTGTGCTAAACGCGGCGCGCGGGTGACGGCTACGGACACGCGTTCAGAAAGTGAACTGCGCGAAGCCGTCTCGAAGTTGCGTGCCGCCGGCGTGAGTTGCGAGCTTGGCGTTTGCGCCGATGCGCTCTTTTCCGAGCAGGATTTGATTATTCCGAGCCCGGGTGTTCCCGCCGACGCTCCGCAACTGCTCGCGGCGCTGGCTAGTGGCGCGGTGGTCTGGAGCGAAATCGAATTGGCATTTCGTTTTCTGTCCGGAAAATTAATCGGTATCACCGGCGCGAACGGCAAGACCACCACGACATCTTTAGTAGGGCACATCCTGCGCCGTGCGGGATTCTCCACCATTCTTGCGGGTAATATTGGCACGCCGCTGATCGCCTGCGTGGAGGATTCGCGCGACGACACCGTCACGGTCGCGGAGTTGAGCAGTTTTCAACTCGAGCTGACCACAGCATTTCGCCCAAACATTGCTGTGTTTCTGAACCTGACCCCCGACCATCTCGACCGCCATCACACTATGGAAGCCTACGGCGCCGCCAAGGCGAAGATTTTTGCCAATCAGACGGAACGCGATGTTGCGGTTTTGAATGCCGACGACGCGGCTACCGCGCCGTATGCGCCATCTGCTCCGCAAGTTTACTGGTTCAGCCGCAAACAGCGCGTCGGCCAAGGCGCGTTCGTGAAAGACGGGCAAATTATTTTTCGCGGCGACGGCGAAGAGCAAGCCATGTTGCGCGTTGAAGAAATTTCTCTGGTTGGCGCGCACAATCTGGAAAACGTCCTGGCCTCCGTGGTGGCCGCCAAATTAGCGGGCGCGGATGCGCGGCAAATCGAGGATGCGGTGAAAAACTTCGCGGGTGTCGAGCATCGTCTCGAATTCGTAGCCGAAATTGGCGGGGTGCGCTACTACAACGACTCGAAGGCCACCAACGTGGACGCCACGCAAAAAGCGCTTCAGGCTTTTCCCGGGTGCGTGCTGGTAATCCTGGGTGGGCAAGATAAGGCCGGCGATTACGCCGCGCTCCGCGAAGATCTCAGCCAGCGCGCAAACCTTGCGTTGCTCATCGGAAGCGCTGCGGAAAAAATCGCCGGGCATATTGCCGGCAGCGTTGCGGTGGAACACGCCAAAACTCTGGAGCGCGCCGTGGAGTGCGCGGCGCACACCGCCCGGCCCGGCGACGTCGTGCTGCTGGCTCCGGCATGCGCGAGCTTTGACCAATTTGAGAATTACGAGCATCGCGGACGGGTGTTCAAAGAATTGGTGCATAAATTGGCGGAGCGCGCGGCAGTTTCCGCCGCCGCCGCGACGACGCTAACGGGGAAGTGAGGGAAAGTGCCAAGACGACTGGAAACCGATAAGTGGCTGTTCAGCGTGACCTTGGCGCTATGCCTGCTCGGCGCGGTGATGATTTTCAGCGCCTCGGCGGTAACGGCCGACAGCCAGTATGGCCACTCGTACATTTTTCTGTTGCGCCAGGCGGTGTGGCTGATCGTGGGATTGTTTGGAATGTTTGCGCTGATGCGCACGGACTATCGCAAGCTGCGCGAACCCTCGGTAATTTACACCACGGTGTGTCTCGTGTTGTTGTTGCTGGTCGGCACATTTTTTCTGGATAAGTCCCACGCCACGCATCGCTGGATCAAGCTCGGACCGGCCAATATTCAGCCTTCGGAATTGGCAAAGCTGGCCGTCATTCTGTATCTGGCGTGGTTCCTCGATTTGAAACGGCGCAGCGCAGCGAGCCTCGAATTCACCAAGGAAGACTTCCTGCGGACCGTTCTGCCCGCGATCGTTCCTGTGTTGCTGATCGTAGGGCTTATTGTGGCGCAGCCCGACCTCGGCACGTCGGTGGACGTTTTGCTGGTGGCTACGGCCATTCTTTTCGTCGCTGGCTTGTCCTGGAAATGGCTGGCGGTCGGAACTGCCGCGGCGTTGCCGGTGCTGTACCTGCTCATTACCGGCGTCGGTTACCGCAACGCGCGCTTGCTGGCTTTCTTGCATCCGGATGCCGATCCGCAAGGTGCGGGCTTTCAGTTGATGCAGTCGCTGATCGCCGTGGGTTCCGGCGGCTTTTCCGGCGTCGGCCTGATGGAAAGCAAACAGAAGTTGTTTTATCTGCCGGAAGCGCACACCGATTTTATTTACGCGGTCATTTCCGAGGAGTTGGGATTTGTAGGCGCATTGCTGGTGCTGGGACTGTTCGCGATATACGGCTGGCGCGGATTGCGCGCGGCGTTTAACGCGCCGGATAATTTTGGCCGGCTGCTGGCCACCGGAATTACCACGCTGGTGCTCAGCCAGGCGCTCATTAATTTTGCGGTGGTGTTGGGCATGGTGCCAACCAAGGGCATTCCGCTGCCGTTCGTGAGCTATGGCGGCTCGAGTTTGCTGGTGATGCTGCTGGCCACGGGAGTCTTGCTCAACGTCAGCCAGCAGGCGACGGAAGGATGATGCCGCGCCTGTGAAGCTGCTGATCGCTGGCGGAGGAACGGGTGGGCACGTTTTTCCGGCCATCGCCATCGCGAAGGAGTGGCTGTCGCGCGGCAGCGATCGCGAGGTGGTGCTGGTCGGCACGCAGCGAGGTATCGAAATGCGCCTCGTTCCGGCGGCGGGACTGCCGCTGGAGACTTTGCGCGTGGCAGGATTGAAAGGGAAAGGCGGAATGACGCTGGTAAAAAATCTCGCGATGCTGGGCACCGGGTTGGCCGATGCCCGCGCCGTGTTGCGCAAACATCAGCCGGTCGCGGCATTCGGTGTCGGCGGCTATGCCGCGGGTCCCATGATGCTCGCGACGTGGCTCGCTGGTGTGCCAAACATAATTTTCGAGCCCAATGCCGAGCCCGGCTTCACCAATAAGGTTTTGGCGAAAATTTCTGCGCGCATTGCCACGGGATACGAAGTTTCCGCGTGCGCGTGGGGGCCCAAAGCAGTGGTCACCGGCTGCCCGGTGCGCCAGGAATTTTTCGCTATCATCCCGCAACCCGTCGGCAAACCGTTCCGTCTGCTGATCACCGGAGGCAGCCAGGGAGCGTTGCCGATCAATCGCGCATTCGTCGACGCCATGGATTTACTCGCCGCGCGCAAAAGCGAATTGAGCATCGTGCACCAGACCGGCGAGCGCGACTATAATGCGGTGCGCACGGCGTACGCACGCCGCGAAATTCTGGCCGAGGTCACGCCCTTCCTGAACAACATTGCGGAGCGTTTCGCGTGGGCGGATGGTATCGTCTGCCGCGCGGGAGCCATCACCGCTGCGGAAGTTGCAGCCGCTGGCCGAGCCGCCATCTTCATCCCTTTCGGCGCGGCCACCGACAGCCACCAGTTGCGCAACGCTCAGGAAATGGTCCGCGCCGGGGCGGGCCGCCTGATCGCCGAACCCGAACTCACTGCCCAACGGCTCGCCAACGAAATTTTCGCCCTGATCGATCAGCCTGACGACACGCGACGCATGGCTGCGGCAGCGAAAGCATTAGCGCGCCCGAACGCCACGCGCGAAATCGTCAACCTGATCGAATCGGCTGCCAAATTGCTCGGAAATGGCTCGAGGGCAGGCACATGATGGTCTCGTTTCGCAATTTCCAGCGCATTCATCTGGTGGGCATCGGCGGCATCGGCATGTGTGGGATCGCCGAGGTGCTGCTGACCCTCGGCTATTCAGTGTCGGGTTCGGACACCAAGCTCTCCACCATCACCGAGCGGCTGCAAAATCTGGGCGCAGCAATTTATAACGGGCATAAGGCAGCTCATGTAAACGGCGCGCACGTGCTGGTCATTTCTTCGGCCGTCAAAGGCGACAACGCGGAAGTCGTCGAAGCCCACAAACACAAAATTCCCGTGATTCCGCGGGCGGAAATGCTCGCGGAGCTGATGCGCCTGAAGTACGGCATCGCCGTGGCCGGAGCGCATGGCAAGACCACCACCACCTCGATGGTCGCCTCGGTTCTCGCCGAAGCTCATCTTGACCCCACCTTCGTCATCGGCGGCAAAGTAAATCAGGCGGGAACGACGGCGCGGCTGGGCAAAGGCGAATACTTCGTGGTGGAAGCCGACGAGAGCGACCGCAGCTTCCTGCTGCTAGCGCCGGTCGTCTCGGTGGTCACCACCATCGACCGCGAGCACCTCGATCAATACTCCTCGCTCGAAGAGATCCAGGAAGTTTTTACCCAGTTCGTGAATAGAGTGCCCTTCTATGGCGCCGCCATCCTGTGCCTGGACGAGCCCAACGTGCAAGCCATCATCCCTGGCGTCAAGCGGCCAATCATCACTTATGGCGTCTCGAATCAGGCCGATCTGGTCATCAGCGACATCAATCTTGAAGGTCTAAATAGCGAATTTCGCCTCACCTTTAAGGGCGACGACCTGGGAATGTTCCGCCTGTTGCACCCTCCCGGGATTCATAATGTTCGCAACGCGGCCGCGGCCGCTGCCGTCGCGCTCTATCTAAATGTTCCCGCAGAGCTGATTCGCGAGGCGCTGGGCAAGTTTGCGGGCGTAAGCCGGCGCTTCGACATTAAGGGCATCGTGAACGACGTTGCCGTGATCGACGATTACGGCCACCACCCGGTGGAGATTCGCGCCACGCTCGAAGCCGCTAAAGTTTGCAAGTTCAACCGCCTGCTGGTGCTCTTCCAGCCGCACCGTTTTTCGCGCACTCAGCAGCTATGGAGCGATTTCGCCGTGGCGTTCAATCTTGCCGACGTCCTGATCGTCACGGACATTTACGCCGCGGGCGAAGCGCCTCTCGCGGGCATCACCGGAGAAGCCCTGGCCATCGCCATCGGCGAAGCAGGACACAAAAACGTCCATTACGTGCGCTCGATGCAAGACGCCATCGAATTGCTTCTAAAAGAGGCCCGCGCCGGCGACGCGATCCTGACCATCGGCGCAGGCAACGTGACCCGCGCCAGCAACGAACTGGTGGTCCTACTCGGATCGGAGAGCCCTACGTCCCATGCGCATTGAAGACCCCAAAATCCTGGCCGCCCTCCCCGAACTGGGCGTCGAACTGCGCAGCGGCACCGCCCTGTCCGAAGAAACGCATTTAGGCATTGGCGGGACCACCGATTTGCTGAGCATCAAGAAGCACGACGCGATCCCCGGCTTGCTGAACCTTCTGGACACCAACCATCTTCCCCACAAATTCCTGGGTGGTGGGTCAAACTTGCTCGTGCAAGACGGCGAACTCCCCTGGGTGGTCCTGCAACTCGCACGCTCCGAGCCGGAAGTGACCTTGGAGGGCAATTTCGCGCAAATCGATGCCGCCGCCGACCTCGGCCGCACCGTTACCTACTGCGCCAAGAACGACCTCGGCGGCATGGAAGGCTTGATCGGCGTCCCCGGCACCATCGGCGGCGCTTTGCGTATGAACGCGGGCGCCTACGGCATGCAGATCGGCACCTATGTCCGCGAAGTAAAACTCTATCGCGCCGCCGAAAGAAAACTCGAAATCCTCAGGGGCGAACAAATTTCCTTTGAATACCGGCACACTTCTTTTGCGCCTGATGATATGATGCTCGCGGTGAAACTGGAACTTCCCTCCAAGCCATTCAAGGAAATTCTTCAAGGGATTCGTATCTGCAACGAGAAACGCCGCGCCAGCCAGCCGCTCGGTCAAAAGAGCGCCGGATGCATCTTTAAAAATCCTGCCGGTGCGTCCGCGGGACGCATGATTGATGAGCTGGGACTCAAGGGTCTGAGCGTCGGGGACGCCAAAATCAGCGACCGTCACGCCAATTTCTTCGTTAACGCCGGTACGGCTTCCGCCGCGGACATGCTTTCGCTCATTGCGGACGTCCGCGAACGCGTATTCAAGGCCTTTGGCGTAACCCTCGAACATGAGGTGGTGCTGTGGCTCGCGTAAAAGCCATGCCCGGTGGCGCCGCGGCAGCAGAAGCGGAACACTATCGTCCGGACCTCATCACCGACGAAGAGCCTCGCTACCTGCGTCGTCAGAAGCCGCTTGAAATTCGCCGCAAAAAATTTGGTGGCCGCAACTGGCCGTTGTATCGGCGCGTGGCCGGGTACGGCGCGCTGGGCGTTGTGGGCATTGTCGCGGCCTGGGCCGCCACGGATTATCTGTTCCACGCGCCGACAATGCTGTTGCTGAATAACGATCAGATCGAATTAACGAACAATCACATCGTTACGCGCGAAGCCGTCTTGCAGCAATTCGCTCGCGACCATCGCCATAGCGTGTTGAGCGTTCCGCTGGATGCGCGGCGCAGCGAACTCGAGCAGATGCCCTGGGTTGAGTCCGCCACCGTGCAGCGCATTCTGCCCAATCGTCTGCGCGTGGAACTGACCGAGCGCACGCCCATCGCGTTCCTAAAAATCGGCAACGAACTCGCTCTCGTCGACGCGCAAGGCGTGATCCTGGATCGCCCCGAAGGCGCGGATTTGCATTTTCCCATTGTCACCGGCATCAGCGAGGATTTGCCGCGCGAACAACGCGAAAAGCGCATGCAGATTTATCAGGAATTTATCAAGGACATCGATCTGGTGCGCCCCGGCTCTTCCGACCGCGTCAGCGAAATTGAGCTCGCCAATCCCAACGATTTGCGCGCGGTGATGACCGGACTGGGCAGCAGCAACTCCGTTCCCGGCATTCGCAACGATGCGGACACCCAAGCTGTCACGGTCCACCTCGGCAGCGGCGAGTTCACCGGGAAGTATCGCATGCTGGTGGAAAATTTTGCGCAGTGGCAGGCCAACGCCGGGCGCGTGCGCTCTGTGGATTTGCAGTATGCGCGTCAGGTAGTCATCAATCCGGACGCCAGTGCAACCGTTTCCGTGACGCGAGCGAAGTGACGCGAGAAGAGTGACGCGAGAAAAGTAGCGCAGTGACCGAGTAGCGCGGGCGAACTAAATTGCGGGAGTTGGCGCGTGGCCAAAAGAGATAAATACCTGGTGGGGCTGGACATCGGCAGCACGAAGACCTGCGTCCTCATCGCGGAGATCGACGAGCAGCAAGTGAAATTCCTGGCGCTGGGCGCGGCCGAATCCAAAGGTCTGCGCAAAGGTTTGATCGTCAATCTCGATTCCACGGTAAGCTCCATTCGCCGCGCCGTGGAAGAGGCCGAGAGTGTGGCCAACGTTCCCGTGGAATCCGCGTTAATCGGCGTAGCTGGAAGCCACGTCCGCGGCGTCAACAGTCGGGGCGGCGTGACGCTTGGCAATCGCCCGCGCGACATCGAACGCGACGACGTGCGCCGCGCCATCGACACTTCCCGCAACATTTCGCTCCCGGAAGATCGCGAAGTCCTCCACGTCCTTCCGCACGAATTTATCGTCGATGCGCAAGATGGTATTCGCGACGCCATCGGCATGGTCGGGCAGCGCCTCGAAGCCAACGTGCACCTCGTCACCTCTTCGGTGGCCGCCACGCAAAATTTGGTAACTGCCGCGAACAAAGCCGGCATCTTGATCAGCGACACGGTACTCGAACCGCTCGCCGCGGCGGAATCCTGCCTGACGCAAGACGAACGCGATCTCGGCTGTTGCCTACTCGACATCGGCGGTGGCACCACGGAACTAATCGTCTACGGCGGCGGAGTCGTCCGCCACACCGGTGCGGTCCCCGTCGGCGGGGACCACTTCACCAACGACCTCGCCGTCGGCCTGCGCACACCGATTCCCGAGGCCGAGCGCATCAAGCATCGCCACGGCTGCGCTGCCGCCTCGCTGTTGCAAGAAGACACCGCCATCGAGATCGCCAGCGTCGGCGATCGTCCTCCGCGCACCATCTTCGCGCGGATGCTCACCGACATCATCGAGCCGCGCGCGAATGAATTCCTCGCCCTGATCCGTGACGAATTGCAACGCGCCGGAATGCTGGGACGAATTCCCGCCGGCTTCATCCTCGCGGGCGGCGGCGCAAGGCTGCACGGCCTCGGCGAACTCGTCGAGGACACGTTCCATCTCCCGGTTCGCATCGCGGAGCCCAAAGGTTTGGTTGATCTGCCGGAGCAGGTAGCTCAGCCGGAATATGCAACGGTAGTCGGTCTGGTGATGTATGCAGCGAAAGCGCGACGCACCCAGCCGCAACGCGCGGGGAATATGATGTCCAAACTAAAAGCGATGTTCGCTGGCGCCTCGTGAACCTGCCCGAGGGACGCCCGCGAGCATGGAGAGGGTTGAGGAACGCATGACCGGAAAAGAAAAAGACGCAGGCATCCGCATGAGCTTCAGCGAGGAGCTGCAGCCGGCGAAGATTAAAGTGATCGGGGTGGGCGGCGGCGGGTGCAACGCAGTCAACCGCATGATCCGCGCCAAGGTCGAAGGCGTGGAATTCATCACCGCCAACACCGATCTGCAAGCGCTGAAACTTTCGCAAGCGCCGACGAAGTTGCAACTCGGCGCGAAGCTCACCAAAGGCCTCGGCGCGGGCGCCAATCCCGAGACTGGGCGTAAAGCCGCGCTCGAAGACACGGAAAAAATCATCGAAGCCCTCGAAGGCTCGGACATGATTTTCATCACCGCCGGCCTCGGCGGTGGCACCGGCAGCGGCGCCGCGCCCGTGGTCGCTTCGCTCGCCAGCGAACTGGGCGCACTCACTGTCGCCGTGGTCACCAAACCCTTCGCCTTTGAAGGCAAGCGCCGCATGATGCAGGCCGAGCAAGCGCTGCAAGACCTGGTCGGCTGCGTAGACACCGTTATCGTGATTCCCAACGAACGCCTGATGGAAACCGTCGAACGCGGCACCAGCTTCTTCGACGCCTTCCGCATCGCCGACGACATTCTTCGCCAGGCCGTACAAGGCATCTCGGACATCATCACCGTGCCCGGCATTATCAACCGCGACTTTGCCGACGTGAAAACCATCATGAGCGGCCAGGGCTACGCTGTCATGGGCACCGCGGTAGCCACCGGCGCGAACCGCGCCACGGACGCCGCCATGCGTGCCATCTCCAGCCCCTTGCTGGAGGATAATTCCATTCAGGGTGCGCAAGGCATTTTGATCAACATTTCCGGCAGCAATAGCCTCACCTTGCACGAAGTCCACGAAGCCTCCTCCGTCATTCAAAAAGCAGCGCACGAAAACGCCAACATCATCTTCGGCGCCGTGCAAGACGACAGCATGAAGGACTCTCTGAAAATCACGGTAATCGCCGCGGGCTTTAAGGAAGCCAACAAAAAAACTCAGCCGCGCCAACCGTTGCTGCCCCGATCCTGGAAAACCGGACCGGAAGTCCCCGAGCAACCCCCCGCGCAGCAGCAATCACCGAACGTGGTCCATCAGGTAAACGAAAATGTGCGGGAAGTTGGTCGTGAAGTGAGCCGCGAAGTCCCAACCGACGACCTTGACGTACCCACCTTCATGCGCCGTCAGGCCCAAAAAGCCTAGCGCGCATGCGAAACTTGTCTTTCTAAGGGGCGATCGTTCCTGCGGAAGTTCGCCCTTTTTCTGTTTGCCGCTCCGACCCGCCCCCCTCCCCCCTGGGGGTTCTCAAAAGGTTGTCATTCTAAAGGTAGTTAAAGTCCCTTTGTTTTCACAACCTTTTGCAAGTGTTCCATCTAAACGGGATAGCTCGCTCGAATGTTTAGCAATTAATAACTACCCTTGCGAAACCGCGCCCGGCAACCATAGCGGCGATTTTACGGAGCCTGACATTGTGATTCAAACAAAATTACGTACAGATTTGGTACAGGTAGGTCTGGGTGACGGCCGGGTCGGCGTGACACACGCACAGGGCTAACGCTTTGGCGATTCGCCCAGCGCGATGACCATCTTGCGCACTTCATTCTCAAACGCAGCGTAGTCCTCGCTGCCATAACTGAGCACGCTGCCCAGGCCGGAGTGAATCTCGCGCGCTCGCGTAAGTCGCGCCACTTCCGCCACATTGCCGGGATTGATCCCCGTACCCGGCACAATTTCGATTTTGCCCCGGGCCGCAGTGCGCAGAGCGGCGAGTGTCAGTGCGCCCTTGAGCGCGTCAAAGGCCCCGCCGGAGGAAAGGATGCGTTGAGCACCCGTCTGCAAAACATCGAGGAGTGATTTCTGCAAATCCGCGGAAACATCGAACGCCCGATGGAAGGTGACGGAAAGCGGCGCCGCCAATTCGACAAGTTCACGCGTGCGAACCACATCGACGGTATGTCCGGCGGTTAGGATTCCCAGCACCACGCCATCCATGCCGCAAGCCTTGGCCACGCGAATGGAGTGTCCCATGGCCGCGAATTCCGCGCCGGAATAAACAAAGCCTCCAGCGCGCGGACGAATCATCCCAAACACCGGCAATCGCACCTGTTGCAGCACCGCGGGGATCAAGTCGTCGTTCGGCGTGACCCCTCCAGCGCTCAGGTCGCTGCATAATTCCAGCCGGCCCGCGCCGCCGCGCTCGGCGGCCAGCGCGCCGCCAACACTCTCGACGCTAATCTCCAAAATAATTTTCTTCGGCACAGCGCAATCCCACAGTTCTCCGCCAGCACGCCAATCCCAAAGCGCGGCAGCAAGCCCACAGACCATTAGACCGTATTTTGCAACCCGAATGGGGAGGACATGTCCAACGGCAAGGGTTTTGTGGTGGCTGGCTTCGCCACAAGGGGGTGATTCGCGGTCCTCTAACTGCTCATAGTAGGGGTGTTTTAAACCAAACCCATTGAAGCGAAGGCGGTGATGGAAGCGCAGCCCAACGCCACGCCGAGCACGATGCCAGCGAGCACATCGCTCAAAAAATGCATGCCCAGCACAACGCGCGAGACCGCAATGCTAATCGCCAGAAAAAACAGCGCACCTTCCAGCGAAGGATAAAAATAGCTGACCACCAGCGCCACGGAAAACGCCGTCATGGTGTGTCCCGAAGGAAATGAAAACTGATCCGGCGGCAAAATTTTCGACCAGCAATGCGGTTCAAACTGGCAGGGCCGCGGCCGCTGGCTGATTCTCTTGATCGCTTTGAAAACCAGCACCCCGGTAAGGGCCGCCAGGCTAGCCGAACCCAGGGCTTCAAACCGTTGCGCCCCGCCGTAAATCAGCAGCATTGCGCCCAATCCGTACCACAGCCAGCCGTCGCCGGCCCGCGTGGCCGCGATCATCCAGTAGCGGATCCAGCGGGGGGCGCGCCAGCGATTCATACGCTGCATCAGGCGATGATCGCGGCGTTCAATATATCCCCAAACGTTACGGGAGAGATGACGCGAGACGTTCCGAGCGATGGACATCGGTACCTCACTCAAACACGGCAACGATAAACTCGCTGCCGGTTTCGGCGCCTCAGTTGCGCGCAAATCGTGGCGTCAGGAAAACTCAACTCGCCCACGTCACTTCCAGGCCCGCGTCCACTTCCCACAACATTCGCGGACGCGCTTCGCCGCTCTCCAGCCTGGCCGACCACTTCCTGCAGAAGCGCACTTCGTTGAGCCAGTGACTCACGGTAAATAAAGGGATCAGCACCGTCAGCGGCAAAATCGGCAGCATCGCGGGGTTCTCGTCAAACACGCATTTCGCGATGCGATAAATGTCCGCCGTCAGCCGCGGAAAACTTCCGTGCCGGCCATGCACCATTCCGCGCCCCGCGCGCAGCCCCGCGAAAAATTCGTCGATGGTTTGCGCCCCGCGCACTTCCGTGAAGGTGCGGCCCACGCCCGCCATGGTGTGCGAGTCGCTCCCGGCGATGGCGATCTTGCCGAGGCGGTCGGCCAGCCGCGCGGCGCTGGCATTGGCCTGCTGCCACATCTGGCCGTTGCGCGTTTCAAACGCCGGCACGTACGAAGCAAACCAATTAAAATCCTCTTCCTCGCGACGCCCCGTCAGCCCGGAAAAAACATGGTTCACACTGAAGAAGAGCTTGCGCTCGGTGAGGTACATCAATAACGACACAAAATCTGTCCGGCGCCGCTGAATCTCCACATGGTCGCGTTCCTCCAGGTTGTAGACGCCGAGGTGCATTTCCGTGCCGCTCGGCATGCGCACGGTCACCTCTTCGCTGAGGAAGAAGTCAGGATGACGCCGCAGCGATTCGACGGTATCGATCGAATCATGATCCGTGATGGTTACGACGGACATCCCTAACTGCTTCAGGCGGTTGTAAACTTGGCTCGGGTCATTGTAGGACTCCAGGCAAATGCGCGACAGGCCGGGAGAGTTGCACCTTCCGGAAGCCACGGAGTGGATATGCAAGTCGCATCGCATGGTGAAAATGATAGATTCCGGATATGAACAGCACATAAAGAGGTGACGAAAACTCCGTCAATGTGCCCATGGAACTCGTTGAGCACATTAATCTTATGCAGTTATCCACATGGCATGTAGCATGCTCTTATAGCTTCAACTCTACCCTGTGTCACAATCCTTCCCATGAACCAGCTCTCCAATCCTCCTCTTACAACGACGACGAGGAAAATACACATTTTGTTTCACGACGCCGGTGGCGGCCACCGCAACGCAGCCATCGCCCTGCAAACCGTCCTTGCGCAGCAGCGCCGCGATTGGTACGTGGAACTCATTCAATTCCAAGACCTTACCGACCACCTCGACGTATTCCGCAAACTCACCGGAATCCGCATCCAGGAGCAGTACAACGTTCTGCTGCAAAACGGGTGGACGCTCGGAGCCACGCAGCTTCTGCGGGTCCTGCAGCTCACCATTCGTATCTTCCACGGTCCCCTGGTAAAAATCCTAGCCAAGACCTGGCGCGAAAAACCCGCCGACATGCTCATCTCGGTAATCCCCCATTTCAACCGCGAAATTTCCGAAAGCTGGGAAATTACCAACCCGGGTCGCCCCTTCGTCACCCTGATCACCGACTTGGCCGACTTCCCCCCGCGCTTTTGGATCGAGCAGGTACATCGCCCACCAGTCCATCGCCCGCCAGTCCATAGTCCACCAGTCAATGGTTCACCAGGGGATCGCCGAGGGGAACAATACGTAATCGCCGGCACGGAAAAAGCCGCGGAACAAGCCCGTGCCATGGGTCACGACGAGGCGCACATCTTCCAAACCAGCGGCATGATCCTGCGACCCGATTTTCATCGGCAGGACGATTCCGACCCCTTGGAACTTCGTCGCAGCATGAACCTCCTTCCAGACTTGCCCACCGCCATCCTGCTTTTCGGCGGGCACGGCTCGAAAGTAATGTATGAAATCACCGAGCGCCTGGAGGCCGCCGGTTTGCAACTGCAACTGATCGTGATGTGCGGCAAAAACGAAGAACTCGCCAATAAATTTCGCGACAAAAAATGGAAAATGCCGGTACACGTCCTGGGCTTTACAAAAGAGGTCCCGAAATTCATGCGCGCCGCCGACTTTTTGATCGGCAAACCCGGACCCGGCAGCATCGCCGAATCGATGGTTAAAGGCCTGCCGGTGTTAGTTGAATGCAACGCCTGGACGCTTCCGCAAGAGCGCTACAATACGCAGTGGGTAAAGGAAAAACGCGTGGGCATCGTGCTGGATAATTTTAAGCAGGTAGTCGAGGGCGTGCGACAAATGCTGGACCCGGCGACACGATCCGAATTTCGCAAAAACGTGGCCGCGCAAAACAACCAAGCCATCTTCGAAATCCCGGAGATTCTAGCGAGGCTTCTCGGCGACCAGCCGAGGTAGCGGCCGCCGTCTGCAGCGGGCGCCTTTTTTAACGGATTACGCGACGCCGATTAGAGTTCGGCATGCTCCGCGTGTTCCGGATGCGGCAAGCGCGGCCCGGTCCCAGAGTTATTTGCCGGCGCATGTGCCCGCGGCTTAACGCAACTGGTCGCCCACCAGCGCGAAGCATACTTCTTCAATTCACACATTTTCGCGCAACCGCCTCGAGCATGCGCTTCGGCGCAAGCACAATAACAACCAGCCGGCGCGCTGCGCAACGCCCCAGAGGTGTCCGCCAAAACGGGCCAAGCCCATGCCGCCAGACCCACCATACAATCGAGCGCGAAGAAAGCCGCCACCCGCTTCCAACGCGGCGCCCGTTGCCACACATGAGTAATTCGAGGCATGCCAGCAGTGTGGGAGGAAGCGCAAAAAAAACCGATAGAACGGCGCGCAGAAAATCGCCATTACCAGAGTTCTAGGACGAGGCTTGGGGGTGAGAGAAGTTGGGGCGGTTCCGACTCGGACCGGGGGGAAATCCGAATCGGAACGAGAATCGGGAAGAAGCTCCGTCGGCCTTCCGTCCCGAATCCCTAAATATTAGATATGAATACACTTAAGCAAATTGAATGGTTGGGAACAGGTTGGCGCGCCCCGTGCATAAGTCCCCAGCGTAGGCGCGTTTCAAATGACGGTTGGTGAAGAGCGGCAAGCGAGGGGGAAGGGGCTTGCTTGTCACTTTTTACCTACTGTTCCCACCTGCCTCTGAGAGGGAAGCTAGGATGGATGACCCCACGCGCCGGTGTGAAAACGACACTGGCAATGAAACGCGCCTTCTAGGGCTCCCGGTCCCAAGCGGGAGCCCCTTTTTTTGCTTCCCGCCGGTCTAGCGAACGACCCAGGCGATGGACGCCTTTCGCGCCTGGCACATCAGTCGCCTATCAATCGCCCATTAATCGCCCATTAATATCCATTAATAAAAGCTTCCTGGATTTTTTATTTCGAGCGAAGCGGCCGGAGGCTCCAGCAGGGCCGGAAGAAACCTGTTTCTTTCAACCGCGCTTAACTTACTTAGTTCGGGATCCGATCGTCCATTCCGCCGATTGCCATCCGTCCGGTCACGGGAATCTTAGCCCCGCGCAGCATATGCATGACTTCCGTCTCTTTCAGTCGCGAAGCGTCATACTCGAACGACAACTGGTTCTTCGCTTCGTCCACGCGAAAGCGCCGCAATCCATACGTATTGGCAAATTCACCCAGGCTGCCAAGCTGTTCCCTCGACAGAGGTTCTTGCAGTTGGTAGGTAATCTCGATCAGCGTCATGTCCGGCATTATAGCAGCCATCGCAGATTTCGGTAGATGACTTGGTTCAGACACCAGCCGATTTAGCCAAGCCTTGCCCACCGATCGGGATCGTGACTGTTCCCGGGCTCATGGAAGCGATCATCGGCCTTCCCTTAGCGATTGCTTCCTGGACCGCCGGTAGCGACAGCGACGCCGCGTGACTTTCCTTGCGGTCCCAGACTTCCGTGATCCAAAGGGTGTCCGCGTCGGCGACATCCTGCGCCACCACGTAGCTGAGGCACCCGGGCATCTGCGCGGTGCCGCCGATCAATAACGCGATGAGCGCATCCCGTTGACCCGGCTTGGCCGTCATCTTGCCGATTAGTCCGTACATGGTTCTCTTCTCCTGAGAAATCGCGGAAGCCGCGGCAGTCAATGCGACTGTCGCAACCGAGCCAACGATAAACGCGCGCCGCTTTCGCAACATGGGACGAGTATATTCCGCGACGGAAGCTGCGGCAATCGCGCCGGCCGAAAAACTGCGTGACGATTGGCGCAGAGATTCATGCGCGTATCAGCGGGAGAAGACGGCTCCGTGCGGCAGGCCGGATCCTTTCCAACCGTGCGGCCACTCGCGGTCGGTGAAGTTGAAACCAGCAACGCTTGACATGCTTTCGCTAACTGGGTGATCGCGGTGGTTCGCTAGTCCGCGATTATCGCAATGCGACATTCGCAATGCGTCATTCGTTCCGGGAAAATCATCTAATATGTTCTGATGCCTGAACGCGGCGATCTTCCTGGCCCTACAGTTCCTGGCCCGCAAATTTTGACGACGCCGCCGCGCGAAAAAGATCCCGTGTGTGGCATGAGCGTCGATCCGCGGAAGGTGTCGAGGACCCTCCAACACGCCGCGAAAGTTTATTATTTTTGTTCCGCTCGCTGCGCGGAGCGATTTTCCGCGCACCCCGAAAAATTTCTTGTTGCTCCCGGAACTACAGGAATGCAGGGGTCGTCTGAGGCGCCTGCAGCGAACCGCGCGGAAGGACCGGCGACCACGGTTGGAGAAATCCGTTACACCTGCCCCATGCATCCGGAAATTGTTCAACTGGGTCCAGGCGCCTGTCCCAAATGCGGGATGGCTCTGGAGCCCATGGACATGGTCGCAGGGGAGGAGCAGTCCGATCCTGAATACGACTCCATGCGCAAGAGATTCTGGGTCGCTGTCGCGTTGTCAGCGCCGCTGGTGATCATTTCCATGCTCGGCCGAATGCTTGCGCCCATGCTTGGCCGAATGCTTGCGCCCATGCTTGGCCTCGACCTGCATTTAAATGCTGCTGACAGCGCTCTTAACTGGCTCGAATGCGGATTGGCCACGCCCGTCGTTCTCTGGTGCGGCGGCCCGTTCTTTGAGCGTTTCTGGGCGTCGCTGGTGAATCGCAGCCCCAATATGTTTACGCTGATCGGACTTGGTACGGGGGCCACTTACCTTGACAGTTTGGCCGCCACCGCGTTTCCGCGGATTTTCCCCGCCTCGTTTCGCGATATGCACGGTGTTGTGCCCGTGTATTTTGAAGCGGCGGCGGTGATCACGACATTGGTGCTGCTGGGCCAAGTGCTCGAACTGCGCGCGCGGCAGAAAACCAGCGGGGCGATTCGCGCGTTGCTCAATCTTGCGCCGAAGCAGGCGCACAAAATTGGCGCTGACAGCGGCGAACAGGATGTAGCGCTCGAATACATTGTGGTGGGAGACCGCGTGCGCGTGCGGCCCGGCGAAAGCGTGCCCGTCGACGGCGTGATTCGCGAGGGCGCCAGCTCGCTTGACGAATCGATGGTCACCGGCGAATCCATGCCGGTGGAAAAAACCGTCGGCGACCGCGTTACCGGCGGGACGCTGAACACCAGCGGAAGCTTCGTGATGCAAGCCGAGCGCGTGGGCAGCGAAACGTCCTTGGCGCAAATTGTGAAACTGGTTAGCGAAGCGCAACGCAGCCGCGCGCCGATGCAGCGTTTGGCCGATCGAGTCGCGGCGTACTTTGTACCGGCGGTGATCGCTGCGGCGATTCTCGCGTTCGCCGCGTGGGCCACGCTCGGTCCCGCACCGCGCCTCGCTCATGGCTTGGTGGCCGCCGTCGCGGTGCTGATCATCGCGTGCCCTTGCGCGTTAGGTTTGGCCACGCCGATGTCCATCATGGTCGCCGTGGGCCGCGGGGCCGCAGCGGGCGTTCTGGTCCGCAACGCCGAGGCGCTCGAGACGCTCGCGAAAGTCGACACGCTGGTGATCGATAAAACCGGCACGCTCACGGAAGGCAAGCCGCAGCTCTCCGAACTGCATTTGCTCGAGGGCGCGCACGGCCTCAACGAGAACGAGCTTCTCAAGTTGGTGGCCAGCCTTGAAAGTCATAGCCAACATCCACTCGCCCGCGCCATCGTGCGGGACGCGCAGCAGAAAAAAATCGTGCTCGCCAACGCCGACAGTTTTCACTCGACAGCAGGAGGCGGCGTCGCCGGCCGCGTAAACGGCCGCGAAATTCTGGCTGGCACACTGCAATTTCTATCGGAAAAGGGAATTACGAATGCGGAATCCCAGTCGCTCGAGAGAGGCCCGTCAGCGGACACCGCCGGAACTTCCATATTCGTGGCTGTTGACGGCGCTCTGGCGGCGCGAATTACTCTTCGCGATCGGGTGAAGCATTCGACGCCTGATGCCATACGCGAACTCCGCGGCCAGGGGCTTCGCATCGTGATGCTCACGGGCGACCGCCGCGAAGCCGCCATGGCCGTAGCCCGGGAAGTTGGAATCGACGAAGTCGAAGCTGGCGTGCGCCCCGAGGAAAAAGGCGCAGTAATTAATCGCCTCCGCCGCGAAGGGCGCATTGTAGCCATGGCCGGCGACGGCATCAACGACGCCCCCGCACTGGCCGCCGCGCAAGTGGGCATCGCCATGGGCACCGGCACCGACGTCGCTATCGAAAACGCCGGCATTGTCTTGCTGAAGGGCGACCTCCGCGGCATCCTCCGGGCCCGCCGCCTAAGCCAAGCCACCATCGCGAACATCCGCCAAAATCTAGCGTTCGCCTTCCTCTATAACGCGCTGGGCATTCCTATAGCTGCAGGCGTCTTCTATCCAATTTTCGGCTGGCTCCTAAGCCCCATGCTCGCCAGCGCCGCCATGAGCTTCAGCTCCGTCTCCGTGATCGCCAACGCCCTGCGCCTTCGCAAGTCTGCTTTGTAGCCGCCGCCGTCTGCCGCGCCGCTTTTTTGCATTCGTGGATCGCTCAGAGAAAGCTACGGTACCGTGCAGCTTGAGATACGACGTTCACCTGATGGGCCGGAGACAAGCGGCGGCATAACCTGAGTGTGGTCACGCGTATCTCACGCGTTCGGCCTCAGGACAGGAAGGTTCACCGCTAAGCCTGAAAATTCCAAACCGAGGTAAGGAAAATGAACGGCAAACGCACGACATTTCGTCTACTGACCCTTAGCAGCACCCTGATGTTCGGTATCACACTGCTGGCCCTTCCATCTCCACGCCAGGACAGCTCGCAACAAACCGCGCCCGACAACACAAAGATGAATCAAGGCGATGCCGATAAATCCGCCACCACCGCCGACTCCCAAAAAATGACCCCCGCCGACCGCGAACTCACGAAGAAAATCCGCAGCTCCATCTACAAAGACAAGTCTCTTTCGACCTACGCGCACAACATCAAAATCATCAGCCAGAACGGCACGGTCACGTTAAAGGGCCCGGTACGCTCTGACGACGAAAAAGCCGATATCGAAGCGAAGGCCATCGCCATTGCCGGGGCCGGCAATGTGACCGATCAATTGACCGTTGCGCCACCGAAGTCCTAAGCCGCGACGCATCTTCAAGAGCCGCTTGAGGGCTCGATTCATCTGAGGAAAGTGTGATCACATGTTGATGCTGATTCTTACCATTGCCCTAATCGTCGCCCTGTTCGCGGCACTTCCCACCTGGCCGCACAACAAAAATTGGGGCTACTACCCGATCGGCGGCGTCAGCCTGGTAATCCTCATCGTGCTGGCCTTACTGCTGACAGGGCGATTGTAGGCGATTGTCGATTGTGGGCGATTGTAGCGTCGCCCTTCTTCCTGATCCAGGCTCCCCAGGGTGGCACGGTTCGTGTCTCTGCAACAATACGGTGGAAGCCTCAACCCGCTACGGAAATGCCGCGCAAACCGCCCCGCTTCTGGTAGAGTACTGCGCTGACGCCTTGGACGCGTCGCCCCCCAAAGGAGCACCGGTTTGAAGATCGTCGAGAGGATCATTGGAGAAGCCATCGTCATTGACATTACCGGAGACATCGATCTTGCGTCGTCGCCCGAATTGCGCAAAGTGCTGCTGCGCGAACTCAAGGAAAAGCGCACCCCGCGCGTCATCGTAAATCTCATCAGCGTCCGCTACATCGACAGCTCCGGCGTCGCCTCGCTCGTTGAAGGCTTGAAAGCCTCGCGGGATACGGGCCTGCGTTTCGCGTTGGTGGGCCTGAGCAAAGGCGCCCGCGAAGTCCTGCAACTCTCGCGCCTCATCAAAATTTTCGAAATACACGACAACGAGGAGCAAGCTTTGGCGTAGCCCGTGGCCCGGCCACGGTGCGCGTCAGCCTGCAGCAACCTTTGGAACTCACGAGCCAAATCGGCCGCGGCGTGATCGACATGCTGGCGTATGTCGGCTCGCTCGCGCGTATCAGCGCACAGGCCGGCTATTACGCGTTCGTCTCGCCCTTCCGCGGCCGTCCGTTGCGTCTGGACCGCGCCTTCGGGCAAGCCATGGAGGTCGGCGTCCGTGCGCTGCCGGTTCTCAGCCTCATAACTTTTTTCATCGGTTTGATTCTCGCCATGCAGGGCGCCTACGAACTGCGCAAATTTGGCGCCATCCATTTTGTGGCCGATGCCGTAGCCATTTCCATGACCCGCGAACTCGGCCCGCTCATCACCGCCATCGTGGTCATCGGCCGTTCCGGCTCGGCGTTCGCCGCCGAACTCGGCACCATGAAGGTAAATGAAGAGATCGATGCGCTGGAAACCATGGCCATCAGCCCGGTGCAATTTCTCGTGACGCCGAAATTTTTGGCCATGATCCTCATGCTGCCCTGTCTCACCATCTGGGCCAACTTCATGGGCATCCTCGGCGGCTCGCTTTTTGGCGTCTGGAAAGCGGACTTCGCTTGGATTGGCTACATGCACGCTTCTCTCGACGCCCTTTTCCTGCGCGACATCACCACCGGCTTGATCAAAAGCATCATGTTTGGCATCACCATCACCGCCGTCGGCTGCAGCGAGGGTCTAGCCACCGGAACCGGCGCGGAATCCGTCGGCAAGTCCACCACCTCGGCGGTGGTCATGTCCATTTTTATGGTCGTGGTGGTCGATTTGGTCTTCACCGCGCTTTTCTTTTTTGTGGGAGGCCTGTAGTTTTTTCAGGCAAAAGAAATGACCACAGCGATGAACGGTCCCGAATCTGACGCCATGATTTCGCTCCGCGATCTTCGCGTGCGCTATGGCGAGCGCGAAATCCTTCATGGCGTCTCCATGGAAGTGAAGCGCGCCGAAACGCTGGTCATTCTCGGCGGTTCCGGCTCCGGGAAAAGCACCCTGCTCCGCAGCCTGGTGGGCCTCGAAAAGCCCAGCTCCGGAGAGATCTGGATCAAGGGCAAAAACATCGCCGCCATCTCCGACGACGAAATGGACGAAATTCGCAGAAAAATGGGCATGTCTTTTCAAAGCGGCGCGCTCTTCGGCTCCATGACCGTGGGAGAAAACGTCGGTCTCCCGCTGCGCGAACACACCAGGCTGGAAGAGTCCACCATCGACATCATGACCCGCCTGAAGCTGGAACAGGTCGGCCTCGCCGGTTTCGAGGATTATTTTCCTTCGGAGCTCAGCGGCGGAATGAAAAAACGCGCGGCCGTGGCCCGCGCACTGTCGATGGATCCCGAAATTCTCTTTTTCGACGAGCCCTCCGCGGGGCTCGATCCCATCATTGCCGCGGGCATCGACCAGCTCATCCTGGAATTAAAGCAGGCGTTTCACATGACCATCATCGTGGTGACCCACGAACTGGCCAGCGCTTTTCTGATCGCCGACCAGATGGTATACATCGACAAAGGCATTCTGGTCGCGCAAGGCACTCCCGCGCAAATGAAAGCCAATCCGCTGCCACGCGTGCGCCAATTTTTCGATCGCGTGGCCGAACCGGAAGTCGAGCAGGAGATGGATTACCTGCAGATGCTCACCGCCGAGCATCATCGCCCGAATCGCTAGTACCGTGGTAGAAACGCGGCGCAAGCCGAAACGCCAGAGAGGGAAGTATGCAACCTAAACGGGAACAAGCGTTCGTCGGACTCTTCGTGATCGTCGCCGCAGCTATTTTGATTGGCACCGTCGTGGTCCTCAGCGGCGCCTTCGCCACCTCCTCCACACGCTACAAGACCTACTTTCCTTTCGCCGGCGGTCTTGAGCCCGGTACCGGCGTGCGTTACGCCGGCGGCGAGAAGGTTGGTCGTGTCGAACAATTGCGCATCGATCCGCAAGACCTTACGCGCATCGAAGTCACCTTCAGCGTGCAGCCCGATGTCCCGATTAAAACGAATACGCACGTCCGCATCGCCAGCCTCAGCGCCCTCGGCGACAATCACCTGGAAATTGTTCCCAACCCGCAGCCTGCGCCGCGCGCCGCCCCCGGCGCGACACTAATCGCTGAACCCTATACCGACATTGCTTCGCTTACCACCAGCCTCAACGACCTCGCGCCGCAGGCCAAGCAGCTGCTCGCCACGGTGAACGCGCGCGCCGCCGAACTCCAGGTCACCATCGCGCGCGTCAACGACATGCTCAATGATCAAAATCGCGCCAACCTCTCCGCCACCATCGCCAACACGCGCGGAATGCTCGAGGAGGATCGCCCCAAGATTCGCTCAGCGCTGACCCACGTGGATAACCTCACCGCGAAAATGGAGCCGTTGATCGACGACTTCAAGAAAACTTCCGCGAAAGCCGATCATGTACTCGATCAGCTCGACGCCACGCTCGCGGAAAATCGCCCGGACATTCACAAGGCCCTTCTGCAATTGCGCCAAACGCTGGATTCCGCCGACGAACTCGTGGGCCGCCTCAACAGCACGCTCGACGCCAACTCCGAAAATATCGACGAGCTGCTGGACAACATGCGCGACGTCACGGAAAATCTCAAGGAATTTACCGACAACATCAAGGCCCGGCCGTACTCGCTGATTCGCATTACCAATCCGCGCGATCACAAGCCGGGTGATCCGCAATAACGTGGGAGAAACACACATGCTGGCCAGTCCTAGCAGCTTGCAGTCTGATTTGCGCGAAATGCCCAGCCACGCCGCGCCGCGCCGCCGTTATTTGCAAGGCGCCACGCTGGCGGGAACTCTGCTCCTGATCGCCATGGGTGTGTCCAGTTGCGGCGCCGCGCGGCCCATCCGCTATTACCAGCTGAACGTCCCGGAAAACGTTGCAGTCAGCAGTACTGCCGAGCCGTATCCCATCACCATCGTGCTCGGCCCGCTCACCGCCTCGCACCTTTATCGCGAAGACCGCATCGTCTACGGCGAGCAAGGCGAAGGCATGGGCACCTACGAATATCAGCGCTGGGCTGAGCCGCCCACGGAAATGATTCAAGCCGTGCTGCTTCGCGAACTGCGCAACACCAATCGCTTCAGCCAAGTCTACACCATGCGCAGCGCCGTTCACGGCGACTATTTGCTGCGCGGGCAGTTGTACGACTTTAAAGAAGTTTCCGTCCCCAACCTGGTCGCCCGCGTCTCCTTCGATCTCGAACTGCACGACACCAAGACCGGAACTACCGTGTGGAACACTTCCTATCGTCAGGACGAGCCCGTCGCCACCAAAGATCCCGCCGCCGTGGTTGCCGCCCTCGATAAAAATATCGATCGCGGTCTGCGCCAAGCCGCCTCCGGCATCGACCAATATTTCGCCGCCCACCCGCCGGCACCCCCCGCCGCGCAAAAATAGCGCGCATCGGGGCGTCCGCCAAACTCAGATGCCAAACTTAACCGCCAAACTTAAATTTATCCGCACAAGTCCTTTGTTGGGAGCGCAGCATGCTGCGCCCAAGCTTGCCCGGGCATGAAAATCTGAATGTTTTTCTTTCCGCCGAGCACCGATCGAACCGCGTATCTTCGTGTTGCGGAGTCATGAGAAGAGCTAAATCGCCACCCGCCGCATCGTCAGCAACGTAATATCATCCGCCAACTCCCGCTCCGCCCCGTGATAATTCTTTATCGCGGTCAGCAGTGCCGCCGAAAACTCCCCGAGCACCAGGGGCTGAGGAAGACTCGCGGCCACGGACTGCGCCAGCAACGATAATCCCGTCGGCGTAAGTTGCTCGCCCTCCGGTGATTCCACTTCCGTCGCGCCATCGGAAAACGCCAGGATGGCATCGCCCGGCGCCAGCCGCACGCTCTGCTCCAGATATTTCTCTCCGGTAACGAAGCCTAACGGAAAATTTTCGAGCCCGTCGCCGATTTCCACCAGCACGCGCTGCTCTTCGCGCCATAAAAACATTCTCGGATGCGCGGCGTACGCAAAGGTGAATTCTCCGGTCTTGCCGTCGTACGTTCCGGTCACCACCGTAGTCAGCCGCAGCGGTCCGTCATCGCCTTCGCCGTCCAGCGTGAACTCGTCGTTCAGTGCCTCAAGCAAACCGGACGTGTCGCGGATGTCGCGAAATTTGTGCAGCAATTTGTGCACATGCCGCGCCACTGCCGCGGCCTCATACCCGTGACCCACGCAATCGGCCAGCACCACGCGCGCCACATCATCCGTGCACGAAAAAACCGCCGCTAAATCTCCGCCATGCTCCGCCCCGGAAGGCAACGCAATCACATCGCCATGCAACCCAGCCAGCTCGAGCGAGCGGTGCGCCTTTTCGTTTCCCGCCCACAATTCCATACACCCGAACGGACGCTTCACCGTAAACGTGCATTCCGCCTTGGGATCTTGTGCCATATGGCAATTCTAACATGCACGAAATGCACCGCCGCAACCGCTGCTGCCGCTCGGTTCACGGCTTCGCCAGAAGCAATGGCATGGCCGGCGGAGCGAAATAGTCTTTCTCAAAGCTTGCCGGGAGCGGAATGAAACGGATCGGGCTGGGGCGTGCCAGGATTCTCCTCGGGACTCGGAATGTCCAGATTCACCACCACCGGTTCCTGCCCGCTGCGCACGATCACGGCCTCCACCGGCTCATCCTTTCTGGCGTTCAGCTCCTGGTGCGGCACATAGGGCGGCACGTAGACGAAGTCTCCCGGACCCGCCTCGTCCACAAATTCCAAACGGTTGCCCCAGCGGAATCGCGCGCGGCCCCGCACAATATAGATCACCGTTTCGAGTTCGCCGTGATGATGCGGACCGGTCTTGGCATCCGGATGCACCACCACGGTTCCCGCCCAGAGTTTTTGCGCGCCGACGCGAGCGTGCGAGATCGCTTCGGCACGTGTCATCCCAGGAGTCTGGGGCGTGTTCGTGTCCAATTGGCCGCTGCGAACGATTCGCAGGCCGTGATGTTTCCAGTCAGGTTTTTCGTCGATATTTGCTTCGGTTCCCATACGTTCCTCCCCGTCCCCGAAATCGCTCCTGAATTTGCTTTCAAAGTCCGCTCGCCCCGCACCGCAAGGTATTAGTTCTAGCATGCTCTGCAAAACGTATTCCGATTTTTATCGATGTGGCCATACTTGGTAGCCATACTTGATTTCCCGCGCGCTGGGCGTCGACCACTCTTTATTCGTCACAAGGAATTTGGCTGCTCGTGGCGGACGAAATATTTCTTGCACAGGCATGCACAGATTTCCACACGGCTTTTGTGAAATAACCCTTGCGCACCCTTCGTGCTGCTCTTAGTATGCGCATCAGATTGGATCGGGAAGAAAAACTTCGCGAGTCAATTCGAAGTTGGCGGAACGGGTAATACCGGGCTTGCCGGGTTCGAGTTGAAAGAAGAAGTGTAAACTTCGCAGTTCAATGCGGAGAGGCGGCGCGGGTAAAACCGAGGTAGCCTCGACGGATTGAATTGGGAAGAAGAGCTCCGCGATTCGATGCAAAGAGATGGTGAGGGTAACACCGAGCCAGATCGTTGCGTTGGGCTGTGGAGCGGGCTTTGCGGCTGAGTTCACGGTGGCCAGGATAAAACCGGGTTGTTCGTGGACGGAGGCGGAAGCTAAAAACTTTGCGGTGAACTCAAAGAAGCGACGAGGGTAACACCGAATCGTAATCGTGAGCTGAACCAAGAAGTAACGCTTCACGAATCAATTTACAGGGGGCGGCCAGGGTAAAACCGAACCGCCTTCGACTGAGTTGAAGCAGGAAGCGAGAACTTCGCGAGTCAATCGAAAAGAGGGCGACGCGGCCACAAGCCGAGTCGCCCTCAATTTTTTTGACCTCTGCAGCGCCTCTCCCCGCTGACTCTGGTAACCCTTTCAATCGGAAACCGCGCGGCCACCGATTTTTTGCGAAAAGTCACCTTTTGTGACGTTTTCGCACTATACTCTCCCGCGCTAGCGGCTCACTCACAGCCCCGCTTCCAAATAGCCCAAGGAGCGTAATGATGAACCGGTACCGTCCGATTGTTGTTCTATGCGCAGTTGCGCTGTGCCTCGCCGCCTCCGGCGTCGCACGCGCGCAGGCCACTCCGCCGCCAAACGAGCATCCCGGCCGCGCCGTGCACATTCTCGGTTTTGCCGACGCGCCGAAGAATATGAAGGGCACGCTGGTGGTAGATGGCGCCGCACTGAAGCTCAAAGCGAAGGACCACACTCAGCACGATCAGGAAGTTGCCATCAGCTCCATCAACGATGTGCTTACCGGTGCGGACAGTGTGCGCGCCATCGGCGGCACCCTGGGCACCATTTCCATGCTCGGGCCGTACGGCAGCGGACGCTTCCTGAGTCTGTTCCGCAAAAAAACCAGCACGCTCACCATCGAATACCGAGACGCTGCGGGCGGTGTGCACGGCGCCATATTTTCGCTGGACGAGGGACAGTCTGAGCCTTTGAAGAAGCAGCTTGTCGCTGCGGGCGCGCACACCAGCGTGCCCATCGAGGATACGCCGCCTGCGGCTGTCAAGCCCGGCGTAGGAGGTGCGTTGTGAAATTCCAAATTTCTCGTGTGCTGATTTATTCCTGCGCGATTGTTTTGCTGGCCACGTTCGCGGTTTGCTCGGCCCTGGCCCAGACTCCGCCAAATCCGCCGCCGCTGAGACTGAACGGTCACGCCATCGTGGTCAAAAAAATAGTCTCCAGCGAAGTGAAGCTGCCGGCAGCGTTTCAATACGCCATTTACGAATACACGCTCGAAGAAATCAAAAAGACCGAGCGCTTCCAAACCATCTACCGCGAAGGCGATCACGCCGCCGACGGGGCGGCGGACTTGCTGACGCTGGAAACCGACGCCACCGGCTTCAAGGAAGGCAGCGCGCGCGAACGTCAGGTCACCACCGTCGCCGGCGCCACCACCATCAAGGTTCACATCAAGCTGGTCGATAAAGACGGCAAAATCATGCTGGAGCAAGACGTCCAGGGCAAAGTCCGTTTCTTCGGCGAAAATCTGCGAGCCACCTATGCGCTCGCAAAGTCCGTCGCCAAAGTGATCAAAGTAAACTTCGTCTTGCCAAAACCAGTCAAGGCCAGCTGAACGGCAGTCGTGCAGCAACCTTTGTAGGGGCGCAGCATGCTGCGCCCCAGCTTGCCCAGGCGTAATGATGTGAGTTCTACTTCGTCGCCTTCTTCTGCTCCTCGCGTGTCCCCCGGCATCAGCATTCGATTACGTTCAGCGCCAAACCTCCCAGTGAAGTTTCCTTGTAGCGCGTCTGCATGTCCAAACCCGTCTGATACATCGTTTTGATCACCTGATCGAGCGAAACCTTGTGCTCGGTGCTTTCCTGCGTGGCCATGCGCGCCGCGTTTACGGCTTTTACCGCGCCGAAGGCGTTGCGTTCGATGCAGGGAATTTGCACCAGGCCGCCTACGGGATCGCAAGTCATGCCGAGATTGTGTTCCATGGCGATTTCCGCGGCGTGTTCCACTTGCTCATTCGTTCCGTCCAGTGCGGCGACAAGTCCGCCCGCCGCCATCGAGCACGCCACGCCCACTTCACCTTGGCAGCCGACCTCTGCGCCGGAAATGGATGCATTCTCTTTGTATAGCACCCCGATCGCGGCGGCCGTCAGGAAATAGCGCGCGATGCCCTCCGTCGTGCCGTGAAAAAATCGCATGTAGTAATGCGCCACGGATGGGATGATTCCCGCCGCACCGTTCGTTGGCGCGGTGACCACGCGGCTGCCTGCGGCGTTTTCTTCATTCGTAGCGATGGCCCACACGTTCAGCCAATCCACGGCTTGCAGTGGATCCGCGAACGGTTCCTCGGACTGGTCTTTTGCCAGGCGTCGCGCGATTGCCGGGGCGCGGCGCTGCACTTGCAAGCCTCCGGGGAGTTCGCCCTCCGTGACCATGCCGCGCGCGACGCAATCCTGCATGACGCGCCATATGCGCGCGATGCCCTCGCCAATTTCCCTATCCGTTCGCCAGGTTTTTTCGTTGGCGAGCATAAGCTCGTGAATTCTTAAGTGGTGTTTCTCGCCGAGTTCGAGGAGGTCCGCGGCGCTGCGAAACGCATAGGGCACGGGCGTCTTATCGTTGCCGCTATCTTCGTGGCCCTCTTCGCGAACGAAGCCGCCTCCCACGGAATAATATTCGCGCGCCTCGAGCGTGTCGCCCCCCGCGTCCAAAGCCACGAAGCGCATGCCGTTGGAATGTCCTGGGAGCAAACTGCTTTTGTTCCAGATCAAATCGTCGTGGCGAAAAATCACAGATTTCGTTCCGAGGAGCGCGATCGACTGTTTCTCGCGAATGGCATCGACGGTACTTTGAATTTCGGTGGGATCCACCTCGTCGGGTTGTTTGCCGAGCAGCCCCAGCAGAATTCCCCGATCGGTTCCGTGACCCATGCCCGTCAGCGCCAGCGAACCAAACAGCTCGACACGCACGCGCGCGGTTCGTTCCAGCAAGCCGGTTTCCGCGAGGAGCCGAACAAAACGGTTGGCCGCGCGCATCGGTCCTACCGTGTGGGAACTGGATGGCCCAATGCCAATTTTAAACAGCTCGAAGAGACTGGTCTTCATAGAGTTATGCCATAGGGTTACGTCATAGAGTTACGTCATGGAGTTATGTCGCGCGGACGCAATGCCGCCACCGCGAGCCTTTGTAGGGGTGCGGCATGCTGCCCCCATCCCGGCACGGCGTGAAGGTCTCGCGATTTCTTCGACCCACCATGGAAGGGAAGCCAGGAAAGGCAGCCCGGGCGGCAAAAGATCTGCGTTCTGCCGAGGCGGTGCGATAGAATCCTTCGCGCAGGCGCCGTTCCGGGTGAATCGAGAAATGCTCGTACACAAAAGAAGCATACATATTGAGTGGGGCGATTGCGACCCCCTGGGGATTGTTTATTTTCCCCGGTACTTTGAATTTTTCGATGCCTGCACCAACGCGCTGTTTGAGCATGTGGGTTTGCCCAAGGAGCACATGTTGCGCAAGTATGAGATTGCGGGAATTCCGCTGGTGGATGCGCATGCGCGTTTTCTGCTGCCCTCTTCGTTTGGCGATACCGTGGTGGTGGAATCGGGGATTGTGAAGTGGGGCACCAGCAGTTTTTCCGTGGAGCACCGGCTGTACCGCGGCCGCGTCTTGGCCGTGGAAGGTTTTGAGAAGCGCGTGTGGACCGTGCGCGCCGCGGACGACCCACGCGGATTTCGCGGCCAGGCGATTCCGCGCGAAGTGATCGATCGCTTTGTTCCAGCGGCTGAGACCTGACCGACTGGCGACCATCGCGGTTCCCCCGGCCGGCGAAATTCAGTGAAACAAAATCTGGTTTTCGCGCATCCTATCTAGTGGTTCACTTTTGGTGGGGACATGAGGTTCGCCATGAAAATGAAAATATCGAAGAAGGCTTTCGCCGGCGCGGTTCTGGCCGGCGGCATCGCGTGCATGCTGTCCTTGGCAATGGGCGGCGAGTTGCAGGCCAGCTCGTTCCAGGACGCGCCTTCCGCGCCGGTCTATGCGCCGCAAAATGCCGCGCCCGCCCAGGGACAGCCGCCAGCCGCGCAATTGACACCCCAGCAGTTGCAGGAGTTGGTAGCGCCTATCGCGCTTTACCCCGACGCGCTCGTCGCGCAGATTCTCGCTGCTTCGGTTTATCCCACGCAGATTGTCGAAGCGGAGCGCTTCTTGCAGCAAAATTCCAACCTCACGGGGAAAGACCTGGGCGCGGCCGTGGATCAACAGGATTGGGATCCAAGCGTGAAAGCTCTTACGCAGTTTCCCTCCGTGCTCGCGAATATGGACAAAAACCTAAACTGGACCTCGGAACTTGGCGATGCCAATGCCAACCAGGCAGCTGCGGTCATGGACGCCGTCCAGTTCATGCGCCATAAAGCGCAATCCGCCGGGAACTTGAAAACCACGCCGCAACAGACGGTGACCGAGCAAGGCCCGGATGTCGAAATTCAACCTGCCGATCCGCAAATCGTTTACGTGCCAACCTACGATCCCGCTTTGATCTATGGTTACCCCGTCGGCCTGTGGCCGGGTTTCTACCCCTGGTGGGGTTCCGGTGCGTACCTTTCGTTTGGTGTTGGCTTTGGCATCGGCCCATTCTTCGGATTCGGCTGGGGCTGGAATGCCTGGGGCTTTGACTGGTATCACCACGGCCTGCTGTACGGCGGCGGGAGGTATGCGTATAACAGCCGTGCGTTTTATAACCGCAATGCCTACTTTAACGGCGGTTACCGCGGCGGTTTTCGTGGCGGCGCCCCGTATGCGCGTGGCGATCGCGGCGCGCGTGGTTTTGCGTCGCAGGGCGCCCGCGGCGGCGCACGTCCTGGCGCCTTTGGCGGAGTTACCCGCGGGGGTGACGCGCGAGGTGAAGCTGCGCGCGGCAGAGCCAGTTTTGGTGGCGGCGGAGGGTTCCGTGGTGGCGGTGGCGGCGCGCGTGGCGGCGGCGGCCGGCACTAACGCGTCCACTTCATCCGCTCGTGCATGAGTTGGCATCGCCAACGGCCCCGCAAAGATTAGCGCAGGCAGAATGGAGATCAGGACTATGAAGGTTGAACGACGCAGTTCCAAGCGAACTTATTTTGGTGGCATTGGAAGTCTGGCAGCGTTCGCCGCCTTGGCGGCGGGGGCCGGACTTTCCTCGAACGGAGCGGTTGCGCAAACCTCCGCGGAACCGCCGGCCGCCACCGCCAAGAAATCGACGGTCCGGATGCCCGCGGGACCGCAAGCCGGGCAGCAGGTCTTTGCTTCGGCGATGGAAGCGAGCGAGGCGCTGGTCGCGGCCCTCCAGAGTGGCGATGAACCGGCGTTGTTGAAGGTGCTGGGGCCGAACGCCAAGGAGATCGTCTCCTCCGGTGATGAAGTCGCGGATAAGAACGAAAGAGAACAGATGGTACAAAAATACCAGGAGATGCATCGCCTGGTGACCGAGCCGGACGGCACCACCACGCTATACATCGGCGCGGAAAATTGGCCGACGCCCATTCCACTGGCGCACAAAGGCGGCCAATGGTATTTCGACAGCGCCGCCGGGAAACAAGAGATTCTCTATCGAAGAGTCGGACGAAACGAGTTGGCGGTCATTCAGGTGTGCTCGGAATTGGTGGACGCCGAGAAAGAATACTATGCGCAGCCGCATGATGGCGGCTCCGCGAACCAGTATGCCGAGAAATTTTTTAGCGACGCGGACAAGCACAACGGACTTTACTGGAAAACCGCCGCGGGCGAACCCGAGAGTCCCATCGGCCCGCTCGTAGCGGCCGCCGCGGCGGAGGGCTACGATGAAGATGCCAATCACGAAGCGCACCCGTTCGACGGTTACTACTTTCGGATGCTGAAGGCGCAGGGAACGCACGCACAAGGCGGCTCGCAAAGCTATGCGGAAGGCGGGAAGAGCAGCGGGTTCGCGTTTGTTGCGTATCCGGCGAAATATCGCTCCTCCGGGGTGATGACCTTCCTCGTGGACCAGAGCGGGATCGTTTATGAAAAAGATCTTGGACCGCGCAGCGGCGAAATCGCGAAAGCGCTGACCAGCTATCGCCGGGATGCGACCTGGCGCAAAGCGGATTGACGTAAAGCGGACTGACGCGCAATTCCGAACGCGATTCAGACAAATTATTCATAGCGCAAGGCATCCACAGGGTTCAGACGCGAAGCGCGCGCGGCGGGATACAGTCCGGCCAGCAAACTAACCATCGTTGCAAACAGGATTGCGCCGCACGCCAGCCACCACGGGACGTAGGAAATTTTCACGCTGGGAAGATCCTGCTGCCGCAAATAAATTCCCGTGCCCCACGTCAGCGCCTGACCGATAAACCAGCCGAGAGCGACGCCGAAGAGTCCGCCGAAAAATCCCATGGCGGCGGCTTCCGCGAAGAAAAGACTTTTTACGTCCCCGTCCGTCGCGCCGAGGGCTTTCAGGATGCCGATTTCGCGGCGGCGCTCGAGAATGGCCATGACCAGGGTGTTGATGATGCCGAGCGAGGCTACCGTAAGCGCGAGGCTGCCGAAGAGTCCGAGAAATAAATCAAAAACGGTAAAGACCAATCGCAGGCCTTTGGTGGCGTCGAGCAGCGAGAACGTGGAATAGCCGATTTTTTTGATGGCGGCTTCGACGGCGGCGACATCCTTGGGATTTTGAACGCGCACGGTTACCGCGGTGTAGGCGGGTTTTGTTTCCGTGTCGCTGAGCAGTGCTTGCATGTCGGAGGGTTGCGCGACGTGCAGGCTTTCGGCGAGTTTTAGCGGAAGAAATAAACGGCCGCCGCCGAAGCTGCCCATGCCCGCGCCGGGATCGCTTTCCACGATGCCCACGATGCGCAGCGTTTTTTCCTTGGGGATTACGGACAAGCCGCCGGCCAACTGGCCGGTCATGGCGCTTTCGAGCAAGGCGTCATCGCGTTCCGCGGCGGAAGCGAAGGACGCGCGCTGGGCGTAGCGGATGACGATGGTCTTTCCGATCAGATCGTTGGGATTGGCCGCGGGAGTTGCCGGCGTGGTTGCCGCCGCGATTCCCGCCGAATTTCCTGTTGAAGTTCCTGCAGTAGTTTTTGGCGCGGGTTGGTCCACACTTGCCGGCGAATTCGTGGCTGGGCTTAGGGCGGATTTTCCTTCTGTTTTCTGCCGCGTGTTTTGCGGCCCCGCGGATTTTTCATCAACGATGTTTTTTGCGGGCGACGAGGCGATTTGCTGCGCGAGTTCGAGTTGCAGGATGGCCTCTTCGGCGGTGGGGGAAGAGAAAAACTTGCCGGTCATGCCGTCAAAAGCTTCGCCTTTGCGCGAGGATTCCGGGACGCCGAGCGCGTTGGTGGTGAACTTGTTTCCGTCGTAGCGAATTTCCGTGGAGAAGCGGACTTGCGGATAGACTTCGGAGACGTTGGCGAGTTTGGCAAAAGTTTGCAACGCGTCGTCGTCCAGCGACGGAGGGGTTTTCGCGACGGCGTCATCGCGTTGGCGCTGGTTTCTGCCCGGGCCGCGATTGTCGCGACCAGAACTGACAAGCACGGAATCGAACAGGCCGGAGCGCAGGAGGCGTCTGGAGGCCAATGTCTGCAAACCGACGCCGAGGGAGAGCATGGCGACGAGGGAAGCGACGCCGACGGCGACGCCCAGGGTGGTGAGGGAGTTACGCAGGATGGCTTCGCGGAGATTGCGGATGGCCAGTTCGGTGAGGTCGCGCGTTTTCATGAGCGAGTGGCCTCGGCGGAACGAATTTCGCCGCCCGCGAGATTTGCGCCGCGAGTCGTAGGCGAATCGTTGACCAATTTTCCGTCGTGCAGCATGACGATACGGTCGGCGAAGCGTTCCGCGAGCGGACGTTCGTGGGTGACCATGACAATGGTCATGCCCAGCGTGGTCTGAAATTCGCGCAACAGCGAAAGAATTTGTTCGCCGTTGACGCTGTCTAAATTTCCCGTGGGTTCGTCGGCGAAAAGAATCGAGGGGCGATTGACCAGCGCGCGAGCGAGCGCGCCGCGCTGCTGTTCGCCGCCGGAAAGTTCGCTGGGCCGGTGTTTGCCGCGCGCGCCTAGGCGCACGCGGTCGAGAGCTTCGCTGACGCGGGGGCTGCGTTCGCGGCGATCGACTTCGGACAGGCGCAGCGGGAGTTCGACGTTTTCTTCGAGGGTCATGCGCGGCAGGAGGTTGAAGGATTGAAAAACCATACCGACGGTTTCGCGGCGGTAACGCGCGAGATTCTCCGCGCTGAGCTCCGCGAGATTTTTGCCGGCGACGCGGATGCTGCCGGAAGTGGGGCGGTCGAGGCCGGCGAGCATGCTGAGGAAGGTGGATTTACCGGAGCCGGAGCTGCCGAGCAGGGCCAGGAATTCGCCGGCAGGGATGGTGAGGGTAATTCCGGCGACAGCGTGGACGATGGCTTCGCCGAGGCGGTAGTCGCGCGAGACGTTTTCCGCGGAAATGGTGGCGGGTTCGGGAGTTGGGATCATAGGGTGACTACTTATGATACGCCGCAGCCGCGTGATGGCTTTCGCCAGAATGAGCGATGGAGTTGGGTGGTGGCAAAAATGCGGAACCTCACCCCCCGGGGTGTCGGGAAACGTGCTCATTACAAAGGAAATAAGAGCGTTTTTTGCGGATGTTTTGATTCTATTGGAGTTAGAGGGATGCAGAAATCTTGGGAATTTGGTTAGAGATACCGATGCCACCCCCGGGTGTTTTTTGGCAAACGTGCGCAAGCGATAGAAGGGAATGGGGATACGGGAAATCGTGAATGGCAAAACGTGCGCAAGTCTAAGAAAACAAAGGGAGGCGTTGTGTACGGTTGTTGGGAGGTTGGCCCACGGCCGGCGGGTTCTTGCCCGTGCGGGGTCCTGGTGATACGAGGGCGCTGTTGCGTGTGCCACAACCTACGATAGCATGGTCTTGGGTATTAAGTCAACAATGTACTCACTGGTACTGGTAGTTTGGGAATTTCTGTGTTTTTTCAGGCAGCGGTGAAGGAGTGATGGAGAGGTGCTTGACGAATATAACAAGATTTGTTATATTTTGAAGGAGGAGGGTGGTTCTTTCTTGGCGGCATCTTTTTACAGACGGGCATTTTTTTGCAGACCGGGCATTTTTCTGCAGACGGGCATTTTTTTGAAGATGGGCATTTTTTTGCAAACATAGAGGGGCAGGAGTGCTTATGAATGGCGACGAGTTGAGGGAAGCAAGATTGCGGGCGGGCTGGACGCAGCAAGAGCTGGCGGGAAGGCTGGGGGTTACGCAGGCCTATCTTTCGATGGCGGAGCGCGGCCACCGGGTGTTGCCGTCCAGCCTTGCGCGCAAGGCGGTGGGGGTGCTGCATGCTCGGCCGACGGCGCTTCCGCTGCGCGAGGAAGGGGTTGGTGCGCCCAGCGACAGCGATAAGCTGCGATCAGAGCTTGCCGCGCTGGGCTACCCGGGATTCGCGCATCTTCGAGGCCCGGACGTTCGGGCGCGGCGCAATCCCGCGGAGGTGTTGCTGAACGCCCTGCATGGGGCCGATGTGGATACTCGAGTTGTGGAAGGATTGCCGTGGCTGGCCTTCCATTATGCCGACCTCGACTGGGATTGGGCGGTGCAGAACGCCAAGCTCCATGACCTACAGAACCGGCTGGGATTTGTGGCCACGATGGCCTCGCGATTGGGGGTTTCTCCGCTTTCTCCGCTTTCTCCACTTTCTCAACTTTCTCCACTTTCTCCAATGGGGGCTTCTCCATCTGCGGATTCTCAGCCCGCGGCTCCTCCAAGGGGCAGCGCGCCAGCCGGCGAACCACGTTCCCGGAGGCTGAAGGAATACGCCGCCGTGCTGGACCGTTCCCGTCTGGTGAAAGAGGACACCCTCTGCCACGATTCGCTGACGGAAGCGGAAAGAAAATGGCTGCGCGTGAACCGTCCGGCGGAAGCCGCGCATTGGAATCTGCTGACAGATATGCAGGCTGAGAATCTTCCGCATGGCCGGAACTAAGCAAATCCCCGAACCATGGCGCTCGTTTCTGGAAGAACTGGATCAGCGGGCCACGGAAGAGACGCGTCTCGATTGCATGGGCGGATTTGTGGTTACCGTGCTTTACGGCTTTTCGCGAGAGACGTCGGATCTGGATGTGCTGCTCATCGCTCCGCGGGAACAGCGCACACCGCTGCTCGAATTTGGCGTCCGGGGCGGAACTCTCCATAAGAAATATAAGGTCTATCTGGATTACGTGGGAGTGGCCAAGGTGCCGGACGAGTATGAGGAGCGGCTGACGGAAATGTTTGCCGGTGAATTCAAACGTCTGCACATTTGCGCTCTGGACCCTTACGATCTCGCACTATCGAAGTTAGAGCGAAATATTCAGCGCGACCGGGACGACGTCAAACACCTGGCGCGCGCGATCCCGTTGCACCTGGAAATTCTGAAAGAACGATATGAAAAAGAGCTGCGCTGGCAGCTGGGAAATCCGGAGCGCGAGGATTTAACCCTAAAACTATGGATGGAGATGATCGAGGAAGACCGGTCCACGAGTTCCGCTTAGAAGGAAATTCCAGCGGGGCGCCCGGCCGGACATCATTGCACGAAGGGCCAGCCGCTGGAGTCAATTGCCAGGTGATTGATGCCCAAAGTGGGCGTGCCGTTGTTGTTGCCATCGTAGTAGTGATAGACCATGGTGGGCTGGGTCCCGTCGGTGAAGACGCTTTGACCGCCGGGGCCATTTATATTGCTGTGAGCACTCAGGAGAATCGTTCCGCCGCCTTGATTCAAGTCCAGGCCGCCGCGATCCAGGTAGGGGCCGGTGACGGTTTGCGAGCGGCCGACAATAATTCTGTAGGTGCTGCTGACGCCGTTGCAGCAGACATCGATGGAGGAAAAGTAGTAGTACCAGCCGTTGTAGAGGTAGATGAAGGAACCTTCTTCACCCGCGGACGGATTGCCACGCTGGGCGATGGTATAGATGGTCTGATTGGATTGCAGACGAAGTCCGGTGGCGGGATCCAGCTGGATGAGGTGAATGCCATCGTTCCAGGAGCCGAAAACCAGCCACCAGTTTCCCGAGGCGTCCACAAACGGCGCCGGATCGATCGCGTTGAAGGTGGTGGTACACCCGGTCGTGGTGCCGCACGATTCGATGATTTGCCCGGCATCCGTCCAAGGCCCATTGGGATTTAGACTGGTGGCCAGGAAGATGATGGCTTGAGGTCCGCTGTGTGGTTCTATCGGGATGGCGTAATACTGATAGTAGATGCCGTTCGCGAAGAGCACGTCTGGCGCCCAGATGTCCGTGTTCTGTCCGTTGTTCCAGGACGGCGGCGTCTGCAGGCCGCTCCAGGACGGGAAGTCGGGGCCGATGTCCGGGCAGACGGAATACCCGCCTTTTTGCGCTGTGGTGCAGCTTTGACTGGAGTTGAAATTCACTTCGTCCGTCGAACTCGCCAAGGTGTTGTGCGTGCCATAGAGCCAATAGGTTCCGCTGGAGTCCTTCAGCATAAATGGATCATGTACGAAAATTCCGGTGCCGGAAACGGTCATTGGTGCTGGATAGGGTGAGTTGCCCGTCGACGTCAAGGTCCATTCCTGACAGGTGCAACCTGTGCCGGTGGTTGCGCGGGCCGATTGATCGATGACTCCAGGCGACGATTGGCCGGAGTTTTGATCCTCGAGATACAAGCCGCTGTTCACGTTCTGAATCAGGTAGTTTCCGTCGTTTAGCAGGTAAAACTGCCAGAGATGGTCGGCAGTGCCGTTGTCGGCCCACTGCAGCGCGACGGCGGCAGGCTGTTGCGAGGCGTTGGTGATTCCTAGAACCTGATGGGTGAAGAGATCTTCGACGTTGAACTGATGGTTGCCCATGGGGAGGAAATGCCATAGCTGGTCGCCGACTCCGTCGTTGCTGGCTTGCGCGATGGCCGCACCAGCCGTTTGGCTCTGAGCAGCGATGCCCAGCAGCAGGCCACTGCTGACGTTCGCAATCTGGAACTGAAAACTGTCGCTAACGTCGGTGAGAACGCCATCGTCAGGCACGGGAATGGGGTTGCTAACCGGACTGGAGCTTCCGCCACCGCATCCGGCCTGAGTGGCAAGCAGGACCAGGAGAATGGCCGTCGTGCTAAAGGAGAGTTTCACTGTGGATATCCTCCGGACGAAGTACGGGAAACGTGCGCGTCCAGCAAACGTTTGCTGGCCGATGATAGCGGCAGAAATCGTGTTAATTGTATGCAATTTGCAGAGATAGGGCAAGGGAAGGAGTGCGCAAGTAAACGTTATCTCTAGCGCCGTTTCCGCCGGGGCGGCAGCCGCGGTTTCCGTGGGAAGAGGACCTTTCTGCAGGCACTTCGACCGGGGAGCGAAACCCCGCGCTTCACCCGCGCTTCACCCTATTCTCCGCATATAATCGGCCTGCCAAATTCGGCATCGCGTGACCCGGCTGGGCGAAGTTTGCGCGGAACGTGACGGACGGGAAAATCGAGAGTAAAAACTCGAAAGGTCAGGCCGACAGGCATGTGGAGATTTGGAACGATCCGCGAAACGGAAGGCTTGAAATTATTCGTAGCAAACGCGGGCTGGCACCCGATGTGTGTGGCGACATTGTTTTCGGTATTTCTACTGGGTTCCGCGGCTGCCGCGCCGCAAACCATTTTTCTCTGGCCGAAGGGTGCGCCAGGCTCAGAAGGCCAGAGCGCGGAAGAAGCAGTGCGCTTGACGGAGTCTGGCGAGCACATCGTATCGAGTGTTCACCATCCATCCCTCACGCCGTACCTTCCCGTGCGGGAAAAATCGACGGGCGCGGCGGTCATCGTTATTCCGGGAGGCGGACACAGCGAACTATGGATGGATCACGAAGGCTACAATGTCGCCAAATGGTTGAGCGATCGTGGCGTGGCGGCATTTGTGTTGAAGTATCGCCTGGCGCGGGAGAAGGGCTCGACGTACACGATCGAGGGAGATGAGTTGCAGGACGTGAAACGCGCGATCCGGCTGGTGCGAAGTCGCGCCTCAGAATGGGGGTTGGATCCACAACGCGTGGGGGTCATGGGATTTTCCGCGGGCGGGGAACTGGCGGCGCTGGCCAGCACGCGCTATGACAACGGTGTCGCGGGCGCGACGGATACCATTGAACACGAAAGTGCAAAGCCCGCGTTTCAAGCGCTGCTTTATCCGGCCATCCCTCACGATCTGAGCCTCTCCGCGGAGACACCACCCGCGTTTCTCGCTTGTGGCGAAAATGACCGGCCGGACATTGCGCAAGGTCTTCCGGAGCTGTATCTGGCCCTCAAACGCGCTGGGGTTTCGGCGGAACTTCACGTTTTCGCCGGCGCGGGGCACGGCTTCGGCTTGCGGGAGAGCAATCGCGCTCCAGTGTCCGAGTGGCCGCAGTTGTTTCTGGAGTGGCTGGATGCCCAAGGATTCTTGAAGAAGAAATGAAACGCAGCCGCCTGGCTACGTTTATTAAAGGCCCGCGCTGGTTGAGCCCCGAGAAAAACTTCATCGTGCCCTTACGTGTAGTGTGGCGGAAAATATGCCGGACTAGCGGCGGGGGCGTTGTTTGAGGGAGATGCTTTTTACAATGGAGTAGCCATGGGCGGAGGCGGGGAGTGGGGTTTTCGCTTGGGCCACGGCGTCGCTGATCAGGGCGGTTACTTTGGGGTCGGAGAGAGTGGCGGAGGCGGGGAGGCGGACGAAACGGTTTTGGCTGCCGCTGCCTTGGAGAATTTTGTGCGGGTCGGGGAGGGTCGAGCCCCAGTAGAAGGAGAGGCCTATACCCTTGGCGTTCGCCGCCAGGGAGACTATGCAGTCGGATGGGCGTTGGGTGGAAGAAAAGCCGATGACGAAGAAGTTATAGTTGTCGTAGACGATTTCGATAGCGGTGGGGAAGCGTTTTCTGAGGATGGCGCGGCAGGAGCGGATTTGTTTGGCAATTTTGCGGTCGAATTTGGCGATGAAGCTGGCGATTTGTTTTTCGGGGGATGCGACGGGCGACACGGTGGTAGGAGCTTTTTTGCGGCGCTTCGCGGGGGGATTCTTGTGCGTGGTCATAGTGCGTGGTCACCTGTTGCGAGGTTGCGGCGTCGTAGAAAATAGGTCTAGATGGCCGGTAAATCGGCAGCTCATTTGGTGGTGGGCTGGGCCAGGGTCCAGACGTGCTGGACGATGAGCCAGGGGCCGGCGGGCTGGCGCTTGAAGATGATGAGGTAGTTTCCTTTGTAGTTGGTTCTTGCGCCGGTGGCGATGGTGGTCAGGGTTTCCTGGAAGTCGCCGCTGTCGTAAGCGAGTTCGCCGGAGGTTTCGGTGTTTTGGCTGTGAAGGGTGAGGTCACTGTTGAAGGTGGCCATTACGTTTTGGAAAAGGGTGCGGAGGGCGGCGGGACCGGAGGTGCGTTCGCCGTTGAGGAAGGCGGCGTCTGGGGAGTAGAACTTGAGGATGGGCTCGAGTTGTTTGTCGCGGAGGTCCTGGACCCAGGCGTCGCGGATTCTGACGATGTTTACGAGAGTCGAGGCTTGCGGAGTGGCGGTGGCGGCCGGGGAAAATTTTGGCGCAAGGATGGTGGCCAGGGCCAGGAGCGCAATCGCGGAGCGGCGTGGCCAGGATGTGTGCGGCGATTTGTTTCCGGTGGCGGCTGGCGGCTTCATGGGCACCTCCTGAGGATGCTGGAGAGGGGAATGTACACCGGAGGGGGTGCGGGCGGAAAGAGTTTCTCATTTCTTATGAGTCCGAAACCGGGATTCGGAGATCAGGCTCATCGCCGACCATCGGCCTGCCGTTTGACCGCGTCGCCATTTCGCGAGAAAATGGAAGTTTTGGAAACGACCATCTTATGAATCTGGGACTCTCCCATCGCGTGGCCATTGTGGCCGCCGCCAGCGCCGGACTCGGTCGCGCGGCGGCCACCGAACTTTCGCGCGAAGGCGCGCGGGTGGCCATCTGTGCCCGCAATGCCGCCAATCTCTCCCGCGCCGCGGCTGAAATCACGGCCGAAACCGGCCACGAAGTTTTTCATCAACCCGTCGACGTCACCGAGGCCACCGCCGTCTCGAGTTTCGTCGAAGCCGTGGAAAAACACTTCGGCCGCATCGATATCTGCGTAACGAATTCCGGTGGCCCTCCGTCTAAGCTATTCAAGGACATCGAGCCCGCAGACTGGAAATCAGCCGTCGATCTGTTGCTGATGAGCACGGTGTTTTTTGCCAAAGCCACATTGCCGCGCATGCAGAAAAATAGCTGGGGCCGCTTCATCACCATCACCTCGTACGCCGTCAAACAGCCCGTCGATGGCTTGCTGCTGTCGAATTCCGTGCGCTCCGCGGTGACCGGGTTGGCGCGCACGCTCGCCAACGAATATGCGGCTCACGGCATCACGGTCAACAATGTCTGCCCCGGGTACACCCGCACCGACCGCCTTGGCGAACTCGCCGAGGCCGTCTCCGCCCGCACCGGCGCGACGCCGAAAGAGGTTTATTCCGGCTGGGAACGCCAGATTCCCGCCGGCCGCCTGGGCACGCCAGAAGAGTTCGCGGCCGTCGTCACTTTCCTGGCCAGCGAGCGCGCCAGCTACGTCAACGGGGTTTCCCTCGCCATCGACGGGGGAATCGTTCGGAGCCTGCTCTAGCGCCATGGTCACCTCGCACCAACTGCTGCTCACGCTCTTTCCCGGCTCATACGCTATCGCCCGCCTCGCGCCGCACGAAAAGTTTGCCGTCGACTATTCGCGGAGCAGCTTTTTCGTGCTCACGAAAACGGACGCGGAACTTTCCGTCGTTTGCGAACAAGCCGACTTGCCCGCCGGGGTGCGCGCCGAGCTCGACCGTCGCGTCCTGCGCGTCGACAGCGTGCTCACCTTCGCGCTCACCGGAATTCTTTCGTCCCTAGCCGTTCCGCTGGCCGATGCGGCGATCAGTATTTTCGCGGTCTCGTCGTTTGACACCGATTACATCTTGATCGCCAATCGCGACATCGAGCAGGCCATCGCCGTGCTCGAGAGCGCCGGTCATAAAGTTCACAGGAGCATCCACTGATGATTTTTGTCCGTTTCAGGGCATCCGTCCACCGGTCAGCCCGCCACAGGTCAAGTTCGCCTCACGGGAATGTTCGACTCTCTCTGCTCTGCGCCGCGCTATTCGCCGCTGTGGCGTGCTGCGCCTCATTGGCTTTCGCTGATGAGCCGTACGCCCGCAGCCGCGACTACGATCTGCAACATTCCAAAATCGTCCTGCGCTTCGACGTCCCGCAGAAACAGGTCATCGGCGAGGTCACGCACACGCTCTCCATTCTTCGCGACAACACCACAAAAATCTCTTTCGATTCCGCCGGCCTCACCATTCACAGCGTCACGGTCGACCGCAATCCCGCGAAATTTGAAACCACCGGCGCCAAATTGCTGGTCTTCCTCCCCGATGCCGCGAAAGCCGGCCAGAAATTTGAAATCGAAATCAAGTACGACGCTAAACCGTCCAAGGGCTTCTATTTCATTCTTCCCGACGCCGCCTATCCCAAGCGCCCCATCCAGATCTGGACGCAAGGGGAATCCGAAGACACGCGGTTCTATTTGCCGACCTACGACTATCCCAACGACCGGCTGACCACCGAAACAATTCTCACCGTGCCGGCCGCGTGGCAAACCATCGCCAACGGAAAACTGGTCAGCGTCACGGACGCCGGAAAAGGCCTGAAAACCTGGACGTGGAAGGAGTCGCTGCCCAGTTCCACCTATTTGATCACGGTAGTCGCCGGCGAACTCGACGAGGTGAAGGACTCCTGGCGCGGCATCCCCGTGAATTATTTCGCACCGAAAGGACGCGGCGACCGCCTATCCATCAACTACGGCCGGACTCCGGCGATGATGGAGCTGTTCAGCAAGAAATTCGGCGTCGATTATCCGTGGGAAAAATATGATCAAGCCATGGTCGACGATTTCGTCGCCGGCGGCATGGAAAATTCCAGCGCCACCACCAACACCGCGGAGTCTCTGACGAATCCCAAACTCGTCCCCGAATACCTCACCAATCAGGACGACCTCATCTCTCACGAACTCACCCACCAATGGTTTGGCGATCTGGTCACCTGCAAGGCTTGGTCGGACATCTGGCTCAACGAAGGCTTCGCCACGTTCGGCGAGACGATGTGGCAAGAGGCGCAATACGGAAAAGACTTCGCCGACTACACGCGCTGGCAGGCCGCGCGCGACTGGTTTCATCAAAGCGGCCTCTTTAGCAAGCCCATCGTGCGCCACGATTTCTCAGAAGATTCCGACGAGTTCGATGGCAACGCCTACGGCAAAGGCGCGTGGGTCCTGGATATGCTGCGTTACCAGCTCGGCGAAGACACTTTTTACGCCGGACTGAAGCATTATCTTGAAGCGAATCGCGGCAAGAACGTGCTGACTTCCGATTTCGGCAAGGCCATCGAAGAATCCACCCATACCAACATCGACCAATTCCTCGCGCAATGGATTTACAGCGCGGGTGCTCCGAAGTTCGACATCAGCTATGTCTACGACGACGCCAAACACGAGGTCGCCCTCACCGTCAAACAAACGCAAAAGCAGAAGGAAACGGCCGGCATCTTTCGCGTTCCGGTCAACGTGGAAATCAGCACCGCCGGCGGAGCGAAACTCTATCCGATCGTCATTGGGAAGAATCCGGAGACGGACACTGAAGTCTTCAACCTGCCATCCGACGCTGCACCGCTTATGGTGCTCTTTGACAAAGGCGGGCACGTCCTCAAGTCCGCCGATGTCCACAAAGAAAAAAAGGAATGGCTCTACCAGTTAAAAAACGCCGGTGAGCTCGCGGATCGCGCCGACGCCGTGGTAGCCCTGGCAAAAATGACCAAGGACGATGACGCCATCGCCGCCGTCGGCGACGCCATGCTCAACGATAAAACCTGGGGGCTGCGCACCATCGCCATCGAAGCGCTGGGCCGCGTTGACACTCCCGCCGCCACAAAACTGCTCCTCGAAGCGCTCGAAAAATCCGGTTCCTCCGCGCCAGACGCCGCACTGCTCGCGCGTTATCGCATTGTCACCAGCTTGGGCGCTTCGCACGACCCCGCCGTCGCCAGCAGACTTGACGCCATCGCCCGCGAAGATAAATCCTATCGCGCCCGCGCCGCAGCTCTGGAAGCGCTCGGCCATCTGAAGTCTCCCTCCGCTTTCGCCACGCTAAGCGCCGCCGTCGCCGCGGATTCTCCGGACGATTTCCTGCGCAACGCCGCGTTACGCGCTCTCGGACCGCTCGGGGACGACAAGGCGGTCCCAACACTCCGCGAATGGTCCGCCGTCGGCGAACCCGTTCCTTCGCGCTCGGCCGCCATCAGCAGTTTGGGTCATCTCGACAAAGACAATCCCGCTATCACTCAGCTGCTGACCTCCTATCTCGCTGAGCCGCACTTTTCTATTCGCGTCTCGACCATTAGCGCGCTCGGCAACCGCGGCGACGCCAGCGCCATTCCGGCCCTCGAAGCGCTGCTTAACAGCAAAGACCTGAGCATCGAAATGGTCCCCATCATCAAAACCCAAATCGCGCACCTGCAAAAATCCACAACGAAATCTTCTCACGACACGGATGACGGCGAAGAATCTGCGGTCATAACCCCAGCCAAATCCGCGGCCGACAATACCGAACGCCTGGAACGCATCGAGCGGCTAACCCAGGAAATGAACGATCGCCTAAAAGCCATAGAATCCCGCCTCCCAGCCACAAAAACCCCGTAGCGCCCAAACGGAATTCGCGGATGGTTGTAGTAGGAGCCGGGCCTTCGTCCCGGCTTTTTTGTTGAAGGCCGAAATTGTCGTGAAGTTGCCAGCCGATTTAGCAAGTTAGATGCAGGCTGGCAGCGAAGATGGTGTTGATTCGGTGGCTCACGGCTGCGCAAGCAAGATCCGCAAATCGCGCAAATTGTTTCCCGTCGGACCGATTACGATGGCATCGCCGAGCCGCGCAAAATAGCCGTACGCATCGCTCCGGCGAAAATATTCCGCGACATCCATGCCCGCAGCTTCTCCGCGCGAAAGAGTCTCTCCATCCGCCACCGCGCCCGCCGCCGGACTGTTTCCGTCTATCCCATCCGTTCCCGCGCTCAGCACCACGATGCGCTTTCCGGCGATTTTCGGCACGCAGGCCAACACAAACGTCGAATTCCTGCCGCCCACGCCGTTTCCTGTGACCGGCGAACTCACTTCGCCATCCGCAATCACCGCCACGGACCTGCCGGGATGCGTCTTTCGCAACTCCTCCAGCTGCCGCAACAGAAAATCCGCAGCTTTCTCGACGGGCCAATCGTCCGTAGCGTTATCGCAACACGCCACGCAACCCAACGCCTCGGCAGACCGGTGTGCCGGATGGAAAAGATCATCCATGCCCAGCATCAGAAAAAAATGCGCATTTGCAAAGGCCGCATGCGCTTCCTTCGGCGTCTCTGGCATCTCTCCGGCAGCGAGCCACTTCTTCACGGTCGAAGGAAATTGCGCCTCCAAGCCATGCTCGCGAACCACGCGCACAAAATCCGCAATCGTCGTCGGATCCGCAATCGTCGGCCCCGACGCCAGCGCCGATTCCTTCCCGGCCGGAACATCGCTCACCGCCAAAGCAATTTTCGTCGCGCCGCCCGCCGCCACGGCCAGCCGCCCGCCCTTCACCGCCGACAAATGTTTCCGCACGGTATTGATGGCATCGATTGGCGCTCCACAGGTGACCAGCGCGCGATGCACCTGCTGCACATCCAGCAAACTCTGCTCACTATTCAGCGGGAGCTCCACCAGCGCGGATCCGCCACCCGACAACAAAAAGAACATCAGCGTCCGCTGGTCACACGTTTTCAGCAGTTCGAGAATCGCCTGTGCCGCCCTCCAACTCTCCTTGTCCGGCACCGGATGTCCCGCTGTAAAGAATTTCAGTCCGGCTACTTCGAGGGCCGCATCATTCGTTCCGTCCGCCGTTCCGTCCGTGCTGCCGGAGGGTTTAACCACAATTCCTTCAAGTCTTAATGCGCGCGGCAACACAGCCAGCAAACCAACCGCCATCGTATGCGCGGCCTTCCCCAGCGCCACCACGCGCACGCGGTCAAAGGCGCGCAGGTCGAATTCCTGGTCTCCACAACGCAGCATGGTCCCATTCACGGACAGCTTTCGCCGCATGGTTTCGGGAATATCAATGGCCGCAATTGTTTCGCGAAAAATCCGGAGGGCCATCTGCTTCAGGTCAGCCATAAGACCGCCGCGGAATCACAACTTACTGCGCTTCCAAGACTTCCGCGTTCAGCATATTCGGCGGCCGTTGCCCGCGAAATAGCGCCGTCAAATTTTCCGCCGCAATGCAGGCCATCTTCGTGCGTGTCTCCACGGTAGCCGAAGCAATATGCGGCGCCAGCACCACGTTGGCGCGCTTCAATCCGGGCAAAATAAACGGTTCGTTCTCGTAAACGTCGAGCGCCGCGCCAGCAATTTTTCCTGCCTCCAGCGCTGCCACCAGCCCATTTTCGTCCACTACGGGCCCGCGCGAAGTGTTAATCAAAAACGCCGTAGGCTTCATACGAAAAAATTTCGGCCCGCTGAACATCCCGCGGGTTTCCGGCGTCAGCGGCACATGCACACTGACAAAATCAGCCTCCGCCAGCAGGGAATTAAAGTCGCGATACTCCGCCTTCAGCTCCTTCTCGATATCTTCGGCAACCCGCTGCGCATCGGTATAGATCACTTTCATGTGAAATCCACTGGCGCGCCGCGCCATCGCCCGCCCAATGCGTCCGAATCCGACGATGCCCAGCGTCTTGCCCCAAACGTCGGTGCCGACCAATTGATCCAAATCCCACCCAGTCCATTTTCCCGACCGCGCCAGCGCCTCGCCCTCCGCCACGCGCCGTGCTACCGCCATCATCAACGTCCACGCGAAATCCGCCGTGGTCTCATCGAGCACACCGGGCGTATTCGTGGCCACCACGCCGCGCTTGGTGCACGCCGCCACGTCAATGTTGTCGAAGCCCACCGCCACGTTCGACGCGATCCGCAGCTTCGGAGCGTTGCGCAGCAACTCTTCGTTCACCGCGTCCGTGAGCAAACACACCAATCCCTCTTTATCCTTCACGCGTCGCAGCAATTCCTGCCGCTGCATGGCCTGCCCCGGCGGGAAATACTCGACATCACAAGTAGCATCCAGAATGGTTCGCGCGGCAGGGAAGAGCGGGCGCGTCGCAAGCACTTTCGGTTTTGGCATATTCGATATTGGTCCCGAAATTTACACTACCATATGGAGCGGCGCTTTCCTCTGGAAGGCGTTGCGCTCAGCCCAGCGGTCTCACTATAGTGGCAATAGGCACCTTTGGCGTGCCAGATTTGCTGTAGATGGAATGGAAGCATTATTGAGAAGCGCGCCGCCATTTTCATCGGGAAATAACCCATGAACCGCGACCTGATCCGTGAACTGCAGGCCCTCCTCGGCCCCGCGAACGTTCTCTCTCTTCCCGAAGAGTTGCTCATGTACGAGTACGACGGCTCCATCGAAAAATCGCTTCCCGATGCAGTGGTATTTCCCACCACCACGCAACACGTTTCCGCGATCGTAAAAATCGCCAACAAATATGACACTCCGATCGTAGGACGCGGCGCCGGCACCGGCCTCTCGGGGGGAGCCATCCCGCGGGCCGGCGGCGTAATGCTCGTGTTCGCGCGGATGAACCGGATTCTGACCGTTGATTACGAAAATCTTCGCGCCGTAGTTCAGCCCGGTCTGGTCAACGCCGAACTTACCCGCGCGGTGGAACATGCCGGACTTTACTTCGCCCCTGATCCCTCCAGTCAAAAATCCTGCACCATCGGCGGCAACGTCTCGGAAAATTCCGGCGGCCCGCACACGCTGGCCTACGGGGTTACCACCAACCACGTCACCGCGCTGGAGTTGGTTCTACCCGACGGCGAAATCCTGCGCATCGGCAACGCGCAAGGTGACGCGCTCGGTTATGATCTCCCCGGCCTCTTCGTAGGTTCTGAAGGCACGCTGGCGTTAGTGACGGAAATCACGGTAAGACTTTGCCGCAAGCCCGAAGCGGTAAAAACGCTGCTGGCCATTTTCGATTCGATCGACGACGCCTCCGAAACGGTAGTCGACATCACCGCCCGGGCCATCACCCCCGCCGCTTGCGAAATGATGGACGGCTGGACCCTCCGCGTAATCGAAGATTACGTTCACGCGGGTTTTCCCATGGACAGCGCCGCCGTAATTCTGCTGGAAATTGAAGGACTGCAAGAATCCGTAGCCACGCAAGGGGCCGCGATCGAAGAGGTCTGCCTCGCGCACCATGCGAGAGAAGTTCGCTTGGCCCGCGACGCTCACGAGCGCGATCTTTTCTGGAAAGGGCGCAAAAACGCTTTCGGCGCGCTGGGCCGCATCGCTCCGTGCAATTACGTTCTCGACGGCGTCATCCCACGCTCAAAGCTTCCGCAAACACTGCGGCGCATCTACGAAATCGGCAAAGCGTACGATTTGCAAATCGGCAATATCTTTCACGCCGGCGACGGCAACCTCCACCCGCTCGTCCTCTACGATCCGCGCACACCCGGCAAGCTCGAAGCCGCGCTAGCCGCCGCCAACGAAATCATCCGCTACTGCGTCGAAGTGGGCGGCTCACTCACCGGCGAACACGGCGTCGGTATGGAAAAAGCCGAGTTGATGCCACTTATTTTTTCTGACGCGGATTTTGCGTTGATGCGCCGCGTGCACGACGCCTTCAATCCCACCGCGTCATTAAACCCCGCAAAGATTTTCCCGCTAGGCAAAGGCTGCGGAGAAATTCGCGTCCGCCACAAGCACACGACACCATCCATTTCGCCATCGCCGGCCGAGACATCGGCCAGCACCATTGGTGGCAACTCGACGTCGGCGAGGCCCGAACCCGCGGTCGCGAAACATTAATTAAATGCCTCTGACATCTGCAAATCTTAATACACGCATCGCGTCGCTACTCGACGCCAAGCGCATCCACACTGACCCGCTCGAGCTCGCAGCCTACGCCGTGGATGAAATAACCCCGAGTGTCGCCGTCAAACCGGCCAACGCCGAGCAAGCCGCGGAAATCGTCCGGTTCGCCATCGCCGAAAATCTCGCCATCATCTCGTGCGGCAGGCGAAGCAAACTCGGAATCGGAATGCCACCGGCGCGGTACGACATTGCTCTCGATATGAGCACCATCAATCAAATTGCCCATTACGATCCCGGGGACCTCACGCTGAGCGCAGACGCCGGCTGCACCCTGGAAAACATCGCCGCCGCGCTGACACCGCAAAATCAGTTTCTCCCGCTCCCCACCGCCTTCGGCCGACGCGCCACCATCGCCGGCGCCATCGCCTCCGGAGTGGACTCGCCCCTCCGCCAGTTCTACGGCACCGCCCGCGATTTTTTAATTGGCGCGGAATTTGTCGACGGCACCGGCGCGCAATGCAAAAGCGGCGGCCGCGTCGTAAAAAACGTCACGGGCTACGACCTGCACAAACTCCTGATCGGCTCCCTCGGCACGCTGGCCGTAATCACCCGTCTAAACTTCCGCACCTTTCCTTCGCTAACCTCCGGCGCCACGCGCAGCGAAACTTTCTACGCCAGGTTCCGCGATGGCAAGTCTGCCGTAGCCTTCCGCCAAAAAATCGCCGCTTCTCCGTTCACACCGTACGCCATCGAGATCATCGATCCAGAAATGGCCAGAATTCTCTCGAAAGTGCCGGACGGACCAGCGCGCAAACTTTTAAATGCGCCGCCCGCCGCGGGACCAGATCCGGCCCCCGCCGCAGATCCCGACAATCGAGCTGCCAGCGATGACCAAGCCGCCAATTACGTCCAGATGGAATGGTTCGTGGCCGTTTTTTTCCACGGTACGGCGGAGCTTCTCCAGCGCTACACCGCAACCCTATGCGAATTCGCCGAATCGGCCGGTGCCACGCTCTTCTCCAATCTCGAGGCGGACATCCGCGCGAGTCAGGAAATTACCAGCCGTCTACCACAGCCCACCGCTAGTTACCCGGAGCCCATCCCGTTCGACGAGCTAGTTTTTGACGCCCTCCACCACCTGCGCGACACCTACCCCGCCGCCACGATCTTCAAAATCGCTCAACTTCCAGCCAAACTACCTGACCTCTTCGCTGCTCTAGGCCATATCGCCAACCAAGCGCAGCTCCCGCACGTGCTCTTCGCCCACGGCATCGGCATTACGTATTTCGCCCTGATTCTCTACCCGTTCGGCGAACCTTACGCACTCGACAATCCCGCCACGGTGAAACGCGTAGCGCAAGCGGCGCAGGAAATCTTCGCCGAGTGCTCGAGACAATCCGCCACCGCCACAATTCAATTCGCACCCACAACGCTAAAGCGCCAACTAAATGTTTTCGGCCCCGAACGCTCCGACGCTCCCGCCATGCGGCGCCTAAAATCCGCCTTCGATCCCCACAACCTCTTCGCTCCAGGGCGAATGCTCCAGGTGATTTAGCAGCGAGTTTTTTTCAAGGTTTTGTTACGAAGTCAGAACCTGATCCAACAGTTGCCCAAGGGGTCCATGGCCTACACTCCACCAGCGCCAAATCCTTGCGCGGCCGACACGCGCATGGGACTCGGCTCGAAGGTAACCACTCCACCCTCTTCACGAGAAAATGTTGTTTGCTCATAGTTTGCCGTCCTAACACACCTCATTTTCGCCTCCTGGCGCGCCTCATTCTAAAAATGGTCGGCAAATGTTTCGCGCCCGCCGTATCATCAAGTGAGCAGACTTCGCGATGGCCACATCTCCCATTCCCGGATTAATTCCCACGTACGAAGACTACGCGCGGTGCGTGCACTGCGGGCTGTGCTTGAACGCCTGCCCCACTTATCGGCTGTGGAACCTGGAAGCGGATTCGCCGCGCGGGCGCATCCGGCAGATGGTCAGCGTCGAACAGGCGGCCATCGCCGATCCTGCGCAAGAAGCTTTACCCATTACCGCCAGCTTCGTCGACCACATCGACAAATGCCTGGATTGCCGCGCTTGCGAAACGGCGTGTCCGTCCGGTGTGCACTACGGCAAGCTTGTCGAGTATGCCCGGGCGCGGATCGAGCGCGACTACCAGCGCCCTTTTTTTTCGCGCTTGACGCGCAACTTCGTCTTCCGTCATTTGCTGCCGTATCCGAAGCGTATTGCGGGTGCCGCGCGACTCCTGCGCGTCTACCAGCGTTCCGGCCTGCAATCTTTGGCGCGCGCAACGGGCATTCTGAAATTACTTGGACTGGCGGGCCGCGAAGCGCTGCTGCCGCCCATCGACAGCAAATTTTTCTTCGATCAGCTCGGAAGGGTACATTCCCCGATTGGTCCACGCCGCGCCCGCGTAGCCTTCTTCGCCGGCTGCGTCGCCAACGTCACGTTCACGCCGCTCAACGAAGCCACCATTCGCGTGCTCACTGCCAACGGCTGCGAAGTGCTCGTCCCCGAAACGCAGCGTTGTTGCGGCGCGCTTGCGGCGCACGCAGGCGCCCGCGAAGCCGCCCGCGACGTAGCCCGCAAGAACCTAGCGGCCTTCCAGCTTGCGGATTTCGACGCTATCGTCACCAACGCCGCTGGCTGCGGTTCCACGCTGAAGGAATACCATCATCTTTTCAGCCACGACGAACCGGAATACGCCGCCGCCGAAGCCTTTAGTTCCAAAGTCCGCGACGTCACCGAATTTCTAGCCACTCTCGGTCTTTCCGCGCCCCTGAATCCAGTTGCATTAAATTCCGATCGATCCAACGCGAGCACGTCCGCTAAAATCCGCATCACATATCAAGACTCCTGCCACCTGCTCCACGGACAAAGAGTCCGTGAAGCGCCGCGGCAGCTGCTCCGGGCCATCCCCAACTTGGAATTTGTAGAATTGCCGTACTCGGAAATCTGTTGCGGTTCCGCAGGCAGCTACAACATCACGCAAACGCAAACCTCGCTAGACCTGCTAGCCGGAAAAATGCAGCACGCCGCATCCACCAAGGCCCAGCTCATCGTCACCGCGAATCCCGGCTGCCTGTTGCAACTCCGCGCCGGCGCAGCGCTCCACCACACAAACCAGCAAGTGCTCCACGTAATCGAACTCATGGATCGCGCCATAGCTCCGAACTCGGCGTCGTGAGGCGACAAAGCAGGGAAGTAAGAATTCTTGCCCCTTCACTTCTTTACTTCGTTTTTCTCTCCTCTTGAAACGGAAACGCCCTTCCCGCAGCAATCGAAACTGCTGCGAAAAGGGCGCAACCCGTCTTCAGGAGAGAAGCTCGTTACAGCAAGCAGTGCATCTACTCGTTGGACGCTGGCGCAGCAGGCGCGCCTGGCCCAGGTCCACCCGGTCCACGACCGCCATGGCCGGCAGTCACGGTGTAGCCCGCAGGCACGGCAAACAGCGCGGCCGCCGGTTCCGTCTTCTGAATGTTGGTCACTTGATACGTGGTGGTTCCGGATTGTGGATCGCTGCGCGTGCTCTTCACCACGATCTGCAAATCCGGCGAATACCAGCGCTCGGATACAACCTGAAACGCACGGTCATTCCCGATTTTCCCCGCTGGCACTGTCCTGGTCATGCGCGTCCCTTCTGCGCTGACGCCGTTAATCACCTGCGTCCCCAGCGATTCCTTCTTCAGCAGTCCAGCAGCCTCATCGGCCGCCTCCCGTGCTTCCATCTTCTGGTGGAAGTTATCAGCGTCGCCAGACGTGGCGGCCCTGGCATGAATCTCCGATTTGTACGCCACCTTTGCTGTTGTATCCAATCCGTAATGAACCGCCGCCACCGGATCGGAGATCTCCACCAGCGTCTTCGGCGCTCCCGAAGCCGCGAGCGGCCCGAAACCCGAGGCCGTCAATTCCTTTCGCGAACGCCCCTGGCTATCGCGATACAGGGTCACTTGCGCGGTGCGGTGAATCGCCGTGCCGTCCGACAGCGTTCCGGTCGTTTCCGAAGACGCCGTAGCGGAGAACGGCACGCCCTTCACCACTTTTCCGCCGGGTCCGCCTTCGAATCCCATCAACTCCATCGGCCCGCCGAAGCCGGGCCCGCCGCGATGCGGTCCCTGCGCACGCGCCGTTCCCGCGCTTATTAGCAATGCTCCACCCGCCACTACACTCAATAAAATATTGCGGTTCATTCGTGTTTCTCCTCTTTCTCTCCTGATCCTTACAACAAAACTCGTTTTAACGCGGCCGCAAGCGTGTCACCGCACGCCACATTTTCACTCTGCCACGCGCACGGCTTGCGGCAAGCCATCGTTCCCGACCAGCAGATCGACTTGAATCCACTCCGCAGCGCTATCTTCATTTACCGGGAAACCCAGCGTGCCCAGCGAACTGCGCTGCATCCGCACGCGCACAATCTCCGCGTCATCGCTCCCCGAATAAATCGCACCTGGCAGCGCCGTAAATTCGTTCTCCCCGTTTTCTGCCAGCAGATTGTCGGCCACCAGGTTATTGGCCGCCGAGTCGTTGCCCATCGAGGTCGCGTCGCTCCCGCTGGCGCTCTTCGCGTTTGCCACAGCGCCCGCCGCATCCTGTTTCGTGACCACCTGCCGCGCGCGCCAATTCGTCCAGCTTACCGCGCCCACCAGCACCGCGGCCGCCGCCAGTCCCCAGGCGGCAATCACCGCCGCGCGCCGCGTCTTCATGATGCGGTTCCGCGTACGGAACTCCTGCCGCAGCCGCATTTCCACGCGCGCCGGCGCGCCGTCGACGCTGGTAATATCCGCAAGAAGTCGCAATTTGGAGAGCGCCGCGTCCCAGGATTCCGCCAGCGCCGCGCAATGCGCGCACACTGCAAGATGCTCCCGCGCGGCTGCCTCTTGCGCCGCGCTGTATTCACTGTCGTGTTCCGCGCCCAATCCCGCCAGTGCAAACTCTTCGCAATTCATCGCCACAATTCTTGCCCTGCCCTTTCTTCCGCCTCAACCTGGCCGTACATCTTCAACCAACTCGCCGCGATCTCTCTCATCCAGTCGCGCTCACCCGCCGCGGCGCCTCGCGAAAAATCTCCAGTTTGGCCAGCAGCAGCGCTCTCCCGCGATGCAGTCGCGAACGAATCGTTCCGATCGGGCAGCCCGCAGCCGCAGCCGCCTCCTCGTAGCTCAACTCCTGCAACTCGCATAGCACCACCGCCTCGCGAAACTCCTCCGGCAACTCCAAAACCGCCGCGCGAATCTGCGCCGTGCGTTCTCGTTTTTCGGCCCATATTGCCGGCGTCAGCGTATCCTTCAGCACCAAGCCCGGCCCGCTGCCATCCTCGTCCTTCACTTCCAGCGCAACTTCGCGAGGCAGCCGTTCCCGATGCTTCAGAATTCGATTGCGCGCCACGCCGTACAAAAACGCCGAGATCGTCCCGAGCTGCGCGTTGTATTTCTTTGGATCGCGCACCAGGGTCATGAACACGTCCTGAACGATCTCTTCGGCGGCCCACGGGCTACCGGTCATGCGCAGCGCGAACCGGTAAATCGCCGCCTGATGCCGGCGGTACACCACCGTGAAGGCTTCTTCATCACCCTTGGCGGCGCGCTTCAGCAGTACGTCGTCTGTAGCTTCTTTCAGGTTGATCATCTCTCTACGTCAGACGCCGCAGGTGCCTTCAATGGGTATATTCCCGAGGCCCGCGCAAATAGTTCCCTTGGGTTTTAGAGGCCAACTGGACCATCCGATACCGACTGCAACATAAGTCCGCACCGCATTATGCCCTACAAGTAACTCATAACAAGCAATCTATCGCCGCGTGCGGAGGGCGCCCCCCAAATGCACGGTGCGATGCGGGGGAGCAGGCCTTCGTGTTATCCGCAACCGTCTCGACCTCCAGCCTACGGGTGCCCCTGTCCGTGGCGACCAATGCTCACGGGAACCAGTCCTGCTCAGTCGGATTCTGGAAGCGACGCCCCCAAACTGATGGTGCACACGGAAATGATCCTCTGCCACTAGGGCTTTTTTTCTCAAACTGCCCAGCACCCTAACAGCCGGCCCATGCTTATAATCTCTCGAACCACACTTCCAGGAGCACAACCCATGTCCCAACCCGCCGAATCGCCAGATGAGCAACTTGCCCAACTCAAGCGACGCATGAAATCGAGCTGGATGGCGGGAGATTTTGGGCAGATTGCCAGAAAACTTGCCAACGGCGCCGAGGATTTCGTTTCCCGCCTGGGACTGCAGCCCGGCATGAAGGTTCTTGACGTCGGCTGCGGCACCGGCAATCAATCGCTTCCCGCCGCGCGAGCCGGAGCGCTGGTCACTGGCGTGGACATCGCCAGCAACCTCCTCGAGCAGGCCCGCCAACGCGCCGCCGAAGAAAATCTCAACGTCCAATTTGATGAAGGCGATGCCGAGCAGTTGCCCTACGCCGACGGGCAATTTGACGTGGTCCTCAGTATGTTTGGCGCAATGTTCGCTCCGCGGCCTGAGGTAGTCGCCAGAGAATTACAGCGCGTGTGTCGCGCGGGCGGACTGATCGCCATGGCCAACTGGACCCCCGACAGCTTCGTCGGCAAATCCTTCCAAGTGAATGGCCGCCACGTCCCGCCACCGTCTGGAGTCCCGGCTCCAGTCTTGTGGGGCAGGGAAGAGGTTGTAACAGAACGCTTCGGTCCGGGCGTCACGCTCCAAATGCAAAAACGCATCGTACTTTTCGATCTGCCCATGAGCCCCGAGGGCGCGGTCGATTTTTTCCGCCAGTATTTTGGCCCCACGCAGGTAGCGTTTTCGCGTTTGGATGCCGAAGGTCAGCACCGCATGAAAACTGAATTGATTGCGCTGTGGATGGAAAACAACATCGGCGACGCCAACCACACGAAAATCCATGCGGAATACCTGGAGGTGCACGGCCGCCGCAGCTAACTGCGTCAGTTCGAATTTTTGGGTCGAAACATCCCGGCCGCAAGGCGCGTCACGAGACGTCGCGGCACCAGCCTCTGCATCACCACGCCAAACCCATTCCTCGTGCCGGAAACCACGCTGCTCTTGCCGGCCGCCAGCGCCGCCAGGCCCACGCGCGCAACCTTCTCCGCTGTCTCGCGGTGCGTCTCTGCGAACTTCAAATGCTCCTGTCCCGCCACCTGATGAAATTCCGACTCCGTCGACCCCGGGCATAGCGCGCAAACGCGAATTCCATACTGGCGCATCTCCTCCGACAGCCCTTCCGCGAACAGCAGGTCGAACGCTTTCGTCGCCGCATAAACCGAAATATAAGGCACGGCCTGGAAGGAGGCTGTGGACGCTAAAATCAAGATGTCGCCGCTGCGCCGTGCCACCATCTCCGGCAAATACAACCGCGTGAGATGCACCACAGCGCTGCAATTTACTTGCACCATGTCCAGCAGCCGCTGCGGCTCGACCTGCGGCACTTCGCCATACTGCCCAAATCCCGCGTTATTAATTAAAAGCTCGACGGTCAGGGATCGTTCCTGAGTAAATGCAAAAATCTTCTCCGGCGCATCGGCTTGCGCCAAGTCCGCCGCAAACACCTCGGTTCGCACTCCAAACTTCGCCCGCATTCCGCCAGCAAACTCCTCCAGCCGTTCCAGCCGACGCGCCGTCAGGATCAGATTCGTCCCATGCGCCGCGAGCTCGCGCGCCAAAGCCTGTCCAATCCCCGCGCTGGCGCCCGTCACAAGTGCCCATTTTCCCCGCCACTCGCTCGTCATTTGCCCATCCCGCCTTTCGTCGCGGCCGCCTTCTGTTTACCCTGGTCCTTTCCGGATGCCGGGCGCCTTGCGTGACAAAATCAGAAGTTCGTGCAGCGACTCAGCTTGCCACGCCTCACACGATCCCGCAAACCGTCTTCAGACACACCCGCACATGGTATGCGCGAGCGCAACCTACAAAAATTAGACAACATATACTGAATTTTGCAGATTAAGATTTATCTGAGAAGCAATACCCAAGATGTCGAAAAGTCATCCCGCCGAGCGTCCGGCCGGTTCCTCAACCACAGGTTCCTGGACTGGTTGCACTTCCGTGGCTGCGCCCCTCGAGGAGGGCATATACCGCGACACAACATCGCGCACTCGCTCACCCTCGCGCTTCATGCGCTCCATCAACCGCCGCGCCCAGATAAACTCCGCCGCCAGCAAACTCAGACCAAATAAAATTACCAGCCACCCCGGCCCGGGCGTAACAATCATTACCACGCCCACGGCCAGCAGCGTAAACCCTGCCACAATGCGGAACACCCGCCGTACCTGTTCGACTGTGCGGAGACTCATCGTATCCAATCTGAGCATTCCAATTGCCAAATCCGGGCGCGTCCGGTGACTCGCTCCGCCAACCCTCATCCCGAATTCTACAAGCCACCCAATCCTTGGTAACAGAATAGTTTTCTGGCAGTATCTCTGCTCGCCAACCCTGCCGTGCTCGGTCTCCACCACGCGCCTGGACAAGCTACCACTGCCGATTTTGCGCGTTTCGCTTGTTAGGACGGGCGCGGGCTACAGAACGGTACAGAACGTGCGCCATTCGCTGTTACGAAGAATTCGGCTTCCGCCCGGCTGGCCCCACCCGATCGCCCCAGCGCGAGGCTGGGAGCAGGGTACGCGGCGCCTGCGGCAAGGCGGCGTTGAAATTGCTGATAACTGCGAAGAAGAATTTCGAAGGCGTCAGCTTGCGGGCGTAGATTAAAGCAGGCAAAGTCTGTCAAAAATGTACGGAAATGGCGGAGAGGGTGGGATTTGAACCCACGGTACGGTTTCCCGCACGCTCGCTTTCGAGGCGAGTGCTTTCAACCGCTCAGCCACCTCTCCGCGGTCGTTTACTAATTCATCGTAACAGAGCGTCGCGTTTCCCCGCAATTGGCGTGCGTTGACCGCGCGCATTTCTTCCGATATTTTCGCGCAAAACGCAGCCAGCCTGGCAACTTTAGCGTCGCGACGCAAAAAAGGATTGCAGCAAAGCAGCCGATTCGGCGGCGAGAATTCCGGCGGCGAAGGAAACTTGATGATTTAGCGCGGCGTGCTCCAGTGCGCTGAAACATGTACGCGCAGCACCTCCTTTGGGATCATCCGCCCCATAAACCAACCGCCCGATCCGCGCCTGAATCATCGCCCCCGCACACATGATGCAAGGCTCCAGCGTAACGTACAGCGTCGTATCGTTCAGTCGATGGTTGGCGAAATGCTTTGCGGCGGCGCGCAGAGCTACAATCTCCGCATGCGCCGTCGGGTCGCAATCGCGAATCGTGCGATTCCCGCCCCGCGCGATAATTTCTCCGCAGTGCACCAACACCGCGCCAATGGGCACCTCGCCCGCTGCGGCCGCAGTGCGCGCCTGCTCCAGCGCTTCTTGCATGAATTGAGAGTCAGCGTCCACGTCGCCAAAGATTAACATTCGCGCGAACGCCACGCACACCTGGGGAATCGCAGTGCGTGGCGCAGGTTAGATCATCCGTGATTATTCGAGATTGCTCCAGAAATCCGCCGAGGTCAGCATCGGAACAACTTCAAAGTCCACTAAATCGTTCCAGCAGCCGATCCACGCGTCCAGCAACTCCGGGCTTGGCGCTTCCATGATTTGAAAACAGCGCATCCGCGCCGCATCCACCCAACTTGCATGATAAACCACGCGATCCGGCAGCTTGCGCCCCTCGCTCTTAAATCGTGCGCCAATCGGCTGCGGATCGCCATCCTTGAACCGCTCAATCACCATAAACAACATGAGCACAGTCTATCCCACGCATTTGAAACTTCAAACGGACGACGCGTCCGTGCGCCTTCACCTGCTCCACAAATTGTCGTTGCGAGTGGAGCGAACAATCCGCTTTTCGTCCTCAGCTTGACAATCCACCACCAGCGAAACAGACTTACTGCACACAAACGCTCCACGTCAAATTTTCATGAAGCATTCGCGCGCCGGTTTTTCCGCGCGCCAGGGAAACGATAAGCATGGAACTGCGAAAAGATCCCATTACGCAAAGCTGGGTAGTCCTCGGTCAGCGTGACTCCCTCGGCGAATCGCAAACTTGCCCGCTCGATCCCGAATTCGTCGATAAGCTTCCAGCGATCATGTCTTATCCTGCGGAAGGCACCTGGCAAGTCCGCGTCATCGTCCATCCCGACCCGCTTTACCACATCGAAGGCGAACCCGGCCGCCTTGCCGATGGAATGTACGACAAAATGGGCGCCACCGGCGCCCATGAAGTGGTCATCGAAACCCGCCAGCACGACAAGCGCATGTCCCAATTCAGCGACGAAGAGATCGATCGCGTCCTCTCCGTTTGGAGCGCTCGCATCTCCGACCTCAAGAAAGATTCACGCTTCAAATATGTCAGCATCTTCAAAAATCAGGGCGCCCTGGCCGGTGAAGAATTTGCTCACGCCCATTCCCAAATCGCGGCCACCATCTTCGTTCCGCGCCGCATTAAGTACGAACTCACCGCTTCCCACGAATGGTACAAAGACAAAGAGCGCTGCATCTTCTGCGATATGGTTCGCCAGGAAGAAAAATCCGGCAAACGCATCGTCGACGTTCAAGGCGATTACTACGCGCTCTGCCCTTACGCTTCGCGCGTGCCCTTCGAAACATGGCTTATGCACCGCCGCCACAATCACTTGTTCGAACAGCCCCGCGCCGGTTCCAACCGCCGCCACCTCGCCGCGCTTCTCGGTCGCGTTCTGCGGCGCCTCGAAAAAGTTGCCCCGGCCTTCCATCTCGTCGTCCACACTTCTCCCAACACGCGCAGCAAAAAAGGCGAACTCGCCGGCTACTGGAAAACACTCGCCGACGATTATCACTGGCACATCGAAATCATGCCCATCGTTGAAACGCGCAGCAAGTCCTACAGCATTAAAGAAGTCTATTTCAACGCCTCGCTCCCCGAGCAGGCCGCTGAAAAACTCCGCGCCCTCGATCCCAATTCATGACCCGAGCACTCCAACGCTCCGATAGAAAATCAAATCGAGAACACGGCGGAATTGTCAGCACCCTCATCGCTCTGTTGTTTCTCGCGGTCCTCTGCGGCGCCATCTACCTCGTCCGCGATCCCATCCTCCGCTTCGCCGGCGAATCCTGGATCGTCAATGAATCCATGGACCATGCCGACGCCATCATCGTCCTCAGCGACGATAATTTTTACGCCGACCGCGTCACCCGCGCCGCCGGATTAATACGCGAAGGCCAAGCTCCCGTCGTCGTCGCCAGCGGCCGCAGACTTCGCCCCTACGCGGGCATCGCCGAACTAATGCAACACGATCTGATCGAACGCGGCGTAGCCAAAGAAAACATCATTGTCTTCCCGCAAGATGCCGACAACACCCGCGAAGAAGCGCAGGCGTTGCTCCCGCTCGTCACCCAAAAAAAATGGCATAGCATTCTTATTGTCACTTCCAATTACCACACCCGTCGCGCCCGTTATATTTTTCGCCATATTTTCCCACAGGACGTTAATCTGGCCGTTGTCAGCGCCCGTGACGGGGACTTTGATCCCGAGCAATGGTGGGAAAAGCGTAAGTCTTTCAAAGAGTTAACACGCGAGGTGGCCGGCATGGTCGTGGCTATGTGGGAGTTGCGGCACAGCCCCGAGTCACCGAAGTGAGAACACAATTGGTACCCAAGAGGTTGTAGGGTTGGCAGCACTAAAACCACTATTACGAGTATAGTCGTTTAGGAAACACGCTACATTTACCCCTCCCCATTCCCCTTTACACCGTCTAAGTGCTGTACTATCTTCGTTCCTCTAGTCGCAGCGCTTCCCCAGCAGAGACGCGACTTCGTAACCATTTCCCGGGTCGAGGTGTCTCATGTGGCGTAAAGACGATGCGAAGCCCCAAAGTGCCGCCGAACCCTCGGCGGTTCCCAGCGCTTCGGCTGGCGTAACCCCTATCACCAGTTCCTTTGCAACTCCGAAAACCAACACTCCTTTGGCAACCAGCGCCGCGCGCGCCGGTGCGTCCATCAGCCAGGGCATCAAAATCAAAGGTGAAGTTACCGGCAGCGAAGATCTCTACGTCGACGGCATCGTCGAAGGCAAACTGAATTTGTCCAACGGCACTTTGACCATCGGTCCGAATGGCTCCGTGAAAGCCGACGTCGACGCTCGCGAAGTGATGGTCAGCGGACGCGTTGAAGGCAACATTACGGCGCGCGAAAAGGTTCAGCTCTGGAGCACCGGCCAGGTTTCCGGCGAAGTGCGCACCGAGCGCCTAGCCATCGAAGAAGGCGCCACCTTGCGCGGCAAAGTGGAAGCCGGCAAAGCCCCGGCGAAAGCTGCTGCAGCGAAAGTTTCCGGCAGTTCGAGCACGGCGGCGGATTAGTTTATGGGCTTTCTCAGTAAATTGGGCATTGGTATGGGTGGCGGCGTGACGCGCGAAAGTGCCCGCCCGGTTTCCACGAATGGCAAGCCGCACAACGACAACGGTACAATAGCGGCTGTCGGAGCCACGCGCTCCCCGCAAATGCAAGAGTCCAACCGCGTCTCGAACGGCCTCAAAGAGTTTCTTTGGAACCTCGACGGGGTGGGTCGCGGCACCATGCTCGACCTCGGTCCGGCCTGGCAAACCACTCTCAGCTTTTTCATCGAGCGCGGCTTCCGCGTTACTTCCGAAGATATCTTGCGGGGATGGAAAGAATTCCTGACCGCGGAAGAAGCCAGCCTCCGCGAGAATCTCGCCGTGCACGATGCCCTGGACATGACCCCCGCCGGACGCGCCGCGCGCTTTCTGAGCGCCAACCTGCAATACCAAAAGTCCTCGTTCGACGCCGTGCTGCTTTGGGATTTGCTCGATTATCTTGAGCCTGCCGTGGCCAAACAGACCATCGCCTGGATCACCGAACTGCTGCGTCCCGGCGGCGTGGTCTTCGCCATGTTTCACAGCAAGAAGCCCGAAGGTTTTAGCCGCTATCGCGTGGCCGACTCGAATACCCTGCAGGTGATTTCTTCCGCGATGATCTGTCCCGCGCAAAAGGTGTACCAGAACCGCGAGATCCAGGATCTTTTCGCGCGCTATCGCAGCAGCAAATCCTTCGTGGGACGCGATCAATTGCGCGAAACGCTGTTCATCAAGTAGCCCTGCGCAGCGGACTTCGGCCGCGCAATTCCATTCGGCGAAAAAACATTGCCAAACTTGCGCGTACAAAAATTCCATTAAGAAATTCTGAAATTAAAGTCCCAAAAATGAATTTGGTGAAGTAAAAAAGGGAGCCGCGAAGCTCCCTTTTTTTTGCGTTTCAGCGAAGAATTGATTCAGCGGCAAGTCCGTCAGCGAAAAAAGCCCGCGCCGCGATCAGTGGTGCCGGTGATGGTGACGATGGCGCCGGATGTTGCTGGTGTGATGCCTGCGCCGGTCATGCGCCGACGCCGGGTTGTTGGGCAGCGCCGGACGGCTGGCCGCAGCCATCGCCGCCGGACGCGCCGCAATTACCTTCGGCGAAAATCCGCACAGCAACAACAACGCACTGGCGGCCAATACATACTTTAAGATGTGTTTCATGTCCATTATCCCGAACACACGAGCCGAGTAGTTCTATTCAAACATAACGCGGCATAAATGTCTTGCAAGAAATAGTACAAGGGGCGGCCTGTCCTAAAGTACAGCCCCCTGCGCGCCCGTCGCCGAAGAATCCGCTTTCCACCAGCCCTGCCGGCGGGGCACCCGCTCAAATACCCTAGGGTTGCCCAGGACGCGATGCGAAACAAGATTCCCCCCTGGCCTGGCACTGTGCAAGAGACCGCACATTAATGCGACTGGCGTTCCGATTTTCTCGCGTCAAGGTCTGGCTGCGCCGTCATTTGTAGCTGCGCGAACCCACGGTTTCGAGCAAGAGCTCCCAAGTCTCCGGCGCGCGCAGCGGAATGGTGAGGTTGTAGGAGCCGAGCTTCGAGTCTTTTTCAGCACTCTCGACGGCGGAATGTTCGATGGCCGAATCCTCTGCGTCGCCCGCAGCGTCATCGCTGTCGGCCTCGCGGTGCGCCGTCGGCCTGTCGTTCGCGAGTAAAATATTCCGCTCACAGCATGCAAAAAGTTCCGGCGCCTCCTCCGCCGCGGCGACGCCCAGCACGATCGCGTGATAGCGCAGCGCGCGGTCGTACAGTTTGGTGAGATCGCGGATGCATTTCTGCAGACTGGCGCCCACGGCCAGCGACCACAGCACGCCATGCTGCCGCAGCGCCAGATTGCGTAACTTCGCTTCTGCAACGAAGCGCGCAACGTCCGCATCGGAGGCGCCAGCAAAAAAGAACAATTCGTCAAAATCCCGCTGCCGGGCCATTTCCGCATCGCGCGCCGGCAAGCCGGAATTCTGCACCAGCTCCCGTGGCGAAAGGCTGCGCAGCGGAACGGCGTCCACGCCGGTATCTTCCGCCAGGCTGGCGAGCGCTTCCTGCGCCGCAGGCTGTGGTTGAGCGATGGGCATGCTGGTAAAGCGTCCTAGGCGCAAAGTTTTTGCCGGCCGCAAATGAAAATAGTCTTCCGGCAAAAAAACCGCGCATCCGCCTTCGCCAATAAAAGGGTGCGTATGGCCGTTCGTGCGCCGCGGTTCGTCCATCTGCAGCCGCGTCCGGTTGGTGACCCACACGTTGGGCACCGCGGAATGGTCCAGGCTGGCGCTAAATTCATCCAGGCCGGGGAAGATTTTTCCGCGCACGGGAATGAGCGAGTCAACCGCTAGATACATCACGCAAGCTGTTTGCCGCAGATAAGCTCCAGAAAATTCTTCCTCCATTCTATCGGAAGATGCCGCAGCCTGCTGTGCCGGTGAAAGTTGGACTACAGCGCCGACTCATATCTCGCGGCGGGCAGGTCGACCCTCATCATTGTCAGCAGTGACGGTGTCGGCGCAGTCGAGGCGCCACTAGTGACCATTCAGCTGGCACCCGGCGCGGAACGTAACCCTCACCAAGTTTTTCATCCCTACCAGCATTCTTCAGTACATAAACGCATTCAAAGTATTCTGATGCTAGCATCGGATCGTTTTTCGTTTTTGACCCACCCGGCCCGACGCCTCGATCTTTTCGATTTGCGCGGTGGCAGGTCGTACGTTGCACGCCGTCTCGCCCAGGTCCACAGAAACGGCGCCGATCTGTCGGGCCGACGCCTTCGCTTGTTTCAGCAATGGCCTGACGTAGGTTCCGACCGCAATTATAAAACTATTCATGGTGTACCGAACCCGGTTCTGAGCGCCGTTGATTTCGCGTACGATCGTATCGAGAAGGCCTTCGATCTCCGGGAGGTCCAATTCCTCGTCCAGCCTCGTGGCAACGAGTCCGGCATAGGTGCACCAACCAGAGCATGCCACGCGTTCCTTCTTCGATTTGATCCATTGCATCGCCAAGTCACGAGCGTCCGGATTCTCAACCGTCACCCAGGGGACCGTGTATTCGGAAATCATCTGCAAATTCGCCGCGCGCTCAGCCCACCCATTTAATTGTTTCTTGGTCATTTGCGACCCATCCGCCACCAGCCCGGCGAGGTACATGGCGTCCAGGTTGCCCGTTTCGTAAAGCTCGCACGCGACAACCTGTTGTCCTTTGATTGTTTTCGCGATGACCTTGAGGTCTGCGATGCTGACGCCGCACATGCGCTCCGTGGCCATCCCGTGCCGGGCATACATTTTGCGCGTCTTCTCGCTACCCTTCCTTTTTAGCTCAGCCATGATGGACGTGACTGTAGGCATCATTTCTCCCTTACACTTTTTTGTGACCCCCGGCATTTTGCATGATTGGTACCCAGAATGTCAGCATCCCCAGTGGCACGCAGTTCGACCCGTATCAGCCAGCCGATGGCTAGTGCCTGATTAACGCGTTACACGCGGCCAGGGTCGGTAAGCGGATTTATCGGCATTTATGATGGAGGTGAGATCTCCAAGAATCGGTCGGTTAACTAGCCCGCCGCGTTCTGTCCATCGCACCTTGACTTGGCTGATTGCTGAGTCAGAATGAAACCCCAACTGTTCCTCTGGTCTTAAGACCGCCCTAATTCGTCGTCGAGAGCCGACCACCAGAGATGTTAAGTCAAAACGGTGCAGCTGAACGAGGATTGCTGGGTTTTCCGCATCAAAGGAAGTCGGAGTCATGTCCTCGCCCGAGCCTGTGATGGTCAATCTGGCGTGAAATGAAGACCAAGTCCCCATTGAATCGGAAGGTGCAACTCGCGTTCGGGTCTGCCATTTTGGCAATACTCGTCGTGGGTGGGATCTCCTATCGCGGCATGATGGTATCCAGCGAAAGCGAGCGATGGGCGCGGCACACCCACGAGGTACTTGAGAATCTGCAGGATTTACTTACCTCCATGCAGAGCATCGAATCAAGCTACCGGGGATTTGCAATCACCGGCAACGAAAAATATGTCGAATCATTCCATGCGAATATACTGCGTTCGCGGCAAGACCAGACAAACCTCCAGAACCTAACCGCGGATAATCCCGATCAGCAGCGACAATTTCCGACGCTGTATCGCCTGACCAATCAGAAGATCGAATTCGGCGAGGCGGTCATTGGCCTGCGCCGGACAAAGGGTATCGACGCGGTGCTGGACCTCACTCGTCGAGATGCGGAAGACCAGCCAGCGACGGATCAGTATCGGGTTGTAGTTCGAGAGATGCAGGCGGAAGAGCAGCGGTTGTTGGTCATGCGCAACGCGGACAGTCACCTGTTCGTCGGTCAGACAAAGGTTGCCCTGATCCTTGGAACCATCGTAGGACTTTTGGTCGCGGGTATAGCCGGCTGGAGCGTCCAGCGCGACAGCTTGAGACGCGGGCTTGCAGAAGAGGCGTTGTTTGTCGAAAAGGAACGCGCCCAAGTCACACTCAACTCCATCGGCGACGCCGTTGTTTGCACAGACATCCTGGGAAATATCACCTTTCTCAATTCAATTGCGGAAAACATTACCGGCTGGTCCTGCCAAGAAGCGGCAGGTCGAACCATGTCCGAAGTTCTTCGAATCCTGGAAGCCACGACTCGCGAAACCATTCCGAATCCGATGGAGATGGCAGTAAGGCAAGACCGCACCATGCACTTGCCCGCGAACTGTGTCCTCACGCGGCGCGACGGTTTGGAAATACCGATCGAAGACTCCATCTCCCCGATCCACGACCGTGAAGGGCAGGTCACCGGCGCGGTAATCGTTTTTCGCGATGTGAGCGCGACCCAGGCGATGGCGCTGCAGATGGCCCATTCGGCTCAGCACGATTTTCTGACCGGATTGCCCAATCGAATGCTGCTAAACCACCGCGTGACCCAGGCGATAACGTTAGCGCCACGCCACATGAAAAAAGTAGCGGTCCTGTTTTTGGATCTGGATGGCTTCAAACACATCAACGATTCCTTGGGACATCCGATCGGCGACAAGCTTCTGCAATCCATCGCCAAGCGCCTGGTGGATTGCATACGCGCCACGGACACGGTAAGCCGTCAGGGCGGCGATGAATTCGTGGTGCTGCTCTCCGAAATGGAAAGACCGGAAGATGCCGCGATTGCGGCGCGAAGAATACTACAGACAGTGGCGGGGGCTCATTCCATCGTTCAGCACGATCTTCACATCACCGCATGCATTGGCGTCAGCGTCTATCCCGATGACGGCCTGGATGCCGAGACGCTCATCCAGAATGCGGACACCGCGATGTACCAAGCGAAGGAAAATGGGCGGCAGGGCTATCGGTTTTTCAAGCCATCCATGAACGTCCGAGCCGTGGAGCGGCAATCGATCGAGGAGAGTCTGCGACGCGCCTTAGAGCGGCAGGAATTCACACTGCACTACCAGCCCAAGATCAATCTGGGGACCAGAGAGATTACCGGCGCGGAAGCATTGATCCGTTGGACGCATCCCATTCGAGGGGTCGTGCCTCCGGGGCAATTTATTCCCGTAGCGGAAGACTGCGGCCTGATTCTGCCGATTGGCAACTGGGTCCTTCGTGAAGCGTGCAAGCAGGCCCGCGCCTGGGCGGATGCAGGTTTGCGCCTGGGCACTATCGCAGTGAACATATCGGCGATGGAGTTCCGAGATGAGCATTTTCTCGAAGGTGTATTTGCGATTCTCGAGGAAACCGGTTTGGATCCGAGACTACTTGAGTTGGAACTGACCGAAAGCGTGCTTATGAGGCGTGTGGAGTCCACGGAATCCATCCTCGAGGCGCTCAGAGGGAGAGGCATTCAGGTTGCGGTGGATGACTTCGGCACGGGCTACTCCAGTTTGAGCTACCTTAGAAAGTTTCCGATCGATGCGTTGAAGATCGACCAGTCCTTTGTCCGTCAGATCACTACCACTCCCGACGAGACCTCCATCGTTACCGCGGTGATTAGTATGGGCCGAAGCCTAGGGCTGCGAGTCGTTGCCGAGGGAGTGGAAACGCAAAAGGAGTTGGCATTTCTTCAAGCGCACCAATGTGATGAAGCGCAGGGATACTATTTCAGCCGCCCGGTAGCTGCCGAGCAGTTCGCCAAGCTGCTCGAAACCGGCATACCAGAAAAAATTCTCACTTGAAGGCTAGAGCGAGTAGTTGGTAGCTCCCGCGCTTATCGGAAAGTTGATTCACATTGGCTGGTAACGCGGCTGATCGGGAGATGAGAATCTCTTAATGCAAGTTCTGCTGTAAGATCGTCGCCGCTGATATCCGCCGAGCCTCACTCCCCAACAGAGCTTTCACCGTTCATACAAGGTCTCTCCGTCACCCTTTTAGTGTGCGGACACAGATCCGCGCTTCGCGTGCGGGTCATTTTTCTTCAGCACGAAAGACAAAGCGAACATCGTGACGGCCGCAATACCAAGCACCCAATAGGCGTCGATGTACGCCAAAGCGGCTGCCTGCGCCTGAACAGAGGCGTAGATTCGGGCGAGCGCCTGTTTATGCGCCTCGGGGGTGCTCAATCCCGCATGCGTAAGTCGTTGAACGAGCCCATTGATTGCATCTTGCAGTCTAGTGCCCCCCATCCCTGCGCCGGTGACCAGCCTAGCCTGGTGAAATTGTGATCGCCGGACAATCAGCGTAGTCACAATCGACGTTCCGACACTGCTACCTATATTCCGCGTGAAGTTCACCAGGCCAGCGACTGCGTTACTCTTGTCCTCTCGAATTCCGATATAAGCAGCCGTTGTAGCTGGCACGAAAACAAAACCCATGGGCAAGTACTGGCCGATGCGCAGCCACGTCGCGGAAGAGAAGCTCATCAACAAGTCTATCCTTTGTGTGGAAATGTACATGCCGACCGCCAGGGTGATCCAGCCGAAGGCGATGAGGTAACGCGACTGGAATTGCCCGATCAGACGGCCGACGAGTGGTAACTCGATCAAGAGCAGTAAGGCCGACACCGAGAGCACCATCCCTGCCGATTGAGCCGTGTATCCCATCAGCGTCTGAAGAAACTGAGGCATCAACACCGTCGTTGCAAAGGAGACGGCGCCCACCATGAACATCATCATGTTTGCGGTGGCGAAGTTCCCGTTCTTGAAGAGACGTACATCGACGATCGGATCGTCATGAAACCACTCATGGACGATCAAGGCAATCAGGCACAAGCCGCCGATAATGGCCAGTGTAGTGATGAAATTCGAGCCGAACCAGTCATCCTCTTGCCCCTTGTCCAACATAATTTGCAATGCGCCGACTCCCAGTGCGAGCAATGAGAATCCGATGTAGTCGAATTTGATTTCGGAGCGCTTACGGCGAATGAGGGCAGGCGGGTCCTGGATCAATCGATATACCAGCGCCATCGTCAAAAGACCGACAGGCAGATTGATCAGGAAGATCCACCGCCAGGAAGCGATGTCGGTAATCCAACCGCCCAGGGTCGGACCAATCGCGGGGGCGCACACCGCGGTGATGCCGTAGATTGAAAATGCCAAGCCGCGCTTCTCCGGCGGGAAAGTATCTGCCAGAATCGCCTGTGCCAATGGCTGTAGACCTCCGCCTCCGGCACCCTGCAGAACGCGAAATAGTAAGAGAAAACCGAGGCTCGGCGCGATTCCACAGAGCAAGGAGCTGACCGTGAAAATACCCATGCAGGTCATGAAGAAACGCTTGCGTCCGAACAGACTCACCAGCCACCCGGTAATCGGGAGAACTATGGCATTGGCAACCAGATACGAGGTGAGCACCCAGGTGCTCTGATCATTGCTCGCGCCAAGATTACCCGCGATATGGGGCAAAGCAACATTCGCGATGGCAATATCGAGCACTTCCATGAACGCTGCCAGCGAGACAGTGACAGCGATGAGCCAGGGATTGGCTGCGGGGCGCAAAATTGTCCGTTTCGCTCCGAGAGAAATGGAGGCACTCATGGCATTCTTACGTCTGCAATGTATTCATTCTGCCAGCAAGAATAGTATCCATGGTCGAGATTTTCGACCAGCGCTTAACCAAGTCGTGGTTCATGCGCTTGCTGGACGTGTTCGTAATGCGACCATACGTCAATGTGACTGCTGGGAATTTGGGGCCGAGCATTCGCGAATGAGGTCGCATTCATGGTAAATGGGTGCAATCCTGGCGAGGGAGAGACGAACCATGTGCTTTTCAGCAACCGCGAACTTTGTTAGCAGCGCAGCTCTGGGCGCCATCGGCGTGGTCACATTGACGAAGGTGAAGCACCGTCGCGAACTGCTTTTCGCGGCGCTGCCCACGCTATTCGCCGTTCATCAGTTCATCGAGGGTTTTGTGTGGCTGGGGTTGGATGGGAAACTCTCGCCTGTGGTGACACACGACATGGGCGCGGCGTTTATGTTGTACGCGCAGGGGCTGCTGCCTTTTCTACTGCCGCTCAGCGTGATGCTGTTTGAGGCTGACGTGAAGAGCCGAAGGCGCATGGTGCCGTTCCTGGTGTTGGGCGGAGCAACGACGCTTTATATATTGTGGGCGTTGACGGCGTACCCCTTGCAGGTTTACGTCAAGGGAAACAGCATCGTGTACATCAATCAAGCGACGAACAATACAGCGGTGGCGTTGCTGTACGTGATGGCAACGTGCGGTTCGCTGTTTTTTTCGAAGGTCAGGGCCATGGTGATCTTTGGCGCCGCGAACCTGGCGATTCTTCTGGTGGTAATGGAGTTCAAGCGGTACGCATTCACCTCGCTGTGGTGCGCCTACGCGGCGATCGCAAGCGTGATCATCCTCTTCTACTTCTGGAAAAGCAGCGCACACCGGCCGTTTCTTTACGCGCAGCATTTGTAAAACCAGAGGTTGAAGACTAGGGGCCAGAAGTTCATCCGCTACCAGGTCATCTTCTAATCTCAAAACTTCTACGCCTCGATTCACGTGTGATCGCCGGCACTCTTCTTCTTAAAAGTTTGGCGTATAGGCAGGATTCGGCCGTGCCGAGTTGCCTATGGAAATGCGGTTATTGCGCGGGGGGGCGGTTGGAGATTAGGTGGCGGAGGCGGGGGAAATGCGGAGCGAGGGCGGCGACGCCGGCGCCCGCGAGGATTACTAAGAGGGGTTCGAGGAGCGGGATGCGGAGGCGGGTGTTCATCACCAGGGGGAGATGCAGGAGGGTGAAGCCGGCGGCGTAGAGCAGGAAGAGTTGCGCGACGGGAGGATTGGTTTGACGGAGGCTGCGCCATCCGACGAAGGCAAGGATCAGGACGATCCAGTAGGACAAGACGCCGGCTTCGCGGAGCGAGCGCTCCTGGGGCGGCAAGGATTGGGTGTCGGCGAGCTGATCGAGGCTAAACCAGAAGTCGGCGAGTTTTTTTGCGAGGATGGACGCGGCGTGCCAGTGTTCTCTGGCCCAGAGTCCAGGGACAAGCCGGAGAGCGGCGCGGTCGAGGACAGCCTCGGAGGGCAAGTTGGCGCGCGAGGAGTCGTTGGTTTCGATCTGGTGGAGTTCCCATCCGAGGTTGCGGACGAGGCGGTCGGTGTCTCCGGGCTGCGCGCGGCCTTCGCTGGCGAGTACGCCTTGCACGGCGTTTGGTCCGGTTTGCGTGGAGTAGAGAACCTGGCCGCGAAAGGCAACTTCGTTGCGGATCAGCCAAGGGGAGACGATCAGAAGAGGAATGCCGAGAGCGAGAGCGGCGCGGCGCCATGATGATTTTCCGCTGGGCGCGGTGAAGATGGCGAAGGCGGCGAAGAGCGGGAGGGCGGCAGCGTTGAAGCGGATGATGGAGGCGAGGCCCGCGGTGCAGCCCAGGGCCGAAGCGGAGCGAAGGTCGGATTTTTCGCGCTGCAGAATTAAGTTGTAGATGAAAAGCGCGGTGAGAAAGGCAGCGCAACATTCGGTCAGCAGTTGCGCCGTGGTGAAGAGCAGCGTGGGCAGGAAGAGGCCGACGAGCAGGCTGGCGCGTGCCGCGGCGGCGCCGCAAAGTTGGCGCGCGGCGGCGCAGACGAAGACTGTGAGGAGGCCGAGTACAAATTGCAGAACGCGGATGGCGAGGATGTAGTGTACGCCGAACATGGACATGGCTGCCGCGAGGAGTAAGGGATATCCGGGGAGGCGAACGGCAGAGGGGAAGCCATCGTAGGTGAATCCCAGATGCGCCAGGAGGTTTTGCGCGAGCAGAACGTAGCAAGGGGTGTCGCTACCGCCGCTGTGAAATGTCAATTCATTGGCGCCAGCCAAAACGACAAAAGCGCCATGCAGAGCAATGCCGGTAATGAGGAGCGCGCGAAACGTTGCGGAAGCGTCGCGGAGAAGCGGGGCTTCGCGAGGCGGGAAGGGTTGCGGCGCGGGAGTTTGCGGAGGCGCGAGTGGAGTGGAGGTTTCGGCAGGGGCGGCGCGCTCGGGGGCGAGGACCGTGGAACTGAAAAATAGGAGTGGAAATTTCAAACAGCGACACCCGTGCGGTGGTCCATGCGTGCTCCCCGCCGGAATTTGTGATCCGACTTGAAACGCCGGTTGCGAGACTGACTTTTGTTGCTGTTGGCGGGAAAGCAATTTCTTGGCCATGGATCGACAGCGGGGGGGAAATAAAGTATGTGGAATCAACGGAAAGTTGGGATGAGAGGAGAGGGAGATCGAGGAGCGATTCCCGATTTGATATTTTGTACCGAATCGAAATGGCTGGGAGAGTATCGGGGATGAAAGCGGTTGTGCAGCGTGCGCGAAATCAGCCAATGAATCGGGGACTGAGGGAGCAAAAATTTCTTGCGCGGATACGACGTGCCGAAATGTGGCGCAGCACTCCCCGGCATTCGTTGCGATAAAACTACGCGCTACAAGGGCCGCGGCGAGTGTCCTCGCTCAGACGGGCTCGGAGAGGACACCGTTGTGTTGGGCCTCGGAAGATTTTTGCGGTGTGGGGCGCAGAGATTCGGAGAGCTCGCCGGCCCAGAGGAGTATGTCGAGCAGGCGGCCGCGTTCGAGATTGCTGAGGTTGTTGGAGCGGAGAGAGACGGCTAGCGCCTGAAGGGAGCATTCGTCGAGGAAAGTGCGAGCGTCTGCACGGCCCGATTCTCGGAGGAGGTGGGTGTGGTCGCGATTCTTCTCGATTTGTTCCAGGGCCTGGTAACTCTGCACCAGGAAGTGGCTGACGCACCAGGGCTGCTGCAGGAGCGCGGTGGCGGCAGAGGCGGCGCAGTCCGGTGCTGCGCAACGCGAGGACGCGGAAAACGGCGGCGCGGATTGTTCGGCGCGAGGTGCGCCGAAACGTTTTTGCGGGTTTTCGGTTTGTCCCACAGCCATAAGCGTCTCGCTCCCAAACGATCAAAGTTGTGCTGCCAAAAACTACCGCGGACTCTTGCAGCGGGCCACAGCGAAATTCGCCTGCGCTAGAGCATCGCCAGCACGCGACGCTCCCCGGGAAGAAGCTCGGAAGGCGCAGCCGGGCAACATAGCGAGATGGGAACGCATGGTTTGCACGCGGAGCTTGTGATCCATGTACGGTTCGAGCAGCTTGCAAACCCAGCGGGCGTTCTCGTTTAGCGATGCGCTGCGGCGTTCGCCGTGCCAGAAAGTCAGCACGGTAATTAAGCGCTCTTCGTGGTCGGAGACCATAAGCGCGCAGCCCGCAAAACCAGAAAGGCCGGCAAACGTTTCGTTGATAGCCTTAGGTATCAGCGCGCAGACGCGCTGGGCCTGATTCGGCTTGCAGACAAACTCAACGCTGATGGCGGTGCGACCGGTGAACATGTTGTCGTTGGGACGCGTTTGGTGCAAAAGATCCACTAGCGATTCCGAGGCGGGGCCGAAGTGCGGTGCGGCGCTCCTGACGATTGAACCCGGATTTGCCGAATGAGTTGCCACGAAACCTCCGATGAACTTCCCCAGAGCCCCGAAAACGGGGGAGGCGCGCCGAGCCTTGTGGGCTAACTACTTTTGGTAGTTAGCGCAACCTCGGTGTTCGGGCCGAGGCCGCTTCAGGGCGGCTTGGCGCGCCTGGAGGGGCATGCGGGAACGGGGAACGTTTCCCGCAGGTAAAAATACCGACAGGGTCGGATGTTTACGGATGGTAGTGTCGCGGGAGTGCAAAGCGTTTCAATATGGGATTTGCGGTGCGCTGGCCAAAAGTTCAGGGTGCGGCGAACTGGCCCGGCAGGACATTGCTCAAGTTGGTACCGGGCGGATATACTCCCGTGCAACAGTTGAGGGCGCCCGTGGAGCTTTTCGAATTTGATAAAGAATATGTGGACCGTCTCCGGGCTGGAGATGCCCGTACGGAAGAGCATTTTGTTGCCTATTTTGGGCAGCTGCTGAGGATTTTGTTGCGTGCGCGCATGCTGCCGCCGGACCGCGTGGAGGATCTGACGCAGGAAACGTTTCGGCGCGTGCTTGCGAAGCTGCGGCAGGAGGGGGCGGTGCGGCAACCGGAACGCTTTGGGGCGTTCGTTAACTCTATATGTAAGAATGCGTTACATGAGCAAGAACGCGTTGGGCGGCGCACCGAGCCCCTGGACGGCGGGCATTTTGAGCTGCCGGACAAGTTGCCGGATGCGCACGCCGAGATGGTGACGCGCGAATCGCGGGCGCAAGTGCGGAGAATTTTGTCGGGAATGCCGCGGAAGGACTGCGATTTGCTAAGGGAGATCTTCTTTCTAGAGAAGGATAAGGATGAAATTTGCCGGGAGCGCGGAGTGGACCGTGAGTATTTGCGCGTGCTTGTGCATCGGGCGAAAAGCCGGTTTCGTGCGGAATTTGAGGCGCTGCGTTACCCAAAAGGGCCCCAAATGCCTGGAAAACAAAAGGCTTGAAACGAAAACGGGCTGAACTGCACTACCTAATGGCTGGATCAAGGGTGGACGGGTAAAGGTGGATGGGTACAGGCGAATGGAACACAGAGAAGCGATAGAACTACGAGCGGCTGAGAAGTACGTGCTGCGGGAACTCCCGGCGGATTTGCAGGAGGCCTACGAAGAGCATTTTCTTGATTGCGCGGAGTGTGCTGCGGATATTCAGGCAGCGACGGTGTTCGCGGAGACCAGCCGGCGGATTTTCGCGGAAGAAGGGAACCGGCCGGCGGTAGAAACGAAACGCGCGAGTGTGTGGTCGCGGTGGCTGCGTCCGGTGATTGCCGTGCCGGTGTTTGCCACGGCGCTGGTTCTCTTACTCGTAGTGGGCTACGAAAGTTCGCGCACCGCTCCGAAGTCCACGCAGATCGCTGCGGTAACCGGGCAACTTGCGGTGCCCAACGCGCTGCAAAATTCCGTGAAGTTGCTGGGCGACGAACACCGTGGCGAGAGCGCCGTTGCGCTGGTCAAAGTGCATCCCGGCGACGGCTTTACGCTGAATTTTGATTTTCTCCCGTCGCAACAGTTCGATTCCTATCTTGGCGAGCTACGCGATGCCGCGGGTCATGTGCTGCTCCCGGTGACCCTCTCCGGGGATACGTTCCACCGCGAGGTGAATGTGCTGGTACCCGGCGGGTTGGTGAAAGCTGGTAACTATACTCTGGCGTTCGTGGGAGTTCCGGCGGTGCCGAATCCAGCCTCGAACGACACGCGGGTGGAAAGTTTTACGTTTACCGTTGAATTTATCCAGTAGATACGTAAGTATTCATCCCGCACGTAACTTAGATTAGAAAGGTGTTGCCCATGAGCCATAAGCCCCGTGTCTCATTCAATTTTCACGCCGAAGGCCACGCCTTCAGCGCCGAAGTACGCCGTCCCGTGCCGCATCTTATCGAAGCGCTGGCGGCCACGTCACTGCCGACGATTGGCGGGCATGGACACAATCACGTTGAAAACTACCGGGTGCCATGCGTCGTCTCGTTTAAGTTCGCGCACACCCACGTTTCGGGAAGTTTTGCGGATCCGAAAACCGCGACGACGCACGCGACGACGACCATCGAGGGCTACAACCTCCTGGATTTCGTCACCGCGGATCGCATCACCGCCCGCCTAACCTCCGAACACAGCCTCGACCAGGCGGAGGGCCACATCATCGCCCTCGGCAGCACCTACGACAATTTGAAGATCGGCGGATACCCCGTCACCGTCAAGCTGCGCCACGATCTGCTTTTGAAGTGCAAGAAGCACGGCGAGTTTGTGCAAGCGGTTGCATCCGCCAAGGAAAAAGAGACAATAGCGGCTGGCAAGGGCGGCTCCTACTACGCATGCTCTCTGGTCGAGGACATCATCACCGAGTTTCCTGGTTTGTCCGCCGAGGACAAGAAGAAGGGCGTTCTGCACATTCCCCATTTTGGCGAGATCGTCTTTGCCCACGTGCTCTCCGAAGAAGGCACGAAAACTTTGACGATGCTGAAGTTCGAACTCGGCTGCCCCAACGAAGCGTCCGTAACCACAGCGCAAGCCCGCACCAACGGGCAAACTGCACCGCCGGTCCCCAGCGGAAGCTAGCGCCGACAATTTGTCTGGCCTTTCTAGTATCCGCCTTGTTGACCTCAGGGTGCCGGTCGAATCCGACCCCGGAATCAACCTACGCACAAATTCAGGAGGAGATACGTCATGGCGAAGTAGAAATCGCCTTGGTGGGCGTAGATCGTGCCGTCCTCGACTACAGTCCCAAGAACCAAGAATGGGCCTGGCGCTTCCGGATTCTAAAAGCCCAGATATTTGTATATCGCAGGGAATACAAGAAAGCGCTAGCTCTTTTGCATGAAGACCTTCCACCTTCACTGGCTTCGACTGAAGTCGCCGTTCGCAAGAACATGGTCGAAGGCATTGCCTATCGATGGGCTCAGCAGTTCGGCGAGTCGGAGGCGAAATTTGCGAGCGCCCGGGGGTTGGCCGAGTCGCTTCACTCGAATCTCCAAAGCGAGGTATTGAACAATCAGGGCGGACTCGAACTCGACGAAAAGAAATACACAACTGCGGAGGCCACTTTCCGCAGCGCGCTGGCGCTTTCGCGCCAAGTGAACTTCCCCCCGCAAACCGCAAGCGCCCTCGTGAATTTGGCGGTGGTTGCGACGAAGCAAGATCGCTTCGACGAGGCTCTCGACTGGAACCAGGAGGCGCTCAAGCTATCCCGAAGCCTCGGGATGAAGGACACAGTAACCACTATCGTTGGAAATATGGCTTGGAGTTATTCCGAGTTGGGCGATTTCGAAAATGCACTCCCACTTTACAAACAAGCTGCCGAGGCATCGCAGAAAGCCAAGCTTGATTTGAATCAGTCATTTTGGTTGACCGGCGTTGCAAACACTTATTACGCGGAACACGATTACGCCTCTGCCGACGGGATCTTGCAGCAGGCCCTTAAACTAGCTAGAGGGCTGGACGACAAGAGCATCCTCACCGAATGTCTCAATGACCTTTCTGCGGTCGCGCTGGAAACCGACCAGACGGATGCCGCCGAGAAATACAACAAAGAAGCGTTGGACGTCGAGCGCGCAGGACTTGATCAATCTGGAATACAGCAATCGCAGCTCGTCGCTGCGCGAATCGAGGCCAGCGAAAAACATTACGAAGAGGCGCGGCGTCTACTGGAGGGGCTGATCGCGGAGCCTACGGCGGAGACGGCAATGAAGTGGGAAGCGGAAGCACGGTTGGCCACGGTTTTCGACGATGAGGGCAAGTGGGAGCCTGCAGAAAAGGAATATCAGAAGGCCATCGGAACGATTGAGACGGCGAGAGCTTCTCTTACCAGCGATGATTTCCGCTTGACGTTCATTTCCGGTGGCATCGAGTTTTATGAAGATTATGTCGATTTTCTCATGGCGCATGACAGACCAGACGACGCGCTGCGCGTCGCGGAGTTGAGCCGGGCGCGAACGCTGACCGAAGGATTGGCGTCGGCATCGCAGGCTGCTTCGCTGTCGACACGCAATCTTAAACCACAACAAGTTGCCCATAAGATGAGGGCGACGTTACTGTTCTATTGGATCGGACAGAAGAAATCTCATTTGTGGGTGATCACCCCCACAACGACAGCGCATTTCGATTTGCCGAGAGCCTCGGAGATTGAGCCGCTCGTGAAATCGTATCGCGATGCGGTGCTGCGCATGCGGAATCCGCAAGACGCAGACAGTTCCACTGGAAAACAGTTGTACGCTCTCCTGGTCGCGCCTGCAAAGAATCTCATTCCCAGAGACTCGCGCGTCATCGTATTGCCCGATGCGAGCCTGTCAGGCTTGAACCTTGAAACGCTTATCGCACCTGATCCGCAGCCGCATTTCTGGATCGAGGATGTCACGTTGACCACCGCAAGCTCCTTGACATTGCTCGCCGCCTCAACCGTTCGACCTCGGTCGCGAACGGCAAATCTCCTTCTGGTTGGAAACACCGTACAAGCCAACGACGAATTTCCGGCACTGGCGCAAGCGCCCGCGGAAATGAAGATGGTCGAGCGTTACTTTCCCGATGAGCGGCGCGAGGTGCTGGAAGGCGCACAGGCCACGCCGTCGGCGTATCTCGCAAGCGTGCCGGAGCGTTTCGCCTACCTGCACTTTGTTACCCACGGGACGGCCAGCGTAACGCGCCCGCTGGAATCCGCAGTCATCATGAGCAGGGAAGGCGACTCCTACAAACTCTACGCCCGTGACATCGTCAAACATCACCTAACCGCGCGATTGGTAACCATTTCCGCCTGCGAGGGTGCCGGGAAGCGGGCCTATTCGGGCGAAGGGCTGGTAGGCCTGTCGTGGGCCTTCCTGCGCGCGGGAGCGCACAACGTTGTTGGTGCGCTGTGGGAAGTGAGCGACTCCGCCGCGCCGCAGATTATGGATACATTTTACGGGGAGTTAGGTAAGGGCCAGGATCCCGCCTCCGCCTTGCGAACGGCCAAGCTGGCGCTGCTGCACTCCGCGGATGCAGGAAGTGTTTTCAAAAAGCCTTACTACTGGGCGCCGTTTCAGCTGTATGCGGGGTCTTGACCGCTCACATTCTACTTAACTTACGCACCACTGGAAGACGCGTCGTATATTGCTTGTCATGGATCACTTAATCGCCCCAGAATTCGCTTGACAGCATAACTGCCATTCTGGTATACTTCTTTTGTAGAGAAGTGTGCCTCGTTGTCCGCAATTTTGTTATCCTAACATCTAAATTTTCCAAAACTCCAGATTTCTTGTGGGTTAACCATGAGACATAACGCCTATTGGTATGATGGAAGCATGATATAACTCAAGAAGAATCAACACTTACAGAAACAAGAACTCTAACTGCCTTTAGAATGAACACTTACGAAAAACCCTAGGGGGGTTGGGGTGCCCTGCCGAGGGGAACGCGCACGCCAGAACGTTGCGCCCTGGAATCCTACCTCATCCGCAAAGCAGTGCCGGCCTTAGAAGGCGACCGCCACGAAAAAGGGCCGGGCTAACAGCCCGGCCCCTCGAAACCATGCTGCACAAACATGTCGGACAGCCCTACACAAGATTAGGATTTCAGGGCGGTTAGGAGGTTTTGGCCATTTGGCGAGCCTAGACCGGTGCAGGGATCCCATCCGGGGCCAGCGTGGTATTTGCCGTTGTTGCCCACCGTGATGTCGTTAAAGGCTTTGGCAGTCGCGGGGATCGCGTAGATGAGCGGGTTCAAAAACCCTACTGGCTTACCCAGAGACTGGTTTAGGCGCGCCACCAAGCCAGCCCAAAGCGGGGCTACGGCACTGGTGCCGCCGACTGGAGGCACACCTTGCGCGGCGTCTGGGAAGCTTTGGCCGTCGCAGAGAACCTGGTAACCGGAGCCAGGGGCGGCATCGCCCGCGACGTCGGGAACGCCGCGCATTACTGGTCCGGCGGGGTCGACGGCTTTTTGTTTGTCGTCTTGAGTCTGATAGCTGGGCAACGGGAAGAAACGGCTCACGCCGCCGCCCGTGCCGTCGTTGGCGCCGTCGTGCCAAACCACTTCATTAGAAATGGCATTCCCGGTGACGGTGATTTGCGTGCCGCCACAGGCCAGCACGTTGGGGTCGGAAGCGGGGAAGTCCACATGGGTCTTGCCGTCCCAGTTGGGGTCGTTGGCAGGAAGATCGGCGGAGCCGTTGTCGCCCGCAGCCACACAGACGGTCAAGCCGATTTGCGCAGCAGCTTGTAGTATCTGGCCGAATTCGGTTTGGAACTGTTCGGAGGCCGTTTCTTCCGGGCCGCCCCAGCTGATGGAGACGATGTTGGGCTTGTTGACGTTGTCGTGGACGATGGCATTGATGGCGCCCAGGAAGCTTTGGTCGGAGGCGTCGGGAGCGAAATAGACGACGATGTTTGCGCCGGGGGCGATGCCGCCGGAGACTTCGATATCCAACGCCACTTCCACGTCCGGATTATCGTTCGCGAATGCGTTGGTGCCGGGATTGTTCGAGCCACCTCCGGTGTAGTTGGCAGTAGTAACCTTGGGCGGCTTGACTTTGATGTTTTGGAAGTAGGTCGTGAGTTCCGTAGGATGGTATCCACCGCCAAGTTCAAGGATGGCGATGGTCTGTCCGGTGCCGTCAGCGGCCATAAAGTTATACAACTGAGCGAGTTGTACGGGTGAATAGCCTCCGGGGACCGGGGCCGCCGAGGTGTGAGGCTGTCCGACACCGTGGCCGCCGGCAGTCATGACTTTGGCGGCATCTTTGCGGATGCGAAAATGGGGCCTCGCAAATGGGCGATTGTCGAGGCCAGTCACGCTGGTGACGATTCCACCTAGACTTTCGGGGATGTGGATATCGCCTTCGCGACCGCGATACGTGGTTTCGTGAGACTTGTACATTTTAAGGTCGACGCCAAACGCCTGGTTATAGTTTTCGGTTGTGCCGGAAAGAATGACGTGCCGTTTTGCCGGGTCGGACTCTATGACTTTGAGGTGGTGCACCTTGGCGAATTCGGTGACTTTGGCGAGGTCGGCGGAAGATGCGCCGTAGGTCGTGGCGAGGCTTTCCCGGGACATATAGGAGCGATCCTTCAGCTTCATCTTGGAGTGTTCTGTGGCGTCCGGCAGGGCTTTCTGCCGACGGACCATTACCGTGACTTGAAATTCACCCTGCGGGACGGCCCCCGAGACCTGGGCGCTCGGCATGCGATGCCTGGTGCTGCCTTTTAGAGGAATCTGCTTTTCATGGGACGACATGGCTATACGCTCCTTTGCGAATTACGCCGCTACGCATAGGATGCCATGCCACCTCGCAAAGTGGTCAGGGCGGTGCTTGCAATGGCACCAGTTGGGGCGCCAAATTTCTAGCGAGCGGCTTGCTGAGGTAGTGACGCTGAGGCAGAAATAGTTTCATGCTGGAGGGTGAAGAGCCGGGTAATTTTATGAAGGATAACGACTGAAATGTTGCGCGGGTATGAGGGTACGGGTTTGGAAAGCGTGGGATGGACCAGCTATTGCTTGTGAGGCCGGCATACCGGAGAATGTGAGGCTCGCAAGGGCTTTTCTGTCGATTTGTGGCCGCGCGATGCGGAGAAGCGAGCGAAATGGCAACTGAGGACCAGTTGGGGAAACGTACGGTGGCATATTTCTCGATGGAGATTGCCCTGGAGAACGCCATGCCGAGTTACAGCGGCGGGTTGGGCGTGCTGGCGGGGGATACCATCCGGGCGGCGGCGGATTTGCGTCTGCCGATGGTGGCGGCGTCGCTGCTGTACCGCAAGGGATACTTCGTGCAGCATCTCGCGGAGGATGGAAGCCAGAGCGAAGAGGCGGTCGAATGGCGGGTGGAAGAATTTTTACACGAGGAAGCAGCGCGGGCCAGCGTCACGATTGAAGGGCGCAAGGTGGAGGTGCGCTCTTGGCGGTATGACGCGAAGGGCGTTCGCGGATATATCGTGCCGATATATTTCCTGGACGCGGATTTGCCCGGCAATTCAGAAATGGATCGCAATTTGACGGGCACTTTGTACGGAGGGGATTCGTATTACCGGTTGTGCCAGGAAGTGTTGCTGGGAATTGGCGGGGTGCGGATTTTGCGGGCGCTGGGGTACCAGGATCTGGCGCGGTTTCACATGAATGAAGGGCACGCGGCGCTCCTTTCGGTGGAGCTGTTGGCGGAGGAGGCGCGGTCGGCGGGGCGCAAACGGATTCGCGGGGAAGATATTGAGAAGGTGCGCAGCAAGTGCGTGTTTACCACGCACACGCCGGTGCCGGCCGGGCATGACCGCTTCCCGATGGAATTTCTTACGCGGGTGTTTCCCAATCAGACGGATTTTCTGGATTTGTCGGACGCCGCTTCGGCGGCGCTGATGAAACGCGTGCTGCAGGTGCAAGAGCCGCATGCGGATTTGCAGGCGGCCGCCAAGGGTGGCGCGACGCTGAATATGACCCATCTGGCGCTGAGCCTTACAAAATACGCGAATGGTGTGGCCAAGCAGCACGGAGTGACTTCGCGGCAGATGTTTCCTGGCGTGGCCATCGAGGCCATCACCAACGGAGTGCATGCGGGGACATGGACGGCGCCGGCCTTCGCGCAGTTGTTTGATCGCTATGTGCCGGATTGGCGTGAGGACAATTACAGTCTGCGCGGGTTGCTCGCCGTACCGCCGGAAGAGGTGTGGACGGCGCATTTGCTCGCCAAGCATGAGCTTTTTGATTTGGTACGCAAGAAAACAGGGATCAAGCTGGATCCGGAAGTTTTCACTATTGGATTTGCGCGGCGGGCTACCGCTTACAAGCGGGCGGATTTATTGTTGAGCGATCTGGATCGCTTGCGGCAGATCGCCAAGCATGTGGGAAAGTTTCAGATTGTGTACGCGGGAAAAGCGCATCCGAACGACGGCAGCGGAAAGGATTTGATTCGCAGAATTTTTCAGGCGAAGAAGGCGTTGCGCAAGGCCGTGCCAACCGTCTTTTTGGACAATTACAATATGGATGTGGGCTGGAAGATGACCGCGGGAGTGGATTTGTGGCTGAACACGCCGCAGTTCCCTTTGGAGGCTTCGGGAACCAGCGGAATGAAGGCGGCGCTCAACGGCGTGCCCAGCTTGAGTATTTTGGATGGCTGGTGGGTCGAGGGGCATATCGAGGGCGTGACCGGCTGGGCGATTGGGGAATTGCGGCGCGGGTTGCCGATGGAGCCGCCCGCGGACGACCGCGGGGAAGCGGAGTCGCTGTATCACAAATTGGAGAGCGCGATTTTGCCGGCGTTTTATAACGAGCGGAGAAAGTTTATCGAGATTATGCAGCATGCCATCGCGGTGAATGGATCGTATTTTAATACGCAGCGGATGGTCGAGGAATATATCGCGAACGCGTATATCCGATAGTGTTTCTGGGATTAGCACAGACGGTTTTTGTACATGGCCATGCCAACGGCGGCGTCCATGCCGATGTTGGCGAGGGCTGCGATTTCGCGGCGGGTTTTTATGCCGCCGGCGGCGATGATGGGGTGCGTGGTGGCGCGGCGGAGTTGGCGAAACCACGTTAGATTCGCGCCCGTCATGGTGCCTTCGCGATCGACATCAGTGCAGAGGAAAGCGCAGCAGTAGGGCTCCAATTGGGGCATAACCGCTTCGGCGGATAATTTCAGGTTTTTTTGCCAGCCGTGAATGGTTATGTGCGACCTTGCGGTGTCCAGCGCGATTACGATCTGCTTCGGATTTAGTTTGGTGGTTAACGCGCGCAGGAATTGTTTAGCGATTTTACCCTCCTTGAAGGCCGCGCTTCCCAGGATGATCTGGTCAGGCCCAAAACCCGCGATTTTTTGCGCGCGTGCGACCGTGCGAATACCGCCACCGATGCGGACTTTCATTTTGTATTTTTTGCGAGCTTTTTGACAGAGTTCGCGGACCAATTGTTCGTTGGAGCCTGTACCTTTAGCGGCGTCGAGATCGATGATGTGCAGCCATTTGTAATTCTTGAAAGCGTCCAGCTGGGCGAATACATCAGGGACGGCTAGTTCGCGCTTTTTTCCGTGGATCAATTGCACAGCTTGGCCGTCTTGCAGATCGATGCAGGGAATCAGCACGGGTAGCGCACCTCGATTTGTTGCTCGGCGAGGAACTGTTTTAGTTCGCGGATGGATTGAATGCTGTCGTGGAAGATGGATGCGGCTAAGGCGGCGTCGGCTTGGCCTCGCTGAAAAACTTCCGCGAAATGTTGCGGAAGCTTCGCGCCGCCAGAGGCGATTACCGGCACGTTGACGGCTGTGGCGATGGCAGAGGTGAGCGGTATATCGAAGCCGCTTTGCGTGCCGTCGCGGTCAACAGAGGTCACCAAGATTTCTCCCGCGCCGTTTTCTACCGCGCGTTGCGCCCAATCGAGCGCATTCATCGCGGCGGACTCGCGTCCACCGCGAACCATCACGTCCCAGTGATCGGTTTTAAATTTAGCGTCGATGGCGATGACTACCGCTTGCGCGCCGAATTCGGCGGACAGTTCGCTAAGCAATTCGGGGCGCTCGACGGCGGCAGTGTTGACGGTGACTTTGTCGGCGCCAGCGCGAATTACGGAGCGGGCATCCTCGAGGGAACGGATACCACCGCCTGCCGTCAGCGGAATTGCGAGTTCTGCGGCTACTCGGCGAATGGTTTCGAGAAATGTGGGCCGGCGGTCGCGGGCGGCGGCGATGTCCAGGACCACGAGTTCGTCGGCGCCTTCGGCGTTGTACCGGGCGGCGAGTTCGGCGGGATCACCCGCGTCGCGGAGGCCGACGAAATTTACGCCTTTTACGACGCGCGCGCCGTCGGTGTCGAGGCAGGGAATGATGCGGTGAGCTAAACTCACGCGGCGGCCCTCAAGAAGTTGGCGAGCAGGCGGGCGCCGAGCGCGCCGCTTTTTTCGGGATGGAATTGCACGGCGCAGATATTCTTGTATTCGATCGCGGCAATGAACTCTTCGCCGTGATAACTCATGGCCACGGCGGGAGATGCGGATTTTGTATTGGACGGCGTGGCGGCATAGGAATGCGCGAAATAAAAATAATCTTTGCCGGAAATGCCATCGAGCAACGGCGATTCGCGTTGTAATTGCAGCGTGTTCCAGCCCATGTGCGGGAGCTTGGCGGTGCGTGGCAGCGTGGAGACGCGGCCGGGGAAAAGTTGCAGGCCCGTGAGTTCCGGGGCTTCGTCGCTGGAATCGTAAAGCGCTTGCAGTCCCAGGCAGATTCCAAGAAACGGGATGCCGGAATTTATTTTTTCGAGCACGGGCTGGCGCAGAGAATTTTCGTCGAGTGCGCGGATTAGCGCGGCGTAGTGTCCGACGCCGGGGAGAATCAAAACTTTGGCGGCGGCGATTTGCGCGGGCGTGGATGCTCGTTCAGAGGTCACGTCGAGGCGCTGCAGGGCGCGCTGGACGGACGGGACGTTGCCCGCGCCGTAGTCGAGGAGCGTGACGTTCACCGCAGCCTCCGTTGTTGGAGAACATGAATGATTATCAGCGGCCCGTATTTCATAGCAGACCTTTCGTGCTGGGGAGCACGCTACGCAGGCGTTTGTCGCGCGAGACCGCGAAACGCAAGGCGCGCGCAAAACATTTGAAAAGAACTTCGATCTGGTGATGCGAGGAACGGCCGTAGAGGCAGCGCAAATGGACGTTGGCTTTCGCGGACTGCGCGAAGCCGAGGAAAAAATCATCGAGAAGTTCAGACTGAAAATCACCGACGCGTGGAGAATTTATTTTTGCGTTGATTACGCAATGCGGGCGTCCGCTGAGATCGATGGCAGCGACAGCGAGAGTCTCGTCCATGGGCATGACGAAATAGCCGGCGCGGAGGATGCCCTTTTTGTTGCCGAGCGCTTTAAGGACGGCTTCGCCCAGTGCGATGCCAACGTCTTCGACGGTGTGGTGCTGATCGACGTCAAGATCGCCGCGAGCATTGATAGCGAGATCGAACGCGCCGTGGCGGGCGAGTAAATCGAGCATGTGGTCGAAAAAGTGGATGCCGGTGAAAATCTTGGAATTTCCGTGACCGTCGAGGTTCAACTTCAGGCGGATTTCCGTCTCGGTGGTTTTGCGGCGGATGGTTGCTGTTCTAGGCATAGTCGCTCTCAGGAAAAGTTCTTGATAGCGGCTTTCTTGGCGAAATTGCGGATGGCTTTGAGAACGGCGGCCATCTCGGAAGCTCTGCCGATACTGATGCGGACGAAGCCAGGAGCAATTTCTTTGCTGCGTTCGCGTACAAGGATGCCGCTCCGCGCGAGCCCGGCAAAGAGCGCCGGGCCATTTGGACCGAAATCGGCGAGCAGAAAATTTCCGGCGCTGGGAAAAACCCTCACACCGAAGTTCGAGAGTTCTGCAGCGAAAATGTGGCGGATTCGCAGCGTCTCGCGGACGTATTTCTGAATTGTGGCTCGGTTTTTGAGCGCGGCTTCGGCGGCGATGAGGGCCGCGACGTTCACGGGGTAGGGTGGCATTGCGCGACGCACAAATTGCAAGGAATCGCGGTGGGCGATAACAGCGCCGAGGCGGAGAGCGGCGAGACCCGCGGCTTTGGAAAAAGTGCGGACCACGAAGAGGTTGGGGAATTTTCGGGTGCATGGAACTACGGTGAAACCGGAGAATTCGGCGTAGGCTTCGTCGATGACCACGGCGGTGTGCGTGGCGGCTCGCACGATGGCGCAAATGGCCTCTCGGGAAATCAATGTGCCCGTCGGATTGTTGGGGTTGGCGATGAAGAGCACGCGTGGTTTCTTCTTTAACGCCGCCAAAGCATTGTCCAAGGGAAAGTTCATGTCGGCGTCGTAACGCAAAGTGGCGATTTTTGCACCGGCAATTTCCGCGTAGTAGCGGTACATGGGAAACGTGGGTTCGCAGATCAGAACGGTGGCGCCCGAATCTACGAAAGTGTCGAAGAAGACGCGCAGAGCGTCGTCGCCGCCGTTGGCCAGTAACAATTCTTCCGGCCGGACACCCAGGCGCCGGGCGATACTTTTTGTGCGCCTCAGATACTCGGGGTACATCGCCAGTGTTTTCGCGGAAATGCCGGCCAAGGATTTTCTTACTGCTGGCGAACAGCCGGTGGTGTTTTCGTTGAAGTCCAGGCGAATTTTTCCGGCGCGGCCTTCGGCGGGAGCTTCGTAGGTGCGCCGGTCGAGAATGGCCTGGCGCACGGGTAAATGTACGCTAGCCGCGACCGCCTTTTTCCTCGAAGAAGCCGACGAAGAGTTTTTGCGTGAAAGCATTGCTGGTTTACCCACAGTGCTCATTGGCGCACCTTGACGGCCTGCGCGTGTGCAACTAAACCCTCGGCGTTCGCAAGCGTGATCACGTCTCCTGCGAGGCTTGCGAAACCGCGGCGATGAAATGATTGCACGCTGATGCATTTGACGAAGTCCGCCGAGGAGAGACCGGCGCGGGAGCGCGCCCAGCCGCCGGTGGGGAGAACGTGATTGCTGCCGCTAGCGTAATCGCCGAGTGGTTGTGCGCCAAGCGGGCCCAGAAAAATTGTTCCCGCGGCGGTGATTTTTTTCAGCAGGGAATTGCCGCTGTCGGGGAGGCTGAGATGTTCCGGAGCGAAGCGGTTGACGAAATCGCATGCCCCGACGATGGACGGTGCCAGCAGGATCGCGCCGCATTTTTCAATGGAGATGCGGGCGGGATTTTCTGCCCGAAGATTTGCGACTTGTTCGGCGACCGCTCGTTGTACTTGCGTGGCGAGTCGGCGCGATGTGGTGACGAAAAAACTTCCCGCGTCGGGAGCGTGTTCGGCTTGCGCAAGCAGATCCGCGGCGACGAATTGCGGATTGCCTCGAGCGGCAAGCACTACCGCTTCGGTTGGGCCAGCGGGCAGATCGATGGCGCAATCACTGCTGACGAGTTGCTTCGCAGCGGTGACGAAGCGGTTGCCAGGGCCAAAAATTTTATCGACTCTGGCTAAAGATTTTGTGCCATACGCCAGAGCCGCGATCGCTTGCGCGCCGCCGATGCGCGCCACTTCCGTGACGCCCAGCGAATGCGCGGCGTACAAAACTTCCGCGTTGGGCTTGGGGCAGACGACCACGACGCGCTTTACGCCAGCCAGTTTGGCGGGAACGACGGTCATCAGCAGCGTGGAGACGAGTGCGAATCGTCCGCCGGGGATGTAACAGCCGACCGCGTCGATGGGACGCACGAGTTGGGAGACTTGTACGCCGGGTTCGACTTCGAGGGTCCACGATCGAGGCAACTGTTTTCGTGCGACGGTCCGGATGTTTCGCGCGGCGTGTTGGATAGCTCGGCGAAACTCTTTAGTGACTTGCATGGAAGCAGCGCGCAGCTCTTGCGACGAGAACCACAAGCCATCGCCCTGCAAATCCGCGCCATCGAGTTTCTTGGCCCAGGCGTGAAGTGCGGCGTCGCCTCGCTTGCGCACATCCGCAATGATGCGCGCGGCGATGCGCTGCGCTTCTCCGTCGCGTTGCGAGCGAGCTTGCAGGAGCCGCTGCTCGATCTTGGGTGTGAGCTTTAGAATGCGCATCAGAGCACGATTTTGTTCAAGGGATATTCGACGATCCCCTGTGCCTTGGCAGCTTTGAGCTTTGGCAGAATTTGCCGAACCACCGATTCCTCGATGATGGTATTTAGCGCCACCCAATCGGGATCGCTCAGATTGGAGATGGTCGGATTTTTCAGCGCGGGCAGAACCGCGAGAACGGCGGCTAAATTGTCGCGGTGCACGTTGAGCAGCAGGCCGACTTTACTAGCCGCCGCGATGGCGCCGTTGAGCATGAGAATGAGATTCTCGGCTTTTTCTCTTTTCCACGAATCGGCGGCGGCCGCGCGGTTCATGATGAACACGGTCGCTGATTCGAGCACGGTATCCACGACACGCAGGCGATTGGCGCGCAATGAAGAACCGGTTTCCGTGACTTCGACAATGGCGTCGGCGAGCTGCGGAACTTTTACTTCCGTGGCACCCCAGGAAAATTCCACGCGCGCTTTTACGCCGTGTCGCGCCAGATAATTTTCCGTGATGTGCACGACTTCCGTGGCGATGACTTTGCCTTCGAGATCGCGCGGCTCCCGCATCGGCGAATCTTCCGGGACGGCCAGCACCCAGCGTACGCGTGAGAGGCGCTGCTTGGCGTAAACGAATTCCGCGAGCTCGGTGACTTGCGCTCCGGTTTCCACCACCCAGTCGTGGCCGGTAATGCCCGCATCGAGCGCGCCGGATTCCACATAACGCGCCATTTCCTGGGCGCGCACCAGCAGGCATTCGATTTCTGAATCGTCGATGGTGGGGACGTAACTGCGCGAGCCCAGCGAAATTTTCCAGCCGGCCCGCGCGAATAAATCGATCGTTGCGTCTTGCAGGCTGCCCTTGGGGATGCCGAGTTTGAGTTTGGCCGTGGGCGCGGAGTCGGATGGGCTCATCGGGATTTCTCCGCGTTATAGACTTGTTCTGGATCGAAAGTGCGTTCGGAAATAATTTTCAAATCACCGTCCGGTGCAACGGCGCGAAAGAAGCACGAACGATAGCCCTCGTGGCAAACGCCGGGGCCAACCGCCTCGACTTTCACCAGCAAGGCATCGGCGTCGCAATCGACCAGCAGTTCGCGGACTTTCAGAACGTGGCCGCTGTATTCGCCTTTTTTCCAGAGCTTGTTGCGCGAGCGGCTGAAGAAAACGACTTCGCCAGACGCGCGGGTTTGCGCCAGCGAAGCGTCGTTCATGAAGCCGAGCATGAGAACCTCACCGGTGCGGTGGTCCTGAATGATGGCCGGCACCAGCCCGGCGGCTTTCTGAAAATCGATGTCCACTGCTGGCTCCTTAAATATTCTTTGCAAAAACTTCGCTCCAAAAAACAAAAAACCCGCTGGGCTTGGTTCGCCAGCGGGCTGAAGAGTGTGTTGTTAGCGAATGGCTATGCACACCTCAGCACGCGCGGCGTATGGCCGTGATGATGGTGGCGGTGCGTGTGTCGTGTGGAGCTAGCAAGCATGTTCAAGAAAAAGGTAAACGAATTCGGCCCAAGTGTCAAACTTCTTTCGAGGCTAGCACGGCAGCTTGCCGTTGAGTGAGCCATCAAATCCAACAAAGGGCCGCTTCCAACCTCGACCGGTGGTCAGGAACAGCTAAACTCTGGTGTGTACTGCTAGCTTGCGGCCAATCAGGCCAATCATTGGTCGCCGCGTCATCCTTAGTTCGCGCAAGCGATCCCAGCTGAAGCTCGCAAGCAGGTATCCAATCACGCCAAAGAGCGGTGCAAAAGCGTCGCCTAAAAGCTCCACGTTTTGCGGATCGGACTCGATCGTGCCAATCGCAAAACTCATGTGCGGCCCAATCCATACGCCCACTCGCGACGGATCCAGTACCTTGGCGGCCGCCACCCCCAAAAAGGCCAGGGCCACAAACAGACCAACGCCCGCTGAAAAGTATTTCAGAAATCGCACGGATCCCTCCCTGCCACGATCACGCCAAGGCAATTCTCTCGGCGTCTCCTCAATATACGCACAGGAACGCCAAAAGTTTGGTTAGGCTTTGGGTTAATTTGGCGCTGCGCAGGATTACACGATCGGCGGGCTATTTGGGTTTGTAGTTCATGGTCATCTTCAACTCGACGGCCACGCCGAACTTGCTGTTGGGCAATTCCTCGACCCGCACGACCTCGGCGACGTATTCGCAGTTCATCGGATCATGCCCTGAGGTATACGGGAAGGTGACAAAAACGCGCATGCCTTTGTAATAGCCTTTGCGCCGGGAATGAAAGTAAATTCCTTCTTTTGATGCGTTTACGCTGGCGATCCTGTCCTCAAAATGGTCGTCCCGCGGCTCCGATGGCCGCACCCGCACCGGCCGCGACATCTTTACACGGCGGCTGCGTCGCTTTTTCGGATAATCTGTATCCGACACGACTGGGCTGGTAATCTCTGGTGTATTCACTGACATAGCTGTATTTAGGCTAGGGCTGAAACGTCGACCCCCTGCCCTGAATCTGATAGTGCACGATAGGCACCAGACCGGTACCGACTTGAAGGAGCGTGTATGGAAGAGAAACTTCGCAAAGACGAGCAGGAATGGAAGAAACAACTCACGCAGAATCAATACTTTGTAACCAGGGAAAAGGGCACCGAGCCACCCTTCACCGGGGAATACGAGGGCACCAAGACGCCCGGAACATATCAATGCGTCTGCTGCGGCCAGCCGTTGTTTCGTTCTGAAACAAAGTTCGCCTCAGGATCGGGCTGGCCCAGCTTTTATGCCCCCGCGGACCAGCAAGCCGTTGAAAAGGAAAACGATATCTCTCATGGCATGCGCCGGACGGAAGTGAAGTGTGGCCGTTGCGAGGCCCACCTCGGCCACGTCTTCGACGATGGCCCCAATCCCACTGGTGAGCGCTATTGCATCAATTCGGCGGCGCTGAAGCTCAACAAGGATTAAGCGGACGGGGAATAACCCGCTGAGGATTAATCCGGCGGCCGCAATCAACGGTGATCCGCCAGCGGAGCGAGCACGGCGGCCAATGCAGCTCTACGCGGCGGTGCAGGTGAACGCGGCGAGTTCTGCGATCACGTCGCGTTCCCAGATGCCTAAGAGGAGCACCTTGGTCCCACTGGGGTACTCGAAAATATAGAAAATGCTGCTCTGGCCTTCCACTTCGAAAAATCCGGGCCGGCGCGGATCGGGGCGCGACGGGGCGCTGGTGCTCAGCAAGAAACGCAATTCGGCCAGCTCCCGCGGCGAGTGGTTTCGCAGGTCTTCGACGACGGGAGCTAGCTTGCTGGTGATCATAAATGTGTCCGCCAATTTAAGTGTAGCGGCCTCTCCCATATAGAGACGTCAAAACTCGCGAAATGTTTCACGAACGGCAACTTTTCGCGGCCGTTTTGCTCCTTGTGAAACTCCGCGTTGCCTCAGGCTCCTGCATCTCTAACGGATTCGATGTTTTCAACCGCGCAAAGACCACATGTTTTGTCGGCGCGATGTGAGGCCGCTTCGGCCAGCCCGATCTCGCTCGCGCGCCGCCAACGAACTTACTAGGAGTAAACACAGGGCACGTTATACATCACGGGTTACTATCGCGAATGGTACTTGCGCGTATGCCTCTTCTTTGAGACATTGTCTGAACGCAAGTTTTGTGCCAGCCGCGTAAACAGAATGGAGTGGTCACAGTGCCCAAGAAGGTAAACGCGAAAAAGAAAGACACGGATGGCTTTGGCAAGGATCGCCGCCGCAAGCACCACCATTTCTTGGTAACCGTTTATTATGCGGACGGCGAAAAGTTTGGACGCGTGTATACCAACAAGGAAAAGGCTTCGCGTTTTGCGGAGCGCCAGCGCCGCTCGCCGGTGGTAAAGTCGGCGCGCATTTCGCTGGTGTCCTAGATCGGGCGTGGCTTCGCGCGCATTTCGCTGCAGCGGATGAGACGGGGCTTGTCGATGCTCAGCCGCGCGTGTTATAAGAAGAAAGCAGGTTTGCGGCCTTAGTATAGTGGTAGTACGGAACCTTGCCAAGGTTCAGGTGTCGGTTCGATTCCGATAGGCCGCTCCATGATTTTCTTACCGTTGGTTTCCAGAGCCTTAACTTCTTTCATCGCTGTACGGCCGCTCTGAGCTGCCTTACTTGTCCCCGCCAGAGCTCAGCCTCCGACGTGCGTATTCCGCATAAGAACTGCCCGGATCCAGCTTTAAATATGCAATCCAATGCTCGCGCGCCTCATCCGGCGAACCCGCTTTGTCGCACACCGTTGCAAGGTTGTAGCGCGCATCCGCACTGCCGGGATCGAGCCGCACCGCCAGCCGCAGTTGCTGCCGCGCATCCTGCAGCAACCCCAAATCGTCCAGCGTGCTTCCCAGGTTGAATCGCGCCACGGAATTTTCCGGCTGCGCTTCCACCGCCCGCGCAAAAAAATCCCGCGCCGCCTCCAGCTGACCGTCTTCAAATGCCAGTGCCCCGCGGTTCAGCAGCGCCTCCACATGCTTCGGCTCAATCGTGATCACTCGCTCGTACGCCTCGATGGCCTTACCACGCGTCGCCGGATCGGCATCGAACTCCAGCGCCATCCGGAACCAGCCATCCGCGTTGCGGTCCGGCATCACGCGCACATTTTCCACCAGCTCGCGCGTCGCAAAATTCAAAATGAACTGCCCGGAAATCGGTTCGAGCTGCCCGCCGTCCGCGACCTCGACGATCACATCCTTGCCATTCGAAATAATCCGCAGCTCCGTCAGCGGAGACTTCACTTCCGAAAGCTTCTGCCGCAGCGCCATCAAGGAATGCCGCAACCGCGCAGGCGAAACGCCCTTCTCCATCAACTGCTTCGCTGTGCGCAAGGCAATTAAATCGCGAAAATCGTAAAATTCCCGCGCCCCGGCAACCCGCGGCTCGATCACCTGCGATTCTTCCCACTGTTTCAGTTGTTTGTCGGAAACATCCAGAATTCGTCGCAGATCTGCCCGCGTGTATTGCTCGCTGGCTTTCATGAACCGCTAGCTGGCGACTTTCTTGCCCGGTTTTTTCGCGTCTTTCACAACGCTGATCGCGCGTATCGGCGGCTTCTTTGCCGGAGCCACAGGTCGTTTCTCCAAACTTTTCGTCAGCGCCGCCATCAAATCCATCACAGGCGCCCGCTGCGGATGCGACACTCCGGCAATCTCCTTGCCCTCTTGCTTCGCCGCAATCAACGCCCGCATCCCTTCCTGATACTCATCGCGGTATTTCCCCGGCTCGAACTCCGCTGCCAGATTCTCAATCAGCTGCACCGCCAGTTTCTTCTCCGCATCCTTCAACTGCACGTTGTCGTTCTTCCCATACTCCGCCAGCGCCCGAATTTCGCTCTCATAAAACATCGTGTGCAGCGTTAGCCCGTTATTCCGCGGGCGGATAATCACGATGTGCTCGCGCTGATGCATCGAAAGCTTTGCAATCGCGCAGTACCCAGAATCCTCCAGCGCCTTCAGCAGCAAATGATAAGCCTTCGCACCCTCTGGCTCCGGTGTCACATAATACGAAGCGTCGTAATACAACGGGTCCACTTCCTCCAGCTTCACAAACTCCTGAATCTCCATCGTCCGGCCGGAGTCCGGCTCGATGCTGTCCAACTCTTCCTCCGTAAACAGTAAATACTGGTCGTCGTCGTACTCATACCCCTTAACAATTTCCGAGCGCTCCACCTTGCGGTCGCACGTCGGGCAAAACGTCGGCATCTTGATCCGCGAATGACACACCGAGTGCAGTTGATTCAGGCCAATACGCTCCGACCGCGCCGCGCTAAACAGCCGTATCGGAATCGACAGCAGCCCAAACGTCAGAAAACCCTTCCACACCGATGTAGCCATCGCCTCTCCTAGCGGCAGCGAAGCCAAGGCGAAACCAGCGAAATCGCCCAGCTCGCTCCAAGGTCACAATTCTATGGGCACTTTCCCCATTTGAAAACCGCAAATTTCCTGTAGGCCGCATTTCGGCTACTGGCTCCGCCTAACGACCGTGCATTGCTAAAGGCCTGCGAACTGAGTCCGCCTTGCAGAGCCCGCCAAAGCACGATACCTTCTCTCAACCCAGCTTTCCGAAGTCAGAACGGAACATCCGAGGAAATTGCGATGTCAGTCCAGGGTTTGGATAGTTCCCGCCGCCGGCACGTTTCGCTTGCTCCCGGAAGCACGCCAGAGTTTATTATCTTTTCCAGATTCCATTCACCGATTTCGTGGTGGACCCGCAGCGCCTATGCAGTCGTTTGCCAACGGCCTGCCGCCCTTCACGCTTGGGAATTCGCCGGTCGTGACTACAGTCGTTGCGCCGATCCCAGCTCCGGCTATAAAAATGGTTCGCGGAAGGGAAGGAGTGCGCGTGGATATTGTTAAGGGCAACATGGGGTGGATCGAGGTGGTAGTCGGACCGATGTTTTCCGGCAAAAGTGAGGAACTGATCCGCAGATTGCGCCGGGCGGAAATTGCCCGCCAGCGCGTGCAAATTTTCAAGCCCTTGATCGACGTGCGCTACGCCGCGAATGAAATCGTCTCGCACTCGGGCTTGGGCATTCAGTCGGAAAATGTCACCAAGGCGTCGGAAATTCTCGAAAAAGTCCAGGCGCGCACCGAAGTGATCGGCATCGACGAAGCGCAATTTCTCGGCGACGAAGTCGTCGACGTTTGCACCAAGCTCGCCAACCTTGGCAAACGCGTCATCGTCACGGGACTCGATACTGATTATTTGGGAAGGCCGTTTGAACCCATGCCGCGCCTGCTCGCCGTCGCAGAAGAAATTGTGAAGCTGCTGGCGATCTGCGTGCGCTGCGGAAATCCCGCCGTGCACACGCAACGTCTGGTCGAGAGCGACGAACTAATCGTCGTCGGCGCAGGCGAAATGTACGAAGCACGCTGCCGCCGCTGCTTTGAAACCAATGTCGCGCTGGCCAAGGAAAAGAAAGACGGTCCGCTCTTCATGGTCCGCAACCGCGCTACTTCTTCGGGCGGGTCCACTTAGGCTTGGCGGAGCAACAGGATCGGCGACTATGATTGGTGGACATGATTATTGACGCGAAGGCGCCGACCCGCGTGGATTTAGCCGGGAGCACACTGGATATTTGGCCGCTGTATCTGTTTCACCCCGGCGCCGCGACCATAAACGTTGCGATTTCGCGTTACGCGTACTGCACGATGGAGGCGCGCCCGCGAGGCGATAACCGCATCCAGCTGGTTTCGCGCGACACCAAGCGGAAGGAGTCGTTTGCGTCGTTCGCAGCGATGGAACGCGCGGCACGTTATAAATTGCCGTTGCTCGCGGAAATTGCAAAATTCTTTTGCCCGAGCGGCGGATTTACGCTGACGACGGATTCCGAAGCGCCCGCCGGCGCGGGCATCGGCGGATCCAGCGCCATGGCCGTGGCGATTTGCGCCGCGCTGGATCGTTTTACTGGCGCGGGCAAGAGCAAAGAAGATTGGATCCACATTAGCCGCGACGCGGAAGCCATCGTCATCAACGTTCCGACGGGAACGCAAGATCACTATCCCCCCGCATTTGGCGGCGCGGCGGCGATTGAATTGCCCGCCGGCGGAGAGCATCGCGTGGAATTGCGCGTGGATTTGAATGAACTGGAAAAACGCCTGGTGGTTTGCTATACCGGAAAACCGCGGCAGCACGGCATCAATAATTGGGAAGTGTTCAAGGCGCACATCGATGGAAAAAAGGCTGTCCGCCACGGCCTCGAACGAATTTCGCAAGTCGCGCAGCGGCTGCGCGGTGCACTGGAAGGTGAAGACTGGAAGGAAGCCGGCGCGTTGATGCGGGAAGAATGGTCCTTTCGCAAACGAAATTTGCCGACCATTTCGACCAAAATCATCGACCGCATTATTGATGGCGCGTTGCGCAAAGGTGCGCTCGCGGGAAAGGTTTGTGGCGCCGGTGGCGGTGGTTGCGTGGTGATGTTGATCGCGCCGGAGGCTCGCCCAGCCGTCGAGCAGGTGATTGCCGCGGCAGGAGCGGAAGTACTGCCAATAAAAATAGACCGCCAGGGCGTGCAAGTGATTTCGCGGTGACCTGCGCCCGTCCCAAGGGACAGGCTGGGCCGGACGAGGGACAGTTAAGCGAAAGGCGTCGCGGGCCGGTGCGCGTATCTGTTCAGGCCGTTTCGTGCATCATAGAATAGGACGTGGGAATCGTACGTGCCGGCAGAACGCTCCCGCCGGAATAGGTATCAGTCGCGAGGATTCCGCAAATTCGTTCGGTGCTCACTGAGGCGGCGCGTAGTTTATGTCCTTTTGCATGGCATGTTTCTTATCGTTGATGCTGCTTGCGGACGCGGATGTTCCGCGCATCAATAGCCTGCGCGCGCCCGCGAATGAGACTCCAACATTTGTGCGCGGAGACGAAGTAGAGATTTTTGCGAATGGCGCGAGCGCGCCTTCCTCCAACGCGGCGGGCTCGCCGGACCAGCAAGCCGCGGCAGACAAGTCCACAACACTCAATCTCAGCGGCACGCTGCAGGATTATTCCAAGCTCCTGCTGATTCGCTACGTTTCCGGGGAATTCGCCAAAGCCGTCAAGGCCATGCCCGCCGGCAAGGAAGGGTTCATCGTGGCTGTCGGGAATCCTGTGAATGCGCAACAACTAGAACGTGCGGTGGCCACGCACGGCGCGGCGGTAAATCCCGGCGACAACGTGCAAATCAGCAACCTGGAATTTCGCGACCATCAAATTGTCGTGGACTTAAACGGTGGCGGCCGCGGCAGAAAACGGCTGCGCGATCGCATTCACATCGAAATGGGCGGTATGCCCACCACGCAGGTAAGCAGCACGAATCCAAATGCGGATGCCGGTCCTCCGGGCCTGCAACCGGGAATGGGCAGCACCCTATTTCTGGAATTCAACAAGCCGGTGCCGGACGTCTCGCCCGAGGATCTAAAAACTCTGCTGGCGCCGTTCCTTGATTTTAATAGGCAGCGCTCCGCTTCCGTGCAGTGGATCGATACGTTGCCGCCGGACATCAAAAAAGCCATTCAGGAACGCCAAGCCATCGTCGGGATGGACCGCGAAATGGTGGTTGCCGCGGTGGGTAAGCCGGATCACAAAGTTCGCGAACGCGACGTCGACGGCAACGACATTGAAGACTGGATTTACGGCCAGCCGCCGTCAAAAACGGTTTTTGTGCGCTTCACCGGTGACCACGTCACCAGCATCAAACAATTCCCAAAGTAAAACCTACGAAGCTCGCTACAAGGATCGATCCCTGCAACGACCTTGCGGCATGAATAGGACAACGAATGAGCTTGCAGACTGTAGCTGCTCTGCAACGTTCACTCGCCTTCGCTGAAACCAGTCCGGCCGTCGCGATTCGGTTGATTGAGGTCCATTTGACAAGGCATTCTGAAGGAGAACGCGCGAGCCCGTCGTGCGTTACAGGCTAAGCCGGGGACGAGAGATACCAGAAAAAGGATTTACGAGGGTATAATCGCGGTCGATAATGACCCTCGCTCCAGGCATCAAGCTCGGACCATTTGAAATTGTAGCCCCGCTGGGCGCAGGCGGGATGGGCGAAGTCTATCGCGCGCGGGACACGCGGCTCGAGCGCACGGTGGCAATTAAGCTTTTGCCCGCCGAATTCGCCGCAAACAGTGACCGATTGCAGCGCTTCGAGGAGGAAGCGCGGTCGGCATCCGCCCTCAACCACCCCAATATCGTTACCATCTACGAACTTAGACAGGACGGTCCCAGTCACTACATCGCGATGGAGTTGGTGGAGGGAAAGACGCTGCGCGAGGTGCTCCGCTCCGGGTTGTTGCCCATGCGAAAGACGATTGAAATCGCGGCGCAGATTGCCGAAGGTTTGACCAAGGCGCATGAAGCGGGCATCACGCACAGAGACTTAAAACCCGAGAACCTGATGGTCTCTCACGATGGCTTCGTCAAAATCCTCGATTTTGGCCTGGCGAAGCAGGCGTCACTCGGTAGCGAGCGTAGAGATTTAGACCATACGTCAACGTCTCTTACTGCTTCAGGACTGGTGCTAGGAACAGTGGGATACATGTCACCGGAGCAAGCCGACGGCCAGTTGCTGGATTTTCGGTCAGACCAGTTCTCGTTCGGCTTGGTGCTGTACGAGATGGTGACCGGAGAGCGCCCGTTTCAGAGAAGCACAGCAGCGGAGACACTGGTAGCCATTCTCCGGGAACAGGCCAAACCGATCGGATTGCTAAACCGTGAAGCCCCTGCTCCGCTATGTTGGGCAATCGAGAGGTGTCTGGCGAAGGAGCCCGATAAGCGTTACGTCTCTACGCGAGAGCTCGCCCGGGAAATCGCAGCTATCCGAGACTGCTTCTCGGAAAGGCCTGTTAAGCAGGTGGAGATACGCCCAAGCAATCTCCCGGTGTCGCGGACCGGGTTTGTGGGCCGCGAAAAGGAAGTGTCCGCCGCCAAAGAACTTCTGCTGCGTCCGGACGTGCGCTTGCTGACGGTCACCGGTCCTGGAGGGATCGGCAAGACGCGACTCGCAGTGGAAGTGGCGAGCGGCCTTATCGACTACTTTCCGGGTGGAATGCATTTTGTCCCGCTCTCGCCGCTAAGCGATCCGGGCTTGATGGCCTCCGTGATCGTTCAGACGTTGGGCATTCGAGAGGCGGGAGGACAGTCGCCGCTCGAAATCCTTAAAAAGAATCTGCAGGATTCCTCTCGCGCACCGATGCTGTTCCTCCTGGACAATTTCGAGCACCTGATGCAAGCGGCACCCACCGTGGCGGAAATGCTGGCCATGGCCCCCCATCTTAAGATCCTAGTAACAAGCCGCGCCGCGCTGCACGTGTACGGAGAGCATGAATTTCCGGTGCCGCCGCTGGCGCTGCCAGATTCGCGATCCGTGCCTTCTGTGGAGATCCTGTCACAATGCCCGGCCGTCGCGCTGTTCGTGCAACGCGCCGTCGCTGCCAAGCCAGATTTCCAGCTGAACCGAGAAAACGCGCCCGCCATCACCGAGATATGCGCGCGATTGGATGGTCTGCCACTGGCGATCGAACTCGCCGCCGCGCGGGTCAAAGTTCTTTCACCTTCTTCCATGCTGACACGCCTGGCGAGCCGGTTGCAGCTACTAACCGGCGGAGCGCGGGACCTGCCACAGAGACAGCAGACCCTTCGCGCGGCCATGGATTGGAGCCACGATCTGTTGAACGCCGCGGAGCAGAAACTTTTCCGAAGATTATCGGTGTTCGTGGGGGGGTGCAATCTCGAAGGGGTGGAAGCGGTGTGCGACACCAAAGGCGATCTCGAGATGGACTTGCTCGACGGAATGGCCTCCATGGTGGACAAGAGCCTGGTGCAGCAGGTCGAACACGCCAAGGGTGAATCGCGGTTCGTGATGCTCGAAACGATTCGCGAGTACGCTCTGGACAAACTGGAGGCCAGCGGAGAGCAGCACTTGACGAAACGCGTCCACGCCGCGTACTGCCTGGTGTTGGCAGAAGAAGACTCTACGGGGCAGAGCGACGCGGCAGGGGCGGGATGGCTAGATCGGTGCGCGCTCGAACATGACAATTTTCGCGCGGGGCTTGAGTGGCTGACAGAAACGGGAGACGCGGAGTGGGGGCTGCGTCTCGGGACCGCCCTGTTTCGCTTTTGGGAGATTCGCGAGTATCTCGCCGAGGGCAGGGAAAGGCTAGGCAGGCTGCTGCGGCTCGCCGGAGCGGCAGGTCCGACTAAGGCACGCACGCGAGCGCTTTTTGCGGCTGGCGTCCTCGCTGGGGAGCAGGGAGATTACGCTCCGGCGGATACGCTCATCAGCGAAAGTCAAGACATCGCACGTCAGTTGGATGATAAAACGGGAGTCGCGGTCTCTCTCAACGCGCTGGCGGTCTTCGCTCGCGACCGAGGAGACCTCGCTATGGCACACACGCTGTTCGAAGAAAGCCTGGTACTTTGGAGAGAATTGGACGACCAGACGGCCATTGCTCGAGCTCTGAGTAATCTCGCGAATGTCCTCAAATTGCAGCGAGACTATGATCGCGCGCGCTCCCTATACATGGAATGCTTTACAATCTTTTGCGGACTGGGAGATCGCACCGGTGTCGCTTGGTCGCTAAACTACCAGGGGGACGTGGCACGCGAGCAGGGAGATTCCGAGGTCGCGCGAATATTATACGAACAAGGCTTGGCAATTTTCCGAGAACTCGGTGACCGCTGGGGCATTGCGGGTACGCTGGCGGACCTGGGAAGCCTGGCCAGGGAACAGCGGGATTTCCCCGGAGCGCTTTCGCTATACCGGGAGAGCATAAAGAATTTTCAGGAACTGGAACATAAACGCGGAATTGCCCGCCTGCTGGAATGTTTCGCGTGCTCCGCGGCGGCGCAATTTCATGCGGAGCGTTCCCTCCGACTGGCGGGCGCAGCGGCTGCGCTGCGTCAGAATATCGGCGCCCCACTAACGCCAGCAGAACAGGTCAAACTAGAAGCAAGTCTGGAGTCCGCACGGCAGGCAATAAGCAACACAGCAGGAGCGACGGCCTGGTTAGAAGGTTGGGCTTTGCCGGTCGAAAAAGCTGTTGAGGAGGTTTTGGTGCCTGAGGCGGCAGCTCCCTCGCGTTAGCGCAGGGGCGGAACAGACTGAAGTTGATGGCCAAGAAAACCTTTGTGCCAGCTGACGATTCAGCCGCCCCTACTCTGCGGTCGAAGCGTCGATGAGCCGGCGCACGGCGGAGACGCGATTGGCAGGAAGGCCTACACGCTTGGCGTGTTCTTGGATGATGGCCTCGTCCCGAGCGAGGTAGACGCAGTACACCTTGTCACCAGTCACGTAGCTATGCAGCCACTGAATCTCGGGACCCATTCCCTTCAAGACGTTCACGGACTTTTCGGAAATTTCCCGCAATTGAGCGTCTGTTAGATTTCCGGCTCCGGGGACTTCGCGTTCAATGACGAATTTAGGCATGGGCGCATGCTAGCATGCAGCTGGAGCGGCTTCAAGACCGCTTGGCGGAAGCTGCCGCAGTTGGAGAAGGACGACTAAGAGCCAGAGGATGAGGTTGCCATGGATTTGCGATCGCTTCAGAAGCCGCTGAAAGAGCAATACCGCAATGACCCAAATGCTTCGCGAATCACTCTGCGGGCGAAGGGCGGGCAGACCGATGTTCCGGTGGCATGCTCAGTCAATCTCGGACGCGCCGTCTACAATGCGCAGGCCCACCAAGGAGTCGGGGGAGGGGGCACTGGCGCCTGTTCCGGAGACCTTTTGCTCGGAGCTCTGGCGGCTTGCGCGCAGATCACCTGTCAGATGGTCGCTGCAGCCATGGGTATAGCCACCGACCGTATTGAGGTCACCGTCGAGGGAGCCTTGGATCTTCGCGGCACTTTAGGCATATCAAAAGACGTTCCCGTCGGTTTTGAGAGCGTCCATCTGCAATTTGATGTCATTGCTCCTAAGGCAACCCCGGAACAAATGAGTGGATTGCGAGAAAAAACGGAACAATATTGCGTGGTGATGCAAACCCTGTTGCGGCCACCGAAGCTGCAAAGCGAATGGATTCGCCACGATTGAATACGTAGCCACAATGACTATCCGCGTGTCGGGCGCCTTTCCCGAGAGGAGGGCCTTTCAGCGCGTGGACGATTCCTTCGCCCGTTACGGTGCGTCGATCAACGGAAATACGCTCCGACTGAACAAGGGCGATGACAAGAACTGGAAAGCCGAGTTCTCACTGACCCGCGCTTCACAGGATCAGTTGATCTTCGATGGCGACATGGATAACCACAAGGTTCACATGCGGCTCGAACTCGTTGATCGCAGCAAGTTTTCACTGGTCAGCCGCGGGTTTCGCTGGATCCAGGAATATCCCTTCAACCGCTGAGCGTCCCGGGAACAGTCCACTGCCGGACTTGCGTTGACTTTTGCCCGCGCAGCCCATAGCATTTTGGGTTCGGCACGAGGGCGAATTCTCCCTTGTGAGGCAGTGCGCTGCAACGCGTTTTGTGAATCTTGCGATGGAGGAAGAATGGCGATTAAGGTTGGAATCAATGGGTTTGGGCGTATCGGGCGCAACATCATGCGCACGGCGATTGATGATAAGGAAATTGATTTTGTGGCGGTGAACGATGTGACCGACGCGGCCACGCTGGCGCATCTGCTGAAGTACGATTCGGTGCTGGGAAATTTGCATCACCGCATTTCGCACACGGAAGATACCATCACCGTGGAAGGCGACACCTTCAAGGTGTTCAAGGTCAAGGATCCGGGTGAAATCGATTGGTCGAGTGTGGGCGCGGAAATTGTGGTGGAGTCCACGGGATTATTCACCAAGGGCGCGGACGCGAAGAAGCATTTGCGCGGATCGGTGAAGAAAGTGATTATTTCGGCGCCGGCGGATGGGCCGGACGCGACGTTTGTGCTGGGCGTGAACGATAAGACGTACGATCCAGCACATCACAATGTGGTTTCCAATGCTTCGTGTACTACGAATTGTTTGGCGCCCGTGGCGAAGGTGCTGCACGACGCGTTTGGCATTCAGTCGGGAACCATGACGACGATTCACTCGTACACGAATGACCAGAAGCTGCTGGATTTGCCGCACAAGGATTTGCGGAGGGCGAGAGCTGCGGCTTTGAACATGATTCCCAGTTCCACGGGGGCAGCGAAGGCTTTGCATCTGGTGATTCCGGAGTTGAAGGGGAAAATGGATGGGTACGCGATGCGCGTGCCGACGCCGAACGTCAGCGTGGTGGATTTGACGGCGTTCGTGGAGAAGCCGGCAACGGTGGAGAGCGTAAATGCAGCGCTGAAAGCTGCGGCGCATGGGGCCATGAAGGGGATTTTGGGATATACCGAGGAAGAGTTGGTGTCCTCGGATTTCAAGGGGAATCCGCATTCGTCGATTGTGGATGCGGCATACACCAAAGTTGTCGGGGACCGTTGCGTGAAGGTTTTGGCGTGGTACGACAATGAGTGGGGTTATTCGTGTCGGTGCAAGGATTTGATCAAGCTGCTGGCGTCGAAATTTTGAGGACGTACTTGGTTGTTGAATTCCTGCCGAGATGGGGCGCTGCATGCTACGCCCCTACAAAGGCCAAGATAACGTCAAAGTCAAAGGAACGGGCCGGAAGACCCGCCACTACAACGGCCAGATGAACAAACTTACGATCCGGGATTTGGATTTGACGGGGAAGCGCGTGTTTGTGCGCGTGGATTTTAATGTGCCGCTGAAGGATGGCGTGGTTACGGACGACACGCGCATTCGCGAGACGGTGCCAACGTTGCGGCTGGCGATTGAAAAAGGTGCGCGGCTGGTCCTGGCTTCGCATTTGGGGCGGCCAAAGGGCGGGCCGGATCCGAAATTTTCGCTGTGGCCCGCGGCAAAAAAACTGGAAGAGTTGCTGGGCCAGCCGGTGGCCTTTGCCAAAGACTGCGTGGGGCCCGGTGCGGAGGGGCAGAGCAAGGCGCTGATCGACGGCGAAGTTTTGGTGTTGGAAAATGTGCGATATCACCCGGAGGAGGAGAAGAACGACGAGGGGTTTTCGAAACAACTCTCGGCGCTTTGCGATGGATTGTTTGTTTGCGACGCGTTTGGCTCCGCGCACCGGGCACATGCTTCCGTGGTGGGGATTACGCGATTCGTGAAACAGGCTGCGGCAGGATTGCTGATGGAAAAGGAACTGGCGTATCTGGGTAAGGCGCTCAGCGATCCGGCGCGGCCGTTTGTGGCGATTATTGGCGGGGCGAAGGTGAGCGACAAAATTGAAGTGGTGGAGAATTTGATGAAGGTGGCAGATACCATGCTGATTGGCGGAGGCATGGCGTATACGTTTCTGAAGGCGCAGGGCTTGCCGATTGGGAAGTCGCTGGTGGAAGACGATAAGCTGGACCTGGCGCGAAAAATTCTTGCGGATGCGAAGACGAAAAATTTCAAGCTGCTCTTGCCGGTGGACCACGTGGTGGCGCCAGAGTTCAAAGCGGATGTTCCCGCGTCGGTCGTGGGGATCGGGGACATGCGGGCCGATCAAATGGGATTGGATATTGGTCCGCGGACGGTGGCGGCGTACGCGGCGGAAATTTTCAGCGCGAAGACAATTCTGTGGAATGGCCCGATGGGCGTTTTTGAGATGCCGGCATTCGCTGCGGGCACGCTGGCGATTGCGAAAGCCGTGGCGGCGGCAACCGCTGCGGGTGCAACGTCGATCGTGGGTGGCGGCGATTCGGTGGCGGCGGTGCAACAATCTGGCGTGGCGAGCGCGATCTCGCACATCTCGACCGGCGGGGGTGCTTCACTGGAATTTTTGGGCGGAGCGAAATTGCCCGGTGTGGAAGCGCTGACGGACAAATTATGAGCGAGCGCAAAAGACGAGCGGTGATGGCCGGGAATTGGAAGATGTATAAGACGCTGGGGACTACGAAGGATTTTTTCGAGGCATTTTTGCCGCTGGTGCGGGAGACGAAGGACCGCGACATCGTGGTGGCTCCGCCGTTCACGGCGATTTCCATAGCGGTAGAGGAGACGGTGGGATCCGCGGTAGCCGTCGGGGCGCAGGATGTGTATTGGGGCAAAGAAGGCGCACTGACGGGAGAGGTATCGGCGGGCATGTTGGCTGAAGCGGGATGCCGTTACGTGATTGTCGGACACTCGGAGCGGCGGCAGTTCTTTCACGAGACGGATGACATGGTGGCGAAAAAGGCGCTCGCAGCGCTTACGGAGGGGCTGACCCCGATCATTTGCGTTGGCGAAACGCACGAGGAGCGCGACTCCGGGCTGGCCGAGGAGGTGTTGCGTCGCCAGTTTCGCAACGGTCCTGGCGCGTTGACCGGTGAGGAGTTCTCCCGTATTCTATTGGCATACGAGCCTATTTGGGCCATTGGCACGGGCCGCACGGCGACCCCGGAAATAGCTGCGGCAGCGCACCGGTTCATTCGCGCATGTGCCGCCGAGCAGTACACGGCAGAACACGGCCTGGCAGTGCGTATCCTTTACGGCGGCAGCGTAAAGCCGGACAATATAAAAGGGTTGATGGCGCAGGAAGAGTTGGACGGTGCGCTGGTGGGTGGCGCAAGCTTGGACGCCAAATCGTTTGCAAGCATCGTCAATTTTGAGTAGGTTGCGGGAGTTCGTGGCGTAAGTTAGTTGCGGAAGCGACAGGCGAGATGGCCCGCTATCACGTAAGAAATTAGAAGAGGTGTTTTAGATGGAAGGCATGACTGGATGGATGAAGTGGGCGATTGCCCTGCTGGTGGGCTTCGGCGTGATCGTGCTGGGCTTTAGGTATGCAGGCTGGCTGCTGACGGGATTCTTTGTGCTGAACTGCCTGGTGCTGATTATCGTGGTGTTGCTGCAGAGCGGCAAGGCCGCGGATTTGGCCGGGGCGTTCGGCGGCGCGGGAAGCCAGACGGCGTTTGGCCCGCGAGGCGCGGCAAACGTGCTGTCCAAGGCCACGACCTGGTGCGCAGTGATGTTCATGGTTTGCGCCATGGCGCTGGTGTTGCGGACGGACAAGGCGGTGGAATCCGGAGGCTCGATCCTGCAAAAGGTATCCAAGCCCGCGCCGGCAAAGGCTCCTGCGAAGGCGGCGGTTCCTGCGCCCGCGCCGCAGTCGACTCCACAGCAGCCAGCAGCGCCGAATTCAAAGCCTTAATTCCTGAGGCGAATTGACACTTCGGGCGTGGGACATTAAAGTTGTTGTTAGCGCGGTCGTGGCGGAACTGGCAGACGCACTAGCTTGAGGTGCTAGCGCCGCAAGGCGTGGAGGTTCGAGTCCTCTCGACCGCACCAAATTTCTCGACTTCCTCTCTTTTTTTGTACCATCCTTCCCGAGCGTGTTCCGCTTGAAATTTGGCTTGGAATGTATTGTAGTGGAGGACGCGCACGAAGCGGGTTCTTACTCCGTGCCTGCCTTGGTGTCTCCGCAAGAGGCCTCGCTAACGAAGAAATGGCTATTTACGACAGCGACGGGATGACGCCGCAAGAACCCACACCCCAATCGTGGGACGGCAATTCGCGCGGCTTCCTGAATCGTTTCCTTTTCAGCACGGATCACAAAATAATTGGCTTGCAGTATTTATGGCTGGCGTTGCTGTGCGTTTTTCTGGGCATGGTGATGTCGCTGTTGATGCGCGTGCATCTGGTGTGGCCGAACGTGGGAAGGAGTTTTCTCGGCGGATTTGACAACACTCCGGAGCGCCATGCCGCGCTAACGCTACTGCACGGTTCGCTGATGGTTTTCTTTGTGTTGACGGCGGCACCGCAAGCGGGATTTGGCAATTATTTTTTGCCTTTGCAGATTGGCGCGACGGAGACGGCATTTCCGAACTTAAATTTGGCGGCGCTGTGGGCTACGGTGGCGTCGGTTGCGGGGGTGACGGCGTCGTTTTTTTTTGCGCCGGCGCATGGATTGCAGCTCTGGGTAGTCAGCGTGGCGGTATTTTGCCTGGCCTCGCTGCTGGTGGCGGTTAATTTCAGCGTGACGGCGATTGACTTGCGCGGCAAGGGCATGACGCTGCCGCGATTGCCGGTGACGGTGTGGGCGTGGTTCATCAACGCGATTCTGAGTATTTTGATTTTCAGTATTTTGCTGGCCGCGTGCGCGCTGCTGCTTTGCGATGCGTGGCTGGGGACGAAGTTTTTTCATGCCACATCTATAAGTACTGCTACAGGTACTGCGGCGGTGACTTGGCAGCGGCTGTTCTGGTTTTTCGCGCAAGCCGAAGTGTATGTGGCCATGCTGCCGTGTTTCGGCATCGTGACGCATTTGCTGGCCACGTTTGCGCGACGCCCGGTATGGAGAGAGCGCGCGGTAGTGCTGGCGCTGTGCGCCGTGGGAGTTTTTGGATTTTGTATCTGGGGCGAGCACATGTTCGCGACGGGGATGAATCCGGCGTCACCGATGCGGTTTGGAGTGCTGGCGGCGTCGCTGGGATTGCCGTCGAGCATTTTGCTGCTGAGCTGGCTGGGTACGCTTTGGAAAGCCCGCATCGTGTGGAATACCTCGGCGCTTTTTGTAATGGGGTTCATCTCGTTATTTCTATCGGGATGTTTTTCGGGACTTTTTCTGTCGCGAAGTGACCTGGGTTCGCTCGTCAGCGGCGGCGATTTCATCAGCGGACATTTTCATTTGGTGATGGGGGTGACGGCGACCTTTGCGATTTTGGCGGCACTTTTTTTCTGGTTTCCGAAGCTGTTTGAGCGAAGGATGAACGAACCGCTGGGGAAGCTGCATTTTTGGCTGACGTTTGTGGGTGTGTATTGCGTGTTTATGCCCATGCACTGGTTGGGGTTGATGGACCACGCGCGACCCGGGCTGCATGGTGTGTTGGAGAACCGGGCCAGCGGACTGAGCACCTTTGTCACCGTGGCGGCGCTGGCTACGGTGGCGACCCAGGGACTTTTCCTGGCGAATTTGACTGGGAGTTTGTGGCGCGGCGAAGTTGTGGTGCAACGCAACCCGTGGCGCGCAACAACGCTTGAGTGGTTGACTCCGACTGTGCTGGCCGCGGGCGATTCGAAAGCTGACGGGGTTGTGGTGCATCGCGGTGCCTACGTATTTGATGAGTCCGGGCGCCGCGATGATTTTATTCCGCAACATGTTGCGCCCGAGCAGGTAGTCAAGTCGCATTAGTCAGGGGAGAAAGAAGGTCGGCATGCCGGGCAGTACGCTGGACCACGACATTGAATTGATCATTGAAGACATTGGAGGTGGCGGAGGCGCGAAACCTCCCGCGCACCATGGCGGCGGGGACGATGGCGGCGGCAAAGGCCGGCGGCGGAAACAGCCTTCGCCGCGGCGGTATTATCTGGGGATGACGCTGGCGATCGTTTCGATCCTGATGTTCTTCATGGTGCTGGCTAGCGCTTTCCTGGTGCTGCGGGGCAAGGGAAATGATTGGGTCGCGGTGCGCATCCCGGCGATTTTGTGGGTCAACACCGTTGTTTTGTTGGTGAGCAGCCTGACTCTGGAGCTGGCGCGGCGGCGATTGGCGAACGCCGATGTTCTCGGGTTTCGCGCGCTGTGGACTGGTACGACATTGTTGGGGCTGCTGTTTGTTGCCGGACAGGTGATAGCGTGGCGGCAATTGTTCTTGCAGGGGATTTTTGTGGCCAGCAATCCGGGGAGCAGCTTTTTTTATGTGTTTACCGGGCTGCACGGTTTGCACCTGCTAGGCGGTGTGGGCGCGCTGCTGTATGTGGCGTTGCGAAATTTTGACCGGGCCAAGGTGTCGCGGCCAGTGGCGGCGGAGATTGTCGGGCATTACTGGCATTTCATGGATGGCCTGTGGGTGTTTCTGCTGGCACTGCTGTATCTTGGGAAGTAGGGCCTCGTCAATAACAGGACTGCGTCGGACAATTGGGAAAAAATCTGTTTGCTAGCCGAACCAACTGGGATCTGGCGCCGAACCGCCTGAGCGTGGCACTGGCGGAGCACCGCGCGGCGGGGAAGCCGGTGCTGGATTTGACGATGTCGAATCCGACGGTGTGCGGTTTTACTTACGATAGCCCGGCCATTCTTGCGGCGCTGAGCAATCCTTTATCGTTAGCGTACGAGCCTGATCCGCGCGGCTTGCTGACGGCGCGGGAGGCGGTTTGCGAGTATTACGCCGCGCGTGGGGACCGTGTGTCACCGGACAGCGTGGTACTGACCGCCAGCACCAGCGAGGCGTATTCGTTCGTGTTTCGCTTGCTGTGCAACGCCGGCGACGAAGTGCTGGTGCCGCAACCCAGCTATCCGCTATTTGATTTTTTGGCGGAGCTGCAGGATGTGCGCTTGGTGCGCTACCCGCTGCTTTACGATCACGGTTGGCAGATCGATTTTCATTCGCTGGAGCAGGCGATTGCGCCGCGCGCGCGCGGCGTGATCGTGGTGCATCCCAACAATCCCACGGGGAACTTCTGCAAGCCTCAGGAAATGGTGCGGCTGAACGAGCTTTGCTCTGCTCGCGGGATGGCGATTATCGCCGACGAGGTATTTCTGGACTACGCGCTGAGAAAGGATCGACCGTCGAGCTTCGCTGCGAATGTGGGGCCACTGACGTTTACGTTGAGCGGCATTTCTAAGATCTGCGGGTTGCCGCAGATGAAGGCGGCGTGGCTGGTGACCAGCGGGCCGGACGCCGCGAAACTCGAAGCGCAGGCGCGCCTGGAAGTCATTGCGGACACCTTCCTCTCGATGAGCGCTCCGGCGCAGCATGCACTTCGGGTGCTTTTGCAGGGCCGGCGCAGTTTTCAAGATCAACTTCGCGGCCGCATCCAGCAAAATCTCGACGAGCTTGACCGCCAGTTGGCGGCGCAAACTGGGGCCATGCGGCTGGTAGTTGAGGGCGGGTGGTGTGCGGTGTTGCGATTGCGTCGAGCGCTCGCTGCCGGGTCCGACGCGGTATTTACAATCGCGCTTCTCAAATCTGCGGACGTGCTTGTGCATCCCGGCCACTTTTATGACTTTGCCTCAGATGACCATTTCGTCGTGAGTCTGATAGGCCCCTGCGACGTATTTCGCGAAGGCATTGCGCGCGTACTTCGATTCGAGCAGGATTGACTTTTGTTCGCGCGGCTCGGTTTAGAACGCGGCTTCGCATAGAAGCGGCTGGCGAGACTGGCGGAGCGAAAGGGCGCCATGCCTGAGCATGGGCCTAAAACGCCGCCCCAAACACAGGCGTAAATAGCTCCATCCGGAGAGTTGCGAACTGCAGCGCTAAGTGAAGATAAGGAGCCGGTCGGAACCGGCTCCCGCGATTGTCCTGATGCTAAAATTCGTAGCGCAGAGATAGCTGCAACACGCGAGGGGTGTTTTCTTGGGCGTTGATGATGCCAAAGCCCCCGGTGTTTTGACCGGTGCCTGGGGTGGCAAAACTCACATTGTTGAAGACGTTGAAGGCGTCCGCGCGGAACTGCAAGCGGTGGTGATCAGACCAGGGCATGATGAAGTTTTTGAACAAGCCCATGTCCACGTTGGAGTAGTTGGGTCCGCGAACGGCGTTGCGCGTACCCGTCCCGCCGCCAAATGGATAGGCGAAGGCGTTACTGGCGGCGGTGACGTCGGAAAAGAATTGGACCTGGCCGTTTTCGGTGTGGATGCCCGGCTGAATGGCTTGCAGGTTGCCGTCGAACACTGCTGGGGCGCTTTGGGTGAAGTTGATGGGGAAGGTATTGGAATTGATGGAAAAGGGGTAGCCGGAGTGCCAGGTGATGATGCTGGAGACACCCCATCCGCCAATCAACTCATTCAGAGCTTTGCCGGCGCCTCCAAGAATGGCTTGGCCGGTTCCGATTGGCAGGGTATAGATGTAGTTGGCGTTGAAAGTGTGACGCGCGTCAAAGTCGGAGCTCGCTCGGCATACGCGCAGATTGCGAAGATCGCAGACTAGTCCTTGCCCCGTGGCGGTAAACTCCACAAAGTTGTTGTTAATTTCAGAGACATTGTCGATGGAGTGGGCAAAAGTGTAGTTAAAATCTGCGGTCAAATTGTGAGAGAACTTTTTCCGGATCGTGACCAGCATAGAGTTATAGCTGGAGTTGCCAAAGTTACCGATGTAGCCTGCGGAACCGGTTTGGGCGTCCAAGCCGCTATTGGGCGGCAAAATTCCCGTCTCCGCAAGGGTTAGGAGAGTGCTGGAAACGTCGCCGACCGGGAAATAGGATGAGGCAAGTTGCGCGGCCAACTGGGTGCAGTTACCCGACGGCAGGCCGAAAAGCGGGCCGGTCGCGGGGCAGGTGAGGCCGTAGTTAGCAAGTTGCGTGGTTAACTGATCCTCGAACCACGGTTGAGCAGTGACCGCCCCGGGTGCCACACCGCTTTGCAACTGTTTTTGGACATTCCCGAACGCGGAATAGAGGAACTGGCCAGACGCGGCATCCTTAAAGTTGAGTGTCTGGGCTGCGTCGCCGATGGCCGGGAGTCTGCGCCCAAATCTTCCAAAGTAGTCCACTTCGAAGATGACATTGCCGGGCAACTCACGCTGGACGCCTAGCGAGGTGGTGATGGCATAGGGAGTCTTCAAATTCTGGTTGAAGGAAAAAAAGTTCGGAAAGCCGCCTAATCCGGCGAGACCGATGGGATTGCCAGAGGCGTCGAGGTTCGGCGTATAGGGCCGGGGAATGGGAGAGGCCGTGACCACGGGAGAGGTAGAAATACCAGTGAAGCGCGGGTCAGTGGCTAGAGAGGTCGTGGGATCGCCGCCGACTCCGAATTCCTCAGGCACGTTGTTGCTAAAAAGAAAGTTTTCCTCGTCCAGCTCAAATTCCAACGTGTTCAAGACACGGTCGTACACGATCCCGCCACCGGCACGAACGACGGTCTTGTGATCGCCAAAAATGGAGCCGAGCAGTCCGCTCGTAAACGAGGGGGAATAAGCAATTCCGAGCTTGGGGGCAAAATCCTTGTAATCCGGTTTGTAGTAGCCGGGACCATTATTTTTGGGGCCGGCAAGAATATAGCTGACCAGTGGAGCAGCGGTGTTGCCCTCCGTTCCCGCCTCAGCGGCGGCGTAGCGTGCAGCGAATAAAGCAGGCTCGTCAATGTTGGCAATCGATTCGAACCCATTTTCTTCGTAGGGAACGGCGTGGTACTGCCACCGCAAGCCATAGGTGACGGTCAGATCCTTGCGCAGTTTGAAAGTGTCCTGGGCATAGGGCTCGAACTCGTTGTAGGCGTAATTGCGATTCGCTGGAGTACCGACGGCAAGAGGGTTGCCGGCGACGCTGTAATTAAAGTTTGTGGAGCTGGAAGCAAAGCGGCCCAGCAGTAACGGAAAAAAACCGTCGTATTCGTTGATGGCTACCTGGTCCTGGTTGATATCCGCCGGGCGCAAATTCGGACTTAGCTGGTTAATGAGGCCGCCCATGCCGATGGTGGGGAAATTGATGCTATTGGCAAGCTGGGAAAATTCGCGGATGAATTTCATGTCGACACCGAACACCAGGAAATGGCGTCCTTTAGACCAGGAGAGCTGTTCGCGGACCTCGGGAACGGCGACGTTACGGGCCTGGGAGCTGAAGCCTCCATAAGGTGCAGTTAAATCCTCATTTTGGCCAAATCCAAAGCTGTTGGGTGCTGAGGGGGCGAAGTCTGCTGGAAAACTCAATAGCTGGCGCGTCAGGCCGGCAAAGATATTGTTGACCAGATTGCCGGAGATCTGCCAGGTATGGCCCACAACAAAGGAACGGTTATGATTAATCTCGCCAATCAAGTTGGTAGGATCACCCGGAAATTGCTGCGGGCTCTCGGTGTTATTGTCGCGATCCCAGGTGCCGCGGGCGAAAAGCGTTTGTTTCGAGGAAATCTTGAAATCCACTCTTCCGACAACAGTGTTTTCCCGGAGCAATTCGGGAGCGTTGAACAAATATCCTTCAGTGTTCACGCCATCGCCGGCAGACGGGTCATTGGGCAACGGATAGCGCGAATTGAAAAGATTAAGCAGAGCCGGATCCGCGCCAATGCCCTGCGGATCGAGCGCCGCAACTTGGGTTGGGCTAAGAGTGGTGATGCAGTTCGGCTCCGTGTTCAAACGGGCCTGTGAGGTGCAGCCCGCATTGCTATTAATATAGTTCAAACCGCCGCCGCGGACGGCGGCCACCGGGACAGCTTGGATTACATGCACATTAGCGTTTTGCTTCAGGCCCACGTAGTCAAAAAAGAAAAAGAGCCTGTCCTTTTTGATCGGGCCGCCGATATCGCCGCCGTACTGGTTGCGCACGAGAGGCGCCCGCGAAACCCCGTTGACATTATTGAAAAAGGTGTTGGCCGTCAAATCCGTATTGCGGTTGTATTCGCTGAGGGAGCCATGAAGTGCATTGGTGCCGCTTTTCGTTACGAGGTCGACCTGAGCGCTGCTGCTGCGGCCGTAGCTGCTGTCCGCGTTGCCGACGATGACGCGAACTTCTTGAATGGAGTCTACCGGCACGCGACCAACGGTGGTAAAGGCCTGTCCGATGGTCTCGTCGGTCACATCCAAGCCGTCGAGGGTGATGTTCTGTTGGTCGGCGCGAGCCCCGGTGACGGAGCCGTACTGATCGCTTGCGGCACCGGAGTCAGCCTGAACGCCGGGTTGTAGAGCCAAAAGGGTCGCGGCGTTGGTCCGGATTTGGATGGGCAGATCCTCGACTTGTCGGGATTCGATGACGTTGCCGATGCTGGCGTCCGTGGTGTTCAGGGTGCCCTCGCCCTGCACCGTGACCTCTACATGTTCCTGTGTCGCACCGACCACGAGGCCGACGTCTCTGGTTTCCGTAACGCCTACGCCCAACTCCAACGTTTCCAAGGTAAGAGTCTTAAAACTGCTCTTCGTAAATGTGAGTTGATACCCGTTGGCAGGAGGCACCAGTCGAAATTGGTAGCTGCCGTCCCGATTCGTGGCGGTGCTCACCTCAAAGCTCGTTGCGGGGTTTCGCAGCGTCACTTGGACCCCGGCGATCACAGCTCCAGATTGATCCGTGACCACGCCAGTCACGCCAGACGTCGCCTGGCCCATGGCGCGCTGGCCCACCAGCGACAATAGGACCGCAACGGCCAGCGCAAACGCACGAACAGTAATCCAGCGATTTCGATATTCGCTCATATCATTCCCCCGTTGCAGCATTGTCATCATGCGTTTGATGGAACAAAAACCAACTGAATTCCTGTAGAAACGAGTTCGTCGCGATGGGACGGAGCTTGAATTCGAGCCCATCGGCCTCCGCAACTCCTGCCCAGGAGGTGCCCCCGGCCGAGGAGGCGTTCAACTAAATCCCCGTGCGCACTATGCACGCTGGGAACCAAAAATGTTCCGGCGCTATCCGGTACAAAGCAAAGTCCATAACTGTGCAGTACGGATCGGCATACGCAGATTTCTGTAGCGTTATATTAAATCTGGTATCCTTATTTCAGATTGTGAAACTCTAGCGTGTACGTTGCGATTTGACAACGGGTTAGAAAAGGCGGCAGGTGTGCCTGCGGGCGAACTACACCTTCAGGAAAGAGAACTATGCACTCTCGGCAACGACCGACAGTGTTTCCAGCCGACCTCGAAACGTCGACCTCTATGCGTTCACGGGGCTGCGCATCGCGCTCTTCAGGTGCGCCAGGCGAAACGGCGAGCCCAAGTTTTGCCGCAGCTCGATCCAGTGCTGGTCGGGGATGGAGAGAAACACCTCCACTGCTTTGGGATCGAATTGCGTACCGGCGCATCGACGGATCTCTTCGCGGGCGTGCGCCATCGGTAGGGCTTTCCGATATGGACGGTCGCTGATCATGGCGTCCAGGGAATCGGCCACCGTAAATATGCGTGCGCCCAGCGGTATTTGCTCTTCTTTCAACCCTCGCGGATAGCCGGTGCCATTAAAAAACTCCTGGTGCGCCAGCACAATTTCCGCCGCGTCGCGCAGAAAGGGAATGCGAATGAGCATGTCGTAGCCGATCTGGCAGTGCTTGCGCATGATCTGTTTCTCGGCGTCATCCAGGGGGCCGGGTTTGCGGAGGATGCCGTCGGGAATGGCCATCTTCCCAATATCGTGGAGAAACGCAGCGCGCGCCAGGACCGGCAGATAAGCATTGGGCACGTTCATGGCCTTGGCGATGGAGATGGTGAAGGCGGTAACCCGCTGGCAGTGGCCTTCAGTTTCCGCATCCTTTAAGTCCAACGCGCTTCCCAGCGCCTCCAGCGTGTCGTCGTACGATTGCTCGAGCTGCGAGAGGGCACCGCTCAGTTGTGCGGTACGTTCCTCCACCTGTTGTTCTAGGTTGCGCTGGTAATTGCGATTCTCCGCCACCAGGCGGCGATGCTGCAGCGCGCGGCCCACGCCGAGGAACAACTGGTCTTTTTCAAACGGTTTCAGGATGTAATCGTAAGCACCGCGGCGAATGGCCTCCAGCGCGGTCGAAATATCGTGAATCGCGGTGACCATGATCACCGGAACTTCTGGATCGTAATGCCGGATCCAGTCCAGCAGCTTGATGCCGTCCATCTCCGGCATGATCATGTCGCTGAGCACCAGGTCCGGCGTCACGCGTTTTACCTGATCCTGCGCCGCGCGGCCATTGCTGACGGCCGTGCAGTGATAGCCTTTCGATTCGAGCATGGTGGAAACCACCTCCCGAATTGCTTCTTCGTCGTCCACCACCAGAATGTTTTCCATCTCCACGGGAGCACTCCCGTAGTCATTATATGGGAGGTCACAGCCTTCCGCTTGGGTACTTGCCCAACCAGAAAACAGCATGTTAGCGTCGCTACAGGTTTATCAATCCAGGTCTGGAACCACCCATCACGTCCCGCGGCCTGTTGGTCCCATGCGACCTGGCAGTTGCGGAAAGCTTATTCCCTCTGGAGGCGCCACACGGTGCTGGAGAATCAGGGCTTGCTGGGCAGCGCTTTCTTTGAGGCGACTGCGTCCATCATTTTGCTGGTGCTCTTCGCGCTATTCCGCCGCGATCAGGAGCACCGCTATTTTCGTCTGTGGCTCTCGGGATGGGTATGCTTCACGTGTGCCTCGCTGGTTGAGGTGGCCGTGCTGGCCAGGAATTTGCCGGATCTGGATATTGTGGCGGTTTTGGGCCATGGTGCGGCGCTATTTTTCTTCCTGCTGTCGGTGATCGACTTGACCGCGGGCCCCGGTCGCAGAGGGTGGCCCATGATTTCCGCGGTGGCCGTCGCGCTGGCGGGCATTTACTACTGGGAACGCGCCGGCATGGTGGGTTTCGGCGCCGTCCATTGGGGAACTAGCATCCTGGAAAGCGTGGCGTGTCTCGCAGGTGGCTGGCTCATGTGGCGCTGGGCCATCCGCAGGCCCGGTCATGGCATGCGCCTGCTCGCCGGGCTTTTCTTACTCGCCGGACTGAACGGTCTCGACCGCCCGCTGTGGCCGCAGCATCCGTTGTTTATTCTGCGTGTCGCCTTTGACCATTTACTGGGAGTATCTCTGGGCATTGCCATGGTGGTGGTGGTCCTGGAGAGTGCGCGGGCACGCACCGAAGAACTAAACGACAAAATGCGGCGTCTTACGCAGCTCACCGCCGCCAGCACGCAAACATTTTCCGTGGACGAGGCCCTCGGGAGTGTGCTGAAACACCTGGTCGAGAGTGTCGGCGGCACGCACGGAATCGTCAGGCTCCTGGAGCCAGAAGGAAAATCCTCGGTTTTAGTGGCGCGGGCCGCCGTTGGTTTCACGCCAGAGTATCTGGCGAAGTATGCCCGGCTGCCGTGCGAAGAGCGATGGACCAAAAGTGTTCTTAAAGATGACTGTCAGTGCGTGCGCTTTGAGGATGAGCAGGATCCCAAGGCTCGAGCACGCATGGCGGAAGCGGGCGTGAAGGAGTTGGTGATTCTGGCCTTGCGCGGCAAGGATGGCCCGTTGGGCATTATTGGCGTGGGTTCCACGCGCGCGGTCGAGTTTCTGCCCGACGAAGTCTCCTATCTTGTGAACCTTTCGAATCTCTTGGGTCTTACGCTGCAAAACGTAAAGCTCTTCGAGCAAGTATCTAGTGCGCAGCAGCAATGGGCGAATACCTTTGATTCCATCGGCGATCCCATCCTGGTGCACGACCGCACCGGACGGATTTTGCGGGTAAACCAACGGCTGGCGCAATTATTGGCACGTGACTATCGAGCGCTGGTCGGCCGCAACGTCACGGAAATTTTTCTGCGCAAAGACGTGCCCTACGACCACTGCCCATATTGTGAGGGCGTTGCTGGAGAAGGCGACCACCGCGACCCCTGGCTGCCTGGCTATTTCCTGGCTTCCAACTCCACCTTCGCAGACGTGCCCGGCGAGCACGACCGCGTGGTGCACGTGCTGAAGGACATCACCGAGCGTAAACGCGCCGAGGAAAAATACCGGACGCTGGTGGCGAGCGTGCAAGAAGGCGTATTTATCTCCACGCCCAGCGGCCGATTTCTGGACTTCAACGACGCGATGCTGCGCATGACCGGCTATGAGAGCCGCGAAGAATTGCTGGCGCTGGATATTTCCAACAAACTGTTCGTCAACCCTTCCGATCGCGACCGCCTGCGCCGCCTGCTGCACGAGCACGGCACGGTGGCGGATTTTGAATTCGAGATGCGCCGCAAAGACGGGGAAGTCCGCAACCTGCTGGAGTCTTCCAGCGCGGTGCGCGATGGCGCCGGACAGGTCACTGCCTACCAGGGTTTCGTTCTGGACATCACCGAGCGCAAGAGCGCCGAAGGAGAAATCCGCCGCCGCAATCGCGAGCTGATGGTGCTCAATTCCATCGCGCAAACGCTCACCGAATCGATGGACCTGGGCGATTCGTTGCAGCGCACCCTCCGCCAGATGATCGAGCTCTTCGGACTCGATGCGTCTTCGATTTATTTGCTGGAAGAGAAGGACAGCACGCTGCGGCCTGTGGCAGCCGTCGGACAGCGCTCTGAGTACGCCCGGAGCTTTCCAAAGGTTGCTGTACAGGCGGATATGCTGCAGCAGATCAACGCGGTACATGCGACGTTCCTGTCCGTCCAGGGTTTGCCTCTTCCGCCGCCACTGAAGGACTTGATCCGCAAGGAAGGCATTGCCTCGGCGTACGTGGTTGTTCTGTGGGCCAAAAATCGCGTCCTCGGTGGGCTCGTCGTGGGCAGCCGCACCCGTCGGGAATTTTCGCCCGCGGACGTGAATCTTCTGATTGCCGTTGGCAGCCAGATTTCCAGCGCCATGCAACGCACGCTGTTGTACGAAGAAGCGCGCCAGGCCTACGAAAATCTCCGTCGCACACAGGAACAACTGCTGCAAAGCGGCAAAATGGCCGCCGTCGGCCAGCTCATTTCCGGCGTGGCCCACGAGTTGAACAATCCCTTGACGGCCATCCTGGGCTACAGCCAGCTTTTGACTTCCACCGGGCCATCCAGTCCGCAAGGGCTGGAGTATGCGAACAAGCTTTATAAGCAGGCTCAGCGGACCCATCGCATTGTGCAAAACCTGCTCAGCTTTTCACGGCAGCACAAGCCAGAGCGCGTGGCCGTCCGCCTCAACCAAATACTCGAGGAGACCCTGGCGTTGCGGGACTACGACCTGCGCATGAGCAACATCCGCGTGCATTTCGAACTAGATCCTGAGTTGCCCGCCACCGCTGCGGACCCGCATCAATTACAGCAGGTTTTTTTAAACATGGTAAACAACGCGGTCGACGCCATCCTGGAAAACTCCACGGACGGCGATCTTTGGGTGCGTTCAGGAGCTGCCGCGGACGTGCTGTTTGTGGAGTTCACCGATAGCGGTTCCGGCGTGCAGGATCCGTCCCGTGTTTTCGACCCGTTTTACACCACCAAGCCGGTCGGCAAAGGTACAGGACTGGGCTTAAGCATTTGTTATGGAATCATCACCGAGCACGGAGGCACGATTCACGTGCGCAATGCGCCGGAGCGCGGTGCCTCGTTCCGCATCGAACTGCCGCTGAAAGCCAAAGCGGCGAACGACGCGGCCAACGCGCGTTCAAGCGACATCCACGTCGCCCCGGTCGGCAGCTGACGCCAATTCGGCCGCCAGCGCGGCGCGTTCACCCAGTTCCTTCATCGCCGCCTCCATGCGCACGGCTAGGCGGCTCACCAGGGTGCTGACGGCGTTCATTTCGGGCAAGGGCCGCGCCCCAAAAGCCAGCCGTGCGCGAATGGCCTGCACGCGGCAATGCAAAATTACCGTTAGCCGTAGCCGTTCAAATTCTTGCACGGGCTGAACCTCCGGCGAGAGCGCGGCGATGACCCTCGCCAGCCGCATCAGACGGTCAAATTCTTCTTGCAGTGCCGCGAGGAATTGCAGCGCCACGTCTCGCCGCTCGCCGGCTACCAGCCGGGCAAGCTTTGCGCCGCCCCGGGAGATAAGAAACTCGTGGTCCTCTCCCGCCAATGCCTGATGAATCTGAGGGAAATATTGCAGATTGCTGCGTCCGGGATCGTCCAACGTCCGGGCGTCGTGCCGCTCGCCGGACGAGCTGCGCAGCGACCAAATCAACAATGCCACGAGCACAACGGAAACCGCCGCGGCGACGTATAGGACTGGGCTCATGGTCGCTCCGCCGGTTGTTTGGAGAGTTGCCGCAATCGCTCGTTCAGCCTTCTCAGGCGCAGATTGACTTCCGGCGAGAATGCTTGATAAATGCCGGCGGGCAGCATGTTTGGAGCGGATGCGGTCTCCGCAAAGGGTCGCCGCAACGCCCAGCACCATACCAGCAGGCTGCTTAGGAAGGCCAGCATGCTCAGGAAATTCCAGAATGGCGCGAAGCGGTCGAACACCGTCGCCAGAATGGTGTTATTGAGCACCACAAAACAAGAGTAGAGGAAAAATCCCACCGCCATTGACCGCATCGGTTCTCGCGGCTGTACTTGGTAGTACCGCGCAAACACAAAAAGTCCCACGATCGCCACGGCCAGTGCCAGATTCGCGGCCCGATCCGCGGACAGGACTCTTTGCCCTGCGCTCCGACCGCCAATCGCCGCGGCCGCTATTGCCACCATCACGAATGTCGCCGCCAGCAGCCGTGAGATCAACAACCAAATGCCGCGGTAGCGTGCCAGAACGTGGCGGCAGAGTTCCATCACTGCGAGCGTTCGCAGCACGGTAACCGCCGCCTGCAAACTCCAAGAGACCTCATATGCCAGTTTGGATTTGTAGCCCCAATGTTTATAGGCGACGAAGGCCGAGACACTGCCCACGAGCGCCGCGGCGATGTACGCGGTAAATCCGGGGAAGCGCCGGTCGTTCCGGCGATAAAACAAAATGGCTACCAGACAAACTTCAAAGACGACGCACAGCGCCCACGCCACGGACACTAGGATTCCGATGTCAGCCATTGCCAGACAGAATACTAGCACGGCGATAACTGCGGTGAGAATAAACCGCAGTACTAAACTCGGTGCCAAGTACTACTAGAACCCGCCGTGCTCAACAGGGCTGCGTAACGGAGGGGTTGATCCCAACCCCCCTCAATAACGCCCCAGCCCAGCGCACTCCCGGGTTCCTTCGTTCGTATTGCTTTTCCACCAGACCTAAACTGCGACCGGCGTATCCGAAGCCACCGGGGGCTGGGGAGGCAGCGGCCAGCCGTCTGCAACCATCACCGCTCCAGCGGGCGAAAGGTCGCTAAGAGTTGATGTCTTTGCACTTTGTGTGGGCTGAGGGGGCAGCGGCCAACCGTCCGCAACCATTACCACCGCTGGTCCTGCTGACAGATTGCCCAAACTAGGATTGACGCGATTTACAACCGGCAGTAGCATCAATAGCGCGGCGACTGAAATTCCTGCGAAGTACGTAACTTTTTTCATGATGGAAAAGCCTCCAGGCCGTCAGCTTGGAGTCATGCGGGGCGGGAACGAAATTTCGCGTGCAAAATGTTCCGAAATCGGAACGGGATGAGCGATGAAAGTTCTTACACAGCTCCAGCAGAACAGCCGTGTGGTCGAGGATTTCACGTTGACCACACTGGAAGGCTTGCCTGGCCCTTTTGCGAGATTGGTGTACCTGGCTTCGCTGCGGGATTTATCGACGGGACGCTACGAACATGCTGGTTTGGCAGTCCTTTATCCCGACGAAGCCATCCAGCAAACTGTGGAGATGTGCCACGAGCAGATTTTCGAGCGCATCTTGGAAACCTCTCTGGAACAGCAGCGGAAAGATTTGAAGGAGTGCTTCAAATCCATGGCCGGCGGATACAGCGAAGCTGTCGAGCACTGGCAGCGCATGGAGGCTTACCGTGTTCTGTTACCGGAAGCGGCGCCCGCCTACCTCAAAGAGCTTTTCTGTTCGAATATGCGCGCGCTGCTGGAGATTCTTCGGCAGGAATGTTCCACGGCTCGTTCAGACGCGTAACCACCCCCACCACGCGCCCGATTACCTCCGCGCCCTCCGGCAGCGGCCAGAATTCAGGAGCGCAACGCGATAGGGGATGTGGCTGCATCGTCAAGCGGGTCCGGTCCTGATGAAACCAGCCGCAGCGGTAGCCATTGCGCACGTCCACAAAATACAGCGGGCGGTCGTATTCTGTCGCCCAGTCCACGTCTTCCACTCCGTGCGCGGATACATCCAGGAGCACAACGCTTCCGGGGCGCAACAGCGGAACCATCCGGCGATCCGCAAGTCCCACATAACCATAGCGATAGTTAGAGGCTCCAGGGTCCAGCGCGCCATCGAAGCGGCCCCACTGCTGCACCATACGGGAAAGAAACTCCGTGCGCCGCGGATCGAACGCAGGATCGAATCGGATGGGCGTCCGCATCGAGATCGGCGGGGCGGCCATGTGAGTGTTCGGCGCGCGAGAAATGGCGCCATCGGCAAACAACTCTTCTAACGGGACCTCGTACCAGGCGAGGATATGGAGCGGATCCACATGGTAAACTGCCGCTAGCGTGTAGATTTTGTGTATCCCGGGAATGAGACCGTGATTCTCAATTTCCGCCAGCCGGCTGATATGCAAAATAAACTCGGGCCGGCCGCGGCGGGACGCCAGTTCCTGGCTGGCGCGCTCCACATCGCGGTAGGTTAATCCCAGGCGTTCGCGAATTTGCCGTAGACGCAGTCCGGTATCCATCGTCACCCCCCTGTTCACGCTCCTTCAGAGGGATAAAGTATAGTCCATTAAGTAACATAAAGGTATAATATCTGGCAAAAAAGGTTCCTTAGCCCGAATTTTTGAGGGTCTAGACCCCGCCCAAGCCCGCATGTCCCTCACAACTAGGCAGATAAAGGTTTAGGTTTGCCGTCCGGCTTGGAAAATGGAATCTGTTATTCTGCCTATATCATGAATATGGATTTGGCCCTTTCCCGGCCCCCTAGAAACTTGTTGCCGTCGCCGTTGCCGTCATTTCTGGCATTATTCCTGGCGGTCAGTGTGGGCCTACTCTCTGGCGGAACCGTGCAGGCCCAAGAACCCCCGGTTCCGGTTCAGCGCTCCGCGCCTCCCAGCTCGCCGGCAGGTCCCCCGAAGTCCGGTGATGGCGGCAAGGCCGTCGCGAATGCGGAGTTTGCCGCCGCCGCCGACGAAGTGCTTACCCAGATGAGCGAGATCACCGGCCTGAAACTGCGCTCGCCGGTGAAGAAAACTTTGCGCTCCCGCGAGGAAATTCGCGCCTATGTGATTCGCGAAATGAACGAAGACAAAGAGCCTGCGGAGCGCTATGCCTCGGAGAAGAGCGCCGAAGCCCTGGGCCTGCTCCCCAAAGGCTTCGACTTCGACACCTTCATGGTCGACCTGTTGACCGAACAGATTGCCGGGCTCTATGACCCGAAAACACAAGAATTTTACATTGCCGATTGGATCCCTATCGCTGACCAGCGCATGGTCATGGCCCACGAATTGACCCACGCGCTGCAGGACCAGCACTACAAAATCGAAGCGTGGGTCAAGGCCGCAAGGCCCAACGACGATGCCGAATTGGCCCGCGAATCGGTGCTCGAAGGCAGCGCCATGGCCGCTATGATCGATTATTTATTGCTGGACAAGGGCCTCTCCATCAAGGATGTGCCGGATATCGATCCCTCTGTGATGATTGGCGACCTCGACGACACCCCCACGATGAAGAAGGCCCCGCCGTTCCTGCGCGATTCACTGATTTTCCCCTATCTCGCCGGATTGTCGTTTTCGGCGGCCATCCTGAAGCCCAACGGATGGAGTTCCATGCCCAGGGTCTTTGCCAATCCTCCCGTTTCCTCACAGCAAATCATGCATCCCGCGCTTTATAAAACCGGCAAGACGCCTGTGCCAGTCACTCTTCCCTCGATCGATAATGTCCTGGGCGCGGAATACGCCAAGCTTGAAGACAACGTACTCGGCGAATTTGGCTGGAAGGAAGTGCTGCAGCAATTTCTCGACGAGGCCCGCGCCACGTCACTCGCGACAGCTTGGGAAGGCGACCGCTACGTGGTCTTCGAACAAAAAAAGACCAAGCGCCTCGTCCTCGTAACGCGTCTGCGCCTGGCCGCCGAAGAACAAACCGCCCGCTTCTTCGGCCAATACTCCGAAGCTCTGGAAAAAAAGTATAGTGAACGCAGCAACCTCTTCCGACGCGCCGATTTCTTTTCGTTTACGACGCCCGAGGGCGAAGTATTTTTGCATTGCGTTGCAACCGAGTGCATCACCGCGGAAGGCACGACGCGGGCGGTGTTCGACGCGGTGAATAAAGCTGTCGGCTTTCCAGCTCCAGAAGCGACGCCAATCGACCCCGCGAAACCGCAAAACAAGGTCATAACTCTCAATATTCCCGAAGCGCCCGCCTGGCGTTAACCCCACCCGGGTCGGGGAGGCCGGCGCTTTCGCCATCGCAACCTCCGAACGGACGGATCCCGTTGGGAACGCCAATCTCTCGATCGGCGTCTTTTGGTCAGGGATGTAAAGGCTAACTACGCCCCCAAATCGCGTACTAGGCGGGCTACATCCAAAAAAACCAAAATTCCGCTTGACAATATAATCACTCCCCGGTAAGATTACCCCTGTAGAGAAGCACGCCTCGTCTGGCAATCTCCCGAAAATCCAAAACGGAAATACTTCTGCCGACGTTGTGGTGTGCGCCAGTCGCTTTGACGGAGGCCAGTCCGGGGCGGAACTAAATGTGTACGAGAAGGCGGCTGTAACCGACGTAAAAGCAACACTTGCAAAAGTCTATCAAAACAAAGGACTTTAACCACCTGTGGAACCACACACTTTCCAAAAAACCTAGGGGGTCTCCGCCGACAAAGGCCGTCGAATTCCCTGATCAGTCGCCGGTGCCTTCGCTCATTTTGCTTCGACTCTATTTTCCCTGAGGCATCGTTTGCTCAACTGCCAGGGCGCTCAATAACCTAGTCGGTCCGCGACGCACCCCAATGCGCCGCTCAAGCCGCGCTACCCGTTTCATTAGGCCTTTTTCCAGACGAGATTCCCGGGCCGCCCCGGTGCGCAACGCCATGGCGCCGGCGAAGGCTCCGGCAAAATGCCCGGCGGGCATACGCGTGGAAAGGAGCTTGGCTTTGCGTAGTTCGGCCAGCGCGAGTTGCGCAAATTCCAGCGCCCGCTCATCATCCTTGACGCGCCGTTCGTAGTGCATGGCCAGCTGCTCGCACGCATGCACGCCTTCGGCGGGATCGGCGGCCACGATTTCATGCCAGAGTGCCGCGGCGCGCGCGTGCTCGCCGCGGCGTTTCGCATGCAGTGCCAATTCCCGCCGCGCCTGCGGCCGAACCTCGAAGGGCAAACCAAAGTCGAGCGCCTGCGTGCAGGCGCTTTGTGCGCGCTCGCGATGCCCACGGCGCTGCAGAAATCGCGACAGGCCAAATAGATCACGACCATCGACGCTGCCATGCTCCGGAAATTCCGTGTTGAGCAAGGCGTTCAGCTTGCAGTACAACGCCGCCAAACCCCGCAAATCCATCTGGTTGTGTTTGGCGATTCCCAGCAGCGGCTCCGGCGGTCCGCCGCGCAGATAATCAAAATAGTATTGCGGAATCAGCGCGGAAGTAGTGTCGTTGTCGCGGCTCCAGCCGAGCGAGATGGGGTCGAGCACGTGGCGCTCGAGATCGCTCAGCCGCACCGAACCCAGCCGCAATTTCCACACCGCGCGCGCGGGGTGCAATAAATCAAGATGCGCCGTGAGTTTTGGCGGCGCAATCGAGCGCGTCATGGTGAAACGGCTCTGCAGCAGTGGCCAATCGAATGTCTTCCCGTTGTAAGTAATCAGCACCGGTCGCTCGGCGACGCGCGCCGCCAGTTCGCAAAGAATGGAATGCTCTTCCGCAAAATCGCGCATGAAAAATTGTTCCACCTGCAAGCCTCCGGCATCCCACCACGCCAAGCCGATCAGGAACGCATACGTTCCTGTGCCGCCGGCGAGCCCGGTGGTTTCCGTGTCGAGAAACAGCCACTTTTCCGGATCGCTCAGCGCATTACGAGTGCCCCGCGACTGCGCCTCATCGCGCGTATTCGACAGAATTTCTAAAGTTACCGGTGCAGGATGCGAAAACTCCGGGCTCGAATACCAGTTGCGCACAGCCAGGTGTTCGCCAAAATGATTTCGTCCCACACTCGCACCGAGCAGTCGCGCCAGCGTACCTTCTTCACAGGGTTCGCGCAGCGTAGCAGGGCGAGCTGCGATGTTGCGCGTGGGCTTTAATGCGGAGAGTCTGGCGAACTTATCGGCAAAACCGGCCATCAGGCACACAGCCTATCCAGAATCGCGAGTGCTGCTTCTTTGGCGCGTGGCGCCAGATCGCCTGCGGGTCCCACGCAGGACGGGCAGCCTTGTTCGCAGGCGCACGCGGCGATTAGTTCGCGGGTTTGCTGCACCAGTAATGGATGAGCGCGGAAGAGCGGCTCCGAGAAGCCGATGCCGCCGGGGTAAGCGTCGAAGAGATAGAGATTCGGCTCGAAGAATTCCTTGGCATTGGCGCCGATAGCGTCTTCCATGCGCGTGGGAGTGAACTCGTCAATCGCGCCGAGATGGGGCCCAGCAGGCTGCGCCCCTACAACGGCCTCGGAGGCGGGCGCGGCGATAGTGGAGCCGTCGACGGTCAACACGGAATCGGGCGCCGCGGGGCGCTCGCCAATGGCGCTGCCCAAGTCGCGACGATCGCACATGAGCAGCAGCGTGGCTACCGATTCGAGCGCATACAGCAGTCCAAACATGCCGCTTTGCCGTTCGCTTACGCAGAAGGGCAGGGAATCGAGCAGCGGGCGCTCCAGCGTGATCCAGTACGAAGTCGTGTGCATTTCGTTTTCTGGGAGCTGTAATTGCCCCACGCCGATATTTTCGTTGGTGAACAATTTTATTTTTTTGAAGCCGATGACCTGCGAGCGGACCAGCACGTCGCCGTGCGACCGCCAAGAAGGAAATGCTGACGCATCGGATTCGCGCAAACCGCCTCCGCGCACCCCGGGTGCAAGCTCACTTCCTTGCGCGGCATCGGCAGTCTCCAGAATGCGCACCTGCGTGTAGCGAATCGCATCCGTGTAATAATCGACGTCCACTTTTTTGACGTACGCCTTGCGCTCCTTGAAATCCAGATGCTCGACGTGGAATTGCGTTCCGCCGTGCATATAAATGGCTTTTTCGTGCACGCTGGTCAGCGCGCTGGGAAAATCCACTCCGCCAATCACGTTGGGGACGCCGGTAATATCGATGATCACAAAATTGTCGCTGGTCACCGACCGCAAACTCACGGTGTCCGCCGGATACGCTTCATGCGTCCAATGATAATTTTCTCCGGCGCGATGCAGAAAACCCGCTTCCGCAAGCCGCGCGCAAAGATCGGGAACATCCACGTCGCCGAATCGCTCCTTCGGCGCAATCGGCAGTTCAAACGCCGCGCATTTCAAATGATTGAGCAGAATCTCCAGATTGTCCGGCTGAATGAAGGCCTGCTCCGGCGTGTTGCCAAAAAAATAGTCCGGATGGCGCACGATGTATTGATCCAGCGGCGCGGAGGAAGCCACCAGCACCGCGCAGGAACTTCCGCTGCGGCGTCCGGCGCGTCCGGCGCGCTGCCAGGTGGCGGCAATCGTTCCCGGATATCCGGCCATCACCACGCTATCCAGCGAGCCGACGTCAATGCCTAGCTCCATCGCGCTGGTGGCCACCACGCCGCGAATCCGCCCGTCGCGCAATCCGCGCTCGATTTCGCGCCGCTCTCCCGGCAAATAACCGCCGCGATACCCGCGAATGGTGTCGGGTTTGCCAAGCGTGTGCGGGTTCGCCTGCTGCAGGTAAGTCAGCAGCAACTCCGTGTGCAAGCGCGAATTGGCGAACACCATGGTCTGCATGTCGCGCTTCAAAAAGTCCTGCGCCACGCGCGACGACTCATTGATGTAACTGCGGCGAATGCCCAGCGCGCGATTCACCACCGGCGGATTGTAAAAGACAAAAGTTTTCTCCGCGGCGGGTGCGCCATTGGCGTTCAAAACTTCCACTTTCTCTTCCAGCAGGCGTGTAGCCAATTCGCCGGGATTAGCGATCGTCGCCGAGCAGCAGATGAACTGCGGATTGCGTCCGTAAAAATTCGCGATGCGTTTCAGCCGTCGCAGCACATTGCACAAATGACTGCCAAACACGCCGCGATACGTATGCAGCTCATCGATCACGATGTACCGCAAATTCTCAAACAGCCGCGTCCATTTGGTATGGTGCGGCAAAATTCCGGTATGCAGCATGTCCGGATTGGTCAGCACGATGTGGCTTTTTTCGCGGATGGCTTTGCGCGCGTCGCTGGGTGTGTCGCCGTCGTAGGTAAAAACGCCGAAGCGATTTTCCAGCCGCTCATTCAGGTCGTGCAGTTCGGCAAGTTGATCCTGCGCCAACGCTTTCGTGGGAAACAGGTACAGCGCCCGCGTGTCCGGCTTCTCCAGAATCTCGTTTAGCACCGGTAGGTTGTAGCACAGCGTCTTCCCGGAAGCCGTCGGCGTCACGATCACGACGTTTTTTCCGGCGTGAACCGCTTCGGCGGCCGCGGCCTGATGGCTATACGGCCGGCGAATGCCTTTGCTGAGGTACGCCGCGCACAGGTCCGCCCGCACCCACTCCGGAAACTCCGCCCATTGCGCTTCGCGCGCCGGAAAATGCCGCACCGCCGTGAGCATCTCTCCAGTACGGTCGCGCGCGGCAAACACGTCCAGCACATCGCGCACGGCGCAAACCGTCAGCGCCTCGGGCAACGAGCCGGTTGCCGATTCCCGAGCGGCACGCAGCGCGAGAGCTTCGGACATAGTGAGGGCCTCCAGTGGTTCGCCTTTTGTTCGCTCAGGCTAGCACGCGGGAGAGGCGCGCGCAACGGGGTTTTATTTTTTTCACGCTGGAAAATTATCGACGCAACCGCAAAATCAAAATCGCGCCAATGAAAAACAGCACCGCGGAAGCGCCAAACGCCATTTGTACGTTGAACGCACTCCACAGCGCGCCGACTGCCACACTGGAGACGAAGTCACCGACGGCATTTACGGCCGCCAGCGTGCCAAACGCCATGCCATGCTGTTCCTTGGGAACCAGTTCCGCGGCGAGCGAATCTTCCAGCGCCTCTTCCGTGCCGATGTACAACCCGGCAATCACGAAAATCAGCGCCAGCAGCCACAGCGACTGCGTTCCGGTGCACAGCAAAATCGCCGTTACGCCGGCTAAGGCATATCCCGCTGCCAGAACATACTTTCGCTGCGGGACGTAATCGCTCAGCCACCCGCTCAGATAGGCCGACCCGGCGTAGAAAATATTGTGCAAAGTGTATAGGCCGACGGCGATACTGGCGGCGCGCGCCATTCCGTGCCCGGGCGCCAACATCCGCGAGGCGTACAGAATCAGCAAGGTGTGCGAAAAATCGCCCGCGCCGAAGATTCCCACGCCCAGGAGCAAGCGGCGAAATGCAGCGGGCAAGGTCCGCAGACCCATCAGGAACGATTTTCGTTCCTTCACTGCGATGGGCCGTTCGCGCACCAGCAACGCAAAAATTGCCACCGCCAAGAGCCCAGGAATCAGTGTGTAGAGAAAAACTTTACGATAAGAATGCCCGGTGATGCCAAGCAGCCACAGCGCGGTCAGCGGCCCGGCAACCGCGCCCACGGTATCCATGAGCCGCTCAAATCCGAACGCCCGCCCATACGCGCCCGGCGGCACATCCGCGGCGAGTAGCGCCTTCTTGGATGGCGAGCGCACACCGCGTCCCAGCCAGGCCAGCACGCGCCCAAACAAGACATCGTAAGCCTGCGTGGCAAACGCAAACGAGGCCGTGGCCAGCGCGGTGACCGCGTAGCCGCACAGCACCAGCGGTTTGCGGCGAGACAAACGATCCGTCCAGTGGCCCGCGCCCAATTTCGCGAAGCTTGACAGGCCGTCCGCGATGCCCTCGATGGCGCCAAGCCACGCCGGGCCCGCTCCGAGCACCGCCAAAAACGCCGGCAGCACCGCCGTAGCGGTCTCGTGGCTCCAGTCGCTGAACAGACTGGTCAACCCCACGCCCAACACCGTGCGGTTCAGCCATGATTTGTGTTTGGTGTTGTCCGCCATGCGCGCCTTCGAGCGAAGTAACACCCACTTTAGAATGGAGCTAGAAGAGAACGCCAGCGGCTCGCGTCATTTCTTCTTTGCCACGCGATAGAGGATCACGCGAACCTTTTCCAACGTGATCAATCCGCCCTCGATCATTTCATCCAGCCGCGGAAGTATCGCATCGATGCGCTCCTGCGATTCGATGACCTCGATGACGATGGGAAGATCCTGGGAAAGGTGCAGAATGCTATCCGTGTGATAAACGCTGGAGCCGCCAAACCCCGCTACGCCGCGCAACACGGTGGCGCCGGAAAAATGGTCCTTGCGCAGCATCTCGACGATGGCTTCGGCAAGCGGCTTTCCGTGCCATTTGTCCGATTCACCGAGGTGGATGCGCATCAGTGTCCGCTCACCTTCAAGCTTTTCGTGGGTCTTTTGCTCGGTCATGGAAGCTCCTAAATTCTGTTCGCCAAACGAATGCCTGCCACGGAGAGCAGCAATCCAACGATCACGCTGGTGCTGACGTAGGCGGTCGCGCGGGCCCACGCGCCCTCTTCCAGCATTTTGGCGGTCTCCCAGCCGAAGCTGGAAAAGGTGGTATAGCCGCCGAAAAAGCCCACAGCGATGGCCATGCGCAAATCGGGAGAGATCACCATGCGGTTCAGCGTGAATTGTCCGATTAGCCCGAGCAGAAAGCAGCCCGTCAAATTAATGAGCAAAGTTCCATAGGGAAACCCGCCGCGGACTTGCACCACGGTTTGTAATCCGTAGCGCGCCAAAGTGCCTATGGCTCCGAAAATCGCAATTAGTGTAAGCCGCAAGTCTGCTCCAATCCGCCGCCAAAAGCTCACGCGGAATTATGAAGTAAGCGCCACAAACAAAAAACTCCTGGCGCCGATTGGCATCCAGGAGTCATCAGCGCGGCGCATGTGCGCGCCGGCGGTTTTGGCGAACTCCATCGCCATCAACTTGTGTGCCCGAGCAAATTCTATTCCCGCACGCCCGCGCATGCAATAGTTTCTCATCCGCAGTGCTGCCTGGCGGACGACAGACAGCCACGACCATCCCCCCGTCAGTAGTGGAAGCGGTAGCGGATCTGCACGAAGATTTCGCGTGGGTTCAAATAATGCGTGCCGCCGAAGGTGAAACTGTTATCCAGCAACACGCGACGATTGGCCACGTTGATGCCGTCTAGATTGACTGAGAATCTCTCGCCGAAATCCTTGCCCAGCGCAAGATCGAAAGTCGTGTGCCCCGGCAAATGGTCTCCCGGATATTGCGCCGACGGCGAACCGTTGCTGAAGCCGGAACCGTAATACACATCCGCCGAAGCGTAGGAATGCCATGGCAGGGTGTATTGCCCTCCGATGTGCAGCGTGTTGCGCTGGTCGTGGTCGAGCAGGCCATAGCCTTGAAACGTAAAGTCCGTAAGGCCTCCGTTAATCGCGCCGTACCCCAGCGCCAGTTGATTGGAATACGTCAGATACACCTGGCCACGATTGCGGATGCGCGGGGAACGCAGCGTCAGCTCCCATCCATTGATCCGCGCGCCTTGAATGGTGATCGGTATGAACAAGTCCGAATTGTTGAAATTGTTGTGGTCGAAGAAATTCTTCGCCAGGGTCAGGAAATTGTCGGCATCCAGCGTCCATCCGCGCAAGGGGATGGTGACGCCGAATTGATGTTCCTCGTCGCGTTCGCCATGCAGCGGGATGAGCCCCAGGCCCTCGCCCGAAGCGAATTGCAGCAGCGGTCCAGAAATGGTTTCGAGCGGCGGTGCTTGATAGAAATGGCCGTAGAAGGCGCGGAAGACCCAGCGGATTTTGGGGATTCTCACAGAAAGCCCGACGCGGGGATCGGTGGCGTTTTCGACGGTCGAGACCGGGCCGCCCGCCGTGGTGAGCGTGCCGCCGTCAAAGTGCGTTTGACGAATGCCGGCGTTTATCGTCAGCCAGGAGGTGGGTTTCAGCTGGTCATCCAAATACGCGGCAACTAAACTGCCGCTCGGGCTGCCACTCGTGGGCGAGAGATTGCCCGTACACGGTGCGAGTGTGGGGGGATTGGTGACCAGAGCGGTGGCCGTGCACGTGAATTGAAAGAAATCGCTGTCTTGTTGCGCAAATCCGTAGAGTCCGGCGCGCAAATTGTTCTGGTCCTTCACCCACGTGACGGTGGCTTGGCCGCCTTCGTATTTCGAGGAGCGGTCTTGCGAGGTAATCCCCGGCGAATCGAACGGCGCACTCTGGTAGTCCACGCTGTTGTCGTGGAAAAAAGGCGAGAGCGTGCCCACTAAACCGGGACCGAAGGTGTGAATCCAGGAAAATGTCGCGAACGAATCGTTTTCGCGATTGGCGTCCTTCAGATAGTTCGCCGGGGTAATTCCCGTGAGATTATTCGGATCGTCAGGATCGAAAGGGATTTGGTAGAAGTCCCGGCGCGCCTGCGCCACAAAACGCAGCTGGTCCTGCGAATTCAGGTTATAAATCAGCGAGGTGAATCCGCCAAAGCCGTTAGCGCCGTCGTGAATGACCGCCGAGGTGGGCGTCTGTAATCCCAAGTCGGTGCGATTGCCGTTGATGCTCGCGTAATAGGCAAATCGGTTCGAGTGTCCGCCGAAATTCAATTCATCGTCGGTTTGATCGAAATTGCCGATGGTGGAGACCAATTCCGCTTCATCATTTCGTTCAAAGCCGGTGCGCGGCGAGACGTTGAAAACGCCGTAGGTACGGTCCCCGAAGTCCGCGTTGTAACTGCCGCGTTGGATTTCCAGCGTATCGATGTCGTTGGGATCGAGCTGTGGACCGAGATTGCTGGCAATGTTGGTGTTCGGAATCGGCACGCCGTCGATCAGCCAACTGACCTGATGCCCCCCGCGCACGTGCAGTTGGTCGTGCGTGAAATAGGCTCCCGGCACATAGTCGGTGATCATCGCCAGGCTGTTGGTTCGCGCGGCGCCGGGTGTTTCCGCGATTTCCTCGCGATCCACGAGCGTCGTGGGCGTTACCGATTCGCTCTGTACCGGACCGGCGTCTGCAGTCACCGTCACCGATTGATTCTGCTCGGCCAGATGCAGCTCAAAGTGCAATACCGGCGCGCTGCCGGACAGCACGGTAATCTCCTGCATCTGCGTCACAAAGCCGGGGTTCGATACCGTCACCTGATATTCGCCGAGTGGCACGGCGTCGAAATGAAAATCGCCGTTAACGTCGCTCTGCGTGGTGATCGAGAAATCGGAGTACTTCCCCTTCAGCACTGCCTGAATGCCCGTCACGGGCCGGTGCTGCGGATCGTGCACCACGCCGCGCACCGTCCCGAACACCACCGCCATCGCGGTGCTTGCGATTGCGAGAAAATAAAGAAGTAAAGCGATTCTATGATGTCGCATAAATTTCGTTGTCATCGGTGATTTTGGTAGCACAGGCATTCTTGCCTGTGCGGGTTGAGGTGTGGCGCGTTGCACGCTGCACAGGCAAGAGTGCCGGTGCTACTGCAGAGCAAGGCGCGCGATGTGATTCAGTTGAGAGAAGGCAGCGACGTTCCAGCGGGGATGGTTATGCGCGAGGAGGGGGCGACAGCGGCTCGCTGCTGCGGGAAAATTCGTTCGGCTGAAACGCGAAAAAATTCGATGCGCCACCGACGGGAACGGACAGGAAAACGGGAGGCGGCATAACGTAGCTGACGGACGCGATCGGCGCGCACTCCTGTTGCTGACAGCATTGCATGCTGCAACTGGTCATGCCAGCCGTGCCCTGCTCGCACTCCATGCCGTGGCCCGATTCGGCCAAGGTCCGATGCGATGCCCCGCGATGCGGATGCGCGGGTACTGCACAGTGATTGCCATCACAGCAGGATGCATTCGCCGGCCAAGCCGCGAGCGCCAGCGGAGCGTACAAACAAATCGCCGCAAACATGCATATCCATGCGGCGAGAACCTTAACCGAATTGCGGCGATCAGGAGGCATAAGCCAAATGCAACTCAAGTCTACGGCAATTCCCTCAACCGTGCCACCAGCGCGGCATCGCGATACCCCATTCGATTGGCGCACATCTTGACTTGATGGCGAAGGCGTTCCAGACTTCCTGTATGGCTCACACGTACATGAAATTTGATTTTGGCACTGACGAAGAGACCGCGCAGCAAGCCCGTCACAAGCTGGACGTTTGGAAGCAGGCGTTCCGGCTGGATAAGAAATTACAGTACAAGCTGGACCGTGGCGAAGCGCTCGACGGTGAGGCCGCGACGCTGGCGAATGAAGAAGAGCATGAGGAGCGCCGGGAAGCGAAGCAGGCGCAGAAAAAGCACCCCGACAAAACGCATTCCGCGGGAAAACCCAAAGCCAAGCCACCGTCTGGGAAACACGACGAAGCTAAAGACGACGCCGAGATCATTTCCGACGGGCGCAATGTTACGCTTTTGGTTCGGCTTTATTTTTCGTCGCACGAGAAGCTTTCTGAGCAACGCTGGTTTGACCGCATTCCCTCGGAGGAGCCGTTCAAGAGCGCTTCGCCGCAGATCATTCGCGAAGGCGAAGCCGAATTTGCGGAGTCCGAAAAGCACTTTTCCGACCTCGGCTAGTCGCCAAAGATTGGCATTTTTGAGCCTCTTGTCACCGTTATAGGCCCGTGAAAACCGTTGGCGAAACCGGCAAACGCCGCAACCAAACTTAGCTATAATCAAAGAGGCTCAGGGGCGTCGTAAGCGCCCATTTCTCGCGAGGACGTACGAATGGCGTCACAGACGCGCATCAAGACCGCCAGCTTCGATGCCGAGAAAACGCACGGTCTGGACGCCGCTGCGCTGATTCGCCTTTATCGCATCATGTATCTGTCCCGCAAGCTGGACGACCGCGAAATTCAGCTCAAGCGTCAAAATAAAATTTACTTTCAGATTTCCAGCGCCGGCCACGAAGCCGTCAGCGCGGCTGCGGGGTTGCTTCTTCGGCCGCGCGTGGATTGGGTCTACCCCTATTACCGCGATCGCGCGTTGTGCCTGATGCTCGGTGTCACGCCGCTGGACACGCTCCTGCAAGCCGTCGGCGCGAAAGATGATCCCAGCTCTGGCGGCCGCCAGATGCCCTCCCATTGGGGGCATCCCAAGTGGAATATCGTCAGCAAATCGTCCTGCACCGGCACGCAGTTCGTACAAGCCGTGGGCGCTGCGGAAGCTACGCTGTATTATGGCCAGCATCGCAAAGCCTTCGCGGAAGCCAAGAAAGCCCCGCTCGGCGAATACGTCGGCTATCGCGACAATGAAATTGTCTATGTTTCCTGCGGCGATGGCGCCACCAGCGAAGGCGAGTTCTGGGAATCGCTCAACGCCGCGTGCGCCAAAAAACTCCCGCTCTTTTATTTGGTGGAAGACAACGGCTACGCCATTTCCGTACCGGTGGAAGTACAAACCGCCGGCGGCAGCATTTCCAAGTTGACGCGCAGCTTCCCCGGACTGCACGTCGCCGAATGTGATGGCACCGACACTCTCGAAAGCTACGCCGCCTGCAAGGAAGCGATCACCTACTGCCGCGAACGGCGCGGTCCGGCCCTATTGCATGCGCACGTAACCAGGCCATATTCTCATTCGCTGTCCGACGATGAAAAACTGTACAAATCACAGGAAGAGCGCGAATCGGAAGTTCTCCGCGACCCGCTCGCAAAATTTTCCATGTTTCTGGTACGCGAAGGCGTGCTGGACCAGAAAGAGATCGAAGCGCTGGAAGCCAATGTGGATCGCGAGGTGCGCGATGCCGCGGACGAAGCTCTCGCCGCCGCCGAGCCCTCCATCGAATCCATCGGCGTAAATATCTATTCTCCGGATATCGACCCAACCTCCGCGTCGTTTGCATCCGAGCCAAAATTCAACGGGTTGCCGAAAACCATGGTGGAAATGGTCGCGGCCACGCTCTCCGACGAAATGGCCCGCGACGAACGCATCACCGTCTTCGGCGAAGACGTCGCCGATGCCAGCCGCGAAGAAAATCTAAAACACGTGAAAGGGAAGGGCGGCGTCTTCAAGGCCACCGCCGGTCTGCAACGCAAATACGGCGCGGACCGCGTTTTCAATACGCCGCTCGCGGAAGCCAGCATTATCGGCCGCGCCATCGGCATGGCCACCCGCGGATTGAAGCCCGTGGCGGAAATCCAGTTCTTCGATTACATCTGGCCGGCCATGATGCAAATTCGCGATGAACTCTGCGTTTTGCGCTGGCGCTCGAATGGCACGTTCAAAGCTCCCGTGGTCATTCGCGTGGCCATCGGAGGTTATCTCACCGGCGGCGCCGTCTATCACAGCCAGAGCGGCGAATCGATATTTACGCATTGCCCAGGCTTACGCGTGGTTATGCCGTCGACGGCGCTGGATGTCGCGGGACTGCTGCGCACCGCGATTCGCTGCGACGACCCGGTGATGTTCCTCGAACACAAACATTTGTATCGCCAGCCGTACAATCGAAGCGAGTATCCCGGCCCTGAGTACACCATCCCGTTTGGCAAAGCCCGCCTCGTCAAAGAAGGCACCGCCGTAAGCATCATTACTTACGGCGCCGTGGTGCACCGCGCGGAAGTGGCCGCCGCGCAACTGCAGCGCGAAGGGATCTCGGTGGAAATTATCGATCTGCGCTCGCTCTCCCCTTACGACTGGGAGGCCATCGCGGCCACGGTGCGAAAAACGCACCGCGTAATCGTGGCCTACGAAGACATGCTCAGTTGGGGCTACGGCGCGGAAATTGCCGCGCGCATCGCCGACGAACTATTCAGCGACTTAGACGCCCCAGTCAAACGCGTAGCCGCCATGGACGTGTTCTGCGCGTACCACCCGAAGCTGGAAGACGTAATCCTGCCGCAAACTTCGCATCTCACGGCAGCGGTAAAGCAGATTCTCTCCTACTGATAGTAAGCGCCTTAGCCGTCCAGTGCTTGCCGTCCAGCACTTGACGGGCAGGAAACTTTTCGCCATATTCCTTGGTATCCTATAGTGAAGGCAGCGCAAAAGCTTCGCCTCCCAAAGGTGACACCATGATCTGCCCGAATTGTCAGAAGGATATCGCCGCCGGTTCCAAGTTTTGCTATAACTGCGGCGCCGCGCAGCCGCAAGCCGCTGCCGCGCCGTCGCCCTACGCCTATCAAAGTGTTCCCCGCAAGCGTTTGGTCCGCTCCAGCACCGACTCCAAAATCGCGGGCGTCTGCGGAGGCTTGGCCGACTATTTCGACATCGATCCGATGCTTATCCGCCTGATTTGGGTGGTGCTGTTCCTCTGTGGCGGCACCGGCGGTCTCGCGTACATCATCTTGTGGATCGTTCTGCCGCTGGCGCCCACGGGAGTGCCCCTTCCGAACGCCACCATCGTCTCGTGAACTGGGCGGTTCCTGACCTCGCTGCCAAGCGGGGTGCGGCTCTTGTCAGGTACAATCACTGACGGAGATTCGCAGGCCGTTGTTCGCGTCCACCGCAAATCATGAAGCGTAAGTTGCTCGTCGCCGTGCCACTGCTGTGTCTGGTCGCGCTGCTGGCGTGGTTCTTCCGCCCCAAGCACGAAACTCTGGGCGAAATGTTCGTTAGCGAGCGCAGCGTGACGCTATGGAGCAGCGTGGCGCAAGTGCGCGAGCCGCTTGGCACGCTGCATTATGGCGACCGCGTGGATGTGCTGGCACGTCGTAATGACACCACTAAGGTGCGCGCCGGGGCCAGCGGCGTCGGCTGGGTGGACACGCGCTATTTAATGGAGCCGGCGCTCTGGCAGCGCAGCGCCAAACTCCTCGAAGAGGTCCGTCCCATGCCCGTGCAGGCCCGCGGGCGCACCAAAGTGGCCACCAATTTGCGTGTCAAGCCGGGACGTTTGGAGCCGCGCCTCTATCAGTTTGGCCGCGGCATCGCCGTGGAAATTGTGGGCCGCGCCGTCGCCGACTGGACGCAGGTTCCCGACGAAAAAGAGCCCGCCGAGCCACAGGAAGCCAAGAAGGAAGAGTGGTATCTGGTGCGTGGATTGGCCACGCGTCCCCCTGGCGAGGCCGCCGAGCGCACCGCGGAATCCAACACCACCACGCAAGCCGGCGATCAAACCATTCCGATCGCCGGATGGGTGATCGCCCGCTTCATCGAGTACACTTTGCCGGAACCGGTCGCCGAAGGCACCGCCTCCGCCAACGTACGCGCCATCGCATGGTTTGAACTGAATCGTGTCGCCGATCCGTCCGGCGAAAAATCGCAGTATCTGGTGGCCGGCGCACGGGGCCCGGAAGGCCAGCCCTGCGATTTTACGACGTTACGCGTGTACACCTGGAACCTGCGCAAAACGCGCTATGAAACCGCGTTCATCGAAAACGATCTCTGCGGCGCGCTGCCGATTCGCATAGACCGCGGGCCCAAGAACGAGCCCGAGTTTCGCTTCCACGAGATGGGCGGCGACAAAAGCGAGCGCGTGTACCGCCTGATCCAGACGGTGGTCCGCCGCGTCCGCGAAGAAGGCGACACTGGGAACAAGAGGAATTCTGCTAATACCAAGAAGCGACTTCCGGCACACTAGAATCTGTGAGCACAAAAAATGACGCTGCACATCAATGAAGCTGAAGTTCGCGCCACGCTGACCATGGCGATGGCCATTGAAGCCGTCGAAGAGATTTCGCGCAAACAGTCCACCGGCGAAGTCGTGGTGCACCCGCGCCGCCGGTTTGAACTTCCTGGCGGCGGTTTTTTTCATTACATGGCCGCGGCGGATTACGCTGCGGGCTATGTCGCCATGAAGCAGTACACCTATTCGCGCGGCAAGGTTCGTTTTTTGGTGCCGCTCTATTCCATGTCTACCGGTGATTTGCTGGCCATGATCGAGGCGGACTACATGGGGCAACTCCGCACCGGCGCGGCAACGGGCGTGGCCACAAAATTTCTTTCCCGTGCGGACTCTCGCATCGCCGCCATTATCGGCACGGGGGGCCAGGCGCGCACGCAGTTGGAAGCCATCGCTGCGGTGCGCAAGCTGGATTCCGTGCGAGCTTACGGACGCGATCCTGCGCGCCGTGAAAAATTTGCCAGGGAAATGAGCACGCGTTTGGGAGTTGCGATTGTAATTACCGAATCTGCCGCGGAAGCGGTCCGCGGCGCGGACATCGTAACCACGGCCACCACCACCTCGGTGCCGGTCGTCAACGGCGGCGATCTCGCTCACGGCGTGCACCTGAACGCCATCGGCGCCAATCATGCCAACAAGCGTGAACTAGACGAAGAAGCGGTAGCCAGCGCCGACGTGATCGTCGTCGATTCCATCGAGCAATCCCGCCAGGAAGCCGGCGATTTAATCATGGCCTTTCACGGCGATGAAGCTTGCTGGACGGGTGTCAAACGGCTGTCCGAAGTGATCTCCGGAAAAACTCCCGGGCGCTCCAGCGATTCCGAGGTCACGCTGTTCAAATCGAATGGTATCGCATCGTGGGATTTGGCTGTAGCGGTGCGGGTTTATGCCGCCGCGCGCGAAAAAGGTCTGGGAAGGGAACTGCCCTTCTGGAATGAGCCGCCGGCGGGAAATTGAACTGCAGGGTCCGCCTTCCGAGGCGGGCGATTTTTTGGTCGGCGCCAGGCTGAACTGCAGGTGTCCGAAGGACCCGCAACAACAAAAGCTGTACAAGCGAATGCGGGCTACGGCTTCGCGGGCAATTTATTTTTTAGGGCTTCGTAGAGGCGGGAGCGGACGTCGTTTGGCAAGTCCACCGGCTCGGCATCGCAAAACAACTCGACGGTCATCTTTACTTGATTGAGCACTACGGTGCAGTGCCGGCAACACTGCAAATGCACTTCCAATTCGAGCCGAAGCACCGCATCCATATCGCCGTCGATATAGTTGGACATCTCTCGGGTTACGCTTTCGCAGTTCAATGCACTTCACCTTGCCGGAAGTAATGGTTCAGCTTTTCCCGGAGCTTCAGCCGCGCGCGCAACAGCCGCGATTTTACTGCGGGCACCGAAATGCCCACAATCTTCGCCGTCTCTTCCGTGGAAAGCTCTTCCACATCGCGCAGCACGAACACCGTGCGAAACCCCGGCTCGAGCTCGTCGATCACCCCGGAGAGTATTTCGTGCATCTCGGACTGTCCGTAGCGCTGCTCCGGACTTGGCCCCCAATCCTGAATATCCTGGGGGATCGTCTCTTCATTCTCGCCCGGGATCGGTTCGTCCAGTGAAAATTGATTGGGCCGCCGTTTACGCAAACGCATCAGCGCTTCGTTGGCCGCGATGCGCACCAGCCAGGTATAAAAACGCGAATCGCCCGCAAAATCCTTCAGGTGCGAGTACGATTTTAAAAACGCGTCCTGCATCGCGTCTTCGGCATCTTCGCGATTCCGCGTGATATTCATGGTCAGGCGGAAAATCTTCCGCTCGTAGCGGCGCACCAGTTCGTTGAATGCGGATAGATCCCCGCCCTTCGCGGCGGCAACGAGCAGATGCTCGTCCTCTTTCGCCACGGTCGACGGTAGCTGATGTGGATTTGTGGTCGTCAAGGCGTTTGGCGGCGATTCTGGGGCGAGGCGTGACGCCGCACCCGCTGACCGGCCCGCAGGCCCCTTTCCATTCTGCTCACTCATAAAGGTAGCACAGTGCAATGCCGCACCTCTGCCGTCCCCCTAATAGATGTCTTGGTCCCTTCGTAAGACTCACAAAACAGGAAACGGTTACGCCACGGGGCTTGACGGACCGCCTGGGGCGAAATACAGTTTTCATGGCACTCGGGGACTTCCGTCGCGTGGTAATGGTTCCTCCGGCGCGGATCCCGGTAACGTCGCTACATTGAAAGGGCAAGCTCGCGGAACTCTTTTCCCAGTCTCCCCTTCACGGCAAGCGGAAAAGCCGGGCTGAACGACTAAATGCGCACACTTCCCGACCATCTCCGAAAAGGCATGAAACTGGTCATCGTCGGCTGCAATCCCACGGAATCTTCGGTGCGCGTGGGACATTACTATGCCGGCCGGGAAAATCAGTTCTGGCCGATTCTCTACGAAAGCGGCGTGGTTCCCGAGCCGTTCGATTACCACGACGACAAGCGCGTCATCGAATTCGGCATCGGCTTGACCGATCTGGTGAAGCGTCCAACCAAGACCACCGCCGAACTTACACGCTCGGACTTCGCCGAAGGGCGTATCGTGCTGTCGCAAAAACTGGAAGAGTTCTCGCCGCATGTCGTGGCCTTCAATGGCAAGATCGTTTACGAACAGTTCGCGCAACGGAAGTGCAAGTTCGGCATCCAAAAGCAATCGCTGTATGGCGCGCGCGTGTACGTGCTGCCCGAAACGGCTGGTCCGCAAACGGCTCGCAAGGCGGAAAAGGTCGGACACTTCAGAAAGCTTGCGCAACTTGTGGCCCGCACGGCCAAAGGTCCGGATAGCAAAGATCTTCCCGCGGAGGATAGCGATGAGTGAGTCGGCAAAACCGGCGCCCGCCGAAGAGGTGCTGCTCGAGACCAGGCATGGCGGAATCGTCAGCCTGGTCATGAACCGTCCCGAGAAGCTCAACGCTTTGAACAACGAGCTGGCCACCGCGCTGATCGATACATTTACCCGGCTGGAGGAAGATTCGACCGTTCACGTCGTGCTTTTATCCGGCGCCGGGCGTGCGTTTTGTGCTGGCGGAGATTTGAGCGTCATCGGCAAAGGCCGCGAGTCCGGCGAAACGAAACATCTCGAACCCTTGCTGCGTGCCGGTATGCAGGCGGTGCTGAAGATTCGCACCATGCCGCAACCGGTGATTGCCGTGGTGCATGGCGCGGCCGCTGGAGCGGGCATGAATATCGCGCTGGCTGCCGATATTCGCCTGGCGTCGGAAGACTCCAGCTTTGGGCAAAACTTTGCGCGCGTTGGATTGTTTCCCGATTATGGCGGCACGTATTTTCTGCCGCAGTTGGTCGGGCCGGCCAAGGCCGCGGAAATGTTCTACACCGGTGAGATGATCGACGCGCAAACGGCGCTGCGCTTGGGCATCGTCAATCACATTTTTCCCGCCGCGCAGTTGGAAGCTGCGGCGCGCACCCTGGCCGAAAAAATCGCGGCCGGGCCTCCCGTTTCCATTCGTGCCATCAAGCAAGCCGTTTTCGGAGCGCAGAAAAAAGAGCTGGCGCACGCCCTGGAAATGGAAGTTCGCCAGCAGATTCAGTGCTATCTGTCCGAAGATTGCAAAGAAGGCATTCGCGCCTTCATGGAAAAGCGCCATCCGAAATTTCAAGGCAAGTAAGCGGCTCCGAATGCCCGCAGTTCTCGTGTGGAGTCGTGGAATCGTTGAGCCGCTCTATTTTTAACTCCAGAGGACCCGGCAATGCACGATTTGCAAATCACCCCGGCGGAAACCAAAGCGCATCTCGACCGCGGAGACACGGTACTGCTGGTGGATGTGCGCGAGCCTTGGGAAACCCAGCTTTGCAAAATCGCCGGCGCGCAACTGATCCCCATGGGCTCGGTCCCAGCCAATCTGCAAAAACTCGACGTCGAAGGCGAGGTGATCTGCTACTGCCATCACGGCGTCCGCAGCCTGGATGTCGCCGTCTGGTTGCGCAGCCAAGGCGTCGAGCGCGCCCGCTCCATGACCGGCGGTATCGACCGCTGGTCCGCGGAAATCGATCCCGCCGTCCCGCGCTACTAACGCAGGGCGGAGCCCTGCGGCGTTTGCCAGCTCCACGATCGACCGCCAGCCTCTTGGGAACGCCGATCTCACGGAGAATTATAGTAACCATCTAGCCAACAAAATCGCGACCTAAACCCCGTAGAAGGAACACTTGCAAAAGGTTAACAAAACAAAGCACTTTAACTCCCTTTAGAATGACAACCTTTCGCGATTCCCGGGGGGCCGGCCTACGCCGCACCCCCAGCCACCCCGGGAGCCAGTTCCCGAAAGCGCCGGCCCTATGGCCGTGGTCTTTATCGCGCCGCCCTTCGGGGCTCCATCCGTGCGCTCGGGCGTATAATGGTCCTCGCGTTATGCGCAAACCGGCAATCAAGTTCCTGCAAAAACCATCATGCACCACCTGCCGAAAGGCCAAAGCGTTCCTGGAAAAGCAGGGCGCAACTCTCGAACTGCGCAGCCTCGACGATCAGCACCTCAGCGAACAGGAGCTGGACGAATTAATCGGCGAGCGCGACCATCTTCCCTTTCTGAATACCCGAAACGAACTCTACCGTTCACGAAAAATGAAAGATCATCCTCCCAGCCTCCGGGAAGCCATCCGCCTGATGGCCGCAAATCCCAATTTAATTCGCCGCCCGGTTGTCCTTTGCGGCAAGCGCATCGTTCTCGGCTATGACGAAACGGCGTACCGGGATCTGTTGCCGTGAGAAAATGTCGCGCCATGCCAGTGGAACGCGTCGCGTGGTGATAAAGACGATCGCGGTGATCGGTGCGAACGGCGCCGGGCAGGCATTCGCGCGTACTTCGGCGTTGGCCGGTTACCAAACCATTCTTGAAGATGTCTCGCGGGAAATGCTGGAGCGCGGAACCTCCTCGATCGGGAGCACGTTGCAGGAATCGGTCGAGCGCGGTGAACTCCAGCCGGAAACGCGCGCCGCCGCCCTCTCTTGCATCATCCCCGTCACCGGCGTGGAAGCCGCAATCCGCGACGCGGACCTCATCATCGAAACCGTTCCCGAAGAACTCGAGATGAAACTAGAGCTCTTCACCATCTTCGACAAATTCGCCAAGCCCGGCGCTATTTTCGCCAGCTCCACGGTAACGCTGTCCATTCTGGAAATCAGCGATGTGACGCTTTGCCGCGAGCGCTGTATCGGCATGCGTTTTCGCAAAGCGCCCGTTGGGGAAAATGTTGGGGAGCCTGTTTGGAAGAATGTTGCGCAAAATGTTGCGCAGAATGCTGCACGAAAATCTAACGCGATGGAATTGGTGTGCACGAAACTAACTTCAGAGGAGACCGTGCGCGCCGCTAGTGAAGTGGCGCAACGTTTTACGAAAGATTTCACGTGGTTGCTCGAAAGCGCGCCCGCACCTCCGGGCGAGTCTTCCCCGGTCTAACGCATCCCCACGTTGCCATCCCGGAGCACGCTATTATCCAGGAGATTGTTGGGGCGCTTCAGTGTCGGTTTGCCGGAAGCCGGTGTAGGAATATCCGAACCCGGCGTAGCCTGGGGGGCCGTACCCGTAGCTGGCGCCGCGGCGGAAATCGCGCCCTCGGAATAGGCCTTCTTCAAATAACCTTCGGCAACTTGTTGCGCGCTGCCGGTATCGTCGTTTGTCTGCTTTGCTTTGCTGTACTCATTCACCGCGCGTTCTCGCTGCCCCAGCAAATCAAATATTTTTCCGAGATAAATGTGGCTCCATACTTCGGTCCACTTCTCTGACGGCTCGGGTACCGTCTGCAGCGCTTCGCGAAACGCATTCGCCGACGCCTGATAATTTTTCTGGTAGAAAAACGCCTCGCCCATGCGGAAATTCGCCAGCGGCCGGTTGGGCTGAATCGAGAGCGCTTTCTGATATTGCTTCACGGCGTCGTAGTACAGGCCCTGCTCCGCCAACTCTTCTCCGCGAGCAATGGCCGCGCGCGAACGCAACGTGCTGCTGCCCTTCAAAATTAAATTTCCCGGATCGATCTTGATGCCGCCTGGTTTGGGCCGGCCAAAGGTTTCCACCGTGAACGGCGATTCCGTGCCGGTCACGTCGATGGTCTTAATTTCCGGGTTTCCTTCCGTATCGATGCGTAAATCCACCGGCATGCGAAAGGTGTCCAGCGGCTGCTTGATTTTTCCCGCCACGCGAAAACCCTTCGGCGTGCGATACACCACGTATTCCAGCGTAAACTCCGGCACGCCCGTGGAATTCAGCCACTGCACAAAAAATCCGCGCAGCTCCGACGGCGTCTCCCCGCCCTTGGCATTTTTCTGTACTTTCTGGACCGCCATCGCTTCAAAATCTTCCACGCGCGCGGTCTTGCCATTGTACTTCTCATAAAAATCGTGCAGCAACGAGCGAAAGGCCACTTCGCCCATCTGCGCGCGCACCATGTGAAAAATCATCGCGCCCTTGTTCATCACCACGGAACGGTAATCCGCCGAATACGGCGCCAGTCGCGCCGATTGCGCGATGGGCGCGGCATCTTCATACATCAGCGCGCCCACCGCAAATTCATCAATGGTCCGCAAACCGGCTTCCTTGCCCGCGTTCTGCTCGGCATACAGCGCTTCCGAGTATTGCGCCAGTCCATCGCTGATCCACACATCATTCGGACTCGCCGGCAGCACGGCATTGCCCCACCACTGCTCGGCAACATTTTTCGCAATGGTTTTATCGCCGGTTTTTGGATTCCAGGCGCGCTGGCTCAGAAAAATCGCGCCCGGCCCGGCAAAATCCCGCAGCGTGCCGTCGGGCATCTGAATCACTTGCATATCCGAGTCCGGCAGCGCCCCGAACATATCCGAGAAAATGATCATCGAACGCGCCACGCTGGCCGCAAAATCCGCGGCATTGCCCGATTGCTCCCGCGGCGCATATACTGCCACGTTGATTCCTTCCGCCTGCTTGGGATTGAGCTGCAAATTGCCGGCCACGAAGCTTCCGTTCGGAGCCGCCGTCTTGCACTCGAAGGTGTACACGATCCGTCCGCCCGCCGCCGCGCCCGTATTCGCCACCGGTTGCGGCGCCAGCGCCTTGCCGGTTCCCGCTACCGCAAAGGTCTCCGGCACATTCAAGCGAAACGTCGCGGTATAGCGATTCGAGGGATAGTTCGTCAGCGGAAACCATCGCGCCGGCAGCAGCAAATACGCTGCTTCGCGATCGATCAGCGCTACGCGAATTCCCGGCACCGGACTGTTATCCGCATTGGCCAGCAATCCGGCGTAGGAAAAAGTCAACGTCAGCTTGCTTTCCCGTGGCACGGCCGCCGGCAGGGTCACGTAAACATAAAGTGGGTTTGCACTGTCCCGCTCGAAGGCCAGGATTTTTCCGGCCTCGTTCTTCACTTCTTTTACTTCCAGATTCGGATGCAGCTCCACGCGCAGAGTGCTCGAAACCTCCAGCGCGCGAAAATCAATTTTGGCCGTAGCCGTCAGCAATTGGCTGACCCCGTCCAGCGTTGCCGAAACGTCGTAATGCTGCGCCAGAAAGCTAACCGGCCGCGGCGCCTGCGCCCGAGCGGGAATCACCGATCCGGCGGCAAAAATCAATAAGCACAAAAAAGAGGGAAGCAGCGTTCGGCGGCAGGCCATCACACACCTTTCAACGGCGTCACACATGGTCAAACATGTACATAGGATACCAAAGACCCGCCACGGCGTTGCCACAGCGCAAAATAAGCCCAAAATCCGTCGGTTTTCCCCTGCTCGGGCGTCCCGCGCGACAGGATGGCGGCTCATCTCTGCAACCTGGCACTCTTGTTTGCAGCGCAAACCTATCGGAGCAGCTCGACGATGGCTTCAGCAGCGCGCTCGACCGCTCCGGGTGGGCCCAACTTGTCGCGCACTTCCGCTAGGCCGCGCCGTAGCTCCGCGCGAGCTTCGTCCGAGTCGAGGAGCCGCTGCATTTCCGCCGCCGCGGCATCAGCCGTGAAGTCATCCTGAATCAGCTCGGTCACCACCTGACGGCCCGCAATCAAATTCACCATGCTGAAAAATTTTGTGCGCACCAGCGGTTTGGCCAACACCGCCGTCACCGCGGTCACGCGATACACCACGGCCATCGGCACATCGAGCAACGCCGCTTCTATCGTAGCCGTCCCGCTGCACACCAGCGCGACATCCGCGGCCGCCAGCGCGTTGTAGGTTTCATCTTGGACGACGACGGTATGCGGAGCCGCGGCCAGCAATTCGGTCAAGCCTGCTACCTCGATCCCTGGCGCGACGGCTATCACCACCGCGAATTCGCGCTTCGACTTTCGCAGCTCCGTGCACGCCGCGAGCATCGTCGGCAAGTGCCGCGCGATTTCACCCATGCGGCTGCCCGGCAAAAGCGTGATGATCGGAGTTGCGGCACTGAGACGGTGTTTTTTGGCAAACTCCGCGCGCGTCAAGCTTGCGCGGACCATGCCCACTAGCGGATGGCCGATGAATTTTGTCGGGACGCCTGCTTTCCCATAAAACTCCTCTTCAAAGGGGAAAATACACAGCGCCTGCGCGAACCTTCGGCGCACCACGCGCACGCGCCACGGCCGCCAGGCCCAAAATTGCGGGCATACGTAATAAACATTCTTGACGCCCAGAGGCTTCAGCTTCCGCGCCAGCCGCAAATGAAATCCGGGAAAATCCGTCAAGATCGCCAGAGTCGGCCGCCGCCGCCGCGCTTCATTCACCAGGCGGCGCATCGCCCGCACCAGCGACGGCAAGTGGCTCACAATTTCCGTAATGCCTAAAACGGACACTTCGGAGTAGTCGGTAACTACATCCACACCAGCCGCGCGCATCAGCGGACCGCCCATGCCAAATATTTCCACGTCCATGCGTTTGTGAATTTCCGTCGCCAGCCGTGCGGCGTACATATCGCCGCTGGCCTCGCCCGCCGATAGTAGAAGGGAAACCGCCATTAAAGAACGACGCGCGCTCTCTCGGGGTTTTTGTAGCGGCCGGGCTTTAGTCTCGGCCTGCGAGACGTCTTCTCGCGCGCCGTCACCGCGCCCCAGCTTGCCCAGGCCTTACTCCTGCGCGGGCATACTGCCTTTGAGACGAAATTCCGCCGGGAGGCCGGAACTAAAGCCCGGCCACTGCAGAAATGGGAGAGCGTCGGTTTAATCATGCGCGGGCGAAGGCGTAGGAATTGCCGCCACATCCGCGGCGCCGCCAGCGAGCGGCGAATTCTCCAGCGCGGGTATTCCAAGTTCCTGCTCTTTGTACTGCAATTGATACAGCCGGTAATAAATCCCGCGCTCCGCCAGCAACTCCTGATGCGCGCCCTGTTCTCGCAAGCGCCCCTTGTGAAACACTAAAATGCGATCCGCGTACTGAATGGTGCTCAAGCGGTGCGCGATCACCATCGCCGTGCGGCCGGAGAGCAGGCGATCCAGCGCTTCGCGGATCTGCAACTCCGTCTTGGTGTCCACGCTGGAAGTCGCTTCATCCAGAATCAGAAACCGCGGATTATGCGCGAGGGCCCGCGCAAAACTGATAAGTTGACGCTGTCCCACGGAGAGCGTCGATCCACGCTCATTCACCACGGTGGCCACGCCTTCCGGCAAGCCGCGCACAAAATCACCCAGGCCAATTTCATCCACGGCGTGTTCGACCGTGGCGCGATCGATTCCCGGCGTTCCCAGCCGCACATTCGACTCAATCGACCCGGTAAACAAAAATGGATCCTGCAGCACAATGCCAAACTGCCGCCGCAAATCCTGTAAGTTGATGGCGCGAATATCCACGCCATCCAGCAAAATCGCGCCACGCTGCACATCGTAAAATCGCAGCAGCAGCGAAATCAGCGTGGTTTTTCCCGCGCCGGTATGCCCCACGATGGCTACGGTCTGTCCGGGCTTGACGATGAACGAAACATCGCGCAATACCCAGTCCGCATCGCCGATTTCGCCTTCGTGCTTGTAGCTGAACCACACGTTGCGAAATTCAATCTCCCCCCGCGGTTCCACCAGTCGTGCCGCCTTCGGGTCCGATTGAATCGTCACCGGCTCATCCAGCAGCCGGAAAATCCGCTCCGAAGCCGCCATTGCCGACTGTAAAATATTAAATTTCTCGCTCAAATCCTGGATGGGCCGGAAAAATCGCGTGGCGTACATGGTAAACGCCGTCAGCACACCCAGCGATAACCCGCCAGCCAGCACGCGATTACCGCCGGACCAGTAAATCAACGCGATCGTAGCAACGCTCAAAAATTCCACGCCGGGATAAAACAGCGCAAAGGCCAGAATCGCATCGTACCAGGCCAGCATGTTGTCGCGATTGCGCCTCCCGAACTCTTCTTGCGCCTTGTGCTCGTGATTGAAAATCTGCACCACGCTCATGCCGGAGATATATTCCTGCAGAAAAGCGTTAATGCGCGCAATGGCCGTGCGGATCCGGCGGTTCGCGTCGCGCACAAACTTCCGGAAAAAATACGTCACGCATAAAATAAAGGGCAATACCGCAAAGGCGTCCAGCGCCAGCCGCCGGTCGATGGAAAACAGCCACGCAGCCATGACCAACAGCAGGAAAAAATCGTTAATCATGGTGACCACGCCGGCCGCGAACAGGTCGTTCAGGGCGTCCACGTCGGTGGTCACGCGGGTGAGCAGCCGCCCCACCGGATTGCGGTCGAAATAACTCATCGGCAGCCGTTGGATGTGCGAGAAAATTTCCGTGCGCATGTCGTACATGGTTTCCTGGCCCACGCGCTGCATGATGCGGATCTGGATGTATTGCGCCAGGAAATCAAAGATCAGCACGCCCAGGAAAATCAGGCTGATCCACTTCACTCCGCTCCATGCCGTGCTTTCCGTAATCGCGCCGCGCACCGCCGGTGTGAAATATTTATCGATCGCGGTGCGAAAGAGCATCGGCGGCGCCAGCTCCAGCGGCGTCACCACGGCCACCAGCGCCATGGCCAGCACCACGCTCCAGCGATACGGCTTCATGTACTGCAGCAGCCGCCGCATCAGGTGCGAGTCGTAAGCTTTGCCGAGGGCTTCTTCTTCGTGAATATTGCTCATGCGCGTTCGAGCTCTTCTTCCAGCAACTGCTTGTGATACAGCTCCGAGTAGTAGCCGCCGCGAGACAGCAATTCATCGTGCGTCCCGCATTCCGTGATGCGCCCGTCGCGCAGCGTCACAATCTGGTCGGCATCGCGCACCGTTGAGGTTCGGTGCGAAATCATGATCGTGGTTCGCCCGGCCATTACCCCGCGCAACCCGGTCAAGATTTTCTCTTCCGTCTGCGTGTCCACGCTGGAAAGCGAATCGTCCAGAATCAATATGCGCGGATCGCGCACCACGGCCCGCGCAATCGCCGTGCGTTGTTTTTGTCCTCCGGACAGCGTGATGCCGCGCTCGCCCACCATGGTTTTATACTTTTCCGGAAACTCTTCCACTTCGGCGTCAAAACTGGCAATCGCGGCCGCCTCGCGCACGCGGGCCTCGTCATACTCCCGCAATCCAAACGCGATATTCTCGCCGATGGTTTCGCTGAATAGATACGTATCCTGCGGCACGTATCCAATGGCCCGCCGCAAGGTCTCCAGCGGCCATTCGCGAATGGCCCGCCCATCCACCAGAATCGAGCCATCCGGCGCTTCCCACAAGCGCGCCACCAGGGCCGCCAAAGTAGATTTTCCGCTGCCTGTCGGTCCCACGATCGCCAGCGTCGAGCCCGCGGGAATTCGCAGATTGATATTGTGCAATACCGTAGGGCCTTCGTTCGCATCGCCTTTACTGTTGCTCGCGCTTCCAACGCCATTCCCCGACGCGTTTGTTTTCGCCGCGCTGGCAATACCATTGCCAGACATCGTCGTCGGGAAGCGGAACGTCAAATTGCGAAACTCGATCTCTCCCTGCGGCAGAATCCCAGCGGCCACTTTTGCGTCGCGGTCATCAATCTTCGGCTCGGCGCGCAAAATGTACGTCAGGCGCCCCATGGACGCTGCGCCGCGCTGAAAAATATTCGTCACCCAACCCAGCGCGATCATGGGCCAAACCAGTTGCCCCAGGTAGGTATAAAACGCGATCAGCGCACCCAACGAAATCTGTTTCTGCAACAATTCATGCCCGCCCTGCCACAGCACGATCAGGAACGTCGTGCCAATGAGCGCCTGCAGCGTGGGCATGAACATGCTCCAGTTGCGAATCAGCTTCACGTTGCGCGCCACATACTCGCGGTTGGGCTCGTCAAACCCGCTAATCTCCGCCTCTTCCTGCGCGTAGGCGCGCACCACGCGCACGCCCGCCAAATTTTCCTGCACTTTGGCGGAAAGCGTTGCCAGCGAAGCCTGAATTTTCTCGTACAGTTCGTGAATAATTTTTCCGAAGTGCCGCACCACCACGAATACCACCGGCACGGGCAGCATCACCCACAGCGTCAGCACCGGGGACAATTTCATCATCACGCCGAGCGCCAGGAATATGGTCGCCAGCGTGGTGCCGCTGTACATGATCCCGGGGCCCAGCACCATGCGCACGTTGTTCAAATCGTTGGTGGCCCGCGACATTAGCTCGCCGGTGCGATTGCGCACGTAAAACTCGGGCTCCAGCAGCAACAGCCGCTTCAGCAGATCATTGCGAATGTCGAATTCAATGTCTCGCGACACGCCAATCAAAACCCACCGCGTGGTAAAAGACAGCACCCCTTTAATCCCCACGCACAACACCAGCAGCAGGCAGTAAATCATCACCGTGTTCCGGCTGTGCGGCGCATAGAAGGGAATCACACGCGTGAGCCAGCCTGCGCCGACCGTGGCCGCCCCGCCCTCGCTCACCGCGTGCGCAAACGGCCGCGGACTGCCGGTCAGCGTATCCGTCAGGATACCCGTTGCCAGCGGAATCAAATTTCCAATCACACCCATCAGCACCAGCGTGGTCAATCCCAGCGCAATCGCGCCGGGATAGCGCCGCAGGTACGGGCGCAGTCCCGCCAAGTTCTCCGTCGCGCGCGTCTTCGGCGGCTTCGCGGTGGCGGCCGACTTTCCCGCGGCCTTCCCCGGCAACGCTGTGGATCCCGCACTCATCGCAACGTCGACCTCGGCGTCTGGCCCAGCTCCAGCGACTCCGGCAAGAATTTTTGAAACGCGTGATCCATCGATTGATATCGCGGCGGCTTGGCCTTCGGATTCCACCCCACGCCGATGGGCAGGACGTGCGGATCACCGGTCTTCTCCGGCGTAAAATAAAGTTGCAGGCCCTTCACCGGGTCCTGCTCGAACTGCAAGCGCCAACCGGTCACCGGCGCCAGCGGGGTTAACGCCAAGTAGCCCTTTTGATTCTTCAGACGTTCGTCGACGTGTAGCAATTCCGTCCACTTTCCATCGTCATTTTCGACGATTACCGCGCGCATCACGATGGTTCCGGGAATATTGTTGGTCGGCGTCTTGGGCAAAATATTCGCCGCCAGAAACTGCTGCTGGCCATTCTTCGCCAGCTCTCCAAACACCAGCACCTGCGCATCGCTGCCCAACAACGTCCGCGTCGCGCCCTGCATCTCGGCGGGCACCGTAGGCGCCGCAGGTTTTGTTTCCGCCGCCGTGGGCGTCCCCGTTTCCACATTCGGCGCCGGCGCATTCGATCCGCAACCAAGCAGCCCGAATGAAATCATCGCGACTGCCAACGCGAGGAACACGCGGTTTTTGCCGTGGCGTGCGGCGCGGACAGCCACAAATGTAAGACGCGCTGGACTGCTTTCCAGCGTCTTCGTGAAATCGCCAGACCATGTATTTGTCATTGTGCCTGTATTCTGTAGCTACAAACTCGGCGCCGCCAGCGTTATCTCCACCACCCGGCCGGGCTTTCCATCTTCCTCTAACGTACAGACCACTTCCATCACTTGCGGCACATCCGCGCCCGCCCAATCAAACGCGTAGTACAGCAATTCTAGTCTTCGTCCGTCCTTCGTGGAAGGGCTGCGCGAATCCGGTTCGCCGTAAAGTTGCACCACCCGCGAACTCGCCGCTCCAATTTCCAGCCCTCGGCCGCTTTCCCATCTTGGCAGCGGAAGCGGGCGGTTTCTTGCAAGAGCCACACCGCTCGCTCCATCTCGAGACACACGCACCGACTGCACAACATCCGTTTTATCCGCGTCCAGGTTCAGGTAAAGGGTTCCTGTTCTTCCCGCAAAACCCCAGACCAGCGATTGCTTGTCCGCCGAACGAAAATCAGGCTTCCCGAACAGTTGAATCGCTTTGCTCACGGTAGCGCGCCCGGGTCGCAGCCCAGCCAGTGTAAGTTCGTTGAACTTATGCGGCTTCGCCGCCGCTGTCGTCGAAGGCGCTGGAGTTTGCGCAAAACCAGCGGCACAAAGTAGCAACGCCAAACTAACGCTGGCCCAGAATCGCATCCAGCCGCGTCTCGAAATTCTCTTCACCCTCGCTCCACAATTCGCTGCGCTCCACCGGTAGCGCCCCCTCAATCCTCTCCATCCACGCAAACAACAATTGGATGTTCTCCCGGGTGCGCGCGTGATATTCCTTCAAATTGCCGCCCGAAGACATCCATCTCCGAAACGTATGCTCCACCGGATGATCCGACGAATCAAACGGATTCGCGGCCGCACCGGGCGCCAGCAATCCCGCATGGCCGGTGAAAAAATGCTCGAATCCCAAATCCACCAGAAAATTGCCGTCCGTGGCCGCGATGCCGCCGTCGTAGTCGAGCCCTTGGCAAGTCAGGAGCAGCGGCTCTGGCTTATGCTGCCATTTCAGACTTTCAATCTCCAGGCCCCACAAATCCCATTTACCAGCCACCTGGTATGCCGAATCAAAATTTAATTGTTGGATCGCCAGCGCGGCCACTTCCGCCGGGCCAAATTTCGTGGGCCGCAAATCCCAATATGCCACCGGCGTCTCGGTGGCATCAATCGGCTGCACGGTAAGCTCCGTGAACGTGGGTTGCGACGCGGAGAGCGGCGCAGTGGTCAAGAATCGCGCAAACTGCGCAATCAAGTTTTCTTCCGTGAAATCGCGCGTCCATACGCGCAAGTAAGCTCGATTCGCCATGAACCGTGATTATAACAGGCGAATGCGGGCAGGGTTATGTAGGCGCCGGGTTAGTCCGGCCTTGCAGAATTCACGCACTCCCACTCGTCCACGAAATCTCTACGCGGAATGCCCCTTCGCCTTGATATCCATGCCCGAAGCGATCTCCCGCATCCGCTCCCGCAACGAATCGCCTACACCCGCAAACACCTGTTCGCAAGCCGTGCGCAGCAGTTGCTCCGCGTTCGCCGCGATATCCGCCACCACCCCGCGCGCCTTGTGATCCAGCGACGCCACCGTTGCCAGCATCCACTGATTGGAAATCCCGCGCAATTTTTCGCGATGCTCCTCGGCCGCTGCTTCGCCGGCCCGCTGATACAACGTGCGCAACTCCTCCTGCTGCGCCTGCGTCACGCCGCGAACGGAATCCAGCAGCGGTGCAAAACTTTCTTCCACGCTCTTTCGCGCTTCCGCCACGCTGTTCTCCATCGCCTGCATCATCCCGGTCTGAAATCGTTTCAGAAAATCTTCCTGCTCCGTGGTTGTCCGCAAGGCCAGCTCGAGCCGCGCCGTCTCGATCTGTCCGCTCATCTCGCCCGCGGTCCGCTGTACTTCTTCGCCAAATCCCGCCAGTTCCGTGCGCGCCATGCGCTGAATCTCATCCGTAAACGCCGCCGAGGTAGTCTCCGCGGCCTCCGCAAAAAGTCCCCGCGACCGTTCAAACGCATCGCGCAACACTTCTTCCATCTGCGTCTGCGTATGCCCCACGAAATTCCGGCTGGCATGATCCACTTCACTGGCAAACGCGCCGGACACTTCGCCGGCCTTTTCTCGCAGTAGCGTCGCCGCCTGTTCGACGGCCCGCTCCGTGGCATTCTGAATGTGTGTCTGCGCTTTCTTTTCGTACCACTCCGACGATTTCAGTAGATCCTCGATGGTCCGATGCTTCAGGCCTTCCAGTTTTCCTTCCAGCTCCGTCAACCCGCGCTCGGTAATCGTCTGTGACGATTCCTGCAGCACGTGTTCCACGGTCCACAGATTCTCCCGGAATCTTGCCAGCGATTCCGCAAACGCCTCATCCGCAAACCCGCGTATGCGGTCCTGCTGCAGGGTCATGGCCGCATCCAGCAGCGAACGCCCTCCCGCCAGCCGGTGCACCGCCTCTTCCGCTTGCTGCACCGCCTCCTGCGCTTGCGTTACATGCGGCTGCACCGTTGCGCTCACCTGCTCCGCAAAGCGCGTCGCCGCCTCGCGGCTGGCCTCTTCGAATGCCCCGCGAATCCGCCCGTTAATCTCTTCGAACAGTGACTCCGACCGCCGGTGCAGCTCATTGCGATGCAGCGTCAGCACATCATCCACCTGCGCGCGAAACCCATGCAGTGAATCCTCCCGCGCCGCATCCAGCCGCGTCGAAAAATGTTCCAACTTCCCAATCGCCTCGCCGGCTCGCCACACCAGCGGCTCGAGGCGCTCCGCTTTCTCTCGCACGGCCCCATTCACAAACTCTTCCACCGATGCGCGCAACCCCGCGACCCGCTGCTCCGCATCGCCAGCCGCATGGGTCGCAGCCTCGCGTAGCGCCGCCACTCGCTGTTCCGCTGCGCCAGCGGCTTGGTCAGAGGCATCCCGCAAGCCCGTCATGCGGTGCTCGAGTTCGGTCAGGACCTCGCTCAAGGCCCGGCTCAAGACCCGGTCCGCCGCTTCATTCAGCGCTGCCAGGTGACGGTCCATATGCCCCCGCAGGCGTTCTTCAATGCGCCCGTCAATGTGTTCCTCCAGCCGCCGCGCACCTTCCTCTTCCAACTGCGCATGCACTCCTCGCGCGTGCTCCTCTAATTCCAGCGACGCCTGCTCCCTTGCGGCGGCTACGGTGCTGGCTACCGCTCTCTCGATCGCGCCCTGTGCCGTGCTGCTAATCTTCTCCTGCCAGCGTTCCTTCGCCGTTTCCATCTCCGCTTCAAGCTGCGCCCGCCAGCTTGCTTCCATCGCCGCCTGGATCAGCGCGTTTCGCTGCAGCGCCTCGTCCTGTATCGCCGTCAAGCGCGTCGCGCCGGCCTCCGCCGCGTTCGCCGCTTCCTGCGTGCGCGCCTGCGCTTCCAGCAACTCCGCCAGCCGGGCCTCGCTCTCCTTCACCGCACTCTGCAGCGCTTCGCCTTGCGCCGTTAACGCTGCCGCGCGCCGCCGCGCCGTTTCCTCCGCTGCCTGCCGGTTCTCTTCCAGCGTTCGCGAGTGCTCTTCCCGCGTGTGTTGCGCTTCTTCCAATAGCTTCCTTACCGCCGCGGCCCGCTCCTCCGACTCCGCCGCGAAGTTATGGCGCTGCTCCGTCAATCTGCCCGTCGCCGCATCCGCTTGCTCGCACAGCGCCCGGAGCGTTTCCGCCGTTCCCGCCGCCTGTTGTTCGAACTGCGCCTGTTGCGCCGCGCTCTGCTCCGCTAGCTTGCCGCTGACTTCCTGCGCCACGCCTTGCGCCAATTCCTGCAGTTGCGGCGCCAGCGTCCGCGGCAATTCACTCCGCGTCTTCTCCGCCAACTCTTCCGCCGTGGCCACCACATGCTTGGCCTGTTCCGCAGCCTCCCGCTGAATCTTTACGATGGCCCGTTCCGCTTCGTTCACCACCTCCACGCGCGCCGCCGCAAACTTCTGCTCCCATTGCTCAAACGCCGTATGCCGTTCCGCGGACACCGCATTCGTCGCGGCATCCCGCGCGGCGGCGTTAATTTGCTGCTTTGCATCGATGAGTAGCCGCGCCATCTGCCGCGCCAACTGCAGCGATGCGTCCGTAGTGCTCACTGGAGAAGGGAAGATGCGCACGTTGTCTGTCCCCAGCGCCGTCCACAACTCCGGATCATTCAGCGATATGCCCACCCCTTCGTTCCCAGCACTGGCCAAATGCTCGCCATGTCCCGCATCGCCGCCCTGCGGAACGCCGGGCAGCCCCGAAATCGTCACTCCACTTGTCCCCGTGTGCGTCGCCGCGGTCTCCGGAAACGCAAACCAATCCTCCGGGGGAAACGCCATGCCCCACGCATTTCCCGGCGCCTCCAGCTCCAGCGCCACTTGAAACAGTTGCCGCACCGTTCGCGGCCGCTGGATCCAAGCCACGCGCCCGCGCACATTCCGCGCCGGCTGGCCGCCCTCCGGATGTGGGATCTCCAACGTCACCCACATATTTTTTAGTACGTAATGCTTCGACTGGTAGCGGCACCCGTGGCAATTAATAATCAGCGTCGACGTGCGCTCCGTGAACGGCCGACCCAGCGCATCCACGCCGGTCACCGCCAGCGGCACCGCCTGCACAATCCGCGTGCTCCGCCTCTTCCGCAAATCATTTCCAGGACTCATCACGCTCTCGGATACCATATCGCTCTTCTCATGCGTCGACTTGCCGCCCAGTTCTTCCATAGAAACTCCCGCTGATCTTTTTTCTCGCCGTTATCCGCGCCGCAAGCAGTCTTGCAGTCAACTCCGCGCCCAACTGTGCGATCAATTCTGTAATCAACATGGTGACCTGACGTCCATCGGCCCCGCGTTTTCTGGGCCCTTGATTACCAGCGACTACCGAAAGCGACGACAAAGCAATAGCAGCGTCAACCCGCGCAATTTCTCGACGCGTGCTTCAACGCAAATGGTTGCAAATCCCATTCTGATACAACACCACGAAGTAGTGCGCCCACTATCGTCACAGCGCACCTCCTGAGGAAGGACCTACTCACTGCGGGGAGGGTCTTCCAACCTTCTTGCAATTTCCGACAGCCTGACTCTATACCGAAATTGCGGTCTTGCCTAGAGCGTCCTATAAGTACCAGTAGCCGCACTCCGAAGCGGCCGCTTTTTCCCTTACTGCGTTTCCTCTTGCACTTTCTTTGCGTCCTCTATAAATCTCTTCTCCCCTCCATCGCCTTCATCATCGTAACCTCATCCGCATACTCCAAATCCGCGCCCACCGGTATCCCCACCCCGATTCGCGACACTCTTACCCCTAGCGGTTTCAACAACTTAGACAAATACACCGCCGTAGCCTCCCCCTCCGCGGTAGGGTTTGTGGCCATAATAATCTCTTCCACCGTTCCGCCCTTGAGCCGCTCAATCAGCGATTTAATGTGCAGCTGCTCCGGCCCTCGCCCCGAAAGCGGCGACAACGCTCCTCCCAAAACGTGATACATCCCGCTGTATGCCCGCGTCTTCTCGATCGCCATGATGTTGTGCGCTTCTTCCACCACACAAATGGTAGCCTTCGCCCGCGAAGGCCCCACGCAATAGAGGCAAGGATCGGTATCTGTGATGTTGTTACACGTTGAACACGTCCGAATCTTCTCTTTGGCCTCGCGGATCGCATCCGCGAGCCCCAGCGCATCTTCCTTACTCGCGCGCAGCAAAAAAAATGCCAGCCGCTGCGCCGTCTTCTGTCCAATCCCCGGCAAATGTTTTAGTTCATCGATCAATCGTTCCACAGGAGCAGCAAAATCGGCCATGCCCCTTGTGTAGCACACCGCCACGCCGCAAGCAACCAACCCTCTTCACCGCGCCGCGCCCCATCTCGGCCACATGCGCGCCGTTCAGCGAATTGCACGGCAGGCGATCCCGGCCTCCAAAGGAAAAGGGGCCGCTCACAACATCGAGCGGCCCCTTACACTGCCGAATCTCAACTGCGTTACTTCTTGCCCTTGTCCGCGCGGACCTTTGCCCACCGTTCCTTGGCCTTGCGCGAAAGATGCGCGCGCAACGCCGCCGAAACCACGCGCTTCGCTCTCCCACTCTTCCCGTGCCGCACGGCCACCGACGGCCCGCTATAGGCTCCGCCTAGCGCCGTAATCGCCGCCCGAATTCCTGTTAACTGATGATGTAACTTAGCTTCTTCCTGCTTCAACGCCGCCAAAATTTCCATGTTGGCCTCCACCGGTATTAGACATCCGCTCGCCCCAAACTGCAAGCCCTGACAAGTCAAGACCGCGTTCGTCGCAGCGTGTTTTTGTAACGCCAATCATCTAAATACTTGTCAGTAAATGTACCCCCGGAACCGCCGGGCCATCCTTCCGGTGGCGTAATTGCCGTCCGCGGCCGGCGCGCAGCATTCGACAATGCGCGCGCAAGGTGTCCGCTGTCCGAACATGGCGCGCAACGAGGCTTCTCGCGAAGGGCGATCGAGCGCCTGGGTTACTATCGTCCGCTAGAGCAAATCGGGCGGCGGTATGGGCGAGTAAGTTTCGAGCTTGGATTTACGCACGCGGGAATTAAGAAGAAGAGTGGGGAACTACACCATCTGCATCGAACTTAGCCTTCTGCAACTCGCACTAAACTAAAACAGTCCAGGAATTTTGAGTCCAGCCATCCCCGGCACCGTTCCGGCAATATTCTTCATCTGGCTGGCCAACTCATCGTCCACGCGCCGCGACGCTTCATTCACCGCCGCACGGATCAAATCCTGCAGCATCTCCTGGTCCTTGCCGGCGAAAACGTCCGGCTCAATCCGCACGTCGACAATCTGTTTCTGGCCGTTCATCTTCACGGTGACCATTCCGCCGCCGGCCGTAGCTTCCACCGCCACCGCGTTCACCTGTTGCTGCAAGTCTTCCTGCACCTGCCGCAAGCGCGAAAGCATCTGTTGCAGAGCGTTGACTTCCATTTTTATTTACACCTCTCTGCGTGCCGTGCAAACCGCGTCAGCATTTCCGCGCGTCCCGAACCATCCCGCGGCGCTCGCGGCGGCTAATTTTGCGTTGCACTTCGCAACGCAATTCGCCAGGCGTTTCGCGATTCACTTCGCGATGCGCGTCGCGAGGTTTCCCTCGCGACGGGCTCCGCAACGTTTTCGATTTTAGCACAATCTTTCGCTGGCCAGCGCACCTTCGTCGCCGCCGCGTCGCAAAATACATCCACACGCCGCTCTCGTTCACGCCGCAATGCAAAACGTTCCGCGAAATCTCCGTGCAACGATTTGCGCCATTCCCTCACTACCTTGCAACGAGCAGCATATTCACGCGCCGGATGGTTCGCCAGGGTGTCTGCCGAATCTTCCGCGTTGCTTGCTCCAGCGCCCATGAAATTGCCAACGAAATCGCGAAAGAAATCGCCGGCGGACCCGCCTGCCAACGCTCCCGCCATCAGCGACGTCCTCGCGCAAGAATTTGCGCAGGTCGCTACCTCGCGCAATTTGCGGCTCGGACCGGACGAGCATCGCGCCACTCCAGACCAAAACTCCATCGGTCTGGCATTTTCGGGCGGCGGCATTCGCAGCGCCACCTTCAATCTGGGCATCTTGCAAGCCCTGGCAAAAAAACATCTGCTTCACGATTTCGATTATCTTTCCACCGTCTCCGGCGGCGGCTACATCGGCGGCTGGCTGATGGCCTGGATGCACCATCAACACCTAGGCATCCACGAAATCGAGAAGCGTCTCTCCACGCCTCCAGAGGCGCCGCAACAAGCCTCCGACCAACCGGAAGTCCATTTTCTGCGCGACTACAGCAACTATTTGACGCCGCGCAAGGGCCTTCTCGGCGCCGACTTCTGGGCCTTCACCGCCAGCTACTTGCGCAACACCATGTTGAACCAGGTCATCTTGGTGTTCGCGCTTCTTTCGCTGCTGCTCGCTCCGCGCACCATCGTCTATCTGCTGCACACCCTCGAAGTCGCGGAAGAGTTCTTCCAGCAAGGTTATTGCGGAAGCCTCAAGCCCTATCTGGAATCCCAGATTTTCGCGCTGGCCCTGGGAATCGTCCTGGCCGCGGTAGCTATCGCTTTCATCGGCCTGAATTTCCTCACCATCGAACCGGACAGGAAGAAGCGCGCCTGTTGGTTCGCCAATCAGTGGGCCGTGCAAGCTTGCATTATTGTGCCGTTGTTCCTCGCCGCGGCGCTCTTCACCTATGGCTTTGGCCAATTTCTTACCGAGTGGGGCATCCTGGATCATCCCGCGCTGCTTCCGCCGCTCCTCGGTGCGGCGATCTACTTCTCGCAATGGACCGGAGCGTTCATCGTCCTGCGCATCGTTCGGCGCTTCGGTCGCAAGCGTATCGGCATGACCCGGGCCAACGTGCCGGCCGAGTGGCTGGTGTTAACCACCGCCGCGCTGAGCGGTGCGATCGTCGGATATCTATTCTTGCCTTTTGCGCGCGTGCTGATTCCGCACTCTGCTGCGCCCGGCGTGGTCTACAGCAAATGGCATGTCATGACCTTCGGCGTGCCCGTCGAGATCCTCATCATGCTGCTCTGCGGCGTTTTGCATATCGGGCTGATGGGCCGGGGTTTCAGCGACGCCCATCGCGAATGGTGGGGTCGTCTCGGCGGCTGGCTCCTGCTTTACGCTTTCGGCTGGTTTTTTCTCTTCTTAATCGCCATCTATTTTCCCTGGGGCTTGGGCCAACTGCTCTGCTGGGGGGAGAAGCATCATTACCTCGGGCACAAGGTGTCCTATAGCGGCATTGTGGTGTGGGTTGCTTCCACGCTCTACGGTGTGCTGTTCGGCAAAAGCAAAAATACCAGCGAGATTCTTCCCAGCGATACCTGGAAGAAAAAAATCCTCGCGTACATCGCCAAAATCACTCCTTATGTTTTCATTCTAGGCATGTTGATGGGCTTGTCGCTGCTCGCCGCTCTTCTGGCCGATTGGGTCAAGGGAAATGGGCAGCGGGTCTTGGATTTCCCCAACGACTGGTCGTTCAACGTCTGGCCTTCCGCACTCTGCGGACTTTCTTTTCTTGCGGCGCTGGCGCTCTCCTGGCGCGTGGATATCAACGAGTTTTCCATTCACTATCTCTACCGCAATCGTCTGATCCGCTGCTATCTTGGCGCTTCCGTCCCGGGCCGCCATGCGCAACCTTTCACCGGCTTCTCCGAGGCCGACAATTTGCCGCTCGGTTCGCTCCAGATTCCCGCGAACTCCATCGACGCGAAAGATGCGCGGCCGCTGCCCATTTTCAGTACCAGCCTGAACGTGGTGCGCGGCAAGGAGCTTGCGCTGCAAACGCGCAAGGCGCGCTCGTTTGCATTCACTCCGGTGCTATCGGGTTTCACTCGTGCGCGGACGGACCGCCGCGAATGGGAAGCCTTTTACGCGCCCACCAGCGAGGGCGCCACAAGAATGCTCGGCGCCCCGCACGGCATCACGCTGGGAACGGCGGTGGCCGTTTCCGGCGCGGCCGCCAGCCCCAACATGGGATTTTATTCGCAGCCGGCCCTTGGTTTTTTGATGACGGTTTTCGATGTGCGCCTCGGTTGGTGGCTCGGCAATCCCGGGAGGAAGCATTGGTCCAGCGGCAGCCCCGACGTGGGATTTTACTGGCTGCTGCGTGAACTGCTCGGCTCGACCAACGACGACAGTGAATTCGTCTATCTTTCCGACGGCGGCCACTTTGAAAATCTCGCGGTGTATGAACTCGTGCGTCGCCGCTGCAAATTAATCGTGGCCTGTGACGCTTCCTGCGATCCCGGTTACGCCTTCGGCGATCTGCACAACGCCATGGAGCGCTGCCGCAGCGATTTCGGTGTGGACATTTCTTTCTCGGAACTCGCGCCGCTGAAGCCCCTGCCGGATTCGCCGGACGCGCCATGCCGGCGCGCCAAGGAGCATTTCGCCGTGGGCAAAATTCGCTACAACCCGGATTCTCATTTGGACGATGGCGCCATCATTTATATTAAGCCGTGCCTGGTCGAGGGTGATCCCCGCGACGTGCTGGCGTATGCGGAGGTCGACAAGGCCTTTCCACATGACTCCACCGCCAACCAATGGTTCGACGAATCCCACTTCGAGAGCTATCGCGCTTTGGGTGAAGCTGCCGGAGAAGCCGCCAGCGCGGCGATCGAAACGAAAATACGCCGCCTGCTCCACCTTCTCGACGCTGGGGATAACCACGAATGAGGGCCAAACTTGGGGCCTGCTCCCGCGCTAGGGCTCGGCAGGTCGTGGCTTCACTTCGGAAATTTTTCCGCCGAAGCGCTCGATCATCGCGCGCACCATCGGATCGCGCTCAAAACGCGCCCGCAACTCCGCGGATGCGGCGCCATCCTGCGCCGCCGGCCGCGCAAAACTTGGCTCCGTGCCGCGCGCCGAAAATGGCGCCGAATTTGGCCCAGAATTTGACGACGATTCGCGCGCTCCATTTTGCAGCGTTCCCCCGGCGCCGGCGGCCGCCGCCGCGGCAAGACTCTCGATTCTGGCGCACACGCGCAGCGGCCGGCCAAGCACCTTCGCTACCGACGCCCGAATTTTCTCCAGCGCCTCGCGTCCTTCCAGCAATTCCGCGAACGCCCGCTTCTCCACCGGGAAAAATATCCGCAACTCGGTGCCTTCCACCTGCCACCTGCTGCTCTGTTCCACCAGTTCGCCAAGAAATTTTTTCTCCGCCTGGATCGCCGCCTTGATCTCCACCACCTGCTCCGCGGTGATTCCTTCCGCGCTTGGTTCTGCGGATGGTCCTGCCTCGAGGATGGCCTTGCTCGCGGCCGGGGCATTTGTCGCGGCGGTCTTCAGGCGGTCCTCTTGGCTCTCTTCGCTTGGCGGTGCGCTCGCGGCGAGCGAGGATGCCGCCGGAGATTGCTCCGCCCCGGCGCGCTGCAGGTCGTCATCCTGCTTGGCCGTTTCGCTTCGCATTTCCGGACGCTGCCGCTCGGCATCCAAGGAGGCGGTTGCGCGAATCCCGGAATCGCTGCGTGTTGCCGCTCCCGCGCTTTCCGCAAACATTTTCTTCGGCGCGCCCGCAACGCTCGTTACCGCTCCGCGGCTCGCTCCGGAAGATGGCGCTCCGCCGCCGTTCGAGCCGCCCTTCATCTCACCCAGCAACTCTTCGAGCGGCGCCAGTCGCGCGGCATTGATCAGCCGCAGCAAACCCATTTCCAGATGCACGCGCGGATCGGGCGCGCGGCGCAAACTGTCGTCGGTCTGCAACAGGATCTGGAAAAAACGCGTCAAATCCTCTTCGCCGAAAAGCGCAGCGGCACGCGCCAGCGCCGGCCGCTGGTCCGCGGTGGCGGCAATCAATTCCGAATCCGCGCCGCACACGCGCGCGATCAGCAAATTGCGGATATGCCGGATGGCTTCGCGGCAAAAATGCTGCAGGTTGCGGCCATCTTTTTGGAAGCGGTGCACCAAGCCAAGGGCGCGGTCCGCGGAACCTTCCGCAATCGCGTTCACCAGCTCTTCGAGGGCGTCTTCCGGAACCACGCCGAGCAACTCGCGCACTTCTTTGTCGGGGATGTTGTCGCCGCAATAGGCGCGCGCCTGCTCGAGCAGCGATAGCGCATCGCGCAAACTGCCTTCCGCCATGCGCGCGATCACCGCCAGCGCGCCCGGTTCGATTTTTAGATTTTCTTCCTTGGCGATGTGTTCGAGGCGTCCAGTGATTTCCGCGAAGGTCAACGCGCGAAAATGGAAATGCTGCGAGCGCGAGCGGATGGTGTCTTCGAGATCCTCCGGCTGCGTGGTGGCCATCACGAAAATCACGCGGTCCGGCGGCTCCTCCAGGGTTTTAAGCAGCGCGTTGGACGCTTCCGTGGTCAGCATGTGCGCTTCGTCGAGGATTACCACCTTATGGCGCGAAGCTGCCGGAGCGTAGCGCACCATCTCGCGCAGTTCGCGAATCTGGTCGATGCCGCGGTTCGAGGCGGCGTCGATCTCAATCACATCGAGCGAATTTCCCGAGGCAATCTCCCGGCAGGCATCGCACACCCCGCAGGGAGTCGCCGTTGGCCCAGTTACGCAGTTCAGCGCCTTGGCCAGGATTCGCGCCGCCGTGGTCTTTCCGACGCCGCGCGCGCCGGAGAAAATATAGGCATGCGCGACGCGGTCTTTTTCGATGGCGTTTTTCAGCGTTTCGGTGACGTGCTCCTGGCCCACGAGATCGCGAAACGTCTGCGGCCGCCACTTGCGCGCTATGACCTGGTAATTGCTCATGATGGTTGGGAGCTCATCGCTGTCTCGCGGACCGATGTTGGCAACGAACGTGTCGCAAACGACCGTGTCGCAAACGAACGCCGAAACTTTTTATTGCGCTGCCGCAGCCACGCGCTACCTCGGCTGGCGGTGAGAGGAACTTCGGGTGGTCTGCGGCGCCCAAGGCGTTCCCGGTACCGTTGCTCCCTTCCGGGCCTGGCGGGGTTCGCGGGACCTTGTCGCACAGAGCCCGAAGCTCCACTCTCCGGCAGCCGCTTGCGAAGCGTGCTGCTGCGAGGCAAAAGTTTAGCACAGGGGCGCGTGGCGTCGTATCGCGTGAGGTCGCGTCCATGAACATCGTCGGAAAACGCTTTCGTCCCAGGACGGCCGCTAGCGACAAAGGCGCGATACATCGTCCCTGCGAATGGTCATGAAGTGGCGCTTTTACGAAGGCCGTTTTGTGTCCTGAAGGTAAACATTTTGCGGAAAACGCGGTATTCGCCAACGGGCGAACGAACGTACACTCCTTGCTGGATGGTGTTCCTCCGCCGTCCGCCCGCGCCGCGCCGCAACGTGGCGCCGGGTCCGCGCGCCAGCGCACCGCATCGCGGCATCGCCGCGATGTCTCCCCACGTTACGGGGTCAGACGCGTCTCGTCAAAAGCGCGCAGGAGGAACTTCTAAAATGAAAAAAACTTTACTGTCTTCGCTGGTGGCTGTGGTGTTTCTGTTTACCTCGCTGGTTTCTTATGCCGAACCGCACCAGGTCGCGCAAGGCACGCGCGTGCGCCTCAACCTGATCACCGATGTCAGCAGCTCGAGCGCGCGCGATGGCGATCCCTTCGTGGCCGTGGTCGCCGAACCGGTATTCCTCGGCAATACCCTGCTCATCCCCATGGGCACGCGCATCAATGGCACCATCGGCACGGTTGAAAAGGCGCGCCGCTTCTCGCTCTTCCGCGGGCAGGCCTACATGAATCTCACGTTTCGCAGCATGGAAGTCGACAGCCGCGTCATTCCGATCCAGATGAGTATTCTGGCCATCGAGGATCACCACAGCAATGGCGACACCAAAACCCGCAAGGACATAAAAATCGATGAGGGACAGGTGCTGCAGGAAAAACACGACTTCAAAGGCGATGTGATCGGCGGGGCCATCGGCACCGGCGGCGGCGCGCTGGTTGGCGCAATTTTTAGCAACGTCGCGCGCGGCTTCGGATTCGGCATCGCCGGCAGCGCCGCGTACATCGTGATTCGCAAAGGCAAGGAAGTCGAACTGCCCGCGCAAACCGGGATGCTGGCTCGGCTGGACAGCACCGTGACCGTGCCGGCACTCACCGGCAGCGCGGCCGACAACCAGAACGCGGTCGCCGGCGTGGTTCCGGCCAACGCGGCCCCAGCGAACAGCGGGAACTAATCGGCTTTCTCACATGATCCTCGGCGGGGATGGAAAATCCCGACAGCCCGACAGAGAGACCCAAGAAATACAGATGCGGCTAACCGCGGCACGAGGGCGCTTCGCTGAATATGCTTGGGTACGCTCGAGCGCGGCATTCCTCGATGTTCGGGATAAAGCTGTGCCCCTAGAAGGATTTTTCAGGGAATTGCCCGGGGAGAACTCCATCTAGCTCTTCGGATAGTTTGCATCGGCTTTTACTTCGAGGATCTGCTTCAAGTGCCGCTCGCTGTGCCCGGCAATGAGCAGTACCCATTCGTAGGCATCCAGTTTCACGCCCATCGGGCCGGGGCCGTCCGTGGCGTGCAGGCGCAGGCCCGGAGTATTTTCGACGAACGCTTCCGTCTTGGCGCGGCTTTCCACGAAATGCGCGACCGATCCTGCGGGTGTGCCATATTTGTTCGACGGTACCAGCGGCTCCGGCGCGGAAATTTTGTGCGAGCGGTCCGGCAGCATGGCGATCACGCCGTCATCGATTTTCTTTACGTCGCGCCCGGTCATGTCCGGCGCGGGCGCCTTCATCACGTTGTCGGTGATATTTCCGCGAATAAAGTCCTCCGCGGTGGCGATGTGTTCCATGACTTGCGCGATGGACCAGCGATCCGGCGCGGGCTTGAAATTCCATTGCGCATCGGAGAGTCCGCGCGTGGCTTCCAGAATATTCTTCCTGGTGGTCTCGAGATATTGCACCGCGCGATCTTTTTCCGTCGCGGTCAGTTCCTGTGCGCGCGTGGGCGCTGCGGCGGAAAGTCCCGCAGCCAGCCCTACGGTCAGACCCACGGTTAGCATTGTTATCGTGCACATTCCGTCCTGCCAAAGTTTCATCGTGCGCTCCTATCGATTCGAGAGTGTGGAGGAAGCGGGAAATCCGGCGGGAAGTGTGCCACAGTCCGCGCGCGGCGGTACAGGCTTTTCTGCCGCGGGGAGATAGGCGTCTGAAAACGCGGAGCAGGGAAGGAGCCAAGCAGTTTTTAGCCGTACTTTTTAGCCGGAGATTGTTGCCGAGGCGTTGCGGAGGCGGGGAGGAATGAGCGCCGTGTTCCGGTGGTGACCGGAGCACGGCGCCTCAGAAGGATTCAGGCTGGATCGCTGAGGATGGCTGAGGGACTACTGTTGGTGGGACTCGTTTGGCGCCGCCAGCGCTACGGACCGTGCAGGCGGTCGCGCGAATTTTGTTTGCGGTATCTCCTTAACCACGCGAATCGTCGCAATGATTGCCGAGGCGGTTGCTGACAAGCTTCAGAAAAACTATTGCAGCAAGGCTGCCAAACTTGATCCGGTGGGAAAGCGCTCATTATCAGCAATGTGCGAGATGCGGCAGGACCAAGCGATTGCGTCAACGGGGTACAGTGTGCCAGTGGCGAACAGCGTCGTGGAAAGAGAAGCACCGTACCTCAGGCCGCGGCGCCGCCGGAGCGCGTGTGCTGGTGTTGCGGCGGATGCGTGGAGGGCGGGACGGTGTCGCGCTTCAGATAACGATATGAGCTGGTGCGGCCGATGCCCAGGACTTGCGCGGCGCGCAGGCGGTTGCCTTGGCACATGTCGAGGACGCGCTGGATGTGCACTTTGCGGACCTCTTCGAGCGAGAGCGGGCGCCAATCGTCTTCGCCGCCGCCTCGCGGGCCGCGACGCTGCAACTGCTCGGGCAAATCGCCGAGGTCGATGAAATCGCCCATGGCGGTGATGCTCGCGCTGGAGATGACATTTTCAAGTTCGCGGACGTTGCCGGCCCAGCCGTGCTGCAACAGCACGGTTTGCGCGCGGCGCGTGAGCCCGGCGATATTCTTGCCGTAGGCGTCGTTGTATTTTTTCAGGAAAAATTGCACCAGCAGAGGGATATCTTCCAGGCGCTCGGCCAGGGACGGGATGCGGATTTGGATGGAACTCAGACGGTAAAAAAAATCTTCGCGGAAGCGGCCGGCTGGAACTTCGGCGCGCAGGTCGCGGTTGGTCGCGGCGATGAGCCGGACGTTGACCTGCAGGACCTGCGGGGAGCCGATGCGCTGGACTTCGCGGTTTTGGATGACGCGGAGAAGCTTGGCCTGCATCGGGAGGGAAGTTTCGCCCACTTCGTCGAGGAACACCGTGCCGCCGTTGGCATATTCGAAGAGCCCGGGGCGGGTTTCCGTAGCACCGGTGAACGAGCCGCGCATGTGGCCGAACAGCTGGCTTTCGAGCAGAGAGTCGACCATGGCGGAACAGTTACAGACTGCGAGGCGCTGCTGGCTTACCGGACTGATTTGATGGATAGCGCGGGCCACGAGTTCCTTGCCGGTGCCGGTGGGGCCGATTAATAAAACATTGGAATAGTGGCGCGCGACCTTGCGGGCGAAGTCAAAGACCTCCAGCATGGCGGGGCTTTTACCGACGATGCCGTGAAATTCCAGGTCGCGCAGCAACTGCTCTTCCAGGGCCTTTACGCGGCGGCGCTGATCGTAGAGTGCCTCGGTATCGTCCAGGGTGCGTTTCAGGCGGATGTGATCGACCGGCTTGGGCAGAAAATCGGTGGCGCCGCGGCGGATGGCTTCGAGCGCGGAATCGAGGGTGTAGTCGGCGGTCATCACGATGACGTGCACGCCCGGATCGCTGCGCAACGCGCGGTCGAGAAATTCGTATCCATTCATGCCCGGCATGTGCATGTCTACCAGCACCATGCGGCAACGCCCGATGCGCACGAGTTGCAAGGCTTCTTCGGGGTCGGAGGTGGGGATGGCCTCATAGCCCAGGTCGGAGATCAGCGCCTGCAGCAGCTCTAGCTGAGCGGGATCGTCGTCGAGGATGCACGGGGTAAGCGTGGTTTTCGTGGACACTACCGCTGCGGCTTTTGTACGTGCTTGGGCCACGATAGGAAATTACAAAGCAAGCCGTGTGCCAGAAGGTATGGAATTTGTGCCGAATGCCGGCCGCGAGCTGCGATGGCTTCGGCGAAGAACGTTTTTGTGAGCAAAGCCGCAGCAATCAAGGAATTAGCGCGGCTGGGAGGGCTTTCCCCGACGCAGCAGATGCCGGGCGGAAGCTAGAATCATGTTAAGAAAGTACTGCAAATTGAAACGAGTCCGTGCCAAATTGGTGTGAATCGCGGGAGAGCATCCGCTTTTGACACATCTTCTTGAGCAATTTCTGCGACGATGTGGGGCGCGGAGTGAGAAATTTCTTATCGGGAGTGGGCGAGGGCGCGGCGAAGATTCAGCGGAGGTTCAGTGGAGTTTCCGGTGCGGGAGGCAACGTGAATAAGAACGATCGAGAGCTGGGAATGGGGCGCGGGATCACGCGGCGCGATTTTTTGAATGGCGTGGCCGTGGGTGTCGGTGGGACGTTGCTGGCTCAAGGAACTAGCGGAGTCTTTGGCGCGGAGACGCTGTTAGCGGCGGGATTTGTGGGCGATTACGCACCCGAAAAGGCGGCGGATTACTATCCGCCCGCGAAGCTCGGGATGCGCGGGAACCATGATGGGACGTTCACGTATGCGCATATGCTGCGCGATGGCGTGGATTGGAACGAGATGGGTAAGGACGCGGATACCGGCGAGACGTACGATCTAGTGATTGTGGGCGGGGGAATCAGCGGGCTGGCGGCGGCTTATTTTTTTCGCAAGCAGGCGGGGCCCGAGGCGCGGATTTTGATTTTGGACAACCACGATGATTTTGGAGGGCATGCCAAGCGGAATGAATTTACCGCCGGCGGGCGGATGGTATTGAGCTATGGCGGGACGCAGTCGATTGAAAGTCCGGGGAGTTATAGCGCGGTGGCGGCGGGATTGCTTAAGGACATTGGGATTGAGGTGCAGCGGTTTTATAAGGATTACGATCAGCACCTATACGACAAGCTGGGCACCGGCTGTTTCTTTGATAAGGAAACTTTTGGCCGCGACGTGATGCTGGCGGGGATGAACTTTACTCCCTGGCCGGAGTTTTTGGCGCACGCGCCGCTCTCGGATTTGGCGCGGAAGGATATTGCGCGCGTTTACATCGAGAAGGTGGATTATCTGCCGGGGCTATCGCGCGAAGAGAAAATAGCGAAGCTCGCGAAGATCACTTACGCGGAGTATCTCACCAAATATTGCAAAGTCACGCCGGAGGCGCTGCCGTTTTTTCAGGCCATGCCGCACGATCTGTTTGGCGTGGGGATTGACGCGGTTTCGGCGATGGCCTGTTATGAGAATCCGGACGACTACGAGTCGTTCACCTACGCGGGACTCGAAGGGCTGGGGTTCGAGGAGCGGGCCAAGGAGGAGCCGTATATTTTTCATTTTCCGGACGGCAATGCGTCCGTCGCGCGGTTGCTGGTACGGGCGCTGATCCCGGCCGCGATGCCGGGCAGCACCATGGAAGACGTGGTCACATCGCGGGCGGATTACAGCAAGCTGGATGCTACGAACGCGCCGCTGCGGATACGCTTAAATAGCACCGTGGTGCACGTGGCGCAGGCGGGCGGCGAGGGCGCTACCGCCGCGGTGGAGGTGGCCTATGAGCGCGGCGGAAAATTGCAAAAGGTGCGCGGAGCGAAGTGCGTGCTGGCTTGCTACAACGTAATGATCCCTTATGTGTGTCCGGATTTGCCGGCGAAACAGAAAGAAGCGCTGGGTTACTTGGTGAAGACTCCGCTGGTGTATACGCACGTGGCGCTGCGGAATTGGGAAGCGTTTTCCAAATTAGGTATCCGGCAGGTGGTGGCGCCGGGCGGGTACCACACGCATACCGCACTGGATTTTCCGGTGAGCATCGGAGAGTACAAATTTCCCAGTACGCCAAAGGAGCCGGCGGTGCTGTTTATGCTGCGCACGCCGTGCAAGCCAGGCTTGCCGATGCGCGAGCAGTATCGCGCGGGGCGGCAGGAGCTGATGGAGACGCCGTTCGCAACGTTCGAGCGCAACGTACGCGAGCAACTGGGGAAAATGCTTGGTGGCGGCGGATTTGATCCGGGGCGGGATATCGAGGGCATCACCGTGAATCGCTGGGCGCATGGCTATGCGTATACGCCGAACTCCTTGTTCGATCCCGATTGGAGCGAGGAACAAAAACCCTGGGTGATCGGGCGGAAACGTTTTGGCAACATCGCTATCGCCAATGCGGATGCCGGAGCGAATGCCTATACGAATGAGGCCATCGATCAAGCGTTTCGCGCGGTGCAGGAATTGCGGACGAGTTGAAAATCCTTAAGAGGTCAGGAGTGTTCATGCTGGTTCTGAAATTGTGGAGGGTTCGTCGCGCGCTGGTAGCAGGAGCCTTGCTGGCCGCGAGCTGCGCGACATGGAACGCGGGAGTGCAGGCGCAGGACGTTACTCCGGTGCTGACCAGCGAGCACGGAGCGAATTCCGCGGCGGCGCTGAAACAACATTATGTAATTCTGGTTTCGCTGGATGGGTTTCGCTACGACTACGCCAAGAAATACGATGCGAAAAATTTGCAAGCGCTGGCAGCGGCGGGGGCCAGCGCGCCGGACGGCATGATTCCCGCGTATCCTTCGCTCACTTTTCCCAATCACTACACGCTGATCACCGGGCTGTATCCCGAGCACCACGGAATCGTGGCCAACAGTTTTTACGATCCCGAGCGAAAGCAAACTTATAGCCTCGGTAACGCCGCGACGGTTACCGACGGGAGTTGGTACGGCGGCACGCCGCTGTGGGTTTTGGCCGAGCAACAGGGCATGCGTTCGGCTTGTTTGTTCTGGCCGGGGTCGGAGGCGGACATCCAGGGTGTGCGGCCGGCTTATTATTTGAAGTATGACGACAAGCTGCCGAACGATCAGCGCGTGGAACAGGTGCTGGCGTGGTTGCGCCTGCCGGAAGCGCGACGGCCGCATTTCATCACGCTGTATTTTTCCGAGGTCGATCATCAGGGTCATGAGCATGGGCCGGACAGCGCGGAAGTAGCCGCGGCGGTGCAGGTGGTGGACAAGGAAATTGGCGCGCTGGAAGCGGGCGTCGCGAAACTGCATTTGCCGGTCGATGTGATCGTGGTTGCCGATCATGGCATGGCCACGGTGCAAGGCGAGTGGATCACGCTGGAGCAATATTTTCCGGATGCGAACGCGTTTGAGAAAATTGTTTCGTCCAATTTGTACGCCAAGTCGGAGGCCGATGCCGAGCGGGCCTACGAAGGTTTGAGAGGGAAGAGCGATACGTTCGCGGTTTACCGGCGCGCGCAGACGCCTGCGACGCTACACGCTGACAGCAACCCGCGGTCCGGCGACCCGATCGTGGTTACGACTGGTCCTTATCTGGTGCGCTTTTCCGCGCCGCCGCCGGGAACTCCGGAACATAAGCAGGTAGGAGCGCATGGGTTTGATCCCGCGCGCGTGCCGGAGATGAAAGCCAGCTTTTTTGCGGCGGGACCGGACATTCGCGGCGGCGTGACGGTGGCGCCGTTCGAGAATGTGGATGTTTATCCGTTGGTAGCGAAATTGTTGGGACTCGACATCTCGCACTTGAAGACCGGTCCGATTGACGGGGAGATCCGCCCGTTACAGGCGATTTTGCAGAACCCGGCAGCGGGAACCGGCAAGTGATTCGCCGCGTTGGCCGGGCCCTGGTTATGACCCGGGAAAAGCGCGCGCGAAATTGCCCCCCAGTGAACGCAAGGTGGCCCGGCAGGGGGGCGGGAATCGCAAAAGGTTTTGATTCTAAAGGGACTTAAAGTACCTTTGTTTTCACAACCTTTCACAAGGGCTCATTCCAGGGAGCTTAGAGGCGAAATTTAGTTACCAGATAGTTATGAGTACTGGAACTGTTCCCGAGGGAAAAGCTGCTTTGCAAGAGAATTTTGGTTGGGAATTTGACGCGGTTCTGAACAGGGATGGGATATCAAATCGCCACGTCATTGTCAAGGCCAATTTTGTTCAGGCATCTGGATTACTTCCCAAAAACGGAGAATTCGTTATGATCCGAGAACGCGCCCTTAAGGTTCTCTTGGTTTTATCGGGATTAGCTTGTTTGGCCGGCCTTTACCCGCTTGCTGGCGCGCTTCGCGACGGCATGGCAACGACGATCAACAGGCAGGACCAGATGATCCTGGGTATTTACATCTCGCTCGGCGTCTTCCTGCTGATCGCCGCCCGCAACCCGCGTCAGCATCGAAGCCTCATCCTCTTCGCTGGCTGGTCCACGCTCGCTCATGACGGCGTCATGATTGTGCAAGGCATCCAATACCACGATCTACGCAGTGATCTGCTCGGGTTCGCCATTGTCGCTGTCATCGGTCTCGCTCTCATCGCCTTGACTCCGGCAAAGCAGGCGCGAGCATCCGCAGCTGGCGTTTAGCACCTTTACCTAACTACCAGGGGGGGTGCTTTGATCTGGCTGGCAGCTAGTAGCGGCCACCCGCCAAGCAAGAAGGCAGCGCAAAAACAACCGACAAATTAGCGCGCATTTTGTCCGGTTATGCGACTTATCAGGACTTGAGGGCTGCCTGCATTTCGTTTAGGACGGCGGCTATCAGGAGTCAGCACGGGCTGTGCTACATTTTATTCAGCGATGACATGGCACAACATGGGGGCGCGTGTGAAGATAATTCGCCGTCCTAAGTGGATGATTGCGACGCTGGCGGTTGCTGCAATTACGGTGGCGGTGGTCCACTGGTTTGATCTATCGAAATCCCCTCAAGACGAGAAGACGGTGTGGACTGCTCAGGATGAGGTGTATGAAGCAGTGGTCCGTGACATGGTGACGCCAGTCCACGGGCCGGTAACGCTAAAACAACTCGTTTTTGCAGATACCGTGACAGTCGAGCAATCCGAGGAACCAGGCGCTCCCTGCCGAGAGAGCTTTCGCAAAAAACCTGAACTGGGGAAAAATGAAGCGCCTACGTTCAATACCCTTGCCGACAAAATCTATCGGGTCTTCACCGGCGGATGGTATGCACTTGTCCGGTTTGGCGACTAACCAGGCATTAACGCGGCTGTGATATAAAAACCTCGTGCCAAATGTCAGGACAATTGCGTGGCAAGCCAAAGCAGTCTGGATGCTTTTTGCATCAATTCTCAAAAAAGAATGGACAATTGACGACTACCCAATTCGCGTTGTGTTCCAATCAGCTACTGAAGTATTGCATGCATCGCGTCTAAAACCGCTTCCATGGACAGCCAGCGTAATCAATTGGCCTGCAATGTCGGCAAGTGCGAATACGAGGCTGGAAGCGGTCGAAGAACTTCGCAAGAATTTCGACCGATTTAAGGCCGCGAAGAGCAAGCTGCCGCGACCGGGCGCCAACGTGCCGATTGAGTTTGCTGTCAGTAATCGCGTTGCCCAGCACCCGGAACTGGCAAAGGAATTCTTCGGACGGATTCTTGAGGTCGATTGGGCGTGGATTTCTGACGAGTCCAGCCTCTGGGACTTCCATGGCGATGAAACGAATGACATGCTTATTGAGAAAATTCGCCGCATCTACGGAGTAGACGTCTCAGATATATCCAGTGGAAATCTGGCCGACATATTCGACAGGATTTCGAAAAGCGTAGTTGCGAAGACAGAGCCAAGTCCCGATTAACGCGCTTATCGGAAAAGTGGAGTCCCGGTACGGCACTTTTCAGGTAACGCGACTACACAGGAGTTACGTCAATTCTGGAGACCGAATCGAGCTATTCCGGAGGAATGATTACTCGATGAGTAGCTAGTTTGAAAGATGGCGTCAGCGGGAGCAGGACCTCGCTCAGGGTGTTGATGCTGACTTTGTCCGAGGCAACAATAATCGGTACAAGCTCGCTTTTGGCTTAATTGGATTCGGATTCTTGCTCAGCCTGCTCGACGCGAGGGTCAGAATTCCAAGCGCGCTGCGTTTGATTGTAGTAGGTATCGCTATCGTCTCCCTTATCGCTGGCTTCTTACTCGCTGCGTGGGCAAGGCAGATGGGAGCCTTTCTGAGCAAACCGGACCCGGAAGAACCTCCAAGAATATTCAAACGATGAGAATCGGTCATTCTTCCCTTCTTCTCCTAGTGCCTGGTAAACGCGGTAATCGTACAAGTGAAGCGCTACTTCACATCTCCGGTAATCCGACTAATCAGGATTTAAGAAATCGCAAAGCTTAATTGGGCACCATCCCTCCGCCTGTAATCCGATAATAGGGGTACGTCTTAGTATTCATCAAAGGATAGACACGCGTCTTTCCGGCGAGCTTTTGGTAACTGCCTGTCACCGTGTCTACGAGCAATTGCCCGTTATAGTTGCCGCAGTAAGTCCCGATAAGGAAATAGCGGTCGCCAGGAAGAAACGCGCTATGAGACGCATCGAAGCAATGGAATCGCCCCTTTATCCCTTCACCTTCCGTAACGGCCAAATACGGCTTCTTGGCCACTTCAAGCCTTTGAGGACCACCTTCTTGGCCACTGACGAACTCAACTTGTTTTCCAGAACGCGTGGTCATTCGATAATCGTGAACCGTGAACGAGTAAAAGGGGGATTCGACAGAGTTCGATAACAGCTGCTCGGACGAGATTGCCCACGCGTTTGGTCTGCCAACATCGTTCACCCGTGCTCCATCGAAGTGCTTCAGCTGCAGATCGCCGCTTTCAGTTGGTACCGAGAAATAAATTTCACCATTGCGACCGAAGAAACATGTGTACGCCGGAAAGGGCTTCAGAATTGGCTGCAGGGTTCCCACGTCCAGGTCGTACTTCCACAGTTCCCCCTTACTTGAGAAAAGCTGTGAGCCGCTGGACTCGTAGTATTCATCGCGGATGAGGTACAGATTTCTGGAGTCCTCGGACCACTGGAAACCCTGATCGCGGTAGAAATGTCTCCCTATCGGTTTAGGCTGCCGATAAATTGAGTCGACAGATGCGACATCGCGAACCGTTGTTTTGTCGACTATGACTAGATGTTCGCTGACCACTACAGCGATTTTGGCGTTGTCTGGTGAAACCTGGAAATCTTTGATTTCACCTCGCAAGAGAGTTGGGGCTCGGGAATTCAGCTCGTCGGAATACTTCAACGCTCCGTCAATTGAGTAGAAGAAATTCTCATCAGCTTTGGCCTCGAATTCCCTTGGGTGAAAGTCGACGATCTTAGACGGCGTAAATGCGGCCCAAAGATAGACCCATAGTGAAACGAAAATCAGCACCACGACGCCGAGACCAACTCCCAAGTAGCGCACTGCATAATCGTCATTCTGGCACAGGTTTAGAGGTACAGCTGAGTCAAGTTCTGGTAAACGCGCTAATCATACAAGTGAAGCGCTACTTCACAGCTCCAGTAACGCGACAGGTAAGTGAACTGAGACAGTCGCGATTTCGCACAATGGGGCTTCTGACGCTGATTACTTCCGAGGGGCACGTCCTGTCATTCGGCGGAAAATATTCTTTGCTGCGATTCATCACGTTTTCAAGGGGTCACCGGTACCGGGTTGGGCGACAACTGGTTCTTGTAAGCCTTGCTGAACCGCACGCGGAGGAACCAATAGATCAGTAGGGGCAGCGGCAGAAGTGCTGGCAGGGTCAGGAATATGGAGCCGCGCAGGAAGGCCGGGAAAACCTGCTGCTGACCCAGGAAGAAAGAGCCTGTCGCAATGAAGAGTCCGTAGCACATACGCCACAGGTGCCGAGTGATGCGCTGGCGGCCTGAAATTCCTCCGCGTGCGAGCATTCGGACGTCCCCCGCAGTGGCGAGCAGTAGGATGGCGCCGAAGAAGAAGCTCATGCCGGCTGGGGCAGTAGTTTTGTCGACGCCGCCGGGGTTGTTGAGGGTGTAAACGCCCAAGGCGATAGCCGCGACTGCGCCGGCAAGACCGATGAAAAGCGCACTCCAGTCAATAAGACGTGTGCGTTCTCCGCGGCGTCCGGCAAGCCAGGCCGTGCCGATTAGGTAGAAGGCGCCAACGCTGCCGACGATGTTGCCCTGCTGAGATTTCAGGATGGCTAGGCAGAAAGCGGTGGTGGCCAGGGTCAGCATGGCAACGGTGAAGATGTTGCCGGATGCGCGGTGCAGGTTGCCGCCTTTGCGCACAGCCATGGCTACCGTGCCGGTGAGCAAGCCGATGCTTCCAGCGAGGATATGCAGAATCAAGAGCGGGAGCCGCATTGTTCCCATCCTTATCGCTCTTCACCATGCAGGTTGGCTGTGAAGACAGGATAAGCACGCTGCCGGGTTAAGGTCGAATCCTTGCGGCGCGCTCCAAGCCGACGTGCTGGGATTAACCTCTGGTGTGCCGCGGACACGATATCGGCGCACCGGATTCTCGGGAGCTTACTGGAGATTTTGCCACCAAGAGGAAAGCGATTCTGTGCACTTCAGCACATACTCGGGAGATTCATCTCACGTTTGGAGTTGCCGGTAACCCTGACCTGCCCGTCCGACGGTCACTCGGAGCGCAACGCTTGCATAACATCGACGCGCGCAGCGCGTGCGGCGGGCAGCACCGACGCGATAACCGCGACCGCCATCAGCACGAAGGCAGAGACAAACACAGGCAATGCGCCCGGCATCTTGACATCCAGGAAATATCTTCCCGCCAAACGCGCCAGCACGAACCCGAATGCCGCGCCCGCAAGGACGCCCGCCGCAGCCATCACGGCGCCCTCCGCGATCACGCCTTTGAGGAGCCGCCGCGGCTGCGATCCGAGGGCCAGCCGGATACCGAATTCCCGCGTCCGCGCGCTCACCGAAAACGCCAGCACGCCCGCGACGCCCACCACTGCAATCGCCAACGAGACAGCCGCGAATACGCCGAACACTACGGAGTTTAAACGGTCGGGCGTGAGTACCTCGGCACGAATGTCTTCGAGAGTGGCGGCGTGCTCAACGGGCTGATCGACGGACAGGTCGCGAATAACGCGCGTGACCGGCAGGACCAGCGCATAAGGATTTGCAGCGGTGTGGATGAAAAGGCGACCGCCAAACAATGGACCCTCTTCAAAGGGGCTGTAAACGCTGAGCGTGGGCTCAGGAACGATGTGTTCGTCGTCAATATCGGCGGTAACGCCGATGATGCGGTGCGGCGCGATAAGAAGCGACTTTTCGAGATCGGTCCCGGGGAAGAATTGCAGCACAGGATCTGTCCAGTAGACATGCCGATTGACCGCATCCTGGTTGGGGAACATGCGCTGTGCGAGAGTCTCGCTGACAATAACGACAGGCTCTTCATGATTCCGGCCGTCATTCTGATCATCGAGCGCATTGAAATCGCGGCCGGCAATGATAGGAACGCCGAGCGACGCAAAGAATCCGGGAGAGATTACCCGCCACTGCGCGCGGGGATCCTCTACGCCGGCAGCATGGACGTGTCCGTCGGCGGAGAATTGCAGACCAGGAAAGCGGCCGCCGTCGCGCCAGGGAACGACGTCACCGAAGGCGGTCTTGCTCACGCCCGGCAGGGCATCAATGCGACGGATGGCTTCCTTGTAGAAATCAACGACTTGCTGAGGTGTCTTCCCGTAGGACATAGCGGGAACGTCGATCGCGAGGACGTGTTGAGTGTCCAGACCCGTCTGCGCCCTTTGCAGTGCGATCAGCGTGGTGATCAACGCACTTGCGCCGGCCAGGAGCACGAAGGAGGCGGCGATTTGTGTCACGGCGAAGATCCGCTGGCGGCGGCTGGTGGCGCCGGTGATCCGTACACTGCCGCTGGAGAGGCTCAGTCCATTCGGCGTGCCGGACGACGGCAGGCGCGGGACGAATGCGAGAATCACCGCGGCGACGACAGCCAGCGCCGCTCCGACCCAAAGCAAGCTCGAATCGACTCTGAAATCGAGCGCGCGGACGGAGAAGCGCGAGGCGTAGCGCGCCAGGATGGCCACCATCGGCTGCGCGCTGACGACACCGAGCGCGGCGCCAGCACCGCAGAGCAGAAGGCTTTCGGCCAACAGCATGCGGCGCAACGCGCCCCTGCTTGCGCCGAGTGCCACGCGGACCGCCAGCTCGCCTTCGCGACGAACCGTCCGTGCCAGAATCAAGTTGGCGACATTAGAACACGCGATGATGAAGATCAGCCCTGACGCTGCGAGCAGCACCAGCAGCACGGTCCGGGCGCCCGAGGTGATCTGGTCACGAAGCAATTTGGTCCCGATCTGGAAGTCCGCTTCCTGTGCATAAGCTTCGGGGTGGTCCTTCTTCATCGTGGAGTAGACGGAGAGCAACTCAGCCCGAGCCTGATCGAGGGTGACTCCCGGAGCCAGACGGCCGAAAAGCTCAGTCATGCGATGAATGCGGCCAGTGACCATGGTTGCGGAAAGATGATGCGGGCTGGTGACCACGTTGGCAATGATTTCGGTATCTTGGGGATATGGGACGCAAGGCTCGAGGACGCCAATGACTGTCGCAGACCGATCACCCATGCTACCGAGGCGAACGGTTTTGCCAATGACCGAAGGATCCTTGCGAAGAGCGGTCGTCCAGAAACGGTACGTGAGAACCACGACGCCGTCAGCTTTAGGACCGTCGTCTTGAGGTCCGATGAGGCGACCGAGCACAGGATGAAGGCCCATCACATCGAAGTACGTGCCGCTGACGACGCCACCTCGAATGGAACGAGGCTCACCGAGGCCGATCATGGTGAAGTCCATGGTGGAGAAGTCGCCAAACGCGCTCAGGGTTTTTACGCTGGCGCGCAAATCCTGTATCTCGGGTACGGAAAACGTAGCGTTTTCATCGCGGATGCCGAGGGCGCTCTGTCGGATATAGATCAGCCGGTCCTCGTCGCGGTTGACGAGAGGCTTGAGCAGGACTCCGCGCACTAGCGTGAAAATGGCAGCGTTCGCGCCGATGCCGAGCGACAGTGTGAGAACCACGGCGATCACCAGCCCTGGAGTCCGAATCAACGAGTGAGCTGCAACTCTCAGATCGCGCACGAATGACATGTTCTTAGCCTCCCTGCCGGGATATCAGCATCACACTTGGCAATACTAAGCGCCACTTTGCAACCTAGCCTTTGGTGTCTGGAACCTTAGGCTGCCACAATTCTATCGGATTTCCCTCAGGGTCATGCACGCGGGCGAACCGGCCGTTAGGATAAGACTGCGGGTCCATCTTGACCTCGATTCCCGCAGCTTGTAGTTGGGCTGCCATTTTGTCGAGATCCCGGACTCGAAAGTTCAGCATCCAGACCTTCTGGGGATCCCCGAAATAGCCGCTCGTCTCCTTGAATGGAGCGAAAGCGGTGGGTCCGGCCTCTTGCAGCCAAGGAGATTCTCCGTAGCTCGTTGGTATCAGCGAGACTCCCAGGTGTTGCTGGTACCAAAGCCCCAGCGCTTTCGGATCTTTGGCTCGGAAGAAGAATCCTCCGATTCCCGTCACTTTTTCCACTTCCGTTCCTCCAGCGATCCCCTCGCGAACAGCAGTCCCTGCAAGGGGAGGAGAGACATTTGGCTGCGTGGTTGTCTGCGCGGCTACGCCGAGTTGGTTTCGGCTCAAGATGAAGCTCGAGCCGAAAGCGAATGACAGAGTTCGAAGCAGGTGGCGTCTTTGAAAATGCATCCCATGCTCCTTCCGAGAAGAGCGCGAATCGGTCTACGATACCTGCGCAAACGGGGTTCTGGGAAGCGTAAAGATGAGGTTCTGGACGAGTTGTCGGCAAAGCGGAAGTAATCTGGTGGCGAGGGTCAAGAAACGGGGTTGGGGAAGATAGAACCACACTCATGAGGTCGGGCAACGCCATACCTCCTCGAACGGGATTTGTGGACAATTAAGCGTGGTGCAGCGTCTTCAGACACGCGCAACGGATCGTTTGCGGATGTCCCGTAATCCGCCCAAGATCAATGCCACGCGCGGAGATCACTTCCTACGAGCCGACTTCTCATTACTGATCTGGCCGAGCATGCAGCGTGCTCGCCATTCCTGGCCCACGACCACCGCCGATTGCGTCAAGATTGCCGATCACTAGGGAAGGAAGCTGTAGCTTTGCCGCATTAAGATTTTCACGAAGATGTTCAATGGAAGATGTGCCCGGAATCAGCGTGATGTTGGGCGAACGCTGAAGGAGCCAGGCAAGCGCAACCTGCATGGGCGTGGCCCCCAGCGACGCTGCCGCTGCGTCGAGCACCGAAGACTGTAGCGGGGTGAACCCTCCCAGCGGGAAGAATGGCACATAAGCTATGCCATGCCTCGCGAGGTCATCCACAAAGCCATCATCGTTCCGCTGCGCTACGTTGTAAAAGTTTTGCACGCAGACTATTTCCGTGATTCTCTGGGCCTCCGCTAGCTGCTTGGGAGTTACATTGCTTACACCGATGTGACGAATCAATCCCTGACGCTTGAGTTCGGCAAGTACAGTCAGAGGTTCTTCAATCGATCCCTCCGACGGCTCCGTGATTCCTCCAACGCGGAGATTGACGACGTCAAGCCAGTCGAGTCCCAGATTTCGCAGATTGTCATGCACGCTATCGATCAGATGTTGCCGCGAAAGAGCGTGAAGCCAAGACTTGTCTTCGCCGCGCCGGGCGCCGACCTTGGTGACGATCACAAGGTCATCCGGATAGGGATGAAGCGCCCGCTTGATGATTTGATTGGTCACATGCGGACCGTAAAAGTCGCTGGTATCGATATGGTTCACGCCCGCCGCAACCGCCTCACGGAGGACTGCAATCGCGGCCGCAACATCGTGCGGCGGACCCCACACCTGCGGGCCAGCGAGTTGCATCGCGCCATAGCCCATGCGGTTCACGCCTAATGAAGTTCCTGGAAGTTGGAAGGTGCCGCCAAGTTCCGCCTGATTTATCATTTTCGTTTCTCCTCTTATTGTCGCGACTTGTATTCTTAGGCTTGGAAGTAGTGCGCATCGTCGAGATCCGGAATGAGCCCAGGCTGTGTTGGGCGCCATCCCAGCCGTTCCTGCGTTAGCGCGCTTGAAGCCGGGATGTCGACACTCAGGAAGTACCCGAGAAAGCCGAAATGGGCGGCTGCCTCCTCAGGGGACTTGGCGACGACCGGCAAATTCAGGCGCCGGCCGATTACGCCAGCGATGTCTCGAACGGGCACGCCCTCGTCGCCGACCCCGTGATATTTGGCTCCCGCAGAACCCTTCTCCAGAGCCAGCCTGAAGAGATGGGCAGCATCGAGCCGGTGCACTGCGGGCCAGCGGTTGAGCCCATCACCCACATACGCCGAAACGCCCTTTTGCCGCGCGATGCCGATGATAGCCGGAACGAAGCCGTGGTCGCCGTCCCCGTGGACTGTTGGAGGAAGCCGTACCACCGACACACGCACGCCACGCGCCGCCACCGAAGCTGCTGCCTGTTCCGAAGCCACGCGGGGATGCGGGGCAGTGGGCGCATCTTCTTCGGTCGCCAGGCGGCCCGGCGTGACGACGACCGCGGTCCCGGAGGTGACGATCAAGGGGCGGTCAGAGCCAACGAGCGCGAAGCCGAGAGATTCGATGGCGCGCCTATCTATCTCGCAGTTCGCCTCCCACTTCGAGAAGTCGTGGATAAAGGCGGTGTGAATCACGCCATCCGACGCTGCTGCTCCACTGCGCAGGCTTTCCAGGTCTTCAAGATCACCTCGATGCACCTGGGCACCGGCGGCGCTAAGAGACTTGGCGCCCGCATCGGAGCGCACCAGTCCGAGCACCTTATGGCCCGCGTGGATTAGCTCCTTCACGATGGCAGAACCGATAAAGCCTGTAGCGCCCGTAACAAATATGTTCATCGATCGCTCCTTCGCATCAAGCGACCGGAAGCGCTGTTGACAAGCCGGCGCGTTCCGGATAAAACGGAGAGTGTCTCCGCAATAGGATTAGATAATCGGAGACCGCCTCCGGTTACAAAGATTTCTTGACATGCCTAAGAAACGTGCAGAACCTGCCCGGCGAAAGACGCGTAGGGATGCGCAACGGAACCGCCAGCGCATTCTGGAGGTGGCCAAAGAGGCATTCGCGCGGTCCGGTGCAAATACCAGCCTGGACGACATCGCCAAGCACGCAGGTGTTGGAGCGGGAACTTTGTATCGCCACTTTCCTACGCGCGATGACCTTCTCGAGGCGGTCTATCGAACCGAGGTTGAAAAATTGGCCGCAGAGGAGCGGAAGCTATCCGAGGCCCTGCCTCCGATTGAAGCGTTGCGAGCCTGGATGTTGTTGTTCGTTGACCACATCGCTACGAAGCAGATCATCGCTCCTGCACTGAATACTTTTGTCGGAGGCCCCTCGAAGTTGTATGAAGCTTCCCGCGCTCAAATCACAGGGGCGATTCATGCGTTGGTGAAGCGCTCGATTGAGAGCGGCGATATACGCAGGGACCTCGACCCATTCGATCTACTTCGGGCGCTGATCGGCGTCTCCAACGTGGCGTCCAGCCCTAACTGGCTGCAAAGCGCAAGACGACTCGTAGATATCCTCATTATCGGTTCGCGGCCGATCGTATAGCTGAAAGGATGGAGAAAATGCTCGACCACATTATTCTGACTGTCAGCGATGTCAAACGTTCGCTGGCCTTCTATGAGGCGGCCCTGAAGCCGCTTAATATCAAATTTTTCATGCCGTTCAAGGGCGAAGACGGTCATCCTGATCTGTGGGGATTTGGTGATGGGAAAAGGGCGTTCTTTTGGATAAAGCAAGGGAAGCCTGATCCAGCGGCCATTCATTGGGGGTTCAAGGCCGAAGATGAGAAAAAGGTCGATGAATTCTACGAGGCCGCAATGTCCTCTGGCGCCAGGGACAACATTTCGCCCCGTGCACGACTGGAATACTATCCGGGATACTACGCCGCCGATGTATTCGACCCTGACGGGTATTCATTTGAGGTTGTCCATAAAAGCTAGTGATACGCGGTTTTGGGTAGCTGGCCTTCCCAGCGGGCGACAACCGCGCAGGCTAGACAATTGCCGATGACGTTTACGGCGGTGCGAGCCATATCGATGAGGGCGTCGATGCCTAAAATTATAAAAATTGGTTCGGTGGGGAGGTGAAATGTCGCGGCGGTGGCCAGCAGCACCACGAGAACGGCGCGCGGGACTCCGGCTACACCTTTGCTGGTGAGCATCAGCGTGAACACCATTAGGAGTTGCTCGGACCAGGTCATGTGCGTGCCCGCAGCTTGGGCCACGAAGATGGAGGCTAGTGCGAGATACAGGGTTGAGCCGTCGAGGTTGAAACTGTAGCCCGCGGGAATTACGAAGGCCACGATTTGGCGCGGGACGCCGAAGGCCTCCATGCACTCCATGGCGCGGGGCAGTGCCGCTTCGGAAGTGCTGGTGGCGAAGGCGATGGTGGCGGGCTCGGCGATGGCGCGGAGAAGGCGCATCAGCGGAATCCGCGCAAAAAATGCGATGGGCAAGAGAACGAATAGTAGAAAAGCGGCCAGTGCGGCGTAGGCGGTCAGCAAAAGTTTCCCTAATGGCAGCAGAACACTCATGCCCATGTGGCCGACGGTGTAGGCCATGGCTGCTCCGACGCCGACGGGCGCGTAGTACATGACCAGATTCGTGAATTTGAACATTACTTGCGATAGAGATTCGGCGAAGCGCAGGATTGGCGCGCGCGTGGGCTCTGGAATTTGCGTCAGGGAGATGGCGAAGAGAATCGCGAAGACGGCGACCTGCAGGATTTGATTTTCCGCGGCGGACTTTACGATGTTTTCCGGGAAGACGTGGAGCAGGAAATCGTCCCAGCGGAGAGGCGCCGGTGCGGGTTGCGTGGCGGTGGGTTGTGCCGCAGGCAACTGCGCAATGGCCGGCTGGGTCAGCGTCAGGCCCTCGCCGGCGCGAGATAAATTTATGGCCGCAACGCCGAGGAACAAGGCAATGGTGGTGACGACCTCAAAATAAACGAGGCTCTTGATGCCGATGCGGCCCACGCCGCGAAGATCGCCGTGACCCGCGATGCCGGTGATGAGCGTGGCGAGAATCAGCGGCGCGACGATTACTTTGATGAGGCGCAGGAAAATATCGCTGAGAAAGCGCAGATGTTCGGCAAACTGCGGGCGGTCGAGGCCGATTTCCAGGCCGAGAAGCATGGCAAAGAAAATCCAGAGAGTGAGCGAACGCTGACGAATCGCGGCAACGGCGAGGATGGCAAGCGCGGTGTCTCGGAGTAGAGACGGCCATGTATGACCGGGAGCGGCGACTTGCAGGGCGGCGCCGGTCAGAAAAATAAGAACGCCGGCCAAGATCAGCGCCACGTTGGTCGGTTTTTTGTCGGGCGCGGCCTTGGACATTTTGGTCATCTTGCCGAATATTTTTTAGAGCGCGAGGAATCATATAACGCTTTGCATCCGGAACGAATAACTGGAAATTGATTCCGGCGAGGGTGGACGCAGCGGCCCCCTTCCCTGGGCGCTTGCTCGACGGTTCTGGCGGCTGGTATGGTTTTGCCATGCCTACGATTTCACATTTTGAATGTTCACGGTGCCACGCCAACATCGCTGCGGACAAGCCGCAGACGGTTTGTCCCGCCTGCGCCGGAGCGTTGTACGTGCGCTATGACCTTTCGCCTGCGCGAGGAATTGCGGCGCGGGATGCCGTTGCTAAAAACGCGGCGAAATCTCCGTGGCCCGGAATGTGGCGCTATCGCTCGGTTTTGCCCGAGGTGATACCCGTGACGCTTGGGGAGGGCTGGACGCCGGTGCTGCGCAGCAAGCGCTATCCCGGCGTGTACTTGAAAGAGGAAGGCGCAAATCCGACGGGGAGTTTTAAGGCGCGCGGGTTGGCGCTGGCGGTGACGATGGCGCGGCATTTGGGATTGCGAAAGTTGGCGGTTCCGTCGGCGGGCAATGCAGCGGGAGCGCTGGCAGCGTATGCGGCGGCCGCGGGAATCGAAGCAAATATCTTTATGCCCAAGGATGTGCCGTTCGCGAATTATTTAGAAGCGGTTTTGTATGGCGCGAACGTGACGCTGGTGGACGGCTTGATTTCGGATTGCGGGCGGATGGTGGCGGAGCGCAAAGAGAAAGAAGGCTGGTTCGATATTTCCACGTTGAAGGAGCCGTTTCGTATCGAGGGCAAGAAAACCATGGGTTACGAACTGGTCGAGCAATTGGGATGGGAATATCCGGCGGCGGTTTTTTATCCCACTGGGGGTGGCGTGGGATTGATTGGTATGTGGAAGGCGTTTGCGGAACTTGAGGAGCTTGGCTGGGTGCGGCCGGGGAAGCGTCCACGGATGATCGCGGTGCAGTCGTCGGGATGTGCGCCGGTGGTGCGCGCGTTTGAAACTCACCAAGCCGCCAGTATGATGTGGGCTAACGCGGCGACGTTTGCTTCGGGATTGCGCGTGCCGAAACCGTATGGCGACTACATCATGCTCGAAATCCTGGCGCAATCCGGTGGGCTCGCGCTGGCGTTTTCGGACGAAGAAATTCTTGCGTCGCTGAAGGACTGGGCGCGCAACGAGGGCATTTTCCTGTCTCCGGAAGGCGCTGCGGCGACCGCGGCCTATGATCATTTGCTGGCAGCGGGCGAATTAAAACTGGAGGATCGCGTGGTGCTGTTCAACACCGGCGCAGGTTTGAAATATAGCGACGTTATCGCAGAGGCCATGGAAATACGGAAACCGTCGAACTGAGTAACGGGCGCAGCCCTGTGTTTTTACGGGGAAGAATCTGGTTCCGGGACGTGGACTCGAACCACGATACTCAGCTCCAAAGGCTGATGTCCTACCAATTAGACGATCCCGGAATGGTCAGAGCCAGACAAGTTTAGCAGAGGAACATTCGCCGCGCACGCGGGTGAGACGTGAAATGAAATGGCACGGCGGAAGCCCAGGCAGTGGCTCGCTTTAGCGAATCCCAGAAGTATTTTGTACGCTGTGACGACGGATGTTGCGTTGGCTAGTGGTGTGCGAGCGGGCGCGTTTCCTGCGGCGTTCCCCGTAGGTCCATTGAAAAAGGGTATAGAGCAGAAAATCCAAGCCGAGAATGCTGAGCGCCAGGAAGAGGGTAAGTGTCATATCGTGACCACGTTTCGCTGACCGGTGCGCACATGTTGAGCGCACCACGAAATATTGGAAGCGAAGGCGCCAGTAAGTCCTGAGAAGTTCATGAGGAAATCGTTAAGAATAACCTCGCTAAATGTTAGCCAGTCGCCTGAAAGGGGTGCGCCCGGGGCTTACGATTTCCTGTTAAATCGGTCGGGACTTCTTCACGCGCGGTCTTCTATGCTGCGAGTTGCGGATGCATCGGGAACCTGGACCTGGACTCGAGGAGGAGACCCCAATGGGCGAAGATTTACATGGAGTTGAGCCGGAGCCGTGGGGTGCTTGCGGTCTGTGCGGGCGCACGACGGAATTGTTCGAGCTTCCAGAAAGGGCGGAGAAGCTGTGTCTTGCGTGCAGCGCGGATTTTGCCACCGCGGTGGTGTTGCGCACGGAGATCGACACGGCAACTTGGGCAGGGCAAGACGCCGCGGAATTGGTGGCGGAGTTTGCCGAGCTGAGCCGGCAGATGTTGACGCGGGCGCAATCCGCGGGTGCTTTGGAGAGTTGGTAATCGCTGCCGACGGTGGTGTGCGCGGGGAAGAAGTTTCTGCTAGATTGGTAGAGTTGTTTCCCCGCTGTTTGCGCGCATGGAGAGGTGGCCGAGCGGTTTAAGGCGCACGCTTGGAAAGCGTGTGTAGGTTAACCCCTACCGTGGGTTCGAATCCCACCCTCTCCGCCAAACTTGGTTTCTTGACAAAATCTCTGTAAAATGAAAGTATTTAAGCTCGTGCTACGTCTTGATACGTTCCAAGGCGAATTTGCAGGAGGCTGGAATGCCGCAATTAGCCATCTATACCAGGGCAAAGGTCGAGGGCAAGGGGTGGCGGTATCAGCGGGTTGTGGAGGGTCGTGGGGTCAAAACGGGGGCATTGCGGGGCTCTTTTTACATTCGGCCCACCTTGGCGGACCGTTCTCAGCCCTGGGTCAAGCTGGACGCGGATGCTTTCGAGGCAGCTAAAGCAGAGAGGGATAAGAAGGAACGCGGGGAGAGGATTGCCGCGGAGAACACTGCCGGGCGCACACTGATTGCAGATGCCGTCACCGCCTTCCTGGATTTGAAGAAGCGCAAGAACGCATCCACCTTGGAAAACTACAGCTACATCCTCAACGAATTCCTGGAACAGACCACAGCGAAATTTATCGACCAGGTAGACCGCAGAATCATGGACGGCTACGTGACCTGGCTGGAAAAAGAAAAGAAGGCCGCACCCAAGACCATTGAAAATAAGGCGATGGTAGTGGTGTTCATGTTGAAAGAGGCCGGAGTCCCCGCCCCGTTCAAGCTGGTGAAGGACTTGCTGCCCACCGTCGAGGAAGAAATTGCGGAGCCTTATCCTTCCAAAACGCTGGAGCGGCTGTTTGCCGAGATGAATCCGGAAGAATGCGTGCGTTACACAATGTTCCTCATAACGGCCTGCCGCGAAGCGGAAATTGCACACGCCCAGTGGAAAGATATCGTGATGAATGGCTCCGTGCCCATGTTCGTCGTGCAGGCGAAAAAGTTTAAATATTCCGATGGCAGCGCAGGAGAGTTTTCTCCCAAAAGCCATCAACGCCGCGAGGTGCCGCTGACGCAGGAACTGGTGGACATGCTGACGGCCAGGAAGAAAACTTCGAAATCAGACTGGATATTCCCAAACGAGACCGGGGACCCGGAGGGGCACTTTCTTCGCAAGTTCAAAAAGATTGCTTTTCGTGCCGGGCTAAACTGCGGGAAGTGCACGAGCAAAAGAACTGAAGGACGCTTCCAGAAGACCCAGGTGGAAAAGAGTTGCGCCACGTACAGCGAAGGATGCTCGGAGCATTATCTGCACCGGCTACGAAAGACGCGGGCGACGTTCTGGCACAACATTTCCGGCATTTCCCTGCGGACCATTCAGTCTTATCTAGGGCATGCGGACCTGAGTACGACGCAAAAGTATTTGGGAATACAGGACGCTGCGGAAATTCAATTGAAAATCAACAAGCCGATGTTCTGAGGATTAAACGCCGCCGTGTCCGATGCGGGAAGAGATTTCCGGGGTCATGCCGCCTAACTTTTTGAAGCGCTCAGCTATCTTGTCCAGAATCGCCTGCTGCTCTTTCCCGGTCGGCAGAAGAAAACGATACCACCTGCCTAGTTGCTCGTGGGACGCCTTCGCAACCTCTTCCATTGTCGGAAAATCGAGTGCCATAAAACCGCCGCTCCTGATTCATGCTACCAAATCATCCCCTGAGTTTGAAAGTGCCCTACGCTGCTCCCATACGTATCAGATTCTGTGGAAGTTCAGATACTTCGCCATTCCTTTCTCCAGGGACGGTATCGTTCCCAAGATGCGTTTCCAGCATTCATTGATTTCCGCAGTCCTAGTAACGAGGTCCACTTTGTCGAAGATAGGCTCGCGCTTGTATCCAATAATCGTCATCGAGTCTTTATGCATTTGCTCCAGAAGCTCCCGGATTTTCTGGTCCTTGAAAAGAAATTGAGATTCTCTGCTCGCCTTGATGAAGGCTTTCTGCGCTGCATCGAATGCTGGGGAGTCGCACAACGACACCGTACGCTTTTCCTGTTCGCTTGGGTTCCACGCCGGGAGCATTTGGTAAAAATCCAGCGTCCGGCTGTAGATGTCAAAGCGCCGATTATACAAATCCAGTCGAAGTTTTTGGACGCCTGTCCACACCGCAAATCCCGTGAAGCAAACCGAGAACACAGACAGCGCTAAAGCAATCCAGGCAATAACGGTCGCGCCATGTGCATTCATTGCCGCACTGTATCAAATCCTAACTTTGTGCGCGAGCGCAGTTCTGGTTGGACGGGCGATGAAGAATCCACGTTTGATTTCGCCCTATAATGACTAGCGGGAATCACGGAGGAAGGCGATGCTAGTCCATGTTTTCAGAGGTCCGGGCCGCGTGTTCGGTTTTACAGAAGATGCAAGCGGAGGCAACCTGCCCTCACGATTTTCGCCTTGGGCGGCCTTCAAGTCGATAGAGCTGACCCGTGGCGGAGAACCTAAGGCTGGGGTGAATGCGAGCGACTGTCTGGACGATATCGAAAAGCATGGCTTTTACATCAGCGAGGCTCACGTCCGCATCACCGAAAGTGTCATCTGATTCGCCTTGACGCGGGCCTTTATCGGTGGCCCGCAGGGATTTCGCCACCGTGACGGACGGCAGAATCTTAGGATGCTGCGGGCGGAAGCGCTTCGGGAGAAGATGCAGGCGATACGGGAACGCGCTAGCATTAGGTGATGGGGCAAGCCAAGATAAGGAAGCTCGCTCGGCTGAAGGCGGGGGAACTTGCCGCGAAGGGAGTCGTGTCCACGGCCAAAGTTCCGAAGGGTCCGGCTGGCGAACCCGCCCAAGGTGTGGCACTGCCCAAGGCGATTTCTCCAGAGCAGATGGAATCGATGCGGAAGATGGCAGCGGCATCCGCCGCCGCGTCTGTTGCCGCAATGAAGAAACAGCGCCGACTTGAGGCCGCTGTACCGCTGCCCACCGTGAACGATGATAGCGGACCCATTCGGCTCTCCAAGCTATCACTGGACCAGCTAAAAGAACCTCTGTTCATCAAACGTTACAGAGAGTTCTACGTCGGCCTTTCTGAACCAGCCGCACAGAGGGAGATTTCGGTTCATGAAGCCGCCCATCATCTAGGATTCAAATTGACGGGCGCTAAGAATATCACCTACGAAAAAGCTGAACTGTTCTACGACGAAAAGCTGAAGGATTATGTTGGTCACGCTGGAAAAGTGAATGCTCCGATTTCGACGACGGATATCCCGGAAGGAATGCCGTTAGCCGAATGGATGATGCTCGTAACTATGGCGCTCGCAGCGGGCACGGTTGCGGCAGAGGCTATATGCGGTAGCGCGAAACTAGGGAGCGGCGACGGAGACTTGTTTGTATTCAACAATTTTTGCGACGCTTTGGGGTTCGAAAAATTATACCCAGGCGTCACACGTGCGAGCTATTGGGCAAACGCCCAGGAAAACATGCGAATAACATTGATGAACCCTGTGAATCAGGCCGCAACTTTACAGGTCGCCGATGAGATGCAGCCGGAAATGTTTGGTTTATTCAGTCTTCCGAAGGACAGCACCACACACTGCTGAGCTTCTGGCAAGGACTGGACGTATTCCCTGGCCGACGACTCCGGTGAAATGCATGTCGAAGGATATACGCAGGGTATATCAACGAATGTAATTTCGTCACGGCACGGCGTCCTGCTGTACAGAAAATCAGCCATCTCTTCCCGCTGCCCTTCTGGCAGTGATTCCAACAATTCTGCGATGGTCATCTCAAAATCTCCTGTGGTACCGTTAACTTTCCGCCTGTTGCCGTGTCTTTCCTGAAGACGATGTCACGAGAAATTCCCACCGCCATTTGAGGGGCTCCCCATTCTTCGGACCGAAATTTCGCCTTCTTAAGGTGGACCACCGCCTCAATAAATTTTAAATAGTAAAGACCCTTGTTGCTGTTGCTGGACCAGCGTCAGTTTCCACAGGTC
>Ga0182018_10000018_pt1 | contig 208499 bp, 162 predicted proteins | sample 812P2MmetaG_FD_120490 | JGI IMG/M metagenome (GOLD analysis project Ga0182018, IMG submission 120490) | Permafrost microbial communities from Stordalen Mire, Sweden - 812P2M metaG | ecosystem: Environmental > Terrestrial > Soil > Wetlands > Permafrost | place: Sweden: Stordalen | collected... | reverse complement strand
ATGGGAGCGCGCGATGAACGCGAGCGGTAGCCAGCGCGCGATGGGCGCGAGAGGCCACGGAGACGCGATGGGCGCGAGAGGCAGTGGTTTTTCGACCCTGTCCCCAGGTTTATTTATGCAGGCTTGGCGGGCGGAGTGAAATGCAGCGCGCCGCTTTCGGCCGCCATCAGGTTCGCCAGCATCCGGGCATGCGGACCTCCGGGCAACAGCGCGATCCGCGCGTTCGAGGCCAGCATCCTCTGCGTCTCCAGGACCTCGAATAGAGCTTCGGCAACCGCCGGTTCCCGCGCGATCTCCTGGAACGCCTGCCCCAGTGTCGCGGGACGGATGGCGGCCGCCTTGGCAAACTCGATGGCCGCTTCCCGCTCGGCGGAACTGGTGATCACGCTCACCTGGTTGGCGCCGGCCTGCTTGATGGCGGACGTCACCTGGCGCAGACGATTGACCACCTTTTCCTCGATCTGCTTGATCATCCCGGCATCGCGAAAGTGTACCTTGCGGATATAGACCGAGCCGAGTTGGTATCCCCACTCCGTGGACTTGCTGGTCACTTCCGTCCGCACCGTCTGGCTCATGTCATGGCGGGTCTGCAGCATATCCGCCAGCGGCATGTTGCTCAGGCAACGAACCGTGGCGTTGCTGACGTTGGCGCGCAGCGAGCCGCGCGGATCGGTGTTCTTGAACAGGAAGTTCAGCGGATCGCTGATCCACATCTCGTACCAGATGCCGATTCCCATGGGCGCGCCTTCCTCGGAGTTGACCGGCTGGCTGCGCAGGTATTCCTGGTCGATCCGCCGGTCCAGGATATAGCAGTTACCCACAATGTTGATGAAGAACGCCCGAAGGCCGAGCTTGGCGGGCAGAAAGTGCAGGCCCGGCTCGTCGATCACGCCGGCCACTTTCCCGAAGAGCATGTACACGCGGCAGCTCCGCTCCTTCACGATCGCATACAGGCCGAAAATCCGGCACACCGCCAGCAGAACGAACTCGCCGACGAAGAGGGCGATAAAGATAACCACCGCGGCCGTCACGAGGTCCAGAATCGTCGATTCCATTATTTTCCAGCCTCCATATAGATTTGCTGAGCCTTGTCGAAGAGCGCCAACCGGACATTTCGTAAGTAGGCGCCCAGGACGTTGGGACCGCCTTTCTGCAGCGTGGAAAGTTCCACCGCCAGCGCTTTGACCGGTTCCACCTCAGCCTGCGCGCGCAACGTTTCTATTTCCACCGCGCGCCTGGATTGCACCACACGCTGATCGGCGGAAGCCTGCGCCAGGCTGATGTCGCTCGATACCTGGTTGTGGGCCGTGTTGATGGCGGCCAATGCCGATTCCACGTCGGGCGGCGGATCGATGCCGGTAATCAAGGAAGCATCGAAGATCACGCCATAGCGGGCCGGGGTGGCGCGGCACTCGACGTCCATATACTCGTTCAAGTCGCGGAGATTCTTGCGCAGGTCGTTGATGGAGACGCCGGTCATTTCGCCGGTGGCCAGCGACGTGGCGGCATCCGCGGTGGCGGCCGGGACTACCTCGGCGGGCAGAGCGACCGGCTTCGCTTCGAAATTGGCGATGCGCTGCCGCAGCACGGAAACAAAATACCCGAGGACATGGACAAACGGCTTCTTGATGCCGAAGAGAAACGCGTACAGGTTGGCTTCGCTGACGCGGTAGCGGATCTGGCCGGTCAAGCCGGTGTTGAGCTGGTCCTTGGTGACGGCGCCCAGGCGGGAACCGTTGTCGTTCGCCGAGGGGTCTTCCAGGTCGATGGCCATGTTCATGGTCATGGTGGCGATGGAAACCTTGTGGATCTTCTCCCAGGGCATCTTGAAATACGGTCCGCCGGGCGGAATCACGCGGACCTGCGGGTACGAGTACCGCGCGCGTTCGTCGGGAAGGAGAAACTCCGCGATGGGATCCTCGAGTGTGCTTTTGTCGCCGGGAACCCGCACGGCCCGTCCAAAGCTGGTCTTGACCGCGCGCTCATTCTGATCCACGGTGTATACGCCCATCAGTAGAAATCGCAGCACGAACCATACGAGGAAACCGATGAAAATGCCAATCAGAGCTAACATGAACACCTCACGGGTAGTATAGCCGCAGGCAATCCATAGGGGGGCCAAAGCCGCCCAAACCCAAGCCGGTCGCGGGAGTCCTGGAGAACGCGGGCCTATCTCGCCGTCAGCCCATGTTCCGAACCGCAGACATTGACTTCGATGCCCATCGCCTGGAACATGGCGGCTTTGGCAGCCAGCGCGCGGTTCGCTCCCGCGCTATTGGGTCCGTAAGCCACCTGGATATGGTTGGCCTTGTGTTTGGCCATCAACTGATCGCGGGAAACCCCGTACATGACGGCATGCATCACGGGCCATTGCGGAGTGGTGATGCGCCACCGCCGCTCGGTCTCTTCGATCGGCAGTTCGATTACCTTGGCCCTGCCGATATCCGCGTGCAGGCTTCCGCCCTGCACATAGATGCGGCTCCAGACGATTTCGCCCGGTTTGCTGATGCCCTTGACCGTACCGCCGCCTAAACGGAAATACATGGGAGGCTGGCGTTCGCTCACCGTCCCGGCATAGCCGCCGATCAGATGGTTGGGCGGGACCGATCCCGAGATCTCGAAGACCCACACGAATTCGCCGCCGTACGCTTCGCCATAACGCACGTCGTGCAGGGTGGTTTCGGGTTCGAAGCCCAGGTGCGTCCACACCCGGTTCGTCGCCAATGCGTCCAGACCGGCGCACTCGTCGACCTCGTTGAAGTGCGGCAGCGCCTTGCCTTCATAGAGCACCCGTCCGTTTCCGGCTGCCGATACAGGCGGCCGATCGACGTTATTCAGCAAGCCCTCGGCCAGGTCGGAGGCCGGCGCCAGATCCTTCAGACCCTGTTGGTATTGGATACCTATCGTGTCGCAGCCGAAATCGTCGGCGATGCGCAGCGCGGCAATGTACATCTTGCACTGCTCCAGTATCTGCGCGTCGGTGAGGTCGATATCGGGATTCGAACCGGTGTGGAACTTCATGCCCTTGCCGTCCAGCCAGGTGCGAACCGCTTGCGCTTCACCATCCGGCACGGCGCACATGGCGGCGTACAGGCTGGACTGGCTCAGGCGTTCCTTGAAAACGCCAAGGGGCATCAAGTTCTCGTCGGGGATGATGGCGTTGTACATCCCCATGCAACCCTCATCGAAAATGCCCATGATGGCTTTGTCGCGCCGCAACCGGCCCGCTAATTCGGCTCCGATGGATTCGGCTTCGCCGGGCGCCAGGAAGCAGCCCAGCGGCCGCGCGTGAGACGTATCGTGATCGACCACCCCGTCCCGCAGCCATTTGCGGAGGCCGCGGAGGAAGAACTCATCGGTGAACTCCTCGCTCCACAGCGTGGAGTAGTGCACTCCGGCCTTGGTCAGGCAGCCGTTGAGATTGAGCATGCCGACCAGGCCCGGCCATTCACCGCTCCAGTTGGCCACGGTGAGAATCGGCCCCGTGTGTCCCACCAGGCCGGGCAGGACATGATGGCTGTACTGCCACATGGCTTCGCAGACCACCAGCGGCGCGGACTCGGGAATGTTCCGGAATACCTGGTTTCCATATTTTTGACTGTCGATCAGCCCGTGCTGGCGCTCCGGGTCGACGGGGTGCCCCCGTACGATGGTGTGGCCTTCCCGGCGGATGGTCTCCATGACCGTCTGTTCGGCCTTCTGCTGCGCCGCCCAACAACTGCGGTTGGCGGACAGCCTTAGGTCGCCACTGGCGATAAGATAGATCGGATCGGACATGATTTGTTCCCGTTTTGCATTACGATAACGTTAAATTCTAGCACTTGATATACTCCATCGAAATGTCTAACTATCTTGCCATCGATCTGGGCGCCGAAAGCGGGCGGGTGATGCTCGGCAGCCTGAATGGAGACCGTCTCTCCCTGGAGGAATTACATCGTTTCGCGAACCAGCCGGTTCACCTTCCGTCGGGCCGCTATTGGGACGCCTTCCGGCTGCACCATGAAATGGTGGAAGGGCTCGCCGCCGCGGGCCGCCGCAAGCTCGCCGTCGGCGGAATCGGGGTCGACACCTGGGGCGTGGATTACGGTTTGATCGGCGCCGACGGCGGCCTGGTGGATTGTCCGCGATGCTACCGCGACGAGCGGACCAATGGCGTGCCGGAGGTGCTGTTCGCCGCCGTGCCGCGATCCGATGTCTTCGCGCGGACCGGCATTCAGATCATGGCGATCAACACGCTCTATCAGCTTTATTCGATGCGCCTGGCCGGATCGCCGGCGCTTGCCTCCGCCGATAAGTTGCTGTTCATGCCGGATCTTTTCCTGTACTGGCTCACCGGAGAAGCGCGCAACGAGATCTCAATCGCCAGCACATCCCAGTTCTACGACCCAACCCTGCGCCGCTACGACACCGACATGCTGGAGCGGTTAGGCATTCCTTCGCGGATCCTGCCGGACCTGATCGAACCCGGACAACGGCTCGGGACCCTGTTGCCGCGGCTCGCCGAATCGACCGGCCTGGGCGCCGTTCCGGTTTACGCGACCACGTCCCACGACACCGCTTCGGCCGTGGCTGGCGTCCCCGCACAGGGAGACGACTGGTGCTATGTGAGTTCGGGCACCTGGTCGCTGATGGGCGTGGAACTGCCGCAACCGGTGATCAATGAGAAATCCGCCGCCCTGAATTACACCAACGAGGCGGGCTTCGGCGGGACCACGCGCTTGCTGAAGAACATCGCCGGCTTGTGGATCTTGCAGGAGTGCCGCCGCGACTGGGCGGCTAAAGGCGAGTCGCACAGCTATGCCGAACTGGTGCGGATGGCCGAAGAGGCCGGCCCCGCGCGAGCCATCGTGGATCCCGACGACTTCCTGCCGCCGGGCGACATGCCGCGGCGGATCGTGGAGTGGTGCCAGGCGCATTCGCTCGAAGCGCCGCGCGGCAAGGGCGAGATTTGCCGTGTGATCCTGGAGAGCCTGGCCGCGCGCTACCGCCAGGTTCTGGACGGCCTGGAAGAATTGATTGGGCGCAGGATTCGGACTATCCACATCGTGGGCGGCGGTTCGCGCAATGTGCTGTTGAACCGATTGGCCGCCGCGGCCACCGGCCGGACGGTGGTCGCCGGACCCGTCGAGGCCACGGCCGCGGGCAATATCCTGGTGCAGGCCATCGGCGCGGGCGAAGTGAAGGATCTGGCCGCGGCACGCGAGATTGTGAGGAAGTCTTTCGAGATTGAAACATTCGAGGGGTAGGTTTTTGCGGGGCAGGCAATCTGCCTCACACTACCCCTGCTTGGCCGCGTCGATGCGAGCCTGGGCCAGAGCCACAGCCTTCAGAGCCTTCTCGGGGTCGGCGCCGGTTTCTTCCGCTTCCGCGCGGCTGAGGTCGGATTGCGCGCGAGCCACGTCGATCTCTTCGGCGCGTTCGGCGATATCCGCCAGCACGCGCACCTGCTCCGGCAGCACTTCCAAAAACCCGCCCTGAATCGCCAGATACCGTTTGCGGCCGCCGGCGGAATAAGTCAACGAGCCGGTCCCGAGCAGGCCGAGCAAAGCGGCATGGCCCGGAAGAATTCCCAGGTACCCGTCCTTGCCGGGAATCTGGACCTCGGTGACAGTCTCGCGCACCAATTGGCGTGCGGGCGTGGCGATTTCGAGCTCAATGGTATCCGCCATGATTTACCTCGCCTCAGCCCTTGAGGGCTTTGGCTTTCTCCATCACTTCTTCGATGGTCCCCTGCATATAAAACGCCTGCTCGGGGATTTCGTCATGCTTACCCTCGGCGATTTCCCGGAAGCCGCGGATGGTGTCGGCCAGAGGCACGTACTTGCCGGCGAACCCGGTGAACTGTTCCGCCACGAAGAAGGGCTGCGACAGGAAGCGCTGGATCTTGCGCGCCCGCCCCACGGTAGTCTTGTCCTCGTCGGAAAGTTCGTCGATACCCAGGATCGCGATGATGTCCTGCAGATCCTTGTAGCGCTGCAGAATTCCCTTGACCGTCTGTGCCGTGTCGTAATGTTCGTTGCCCAGGATGATGGGGTCGAGAATGCGCGACGTGGAAGCCAACGGGTCCACGGCGGGGTAAATGCCCAGCGACGCGATATCGCGCGAAAGATTGGTGGTGGCGTCCAGGTGCGCGAACGCGGTGGCCGGCGCCGGATCGGTATAGTCGTCGGCCGGCACGTAGATAGCCTGCACGGAGGTGATGGATCCGTTCTTGGTGGAGGTGATGCGCTCCTGCAACTCGCCCATTTCGGTCGCCAGATTAGGCTGGTATCCCACCGCGGAGGGCATGCGCCCCAACAGAGCGGACACTTCCGACCCGGCCTGCGTGAAACGGAAAATGTTGTCGATGAACAGCAGCACGTCCTGGTGTTCTTCATCGCGGAAGTACTCGGCGACGGTCAAGCCAGTCAGGCCCACGCGCAGGCGCGCTCCGGGCGGCTCGGTCATCTGGCCGTAGATCAGGGCGCACTTGGACTTGGTGTAGTCGTGCGGGTCGATAACCCCGGATTCCTGCATTTCGAGCCACAGATCGTTGCCTTCGCGGGTCCGTTCACCCACGCCGGAGAAGACCGAGACACCGCCGTGCTTCATGGCAATGTTGTTGATCAGTTCCATGATGATGACGGTCTTGCCGACGCCCGCGCCCCCGAACAGGCCGATCTTCCCGCCGCGCAAGTAGGGCTCCAGCAGATCGATGACCTTGATGCCGGTTTCGAACATTTCGAGGCGCGTGGACTGGTCTTCAAAAGACGGCGACGGACGGTGGATGGGATAGTGCTTCTTGGCGTTCACCGGACCCATCTGGTCCACCGGCTCGCCGATGACGTTCAGCACCCGGCCCAGGGTTTCAGGACCCACTGGCACTTCCACGGGATGGCCCAGGCTGATGGCCAGCATGCCGCGCACCAGGCCATCGGTGGGCTGCAGGGCGATGGTGCGCACGCGGCCTTCGCCGATATGCTGCTCCACTTCGCAGATAATGTCGATCGGCCCTGGGACGTCGAATCCCTCGCTGGTCACGCGGATGGCGGTGTATATCAGGGGAATCTGCCCTTCGGGAAATTCGCAGTCCACGGCGGGTCCGGAGACCTGGACCACTTTGCCGGTAACCAATGCGTTGGTAGTTGCCATATCAATCCTCAATTTACTCCGCGGCGGCCGCGCCGCTCACCACTTCGATGATTTCCTTGGTAATGCTGGCCTGCCGAACGCGATTCATGAACAGCGTCAGCTTTTCGATCATGTCGCCGGCGTTGGAAGTAGCGGCTTCCATCGCCGTCATGCGCGCGGCGTGCTCGGAGGCGGCCGATTCCAGCAGCGCCCGGTAGAATTCGCTTTCCACGTAGCGCGGCAGCAGGTCCGCCAGCATTTCGGCCGGCGGCTGCTCAAAAATGTAGTTCACGGGTTCCGTTTGCTCCGGCATCTCGACCGGCAGCACGCGCGATACCGTGAGCTTCTGCGAAGCCACGCTCTTGAATTCGTTGTACACCAGGTAGACCGCGTCGATCTCTTCCTTGCAATACAGCTCGATGGCCTTGCGCGCAATGGCGGCGGTATCCTCATATGCCGCCTTGGCCGCCAGGTTCACGTGCTCGCCCGCGATGGTGGCATTCCGTTTCCGGAAAAAGTCGCGGCCTTTGCGGCCGATCAATTCGAGCCGGATGGCAGCGTCGGCGTGCTCCGCCGCAAAACGCTGCGCCCCTTTAATGATGTTGGCATTGAAAGCCCCAGCCAGCCCCTTGTCCCCGGTGATCACTACCAGGAGGATGTTCTTTTCCGGCCTTCTCGCCAGCAACTGATTTTGCCGGTCGCGGTCGTCGTCCCCGAGTGCCGCCGCCGCCACGTTGGCCAGCACTTTGCGCAGCAGCGCGCCGTAGGGCCGCGAGGCGATGACGCGATCCTGCGCGCGCCGCAGTTTCGCCGCCGAGACCATCTTCATGGCCTTGGTGATCTGCTGGGTGTTCTTGACCGAGCGGATCCGCCGCCGCATGTCGATCAGGCTGGGCATACGCGGTTACCGCTTCTCCGCCAGGAAACGCTCTTTGAATTCCTTGATGACGCCTTGTATCTTGGGCTCCAGTTCCTTGTCCAGAGCCTTCTTGGTCCGGATCTCCTCCCAGAGGGCGCGGTGCGCATTGTCGACGAACCGGTAGAGCTCCTCTTCGAACTTGCGGCACTGCTCCACCGGAATGTCGTCCAGGTACCCTTTGGTCCCGGCGTAAATGATCATGATCTGCTTTTCGACCGGCAGCGGTTGATATTGCCCCTGCTTCAGGATCTCCACCAGGTGCTTGCCTCGATTGAGCCGATCCATCGACGCTTTGTCGAGATCGCTGCCGAACTGGGCGAAGGCTGCCAGCGCGCGGTACTGCGCCAGGTCGAGACGCAAACTGCCGGCAATCGATTTCATGGCCTTGGTCTGCGCGTTTCCGCCCACACGGCTGACCGAGATGCCCACATTGATGGCCGGCCGCACGTTCGAATTGAACAGGTCCGATTCCAGAAAAATCTGGCCATCGGTAATGGAAATCACGTTGGTGGGAATGTATGCCGAAACGTCGCCCGCCTGGGTTTCGATGAATGGCAGCGCGGTGAGCGAACCTCCGCCCAGTGCGTCGCTGAGTTTGGCGGCGCGCTCCAGCAGGCGGCTATGAAGATAGAACACGTCGCCGGGGTACGCCTCGCGTCCCGGGGGACGGCGCAGCAGAAGCGAAATCTCGCGATACGCGGCGGCGTGCTTGGAAAGATCGTCGTAAACGCACAGTGCGTGGCGCTTGGTGTCGCGGAAGTACTCGCCCATGGCGCACCCGGTAAAAGGCGCCAGGTACTGCATCGGGGCGGGATCGGAAGCCGACGCCAGCACCACGATGGTGTATTCCATGGCGCCGTGCTCTTCCAGGGTCTTCACCACCTGGGCCACCGTGGAGCGCTTCTGTCCGATGCCGACGTAGATACAGATCACGTCGCCGCCCTTCTGGTTGATGATGGTATCGATGGCGATGGCGGTCTTGCCGGTCTGCCGGTCTCCGATGATAAGCTCGCGCTGTCCGCGGCCCACGGGAACCATGCCGTCAATGGCTTTGATGCCGGTCTGCAACGGCTGCTTCACCGGCTGGCGGGCCACCACGCCGGGCGCGAGCCGCTCCACGGCGAAGAACTCCGTGGTCGCGATGGGCCCCTTGTTATCGATGGGCTGGCCGAGCGCGTCCACCACGCGGCCGATGAGCGCCTCGCCCACCGGAACGGACATGATGCGGCGGGTGCGGCGCACTTCGTCGCCTTCCTTGATCTCCGCAAAATCCCCCAGCAGCACCGAGCCCACCTGGTCTTCTTCCAGGTTCATGGCGATGCCCGCCACGCCGTGCGGAAACTCGATCAGTTCGCCCGCCATCACCTTTTCCAGGCCATGGATTCTGGCGATGCCGTCGCCGACCGAAATCACCGAGCCGACCTCGGATACGTCGATCGCCCCTTCGTAATTCTCGATCTCCTGGCGGAGGATCTTGGTTATTTCATCCGCTCGAATTTGAGCCATAGATTTTTCCGTTACTCACCCAACCGATGCCGCAGCGAATGCAACTGGCCGCGCACCGACCCGTCATAAACCGTGGAACCGATGCGCGCCACCACCCCGCCGATCAGCGAATCATCCACGGCGAATCGCGCGCGGAGGCGTTTTCCGCTCAGCCGTTCCAATTCCGCGCTGACGGCGCCGCGCTGCGCTTCCGTCAATTCCCGCGCGGAGGAAACTTCGGCGCGAGCGAACCCCAATCGCTCGTCGACGATCAACTCGAAACTGTGGACGATCTCCGCCATGGCGGCAATTCGCCGGTGGTCCACCAGAACAAATAGAAAATTGCGTGCGATCCTGGATAGCTTCAGGATTTCCGCGATATCCCCCACCACGGCGCGCTTGCGGCTGGCCGGCACAGCGGGCGTAGTCAGGGCGTTCTGCAACTCCACCGAGGACTTCAGCACCTCGGCAAAGGACTGCAATTCGGCGACAGCGTCGGCGGGCTTGACGGTTGATGTGCCGGCGGTGACGACGTCCGCCAGGGCATTCGCGTATCGGGTGGCTACAGCGGAAAGTGTCATGGGTCTAGTTCGTCTGCGCGTCCGATCGTGGGCTCTCGAGATCGCGCACAAATCCACTCACCAGGCCATCCTCGATCTCCGGCGTCATGCGGGCGCGAATCTTGCGCTCCGCGAGGTCGATCGCCAACTGCGCGGAAAAGCGTCTCAATTCCATGCGAGCGGCTTTGCCGGCGATGTCGATTTCCTGTTTGGCGTGCGCCTCCACCTTGGCGATTTCGTCCACCGTGTGCTTCCCCAGGCGAACGGTTTCCGCGGCGATTTCCGCCTGAGACTCGCTGCGCAAGGCCGCGATGTCCGCTTCCAGATTGGCCAGGCGCCGGTCCACGTCCGCAGCGCGCGCTTCGGCCTCTAATTGCAGTCTCCGCGCGTCGGCAATGTCGTCCAAGATCTTCTTCGAACGGGCCGCGAAGAAGGCCGGAGCATGTTTATTGGCCAGGTAGCCCAGACCGCCGGCGAGCAGCAGGAAGTTGGCCCACTGCCAGATTAGGGCAGGCTCCTTTTCCTCGCGCACGCCGGTCTTCGCTTCGGATTCCTGAGCGCCGGCCCAGCGGACGGGAGCCAGCACGGCCAGCGCCAGCATCGCCGCAGCCCATGCCAGCCGCTTCATGCCGCACTCCGGAGAAGGGAATCGGCAATCTGGGTGGCCAGCGAATCGCTCTGCTGAGCCAGGCTTGCTTGCGCGGCGGTCACGTCTTTGGCCAGCAGTTCCCTGGCTTCGCGGATGGAGGCTTCGGCCTGTTGGCGCGCTGCAGCCAGCGATGCGGCCTCGCTTTCATGCAATTGCTTATACATCTTTTCTTGCGCCTGATACGCTTCGGCGCGCGCGGCGCGGATGGCCGCTTCGTACCCCGCGGTCTTCGCCGATGCCCGCTCCATGCTTTCCGCGGCGAGTTTCCGCGCCCCCTCGGTAGCTTCGTACCGCTGGTGCTTCATCTTCTCCATCGGTTTGAAGAACATCATCTTCAAATACAAGTGAAGAGCGATGACGAAGATGAAGGTGGGAATTGCTCTCAGCAGTATCCCAGCTAGGGCATGAAGCGTGGCATCCATGTGATTTCTAAGGAGAAAACTGGAAGTCTTAAGGACAAAGCGTAACATCCGGCGCGAGGGGCCGTCAACAGGGGAAGGCCGGGGTGTCAAGGCCGGGGCAGGCTACTTGCGGCGGAAGCGGATCATGGAGATGCCCACGCCGATTCCCATGGCGAGGTAGATCGCAAAACGGATCAGGGAGGTGGAGGAATCGCCGTTCAGGCCGGCGATACCGACTATCGCCAGCATGGCTGTGCAAGCGATCGCCAGAATCCAGCCGAAGATGCGAGTCCGGGAAGCGGAGCGGCGTTCGCCGGTCCGCAAACCGGCCAGCGCCGCGGATCGTTCCGGCGCGATCTCACCGGGCTTGCGGCCGCTGCGCGCGCACACCTCGCGGATCAGGCCCGCGACATTGGCCCATAAGCGGACGTCCAGCGTGAAGTCGCCACGGTTGGTGTAGAGAATATAGTTGGTCTGGACGCCACCGGAGCGGGTCTGGTTGAAAGTACTGCTTCCGGCGACGCCTTGCACCTCGGCCCACGGGATGACCGCCTCGGCGAGTTTGCGGGTCAGCCCCATCGCACGGCCGGCGTGCGCCACGATGCGCAGTTCATCGGGCGTGGCGATGGCGCGGAGTCTGGCGATCTGCGAGGCGTTCACCAGCATCCATCCGCCGGTGGCAACGGCGCACAGGCCGAAGATCCCGCCAAACACGTATAGCCAGACAACCGGCTCGGGAACCTGGAAAAGCACCACCACAACGAATACCCCGAAGAGACACGCAAGGATGCCGAAGATTCGCGCAACCCAGACCTGGGATCGCATAGGACCAAATTCCAGCGGGGCTTCGTCCACTCAGACAGCTTAGCGGAAATCGCGGGCGAGTATGCGCCACGATAGAATAACCCGTGATGCAGATTTATCTCCTGCGGCACGGGACAGCCGAAGACTGCCGCTTGGGACTCCGCGACGCCGACCGGGCGCTTATCCCCGAAGGCAACGAGAAACTTCTCCGCGTGCTGCGGCGCGCGCGAGCCGCCGGCGTGCACCCCGGAGTGATTCTCTCCAGCCCATACCGCCGCGCTGTCGAGACCGCGCAAGCGGCAGCCGAGGCGCTCCGCTATTCCGGGAAGATCGTCGAGACCGCCGCCCTCACGCCCGATGCCTCTCCCGCCGAGGCATGGGAAGAGGTCCGTACCCGCCGCGACGAATCCGCCGTGCTTCTGGCCAGCCATGAACCGCTCATGAGTTCCATGGCCGCGTTCCTGCTGGACACCCCCACCCTGGTAGTCGACATGAAGAAAGCCGCGCTGGTGCGCATCGATTGCGAACGGATGGATCGCTCGCCCTCCGGCGTATTGAAATGGATGCTCACACCGTCCGTGGCGGGAGACTGAACCCATGACGATCCAAAAAGCCACCAGCCGTTATGAAGCCTGGTTGTCCACGCATCTTCGCATCGTGAAAGAGGACCTGGAGTTCAAGCACCAGCAGATGCGCACCGAGCCATTTCCCTTTCTGCGCGCTACGTATTACCGCTGGGCCCAGGTCTGGCCGTCGGTTTGCGAAGCTGAGGCGCACGCCCCCGAGGCTCTCGCCGTGGGCGATCTCCACGTGGAGAATTTCGGGACATGGCGCGACAAAGACGGCCGGCTCATCTGGGGAATTAACGATTTCGACGAAGCCTGGCGTCTTCCCTACACCAATGACCTCGTCCGCCTGGCGGCCAGCGCGCTGATGGCCGATATGGGTTGCGATCTCAAGGGCGGCGTGAATGCGATCCTCAAAGGATATCGCGGAGCTTTGGAAGCCGGCGGGCGGCCTTATGTTCTCGCCGAGCATCACCCCATCCTGCGCGTCATGGCCACCGCGCGTCTGCACCAGCCCGAACCGTATTGGGACAAACTGCACGCCTTGCCGGAACTCAAGGAGACTCCTCCGGCGGGCGCCCTGAAGGCCCTCGCGGAGCTGATGCCGGAGCGCGGGCTCACGTGGCGCCTGTCGCATCGCGTGGCTGGACTCGGGAGCCTGGGCCGCGAACGGTATGTAGCCGTCGCGGAGTGGTGTGGCGGATCGGTGGCGCGCGAGGCCAAAGCCCTGGCGCCTTCGGCGTGCCTCTGGGCGAAGACCGGCAAGGGCACCGCACCCATCCGGTATCAGGAGATCGTCGACGAGTCCGTGCGCTGCCCCGATCCCTTCGTGCGTCTGAAGAAACGCTGGATCGTCCGGCGGCTGGCGCCCGATTGTTCCCGCATCGAACTCTCCGCGCTCCCCAAGGAGCGCGACGAATTCCATCTGCTGCACGCCATGGGATGGGAGACCGCCAACATCCACCTGGGCGCCGCCAAGCCGCGCATTCTGCTGCGCGACCTGGGAAAGCGCCCCGCCGGTTGGCTCTTCAAAGCCGCCCGGAACATGCAGAAGGCCGTCCTCGCCGATTTTGAAGAGTTCAAGACAAAGTAAACAGTGGACCGGAAATCGATGGGTTCGTCCCCCACGAAGCGGTTCTCCCATAAAAGGGCCGGTCCAGGGTGTGGGCACAATTGGGGCACACGGATTTTCTGGCTGCGACTCTTGTGCATTTCGATTTACCAGGCAACATGGCTGCGATCAGGCTCATAGCTCAGCGCCCCCATGCCGTTCTGGCCGACATAAGCCAGGCGGTCGAGCTTGTTCAACTGGCCGCGGCGGAGACCATGTTTCTCGACGGTACGGTCGAGCAGCAAACGCCCCCAACCATCCGGCAAGCTGTCGTTGAAGACGCCGTGAAGCCCATCGAAAACCATGTCAGGGGATGTGAAAACCCCAGGTCTTAAAGGCAGCTTGATCGGTGAAATCTCGATGCCGGAGGCGGTGAACGCTGCGTCATACTCGCACAGAATCTGACGCTCAAGCAACGCGAGACGCCCGATCTTGCGCCGCACTCCTGCGTCCAGATAAACGGTCAGCAATTCGGTGGGGCTGTAGGTCACTTGATCCGGCCTTTCCTGCGGGCTTTCGGTCGGGACAGAATCTCATCGAGCGACTTCGCCGCCAGGCCGCGGCCGTCATCGACACACATCTTGTCAAAATCCGGCAGACAATCAAGAACCAGCCCGATCTTGAGCAGCGATTCCAGCGCGATCAATCCCGTGCTTTCGAAGCGCTTGAGGGAGACTCCAGCTCACGCCGGACCGTCTTGCCAGACCTTCTTGAGTGAGGTTCATGCTCAGCCGCCGGGCCTTGAATCGGCCCGCCAGCTCATGCTGTGGACCGAAATGGTAACTCGCGGGCCTGCGGGGGAACGCTCGGGTCGCTTTCAGCGGTACCGATATAGAGTAACGCGGAGGATTCCGGGGTCACGGCCAGCGTCCAGTGAAATGCTATTTCCCTGGCCGGTGTCATCTCCCGCCAGCGTCCGTCCGCGAACCCATCCTCCATCGACAAACCGGCCTTCCTCCACAGTTGCCAGTCCGGCAATGGGCGGTCCAGGAGTATGCGGCGAGAATGTGACGGTCAAACCGCTGCCAGCCATGTAAATTTCGTCCGGTCCGGTCGCAATGAAGATCCCGTGCGGCGGCGGAGCCGGAAACGCTTCAGACGAAACCGCCCTGGGCTCACGCCGGCTGCCGTTTCCCGACACGTTCAGCGTATAGTCTCCAACCCGCAGTTTCTGCGCCGGGGTGAGTTCCTCAAGGAGGACGCCGGCGACGCGGCCTTTTGGCTGGTTTTCCAGGATCAGCGGCGCTAACTGTGACAGGATGTCATAGCTTCGGGCAAGCGCATCGGCTCCGCCACTGGCGCCGTCCATGCCGTCGATCCCAAACGGCGAAAACCCGAAAGACCTGTGTTGTCCGACGGCGTAAAAAACGTTGGCAGCGCTCACAGGGCCGCTGGCCGCCTCGGGTATGAATAAGGGGTTCTCTGGGCGGTCATATTCGGTACACCAGTTCTTGAATTCGAAATAGATGTCTGGCGCAAGGAAGTCCAGTTGAGGGCCGCCAGCCCTCCAAATATCCATGGAGTGAGCTAACGGCCCGCCACTGTTATATTGCCCCGGAGTGTAACTCGGACGAATGAGGGCGGCGTTAACATACATGGGCAGGGGGTATTCTGCCTTGCCTGCCTCCGCAACTTTGCCGATGTAGCGCGCATACTGCCATGCCATGAATAGGTCGTCCGTTTCAAGGCCCGGTCCGAACACCGCCTCCCAGTTCCCGAGGGCTTTGAATCCCGAAGCCTGCCACTTCGCCCGGAGTTCCGGATTGAGCGTCTCCTTGTGTTTTTGGAGATAGTCGATCAATTCGCCGGGCACGGGTTTACCGTAAGCGGCATTCGCCGCCGCGGAGTAGTCGCGCGCGTCCGGAATTACACCCACTTCATTTTCGACCTGTATCATGATGACCGTGCGCGCCTCGCCGTCAACTACCCGGATCCGCCGCATGAACGTGGCAAACGCACGTGCATCGGCATCGCAATTCGCCTGGCTGAACGGTGTCAGCCTCTCCGTTCCTGAACCGTTCCTAAGTTGCACGCGGGGAAATCGCTCGAAACCCCGCTTCACCCAGTCGGGCGCATAGCCGGACCAGGTATTTTTCCAGCTTCCGAACCAGAGCAGGACCAGGCGCAGGTTGTGGACGCGGGCTTCTCGAATCAGGCCGTCCACCAGAGTGTAGTCGAATTTGCCCTCCGAGGGCTCAAGCATGGCCCAGGAAACGGCCGCAAGGACGGTATTCAGATGCATCGACGTCAATCGCGGCCAGACTGCGTTCATGTATCCCAAACTTGTGGCCGAGTTGTTGTACAACTCGCCAGCCAAGGCTAGAAATGGCTTGCCGTCCACGATCAACTGTGTGAGGTCCCCACGTTTCTCCAGGTGGGGGATCGGCGAGACGGCTTTCGATTGAGGGGCCCCAGGGAGGCCTGCAACAACAAAGAGTAGAGCCGAGCAAGTCAAAGTTCGGAACCGCATGTCTATTCGTCTCCCGGAAAACTGAGGGTATCATGTGGGCAGTCTGCCAGGAATTCTCTACCGATTACCCACGGCATTACCCGGATAGAACGTTGAGTATCCGCGCTCATCGACTTAGGCGGAGAGTTCCCATCGCGGGGAACGAGTCCGGCGCTCCGACCAGTAAGGACAACGAGCTTGGCCGGTCAAATCGCCGGCTCGCGGAAGCGCCTGCGACCTGGCTCCAGAACCGGCGCGGCCCCCTTGCCGACGCCGGTAGGATCGCCTCCGCGATAGCTACCCGTCCCAGCGCCTGCTTAACGAATTCCGCTTTGGTATGCCTTCTGAAAACAATTAACGGCATCCACTCTCCGGAGGAGGCCATCTGCTCCCTGCACCCCTCCGGCTCCCCATCAGCCGATAAGGACCATGGTTTACTCGTACCGCAGCGCGACCACCGGATCCACCCGCATAGCGCGGCGCGCCGGGAGATAACAGGCCAGCAGGGCGACCAGCGTCAATAGAATCGCGACCATGGCATACGTCAATGGGTCTTGCGCGGTCACGCCGAAAAGTTCCTCGGCCATCAGGCGCGTCAATCCCAGGGCAGCGGCGATGCCGGCAGCCACCCCAATCAGCGCCATTCTTACTCCCTCTCCGAGCACCAGGCGCATCACATCCCCACGCTGCGCGCCCAGTGCCATCCGGATCCCGATTTCATGCGTGCGCTGGCCAACCACGTAGGAAATCACTCCGTAAATTCCCACGCACGAGAGCACCAGGGCCAGAGTCGCGAATACAGCCAGCAGGATCATCGATACCCTGCGCGCGGCGAACGATCCGGCCACCACTTCGTCCATGGTCTGCACCCCGTAGATCACGTCGCGACGGTCCAGTTGCGCCACCGTGCGCCGAACCGGTCCCATCACGGACGCCGGATCGCCCTCCGTGCGCAGCACAACCGCGACGGCGCCAGCCGCCAGTCGCATCAGCTTCTCGGGAAGCTGCATGAAAGGGAAGTAGAACTGCGCTTCCACAGCCGACCTTTGATCCGCACCCAGCCCCCACTGCTTCATATGGCCGACCACCCCGACAATTTCCGCCTCCACATTGAATTGCTCCAGATGGACGTGCTTCCCAATGGGGTTTTCATGCGGAAACCAAGTGCGCGCAAAAACGTCATCAATGTCGATTACCAGGGGCGCGTACTCGTTGTCTTGCGCCGTTACGAAGCGGCCGCGCTCGAGAGTCATTCCCATGGCCTGCTGGAACCCCGCCTCCACCAGATAGAACATCGCCTGAGGCATTTCGTTGTCATTGGCGGGCTTCGGTTGGCCAACGATCCAGAACGGCAAGGACGAGTCGTGGATCATGGGGCGTGAGCCGAGCGTCACCGAAACGGCCTTCACCCCCGGTAAGGAGGCCATCGCATTGTCGAACTGCCTCAGCCGCGCGCGAGTCTCCGCGGAAGTGGTCGCCGGGGACGACGGCATCGACAAACTGAAGGTGATCGCGTGATTCGGATTGAATCCGGGGTTCACTCGCCACAGCGCCGAGAGGCTGCGCAGCATCAGGCCCGCGCCGATCAGCAGAACCAGGGCCATGCCGACCTCCACGGCTACGAAAATTCCCTGTAGGCGGTGGCGTCCGCCGGTTGATCCGCGACCGCTTTCCTTCAGGATCTCCATCACATTCACACGCGACCCTCCGACCGCGGGAGCCAGGCCGAAAACCATTGCCACCAGCAGCGAAAGGGCCAGCGTGAAAAGCAACACGCGTCCGTCCAGGGAGATTTCTTCCGCGCGCGGCAATGTGCCGGGCAGAGTGTGCAACACGGCTCTGGCGCCGCTAAAGGCCAACAGCAGCCCGGCCGTCCCGCTGAGGCCCGCCAGCAAAAAGCTTTCGGTGAGAAGCTGGCGCATGACCCGCGCGTGGCCGGCGCCCAGGGCCGCGCGAACGGCAAACTCCCGCGAGCGGCCCATGGAGCGCGCCAGAAGAAGATTGGCGACGTTGGCGCACGCAATCAGCAGCAGGAGTCCGACCGCCGCCAGCAGCACCAGGAGGAACGGCTGGACGTTCCCCACAATATCGTCCTTCATGGAAACCAGAGTGATCCCGGCATCCTTATCGGCCACGGGGAACGCGGCGGCCAGATGGCGCGCCACCACGTCCATGTCAGCTTTGGCCTGCGGCAGCGTAACTCCCGTTTTCAGGCGCCCGACCACGTGCGCGCTCACCGAAATACGGCGATCGCGAAACGAGGGGTCGTTCCACTGGCCAATCGAAGTGTAGATGTCGCGGTCATTGCCGTAGAAAGTGAAGCCCGGAGGAATCACGCCGACGATGGTATAGGAAGCGCCATTCAGGATCAGTGACTTCCCGAGGACATCCGGCGAAGAGCCGAATTTGCGGCTCCAGAGACCTCCACCCAGAATTGCCACCGGCGCTGCGCCCACCACATCGTCGTCTGTGCGGAAGGTGCGCCCCAGAACAGGCCACACCCCAAGTGTGGAAAAGAAGCCGGCCGAAATCATGTAGCCGCTCAGGCGCTCTGCTTCGTCGGCGCCGGTGACGTTGTAATTCTGGTTGCGGTAGATGGCCATCGAGGAAAACGTCTGCGTGACTTGCCGCCAGTCGAGAAAATTCAGATAGACCACCGGACCCTGGTCGAATCCCGGCGTTTTTCCGTAAACCGCCACGAGCTGCCCGGAGTGCGGATAGGGCAGAGGATTCAGCAACACGCCGTTGACCACGGAAAACATCGCCGTATTCGCGCCGATGCCCAGCGCCAGAGTCAGGACCGCCGTGGCCACGAAACCGGGTGATTTGCGCAGCAGGCGGACGGCATACTGAAGGTCCTGTGGAAAGTCACGGAGCCAGTTGGGCATGTGGGATAGACGAGTCCGCGGGCAGGAGGTTTCGCGTCGTCCTATGCGCAATTTCACCGGTGGCAGAGCCGGCGTCCAAGGCGCGCATGGAGGCGATCTTCAGATCGCGACTGTAAACCGTTCGGGCCAAATCCATTTCCTCACTCCAGTTCACTCCACTCCGGTGCGAGGCCCCCTCCCCCAACCTTTGAGGCGGAACGGATCACCAAACCGGCAGCGACCGGGGGCCTGCTGGTGTGATCCCGTGTGCAACGCCCTCTGGCTGCCGATAGTGCCGCACATCGGGCCACTCTCGCAACCCAATTGGGGGGGATGCGTGGACCGGGATCATCGGCAATAAGCGCTCTTGTCAAAAGCTTCTCAGTGGTGTTGCTGCCGGCCCGTTACGATATGCTGTAATCTTAGGCAGCCGACGGACTATGCGGTCCGCCAGTTGTGTTGAATCTCTTGACGTATGTTCCTGCGCTCGCGAAGCGATGAAGTTCGAGGCAGACGAACTGGAGGACACAGAATGAAGCGCAAGTTCCCGATCATCCCCGGTATGCTGTTGGTTTCGGCATGTGTGTTTGCCCAGACGACGGCGGAAATCACCGAGCGGGCCTTGGCCGCGGCGCCCCGCCAGATGCGTGATGGGGCTACGGTAATCAAGTGGAACGCCGACTACACGTACGAAACGCTGAAGAAGGGCACGAACCGGCTGCTCTGCTTCGATCGGTCCGGGGAGCCCGGGCGGCAGCCATTCGCAGTGCAGTGTACCAGCATCGCCAATCTGGATCGGGTCATTCAGAACCGGAAGTTTGAGGCGATGAGCGACATGGCGGCGAGACAGGCCGCGCTCGATGCAGCCGAGGCGAACGGAACCCGAGTGAAGCCCGAGTACGGATCGGTGTGGTACGACATGAACGGCCCCGACCAGGCGCATGCCCGAATACACACGACGATTGCCGTGCCCGGCGCCACAACGAAGTCAACCGGACTACCCGACAATCCCAAGCAGGGTGGCGTTTGGATTATGAATCCGGGCACAACGACCGCGCACATCATGACACCCGGCAGCTAGAGAAGAATTCATCGTGGATGCACGACTTTCCCACTTAAGTCAGCGACACAAGTCGTATGACGCCCATACCGTGGATCTGCTCGCTCCGCTCGAATGTACAGCTTCCGATATCACCAGTTAAGACTACTCTTTCTGAGTCACGCGATGATCCGACAGTAATTGCCAGGCGAACCCCTGCGCGGGGATTCGCCTTGCCAAGGCGCCTACGACCGCCAAGCCGAAAGCACTCCCTGTTGTCCACTGCCCGGGGGACCGAGACCGCCGCGATTCGGGACGGTGGCGTACATGTCGACGGAGCATGCGGAGGCCAAGCCGCTCGATCCGCGTCGAGACCGGTTTTCTCTCAGCGCGGTGCTCTATGAGATGCTGACCGGCAAACGCGCGTGTGCTGGACTCGACGTGCGGCCCTCGATCACTTCTTGTCGTTGTTGTTGGTCGAGCCTCCCCGCAGATTCGGCGGCGGGGGATCCTTCACCCACTTATCAAACCAACCTAACTTCTCCCAATTGACATGCTCGATGGTTTCCTTCGCCCGATAGCCGTGTGCTTCGGACGGCAGGAAGACCAGGCGCACCGTTCCGCCATTTCCGCGAACCGCTTCATACATCCGCTCCGATTGAATCGGGAAGGTGCCGGTGTTGTCGTCCGCTTCGCCGTGGATCAAAAGCAGCGGACTCTTGATCTTGTTGGCGTACATGAACGGCGACATCTTAATGTAGAGATCCGGGTCGTCCCATAGTGTACGTCGCTCGCTCTGGAAGCCGAACGGCGTCAGAGTGCGATTCGGGGCCCCGCTCTCGGCGATTCCCGCTTGGAACAGATCTGAATGCGCCAGCAGGTTATCGGTCATATACGCGCCGTAGCTGTGGCCGCCCACCCCGACGCGGTTGCGGTCGGTGACGCCCATCTCGACGGCCTTGTCGATGGCAGCTTTTGCATCCATCAACAACTGCTCCAGGAAATGATCGTTGACCGTGGCGCGCGCGCCGACGATAGGCATCGACGCATTGTCGAGCACGGCGTAGCCATCCAGCGCGAAAAAAATCTCCGAGTATCCGCCGATCTCGGTGAACCGCATCCGGGAGCCGTTGGTGGCCGTCTCACTGGCGGCGTCGGCGGTCTCATATTCGTACGGATAGGCCCACAGCACGGTAGGCAAGGGCTTCCCGGGTGTGTAGTCGGGCGGCAGATAGAGCGTGAACGACATGTCCACGCCATCCGGACGTTTATACGTCACGAGCTCCTTGTGTACCTTGCGCATGATGGGCTGTGGATCGGGATAATGAGTCATCGCTGTCAATTGTCCCGAGGAGGTGTGCACATAATAATTGGCCGGCTCGGTGGGACTTTCGCGGCGCGTGAGGAATCGATCCCCATGCGGTTCGAGCAAGCCTTCGACTACTTCGTAGTGATCGTCGTCGCACTTGAAGATCGGCTTGGTCTCCTTTGTGGCAAGGTTGTAACGGTTCATGAACGGGTGGTCTCCCGTGGTGGAAGGACCGGACCCCTGCAGGAAAACGTTATCCCCGTCGAGGATGACGACGCGGGCGCCGCTGGGAAGGGTCTTTTCCATGGGGCGGCCGGGATCGTTATATCGCGCTCCGCCACGAGTCCAGAGCGGCTTAGGCGCTTCCTTCGGATTGGCGAAATCGATGAGGTACGCATTGGTGGCGGGTCCAGCGCCACCGCGACCGCCCCCACCCCCGCCGCCACGCCCCCCTCTGCCGCCGCCATCCACGATCGCCGTGTGGAGGTTCTCGGTAAACGTGAAGCCCTCGAGGCCCGTGTCGGCTTCATAGATCACCTGTGTCGTTCCGTTGAACGGGGCCTTCAGCACCATGATCTTGTCGTGAACGGGCTCGGGTGGCGTGTTCGCCGTTGCGCCGCTGGGCGCGGCGCCGCCACGCCCACGTCCGCCCCGACCCCCACGTCCAGCGCCGCCCGTGCCTTCGAACCAGATCAGGGTGGCCGGCTCGGTAGCGAGCCAGTTTAGTCCGCGCGGACCGGCGGCGATGGGATTCTCCTCATCTGCAGCCGCGGCCGCGGCGCCGGCGCCACGTCCCGTACCGCCCAGCGGAATGCTGGCCTCTTTCTTGAGCATTTTGCCGGTCCGGTCCCAAATCTCGATTTCGGTGGGGAACTGCCGGGCCGGATACGAGTAAGAGAAGGGCTTGTGAATATAGTGCACGATGAAGTTCTTGCCATCGGGTGACGGTTGCGCGGACTCAATCATCGCCGGACTGCCAACGGGAGACGTTGCGCCCGTGACGCTATCGACGACCGCCAACTGCGACGTTGCATAGTATTCGAACAAGTCCTCGTCGTGCGGATTCTGGAGGAGGTCCTCGTAGGTAGGCGCACCCTTGCCGCCGCCAAGGCTTTCCTGGATGTGGGGACCTGGTGGCACGCTAGGTTCGGCAGGCGGGGCGCCGCGATTGGCGCGCACGGTGTGCACCAACAGCGACTTGCCATCCGGCATCCATTGCAGGGCTCCGCCGGTAGCGGCTCCACCGCCGCGACCGCCGCCGCCACCAAATACTTCGTTGACACGCACGTTCCCTAGCTTGTGGGTTCGGCCGGAGGTGTCGCCGATCCAGATCTCGATGCCCGCGGCGGTGGAGTTGGTGAATGCGAAGTGGCTGCCATCCGGACTCCAGCGCGCCAGGCTCAGTTTCGGGTTCGGCGGCAGGGCGATCTTGATCTCAGTACCTTCCGGAATCTTGCGCAGCAGCAGGTTCGATTGGAAAGTAGTGTTGTGCAGACCGTTGGTCTTCGGGTTGATGCGAATGCCTGCCAGGCGTAGCATCGGCTCCGAGAGTTCGGCGATCGGCGGATACCGCACCGGGCTGTCCTGTATCGCGTACGCGTGGTTCGGGCTTAGCGAAAGGGTAGGGGTGGTGGGCGAGTTAAGGATGTCCTCGATAGCTTTGGGCGGTTTTTGATACGTGTCCGCGCCGAAAAATACGAGGGTTGCCGGGACCAGCAGGATAAGCGCTCGGAGTGCAGGTTTCATAACAATTACGACGATGGTAGGCGACGGGGCAGGCGATGTCAAACTGGGCTTTTCTCTTTTTTCGTTGACGACGACGCTCTGGCGCGTTTCACCGCGTCGCCAACCGCGCGGGCGAAGGTGTGTGTGATCACGGCAATGACGGCGCGATCGCGGAGGCCGACGACTGTTGCCACCTTCATGTCGGCGAGCAGCGCGGTTGCTTCCTCGGACGACAACACCGGCGTTACGCCCTTGCTCACCGACTGCCGTGGCCCCCGGACGGAGTGCGCCGGGTCCGTAACGGCCAGGGCGCCATACACCCCCCGACGCTGATTGCCGCGGCCCGATAACCCGGCTCTAAACGACCCCTGTCCGCAGGCCAAATCACCATAACTATATGATTGTGCATCACTTATATGTCGTACTAAAGTAACCGCACCCAAATGAAAGAAGGTCAGGTTATTTCAATGGCTTGCTCACCTTCATCACCATTGTTGCCGTCGCCTACTCGAAAGGCCGCGCCACGAAGGTCCAAGCCGGTGAGTCCCCCACCGCCGCGCCGCCCGGGCAGCCACCGCCGGAACTCCTTGGCCTGACGCCATAAACGTTGCACTTTGCGCTCGGCAAGACCGTCGTCTTGCGCTATGTTTGTAGATAGAAAGTCCATTATGGATGAGGAGTTGCCGGGAGCGTGGATAGCGGACCGCGCCTTCCTGGCGCCACCAATGCGCAATGGCGTGCGCCGCAAAGGCGGAAGTGTCATGCGAGACGCCCACCATGACCGATCCTCGATTGGCGAGCAGATCGTAGATGCCGTAAGGAATGGCGACACCGGTGGAATCCGAGCGGAAATCGTGGTCGTTGACCAAGCGGGCAGATAGACCCCAGCACGCGCCAGGATTCTTGAAGTTGCCGACCAGTTCGCGCTTTTTGGTGTCGACGCTAATGATGGGTAGGCCGCGGCGTTGGAAGCGCTGACGAAGATCGCTCAGATAGAGGAACTGATGGTTGCGGTCGGGGCTAAAGTCGGTGGAGAGTTTCTTGTGATTGACGCGCAGGGAGTAGCCCATCTGGTGAAGAAGACGAGCGATGGTGTTGGGACTCACACTGACACCGAAGTCGCCCAACGCCACGGCGATCTTCTCCGTAGTGCGCCGAGACCACTTCATTCCGGTGATGGGATCTGGAGACAACTGAGATCAGGAAGTTGACGCCAACGGCATCCAAGCGCAGGCTAATCACCGTCTTTCGAAAGCTCAAGCTCCTGGATTACCTCTCCAGCTATACCCATCGCGGCCGTTACTATGGGTTTGACAAGTGGGTTTTCCCACGGTAGTGTTCCATTATGACAACGAAGCTGACCCTCGACCGCGCCGGGCGCGTTCTCATTCCCAAGACTCTCCGTAAGGAACTTCATCTCGGCCCCGGCGATGCGCTGCAGCTCGACAGCGAAGGCGAAGAAATCACGCTCCGTCCCGTTCGGGCCAAAGCCTTGCTCAAGAAAGAGCAGGGCGTTTGGGTTTACCAGGGCGAGGCCACTCATGCTTCCATTCCTGACCTGATCGATCGCGAGCGGGAAAAGCGATCCCGCGAGTTGATGGGATGAAGGAATTCTTGGACACGTCCGTGCTCATCGGTGCGTTCTGGCGCGGCCATCCGCATCATGAGGCAAGCCTCAAGCTCGTCAGCGCGGCCAATAAGCGGAAGTCCGCGTGCGCGACGCATATACTGGCCGAAGTTTACGCCACGATGACCGCCCTTCCGGTCAAGGACGTGATCCCGCCCGACCAGGCGTTGCTGTTCGTTCAGGAAGTTCGGGATCGCTTTACCATCGTCACGCTGACCGAAGCCGAGTACTACGCGACCATCGAGCAAGCCGCCGCCCTTCGTTTCACCAGCGGGCGAATTTATGACGCACTTCTGCTGCGTTGCGCTACGAAAGTGAAGGCGGAGACGATCTACACGTGGAATCTCAAGCACTTTCGCGCGATCAGTCCTGCTGTCGCCGACCGAATCCACACGCCATAAATCATGCCAGCGCCACAAAGTAAGGACGCATGACGCGCGATACCCTGCTGACCCCGGCGGCAAGGCAACGTACTGAAAGCCATCGATCATGGGACCGACGTCGAAATGAGGGTTTAATACATTCGCCCATCCGTTGATCGCCTGGATGACAACCGTCTGCAAGACGCCTTCGCGGAGTAACGTTCGATAGACCGGGGTATCGCTCGGGCCTTCGCACAGGAGTTTCGCCCGGTAGGCCACGCTGCCTTCCGCAAGCCGCGCCAACACATCGTCAAAGGTTGTCGCCTGGGCTTGTTCGAATTGCAGATCCCGTTCATACTCGGCGGTTCTTCGATCCGCCACCGATGGTTCTGAAGGATGTGAAGTTGGGCTCTGCCGATGGCCCGCGACCAGAGCTCAGCTTGGCCGATTTTGCCTTAAGTGACGAGGTCGTCCGTCTGATCCGCCTTCTGGACGAGGTCAGGTGCGGCACCTTTCGGCACATAGAGGTTCGCGGGGGAATTCCTCGGCGGATCGTCCATGCGCTGGACCCGGAATGCACTCAAGCAGGGTAGCCTTACTGCCGCAGCGTTGCGCCGCCATCACCGGTGAACTGCATCTTCAAACTCTGACTTCCCCGGTAAGCGGTGGTGTTGTCGATGCCTACTCGGTATCCGCTGCCGCCAGTATAGAAGCCCTTGGCGGTGCTTGATTCGAAATCAAGATCGATTTTCGGAAGATTGAGGTAGGGAACGCCATTCACCTCGATTTACCGAGGGCGTCGAACCAGGCGGCTCCCGTTCCGGTGAGCAGCAGCCCGAAATTAATATTGCGCGCTCCGGCAGGGACGGGCAACTCGAGCTCGTAAAGCGTCCAATCCGCCGTCCCAGTGGCGCCGCGAATGGTTCCGCTATTGGCTGCGGGTTGGCCGCCGATGATGCGGGCGTTCGAATTGTCGAACACTTCGCCGAGTTGCTGGCCGTCGACCCTCCACCACAGGCCGGCGTACCCGTTCAACACATTCTCACTCTTGATCCACCCACTGTAACGGATCGTTCGTCCAACCGCGTCGCTTACCGGGAAGGTCGCTGTCGCGACGCCGAATGAGGCGTCGAACTTAGGGCGTGAGGCCGCGCGAATCATTTGATCGAGCACGGCTTCGCTTACCCCCGCCATGTTGAGCGCAATGATGCCCTCCGGGGAAACGTCGAATTTCAGAGGCTTGTAGAGAACGCTCGTAATGATGGTACTCTGCGGAACGCCAGCGCGGACCATCTCGATAATGTCGTCGTTGGTTAGGGGTTTGGTTTGAGGAGGTCGGCTCTGCGCGGGAATTGAGGTGACGCAAAGCGTAAGTGTTACGAGAAGGCCGATCAGCGGAGGTCTCATCGGAAGCCATTCTCCTTAGTTCGGATGAGCTGATTATATCGAAGTCGTACGGACATCGTTCCATGATGGGAAAAAGCTTGGTAGTACTTCGGGTGTCGACGATATCGTTTGGCAGGCTTCGGCTAAATTCTGTACAAAAACGGTATTCCAGGCTGTAGAATCGTCTCAGAGATTCAGTTCGCCGGGCTGGCGCCACGGGCGCTCCCTACGAAGGATTCCTCAACCAAGTGAGGTGAGGCATGCTTTCGCAGGAAATGGCGACACAGAATCTTCAAATCCAAATCTGGCACATTGACCGGTTCGTCTTCTACGCGCGGAACCCGAGGAAGAACGACGCCGCGGTGGATCGCATGTGCAGCAGCATCGGGGAATTTGGCTTCAAGATTCCCGTGCTCGCTCGCAGCGACGGAACCGTGGTGGACGGCCATTTGCGCCTGAAGGCCGCGCGCAAGTTGCGATCCTGGCCCGGCGGCGACATCAGCACAATCCCGGTGGTGTTATGCGACGAATGGTCAGAGGCGCAGGTCAAAGCGTTCAGGCTCATGCAATGGATCACCTCCGGACTACGCGGTCCACCATCACCACGAACAAGACGAGAGAATAGTGCCCGAATGACGGCGTATCCGGAAGTTGAGACCGAAGGTCGTGGAGGAGCTGTTCAATGTGCTGAGCAGGATGGGAGCAAAGGCGGTCTACACCTATGACTATACTAGTTCTGATGCCATCCCGCTCCTTCCTCCTAGCCATTTTCCTGGCCGCCGCAGCCCAAACGCAACCCCCCGCCGTCACCATCTGGCCCAACGGCGCGCCGGGCTCCGCGAGTTGGACACAAAAAGAATCGGAGTACGTCGACGCCGCCGGCATCCACAGACTCCGCAACATCGTGAGTCCCAGCATCACGCCGTACTTGCCCCCGGCCGAAACCGCGACCGGGACCGCCGTGATCGTCGCGCCGGGGGGCGGATTCTCGCACCTCTCTTGGGAGACCGAAGGCACCATGGTGGCCGACTGGTTGCAGCAACACGGCGTGGCGGCGTTCGTTCTCAAGTACCGGCTCACCGATACTGGGGATGCGCCTGGCGCACCCGGCCGCGGCAGCGGACGCGTCAGCCAGGCTCAGATTCGGGAAATGGCTGCCGCCGACGGACTTGAGGCGATCCAGGTCGTGCGCGAGCGCGCCGCCGAGTGGCACATTGACACGCACAAGATCGGCTTCATCGGCTTCTCCGCGGGCGGTTACATGGCCGTGGAAGTGGCGCTCGATCACACCGCGCAAAACCGTCCCGATTTCGTCGGCGCCATCTACCCCTGCTGCGTGAGCGCCTCCGACATCAAAGTCCCCGGCGACGCGCCGCCCGTCTTCTTCCTGCACGCCTACAACGACCCGATTTCTGCTGTCACCGAACCGCTCTTCCTCGCCTGGAAAGCCGCCGGCAAACCGGCCGAGCTGCACACCTTCGCTGCCGGCGGTCACGGCTTCGGAATGGTGAAAAAGAACCAGCCCTCGGACGGATGGATCGAGCGGTTCGGCGATTGGCTACGTTTCCAGAAGCTAATGAAGTAGCTATAAATGGCGCCGTCTCGTCCTTCACGCGATGGTCCTGGCCAAAATAGAAATAGCCGAGAATCGCTACCATGCCGAGTTCATCGGCGCGCTCAAGCATTCGCGCCAACCGTCCAGGTAGGCGGGCCTCAGACCGCCATCGGGATCGATGGCGCTGTTCTCTCACGGCTGGTCTTTGGAATCGAATAGCCTTCCGGGCTCCCGCCCTGAAGATTCAGAGTGAAGGCCAGTACGCCGTGCTCGGGTCGCGGCCTCATCGAAGCGAAAAACTCGGCGTACAAGGCGGGACGGGCTCCCGTGTTTCCGCGACCAGCTGGTCGCGGCCTCATTGAAGCGACCCCACCGTATGCGCCGCGGTCTGAGACACAACGCGTTTCTGGCCGCGCGACAGACCCAGGCGCACCGAATATTCTATACTGTCGGTCCCGCTGCCCGTGAGGTTAATTAAACTGCTGCGGCGGCCTGCGCGGATCCGAGCGCGCCCACCCGTTTGGGATCGCTCAGGGTGAGATTCCTCCTGAGAAGTCGGCTCGTGGATGAGGGTCATCCCTGCGTTCCCCAAAGGAGTTTGCGCACGATTACTGCCCGTTTCTCCGAACTCGGGGATTACCCAACCTCGACACAATCCGGCCGCGACGCGGTAATCACTTGCAACCATTGCCGGAACACAGGCTCATGTTGAAGAACGGCATGACAAAGTTCTGGAAGCGAACGGCCACGGCGCTGGTATGAGTTCCCGGATAGATCTCAAACGTATTGGCGACGCTGTAATTGTCGAGAACCTCGTGTAGCTTCCCGGCATCGACCCGTAAGCCGTCCTGGTCGCCCACATCAATCGCAATCGCTCGGTACTGCCGCAGGTTGCCGATGTACTGATCGACGAACGCCAGAGGCGCGTTGGCCGCCCACCGGGCCAGCACGTCCGGCCGAACCACGCCGTCCTTGGTCGGCAGATCCAGATAGAGCGGCGGGTTCTTCGGATTCGGGGACCAGGCCGCGGCGGAGGCAAGCTGGGCGCGCAATCCGAAAGGCAGCTTGGCGGAATCGGCCGGGTTTTTGACCGCCTCCAGGGTCTTCTCATTGGCGGGGTTACCGGGCCCCGCGCCGCGCGCGGAAAGACAACACGGACTCATGATATACAGGCTGCCGAAGACATCGGAGTGCTTCATTCCGATCCGGCTGGCGCCGTAGCCACCCATCGAATGCCCGACCAGTCCCCGGCTGCTCCGCTTGGCGATCGTGCGATAGTTAGCGTCCATATAGGCGACGACGTCGCGCGCGATGAACTGCTCGAAGTCGCCTGTAGTAGCCGAACTGGAATACATCGATCCGTTGTGCACGGTTTTGGAATCGGGCAGCACCACGATCATGTCCTGCGCGCCCTTGGCAAAGGCGCCCTCGATCGTCTGGGGTACGTGGATCTCCTGCGCCCACTGCGCGGCGCCGATGGAATAGCCGTGCAGCGCATAAACCACCGGGTAGCGGCGGTCTTTGTTGGCAGCATAGCTGGGCGGGAGGAAGACCAGGACTTCGCGGTCGACATCATCGCCTTCCAGATTCCCTTCCAGGGCCGTGCCGTGAATCCTGATGCGCTCCAGAGTCACGGGTTTGGCTCCCGGCTCCACCGCGGGAACCTCCGTTTTCACTTGGGCCATCCCAGGCAGCGTCAGCCCAAGCGTGATGCTCAGCACGCCGAAAATCTTCATCGTCGTTGGTCCTCTATGCCGCGGCCGTTCGAATTCGATTCGGATACACACGCGTTGTCATCGTCGGCGCGGAATAAGCACGGTCAAACGAGAGTGTAGTTCACAGAGCGGAAGAGGTCCAGAAAAAAATTAGCCAAGGAGTATGGCTGGAACTACAAGGATGCGGAGCAGGGAGCGCTTGGCGCGCTGATGCTGGTCGCCAAGCTCAAGGGAGCCGAGGCCGCGTTGCAGCAGTATGCGGAATTCGAAGTCCGGAGACGCCAGGTACAAGGTGGAGGAAGGGAACGCTCAATCGCCTGGGCTACCGTCTGTTGGGTTCCAGGAGCGGGACGCGAATCGCCGTATAGCCGGCGCCGAATCGATTATGCGGTTTCTCGCGGACGAGGTTTCCCTGGACACCTACGTCAACGTGAGCTGGCGCGTTTGCGGCTATGCTGAAAGCACGCCCGTGCCTCCTATCGATCCCAACACTCTGCCGAAAGACGTAGATATGTTGCGCAAGATCGTTGTGGATCTGTGCGAGCAGCCAAGGCATGAGAGTTCGGAAAAGGACAAGTACCGGAGCCTGCTGCGCGAACTTCTCTACGCGCAGCGCAACCGCAAAAGCGAACAGCTCTCGAAAGAGCAGGAATCTGGGGGTGAAGCGAATGGCTACGAATCCATCGATTTTCGACAGGATTGTTCAACTTGAGTCCACCGTCACAATCCTCGGCCATCGTGTTCCGAATGGCAGCCGTCGGTGGAAGAGTGCGTGCGTTGGCTTGAGACGGAAGGCCTGACGCGGCCTGCGCGATCATATCAGCCCGACCCCTCTCGAGATTCGGCTGGACTGTTAGGCTCGGGCAACCCCGTTGCGTTTGGCATCCCCAGCCACCGGGCCGAGAGGAGACATAAAGCGGATCTGGACGATCTGAAGCGGCACTATAAGCAGCAAGGCCAAGGGCCGCGACCTTCGAACGAGACGATGGACCGGTTGTGGAAAGAATTGAGGGATCCAGCGGGCGGGGTCATCGTCGCCGTCATAATTGCCGTCGGCATCTTCATTTACGCCAATTGGGACTCTTTTTCGCCAATTGGGACTCTCGCGAAAACAAAATGGCTCGGCGGGCCCGGAACCGGGCACATAAAATCGCTCGACGAGCCCGCAGTTCGATGCGGCGTAAGCGGTATAGAAATGCTTTTCTGGGCGCAAGCGAATACGAGAGGGTCGGGATTTGATTCTTCTCGTTTGCATTTTCGGCGTCTGCCTGATTGCATGGCAAGCACTTTCCGGCGACACCTCAGAAGCTGCCGATTGTTCGGACCCGGCGGTCGCGACGCGCGGGTTGACAAGTGCAAGTGCCCGTTCCACGTAGATGGCGATTACAACGGGCAGCGGGTTCGGCGATCCCTCAAGACGAGGAGCCGGCAGCTTGCCGATCGGCGGCTCGCCGAATTGATAAGGGAGTTCGATGCGCAGTCGTCGAACCAGCCGGGAACGGGCAGCACGGCTGAGGAGAGTCGGGTGCCGGCGACCGCCAGAGTCTATCTCTCGGAAGCAGTGGACAGATTCCTGAAAACCTACGGCGAAATCGGACCGGACGGACGGTTCCGCGGCGACGCGGAGTACGGAACATGGAAGAAGTATCGATGTGCCCTTCGATTTCTGATGGCATTCTGCGAAACCGGGGGAATTATTGCGATAGCAAGCGTCACCACGAACGTTGGAGGACTTCCGTGGCACGCGGACGATTGGTAGGGTAGCCTGGAAGGTTGAGCGGCAAATGCTGATCACCTTTTTCGGGTTCTGCGCGAGCCGAAAGTGGATCATCGCCAATCCCGCAAAGGAACTGAAGGCACCGCGAAACATCAAGCCGAACGAGGTTGTGCCCTACACCCTGCTGGACGAGAGCCGAATCCTGGCAGCCTGCGATCAGATCGGCGGCGGGAAGCACAACCGGAGCGGCGCACGCTACGAGCAACCTCGGGCCCGGGCTATGATCTTGCTGTTCCGCCACACCGCGCTTCGCGTGTCGGACGTCAGCACACTTCCCAAAGATGCGCTGTCATGGGATCCGGACGTCGGTACTTGGCGACTCCGGGTGCGCACGCAAAAGACAGGCGAACCGGTGTACCTTCCGATTCCCGAAAGCGTGAAACCGGCTCTCGACGCGCTACCGCTGCCTCGGAATGCAACTCAGGATTGCCCCTTCTTTTTTGGAACGGTAAGACGTCGCGCCGGGCAGTGATCGGGATTGCGGAACGAACGCTTTCAGCCGTGTTCAAAAAATCGGGGGTAAAGGACGCCCACGCCCATCGGTATCGCCATACTCTGGCAACCCGCCTATTGGAGCAAGGTGCCACATTCGAACAGGTCGCGGACATCCTGGGGAACAGCCCTGAGGTCGTCCGGAGGCATTACGCGAAATGGGCCAAGGGGCGTCAGGTGAACATCGACCGGTTGATAATAGCCCAGTTTCAGACCGAGGGCGTTACAAACCCAGTCACAAAAAAGTCACACGAAAAAATGGGACCCGTAAACTAATGAAAACACGCTATAAAATTTGGTGCGGAGAGGGGGACTTGAACCCCCATGCCCTTGCGGGCGCTAGCACCTCAAGCTAGTGCGTCTGCCAATTTCGCCACCTCCGCGTCTCGGGTGCTATTTCTTCGGCGCTGATGCAGGGCTCTGACCGGGAACCGGCAACGGAAATGTATTCCCGTCTTTCTGCGCCGGTACCTGCACCGGAATCGGTGTGGATCGCGACGCCGGCGCCGGCGCCGGTGCGCCTTCCAGCACCGTTGAACCCAAACCGGCATTGCGGGTCGCCATGATCGACAACGAAAGTGAAGTGATCATGAAAAGCACCGCCGAAATGGTGGTGGCCTTCGAGAGCAAGGTCGCGGAGCCGCGTGGACCGAAGGCCGTTTGTGAACCCATTCCACCAAACGCGCCAGCCAGATCCGCAGCCTTCCCGCTTTGCAGCAACACCACCACAATCAGGAAAATGCAGACGATTATGTGAACGATCATTACCAGGCTATACATCGATTTTGATTCCGCTGTTGCCTTCTCAGTATAGGAGACCGGCTCGGCAGCGGTCAAACTGCAAGTCGGCCAGAAAACGGCCCCGCGCCGGTCCTCCATTGGAATCAAGGAGATAAGGGATAGTTCCAAAAGCTAACGAGCCCCACCCTTCCGAATCTGCCGTCGGATCGATCACGGAAGGTAACATCCGCCGCGGCCGGTACGTCTACCTTCACATATGACCAAGAAGTTTCTGTTTGTATTTACTCTTCTGCTCGCGGTCGCGTTCGTCGCCGCGGCGGCGGATGTGAGCGGCAACTGGACCTACGATCAACCCGGCCGCGGGGGTGGAAATCCCACTACCATCACCATCACGTTGAAGGCCGACGGCAGCACACTGACCGGTAGTGTGATGCGCCCCGGCCGTGGCGGGGCCGCTGGAACGCCGATGCAGATTTCCGATGGAAAAGTGGACGGCAGCACCGTTACGTTCACCACCAAACGGGAAGGCCAAAACGGCACGGTCGTCACTACCTATAAAGGGACGTTGAAGGGCGATACGTTGGAGCTGGAGATCACGGCTCCCGGCCGGGGCGGCGATCCCATGACCAACAAGTTCAGCGCGAAGCGCGCCACTACCTAACCTTTTCCCCAACGCCGGCTATCAAAGCCGGTTCGGGCTTTTTCCGAACGGCCTTCCAGCTTGAAACAGCGGAAGGCCGTTATATTTTTGAAGAGCATTCACGATATGGTCAAGAATCTCAGCCTTGCGTTTGCGGTTGTCGTAACCTTCGCGGCGAGCGCGGCCGCCGCCGATCTGGATGGCCGGTGGTCATGGTCCGAAGCCGGGCGCCGGGGGAACAGCGTTACCGTTGTGCTGACCCTCAAGGTCAACGGGAACAAGCTGACCGGAACCATCACGGGTCCCCAGGGCCGGGGCCGCGGGGGTGGTGGCGGTGGCGATGCCCCCGCCGACATCAAGATCTCCAATGGCAAAGTGAACGGCAACGAGTTTTCGTTCAAAGTCAGTCAGCCCATGGGCAGAGGGGGCATGTCCACCACTGTCGAGTACAAGGGCTCCTTCACCGACGATACCCTGGACATCGAGATCACGCGCCCCGGCATGGGGCCCAATGCTTCGCCTCAGGTCTCCAAAGTCACCGCCGAACGGTCTCTTACCTGAATCGCCCCATCGCGGATGTGACCCAAAATACATATTTGCGATTTTTCCAAACCGCCACCGGAGTACTCTGGTAGAGACGATACAGGCGTAGTCCGGCGAAACCAGCGGCCTTTGGCGCGAGTCAATTCTTAATGAGGCCGTAACCGTTTCGCAACGTTGGGAATGGTCTACTCGAGGGAAGGGGAATCAGAATGAGCCGAATCGCAGTCGCTCTGGCTTGCTGTAGCGCTGTTTGGTCGTTTGGGCAGCCGTGCGCGTCGGCACAATCGGTCACCGCCTCGAACGGTCCTCTCGTCATCGTCATCGGAATAGACGGCCTGAGCGTCGATGGGGTAGTGAAGGCCAAGGATCCCGAACTGCACAAGTTGATGGAGCATTCCGCGTGGACCCTGGAAGCCCGCGGCGTGATGCCCACGCTGAGCAGTCCGAACTGGGAATCGATGATCACTGGAGCCGGTCCGGAGCAACACGGCATCACGTCCAACGGTGTTATGGGCCAGCACATGGCGAAATTTGAGCCGGTCTGCAAAGATCCCGAGGGCCAGTTCCCGACTATGTTCGAAGTGCTGCGAACCCAGCAGCCCACCGCCCGGATCGCGATCTTTCACGACTGGGCCGGTTTTTCCGACCTCGTTGAAAAAGATGTCCCGGATGTCATGCAACACGAGCACGGTCATGAACGGACCACGGCGGCAGCCATGGAATACTGGAAAGCCAATCATCCAACGCTCTTGTTTGTCCATCTGGATAACGTGGACCATACCGGCCACGACGAAGGCTGGGGCACCGCGGCCTACTATCGTGCCGTGGCCGACGCGGACCGCCATATCGGTCAATTCGTCGATATGGTCCGGGAATCGGGGATCGAGGATCGAACCTACATTATGGTCACGTCGGATCACGGCGGCAAGGGCCGGAATCACGGAAAGAGTTCCCTTGTCGAGATCCAGATTCCCTGGGTGATCGAGGGCCCCGACATCGTGCCAGGCCGCCTGACGTCACCTGTCTATATCTACGACACCGCGGCTACCATCGCTTGGATCTTCGGCCTGAACGCTCCCGATTGTTGGATCGGCCGGCCCATGCTGACCGCATTCCGCCAAACGCTCGTGACGGCGCGCAATGGGCCCCATTCGGTTATCGGGACGCAGGGGTGCGATCCGCCCCAGCGTCCGGTAATTGCGGTGGGAGCCGGTCCCTCGCCGGCTTCATCGAGCCCGATCACGGGCGCCGGTCACTCGCACTAGCCTACAGTTTTGTGGGGCCGGCGGGCTGATAGGCCAGAGGTACCTGGAACAGAGTGGCGTCCGGTTCGCTTCGCCGTATATTCGTGAGTTTGAAGCTCTCTTCTCCGGAACGCGGATCGCTACGCAGCGTCATCATATTGACTTGAAGCTCGGAAGAGTACCAACGCTCGCTCACCGAGGAAATCGGCCGGTCGTTCCCGATGGCTCCGGCTTCTATAGTAGTGGTGCTTCGTTCGCCATCGCTGTTCACCCCTTCGAGAAGGCGGTTGCCGAGCGACTCCTTCTTTGCGGGTCTGGCGATTGCGAGCCTTTGGAAATACCCCGCATCGGCGCCCCAGGCACTGATCCCCGGCCCGGCCGTGAATATGCCTCCGCCCACGCCTCCCGAGCCGGCTATCGTACGCGAACCGATCTCAAGGCGCGGCGGATCGTGGAATTCTCCCAATTCGGATCCGGAGGAAAACATGTACGTGGATACTACGCCTGTGCCGGGGTCTCCGTTGCGAACCGCCATGTGGACCTGCATCTTGCGATAGGTCAGACTCTTCGGGTCCAGCAGGTACGTCGTGCCCGAAACCGGATCCCAGATGGTCACATCGGTGGGCGTCTCACGGCGAATCCGGCCCTCGCCGTCGCGATACACCGTCACCTTGCTCTCATTGTGAATCCGGGTGCCGTCTCCCAGTACCTGGGTGGTCTCGCGGAGCTCGTCGGCTGAGTACGGCGCGCCCTTAACGGTTGCCCCCATTACCGCGCCCTCCACCCCTAGGATCCTGGGATTCACAAGCATCTTCTCGATCTCGGACTTCATCTCTTCCAGCCGTGCGGCGGCCTTGGGCGGTTCCGGTTGCGCCACCGCACTCAGCGCACAGAACGTCAAGCTTGCCGTAATTCCACAAATGCGTTTCATAGTTGCTCACTCCTTACCTGATGGGCCGGATGGCCCTCGGACGGCCCTGCGAATCGAAGATCACGTCGGCCTGCAAATCGCCGCCGCCCAGCGCGACTCGCATTACCACACCGGTCTCAATCGGCTCATCGTCTAAAGCCAAGTAGTATTCGCCGCTCGCCCCCTGCTGAGTCCTTTGAGGAGCCGGACGCCGCCGGTGCGCGGGAACCGCCGGAACCGGCTTCCCGGATGCCGTCGCCGACTGCGGCGCCGCGAGCGCGGGCGAGACTCTGGATGCGGCCACGATTGCCCTTGGCGGAACCGGAGGAGTTCGAGGCGACGCCAGGACAAACGCCAGCGTCACCGCCGCGGCCAAAGCCGCCGGCACGCCAATCCATCGCCAGGATGGAGCGTCGCTTCCGCGGCGGGCGCGGACCGGAACGTGGGATAGCATCTCCTCGCCCAAGTCCCCCATCAGCGTGGAGATGCGCGCAACACGCTGGGACAGGGCGGCCGAGACGCGCGCGCAATCCGCACATTCCGCCAGGTGGCCGCGTAGCGCCTCCATTTCCATATCCGGGAGTTCCCGGTCGAGGTAAGCCCTCAGTTCGCCCTCCGACCCACATTGCGTCATACAGAGTCTCCGTAGCGCGCCCGGTACTTGCGCTCAAACTCAGCTTCCGCCCGCGCCAGAAGCGAACCTACCGATGCGGGTTGCACTCCGATCATGGAGGCAACCTCGCGGTAAGGCATGCCGTCCGCCCGCAGCAACAACAGTTCGGCGTCTCTGGGTTTCAGAGACGCCAGCACCGATCGGACCCGCGCGCGGCGTTCATCCCGCAGCAGGCCATCCAGCGCGCCGGCGGGAGCGGTTTGCAAATCGTCGGAACCGGCACGCCGCTCGCGTCGCTTCCTCCGGGAATTGGCGCGAACCGCATCCAGGCCGGCGTTGATGGCGACACGGTAGAGCCACGCCATCTGGTGGCCGGCATCGGGAAACATCGGCCGGCGGGAAAGCTTGCAAAAAACGTCGGCGGCAATCTCCTCGGCCGCCGCACTGTCGCCAGTCAAACGTTTCAGGATCGCGACAATCCGCGGATACTGTTCGCGAAATATCGCTTCGAACCACGGCCCGGCCGGATAGTCGGCACTGGGCCAGGCGAATTCCTCAGCGGGCTGCACACCCGCTATAACGTCACCCACAGTGAGATTGTGGCAGGAATCCGGAACTTCGGACGCCATCGGAGCCACGACCCTGAGAGAGACTGCCCGAATGGCGGACTCCCGCTCGTGCGTCCCCGGCAGCCGGAGCCTCCAGGCCACACTACTCCAGTCCCGTCACCCGAGTGGAATCCTTCACGGCAATCTTGCTCTTGTCCTCGCTCCGGATGACGATATGGGAGAACCGCCATTCGGCGGCATACCGAATGGTCCCCGCCGTCCGCGCGGCGATGTCGAGATTCTTGAATACGAAATCTTCGAGGGGCGAATCCTTGTAGGAGTCCACGGAGAATGCCTGCCGCGCGGCCGTGCCCTTCACGCCCGAGATGCGCACCTGCCGCAGGTGCGGCAAACCCTTCTCCGGCGGTACCGGGGTGGTGAGCACGCGCCAGTAATCCGGAGGGTCTTGGACTCCCTCGGGCATTTTGGCGTAGCTGTAGCTGGGGTTCCAGTTGAAATTGACGGCGATCGCTGTGCCGACTCCCTGGAGATCGACGTCGTGAATGTCGATGTTCTGAATCGTGCCGCCGCGCGTGTTGGCGCTCTTGAACAAAATGCCGTTGGAAACTCCGTTGGGCGCATCCGAAAGAACATGCAGGTTATACGCCTTCACATCGCGGATGCCGCCGGAAGTCTCGCTTCCGAACGTAATTCCGGCCGCGCCATGACGGATGGTGTTGTCGTGAATGACCACCTTTTCCGTGGGCCGGTTGACGCGCAGGCCATCGGCATCGCGGCCGGCTTTCAGACAGAAGGCATCGTCATTGCATTCGATGTCGCAATGCATCACTTCCACGTGGGAGGACGAATCGATGTCCACGCCGTCGGTACTGGGTCCGAAGCCGCCGATGTTGTTGCGGATGGTGAGCCCATCCACAGTCACGTTGTGCGAGTAGCAAAGGTGCACGGTCCAGAAGCCGGAGCGCTTGAGCGTCAGTCCCAGCAGTTTCACGTTGGACGATTTGTAAACCTGGATCAGCCGCGGACGGCGGCAATCGTAATCCGACGCCCATCGCAAACCTTTCGGCTCGTAGCCGGCCCGCAGTTTCCAATAACTGTCCCAGAAAATCTTGCCGTCGCCGTCCACAACACCTTTCCCGGAAATCGTGACGCCGGACTGTTCGTAGACGTTGATCAGCGCGGCTGGCCATTGCATTTCGATCCCGGCAACGCGCGTGGCCATCATGGGATAGGCCGCAATGTCCTGCGAACCATGGATTTCGACGCCTTCGTCCACCCGCAGGTTCGTACCCGATTTGAGGAAAAGCGATCCCGTGAGGTACACGCCGGGCTTGAAAACGACGGCGCCGCGCGCTTTGGAAGCCGCATCGATGGTTTTCTGAATGGCGGCCGTATCGAGCGCGGCGCCATCCCCCTTGGCTCCATAATCGTTGACCCGAAATTCGGCGCCGCGTCCGATGGCAGCCGCGGACAACACGCCAAGAAGCGCCACTCCCGCGGTTCGCATCACTTGCCTCCCGAAGTTTCGATCCGGATGGAGGCTTCAGCCAGGCCTGGCGCCGACGCCTTCAACGTGATTCGACCACCCGGCGCGGAGGCCCTGACAATCGCGATGCACCGTCCGTCGAAGACCCGCCGTTCGGACGCCCGGAACGGTTCCACGCTCTCGATATCGCCATTGTCCACCGCGACGAGCGCTCCCGGACCGCTCACCGCGAACTGGATCGAGGTGAGCGGCTTTCCCTGTTCCGGGACCGGAACGCCTTTGTCGTCCACTACGGTTGCGGTCACATAGGCCACCTCGTCCCAACCGGTTGCGAGTTTGCTTCGGTCCGAAGCCAGTACGATCCTGGCCACCGCCCCCGCGCTCCGCAATTCGTCGACGGCCACCTCCTGTCCCTTGTTCCGGCCCACCGCGCGAATCAGACCCGGTTCGTATGGCATGCGCCAGTCGCGCGGAGACGCATCGGCGGGGAGCGTTTTGCTCCCTAGGGCCTTGCCATTCAGGAACAGCTCCACCTCTTCGCAATTGCTGTAGACCTCGACATTTTCGTCGTGCGCCGCCCTGTTGGCGGGGGTCCAGTCCGCATACAGCGTCCGCATCAGCCGTTGCGCGGCAGCTTCATACCCGGGATCGACCGGCCCGATCGGCTGCGCGGCCACCCTGCGGACAATCCGCACCATGGGCTTATCCGACCACCAACTCTGGCGTTGGTAGCCTATCGGCTTGATTGCGCCGGTGCGGTCCAGAAGGCCGGAAGGCGACGAGATGACCGGCCACCTTCGGGATTCGCCGAGGTAGTCGATGCCGCTCCACAGGAACTGGCCCGAGTACGGCGGATTGTCGCGCAGGGCACGCCACACCTCCGCTCCATGTTGGTTCTCCGTGCCGATGATCTTGCGCGACGGCTTGGAACTGTAGGCCGCCAGAATTTCGTTTTCGCGATAATTCTGCCCTACGACATCCAGCATGTCGGCCAGGCCGTCGTCGTAATCGTGACTCACGTTGGGACGGAACAGGGCTTGCGTGACCGGACGGGTGGGGTCGGCCTGGTGGAACACGTCTACCAGCCCGCTGAGGATTCCCTTCGCCGACTCCGCCCTCGGTGTATCGTGGATTTCGTTGCCCGTGCTGTAGAGCACAATGCTGGGGTGGTTGCGGTCGCGGAGCACCGTGTCGCGCGTATCGGTCTTGGACCACTCGCGGAAATACAGGTGATAATCGTACGGATTCTTGGCCACCGTCCAGCAGTCGAACATCTCGTCCATCACCAGGAACCCCATGCGGTCGCACAGGTCCAGGAACTCCGCCGCCACCGGATTATGGGCGGTACGGATAGCGTTGACGCCCAGCGCGCGAAGTGTTTCCAGGCGGCGTTCCCACACGCTGAGGGGGACGGCAGCGCCCACGGCGCCTCCATCCTGGTGCAGGCAGACGCCCTTGATCTTGAAGTTCCTGCCGTTGAGCCAAAAGCCCGTGGCGGCGTCGAAGTGGAACTCCCGAATTCCGAACGGGACCGTTTGGTCGTCAAGTGAAGTCTTACCGGCGCGGACTCGCGCGACGGCTCGATACAGCACGGGGTGATTGAGATCCCACAGATCCGGGGAAGAAATCGCCAGGTCCTGGGTAAATGTGGTGGAAGCCCGTGCCGCCACCGTGTGAGCAGGCGTCTCCGCGATCTTGACGGTCTTCCCGTCGGGGGCGATGAGGGCGATTTCGACCGAAACGTTGCGCTCGATGTCAGACTGGTTGACCACCGCGGTCTCGACGCGCACGGTGGCTTCCCGGGCTCCCACCTTAGGGGCGGTGACGAAAGTGGCCCATTGATCCAGATGTACCGGATCGGTAACGATCAGGCGAACGTGCCGGTAGATGCCGGCCCCGCTGTACCAGCGCGAGGCTGGCTGACCGCTGTTATCCGCACGCACTGCGACCACATTGGGGTTCTTGGCGCCAAAACCCACATGTCCGCTCAGTTCGTAACGGAAGCTCACGTAACCGTACGGCCGCTTGCCCAGATGGAATCCGTTGATCCAGACATCGCTGTTGGCCATCACGCCGTCAAACTCGAGAAACACGCGCCGGTGGGAATCGGCATCCGCGAGCGTGAAGTGTTTGCGATACCAACCGATCCCCGCCGGCAGGAAGCCGCCTGCGCCGCCGGTGGAATTCTTGGCGTCGAACGGTCCTTCGATGCTCCAGTCGTGAGGAACATTGATGGAACGCCAGGAGGAGTCGTCGAAATTCGACGCTTCCGCGCCCGGTGCGTCGGCTTTGAGAAACCTCCAGTTTGTGTCGAACAGGGTGGTGTCGCGGACCGGATCGGGCGCGGCGTATCCAACCGCCAATGCTACGCAGACGCCTGTAGAGAGGGCGACGATTCGCGTCATAGGGCATCTGATTATGGGCCGGATGCCGGCCGTTTCGCAATGTCCTAAGACGCAACTACTCGCCGTTTTATGATGCGAAACTCGCGAGAGGAGTTTCTGCTGGCAGAGTTCGACTTCACGGCTTCGCCGCCGGAGAATCCCATCACCTGCGGTTGTTGAGCGCAAAACGCACTGATTTGCGCATCGATTTGGGGCCTACGCTAAGGCACCACTTTGGCCACGATTTCGAGCAGTCGGTCCGGATGGAACGGCTTCACGATCCACCCGGTTGCGCCGGCGGAACGGCCCTGCTGCTTCTTCTCCATCTGGTTCTCGGTTGTCAGCATCAGCACCGGCGTGTACTTGCCGTTGGGCTTGGAGCGAACGGAACGGATGAATTCAATGCCGTCCATCACGGGCATGTTCAAATCGGTAATGATCAGGTTGACTCGCTGCTCACCGAGCTTTTCGAGTGCGTCCGCACCATTGCAGCCTTCCAGAACGGCAAAGCCGGCCTGGCGCAGAGTATAGGCGACCATCTGGCGCACAGAGGAAGAATCGTCGACAATCAGGGCTGTCCGCGTCATCGATACCTCACTTGAGCTGTCAAAACAGCTCCACTTCCATTTCGTCACCGGCAGGGGCTGCGTCCGCATCCCCGAAACGGGATAGCACCACCCGCTCGTCATGCATGGTATATCCGGCCTGGACATCTTCCAGCAACGACTTTCCGGAATGCTCCGAGGTCACGGCGCACGATTGCGCAGTCTGCCCGAGCATGCTCTCCATCTTTTCCAACGCTTCGGCAACGTGCGCGATTCGCTGCCCGAAACGATCCTGGAACTGCAGATTCATCACCGCCTGCGAAATTTCGTCCCGCAAACGGCTGTTTTCCGAGCTGATCATCGCAACCGATTCGCGGGCGCTCTGGTCGACCGAGAGCAACACCTGCAAGGCGGCCTCGGCGGCGCTACGGCTCGCTTCACTTTCCGCCCGGTCTTCCGCCACAAACTCTTTCAGATCCCCCGCCGCCGAATGTACGTGATCCCGCGTATCCTGAATTCGTTGGGCAATCCCCTCAGTCAATTCGGTGGTCCGTTGCGCCTGCCGGGTGATCTCTTCGGCAACCACCTCAAATCCGGAGCCCAGCGCCCCCACATGCACGGCTTCGATCTTGGCGTTCAAAGCGACGATCTTGTTCGTAAAGGAAATCTTCTGGACCTCTTCCAGCAGGCTTTCCATACCCTGAACGGTGCGTTCAATATCGTCCATCCGCGTGATGGCCATCGCCGAGATACGCCCCGCCCGCTCCATGCGTTGCAGGAGCCGCGAAATGGTGGCGCGCGACGTCTCGACCGACTGCGTGACCGTCGCACCGCCGGCTTGCTCGCTTCCCAACATCTCGGCCGCCTTCACGACGGCCTCATGGGAACGGTCGGCAATATTCTGGAAACTGCTGCAAACCTTCGATACCGAGGTCTCCATCTCCTGCGCCGCTTCCTGGATTTGCGCCCGGAGCACGGGCAGGGCGACGACAGACTCATTGACCATCCGGCGCTGCCAACGCTTCGAAGACAGCAAGCGGAGCAAGCGCATCGAGATTTTCTGGAACACTCCCTGATTCATATGCAGTTCGGTCCCGCACTGCGGGTTCGCTACTTTGAAGTATCGGCGAATTTGTAGAGAGCTTTAGGACGACGTTCCATCCAGCGCTTTCCCGTGGCGTACAGTTTGATCGGGCTAAGCACCTCACCCGCGGATTTCCACAATCCATCCTGCTGAGCGGCATGGCGATCGCCGCATTCGCGCAGAATCTGCCACCGCTGCGCCCTCCCGCGGTTCCCCTGATCGCACACGATCCGTACTGCAAGCGTTTGGCCGGCCGCCGACCGCCTCGGCGAAACCGGCGCCACGCATTGGACCGGCAACCGAACAGCCTTTCGGCAGCCATCCGAATCGATGGTCCTCGTCGCGTTGGGGCTCAGCCTCGTTTTCCTGGCGTGGGTCGCTGGTGCGTCAGATGGCGCCCGGCAGCCCTATCGAATACGGCCGGTTTGGTTACTGTTCGCCGTTCTCATAGGCTTGAGTGCTGGCCGGGCGCCGCGTCTTCAGAAAGCGCTAAACCGGAGCGAACGGCTACTTCTTCCCGCCCTTTTCAGCCAGCATCCGGTCGATCGCCGTGAACAGACCCTTCCCTTCGAACACATCCCGCGTCGTCACGTCATAGGCGTAGTCGTACCGGATTACGCCGTTGGCGTCGATCAGATAAACATGCGGAAACTCGACGTTCGGGCTCAGCGCGTACGAGAACATCATCTGGCCGGCGTCGAAGAGAATCGGATAATCCACTTTGTGGCCTTGAATATAGCTGGCAACCGTGACGTCTTTCTCGATCTGTGAACTCACCACGGCGACAATCTGAATCTTGGGTCCGTACTGTTGTTCCACCGCGTGGATCGTGTCGGCAGTCGCGGCGCAGTGAGGACAAGTCGTCTTCATGAATTCAAGAAGTACGATCTTGCCGCGAAAATCGGCCAGGTCGACCACCTTCATCTTGGAATCGGGCAGAGCCCAGCCGGGCGCCCGCCGGGTCTGTTGGGCGCTCAAAAAAGCGGCGGCGCAAAGCAGGAGGGAGAAAACGTTTCGCATCGATTTCACCTTAACACGATCATCCGGCAGCCAGTCTTCGCAACGACTCTTCGTACGGCGCGCGGGCCACGCCTCTTTCCGTGACGATGGCGCCGACATACCGCGCCGGTGTCACGTCGAAGGCTGGATTCTCCACCGCCGTCCGCTCCGGCGCCACGCGGTGGCCGAACACGTGCGTGACTTCCGCGGCGGCACGCTGCTCGATGGGGATCTGATCGCCCGAGGCCAGCGTCAGGTCCAGCGTGGAGATGGGTGCGGCCACGTAAAACGGGACGCCATTCTCCTTCGCCAGCACGGCCACCGAGTACGTGCCCACTTTGTTGGCGACATCGCCATTGGCGGCGATCCGGTCGGCCCCCACCACCACGCAGCCGATGCGGCCCGACTTCAGGAAATGGCCGGCCATGTTGTCGGTAATCAGGGTGACCGGGATGGAGTCCTGCTGCAGTTCCCACACCGTCAGCCGCGCGCCTTGCAGGAAGGGGCGGGTTTCGTCGGCGAACACGTCGATCTTCTTGCCGCTTTCCACGGCGGCACGGATGACGCCCAGGGCCGTGCCGTAACCGGCGGTGGCGAGCGCGCCGGCATTGCAGTGAGTCAACACGGTCTTGCCGCCGGGGACCAGTTCCGCTCCATTACGGCCGATGGCCCGGCAGATGGCGATGTCCTCTTCGCGCATCCGCAGCGCTTCGTCCACCAGTTTCTGGCGGACCTCCGCGAGCGGTTTCCCTTCGAGCGAGCGATACAAGCGCCGCATGCGATCGATGGCCCAGAACAGGTTGACCGCGGTGGGCCTTGTGGCCGCCAGCGTGGAGCAGATCGTCTCCATCTGGCCGTCGAAGTCCGCGGTCGCCGCGTGCAAAGCACCCAACGCGACCCCCATCGCCGCGGCCACTCCGATGGCTGGCGCTCCGCGGATAATCATGTCGCGGATGGCCGCCGCCACCTCGTCATAAGTGCGGCAGGTAACGTACGTCTCTTCGAGCGGCAGGCGGGTTTGATCGATCATCACCACCGTCCCGTCCACCCACTGGATGGTCTCTACCATTCGGTTTCCACCTGCCGCCACAGGCCGCTCCCAGGCGGTCGCGGTTCCGTTCTAATGATGTTGGTTCCTTTCGGCGGCAAGAGCGAGCGCCAACAGAAAGAACAAAAGGCCATTGTACGATGCATGCATGATGACCGACGCCTTGGTCGACCTGGTGATGTGCCGCATCCACCCGAAACAGGCGCCGGCTCCCGACAGCAACAGCGCGTGACGCCAGGAGTTGCCATACTCCTGGAAATGCAGCAGCCCGAAGGCCGCTCCCGCGATCGCGATTCCGGCTAGCGCCCCGAAACTGCGCACCAGCAGCGGCTGTAGAAATCCGCGGAAGGCCAGTTCTTCGCACAGTGGGGCGATGCCCACGCCGAACGCCGCCATCAGCACGAGCGCCACTTTGCCCTGCAAGAGTTCCGTCATCGGATTGCTGGTATTGGGCAGGTGGATCAGCGCCCCGGCCAGGATTACTCCCATGGCCGTACCGGCGCCGGCCATCGCCACGTAGAGCACCGGAATCGGAATCGGCGTCCAGCCGAGTGACCGCCAGAACGGGCGGTCATACTGAATCCGGAACATCAGGCGAAGCGCTCCGAACAACAGGCCGTATCCCACCAGTTGCTCGGGAAGCAGCACGGCCACCGATACCTCGGTGTGCAGCCGAAACACGGCCATCACGCCCTTCACCAGAAGGATGCCGGCCAGCATGCAGGGTACCGTGAGGCCGGCGAACAGCAGAAGGTCGGCGAATCCCCAGAACGGCGTCCGTTCGGGCTCGGGCGGCGTCGTCAGGTCCGGCGTGGGGAGTTGTTCCTGGTCCATGGGTTCGGGATTCTTCATCTTTCGGGTTCAGGGCGCTCAATCAGGGCCGCGGCCAGCAGCGGAATCGTCAGCTCGTGGTGCCCGGTAATGGCATAGCCTTTCCCCGTCGATTGCGCGTGCGGCCGTTCCACTACATTGACGCGCGGGCGGTAGTGCTGCACGAAATCGAAATTAGCGGTCACGAAACCGGACAACGGATGGCCCAGGTTGCGCACCGCCGACACCGCTTTGAGGAACACCTCCGGCAGCACCACGGCCGACCCGACGTTGAGGTAGACACCGCCTGAATCCAGATCGGTCACGCAGGCGGCGAACAATCGAAAATCGCGAAGGGATGTGCTGCCGATAGCGGCTCCATCGGCCGCCGGATGGGTGTGCGGCGTATCCGTCCCGATGGCCACGTGTACGGTCACGGGCGTGGAGTTGCGGTACGCCTGCACCAGCAGGCTGCTCTCGCCATGCTTCGCGTGGGCGGCCAGTTCCAGCCAGCGGCCCAGCGCTTCGCCCATCCCCAGTCCCTCGCTCGCGCCGCCCGAGATGGCGCGATTCATTTCGCGTCCGGTCTCTTCGGCGGCGCCGAAACGCCCGTCGGGCAGCACCGCTTCTACATCTTCGCTGGTGTGGCCGGCCAGACCGATTTCGAAATCGTGGATAGCGGCCGACCCATTCATGGCGAACGCGGTCGCATAGCCGCGCCGCATCAGGTCGATCAGCACCGGCGCCAGGCCGCACTTGATGACGTGACCTCCCAGACCCCAGAGAATGGCGCGCCCGTTCCGGCGCGCGGCGAAAACGGCGTCCACTACGGCGCGGAACGAGTCGGCGGCCAGAATGTGCGGCAGCGATTCGATCAGGCCCGCGATGCCGTCGCCCCGGTGGTAAGGGAACGCGAAGTCGGCGGTCTTCACCTTGCCGCCGCGCTGGTGCAACCCGACAGTGTGGAGGTGGTCGAAATCGAGCGGGAGCTTATCGTATTTAGTCATCTGTTCCTCCCGGCGGCATTGCGGTTCCTCCGCGTCTTTCCGGACCCGCGGCGAGCCTGCCGAATCTGCCGCGCCTCACGCCACACCCCCAACTCCTGCCGGCTTCCCCGGCAGCACTTTGCGCAGCGCCTCGGCGGTGTAGCTTTTCTTGTTGCGGCTCACTTGTTCGGGAGTACCCGCGGCCACTATCCGCCCGCCATACTCGCCGCCGTCCGGGCCCAGATCGATGATCCAGTCGGCGGTCTTCATCACGTCCAGATTGTGTTCGATCACCACCACCGTATTGCCCAGCTCCACCAGTCGCGTCAGGACATCCAACAGCTTGCGGACATCGTCGAAGTGCAGACCGGTGGTCGGCTCGTCCAGCAGGTAGAATGTGCGGCCGGTCTGGCGTTTGCTCAATTCCTTGGCCAGCTTGATGCGTTGCGCCTCGCCTCCGGAAAGCGTGGTGGAGGATTGGCCCAAATGCACATAGCCCAGCCCCACGTCATTGAGCGTCTGCAGTTTGGCGCGCACCTGCGGCAGGTTTTCCATCAGGCCGAGCGCCTCTTCCACCGTGGTATCCAGAAGATCGGCGATGGAGCGGCCCTTGTACTTCACCTGCAGCGTCTCGCGATTGTAACGGCGGCCGCGGCAAACATCGCAGGTCACGTACACATCCGGCAGAAAATTCATTTCGATGCGCTTGAGACCGTCCCCCTGGCACGCTTCGCAGCGCCCGCCCTTCACGTTGAAGCTGAACCGGCCCGGTTTGTAGCCGCGTTCGCGCGATTCCGGAAGCATGGAGTACAGATCGCGAATCAGCGTGAACAATCCGGTGTAGGTAGACGGGTTGGATCGCGGCGTGCGGCCGATGGGGGCCTGGTCGATCCGAATCACCTTGTCCAGATTGTCGATGCCTTCGATGGAATCGTGCGCGCCCGGCGCTTCCGTCGAACTGTAGATTCGCCTGGCCAGCTCCCGGTATAGGATTTCGTTGACCAGTGTGGATTTGCCGCTGCCCGAGACTCCCGTCACCACGGTCAGAACGCCCAGCGGAATCTCCACGTCGATGTCCTTGAGGTTGTGCTGGCGCGCCCCATGAATCACCAGCCGTTTTCCGCTGGCCTTGCGCCGCACTGCCGGCACCGGTATCGAGAGCGCACCCGAAAGATACTGTCCCGTCAGCGAATTCGGATTTGCGGTAATCTCCGCCGGAGAGCCCGCGGCTACCAGGGAGCCCCCCAGGCGTCCCGCGCCGGGTCCCAGGTCCACCACGTAGTCGGCGCGTTCGATGGTTTCAGCGTCGTGCTCCACCACCAGCACGGTGTTGCCCATGTCGCGGAGATGGACCAGGGTGTCCAGCAGCCGGCTGTTGTCGCGCGGGTGCAGGCCTATTGAGGGCTCATCCAAAACGTACAGCACGCCGCGCAACTTGGAGCCGATCTGCGTCGCCAGGCGGATGCGCTGGGCTTCGCCGCCGGACAATGTCGCCGCCGATCGGTTCAAGCTCAGGTAATCCAGCCCGACGTCGGAGAGGAATTCCAGGCGGCGGCGGATCTCATCCAGCACGCGCCCCGCGATCTGCGCCTCGCGCCCGGCCAGTTCCCAGTTACGCACGGTCACCAGAGCCCGCGCCAGCGGCAGCGACGTGAATTCCGCAATGGAGAAATTCTTGACGCGCACCGCCAGGCTGGACGGCCGCAGGCGAAGGCCGTGGCATTCGGGGCATTCGGCCGGCGACATGTACTCGGCGAGCCACTCCCGGTAGCTGTCGCCGTAGCTCTCGTAGAGCGCCTTCAGAACCCCAAGGACGCCCGGCATGCCGCCCGCGCCTTCCCACAGAATTTCGCGCGACTTCTTGGGCAGATCCTCGAACGGCGTCTTCAAATTGATGCGGTGTTTCTTGGCCAGGTTCTGTACCTGCTGCTGCACCGTCGCCGAGTTCGCACCCGGTCCCAGGCCGCCTTCGAACAGCGGCTTCGACGGCTCGGCGACCGCCTTGGCCAGGTCGAAATTCCAGGTACACCCCAGCCCGTGGCACGCCTCACAAGCTCCGTAGGGGCTATTGAATGAGAACGAACGCGGCTCTAATTGCGGGATGCTGGCGCCGCATTCGGTGCAGGCCAGTTTCTGCGAATAGAGGCGTTCCTCGCCGTTCACCACCACGATCAGCACCAGGCCGCCCGCCAGTTTGGTGGCGGTCTCAATGGACGCCTCCAGCCGCTTTTCGATCCCCGGCTTCACCAGCAGCCGGTCCACTACGACGTCGATAGTGTGGTTCTTACGCTTGTCGAGCGGAATGTCTTCGTCCAGCGACCGCAGCACGCCATCGATCCGCGCGCGGACGAAACCCTGGCGGGCCAGCTTTTCCAGGTCCTTCTTGTATTCGCCCTTGCGGCCGCGGACAATCGGCGCCATCACCATGATGCGGTCTTCCGGCTTGAGCGCCAGGACGTGCTGCAGAATCTGTTCGGTGGTCTGGCGCGAGATCTGGTTGCCACACACCGGGCAATGGGGCACGCCGATCGACGAATAGAGCAGCCGCAGATAATCGTAGATCTCGGTGATGGTGCCGACGGTCGAGCGCGGGCTGCGGCTGGTGGTCTTCTGTTCAATGGATATCGCCGGGCTGAGACCATCGATGGAATCCACGTCGGGCCGTTCCATCTGGTCCAGAAACTGGCGCGCGTAGGTGGACAAGGTCTCCACGTAGCGTCTCTGCCCCTCGGCATAAATCGTGTCGAAGGCGAGCGACGACTTTCCCGAGCCGCTCAGTCCCGTAATCACGGTCAGAGTGTTCCGCGGAATTTCCACATCGATATTTTTCAAGTTGTGCTGGCGCGCGCCATGCACCGTGATTCGGTCCAGCATAGTGAGATGTGAGCGGATTGGGCGATCTTTTATTGTGACGCGGCTTGTGCCTTATGCGCAATTGCGCTATAACTTTGCCAGGAATGCTGAAATGCAGCCATTGCGGAGGGCGGTTGCGGCGTGTGCACCGGACCGTGCTCGAGCGGTTCCGCTACGCGGCCGTTTATTACTGCAAGGGCTGCGACAACGAGGAGTGTCTTCCGCGCATCTTTCAGTACCATTTCGGTGTATACGCCCGTTGCCCGCAATGCGGCACCCATCGTCTCTCGAAGCTGAGAGAGCGGGACAAGATCGACAAAATGAACACCGGTCTGCTCAACCTGGCGGAACGGATTTGGGGCGGAAATCTGTACCATTGCCGGTACTGCCGGCTCCAGTTCTACGACCGGCGGATTCGGTTGTCCGATGGACCGGAGGAGCCGGTGGCGGCGGAAGCAGCGGGGGAAGTGACGCCCGAAGTGCATCAGGCCGGGGCCGGCGGGGATGCCTGAGCCGGCTCCGCAAGCCTGTCGACTCACCGCGGAACCCAAGGATACCGGCAAGCGCCTCGACCACATGCTGCACGAGCGTCTGCCCGAATTCAGCCGTTCGCGGCTCCAGGAGTGGATCCGCGACGGCCGCGTTCAGGTGGACGGACAGAATCGCCGTGCTTCTTACCTGCTGCGCGCCCGCGAGAGCATCGACGTGCTGCCCGCGGAACTGACTCCCCTGCACGCCGCGCCCGAAGACATCCCCCTGGTGGTGCTGTACGAGGACGACGACCTGGTAGCCATCGATAAGCCGGCCGGCATGGTGGTCCACGCCGGCGCCGGAGTTCACTCCGGCACGCTGGTGAACGGCCTGCTGCACCGCTTTGGCGCATTATCGGGAGTCGGCGGCGATCTGCGGCCGGGCATTGTGCATCGTCTGGACCGCTTCACCAGCGGTGTGCTCCTGGTGGCTAAGCGCGACTCGGCGCACCGGCAACTGGCTGCCCAGTTCGCCGGACGGCAGGTAGAGAAAGTCTACCTGGCGCTGGTGCATGGCGAGATCAAGGGCGAGAGCGGCCGCATCGAGCGTCCGATTGCCCGCGACCCGGTGCGGCGCACGCGCATGACGGCGCGTCTCGAATCGGGCCGCGCCGCATGGTCCGAGTGGAAAGTGCTCCGGCGCCTCGGCAAAATGACCTTCCTGGAAGTGCGGATCGGAACCGGACGCACGCACCAGATCCGGGTCCATCTGTCGAGCATCGGGCACCCGGTGGCAGGCGACACCCTCTACGGCGCGCCGGCCAAAGTGGAAGGAAAGCCGCCGCTCGGCCGCCATTTTCTGCACGCGCACCGCATCCGGTTCCGGCAGCCCACCACGGGCGAGATTCTGGTAATCGTGTCGCCGCTCGCGCGCGAACTGGAGGAGTGGATGGCTGACACGGAACCGTGAGCGTAAACGGCCGCGGTTCCGTGCCGGATCCCGTCCGCATAGGCCGGCTGCCCCACCTGCTACCATGGGAGGCGTGCTGCACGGCATCGTTCCACCCATCGTCACGCCTTTTCGCAACGATGAGCGGATCGACTATAACGCCTGGCAAAACATCATCGATTCTCTCATCGCAGCGGGCGTGAACGGCCTGTTCGTCTGCGGGTCCACCGGCGAATTCTACGCGCTCGATACCGAAGAACGCAGCGTAGCGTTGCGATTCTGCCGCCAGGCCGCGGGTTCCCGCGTCACAGTGTACGGCAATGTAGGCTGCGTCACCACGCGCGATACGGTCAGCCTGGCACATCGGGCGCAAGACCTTGGAATCGACGTCCTTGCTGTAGTCACCCCCTACTACACGCGGGTCTCGCAGGACGAACTCGCGGAGCATTATTGCGAAGTCTGCCGGTCCGTCCGCCTGCCGGTGCTGGGCTACAACTATCCGCAACACGGCGGCAGCGCGTTGCTGCCCGAAACCGCGGGCCGCATCGCTGCGGCGTGCGAGAACTTCGTGGGTATCAAGAACTCCAGCGGAGATTTCGAGCAGACCGCCGCTTATCTCACGTGCGCCGCCGGCCGCCAGATGGCCGTCTTTGTCGGACCCGACAGTCAGTTTCTCGACGGCCTGGAACGCGGTTGCGCCGGCACGGTGACCACCGGCATCAACATCGCTCCCAAGCTCTTTGTCGATCTCTACCGCGCATTCCGCCAGGGCCAGCGGGAAGAAGCCGCCCGCCTTCAGGCATTCGTCACCGAACTGGGCCACGCTCTGGCGCTCCACACGTTCCCGGGCGCCTGCAAGGAAGCCATGCGGATCATCGGCCTCCCGGCGGGACCCTGCCGCCGGCCCGTGGGACCCATGCTGCCGGACGCCCGCGCCGAACTGGCCCGCGTGCTCGACGTCCTTCGGGAAGAAGGATATCTTCCCACAGTGCCCCAGCGCCGCAGCGCCTGACTCGCGACGTCACGAACGAATCATGCACACCAATCGCCTTGCCAACGAAAAGAGCCCCTACCTGCAGCAGCACGCGCACAATCCCGTGGATTGGTACCCGTGGGGACCGGAAGCCTTCGAAAAGAGCCTCGCCGAAAACAAGCCCATTTTTCTTTCCATCGGCTACTCTACGTGCCATTGGTGCCACGTCATGGAGCGCGAATCGTTCGAGGACGAGCCCATCGCCGCGATCCTCAATCGCGACTATGTCGCCATCAAGGTGGACCGCGAAGAACGGCCCGACGTCGACCGCATCTACATGACCTTTGTGCAGGCTACCACGGGCTCGGGCGGATGGCCCATGTCGGTCTGGCTGACGCCCAATCTGGAACCTTTCTTCGGCGGCACGTATTTTCCACCCGAAAACCGCTGGGGCCATCCCGGTTTCGGCGCCATCCTTTCGCAGGTGGCCGCCGCCTGGCAGAGCGACCGCGAAAAGATTATCGATTCCGCCCGCGATGTGGTGGCCCAACTTCGCAAGCAGGCCGCCGTGGAGCCGCGCCACGCCGGGCTGGCCGCGCCCGATGCTTCCATGCTGGATAGCGGCTTCTACGTCTTCCGCCGTACCTTCGATTCGCAACTGGGCGGCTTCGGCAACGCTCCCAAGTTTCCCCGTCCCGCGGTCTTCAATTTCCTGCTGCGCTACCATGCCCGCACCCGCAATCGGGAAGCTCTCGACATGGTGCTTCTGACATTGCGCGAGATGGCTAAAGGCGGCATGCATGACCAACTCGGCGGCGGCTTCCACCGGTACTCCGTCGACGAGCGCTGGTTCGTCCCGCACTTCGAAAAAATGCTCTACGACCAGGCCCAACTTGCCACCTCCTACGTGGAAGCGTTCCAGGTCTCAGGCGACTCGCAGTACGCCGATACCGCCCGCCGCATCTTCGACTACGTCCTCCGCGATATGTGCGATCCCGCCGGCGGGTTCTACTCCGCCGAAGATGCCGACAGCGTGATCGATCCCGCGGAGCCCACGCTCAAGGGCGAGGGCGCTTTCTACATCTGGCAGGCCGACGAGATCCGCGACCTGGTGGGACCTCCCCTGGCCGAATGGTTCGGCTACCGCTACGGGGTGGCCGAGGGCGGCAACGTGGCGAGCGATCCGCACGGCGAATTCACCGGCCGGAACATCCTCTATCAGGCCGCGACTCTCGAAGAGACCGCGGAACAGTTCGGCCGCGCCGCCGAGGAAATCCGCGCGGGATTGGAAAAGGCCGGCGGCATTCTGATGGAGGCCCGCTCGAAACGGGTCCGGCCGCACCTGGACGACAAAGTCCTCACCTCCTGGAACGGACTGATGATCTCGGCCTTCGCCCTCGGCGGCGCCGCCCTTCAGGAACCCCGTTATGCCGATGCCGCCCGCCGCGCCGCGGAATTCGTGCTGTCCGCCATGGCCGGCCCCACCTCTGGTGTGCTGTTGCGGCGCTACCGCCAGGGCGAAGCCGCCATCCCGGGCTTCCTCGACGATTACGCCCTGTTCACCCAGGCCCTGCTGGACCTCTACGAATCGCAGTTCGACCTGCGCCATTTGCAAGCCGCCATACGCCTTACGGAAAAGCAGATCGAGCTGTTTGAAGACCGGGAGCATGGCGGCTTTTTCAGCTCCACCGAAGGAGACGGCGCCCTGGTGATGCGGCTCAAGGAGGATTACGATGGAGCCGAACCCTCCGGGAACTCCATCGCCATTCGCAATCTTCTGCGGTTGGCCGAAATTACCAATCGCCCGGAATTCCGCGAGGCCGCCATGAAGGCGCTGAGGGCCTTCCACAGCCGTTTGAGCACCGTTCCCGCCGCGGTTCCGGAGATGCTGGCGGCCTGCGAGTTCCTGCTCGGCGATCCGCGCCAGATTATCCTGGTCGGCGCACGGGATGTCGCCGATTTCACCCCGCTTCTCCGCGCGCTTCATGCCCGTTTCCTGCCCAATCGCATCGTTTTGCGTGTGGATTCGCCGGAAGCCCGGACATTCTTCGCGTTGGGGATTCCTTCCATCGCGTCGATGCAGCAGCCGGGAGCGTACGTTTGCCGTAACTACACCTGCCAGTTGCCCGTTTTCGAGGCTGGAGCGTTCTCCGAGTTGATACAATGAGGTGACTCAGAATCGTTGCGCCCGCCCGCTCCGGACCCCGAGCCGGGCAGCGGTAATTCTCAGGAGGACAAATGGAAAGACCCGGAGCAACCACCCTGAAGGGTAACCCCTTCACCTTGATCGGACCCGAACTCAAAGCCGGCGATCCGGCGCCCGATTTCAGCCTGGTGGATAATGGCCTGAAGACCGTAACTCTCAAGGATACCGGCAGCCATGTTCGCATCATCAGCGTGGTCCCGTCGCTCGATACACCGGTTTGCGATGCCCAGACCAAGCGCTTCAACGAAGAGGCCGCCAAGCTTCCCGGCGTAGACATTCTCACCGTCAGCATGGACCTTCCCTTTGCCCAGAAGCGCTGGTGCGGCGCTTTCGGAGTGGATAAGGTCAAGATGCTCTCCGACCACCGCGACGGATCGTTCGGCTCGGGTTACGGCACGTTGATCAAGGAACTGCGCATCGAGAGCCGTGCGATTTTCGTGGTGAGCGCGGATAACCGGATCCTCCACGCCGAATACGTCAAGGAAGTGGCGGATCATCCGAATTACGAATCGGCGCTGGCCGCCGTTCAGAGTGCCCAGGGCGCCGGAGCCGCGGCGGCGCAGTAATCCGGCGGGCTTCGCGCCCGTCTTTCCGAGGGGTTTCCACTGAACACTAGCCAACCATCGCAGGCATTGCCGGCTGAGGGAGTATTGGCGCGTGCGGTGGAAAGCCCTCTGGTTCGCGGCGGGCTGACTATTTTGGCCGGTATCCTCACCGGCAATCTCCTGGGGTTTGTGCGGGTGGCCGTTACGGCTTATCTGCTGGGCACTCACAGCCGCGCCGATTCTCTAGCCGTGGCGATGGGCCCGGTGGATACATTGAACCAGGTGCTCATCAACAGCATGGTGTTCGCTTTTGTTCCCATGCTGACGGCCTGCCCGGCCGAACAACGGGCCGCATTGTTCCGGAAGCTGAGGCGCTCGTTCGCCTGGGTGTTTGCCATCCTTTCAGCGGTGCTGGTTCTGACCGCGCCCTGGCTGATGCGCGTTTTGGCGCCGGGGATCGATCCGCAATATTACAGTGCGGCCGTCGCGAATTTCCGCATTCTGTCTCTGTCCACCCTCGCGGCCGGCGCCGCCGCCGTGCATTGCGCCCTGCTCTACACCGGACGCCGCTTCGCCCCCATGGCGTTCTACCAGGCGGCGCTGAATGTGTGTACCATTGGCGGCGCGCTGCTGCTCTGGAAATGGATTGGTGTGGCCGGCTTCGCCGTGGGATATCTGGCCGGCGCCTGGGTCCAACTGGCGATCGTCTATGTGGCCGCTCGCCGCGGTCTCGACACCTCAGGCGCCGTGACGTGCGACATCCACTGGCGGGAACTCCTGGCCAAGCCGTCGTTCTTCGTGGTCTATGCCGCGGGACTTGGGCTCAACATCACCTTCACCCGCGCCTATGCCACGCACGTCGGGCCTGGCATGGCCGCCGCCCTGGACTATTGCATGCGTGGAGTCGGTGTGCCGCTCGCCCTGCTGGTGAGCCCCACGTCCAACTCGCTGCTGCCCGAAATCGCGCGGCTGCGAAGCCTCTTCCGCCTGAAGGAGGCGTTCCGCCTGATTGACCGGACCATCGGCCTGGTGGCGTTGGCTGCCGTCGGCGGATGCGGTTTCGCAATCCTGTTCCGTGTACCGGCGATCGCCCTGCTTTTCCAGCACGGCAGTTTTACCGGCGAATCCACCCGCCTGGTAGCCGCCGTTTTCCTGGGGCTGGGACCTAGCGTGGTCGGCTGGAGCCTTCTGGAAATTGCGTCCCGTTCCCTGTTCGCGCTCGACCGCCCCTGGCCCCCCGTGATCGCCGCCATCGTTCCGCTGCTGTTCAACGTCACCTATACGCTGCATTTAGGCTCTTTCCGTCCCGAATCGATCGGCGTCGGGGCCTCCGTCGGCCTGCTGCTCGGCTTTGCCACGCTCCTGGCAATAACGCATATGAATCGCGCGCGTTGGCTGGCGCAGGGGTAGTGGTGGCGCAGTAGTGGTGGGGCGCGAACGAGCGCGCGGCACAATCGGGCATAGAATAGATGGAAGCAAAATCATGAAGAACCACCTCTTCGCGAAACTCGTTCTCGTTCTCGCGGCAGCGTCCGCCCTCTTCGCTTTCCAGAAGCCGGACGTCGCGCGCTGGGAAAAGGAGGCACAGAATGTCACCATCATCCGCGACGATTGGGGCATCGCGCACGTCTACGGGAAGACCGATGCCGACGCCGTCTTCGGCATGATCTACGCCCAGGCCGAGGACGATTTCAATCGCGTCGAGACCAACTACATCAACGCGATGGGGCGGCTGGCGGAAACGGAGGGCGAATCCAGGATCTACCAGGACCTGCGGATGAAGCTCTTCATCGACCCCGTCGAGTTGAAGAGGCTGTATGCCACCAGCCCGCCCTGGTTGCAGACGCTCATGAATTCGTTCGCCGACAGCCTGAACTACTACCTCTACAAGCACCCCGAGGTGAAACCGCGGGCGATCCAACACTTCGAACCCTGGATGGCGCTGAGCTTTACCGAAGGGAGCATCGGCGGCGACATCGAGAAGGTGAACCTCGGACAGCTCCAGACCTTCTACGGCAAGGTTCCGGTGAGCCGGCAACCCCCGGCGGAGGAACTCGATCCGGAGCCCAGAGGATCGAACGGCGCCGCCGTCGCCCCTGCAAACACGGCCGCGCACCACGCGCTGCTGCTGATCAATCCGCACACCTCTTTCTTCTTCCGGTCGGAGTTGCAAATGGTGAGCGACGAGGGGCTGAACGCCTATGGCGCTTCCACTTGGGGCCAGTTCTTCATCTACCAGGGGTTCAACGACCGGGCCGGCTGGATGCACACCTCCAGCGGCGTGGACGCCGTGGACGAGTATCTCGAAACCGTGGAGAAGAAGGGCGACGGTTTCGTCTACAAGTACGGCGCCGAGGAGCGGCCGATGTTGACATCGGAGATCACCGTGCCCTACAAGACCGGCGACGGGATGGCTGAAAAAAAATTCACGGTCTACCGGACCCACCACGGCCCCATCATCCGCGAAACCAACGGCAAGTGGGTGGCCATCCGTCTGATGCAGGAGCCCGTGAAGGCGCTGACGCAGTCCTACACGCGCACCAAGGCGCGCGACTACAAGTCGTACCGCGAAACCATGGAACTGAAGGCCAACTCCTCGAACAACACCATCTTCGCCGATGCCGACGGCGACATCGCTTACTTCCACGGCAACTTTATTCCCAGGCGCGATACCGCTTTCGACTGGACCCGTCCCGTCGATGGCAGCACTCCGGCGACCGAGTGGAAGGGACTTCTTTCCATCGACGAGACGCCGAACCTGCTGAATCCTAAGAGCGGCTGGCTCTACAACACCAACAACTGGCCATGGTCCGCGGCCGGCCCCAGTAGCCCAAAAAAGGAAGATTATCCCGTTTATGTGGAGAGCGGCGGCGAATCCGCGCGCGGTCTGCACGCCATCCGGGTGTTGGAGAATAAGAGAGATTTCACGCTGGATTCGCTCATCGGCGCAGCCTTCGACAGCTACCTCACCTGGTTCGAAAAGCCCATGCCCGCGCTCATCAAGGCCTGGGACTCCACTCCGGACCCCAATCCGTTGAAAGCGAAAACGGCCGCGCAGATCGCCCTGCTGCGGTCCTGGGATTTACGCTGGGCGGCGAACTCGGTTCCCACGTCGCTGGCCATTTTCTGGGGCGACGATATCCGGCGGCGCGCAGGCGGCGTCGGCAGACGCGGCGGAGGCGGCGGGTCGCCCGAGGACAATATCGCCAATGCGCCGGCCGACCAACTTCTGCAGTCCCTAGTGGCGGCCTCCGACAAACTGCAGGCCGACTTTGGGACGTGGAAGACGCCGTGGGGGGATATTAATCGATTCCAGCGCCTGACTGACGACATCGCGCCGAAGTTCGACGATGCGGGGCCGAGCATTCCCGTCGCATTCCCGTCCGCGCAATGGGGATCGCTGGCCTCCTTCGGAGCGCGCGCGTATCCGGGGACCAAGAAGTGGTACGGCTCCAGCGGAAACAGCTTTGTCGCGGTGGTGGAGTTTGGCCCGACGGTGCGCGCCAAGGCTGTAACGGCCGGCGGCGAGAGCGGATCGCCCGCGTCCAAGCACTTCAACGACGAAGCCAAGCGGTACGCCACTGGCGACCTGCGGGACGTCTACTATTACAAGTCGCAACTGAAGGGTCACACCGAGCGGGAATACCATCCGGGGATGTAGGGCCTTTGGGGATCGATACCAGAACTTGCAGCTCCGCCCAGACTTACTTCCCACTCAAATGCGCCTTTAGAAACCGCCCCGTGTGCGACGCCCCGCACCGGGCGACTTCTTCCGGCGTCCCGGTCACCACCACTTCTCCGCCGGCGTGCCCACCCTCGGGGCCCAGATCGATCACGTGATCGGCCGTCTTGATCACGTCGAGATGGTGCTCGATCAGGAGCACCGTGTGACCGGCGTCCACCAGCCGGTTCAGACTCTCCAGCAGTTTCTGGACGTCCGCCAGGTGCAGACCGGTGGTCGGCTCGTCGAGGATGTACACCGTGTGCTTCGACCGTTGCAGCGTGCTCAGCTCAGAGGCGATCTTGATGCGTTGCGCCTCGCCGCCGGAAAGCGTGGTCGCCGATTGGCCCAGCGTCAGGTACCCCAGCCCCAGATTGCTCAGCACCTCAATCTTCCTGCCGATTGCCGGCGAGCCCGCGAAAAACTTCACGCCTTCTTCCACCGGCATATTCAGCACATCGTCGATGGTCTTGCCGCGCACCGTCACGTCCAGCGTCTCGGGGTTGAAGCGCTTGCCCTTGCACGCGGCGCACAGTACCTCGACGTCGGGCATGAAGTAGAGCTGCGTGGTAATGACGCCCTCGCCCTGACACTCCTCGCAACGCCCGCCCTTCACGTTGAAGCTGAACCGTCCCGGTTTGTAGCCGCGCTCCACGGCCAACGGCGCCTCGGTGAACAGGTCGCGGATGTTGTCGTAGAAGCCGATGTACGTCGCCGGATTCGACCGGCTGTTGCGCCCGATCGGCGACTGGTCGATGCTCACCACCTTGTGTACCTGCTCGACGCCGTCTACCCCGTCGTGATCGCCCGGCAGCGTGCGCGTATCCACTAAACGCTTCCAGAGGGCCTTGTACAGGATCTCATTGATCAGCGTGCTCTTCCCCGACCCCGAGGCCCCCGTGACAGCCACCAGCATGCCGAGCGGAATGGTCACGTCCAGCGATTTGAGATTGTTCTCTCTCGCGCCGCGCACGGTGAGGCTTTTGCCGTTCCCCTGGCGGCGCTGTTTGGGCGCCTCGATCCGCCGCTTGCCCGAAAGAAACTGCCCGGTTGGCGACGCCTTGCACTTCAGCACATCGCCGATGGTTCCCTGCACCACCACCTGGCCTCCGTGAACGCCCGGCCCCGGCCCCATCTCCACAATGTGGTCCGCCGCGCGGATGGTGTCCTCATCGTGCTCCACCACGATCACGGTGTTGCCGATGTCGCGCAGCCGCTCGAGCGTAGCGATCATCTTCACGTTGTCCTTCGGGTGCAGACCGATGCTCGGTTCGTCGAGGACGTACAGCATGCCCATGAGCCCGGAGCCGATTTGCGTCGATAGGCGGATGCGCTGCGACTCGCCGCCCGACAGCGACCCCGATCTTCGATTCAGGCTGAGATAGTCGAGGCCGATGCCCAGCAGCAGTTCCAGCCGGCCCCGAATTTCACTAAGCACCTGACGCCCCGCATCCGCGCCGCGGCCTGCCGGCCTCAACTTCCCCAGGAATGCGTACAGTTCGTCAAAGTGGAGTTGGCCCATGTCATGGACGGTCTTCCCCTCAATGGAGAACAACAGGCGGGTTCCCCGCACGCGCGCCCCTTTGCAGTCCGGGCAAGTGTGCTCCACCATCACTTTGTCGAGCCAGGCCTCCATGCCCGAGCTGGCTTCCCCCCTTTGACGATAACGGCGGTATTGCCGCTCGATCCGATGCGCGATGCCGCCGAAGCCGATCTCCTTGCCCGTGGAATCTTCACGCTTGACCTTGGCGTCCGGTGGCACGCGCATCACCACTTTCCTTGGGTGAATTCCCTCCAGAATCGCGCGCCGCACCGCCTCGGGAAGCTTCTCCCACGGAGTTTCCAGCGAGAAATCCAGCATCTTCGACAGACTGTACATCACCCGTCCGTCCCAGGTATCGGGATTGTACTTGAAGGCCTCGCGTACGAAGCAGCCGCCCGAGATGCTCCGCCGCGGATCGGGAATCAGCAGTTCCGGGTGCGTCAGCTTGTGGACCCCAAGACCGCCGCAGGTCCGGCAGGCGCTCTCCGGGTTGTTGAACATGAAGTAGTCGGGCTGGATGTCGCCATAAACGAAATGATGGGTCCGGCTGCACAGACCGCGGTAGAACCGCTCCATCTCCGCCTTGCCCGCCCCTTTGACGATCCGCACCTGCAGCAGCCCGTCGCCCACCAGCAGCGTGGCCGCGATCCCGGCCTTGATCGCCTTCTCGTGCCTGCCGCTCACCACGAACCGGTCCACCACCGCGTCCATGTCCTTGATCTTCGAATCGTCCAGTTCCACCTCCGCGGAGATGTCCACCAGCTTGCCGTCGACGATCATCATCCGGCAGCCCTTCTTGCGCACCTCCGTCAGCACGAAATCCAGTTCCTCGCCGTACTGCGGGAACACCGGCGCCAGCAGCTCGATCTCCGTGCCCTCCCTCAGAGCCAGGATGGCTTCCAGAATCTGGCTCGCCGATCGGCTGGGCGCGGGTTCGCCCGAGCGCGGGCAGTGCGGCTCACCAATCGTGGAGTACAGCAAATTCAGATAGCTGGCCATATCGGTCATGGTGCCGACCGTCGACCGCGGATTGTTGGCGATGGTCTTCTGCTCGATCGAGATTACCGGCGAAAGCCCGTACACGAAATCGACATCCGGTTTGGCAACCTGGGCCACGAACCGCTTGGCGTAGCTCGACAGCGATTCCATGTAGCGCCGCTGTCCCTCCGCATAAATGGTGTCGAAGGCCAGGCTGGATTTGCCCGATCCCGAAAGTCCCGTGACCACCACCAGCTTGTCGCGCGGAATCTCCAGGGAGACGTTCTTGAGGTTGTGAACGCGCGCGCCTTGGACCGCGATGGTCGTGCGCACCGCGGGCTTGGGAGCCACCCTGGCGGTCCTAGAACTCATCGGGATCTTCCCTCGCATAGACGAAGGCCAGCTCCTGCACCGTCACGTTGCTCATCCTGGTGAGTTGCGCCGGCGTGGACGCTTTGCCGATGAGGCCCTGGTCGGCGAGGTATTCGCACGCCGTGGTCACGCATTCGATATTGAAGTTCCGCTTGAACCAGGCCTCGATTTCGGTACAAGACCGGGCTTCGCCCACCTCGCGCAGGTGGTCGATCACCAGCCCGAACAGGGTGGCCGCCCGCTGTGCCAGGTACTCGTCGATCGCGTCCAGAGCCGTCTCCACGCTCTTCCGCGTCTTCTTCGCGTTCAATAGATCGATGTAGACAGTCCGGAAGAACGCAGGATTCAGCTTCATAGCCTGCGGCAGCACCTCGCGGTCCGCCACCATCCGCGCGCCGAGCACCTCGATCCGCGCGAGCGATGTGGCCGCATGGAGAATCCACAACGCCGTGTATTCCAGGTCGCCGCGCGTGACAAACCATTTGCGTGCTTTGTAGATGGGGGGCAGGGCGCGGGTCGCCGCCGCCAGCAACTGCACTTGGGTGTCGCGCTCGCCAATCTCGTGTAGCCGCGCGCAGAGCGTCGCGATGGTCTCATCGTGTGTGTAGAGCAGACGCCCTTTGGCCAGCAACGAATGCAGAAATGAGTTGCGGATCGCGCCTTCCACCGTCTTGCGAAACTCCGCTCGCGGCATCAGTAACGCATGGACGTTCACTCCGCCGGCATAAAGAGACAGGTCCTGGCGATCGGCCTTTTTGTCGTCGATAGCGACCAGAAGCAGGTCGATATCGGACTTCTCCCAGACGGTATCGTGCGACAGGCTGCCGCACAGGATCGCCGCCAGGATCGAGCGGTCCTTCTTTACCTGCGCCACCAACTCGTCGAGCGCTTCGGTGAACTTCTTCTGGATGGATCGAGCGGGCTGCAAATCCCCTCACGCCTGTTTGGCCAGCGTATCGTTTTTCCCACTTCGAAGTCAATTCGGCTCTGTCTTAGGTCCGCCAGAATGCCGCGCCCAACACGACCGTGACCAACTGCACCGCGACAATCAGGGCCACGCACGCCGGCCATCCGCCCTGGTTCCAGAAATGGCCGGGCACTTCCGATCCGAAACTTCCGCCCAGGTAATAGAACATCACGTACAGGGCCACTGCCGCCCATTGCGCTTCCCGCGCCACCGTCCCGATGTAGCTCGTAGCGGAGGATTGCGCGATCCACACTCCCGTGCAGCACATTGCCAGTCCGGCCAATACGAATGGCAGGTGCGGTACGAGCGTCAGCGAAATCCCCGCGGCTCCCCCGGCCATAGCCATTGTCAGTGCGAAGCGGTGGCCCATGCGATCGATCGCGCGGCCTGCAATCGGCGTGATGGCCGCGCCCGCCAGGTAGACCGTGAACACCAGGCCGAGTGCCCGGGTGCCCAGCAGGAATGGCGGCGCGGCCAGGTAAGAGTTCACATAGGTGAACGCCGCCACCAGTGTGAAGAGGACTCCGAAGCCCACCGCATAAGTGGCGGCCAGCCGCGGATTGCGAAGGTGCCGCAGCATGGCCCCGGCCATCGACTCCCGGCGCGCCGCCCGTGCCCCGCGCCGGTCCGCCGGAAGCCAGACCCACATGGCGGCGGCGCCGAGCAGGTCGAGCAACGCCAGTGCGGCAAACGACCATCGCCACGAAGATTCCGCCGCTACGAACGCCGTGACCATACGGCCGCTGAAACCGCCGAGAACCGTGCCGGTGACGTAGGCCGCCATCGCCGACCCGGCGCCTTCCGTCCATTCTTCGTTGATGTAAGCGATAGTGACGGCGAAGATTCCGGGCGTGAACACACCCTGCCAGAATCGCCACAGCAGCAACTGTCCGAGGCCGCTCGACACGGCCGCGAGGCCAGTGGGAATGGCGAGCAGCAGGGCGGAAAGTACGATCACGCGTTTCCGCCCGAAGCGGTCGGCGAGGATCCCCATGAACGGAGCGGCCAGCACGACGGCGAAAGTGGAGACTCCGATTAAGCGCGTTACCGCTTTCAGGGAGACCTGAAACTCCGATGAAAGCATCGGCAGCAGCGGCTGGGGTGCATAGAGAGTGAGGAAGGCGCAGAAGCCGGCGAACACCACCGCCAGGGTTCGTGTGCGCGATTGGGCTCGCGAAGCGCCACGCGCCGGCGCCCCCGCTGCGGATGTAACTTCGGCCATTGGAATCCTAATTATCGCGTAAAGCTATACTGTCCCTCATGGCCGCCTTCCTGATATGAGCGACCGGCCGAAGCTGCGCCGCCAACTCGGGCCGTTCGACGCCACCATGATCGTGATGGGCGGCATCGTCGGGTCGGGCATCTTCATCAATCCCTCCGTGGTGGCAAAGGCCGTGCACACGCCGTTCCTGATCCTGGGCGCGTGGCTGGCCGGAGGGGTGCTGGCCATGCTGGGCGCGTTCATCTGGGCCGAACTGGCCACCCGCCTGCCTGGCGCCGGCGGACAATATCTGTACCTGCGCGAAGCCTACCATCCGGCCGTGGCGTTCGTGTACGGATGGGTGCTGCTGCTGGTGACCAATACCGGCGGCATGGCGGCGGTAGCCGTGACGTTCGCGCACTACTACCGCGAGATTACCGGTTTCGGCGGCAGCGACGGCGCTATCGCCGCTGTGGCGCTATTGGGACTGACGGCCATCAATTGCCTGGGCGTGCGCGCGGGCAGTTCGGTGCAGAGCCTGCTGATGGTTCTGAAGGCGTCGGCGATTGCCGCCATGGTCGTCGTCGGACTGTTTCTGGGCGGCGGGCACATCCGGCCCACGCCGCTGCTCGATCGGCCGATCTCGCTCGGACTGGTTGCGGCCATCGGAGCCGCCATGACACCGGTGGCGTTCGCGTACGGAGGCTGGCAGACGGCCAGCTTCGTCGCCGGCGAGATGCGCGATCCGCGGCGCGATCTGGCGCGCGGCCTGTTCTTCGGTGTATTCGGGGTGGTGGTGCTCTACCTTTCGGTGAACGTGGTCTGTCTCAAAGTGCTCGGCCCGGCGGGACTGGCGGCCACCGGCACTCCGGCTACGGCGGTGATGCGCGCGGCCTTGGGAGAACGCGGGGCGCAATGGATCGCCATGGGCATCGCCGTCTCCACGCTGGGATTTCTCAGCCAGGGAATTCTGACGGCGCCGCGGGTCTACTATGCCATGGCCCGCGATGGCCTGTTCTTCGAAACCGTGGGACGGCTTTCGGCGCGAACCGGCGCGCCTGTGGTGGCGATCGTGCTGCAAGGCATCGCGGCCGCCGTGGTCGCGATGGTGGGACGCTACGAGCAGATTCTGAACTACGAAGTGTCGGTGGATTTCATCTCGTTCGCGCTCACGGCGGCGTCCCTGTTCGTCTTCCGCCGCCGCGAACACGCGAGCGGGCATGTGCAAGCGGGAGTGTATCGCGTGCCCGGCCATCCCTATACCACGGCGCTGTTCGTGGCGGCCAGTGCGGCCATCGTCATTGGCACGGTGGTGAACAACCCTGGCAATACCGCCATCGGCCAGCTCATTCTGCTGACCGGGATTCCCGTATATTTGTATTGGAGCCGCCGGCGCGGACGCGCGTCCGCTCCATCCGCAAACCCATGAGACAGAAATATTCCGAATACATGCACTGGGCCAAGACCAACCCGCGGCCCAAGTACAACCTGGCCACCAGCGGAGTGGGCCCCTTTCCTCTGCGCGAACTGCCGTTCGACTATACACGCCTGGAAATCCACGGCGACGACAGCTACGGGTACCGTCCGCTGAAGCGCGCCATCGCGGCGCACGCCGGCGTGGAACCGGAATGCGTAGTGACGGCCGAAGGTACGTCACTGGCGAATTACCTGGCCATGGCCACGCTGCTCGATCCGGGCGATGAGGTTCTGATCGAACGGCCGGCGTACGGCCTGTTGGTGGACGCGGCGCAGTTCACCGGCGCTACGGTGACGCGGTTCGATCGCATGGAGGAAACCGGCTACGCTCTCGATCCGGCCGCGGTGCGGCGCGCGCTGACACCCAAAACGCGCCTGATCGTGGTCACCAACCTGCACAATCCGTCCAGCGTGCTGTCGGGGAACGAGGTGCTGCGGGAGATCGCGGAACTCGCGCGCGGCGTGGGCGCACACCTGCTGGTGGATGAAGTGTACCTCGACGCGGTGTACGAGAATCCGCCGGGGTCGGCGTTCCACCTGGCGGACAACGTGGTGGTGACCGGCAGTCTCACGAAAATTTACGGCGTGAGCGGACTGCGTTGCGGCTGGGTGCTGGCGCAGCCCGATCTGGCCCGCGCCATGTGGAGGCTGAACGACCTGTTCGCGGCCACGCCCTCCCATCCCGGCGAACTCATCGGCGTAGCGGCGTTCGAACACCTGCCGTTGCTGCGGGACCGCGCGCGGCGCATCGTGGACGCCGACCGCGCGGTGCTCCGCGAGTTCCTGGATGGCGAGCCGGCGATCTCGGCGGTGCGTACGGATTATGGGACGACGGCGTTTCTCGGGTTGCGGCGGGGCGACTGCCAGCCGTTCATCGAGGGGTTGCGCGCGGACTACGAGACCTCCGTGGCGCCCGGCCGTTTCTTTGAGATGCCGGGCCATTTTCGCATCGGAATGGGTGTCAACCACGAAATGTTTGTCGAAGGGTTGCGGAGGATTTCGCTGGCCATTCGGGCGTAGTGCAGCCGCGGCACAGTTGTGCGCGTCTCCCACAGATGGCGCGCGGCTCGTGGCGTGCTAAGATCCCGATCAGGGAAAACCTTTCGTGAAACACGGACTGGCATTACTGGCCCTGGCGGCCGCCGGAGCAGCCTTCGGACAGACACCGCCCGCACAACCTCCGAAGGTAGCTCTGGTCAACCTGGACGAGGCGCTGGTCTCAACCACCGATGGCCAGAACGCCGAGAAGAGGCTGAATTCGCAGTTCGGCCCACGCAAGGCGGCGATCGACCAGAAGCATAAGGAACTGATGGCCCTGCAGGACAAGCTCGACAAGGGCGGTATGACCGACGAAGACCGCCAGAAGCTATCCGATGAAATCGACGAAAAGGGCGATTCCGTGGACCAGGAGACCACGCAGGCGGATGCCGATCTCGATCAGGCTCAGCAGCGAGTGCTGCGCGAGTTGGCGCCGAAACTCATGATGGTGGTGGTGCGGTATGCCAAACAGCACGGCTACGACCTGGTCTTCGACACCAGCTCGTCAGACATGCCGCGCCTCTATACGGAGAACTCGACGGAGGTCACGAAGGAGGTGGTCGACGAGTACGACAAGAGCGCCAAGAGCGTAAAAAGTGCGCCGCCACCGGCGAAAAAATAGGACACTCAGTTTCGCATATCACTCAGTTCCGCATATCACTCAGTTCCGCATATCACTCAGTTCCGCATATCACTCAGTTCCGCATATCCAGAACTTCGAAATGGAAGCGGTCGGGCGGAAGCAGGGATGGCTCCCGGGGGATCAGGCGCGACCAGGCGCTATAGGCGCTGTCGGCAACCGCCGAATTCAGGTAGAACAGAAACTGGTTGGAGAAGCAGCCGATAGGCGGGGGCTGGCGGAACGTCAAGCGCAGACCGACCGCGCGCTCCACCGCTACCTGGCGGGCGGCGATTCCCTTGTCCACCAGCAGTGTCACGAAACTGGCGCGGCTGGCATGCGGCCAGACATCGGGGTGCAATAGCGAGCGGAGACTGTCCTCGCACTCAAAGGTGATCTCGCACTGCCGAATCCACTCAAGCACGGAATCACCCCACAGCCAGTGCGCCACCAATCCTTTGTACTGCTCGGTGAGCGTCACGGCCAGCTCGAATTTGCGCTGTTCCAGCTCTTCCCGCGAGGCGTTGCTAATACCCAGCATGTCTTCGGCTTCCGGCATCACGGAAGCCAGCTCGACACCGTCGTCATCGGACTGGTGCTCGGCGGCATGAACCAGCAGAGGTGGAAGCTCATGGGTCTGGCTACCCGGAATCTCGATGTACCGCGTGTCGCTCATATGCCCCTCCCTCTATACATATCGACGTAAACGTACCTTATTTATGTTTCATTTCTCACAAAGATTAGCAGCCAACGGATCTGGCTGCTGATGCCGGTCCGGAACCTCTCTAATCACGCGCCATTCCTTGCGGCTCTCTTCCCTAGCCAAATTGGTGTGAAATCGCCCTGCTGAAAGCCGATGGCTAACTCTTGCTACAATCTGGATCTTACCCCATGCCCAAAGCGCTGATTACCGGGATTACGGGTCAGGACGGCTCCTATCTCGCCGAACTGTTGAGCGAAAAGGGATACGAGATCCACGGCCTGAAGAGGCGGTCCTCTTCTTTCAATACGGACCGGGTCGACCATCTGTATGAGGATCTGCACAGCACCGGCGCCACGTTCTTTCTGCATTATGCCGACCTGAACGATGCCAGTTCCCTCGAAGGGTGTCTGGCCGAAATCCAGCCCGACGAGATTTACAATCTGGGAGCGCAAAGCCATGTACGGGTCAGCTTCGATATCCCGGTCTACACCGCCGACGTCACCGCTCTGGGAACCATCCGCCTGCTGGAAGCCATCCGGCGCCTGGGCCTCCAGTGCCGGTTCTATCAGGCGTCGTCGAGCGAGATGTTCGGCAGCACGCCGCCTCCGCAAAGTGAGGAAACCCCGTTGCACCCCCGCAGCCCTTACGCCTGCTCCAAAGTCTTCGCGCACCAGATTACCGTAAACTACCGCGAGAGCTACGGACTGCACGCATCGTGCGGCATCCTGTTCAACCACGAGTCTCCGCGCCGCGGCGAAACATTCGTCACCCGCAAAATTACGCGCGCCGTAGCTCGCATCAAGCTCGGCATGGCGGGCAAACTCTATCTCGGCAACCTGGATGCCCGCCGCGACTGGGGCTTTGCCGGCGATTATGTCCGCGCCATGTGGTCCATGCTGCAGCAGGAGGGTCCCGGCGATTACGTCATCGGAACCGGCGAATCGCACTCCGTCCGCGAGTTCGTGGAGGAGGCTTTTTCGTATGCCGGGATGGATTGGAACGAGCACATATGCATCGATCCGCGGTATTTCCGCCCGGCTGAAGTCGACGCCTTGCAAGCCGATGCCTCGCGTGCCCGCCGCATGCTGGGATGGACACCGCGCGTGGGGTTCCGGGAACTTGTTCGGATGATGGTGGATGCCGATGTGGCCGAGCTCCAGCGCGCGCTTGCCGGAGGGACATCGGCGGTGCGGCCGGCCGCCCCGGAAGTAGGCCACCGATAGGACCTCTGAGCATGGGCGTGGATCTCACCGCGAAGCGCATTCTGGTGACGGGAGGCGGCGGTTTCCTAGGCGCTCACCTCGTCGAACGCCTGCGAAGCCAGGGCTGCCTGCAGGTGTCCACGCCGCGGCGCAAGGACGCCGATTTGACGCGTGCCGCCGATGTCGAAGGACTCTTCGAGACACTGCGTCCGGAAGTAGTGATCCACGCCGCGGCGGTTGTGGGCGGTATCGGCGCCAACCGCGACAACCCGGGGCGCTTCTTCTACGAGAATGCCATCATGGGCATTCACGTGATCGAAGCGTGCCGCCGGTTTCGAGTGGAAAAGACAGTGGTGCTCGGCACCATCTGCGCTTATCCGAAGTTCACCCCCGTCCCGTTTCGCGAAGAAGCCCTTTGGGACGGATATCCCGAAGAGACCAATGCGCCGTACGGGGTCGCCAAGAAAGCCTTGTTGGTCCAATGCCAGGCCTACCGGGCGCAGTACGGCATGAATGCGGTCTTTCTGCTGCCGGTGAACCTGTACGGTCCGCGAGACAACTTCAACCTGGAATCGTCGCACGTCATTCCGGCGCTGATTCGCAAGTGCGTGGAAGCGAAGGATCGCGGCGATGCCGAAATCGTTCTGTGGGGCGATGGCTCTCCCACTCGCGAGTTTCTCTATGTTGCCGACGCCGCCGAAGCCGTGGTGGCCGCGGCCGGGTGCTACGACTCCGCCGACCCGGTGAACATTGGCAGCGGCCAGGAGATTTCGATTCGCCGCCTGGCCGGCCGCATCGCCGCAGTCACAGGTTTCGATGGCCGAATCGCGTGGGACGCTACCAAACCCAATGGCCAGCCGCGCCGCTGCCTGGACGTCACCCGTGCCGAGCGCGAATTCGGGTTCCGCGCGCGGACAAGTTTGGATGAGGGCTTGAAAGCGACGGTCGAGTGGTATAAAAAAAGCGTCAGCCCTCAGCCTTAAGCCGGTGACCGCGCCCGAGTCCACTCCAAAGCGACTGAAACTGGGGGCATGGACCCGTGCCGGGCCGCTCGAAACCTATGGGTGTTCCGGCTGAGCGTAGTACCCCGCTCGCGTGCGTGCTGTTAGTCCGGGCTTGTCGACCTTAATGTCAAGCGCATGGTACTCGTCCGGACCGTCTCCGGGAACGTATTCGAAGGAGAGGACGTAAAAGGCGTCCGCGTCCGCGACAGACATTGCGATCTCGCCCTCCACATTGTTTGTCGAATTGAGAACCCGTCCTCCGCTTTGCGACGCCAGAACCTGCAGCGCCAGGTTTCCAATCTCCGCCTGGCCGGGCGCCTTCAGCCCCTTCAAGAACACCTTGTATTCGGACGTTCGGAATCCAGCCGCGTCCGCCACTCCCAGCGGATCGACGTTGTAAAGAGTAATGCGGGCCTGTCGCAGTTCGTCCGAAATACGAACGGCGGAGCCGAAAATCCCAGCCCGTTGCTTGGAACTGAGTTCGATGCCCGGGCCGGAAAGAAAGGGCCAACCGGGGCTGATCCACACCACCAGTTTTCGTCCGGGCCGAGGGGTTTCATAGGCAGCGAGGTTCCCAAGTGCGCGCAGAGACAAATCCAGCCGCTCATCGGCGCCATTGAATCCTTGCGCCCTGCCAATCGTGCGCAGACCCAACGATTTCTGATTCAGCTCCGCAAGTACAGCGTTTCCATCCTGGGACGGTGTGTTCCCCATGGTTGTTCCCGAATCGCCAAGAAAGGCCAGCGACAGTGGGTGGGCAAGCTGGCCACCGTTTTGCCGTAGGAACTTTTCAATTTGATCCCGCTCCGTGGCGACATTCGAGAATGTCGCGTTGACGTCGTCGATGAGCAGGATCACTTCCACGGGCGGATCGGCCGTTGCCCCCGCCACTGCATGAAAAGATACGATCTTCTGCTGCAGCTTGTTGTCCAGGAGCGTAAAGTCCTGCTGTTGCAAGCCGGGGATTGGCTTCCCGGACTTATCCGTCACTACCACATCGAGCGTCATGCGGTGATTCTGCTGGGCCAATCCGGAGAGAAGAGGAAGGCAGAATACACAGATCCATCGGCTGCATCGCGTGCTCACGCAACTCACCTCCTAGTTATTAGGGTAATCCTGGTCCGCCTCCTGACTCTATAGCTCTCAAGAGCCCCTTCGCCCTATTCCACGCTCATGCGGATCAATTGCTCCGCATTCCTGAGCGCCTCCGGCGTGAGTTTCTGGCCCGAAAGCATGCGGCCGATCTCGCGTGTGCGGCCGGTGGCGTCCAACTCTTCCAGCACGGCCACGGTGCGGCCTTTGGACTCCCGCTTCTCGACGCGGTAGTGGTGGTCGGCGAACGACGCGATCTGCGGCAGGTGGGTCACGCACAGCACCTGGTTGGCGGCGGCCAACTTCTTCAGACGGCGTCCCACGCCTTCGGCGGCGCTGCCACCGACGCCGGCGTCCACTTCGTCGAATACCAGGGTGCGTATGGCGTCGCCGGCCCATCGTTTGGGCGCGGCCAGGCAGGTCTTCAATGCCAACGCAATGCGCGAGATCTCGCCGCCCGATGCCACTTTGTCCAACGGGCGGGGCTCTTCGCCCAGGTTGGGGGATACCAGGAACTCGGCGCGATCGGCTCCATGGGGCGACCAGGCGGCTTCGGCAATGTCTACGCGGAATACGGTCCGCTCCATGGAAAGCTGCGCCAGTTCCGCTTCCACCAGCTTTTCCAGGCGGCGCGCGGCGGCAATGCGGCGTTCCCGCAGTTCCCCGGACAGCGTCTCGAACTGGGATGCCAGCCGTTGGCGCGCGCGGCGCAGTTCTTCCATCCGCTCGGCGGAGTGCTCCAACGCGCCCATCTGCCGGACCGTCTCCTCCAGGAAGCTGAGAATCTCCGCGGTCGACTTGCCGTACTTCCGTTTGAGACGGTCGATGGCCGCCATGCGAGTTTCCACTTCTTCCAGGCGTCCGGGGTTGGCCTCAAGCCCGCCCAAATAGTCGCGGAGACCATACGCCACTTCGTGCAGGCTCAGGTCGGCGGCTTTCAGGTGCTCGCGCAATCCTTCGAGCGACCGGTCGATGCGGCACAACTCATCCAGCCGCTTGGCGGCCAGGCCAACCCGCGAAAGGGCCGAATCCTCGCCATCGTATACCGCCGCATAGGCGGTTCCCGCCGCCTCTTCCAGGCGCTGCACATTTTGCAGGACACGCCGTTCGTTTTCGAGCGACGCGTCTTCGTCCGGCTGGAGCGCGGCGGCCTCGATTTCCTTGCGCTGGAACCGCCAGAGGTCCAGCAGGCGCAGCTTCTCCTGTTCGCCGCGCTCGAGTTCCTCCAGATCGGCCGCGGCCGCTCGCCACTCGGAGTAGACCGCGGCGACGCGATCGAGCAGATCGCGGTGCGCGGCAAAGGCGTCCAGCATGTCCCGCTGCGACTCGGGGGAGAACAGAAGCTGCTGGTCGTGCTGCCCATGAATTTCAGCCAGGCACGGCGCCAGATCCCGTAACAAGGCGGCGGAAACCGGGCGGCTTCCAACGAAGGCTCGCGACTTTCCGTTGGCCAGAATCTCCCGCTCAATCAGCAGTTCGCCATCCTCGATATCCAGACCGGCCGGCTCCAGGATGCGCCGCGCGCAGGCCTGATCGCGAGTGTCGTGATCGCGAATGTCCCGATCGCGCACATCGAAGATGCCGCCGACGCGCGCCCGGGATTCGCCCGTGCGGATCATGTCGGCCGATGCGCGCGCTCCCAGCAGCAGGCCGAGCGCATCCACCACAATGGATTTGCCGCTGCCGGTCTCCCCGGTCAGCAGATTGAGCCCCGCATGGAACGGCACGCGCAGACGCTCCACCACGGCGTAGTTCTCCACTATCAGTTCGAGCAGCACTCTGAGGCGATTATAGAACAGCCCTTCCGCGGTCATCATCGGGGGTAGAATGGTCTCTCCTATGAGAGTTGGCATGATCGGGACGGGCGCGATCTCCCAGAAGCACGCCGAAGTGTACCGTAAGATCGGATTTCGTCTGACGGTCTGCACGGACATCCATGAGCCGTCGGGACGGAAGTTCGCGGAGCGGCACGGCGCGGAATTCGTGCCCACCTACGAGGCGGTCTGCCGCCATCCGGAGGTGGACTATGTGGACGTGTGCACGTTTCCCGATTTCCGCCTGGAGCCCATCGCGATCTGCGCGGAAGCCGGGAAGCACGTGCAAGTGCAGAAACCGATTGCGACCGGACTGGCCACGGCGCTGCAGATGATCGAAATCGCTCGCCGCGGCGGAATCCTGCTGGGAGTGGTGAGCCAGCATCGCTTCGACGACGCCAGTCTGTTTCTCTCGAAGGCTATCGCCGGCGGACGGCTGGGCAAGCTGCTGCAGTGCGATTGCTACGTGAAGTGGTACCGGTCGCCGGAATACTACGCGCGGCCTGTCAAGGGAAGCTGGAAGACGGAAGGCGGCGGAGCGCTCATCAACCAGGCAATCCACCAGATTGACCTCCTTCGCTGGCTGGCCGGACCGGTCGCCGAGGTGTCCGGGCAATGGCAACTGGGCGCGCTGCACAAGATCGAATCGGAGGACGTGGTCAGCGCGGTGCTCCGCTACGCCGGCGGCGCGACCGGAGTGATTCAGGCATCCACGGCATTCTGGCCGGGCTACCCGGAGCGCACCGAGTTCCACGGCACTAAGGGTACGGCGGTGATCTCGGGCGACAAATTGACCACCTGGGACGTCGAGAACGATTCAGGCGAGCCGGCGCCGGTGACGCGCGACGTGGCGTCGGGTGCATCCGATCCGATGGCGATCTCGCTTGAGCCTTTCGAGCGGCAGTTCCTGGACTTCGCCGAGGCAATCGCCAAGGGCCGGAAGCCGCTGGTCGCGGGCGAAGAGGGCTACCAGGCGCTCGAAGTGGTCGACGCCATATACCGCTCGTGCCGGACGGGGCAGACAGTGGTCCTGCATAAATAAACCTGGGGACAGTTACCAGGTTATTTACGCAGCGACGGATTTACCGGTTGGCGCCTCGGCCTCGATTGCAGCTTCCTGAAAGTCCTTTGAAAAGACCAGACTGCGTCGAACAGCGTCGACATCGACGTAGATCCGCTCGGTCGCTCCTACCTGGCCGGTGGCGATCAGATTGGCCATCGGCTGTACCAGGAGGCACTCCACCGCGCGCTTCAGGTGCCGTGCGCCATACCGTGCGTCGGTGCCTTCCATCAAGAGCAGATCGCGGGCCGCATTGTCCAGCGTGAACGCCGTCCCGATCTTGCCCGTCGCCATCGCGATCCGGATTTCCACCTGCCGCAGTTCGATCTCCAGAATCTTCCGCAAATCGGCTTCCGACAGCGGATGGAATACCACCGTCTTGTCGATACGATTCATAAATTCCGGCGTGAACCGCCGACGGGCCGCCTCTACGCCCGCACGCGCAATCTTCCCCATCTGCTTTTCATCGACATCCGCCGGCGCGGCGGCGCACGACAGCGCGGCGAACCCCAGGTTTGGCCGCAGGATCGAACCGATCTCGTCGGCTCCCAGGTTGCTCGTCATGAAGACCATGGTCTGTGAAAAGTCGACGCGCCGGTTATCGCCCAACGTGAGGGTGGCCTTGTCCAGGATGCCCAGCAACAAGTTCCACAACGCATCGGAGGCCTTTTCGATTTCATCGAATAAGACGAAGCTCAGCTTCACCGTCTCGGTAAAGTGTTGGTCCAGGACTTCCTGGCTGAGTATCGGGTGTGTCTCGCGGTGCCCCAGGTATCCCGGAGGGGAGCCGATTAATTTGGCGATCTCGTGGCTATGTTGGAACTCTCCGCAATCGATCTTGATCACCGCGCGCGCATCGCCAACCAGACATTCGGCTAGAGCCTCCACCGTCCGCGTCTTCCCCGACCCGGTGGGACCGAGAAATAGAAGGTTCCCTACCGGCCTGCCCGGCGCGGCCATCCCCGCCAAGTGGGTTTGGTACATATTGACGATCTGCCGAACCGCCTCCTCCTGCCCGACCACGCGCTGTTGCAGGTTGTTCCTGAGCGACTCCGCTTCATTCCCCATTTTGCTGGGGTCCATCATTACTCTTAAATTCGCCATTTCAGCGCCCTCCTAACTCATTCGACGTAGCAATTGACTAGCCAGGTTCTGAAACATTGTTCACGTTTTGTAAATCGTTTCACTTAGTGCCCGCTCCGATCAGGTGATTCCCTGGGGAGCATCCAGTCCCGGCAGGATGGCCCCGCGAGATTGGCGTTCACCGCGCACTGGGAGCCTCGGCCCGGGACATCTTCGTCCGGATGGTTACCCCCGCGGCTCTCCTCGGCGCATTCGGTTCTGTGGCGGGCCTGCTGGCCGCGCGTGGAGTTTCCGGCCTGCTGATCCAATGGCTGTCGCAACCGTCCGTCTTCGATTGGAGCGGCGCGCCTGGCGCTGACCGTATCGTTGCCGGTGGATCTGGCCGCGCCGGCCGTTCACGCATGGCGCCGCCGTGTTACTGGAGCCCGTAGCCGCGCTCCGGTTTGAATGAGGGGATCCGCTGCCGAATCTCCACCGCGTGGGAGGATCAGCCGGATTTGCGCGCCAACTTTCTTGCGGCCGGCATCGCTGTTGCCGGCATCCTTAACCTTATTACTGTAAGGATCACTTACCCGCAAGACCGCTACTCCTGCCGCAGCGCATGCAACGGGTCGATGGCCGTCACCTGACGCGCCGGAATGAAGCACGCCACCGCGGCCACCGCCAGAAACAGAAGCGATACCGCGCCGAACGTCACGACGTCGGTCGGGCTGGTGTCGTAGAGCATCGTGGCCAGCAACCTGGCCAACACCATGGCGCCCGCGATTCCGATTGCCGTGCCTGCCATGGCGAGCGCCAACCCTTCCTTCACTACCATGCTCACCATTCCCCAGCGCTGCGCGCCCAGCGCAAGCCGTATGCCCAGTTCACGCGTCCGCTGCCGCACCGCCAGCGCCATCACGGCGGCGATTCCGCTGGCGCTGATCAGTAACGCCAGGCCGGCGAACAATCCCAGCAGCATCGTCATCACCCGCGGCGAGGCCATGGACTCGTATTCCAGCGCCTCGATCGTGCCTATCTGGTCCACCGCGGTATACGGGTCCACGTCGTGAATCGCCGAACGGACCAGCGACACCATCCTGCCCGGATCGCCCGCGGTGCGGATCACCAGGCTGTTGGCGAAGCGCGCCTCTTGCGCCAGCGGCACGTATAACTCGTCCTGCGGGCGCCGGTCCAGGCCGTATTCCCGGGCATCTCCGACCACACCGCGGATGGTGAACCAGCTTTTCCCGCGGTCGAAGGTGATCCGGCGGCCCACCGGATCCTCCGTAGGCCAGCGGCGCCGCGCCATGCTCTCATTGATAATTCCGGCCAGCGGGGTTTCGCCGTTATCGCGCTCCGTGAAGGTTCTGCCGCGCAACAAAGGTTGGCGGACGGTTTCGAAGTAGCCCTCTTGCACTACGATGGCGTCCACCGACGGACCCTCCCCTCGCGATGACGGGCGGCCTTCGATTTCGAACTCATTTTGTCCGGGTCCGAAGGTAACATTACTCTTGGAAAAAGGTGCGTCGGAAATCAGCGCGGCCGATTCCACACCGGGAACGGACCTGACCTTGCGGGAAATGTCCATCAACCGGCGCAGTTGAGCGTCGTGAACCGGAAGGCTGAAGCTGACTCGCATGGTAAGCAGCCGGCTTGGATCGAATCCCGGGTTTTGGTGCTGCATCTTCACGAAGCTGCGTATCATCAGCCCCGCGCCGACCAGTAGAACAAAAGAGACGGCTACCTGCGCGATCACCAGCCCGTTGCGCAGCATCCGGCGGCTGCGATTGGCGGTGGTGCGCCCTCCCTGACGCAGCGAGTCGATATGCCGCCATGGCGACAAGGCCGGCGCCAGGCCGAACACCAGGCCGGTAGCCGCCGAGAGCAGCAGGGCATAGATCAGGATGGGCCCATCGACTCTCACTTCCGCTGCCCGCGTGGTGAAGCGTTCGGCGAAGCGCACCAGCACACCGAGCGCCAGCGGCGCCAGCGCCAGTCCCAGCACGCCGCCCGTCACCGAGACCAGTACGCTCTCGGTGAGCAGTTGGTGGATAAGGCGTCCCCTGCCGGCGCCCAGGGCGGCACGGATTGCGAGTTCCTTTTCCAGCTTCAACAGTCGCGCCAGCATCATGTTGGCGACGTTGGCGCAGGCGATCAGCAGGACAAACCCGGCGACTCCAAGCAGAATCAGGAACGGCGTCCGCGCCTTGTGTGTGAGCTCGGTTTCGAGCGCCGCGGCCGATACCCGGAAGTTGCCCTGACGGTAGCCCTCGGGATGGGCGCTTTCCACCTGGCGGGCCACCACTCCGAGATCGGCCTGCGCCCGTTCCACGGTAACGCCCGGCTTGAGCCGGCCGAAAACGGCCGAGATCAGGCGATAGTTCGGATCGGCAATGTTCTTTGGGTCGGAGCGAAAGGGGCACTGCCACGTCGGCATGTAGACGTCACTCTCCACCGGATACTGCGGAACCGGCGGCAGGACCCCGATCACCGTGTGCGGCCGCTGATTCATCCGGAACACCTTGCCGACAATGTTAGGGTCGCCGCGGTGATGGCCCTGCCAGTACTTGTAGCTCATCACCAGGACAGCCTCGGAGTTAGGATTGTCGCTCGGCAGGAAGGTTCTCCCCAGGAGCGGCTTGACGCCCAGGACATCGAAGAAATTCGCCGACACTACCGAGGTCTCCACGCGTTCGGCCGTATCCCGGCCGATCAGCAGGAACACCATGGAGTGATGCTCCACCACGTTTTCGAGCGTATGGTTGCGCTCGCTATACGAAGCCACCTCGATGGGAGTGAACTGCGTATCCATGCGGCTTGCGCCGGACTGTTGGTTGACCACCACCAGTTGTCCGCCGTCGCGATACGGCAGCGGGCGCAGGAACACGCCGTACACCAGGCTGAAGATCGCCGTATTGGCGCCGATTCCCACGGCCAGCGTGAGGATCGCGGCCAACGAATATCCCGGATTCTTGCGCAGAACCCGCAGGCCGTAGCGGACATCCTGCAGAAGGATTTCGATCGTCCTCCCCACCCGCGCATCGCGGCAATCGTCCTTGAGCGGCTCCACGCCGCCCACGCTCATCACGGCCTCCCTGCGCGCTTCTTCCGGCCGCATCCCGCGGCTGACGTTCACGTCGGTTTGGCGGTCGATGTGGTAGCGCAACTCTCTGGCGAGATCGCTTTCCACTTCCCGCCGCCGGAACAAATAGCGAAAGATCGAAGACAATTTCCCCTCCTACGCGTTCCCTACAATCCGCGCCACCGCCGCCGACAGCCGCAGCCAGTTTTTCTTTTCCTGCGCGAGATGGCTCCGTCCGCGCCGGGTGAGCTGGTAGTACTTCGCCTGCCGGTTGTTTTCGGAGGTGTCCCAGCTCGCGCCGATCCAACCCTGTTCCTCCAGCCTGTGCAGAGCGGGATAGAGCGATCCCTGGTTCACCTGCAGAACGCTATCGGAGATCTGCTGGATCCGCTGCGCAATGCCCCATCCATGCATCGGCTCCAGCTCGAGCGTTTTGAGAATCAGGAGATCGAGAGTCCCTTGCAACAGATCGCTTTTCGGCTTTGGCATGGCAAATGAGGCTCCTCCAGGCGTTCTACAAGAAGGGTAATGGCTCTCTTGTAGATTGTCAAGAGGAAGCCGGCCGTGTTCGCTCAAACGGTTCGGTGCGGCCGGAAAGCGTTACGGCGTCGATCCCACCCGCCGCTCCAACGCCTGGAATCGCGGATCCCCGCGCAGCCCCGCCAAGAGGCTGAAGTATTTCATTCCCGTCACCGGCAGCTCGTGCGCGTCCACGCTCCGTTCCAGCCGATCCAGCGCTTCGCCGTTCCGATGCATCGCGGCGTACACGCCCGCCTCAAGATAGAAGTTCGTCGATCCACCTCGCCCGGCTTGCGCCAGATAGCGCTCCGCCCCGTCCCGATCGCCGTCGCACGCCCTGGCCAATGCCAGAGTCCGCAACATTCCGGGTGTTCCAGCCGAGGGCCGCCGCTTCAACCACTCCGCCTCCTTGTCGGCGGCCGTACAATCGCGGCGAGCCACCGCGATTCCCAGCAGCCTCGCATGCGACGCGTCCGGCGCCACGTCCATCAGCAGCCGCGTCATCTGTTCGGCCTTGGCCCAATTCCCTTCCATGATGTAGACCAGCCCTTCGTTCCATTGCCAGCCCGAGGAAAGCGGGTCGATCTCCGCCGCCATCCGGAACTGTTGGTGCGCCTCCGCGAATCGCCCGCGGCTTCCCAGCCCCACGCCATAGAGCGAATGCGTTACGGCGCCGGCGCCCTGTTCCAGCGCGCGGCGGAATTCCCTATCGGCGCGCGGCCAATCCCATCCGAACGCGTACAGCCCCCCCGCCCAAAAAGCGCGCGCTTCCCCATAACCCGGTTCCAGTTCGAGCGCCCGCTCCACGTGAGCGGTCACGCCGGCCAGGTCCGCCGGCCGCAACGATGGCAGCGATAGCAGCCGTTGATACTCGGCCTGCGCCAGCCGGTAATACGCCGCGCCATAATTCGGATCCTTGGCGATCGCCGCCTGGAACAGATCTTCGGCATGGTGCATCGATTCCGCCGTCTCCCGCCGGAATTCGAAGCAGCCCCGCAAGTACAGATCGTGCGCCTCGGGGTTCGTGCTCGATTCGAAACTGCGGGTATCCGGAACCGGGCGCCCCAGGTTGCGCACGGCCCCTGTAATCGCGCGCGCGATATCTTCCTGCACCGTCATCATGTCCTGGGCGGATTCGTCGTAGGACTGCGACCACACATGAGTACCATCGCTGGTGCGCACCATTTGCGCCGTAATCCGGACCCGGTCGCCTTGTTTTTCGAAGCTGCCTTCAATCGCCTCGTCCACGTTGAGCCGCCGTCCCACCTCGCGGATATCGACATCTTTGTCTTTGAAAACATAGGCCGAGGTCCGCGAGACCACCCGGACCGCTTTCCATTGGGCGAACTGGTTGGTCAGCTCCTCCGTGATGCCATCCGCCAGGTATCCGCCGTCTTTGTCGGGAGAGAAGTTGCGGAACGGCAGCACCACCATGGAAATCACCCGGGGATGGAAAGCGCGGTAGGCCCCCCAGCCCGCCACTGCCGCTACGGCCGTCAGCACCAGCGCGGCCAGCCAGGCCGGCCATCCCCATCGGTGGCGGCCGGTTTCCGGAATCGCCGGCGCAGCGGGGGTTTCCACCGCAGCCGGCGCCTCGCGGTACTCAATCGTCACCGCGTAGCTTCGGGGAACCAAGTGGAGCACGATGGCATCGGCGCGGCCCGGTCCCTCATAGTAGGCACGCAATTTTTGCCGTAATCTGGCGACGTCCGTGCGCACCACCGAATCGGATCGCGGATCGTAGGAAGCCAGCTTGTTGAAAACGTCGATGCCGATCGAGTATTCATTTACCTGGGCGCCCTCTCCTGACAGTGTCCGATCCACCAGGTATCGCAGCAATCGCTCCCGGCGCGCGGAGCCGGCGAAGAATTCCGATACGAACAGACGATCCAGGTATTCGTGCAGGAGCCGCACTCGATCGGGATCGATTTCTTCCAAAGATGTCCGGGGGCCCATTGCTCCACCATTGACGAGCTTACCAGATTCTAACTCCTGCCTGAACAAAACAAACGATCTGTAACGTTACGTGCCTGTTCGTGCCACTTGCCGCTTGAGGCGCATTCCCCCGGAAGCCAGACTACCTTCTGAGGTGAACGCCCATGACGCTCAAATACACGGTTCTGGCGCTATCGCTCGTCGCCGCTGGGTGCGTCGGTTCCCGCCTCCACTATGCGCAAGCTCCCATCGATCCGCCCAGCAAGGCCGCTGTGGTGGAGTCCGATCCCGTGCCCGGCCGCCGTGCCGCACTGAAGAAAAAAGTGGATTCCGACAAAGGCGATTCCGGCCGGGACACGCATTTTGCGGCGGCGGAATTATTCCTTCTGAAGCGGCTGCCTCCGGGCGAGACGGAGCTTCCGGTCTCCCGCTATCAAACCGCTCGCGAACATATCCGCGCCATGCCGCGCGCCGCCGCCAGCTCCGAGTGGGCCTCACTGGGCCCGGGCAACATCGGTGGGCGGACACGCAGCCTGGCGATCGATCCCCAGAACGCGAACATCATGTACGCGGGCGCCGTGACCGGTGGAGTCTGGAAGACCACCAATGCCGGCCAGACGTGGTCCGTGCTGACCGACCTTCTACCCGTGCTGAATATCGGCGCGCTGGCGATAGACCCCGCGAATCCGAATACCCTCTATGCGGGAACGGGCGAATATTATGGCGGCTGGCCCGGGCAGGGGATATTCAAGAGCACCGACGCCGGCTCCACTTGGACCCAACTTCCCGAGAAGTTCACTTACGTCAACCGGCTCATCGTCAGTCCGAACAGCAGCTCCAGGCTGTATGCAGCCACCTCCAGCGGGGTATGGTCGAGCCTCAATGGCGGCAATACCTGGACACAGACGCTGGCAGTGAGCGCGTACGGCTGCCAGGATCTGGCGATCCGGCAGGACCAGAAGACCGACTATTTGTTTGCGTCGTGCGGGGGCGCCAATGCGACCGCCGCGTTCAGCATCTATCGCAACCAGGATGCCGCCGGCTCCGGAACCTGGCAGGTGGTGCAGACGGCCGCCGGCATGGGCTGGACTTCGCTGGCGATTGCGCCGTCGCAACCAACGACTATCTATGCGCTGGCCTCCGTGGGCAATGGCCTGAAGCCCGGCAATCAGAACGAGATGCTGGCGGTCTACCGGTCCACCTCGAATGGCGATTCCGGAACCTGGACCGCCCAGGCGACGAACACCGATGCGGACTACACCAATCGCGAACTGCTTAGTTACACCGAGGACGTCCTGGGCAACTATTGCTCGGGAGGGGCGTTCAATCCGACCTACTCGGGCACCTGGTCGAATGTGCTGGCGGTCGATCCGGTCAACCCCAATCGGGTCTGGGCCGCGGGCGTCGACGTGTTCCGCTCCGACGATGGCGGCGCAACGTGGGGTGTCGCATCTCTCTGGTATTTGGCGCAGAGCAGCCCGCAGTATTCTCACGCCGACCGCCATCTATTCGTCTTCCCACCCGGCTATGACGGGGTAACCAATCAAACCATGTTTCTGGCGACGGACGGAGGCGTATTCCGCACGGATAACGCCACGGCGGCGGTCTCCACGGGACCGAAAGGCGCCTGCGAGTCCGACTTTGTCAGTAATAGCGCCGTTCATTGGGTGAATCTAAACCAGTCCTATGTCGCCACCCAGTTCTATTTCGGCGCCCTTTATCCGGGCGGCCAAGTGTACTTCGGCGGAAGCCAGGATAACGATGCGGAACGAGGGACGGATATCGCCGGGTTCAACCAATGGACGCTGTTCGACGCGGGCGATGGCGGGGCCGTGATCATCGATCCGGCGGACGCGAACCATGTGGTGATCGACGGCACCCAACTGGCCCAGCAGATCACCACCGACGGCGTCGATTTCGGCGATGCGACGGCCGGAGTGACTGAGGAAGCCGACCAATTCCCCTTAATCGCATACATGGCGGCGGACCCTAATGAAGGCAACCATATCTTCCTCGGAGGAACGACCAACCTCTGGCGCTCGGTGAATGGCGGCGCGTCCTGGACCGCGGCGGCGCCGGTGGAAGCCGCGAGCGGCGTCAGCGCCATCGCCGTGTCGCCATTCAACTCGAATACCGTCTTCTTCGGAAGCCAACTGGGTTATATCTACCAAAGCACCATCGCTCTGACTTCCAATGGGACTGCGAAATGGCAGTCTTCGCAACCGCGAAAGGGGTATGTGGCCTCGGTGGTGTTCGACCCAACCAATCCCAGCGTCATGTACGCGACTTACTCGTCATTGAAATCGGCATCGACCGATGCGCACGTGTATAAGAGCACGGATGGCGGCGCGACGTGGTATGCGTCCGACGGCTCGGGGGCCACATCGGCGCCCGATATCGCAACTTTCTATCTATTGGTCAATCCGCTCCAGCCCCAGCAACTGTTCCTTGGAACGGACTTAGGCATCCTGGTATCGCAGGATGGCGGCGTCACCTGGAATGCCTTCACCGCCGGCTTGCCGGAGGTAATTGTCGAGTACTTATCCATCGATCAGACGAATAACTGGCTGATCGCCTGGACCTACGGCCGCGGCGCATACCGTATTCCACTGCCGGGAGCGGCGAATACCAACTGCACGTATTCGGTGAATCCCACTCCGACGGCCTTCAATGGTTTCGGAGGAGTCTTTCCTATTGCCGTTACCGCGCCGGCCGGTTGTGCGTGGACCGCCTTACCCGGAAGCATTCCGGGCGCCTTCCTGTTCCAATCGCCGGCCCAGGGCCTCGGCTCCGGAACCGCTTACCTGTGGGTGACGCCCAACTCGGGCTCCGCGGCAACCGATACGGTGGTGGTCGCCAACACAGCCATTCCAGTCAGCCAGAGCGCCGCGACGCGCGGCGCAAAAGGCACGAACAGTTCCTCCTCAGCTGGGGCTTTGAGCGTTCCGGGCTATTCGTACGTCAGCAACAGTACCTTTTCCGCCAATCCGGCGAACCCGGTCCATTCCTGCACGGGTTCGGCGGACTTCCGGAATGCCTGGTGGCAGATCGCTCCTACCACTTCCGGCCTGTTGCAGGCGCGGGCCGCGGGGTTCCGCGCCGACATTTTCGGCAACTCCGGAATCGTGCTGACAGTGTATGCGCAGAGCGCGCCATCGGTGGAATTGGGCTGCGACGCGGCGCTCCGCGACACCAGCGGCGAGATCGATGCGGTGGTCAATTTCGCCGTGACCGCCGGCGCCACCTACCTGATCGAAGTGAGCGCGCTCGCATCGGCCGACACAGGGACCGTAGAGCTTCTGATTTCGGGCGGCGCTCCGCCGCTCTCGCTTTCGGTCAGTCCCGCTACCGCCGTTCTGCCGCCCGGCTCCACCGGCCAGCAATTCACGGCGCAAGTCTTGAATACCCCGAATACCGGGGTACGGTGGTCCATTTCTCCGTCCCTGGGCCGCATTAGCCCGTCCGGACTCTATACGCCGCCGGGGCCGGTCAACGCGCCAACCACCGTCACCGTGACCGCGACTTCCTTTGCCGACTCCACCAGGCACAATACCGCCACCGTGAGCCTGCTGCCATCCACGGGAACGGCGCCTCTGATCGCCCTGGTGGCGAATGTCACCGGAGAAGGTGCGGCCATCGGACAAAATACGTGGGCGGAAATCAAGGGCGTGAACCTGGCGCCCGACACGCGAATCTGGCAGGGCTCCGACTTCGTCAACGGGCAATTGCCAACCCAACTGGATGGCGTCGGCGTCACGGTGAACGGAAAGCCGGCGTACATCTACTACATCAGCCCCTCGCAGGTAAACATCCTGACCCCGCTCGATTCCACGACGGGCACGGTTCCGGTACAACTGACCACTTCTGCCGGAACCAGTAACATCGCCACGGCAACCCTGCAGGCCTATGCGCCCGGGCTGTTCGTCTATGGAGGCTCATACGCAGCGGCCACCCACGCCGATGGCAGCCTGATTGGTCCTTCCGCCCTATATCCCGGAACCACCACTCCCGCCCAGCCAGGCGAAGCCATCGTTCTCTATGCCAATGGATTCGGCCAGTCGAATCCTGCAATCGTGGCCGGGTCCGACGTGCAGGCGGGTGCGCTGCCCACAAATCCGCTGGTCACGGTTGGCGGCTACCCGGCCACGGTGCAGTTCGCGGGAGTGGTTTCGGCGGGATTGTATCAGTTCAATATCATAGTGCCGGCCGCGGTTCCGAACGGGAACAACGTGGTCTCGATTCAATACAACGGATTTACCGCGCAATCGGGAGTCCTGGTGACGGTGCAACAATGAAACTCCTGTTGACGATCGCACTTGCCGCGTCCGCGTCCGCCGCCACCACGACCACTGTGCCGATTTCGTTTTCCTTCAGCGGGACCGTCGACATAATTAAAGGCGTCGGCTTGAATCTGAGCGGCTCGGGATCCCTTTCGCCATACGGAACGGCATCGATCACTGGCATGGCTACCTTGGTTTCCGCCTCCTCGGGCGTCTTCGTTTTCACGTTCGGGTTGGCCGACGGCGACCAACTGTCGGCATCCGGCCAAATCTCATCTAGTGAGTTGAGTGGGGATTCGTTTTCGGACAGCGCGGTGGTGACCGGCGGGACGGGCGTGTTTGCCAACGTGACCGGATCCTTCTCGTACACGCTCACTCCCATGAAACCGGACGCCTTTACGCTGACTGGCTCGGGAAATGTCATCAGCGCCGTCTCCCCTCCCGCGATCAATTTCCCGCTCACCTGCCTCGAAGCCCCCGGCGCCAGCGGCAGTTCCGTGCAGAATTGCAGCGTCATCGTCTCCCCGTCCGGTTTGGTCTTCTCCCCCGGTGGATCGGTGCTGGTCTCCGGCGGTTCCGTGCTAACATTCGACGGCTCCGGCGGCAGCGCCTCGATCGAGATGTTGCCTCCCGCGCAATCCGCCTCCGTCACCTACTCCGCCACCGCCAGTTGCTCCAATGCACCGGGCGCGTGTTGGATCGCTCTGGCGGCGCCGGGCGGGACCATCCCCGCTAATTCCTTGGCCGGGATTGCCGCGACCGTCAACCCGCAGGGTTTGAGCCCCGGATTGTACCGAGCGATCGTGGCAATCGCACTCACGCCGGCTTCCGGCCAACCCTCCACTTTGAACGTGCCCATCGCCATTGCCGTCGGTTCCGGCGAACCCGTTTTGACGCTCTCGCAGACGGGAGTCCAGTTTCAGGCCCTATCCGGTGCGACGAGCCCTGTAACGCAATCGGTCTCGGTCTTGAACACCGGGACCGGCTCGTTGTCCTTTTCGGCCGCCGCTTCGGCGCTATCGGGGGGAAACTGGCTGAGCGTTTCGCCGTCTTCGGGAGCGGCCACGATCCAGGCGAACCCGGCGGGACTCGCGCCGGGTGTCTATTCCGGCCGTGTGGATTTCGTCGCGGCGGGCGCTTTGACTTCGCCCCAGTCGGTGGAGGTGTCGCTTACGATATTGCCCTCGACCGCGATACCCGGCCCGGTGTTGTCGTCCTCAGGGTTGGTATTCGTCGCGCCTGCCACCGGCAACCCGGCGCCGCAGACAGTCCAAGTCTCGTCGAGCCTTATCGATCAGGGGCTTTTCTCCGAAACGCTCACTATCGGCGTTCTGACGAATTTCAACCAGGGGAACGGATGGTTCACCGTCGCGTCCTCCACCAGTTCCCTGGGCCCGTCGCAACCGGCCACGGAAACCGTTACCGTGAATACCACCGGTCTGGCCGCGGGAGTGTACGTGGGAACCGTGGACTTTCATGCCGCCGAGAGCGGCACGGACAGTCCGGTGTCGGTGCTGCTGGTGGTCCCCAAAGGCGGCGCCTCCTGCACTCCCACGCAACTCCTGCCCGTGTTCACCAATCTGGAAGGCGCCTTCCAACTGCCTTCGGGCGTGGCCGCGCCTGTGCAGGTTCGGGTGGTGGACGATTGCGGCAACCCGTTCAATACCGGCTCGGTTACGGCGTATTTCCCGGCAGGCGACCCCTCAGTGCCGCTGACTGCGCTCGGCAATGGACAATGGTCGGGCACGTGGATGCCGCACGCTCTGTCAGGGGGCCCGGTTACCGTAGGCGTGATCGCGGCTTCCACCGCCCCGGCGTTATCCGGGTCCGTGGGCGTTTCCGGAGCCCTCGCCGCGAACGCGACCGTGCCGCTGGTCAACTCCGGCGGTGTCGTCAGCGCCGCCAGCCTGGCCGCGAATGCCCCTATCGCCCCCGGCGACTACATCTCCATTTTCGGATCGAATCTGGCCTCCGCGCCGGGCGCGACCCAGGTGTTCCTGGGCGGCGAGGCGATGCCTCTTCAGTTTGCGGGTAACGGCCAGATCAACGCCGTGGCGCCGTACGACGTTGCGGTGAACACCACCCTGCAACTGATCGTGCAGCAGGGCACATCCTATTCGATGCCCGAAACGGTGATGGTGGCGCAGGCGCAACCCTCCGTCTTTACGCAGGACCAGAGCGGCGCGGGCGCCGGCGTGATCGCCGTGGCGACGGCCAGCGGCGCGCAGTTCGTGAATACGCCCTCGACACCCGCCAGCGCGGGCGATGCGCTCGTGATCTATTGCGCCGGACTGGGAGCCGTGACACCCCCGGTTCCCGCCGGATCGGCCGCGCCGCTATTGACGCTGTCAAACACCGTCAACCCGGTCACCGCGACCATCGGCGGGCAACCCGGACAGGTATTTTTCGCTGGCCTGGCTCCCGGCTATGTGGGGCTCTACCAGGTCAACGTCATCGTTCCCACGGGGATCGCCGCCGGCGCGCAGGTTCCGCTGATTCTGTCCGTGGCGGGCGCGTCCAGCCCACCGGTGACAGTAGCGATCCGCTAGCACCCTGCATAAATACTGCCCAGGCAGACGGAACGTTTCCTGGTTTTTCGCGGCTCGCTCGTGGGAAAACCAGGAAACGTTCCGTCTGTCCCCAGGTTTATTTATGCAGGGTGCAGTACTCTGCCGCCGTTTCCGCCAGGATCTCGGCCAATTGGAACACGGACTCCAAGTCCACCCATTCGCAATCCGAATGCGCGCCCGCGCCCGTTGCGCCAATAACTACGGCTTCCGTGCCGGCCGCCTGCAATAGCGCCGCGTCCATCCAGGGCGTATCTCCGATGTGCTTCGCCGGCCGCCCCAGCACCTTTTCCACGGCGCGATCCACCGCGTGGACGATGGTCGCCGCCGGGGCAACTTCGAACGGATCGCGCGCGAAGAAGCATCGGACCGTGGCCCGGAAATCCGCGTCCTGGGCGGCAACGCGGTCCACGATCGCCTGAATCTCGGCCACCGCCTGCGCTTCCGTCTCGCCTGGGACGGTGCGGCGCTCGATCTGTACCATGCACGAAGGCGCGTACGTGCTGAGTCCGGTCCCGCCGCTGAGCATGGCCGCGTGCAACGAGGGCGGACCGGCCAGCGGGTGCGCCGGACGCGTGCGCAGGTCGCGCTCCAACTCGCCCAGTTCCGCGAGAAAGCGGCCCATCTTCATGTTGGCGTCGATACCCAGTTCGAACTTGCTGCCGTGCGCCGCGCGGCCCGCCACATCCACCTGGATCCACAGATATCCCTTGTGCGCCAGGCAAACTTCGAGCGCAGTCGGCTCGGTCACGATGGCCCCGTCCACAGTCACGCGCTGAATCAGGTCGCGCGTTCCCAGGCTTCCGTATTCCTCGTCGGCCACGGCGGCCACCAGCAGGTCGCCGCGCAGGCGTCTGCCGCCATCCGCCACGGCTTTGGCCGCGGCCATGCAGGCGGCCAGGCTGCCTTTCATGTCGAAGGAACCGCGGCCGTAGACCTTGCCATCGCGGATGGCGCCCGAGAATGGTTCGGCCATCCCTTGCACGTCCACCGTGTCGCAATGGCCGTTGAGCATCAGGCTTCGACCACCTCCCGAGCCCGCCAGTCGGCCCAGTACGCTCGTCCGTCCGGGTTCAGGCTCGTGGATCTCCACCGCCAGTCCGGCGCCGCGAAGCGACTCCGCGATGAATCGGGCGATCTCGCGTTCTCCCGGCGCGCCCGGCGCCAGCGTCGGATTGACGGAGTTGATCTGAATCAGGCGAACTAACGTTTCCCGCGCGTAGTCCCGATCGATCTTCATCTCTACCTGCGTCCCGGCGGCGGAAACTTCTTCGATACATCGTCCAGCACCAGAACCCAGTCGTTGCCTTCGCGCGGTGCGCCCGGCGGCTGGAAGGTGCGCACTCCCTGGTTGGCGAACGTGCCGATGGCTTCGGCCGCGCCATCCCGCGGACTGTACCACCACGCCTGAACCCGTTCGCCACCGATCGCGCCCATGCGAATCTCGAACGGTTTGCCGGTATAGCTGTATGCGAACAGGTAGGCGGCGCCGCGCGTGGCCATCACGATGTCGTGCTTCGTTCCGTTCTGTCCGGCAATCGCGCTCTGGTCCGGGACCCTTTCGAAATACGGCCGCGAGAGCATCAGCGCCTTCAGAAACTGCATCTCCCCCGCGCCCGGATCGTCCATCGCTTCGGTCCACGATTCCTTCGGGCCGTACGATCCCTTGCCGCCGCCCTGCCGGTAAAACTGCATGATGGCGCTATCTCCATAGGTGTGGCCGAACGCGCCCGCGAAGACGCTCCAGTAGGCGTAGCGGCGGCAATCGGCGTCGGTCCAGTAGGGCTGGCTGGTGTCGTGCAAGCCTTGCGGGATCCCTTCATACGACGGTTCGCCATCCACCACCGGCTTGGGCGGGGTGCGGGCATAGTCGTCTTGCGCGTAGCGCCAGTTGTCCTCGCCGTAGCGGTGCGGCGACGAAGTGTCCTGGTCGTAGCGGTCGTGGCCCGATTGGAACATATTGAAATCCAGCCACGGCTCGTTGTGGAACCAGGTGGACGATTGCGTGCGGCCGAACGGATGAAACGTCATCAGATGTCCCGGATCTTCGGCCTTCAGGGTCTGGCCCAGCTTGTTCCAAACGTCCGTGTGCTGGTCGCCGGGAGTGTCGCCGCCCGAGATCCAGACGACGTTCGGCTTGTCCCGGTAACGGTGCGCCAGAAATGTGGCGTACGCGGCCACGTTCCCCAGGTTCAATTGGCCGGCTTTCACCACCGACCCCCAGGCAGGCACCATGGCGACGAATATGCCCTTGGCGGCCGCCTGGTCCACCACCCAATCGATGTTGTCCCAGTAGCCGCCGGGCGCGAGGTTCGGCCTGCCTGGGTCGTTCTCCAGAAGCGCCGCGACGCCGCTCGCACTCTTCGCGTTTGCGCCATGCAGCACCATCGCCTGGATCACGGTGAATCCCTTGCGCCGCCGGTTTTCCAGGTATCGTTCGGTCTCGTTCCGGTCGAGTTTCTCGAACAGGAGCCAGGCCGTGTCCCCGAGCCAGAAGAACGGCTTTCCGTCCCGATACTGCAGGAAATGGTGGTCGGGCGAGACCATGATCCGATTGGGAGATTGAGCTGCCGCGGTCACCGCTATCAGCAGCGCGGACACTTTCATGTAGTTACGCATAAGATATCCTGGTCTCGTGAAACGACGTGAATTCCTGGGGACCGGCGCGGCGTTCGCGTTTGCCGCGCAGTCCGCTAGCGATCAGAGCGACGCCACCCAGCGCGACGCCACCCAGCATTGGATTGCCGTCGCGGAATCGCTGAAGCCGAAACTGCGCGAGACCGTCCGCAAACCCGTGTCGCTGGTTCGTCCCGTGGCGGATGGCGCCCGGTTTCTGAAGTGGCGCATGGAAACGCAAGGCGCGGCGTCCGCCGGGCTCGCCAGCCGCACGTTCCGGCACGGCGACAGCTTCATTCTGGATTTCGGCGGCCACATCACCGGCCACCTGGCCTTCTCTCTTTCGGGTGAAGGCTCGGCCGTGGATTCGCCCGTGCGGCTCAAACTCACCTTCGGCGAAGTCCCCAACGACGTCGCCGCGCCGCTCGACCCCTACACCGGTACGCTCAGCCGCGCCTGGCTGCCGGACGAAACCATCAACGTCGATTTTCTGCCACAGCGCGTCCGCCTTCCGCGGCGCTATGCGTTTCGCTACGTCAAAGTGGAAGTGATCGACACCGCGCCCAACTACGCCGGCCGCTTCGCCGATTTCGAAGCTGCGGCGTGTACCTCGGCCGGGGATCGGCCGCCCGCGCTCGCCCCAGGCGTGCCCGCTTTGTTGCGGCGCATCGACGAGGTGAGTCTCGACACGTTGCGCGACTGCATGCAAACCGTTTTCGAGGACGGCCCGCGCCGCGACCGGCGTCTGTGGGTCGGCGACCTGCGCCTGCAGGCGCTCACCAATTACGCGAGCTTCCGCAATTTCGACCTGGTCAAGCGATGTCTGTATCTGTTCGCCGGCCTGCCGCGCGAAGACGGCCTGGTGGCGGCCTGCGTCTATGACGAGCCGAAACCGCTGTGCGGACGCCAATACATTATGGACTACGCGGCGCTCTATGCCGCCGTGGTTCTGGACTATGTCCGCGCCACCAAGGACGTCGCGGTGGCGCGCGATCTGTGGCCCGTGGTGCGGCGCCAGATGGAGATTCTCGGGCAGTTCATCAATGCGGAGGGCCTGTTCGCCGACCCGGGAAACTGGTGGCTGTTCATCGATTGGAACGACGAACTGGACCGCATCGCGTCCATGCAGGGCGTGCTTTTGTACAGTTACCGGCAGGCCCTCGAAGTGGCCAAGCTGGCAGGAGCCGAGCGCGAGGCGGCCGCATATCCCGACCGCATCCGGCGCATGACCGCGGCGGCGCGGAGCGCCTTTTACGATGCGTCCCGCGGCCTCTTCGTCAGCGGGCCGAAGAAGCAGATTTCGTGGGCGAGCCAGGCGTGGATGATTCATTCCGGTGTGGCCACCAAACAAGAGGGTAGCGCAGCGCTGCGTGCGGTTGCCGGGGTACCGGACGCCATTCGCCCCGTCACGCCGTACTTGTATCATTATGTGGTGGACGCCATGCTGGCGTGCGATATGAATCAGGAGGCTCGCGCGCTGGTGGAATCGTACTGGGGCGGCATGGTGCAGGCCGGTGCGGATACGTTCTGGGAAGTGTATCAGCCGTCGGACCCCGATCTGTCGCCCTACAAGAGTCTCTTGGTGAACAGCTACTGCCACGCGTGGAGCTGCACGCCGGCCTGGTTCCTGCGGGCACGCGGCCTGGTATGACACTGCCGCCGGGACATCTTGTCCCCAAACGCGTCTTGCCGCATTGAATCTAAATCAGTTACGGAGCCAAGCCGGGACAAGATGTCCCGGCCGCGCCGGCCGGTGCGCTACTCTTGACCCCATGACGACAAATTCGCGGGTGGCAATCGTGACCGGAGCGGCCCAGGGAATTGGACGCCGTACCGCCGAAGTGCTGGCCACGAAGGGATACGCGTTGGCGTTGATCGATCTGCAGTCATGCGGAGCCGTGGGCGACGGCGCCGCCATCGAGCTCTTGGGCGACGTCTCCAGCGAGGCCGACGTGGAACGGATGGCCCGCCAGGTGGAAGAGCAGTTCGGCCGCGCGGACGTCCTGGTGAACAATGCCGGCATCAGCTTCATCCGCCCCGCCGAGGAGACCGGCGCCGCGGAATGGCGCCGCGTTCTGGAGGTCAACTTGACCGGTCCATTTCTGTTGAGCCGCGCCTTCGGCCGCATCATGCTGCGCCAGGGCGCGGGAGCCATTGTCAACGTGGCTTCCATCGCCGGGCTGGCCGGCATTGCCGACCGCGCCGCATACAACGCCAGTAAGCATGGACTCATCGGCCTCACCCGCACGCTGGCCGCCGAGTGGGGCGGACGCGGTGTGCGCGTCAATGCCGTGTGTCCCGGCTGGGTGAAGACCGGGATGGATGCCGCCGATCAGGCCGGCGGCAGTTACAGCGATGCCGACATCGAAAACCGCGTGCCCATGGCTCGTTTCGCGCGGCCCGACGATATCGCGCAAGCCATCGCCTTTCTGGCCGACCCCGCGCTCAGCGGCTTCGTGAACGGCGAAACCCTGCGTGTGGATGGCGGCTGGCTGGGCGATGGAAGCTGGGAGAGTCTGCGCCTGCGGAAACGATAGATTCCATGCTCCACGCCAACATCGCCGGGAAGGGATATTCCGAAATCCATTGGTCGGACGGCGTGCTGACCGGTATTCGCGTCTTGCGCGCGGAAGATCCGGCCGAACCCTACGCCAGCGCGGGGTTCGTGGACCTGCAAGTCAACGGGATGGCGGGCGTCGATTTCGGCCAACCGCAACTGACGGCTCAGACCGTGGTTCGCACCTTGGAGCCGCTGTGGGCCAGCGGCGTCACCACGTTTTGTCCCACCGTGATCACCAACTCGCGGGAAAACCTGTGCCGCGCGTTTCGCGTGCTGGAAGAGGCGCGGCGGCTCTCGCCCGAGTTCGCCCAATGCGCCCCGTGCTACCACCTGGAAGGCCCCTATCTCTCCCCGGGCCCTTCCCGCGGCGCGCACGATCCGGAACGGATGCACCCTCCCGATTCGGGTGAGTTCGCCCGACTCCAGCAAGCCGCCGGCGGCAGGATCGGAATCGTCACCATCGCCCCGGAGTTGCCGGGCGCGCCGGAGTTCATCGAACGGTGGAGCGCCGCGGGCGTGGTCTTCGCCATCGGCCACACCGACGGGGACGCCCGCGATATCGAGCGCGCCGCCTCGGCCGGCGCCCGATTGAGTACCCATCTGGGCAACGGTTGCCCCGAACTGATTCACCGTCACGGTTCCCCAATTTGGGCGCAACTGGCCTCCGAACAGTTGAGCGCCAGCCTGATCTGCGACGGGTTCCATCTCACGCCCGAATTCGTGCGCGTGGCCTACGGCATGAAAGGACGCGCCCGGTGCATCCTGATTACCGATTCTATTCACGTCTCCGGCCTGGCGCCCGGCGCTTACGAACTGGCCGGCATGCCGGTGGAACTGCAGCCTTCGGGCAAAGTGGCCGCACTACGAAATCCCGGATCGCTCGCCGGTTCCACGCTGCGGATGAACCAGGCGGTCGCACGCTTTCAGCGGATGGCGCGGACCGGTCTCGATACCGCGCTCGACGCCGCAACCGTCAACCCCGCCACGCTCCTTTCCCGATGGCCAGTGGGCGCGGGGCTCACCGCGGGTCAACCGGCGAACGTGGTCCTGTTTCGTCCCTCGTCCGATGAACTGATCGTTCTGGCAACATACTTGAATGGGAGGCTGGTCACGTCATGATCTCGCGCCGCAGTTTTCTCGGGTCCGCCGCCGCCGGCGCCGCTCTCGCGCAGTCGTCGCAGAACCCCGGCCGTATCCGCGGATTGATGCTCGACGCCGCGCGCCTGCCGGAATCCATCGCCCATTACCGCCGCGTCATCGAGTTCTCGGGAGATTGGGGCTACAACGCCATACTCTTTCGCCTGACCGACGACCAGGGCTGCTCCGTGCGGTTCGACAGCCATCCGGAACTGGTCACCCACGCCAATGCGCTCACCCCCGCGGAAATGTCGGAACTGTGCGCGTATGGCCGGTCGCACGGTGTCGTGCTGATACCCGAAATTGAGTCGTTTGGCCATACGCGGTTCATCACCAGCGTGCCGCGGTATGCTCATCTGGAGGATGGCGACCCCGCCAAACGGGGCATGGGCGGCCTGTGCCCGGTGGATCCCGATGCCGTCGCGATTGTGCGCGACCTCTATCGCGAAACCGCCCGCATCTTCCCCGGGCCGTTTCTCCATGGCGGCTGCGACGAAGTCAACTGGGGCTACTCGGAACGGTCGCGCCAGGCCATCGCGGCCAAATCGCGAGGTGAAGTCTGGGCCGGCTACGTCAACTCGCTGGGCGACCTGGCCCGCGAACTCGGCAAGAAGTTCATCATATGGGGCGATGTGGTGGCGCACAAGGAGCCGGACATCCTGCCGCTCATCGACAAACGCAACATCATCATGGACTGGCAGTATTACGTGTCCGACGCCGAGCCGTTGCGCCAGACCGCGCGCGGCCTGCTCGACCAGGGACGCACCGTGATGGGCGCGCCCGCCATGATCTCCTGCAAGTGGGGACCGCGCTGCGCGGAGGAGCAGTTGCGCAATATCGACGCCTTTGCCGACGCTTACCGGTCTCTCGCGGACGGCGGCAATCTCGGAGTGGTGATCACCAACTGGGTGCCGTCGCGTTATCTGGCGCGATCCATGTGGGACACCTACGCGTATGGGGCCGTCGCTCTTGAGCGCGGCAGCGCGGCTGCGCGCGCTGGGGCATTCCGCGAGTTCGTCCCCAAGTTCTACGGAGCGAAGGCGTCGGCCGGATGGGACGACATTTTCGCGACGTATTACCGCATCACACCGGCCCGCCCGAGTTGTTCGGCGGGTTGGAAGGGAGCCATTCTGCCGGCGCCGTGGAGTAACGACGCCGAACTGGGTGTCTCCCTGGACGCACGGCCGGCCATCGTGCCGGAGCTGGGTCCACTGCGGAAGAAGATCGCCGCCGTCCAAGCTTCGGTGCGGCGCAATCGCGAGGATTTCTCTTCCTTCGCACTCTCCGCCGAATATCTCGAACACGTGTACTTCCGTCAGCGGCCGGGAAGCAAAGGGTATGCGGCCATCGCCGACCGGGACCGGGCTCTCGTGCAAAAACTCGAGGCCGAGTGGGATGCCAGCCGACCGCCCGATTCTCCCGGCAAGAGCCAGGCTCTGCCGTGGCTCGGTCCTCAGGATCAGCTCCTGTTTCGGATGCGCGAAGCCTCAAACTTTTCGGGCGTCTTAGGATGAGTCGCACTCGGTCCCGGCCTGCGGTACAGTAATACGGTGAGTCCTGGAAACGTCGCGTCAACGGCGGTCGCGGCTTGCGCCGAGTGCGTCGAGACTACACTGCCCGCAGTGCCCCCGCTGCCCGGCGTGAAGCCGCTGCAATCTCTGATCCGGCGATTTCGCACGGCCGAAGGCAAACTGCGCGTCGATCTCGAAAAGATCTCCATTATCACCGACCCCGCGACGGGCGAGCGAATCATTCTGGACCACCTGGCCCAGGAGGCTCGCATCCTGATGGCAATGATACCCAATCCATCGGTACCGCCCCTGCCGAACATCCCCGCGACGCCGGCGGTTCCGAGCCTTCCCAACGCCCCCAACGTGGTCGACCTCGGCAAGGATTTCATCGAGGGATTGGAAGTGGAGGGCATGCGCTACGTCTTCCAGGCCGTGGATAAGCTCACGCCGCCTTCCATCACCAGTTGGGAAGTCTGGACCAGCACCAAGCTGCAATTGCCGGTGCTCACGCGGACCATCGGCGCTTTTGGCGTACGCACCTGCATTTGCAAGTGCACGCCCGTGGAACCGCCCGCCTCCATGTTTCAGATTCCCAGCGGCTACACAGTGATTCGGGTCCCGCCGCCCCAGTTGTGATCCTCATGCGAAACCCAAGATTGTCACGCCGTACTTTGACCGCCGCGGCGGTTCTGGTATGCCTGCTCGGCGCGATTCCGGCCACCGCGCAGCTCTCTCAAAATCTTCAGGATTGGATGCGCCGCATCAATTCCGGCGAATTCAACGGTGGTGGCGGACCGGGCGGTGGTGGGGGCCGTGGCGGGCGCGGTGGCGGCGGGGGCGCGGGCCGTTGGGTGGATGGCGGCAAGGCCTACGTCGTGCAGCAGGTTCGCATCGACACTGCTACCGGCGACCGTCAGAATCTGCCCGCCGAGCCGTCGTACCGGCCGCCCGGCATGGACCGCGCCCTGGGCGGCGGCACGGGCTCCGAAGACGGCAACAAACTGCTGTTCGCCACCAATTCCCATACCGTGATGATCCGGAAAACGGCCAGCGACTACTGGGTGCTGGATAAGACCGATAACTCATGGCACAAGCTGGGAGGTAAGCTTTCGGGCGGTCTGATGTTCGCCAAGTTTTCGCCGGATGGCGCCCGCGTGGCCTACCTCGGCGGCGACCCCAATTGGAACCTCTACGTGGAAGACGTCCGCTCCGGCGCCGTGAAGCAACTCACTACCGACGCCAGCGACGATATCATCGATGGTACCTCCGACTGGAATAACAACGAGGAGTTCGGACTGGCCGATTGCTTCCTGTGGAGTCCCGACGGCAAGAAGATCGCCTACTACCAGTTCGACCAGAGCCGGGTTCCCGAGTTTGCCCTGATCAATTACACCGACCAGTTATACCCGGTGATTACCAAATATAAGTATCCCAAGGCGGGACAACTCAATTCCGCCGTAAGAGTGGGCGTCATCGGCGCCGCGGGCGGACCTACACGTTGGCTGAAGACTCCCGGCGATCCGCGTAACACCTATATCCCCCACATGGAGTGGATGGCGGATAACCAGATCATCCTGCAGCACATGAACCGCCTGCAGAACACCAATACGGTGTTCATCGCCAATCCCGATACCGGCGACTTACGGCAGATGTACCAGGACCGGAACGATACCTGGGTCGAAGTCAACCGCAACCTGCGATGGATCGAAAACGGCAAGCGGCTGCTCTTCACCAGCGAGCAGGACGGCTGGCGTCACCTCTATGCCATCTCGCTTGCGGGCGACGCCCGGCTGGTTACCAACGCGCCCTTCGACCTGGTCTCACTCGCGGCCGTCGATGAGCCTCAAGGCTGGGTCTACCTCATCGCGTCACCCGAAGACGCCACCCAGCGCTATCTCTACCGTGCCCGTCTCGACGGCACGAAAACGGAGCGCATCACCCCCGCGAATGAACCGGGCACGCACACCTATAACATCTCTCCCGACTGCCATTGGGCCTTCCATGGCGTCTCCACGTTCGATTCGCCCGGCCAGAGTGATGTTGTCAGCCTGCCCGATCACAAGGTAGTCCGTGTGCTCAACGACAACGCCGAGCTGAAAGCCAAAGTGGCGCCGATTCTTCAGGGCCGCACCGAAATGGTGCACATCCCGGTGGGCCATGACACCACCATCGACGGCTGGCTCATCCGGCCCGGTAAGTTCGACCCGGCTAAGAAATATCCGATCATTATTAATGTGTACGGTGAGCCGGCCGCATCCACCGTCAACGACAGTTGGGGCGGCAACAACCGCTTACTCATGGCGGCATTGGCCGACGATGGATACCTGGTCGCCAGCTTCGATAACAGCGGCACTCCGGCTCCCAAAGGCACACACTGGCGCAAAGTGATCTACGGTTCGGTGGGCGTGCTGGCGTCGCAGGAACAAGCCGAAGCCTTGCGCGGACTCGCCAAGACTCATTCCTATGTCGACCTGACGCGCGTGGGCGTTTTCGGCTGGAGCGGCGGCGGATCCATGACGCTCAACCTGATGTTCCGCTCTCCCGACCTGTACTCGGTGGGCGTGGCCGGCGCGCCGGTGGCCGACCAGACGCTCTATGACTCCATCTATCAGGAGCGCTACATGGGCCTGCCCACGGACAATGCCAAAGGGTATCACGACGGATCGCCCATCAGTTACGCCGAAGGATTGAAGGGCAAGCTGCTCATCATTCATGGTACCGGCGACGACAATGTCCACTTTCAGGGCACCCAACGCCTACTGAATAAGCTGATTTCGCTCAATAAGCAAGTCCATTTCATGGAGTATCCCAACCGGCGTCACGGAGTCCAGGGATCCGACCCCGTACACCTGGATACCCTACGGTACAGTTTCTTCGAAGAGTATCTGCCCGCTGGTCCGAGATAACTATGCGATTCCTCTTACTTGCGCTCTTGGCCGGTACGATCGCGGCACAGCAGCCCGTCCCCGAAATCCCGTTCGATTCCGCGCCGGATTTCTTCAAGCTTCCGCCGGATATGAACTTCGGAGAAGTTTCCGGAGTTGCCGTCAACTCCAAGGGACATGTCTTCGTCTTTTCGCGCGGCAATACCACCGGCCCCGCGTATGGAGCGAGCGCCGCCCAGTTGCTGGAGTTCGGCGCCGATGGCAAGTATCTCCGCGAAATCGGAAAGAATCTCTACGCCTGGTCTTTCGCGCATGCCGTCCGTATCGATAAGTACGATAATACCTGGGCCATCGACAAAGGGTCCGACATGATTGTCCGGTTCAATTCCGAAGGTCATGTCACCATGGTGTTCGGACGCAAGAAAGAGGCTTCCGACGAATCCGCCGTCCCCTGGACTCATGTGAACCCGCCGCGCGCCGCCATCGACGGTCAGTTCCGGCAACCCACGGATGTCACCTGGGACCCGCAGGGCGACATCTTCTTCAGCGACGGCTACATCAATTCGCGCGTGGCCAAGTATGACAAGGATGGCCACTGGATCAAGCAGTGGGGCGACCGCGGAACCAAGCCCGGCGAGTTCAACACGCCGCACAGCATCGCCGCCGACGTCAAAGGTAACATCTACGTGGCCGACCGCGGCAATCGCCGAATCCAGGTCTTCGATTCCGACGGCAACTTCCAGCGCGAGATTACGATTGACGTGCCCGTCCCGCCCGGCGTGAAGCCCTGGATGGGCGCCATGCCGGCCGCCGAAGCCGCTGCCCGTCAAAGCGGCGCACCGTGGGCTATCTGCATTACGCCCGGTCCCGTCCAATACCTATACAGCTCCGATGCCTATCCCGGCCGCGTTTACAAGTTATCGCTGGATGGCAAGGTGCTCGGCATGCTGGGCACGTCCGGCCGGCAATTGAAGGAATTCGGCTGGATTCATGAAATGGCCTGCCCTTCCGAGAACACTTTGTATGTTGCCGAGCTTCTGAACTGGCGCGTCCAGAAGCTGACGCTGCACCCGGTGAAGTAGGTTCCGACACGGAACCGCGACAATTGTCAGATCCCGCCGGAGTCGGGCACGCTGGCTTACTCCATTACCCGCAACTGAATCCGCGATCCGTCGGCGCCGCCGAAATACACGCGCTCCATCGCCTTCTGAAAATCGGTGGAGAGCGCCTTGGGAATCTCCATGAACTTCTGCGGATTCCGGTCCGTCAGCGGAAACCACGAGCTCTGCACCTGCACCATGATCCGATGGCCCTGCCGCCAGGTGTGCGCGATGTCCGGCAGGTAGAACGTGATTCGGTCGGGCTGATTGGCCGCAAACGCCACCGGCTTTTCGAAGCTCTTACGGAACTTGCCCCGGAACGGCTCGCCGCGAATCAACTGCTGATATCCGCCCATTGGCACGGCGCCAACGGCCGGCGCGGGATTGTTGTAGTCCGGGAAATCGCCGGGGAACACGTCGATCACTTTCACGTCGAAATCCGAATCCGTCCCGGACGTCGATACCTTCAGGTCCACCTGAATCGGCCCGAACACCGAGACATCATGGTCCAGCGGCTCGGACTTGAATACCAGAACGTCGGGGCGCTCGGCCGCGAAGCGCTGGTCCTCGGTCATATACGTATTGAGGATCCCCTGCACAATGCGGCCTACATACGGCACCGGCTTGCCGGGGTCCGACAGATACTCTTCAAAGCCCGCTTCGGCGGGCCGATCCCACGCAAGCCGGCCGTGGGCGTCCAGGAACAAATCGGCAGGCTTGGCTTCGCGCGGCGGCCACGCGTCGAACTTACGCCACTGGTTCAAGCCGGTTTGAAACAGCCACGCCTTGGGAAACTTGCCGTCGCCGCGTCCCTTCAGGTGATACAGGAAGAACGGGAATTCGATGTGCTCGCGATAATACAGCGCCGTCTTGGAGCCGAAGTTGACGTTGCCCAGCCGGTCGCCATCGCCGCGCGAGAAACCGCCGTGGTTCCACGGACCCATCACCAGCGTGTCGGCCGGCGGCGTATTCTTCTCCATGAAATCGAACTGCCGCAGCAGGCCCTGCGGATCCTCGGTATCGTACCAGCCGCCCACTAACATCACCGCGGGTTTGATGGCCTTCAAATGTTTCCAGATGGCTCGCGATTGCCACTCTTCGTCGTAACTGGTGTGGTCGAGATTCATGTTCCACATAGGCTGCTGGTGTTTGAAATATTTCTCGTCGGCATTGGCCAGCGACCCCAGGCTGAGGTAGAAATCGTAGCCATCGGGCGTGCCGAAATCGAAAGGCAGCGTGCGCGGCGGCGGCGCGGGGTCGCCCTCGCGATTGCGGAACCCCATGTAGAAGCTGAAGCGGTGCGCCAGCATGAAAGCGCCGTTGTGGTAGACATCGTCGCCCATGTAATAATCCGTCACGGGAGCCTGCGGCGCCACTGCTACCAGGGCCGGATGCGCGTCGATCATTCCCGCGGTCGCATAGAAGCCGGGTTGCGAAATGCCCCAGATGCCCACTTTGCCGGTATTGCCCGGAAGGTGTTTCACCAGCCACTCGATGGTGTCGTAGGTGTCGGTGCTCTCGTCGGTATCTTTCGGCCCGTTCTTCACCGCCTTCCGCGGACGGATGGTGATGAAATCGCCGTCGCTCAGATAGCGCCCGCGCACGTCCTGGTAGACGAAGATGAACTTGTCCCGCTCGAACAGTTCCGAGGGCCCCAGATTCGTCCGGTACTGGTCCGCGCCGTAGGGCGCCACGTTGTACCCCGTGCGCTCCATCATGATGGGATACGTCCGGCCGTCGGTGAACACGTCCTTGGGCAGATAGACGGATGTGAACAGCTTCGCGCCGTCGCGCACCGGGATGCGGTATTCGAACTTGGTGTAATTCTCGCGGATGAATGCGGCGCGCGCGGCGATATCGGGCAGCGTAGCCGCGGGTGCGCCTCTTCCCTGAGCGGCGGCCAGTTGGGTCATCACAGCGAAAGCGAACAAAATGCGCATGGAGCAAATTCTATCTCACTGGCGGCCCGGACTACGACGATTTACACTCCGTATGATCGGGAGCTTGATAACGCCCCACCCGGCTTTTGCTAAGATGCGTAGTAGCAGTGCCCAACGTCCGGAGGGTGACGCCAGGTGCAAGATATCGACTTTCATACCCTGTTTGAATCCGCGCCCGGTTTGTACCTGGTGCTGAACCGGGATCTTGGGATCGTCGCGGCAACGGATGCGTATCTCCACGCCACCATGACCGTGCGCGAGCACATCCTGGGACGCGGCATCTTCGACGTCTTTCCGGACAATCCGGACGATCCGGCGGCTACCGGCGTCCATAACCTGCGTGCGTCGCTGGACCGGGTTCTGGAGAAGGCCGTTCCCGATGTGATGCCGATCCAAAAGTACGATATCCAGCGGCCGGACTCGGAGGGGGGCGGTTTCGAGGAGCGGTACTGGAGCCCGACCAATTCGCCGGTGCTCGGACCGGACCGCCGGGTTACGTACATTATCCACCGGGTGGCGGACGTCACCGAATTCGTTCTCTCTCAAAAGGCAGGCGCGCACCTGGAGGCGGAAATCTATGCGCAGTCGCGAAAACTGGCGGAGACGAACCACCAGTTGCGCGAGAGCAACGAGGCCCTGCAGCAGCTTCACCGGCAGATCGGCCAACTGATGGCGCAGGCCGACAGCGAACTGGCAGTGATGCCGCGGGAGGGACTGGCGCCGGTTACGGCCGCCACCGCGGAGGAAATGCTGGAACGGGTGGGAAAGCTGATCACCACGCGCAACGAGCTGGAAGAACAGTTGCGGCAAGCGCAGAAAATGGACGCGATCGGACGGCTGGCGGGGGGTATCGCGCACGACTTCAATAATCTGCTGACCGCGATTCTGGGATACAACGAAATGCTGTGCGAGGAAGTGTGGGACCAGGCGGACGCCACGGAATACTGCGAGGAGGTGCGCATGGCGGCTGAGAGGGCCGCGGCGCTCACTTACCAACTGCTGGCCTTCAGCCGCCGGCAACTGACGCAGCCGCAACTGCTCGATCTGAACACCTGCGTTGCCAACATCGACAAGATGCTGCGGCGCATCATCGGCGAAGACATCGACCTGGAGGTGCGCGGGACCGACGGACTTCATCCGGTACGCGCGGACCCTTCCCAGGTGGACCAGTTGATTTTGAACCTGGCGGTGAATGCCCGCGACGCCATGCCGGAAGGCGGCAAGCTGACCGTGGAAACCGCCAACGTGGAACTGACCCGGGAATATTCGGGACGTCATATTGGAGTAGATCCGGGACCGTACGCGATGCTGGCGGTAAGCGACACCGGCCGGGGAATGGATGCGGCCACCCGATCGCGGATTTTCGAGCCGTTCTTCACCACGAAGGATGCCGGTAGAGGCACCGGGCTGGGCCTGTCGATCGTCTATGGCATCGTGAAACAGAATGGCGGCGACGTTATGGTGTATAGCGAGCCGGGTCTGGGAACGTCTTTCAAAATCTATCTGCCGGCGGTCGAGGGAGAGGTGCAACCCAGGCCCGCCGCCGGCATCCGGACGACGCCCGCGCGGGCCGGCGAAACCATTCTGCTGGTGGAAGACGAGGAGCAGGTACGGAACCTGACCCACGCCATGCTGAAGCGCCAGGGATACCGGATTCTGGAAGCCGCGACCGTCGACGAAGCCCTGGCATTAGTCCGCGGGCCGGAGCAACGAATCGATCTGCTGCTGACCGACATTGTGATGCCGCGGATGCGCGGCACGGAGTTGGCGAAGGCAGCGAAGCAACTGCGTCCCGGTCTGAGAGTCTTGTACATGTCGGGCTATACCGATGCCAGCGTGGTGAAACGGGGCGCCATCGAGCCGGGAGCGCCGTTCCTCCAAAAGCCGTTCACCGCGGCCGCCCTGCACGATAAAGTGCGGCATGCCCTGGGAACGGCCGCGCTCGGAGCGGAAGCATAGGCGAAATGGCCGTGGGTGGAGGGAGTGTCCGACAGCCATTTTCCGAGTGCGTCGTCGTCCGTTTCTCTATTGCCGCACCAATTCGACCCTGCGATTGAGGCTGCGCCCGTCCTCATTGCCCTTCGAAGCCAGGGGTGCATACGGACCAGCGCCAAAGGCCTGGAGCCCGACGGCGGCGCAGCAGCTTGACGATTTCCTGGAGCGCGGCGTTGCCCAGCATGGATTTCGAACGACGCTCGCGGGCACATCGATCGGCTTGCATTGGAAGTGCGGACGCCGCGGCATGCTACCATCAGCCATATCGCCGAGGTTCACCTCAGTGGAAGCACGCAGGCCGCGCCGCTCGATGCCGCGTCGGAAGGGCTCCGTGTTCTACAGAGTTTTGCTGTGCCTCATTCTCGCCGTTGTCGACGCGGCATTCTGCGCGGAGTCCATTCACGGCAAGAGCGTTCTGGTATTGCACTCCTACTACAAGGGATACCGCTGGACCGACGACGAAGGGCGCGGCATCGATTCCGTTCTGCTCCCGGAACTGGGCGCTACCAACATCTACATCGAATACATGGACACGAAGCGCTTTTTTGGGCGCGATTCCCTGGTGCAATTCCCGGAGATATATGCCCGCAAGTTCGCGTCGCATCACTTCGACGCGATTGTGGCCACCGACAACAATGCGTTCGATTTTCTGCGCGAATACCGGGACCGGTTGTTTCCCAATACGCCCGTTGTCTTCTGCGGGGTCAATTACTTTAAAGACGAAGACCTGGCCGGACATCGTCTGTTCACCGGTGTGAGCGAGGAGGCCGATGTCAAGGATACGCTCGACCTGGCGCTCCGGCTGCACCCCGAAACCCGCCACTTTTATATAGTCAACGAAATCAGCGAGACGGGCCAGACCGTACACGATGAGGTGGTCCGGCTGATACCCTCATACAGCGGCCGCGCGGACTTCACGTTTCTGGAAGACTACAGCATGCCGGATCTGCTGGCCGCGCTGAAGGCCTTACCCTGGAACAGCCTGGTTTTTTATTCCTTCTTCTCGCACGACAAGACCGGCCGATTCTTCGAATACGATGAGAGCGCCCGGGCGGTGGCCAAGGCCAGCAGCGTTCCCATCTATGGCGCGTGGGATTTCAACCTGGGCTATGGCATGGTGGGCGGCAAGCTGATTAGCGGATTCTATCAAGGAGTAGCGGCGGGGAAGATCGCGGTGCGTGTTCTGCGCGGCGAGAATCCGGCTGCCATTCCGGTGGTGCGCTTCACTCCCGACCGTCCCAACCGGTACATGTTCGACTATGCGCAGTTGCAAAGGTTCGGTATTCCGGTGAGCGCGCTTCCGAAAGACAGCATGATCGAGAACATGCCGGAATCGTTCCTCCAGCGGCACCGCGTGGGTTCTTTGGCGGGAGCGGGGGTGTTTTTGTTCCTGATCCTGTTGAATTCTCTTCTGTGGCTCAACATCCGGCGGCGCAAAGCGGCGGAACGGGCGTTGTGGGACCAACAGGAGCACCTGGAGGAAACGGTGGTCAGCCGGTCGGCGCAACTGGAAAACCTCAATAGCCGGCTGCGTCTGGACATACTGCGGCGCGAATCCACCGAAAAAGCGCTGCGGGAATCGCAGCAATTGCTGCACAAGACATTTGCCAGCCTGCGCGATTGCCTGCTGATTGTTACCGCCGAATCGCGCACCATTATCGATTGCAATCCGGCCACTGCCAAACTGTTCGGATACACCCGCGAGGAGGTGGTCGGCCAATCCGTGCGGATCCTCCACGTAGACGATCGGGCGTTTGAGACGTTCCGGGAATTGGCCCTCGCGGCGATTCGCGATGAGGGATATTTGCGGATCCCGGCGTTCGAGATGAAACGCAAGAATGGCGACATATTCGCCACCCAGCACATGGTGATGCCGCTCCACGGCCAGGATGGCGAGCTGGTGAGCTGGGTGAGCGTGATTCGCGACATCACGCAAGAGAAGCGGACCGAGGAGAAGCTGGAGCAGTACCGGCGAAAGCTGCGCAAACTGGCGGCGGAATTGACCGTGGTGGAGGCCCGCGAGCGGCGGCAGATTGCGGCCGAGCTGCATGAAAACCTGGGGCAGCTTCTGGCCACGGCGAAGATGAAAATCGCTCCCATGCGCAGCGCGGCGCCGGATTCGCGGCTGGAATCGGGATTGGCCGAGGTGCAAGACCTGGTGGAACAGGCGCTCCGGCAGACCCGCTCCCTCACCTATCAATTGAGCTCTCCCATTTTGTACCAGCTCGGCCTGGAAGCGGCGCTCAAGTGGCTGGCCGAGAATATGGCCGGACAGTATGGGTACCGGGTGGCCTTTACGCGCTTCGGCGAATCGGGCGCCCTGCGGGAGGAAAGCTCCGTATTCCTTTTTTCGGCGGTTCGCGAACTGCTGGTGAATGTGGCCAAACACGGCGCGGCCAGCGAGGTGGCGGTTCGGCTCCGCTGGCTCGACGATTGCGTGGAGGTGCTGGTAAAAGATAATGGCAAAGGATTCCGCAGGACGGGGCTCTCCGATTTCTCCGATCTGAAGACGGGAGTTTCGGAATCCGCGGATGGTTTCGGGCTGTTCAATATTCAGGAGCGGGTCTCGGACCTGGGCGGCCGGGTATGGCTGCGCACCGAGCCTCAGCGGGGAACCGCGGTCAAGATCCACCTGCCGCTCAATCGCACGGCGGAAGCAGCGGCGGTACAATTGGTCGCCGGAGAAGGTACGGAAGCGGAGCATGAACATCAGAATCCTGCTGGCCGATGATCATCGGATCCTGCGAGAGGGGCTGCGCAGCCTGCTGGCCCAGCAACCCGATTTCACGGTGGTCGGGGAAGCGTCCGATGGGGAAACGGTGGTGGCCCTCGCCCGGGAATTGCGGCCGGACCTGGTGATTATGGATGTGGTGATGCCGGGGGTCGACGGCATTGCGGCCACGCGCCAAATCCGGGCCGAATGTCCGGACACGCGGGTGATTGCGCTTTCGATGCATTCCGACCGCCGCTTCGTCAGCGAAATGGTGCGCGCCGGCGCGTTGGGGTACCTGGTGAAGGACAGCGCCTTCGAGGAATTGACCCAGGCGGTGCGCAGCGTGATCGCCAACCGGCCCTATCTGAGCGCGGTCATTACGGGAACCCTGGTAGAGGATTTTGTGCGGCAGACCAACGCGATGGAGCGTCCGTCGGTGTCGCCGCTCCAGATGCTGACCGGCCGGGAGCAGGAAGTGTTGCGATTGCTGGCGGACGGGAAGCGCGTCAAGGAGATTGCGCATCTGCTCACCATCAGCTCGAAGACGGTGGAATCGCATCGCCAGAACATCATGGATAAGCTGGAGATCCACAGCACCATCGAACTGACGCGGTACGCGTTGCGCGAGGGCTTGACGTCGATATAGCAGCCCGGTTGCGGCTAGCTGCCGATGGCGCCGGCGAGCGAGTGGTAGGGTTTCCCTACTTCCTGCGCGTCTACTACGGCCATGGCCGCCAGATTGACGATGTCGTTCACTTCGGAGCCGCGCTGCAATACATGGACGGGTTTCGAAAGACCGGCCAGCAGCGGTCCGATCAGTTCCGCGCCGCCGATGCGGTGCAGCAGCTTGTACGCGATGTTGCAGGACTCCAGGTTGGGGAAGACCAGCACATTGGCTCCGCCTTTCAGCGTGCTGAAGGGGTAGGTTTCCTCCAGAATCTGCGGAACCACGGCGGTATCGGCTTGCATCTCTCCATCGATCATGAGGAGCGGGGCGCGGCGGCGAACCAGTTCCACGGCCTTGCGGATCTTGGCGGAAAGCGGGTGGGGCGTGCTGCCGAAATTGGAAAACGAAAGCATCGCGACGCGCGGTTCCTTGCCGAAGCGGCGAGCCTTTTCGGCGGCCATGATCGCGATTTCCGCCAGGTCTTCGGCGCTCGGTTCGATGTTCACCGTGGCGTCGGCCAGGAAGAAGATATCGCTCTTGGGGGTAATGAGTACGTAGACGCCGGCCACGCGGCGCAGTTCGGGGCGGACATCGATCACCTCGAGCGCCGGCCGGATGGTATCGGGATAGTGGGTGGTGAGACCGCCGATGAGGGCGTCGGCATCGCCCAGCCGCACCATCAGGCTGCCGAAGGTGACCGGATTGAGGACAAGTTGCGCGGCTTCGGTACGGGTGACGCCTTTGCGCTGGCGCAGGCTGTAGAACTCTTCCGCCAGGACGTCCCGGCGCGCCGAGGTCCGCGGATCGACGATTTCCAGATCGCCCAGGTGCAGACGCAATTCGGCCGCTTTGGCGCGAATCCGCTCTTCATTGCCCAGAAGGATGGGGACCGCGATCTTTTCATCCACCAGAATTTGCGACGCGCGCAGGATCTTGCCTTCCTCGCCTTCCGTGAATACGATGCGTTTGGGCGCGGTCTGCGCTTTATGGATCATGCCGCGCATCACCCCATGGGCAGTGCCGAGACGGCGCTCCAGTTCTTCGCGGTACTGATGGATATCGACGGGCGTTTGGGCCACGCCGGAGTCCATGGCGGCCTGCGCCACGGCGGAAGCCTCCCAGATGAGCACGCGCGGATCGAAGGGCTTCGGAATGATATATTCGCGGCCGAATTCGATGCGGTCTACGGAATAGGCCCGCAGCACGGAATCGGGGACGTCTTCCTTGGCAAGCGAGGCCAGGGCGCGGGTGGCGGCCAGTTTCATTTCGTCGTTGATGGTGGTGGCGCGCACATCGAGGGCGCCGCGGAAAATGAACGGGAAGCCCAGAACGTTGTTCACCTGGTTGGGATAATCCGAACGGCCGGTGGCGACGATGGCGTCGGGACGGGCGGCGCGGGCGGCATTGTAGTCGATTTCCGGGTCGGGATTGGCCAGGGCGAAGACGATCGGGTCGGGAGCCATCCCCATCAACATTTCGGGGGTGACGGCGCCGGCGCTCGACAGGCCGAAGAACACGTCGGCGCCCACCAGGGCTTCGGTCAGGGTACGGGCTTCGGTCGTGGAGGCGTAGCGCGCCTTGTAGGCGTTCATGTGCTCGGTGCGGCCCTCGAAAATGACGCCCTTGGTGTCGCACATGACGATGTTCTGGCGGCGAACACCCAGGTTGATATAGTGCGCGGCGCAAGAGATGGCGGCGGCGCCGGCCCCGTTGAAGACGATCTTGATATCCTCGATCTTCTTGCCGGCCAATTCAAGGGCGTTCAGGAGGCCGGCGCCGGAAATGATGGCGGTGCCGTGCTGGTCGTCATGGAAGACCGGGATCTTCATGGTCTTCCGCAGTTCTTCCTCAATGTAGAAGCACTCGGGAGCCTTGATATCTTCCAGGTTGATGCCGCCGAAGGTGGGTTCGAGCATCTGGCAGGCGAGAATGATCTTGTCCGGATCGGAGGAGGACAATTCGATATCGAAGACGTCGATATCGGCAAAGCGCTTGAACAGGACGCCCTTACCTTCCATGACGGGCTTGCCGGCCAATGCCCCGATATTGCCCAGACCGAGGACCGCGGAACCGTTGGTGACCACCCCGACCAGGTTGCCCTTGGCGGTGTACTTGTAGGCGAGGCTGGGGTCGCGCTCGATTTCGAGGCAGGGAACGGCTACGCCAGGCGTGTAGGCTAGACTGAGATCCCGCTGGGTACGGCAGGGCTTGGTGGGAGTCACCGACACTTTGCCCGCGGGAAATGAGGAATGGTACTCCAGGGCATCTTCCGGACGGATCTTCATGCAACTTCCTTTCACGATAATTATATCTGGTTGTCGTGTAATCCAAGGGCAAAGCGTGGATTTTTTGTCGGTGGATGCGGGAAAAGCCCCTAGGTGTTTTACCTGACTGTCATTTCCGCGCGCACCGTGGTATTACACAACTATTAAGATATTTTGGTATTAAAGACGTAAATAAGAGAGGTTCGCGCCAATGGAAACGCCGCACGCCGCAACGCCGAAGAAGAAGTTCTATCGCACCCTGTATTTTCGAGTCCTCGTGGGAATCGTCCTGGGGATCGTGCTGGGCGTGGTTGCGCCCACCACCGCCGGAAAGATGGAGCCGCTGGGCACGGGTTTCATCAAATTGATCCGCATGATGATCGGGCCGATCATCTTCTTTACCGTAGTGGTGGGAATCGCCAGCATCGGCGATATGCGAAAGCTGGGACGCGTCGGGATCAAAGCCCTGCTCTACTTTGAGGTGGTCACGTCGATTGCTCTCGTAATCGGCCTGTTCGTGGTGAATACCATCCAGCCGGGCGCCGGCATGAATGTGGACGCCAGCAAACTCAACGCTTCGGCCATACAGTCTTACGCGGCGCAGGGACAACATCTGGGTACGGTCGAGTTTTTGACGAACATCATACCCACGACCTTTATCGGCGCCTTTTCGGGCGGCGAAATCCTGCAGATTCTGCTGCTTGCCATACTGGTAGGGCTCGCGCTGGCGGCTCTCGGACAAGGCAAAACGCTGATCGCGGGCTGCGAGAAGGTGGCGCACCTGATGTTCGGAGTGATTGGGCTGATTATGCAGGCGGCGCCGATCGGGGCGTTCGGAGCGATGGCCTACACCGTCGGCCACTATGGACTGAAGACGCTGATTCCACTGGCCAAACTGATGGCGTGCGTGTACATCACCAGCATCCTGTTCGTATTCGTGGTGCTGGGCTTGATCGCGTTCACGCACGGCTTCAGCGTGTGGAAGTTTATCAAGTACATCAAGGAAGAGCTCCTGATCGTGCTGGGGACGTCGTCATCGGAATCGGTACTGCCGCGCATCATGGTGAAGATGGAAGCGCTGGGATGCTCCAAGTCGGTGGTTGGGCTGGTGATTCCCTCGGGCTATTCCTTCAATCTCGACGGCACTTCCATCTATCTGACGATCGCCGCCATTTTCGTGGCTCAGGCCACCAACACGCACCTGTCGTGGTCCCAGGAAGCCTTCCTGCTGTTGATCCTGATGTTAAGTTCCAAGGGCGCGGCGGCGGTGACCGGCGGCGGATTCATCACGTTGGCCGCCACTTTGCAAGCTGTGGGGACGGTCCCCATGGCGGGCCTCACTCTGCTGCTGGGCGTGGACCGGTTCATGTCGGAAATGCGCGCCCTGACGAATCTGGTGGGCAATGGCGTCGCGACCATCGTAGTGGCCAAGTGGGAACACGAACTAGATGAGACACAGATGGTGCGGGTACTGAACGGCGACGTGCCGGACGACGATCAGCCCCTTCTGGCCGCGGCGGCGGCGATCGAGCCCGTGCCGTTTGTCGATCATTCCCCGGTGGCCATGGCAGGAAAGCGATAAACGGGTCATCTCATTGTTTTACCTGATTGACGCCGGTGTTTCACCTGGCCAATAATGCTACTAAATACGATATTAAGACCGTAAACTATGAATTGGACTCAGGTTTATAAACCAGTAGCGGGCAGCCTCGGCCTCTCCGCGCTGGTCGCGGCCCTCCCGGTTGTGGTTCTGCTAGGGCTTCTCGCGTTCGGCCACGTCAAAGCTCATTGGGCCGCGTTGTCGGGATTGGCTACCTCGCTTGGAGTGGCCATCCTGGTTTTCGGCATGCCGGTTCCGCTGGCCGGCTGCGCGGCCCTGATGGGCGCAGCCTACGGCCTCTTCCCGATAGGCTGGATCGTCCTGGGCGCCATCTTCGTGTATGACGTCACGGTTAAGTCCGGCGACTTCGAAGTGGTGAAGGACACCATCGCCGGCGTGGGAAGCGACCGGCGCATTCAAGTGCTGCTGATCGCCTTCTGCTTCGGGGCGTTCATCGAAGGCGCGGCCGGATTCGGAACCCCCGTGGCCATCTCCGCCGCCATGCTGATCGGGCTTGGTTTCCGGCCGCTGCAGGCCGCGGGCCTGGCGCTGATCGCCAATACCGCGCCGGTGGCTTTCGGCGCGCTGGGCATCCCCATCATCACCCTGGCGACCGTCACCGGATTGCCCGTGGACCTGCTGAGCGCCATGACGGGACGCATTCTGGTGCTGTTCTGCGTAGCGATTCCGTTCTGGGTGGTCTGGACCATGTGCGGCCGCAAGCAGACGATGGAAGTCTGGCCGGCGTGTCTTACCGCCGGACTCACTTTTGGCGGCACGCAGTATATGGTCAGCAACTACATCGGAGCATCGCTTGCGGCCATTGGCGCTTCGGTGGTTTCGATGGTATCGCTGGTGGTCCTGCTCAAGTTCTGGCAGCCGGCAACCATTTGGTCCTTCGAACATGAAGACCGCACGGAACGGGCCACGGCGCACGCCAACCGCCGGGTGTATACCGGTGGCCGGAAACTGAAAGCGTGGATGCCGTGGATCCTGCTTTCGGTGTTCGTGTTCACCTGGGGACTGACCCCGGTCAAGAACTTTCTGAACGGTGGAGCGGCCGGCCACCCCAATTTTCTGAGCGGCGTTTCTTCGGTCAGCATTCAGGTTCCGGTTCTGCATAAAGCGGTGACTCGGACGCCTCCGGTGGTGGTGAAAGCGGCCGCCGAACCGGCCGTTTTCGTATTCAACTGGGCTTCGGCTACGGGAACCAGTCTGTTGCTGGCGGGCGCGATTGGCGGCATGCTGCTGGGTTTCACGCCGGCCAACCTGATTTTGATTTTCCTGGGGACGCTGAAACGAATCCGCAAATCGCTGCTGACCATCGGCGCCATGCTGGCGCTGGGCTTCTCCACCCGCTACGCGGGGCTGGACGCCACCATGGGGCTGGCCTTTGCCAGCACCGGCGTCCTGTTTCCGTTCTTTTCGCCGCTGCTCGGCTGGCTGGGTGTGGCCTTGACGGGCAGCGACACCTCTTCGAACGTGCTGTTCGGAGGGTTGCAGCAAATCACCGCGCGGCAAGTGGGTGTGTCACCCGTGCTGGCCGCGGCAGCCAACAGCGCGGGCGGCGTGATGGGCAAAATGATCGACGCGCAAAGCATCGTAGTGGCCGGTGTGGCTACCGGCCAACAGGGTAATGAAGGCAGCATTCTGCGCTATGTCTTCCTTCACAGCATCGCGCTCGCCGCACTGGTGGGCGTAGTCGTATTTCTAATGGCTTATGTATTTCCGTGGATGATTCCAGTGGTGGCGAAGTGAGCACAGTTCGCACCGCAGACAACGACGAAAGACCAATAGGAGAGATGACCATGTCGACCACTCATTTCCAACGTACGCTGCTTAGCGTAATGGTGTGCGCACTACTGCTCGCGCTGGTTCCCGCGCCGGCTTCGGCACAGCTTCAGATCAAGAGCGAAGATGTCACCATCAAGTTCGGTATTCAGGGCCAGTTCTGGGCCGATTACACACAGGATGCGACCGCGCCCTCGGCCGGATCGCAGGGTTATGCGCAGAACTTCTACCTGCTGCGCGCGCGGTTGATGATGGCCGGCACTATCGGCGACAACATCAGCTTCTTCTTCCAGACTGACGATCCGAAGCTCGGATTGTCACCGACCGGAACAGCGGCCACGAAAACCCTCACCACCGGGAATGCGACTTCCCCCGGTTTTGTGATTCAGGACGCGTGGGCGGCGTACAAGGTGGGCAGCTTCCTGGAACTCTCGGGCGGCGAAATGCTGGTTCCCAATTCGCGCCAAGGATTGCAATCCACGATAAGTTACTACACGGTCAATATCAGTCCCATGGCCACCATTTCCAATAGCGCCCTGACCGAATCGGCATTGCGCGACGTGGGATTCCAGGCCAGGGGCTACTTCTTCGACGATCGCCTACAGTACCGCGGCGGCATATTCGACGGCGAGCGCGATGCCGACGGACGCAACGCCCCCCGGCCCGCCCTCTACTTGCAGTATGACTTCTTCGATCGCGAGAAAGAATACGCCTATGCCGGCACGGCGCTCGGAAAGCGCAAGATTCTGGCGATCGACATCGGCGGCGACAAGCAGGGAAGCTACCGCTCCGAGACAGCCAACCTGTCCAACGACACGCCGGTCAACGGCGGCGATGAAGTCGGCCTCAATTTCAATTACTTTCACTGGGACGGCCGCCAGAAGTTCACTGCGATTCCCGACCAGAACGATTACCTGATGGAAGCCGCCTACTATATTCATAAGGCCAAGTTTCAGCCCTTCGCCAAATTCGAAACGCAGGATTTCGTGGCCGCCGTCAATGGCGTCAAGGACATCAACCGCTTCGGCGGCGGCGCCAACTATTACGTTCACGCCCAGAACCTGAAGCTGACGATCCAGTACACGCGGGCCTTGCCGCAGAACGGCTCGCTCATCCGCCCGAGCAATGAATTCACCACTCAATTGCAGGTGTTCTACTTCTAGACGAAGTGTTCTTGCTGATGTGGGGCAGGGTAACAACCTGCCCCACAAACAACACAATCCGGGGGAAACTTCCATGTTCGACAAGACGGTCATCGAGGCACTCCAAGCCATCGTAGGAGCCGGGCATGTCCTGACCCATAAAGTCGACCTGGTCACGTACAGCTATGACGCCACGGCCGACGTACCCCGGCAGATTCCCGACGTGGTGGCGATGCCGGCGAACGTGGAAGAAATCCGGCAGATCGTCAACCTGGCCCGCGCTCGCGGCGTTGCGATCTACCCGCGCGGCGCCGGCACGAACCTGAGTGGCGGGGCCATTCCGCTGCGGCGCGGCATCGTCCTCTCGTTCCAGCGAATGAACCGGATTCTCGAAGTGGACCCGGAGAATCTCACGGCCACCGTGCAACCGGGCGTGGTGATCCAGGAACTCAACAACGCAGTCGCTCCTCATGGCCTGATGTATCCTCCCGACCCCGGCACCGTCAACACCGCCACCATGGGCGGATCGGTCGCGGAAAACTCCGGAGGCCTGCGGGGCTTGAAGTATGGAGTGACCAAGCACTATGTGATGGGCATGGAAGTGGTGCTGGCCAATGGAGACAAAGTCCGGTTCGGCGGCAAGACGGTCAAGAACGTCACGGCTTACGACTTTTCCAGCCTGTTCGTCGGTTCGGAAGGCACGCTCGGAATCATTACGGAGATCACCGTGAAACTGATCCCCGCGCCCAAATTCCGCCGCACCATGCTGGCCACCTACCAGACCATCGAAGACGCGGGCAACACGGTCGCCGGAATCATCCGGGCGCAGGTGATCCCGGCGACGCTGGAGATTCTGGATCGCAAGACCATCGAAACCGTGGAAGCCTACGCGCACGTCGGGCTCCCCACCGGCGCCGAGGCGCTGCTCCTGATCGAAGTGGATGGCATGGCGGACGCGGTGGTGGAACGCGAGGCCGAAGCGGTGATCCGCACCGTAGCCGACAACCATGGAGTGCTGCGATTGGCCAAGTCCGATGCGGAACGCGACCAGCTTTGGGCGGCCCGGCGCGCCGCGCTGCCGGCGCTGGCTTCCTTGAATAACATGGTGGTGCTGGAAGACGCCACGGTACCGCGCAGCCATATCACCGACATGCTGGTAGCGTGCGCCGGGATTGGGCGCAAGTACAACCTGGTGCTGGGGACTTTCGGACATGCCGGCGACGGGAATCTGCACCCCACGATTTTGGCCGATAAGAACAACGTGGATGAAATGGAACGGGTGCATCGGGCGGTGGAAGAGATCTTCGAAGCCGCTCTGAAATTCGGCGGCACGCTTTCGGGCGAACATGGCATCGGAATCGCCAAAATGAAGTTTCTGGGCGATGAGATCGGCGAGAGCGGCCTGCGCCTGATGCGCAGCATCAAGGAATCGCTCGATCCGACGTACCTTCTGAATCCGGGAAAGCTGGTGCCGGTCAGAGAGGCCGAATATGCAGTACGGTGAGGCGGGCTCGCGGCTGCAAGCGGAACTCGACAAATGCATGCGATGCGGCATGTGCATGTCGGTCTGCCCGGTGTATGGCGCCGAGAAGAACGAAGCGGCGGTAGCTCGCGGCAAGATCGGAATCGCGGAAGCCGTGATCGCGGGAGACCTGGCGCTGGACGACCAGGAAGTCGTCGACACGCTGTTCAACTGCCTGGTCTGCAAGTCGTGCATGCAAAGCTGTCCTTCGGGCGTGCAGTTCGACCGGATCATCCTGGGGTTGCGGGCCGCCATCGTGGAGAAAAATGGGCTGCCGTGGCTGAAAGCCGCCATCTTCGGCACGCTCAAGCGGCCGGCGGTGCTGGATGGCGCAATGAAGGCGGGGGCCGCGCTACAGGGCCTGTTTTTCCGCGACCATCCGCGATTCCGGGCCATTTCCCCGCGTTCGCCGTTCGCGATTCTGGGCCAGTCAGCCGGTTTTGACGCCGACCGCCTGTTCCCGGCCCCGGCCACGAACCCTCTGCGCGATCGCGTGCCGGAGGTGGTCACGGTTCCGGACGCCCAAGCGCGGGTGGCATTCTTCACGGGATGTTCGCTCAACTACTTCTACCCCGATGCCGGTATCGACCTGCTGCACGTCTTGCGGGAAAACCAGGTGGAAGTTGTCATTCCCAAGGACCAGCAATGTTGCGGAACGCCGGTGCTGGTCCACGGCGATGTCAAGACCGCGAAAATCTTGGCCCGCCATAATATCGACGCCATGGAGCGGAGCGAGGCCAGGTACATCGTCACCGGCTGCGGTTCGTGCGGCGCCGCGTGGCAGCATGAGTTCGCGGAACTGTTAGGTGACGACCCGGAGTACGGCAAGAAGGTGGCTTACTGGGCCGCTCGCACGTACGATATCTCCACGTTTCTGACCGATATCCTGAAGTATCGCGTCCCTACGGGCCGGGTAGAAGCGGTGGTGACTTATCACGATTCGTGCCATCTGAAGAAGTCCATGAAGGTGGCGCGGGAGCCTCGCGAGATTCTGCGCGCTATTCCCGGCGTGATTTTCAAGGAGATGTCCCAGCCGAATGCGTGCTGCGGAAGCGGCGGATCCTACGGGCTGACGCACTTCGGGACCTCGTCGGAAATCGCGGAAAAGAAGGCGGCGGACGCTGCCTCGACGGGCGCCAGTACGGTGGCAACCGGCTGCCCGGCCTGTATGATGCAACTGCTCGACAGCACCCATCGCTTCGGGAATGCCCATCGCTTCGGGAGCACGCAACGGGTGAGGCATACCATCTCCCTGCTGGCGGATTCCTACCGCGCCGAAAGCGAGCATGAGGTAAACGGTGCCGCACCTCTTTGACACATTCAAGACGCGCGCGGAGGCGGTCAGCGCCGAAGTGCACCGTTTCGGCCTGCGAGGCGAGGCGCTCGATTTCATCGTGGATCTTCTGCGCGCCGAAGGCGTGGCCGACGCACGGGGGTCGCGGGCGGTGTGGGTGCCCGGTTCGCTGCTCGATGGCGTGGATCGATGCCGGCTTCGGGAACAGATTCCCGGCCTGACATTCCACGTCACCCAGGAGGCGGCGGAAGCGTCCAAGGTGGGGATCACCCAGATGGAATGGGCCATCGCCAATACCGGCACGCTGGTTACGGACGCAGCGCCCGTGGAGCGGCGATTGGCCTCGGCGCTGCCCGTCATCCATGTCGCGGTGCTTGCAACCGACGCCATTGAGCCCGACATGCCGGCGGTATTGACCCGAATTCATCCGGACCGGAGCGGCTATATCTCCATGATCACCGGACCGAGCCGGACGGCCGACATCGAGCGCGTGCTCACCATTGGCGTGCATGGGCCGTCGCGGCTGGTGATCGTATTTATCGACGAGTTGGGGAGGAACTGATGGCCACGGCCTTCAAAGAATCGATTCACACCGCGGTGAACAATGCCAATCTCACGGGCGCCCTGGGCCGGTTCTCCGAAGCCTACCGGGTGGGCCGCGCCAAAGCGTATGAGGGCATCGATTTCGAGGAAGTGCGCGGACGTATCGCGGAAGTGAAAGGGTATGCCGCAGGGCATCTGGATGAACTGGCCGGCATCTTCACGAAGAATGCGGAAGCGCGCGGCGCCACAGTGTTCCGCACCAGCGACCCCCACGCGGTCAACCAATACATTTTGAATCTGGCGCGCGAAAACGGCGTAAAGAGCGTCGTGAAATCCAAATCCATGGCGTCGGAGGAGATCCACCTCAACCAGCGCCTGGAAGAAGCGGGCCTGACGGTCAACGAGACGGACCTCGGAGAGTGGATCGTGCAACTCGCCGGCGAACGCCCGTCGCACATGGTGATGCCCGCCATCCACCTGACCAAGGAGCAAGTCGCCGATATCTTCAGCAAAGAGGTGAACGAGCGGCTGGCCGCGGATATCCCCGCGCTCGTGAAGCTGGCGCGGAACGAACTGCGGACCAAGTTCCTCAACGCGGAGATGGGCATCTCCGGCGCGAACATCGCGGTGGCGGAGACGGGCAGCATCGTCATCGTCACCAATGAAGGCAATGCCCGCCTGGTCACCACGCTTCCCAAGACACACGTCGCCATCGTCGGCGTGGAAAAGCTGGTGGCGCATTTTACCGATATCCTGCCCATTTTGACGGCGCTCCCTCGAAGCGCCACCGCGCAGTTGCTCACCAGCTACGTTTCCATCATCACCGGACCCTCGCCCAATCCCGATGGCAGCTTGAAGAACCTGCACATCGTCCTGATGGACAATCACCGGACCCAGATGGCGGACGATCCGATGTTCAAGGAGGCGCTGCAGTGCATCCGCTGCGCGTCCTGCCTGAACGTGTGCCCGGTGTTCCGCCTGGTAGGCGGCCATGTCTTCGGCAAGACCTACACCGGCGGCATCGGAACCATTCTCACCGCGTGGTTCGACGAGTTGACGAAGTCCGAGGAAATCCAGGGCCTGTGCATTCAGTGCGGCAACTGCGTGGATGTCTGCCCCGGGAAGGTGCCGATTCCGGATATGATTCTGGAACTGCGCCGGCGGCTGGCGAAACAGCAGGGGCCGTCGCTCAAGGAAAAAGCCGCGTTCGGCATCGTCAACAATCGCCGGTTGTTTCATGCCATGCTGCGGGCCGCGTCCACCGTGCAGAAGCCGTTTGCGAAGGATGGGTTCATCCGTCACCTGCCGATGTTCCTCTCGGACCTGTGCGAATTCCGCAGCCTTCCAGCGGTGGCCGAAGTGCCGTTTCGCGACCGTTTCTTGAAGATCCGCCAGCCCGCCTCCAAAGAGAAGGTCGCATTTTATGCGGGCTGCCTCATCGATTTCGCGTATCCGGAAACCGGCGAGGCCGTGGTCAAGGTACTGAACAAGGCTGGTTTCCAGGTGGTATTTCCGGAAGAACAAACCTGCTGCGGCGCCCCGGCCCGTTTCAGCGGAGCGTATGAAGTGGCCGCCGGCAACGCCACCGCGAATATCGATGCGCTGCTGAAGGAAGATGCGGCATACGTGGTTTCGGCCTGCCCCACTTGCACCGTGGCGCTGAAGCACGATTTCACCAAGACCTTCGTGAGCCTTGGAATGGCCGAACACGTTCCCCGCGCAGCCGCGCTGGCCGCGAAGGTGATCGACTTCTCCACCCTGGCCAAGAAACTGGTGGACGAAGGCCGCTTGACGCTGGCGGAGGGAAACCACCTCGCCAAGATCACGTATCACGATTCCTGCCATCTCAAGAAGACCCTGAAGGCCGACCGTGCGCCGCGCGAGCTCCTGGGGAAGGCCGGCTATGAAGTGACTGAGATGTTCGAGTCCGACATGTGCTGCGGCATGGGCGGCTCGTATTCGCTGAAACTTCCGGAAATCTCAGCGCCCATTCTGCGGCGCAAGCTGACGAATATCAAGAGCACCGGCGCCGCCATCGTGGCCATGGATTGTCCCGGCTGCGCCATGCAGATTCGCGGCGGGCTCGACAAAGACGGCGCGCCCATTGAGGTCCGCCACACGGCCGAATTGATCGCGGACCGGATTCTGCCGGGGCCTACTCGATAGGGGCGTAGTAGCCTGGGCGCCAGGAGAGCAGCAGGCCGCCCGATTCCACCAGCTTCACCTGTACCTTGCGATACTTCCCGTCGTGTTCGGAGTTGGCGGGCCGGTAACCCAGCACATACTGATTTCGCAGTTCCAACGCGATGGCGGCCGCCGCGCCGGGTAAATCCTTGGCGTTGTGAATCGCAAAGTGCCGGCCGCCGGTCTCTTCCGCCAGGGCCGCGAGCAACTTGGGACCGCCTCGCTCTTCCTCGGGAAGTATCGGCGCGGCCCCGGCGTAAATACCGATTGCATAGATCCACACGCCCGTTTCGCGGACCAGACTGCGAACTTCCGCTTCGGTGTAGCGGCTGTCGTTATCGCCGCCGTCCGAAATAATCAGCAACGCTTTGCGCGGATTCCGGGCATCCTTCATCTGGTGCAGCGCCAGGTACACGGCATCCAGCAACGCGGTCTTGCCCTTGGAATCGGCGAACATCAGGCGATTCCGGATCTCGGCAGCACTGGTGGTGAAGGGAACCGCGAGTTCGGGCTTGGTACTGAAATTCACCAGAAAGAACTCGTCGGCCGGATTGGCGCTCTTGAGGAACTCGGCAACGGCTTCGCGCGCTTTCGGCAGCTTGCTCGCCATGCTGCCGCTGGAATCGAAGACGATCCCGGCGGAAACAGGCGCATCGTCGCTCGAAACGTGCAGCACCTTTTGTTCGGCCTTGCCTTCGAACAGGCGGAAGCTTTTGGCGTCGAGCCCGACCACGGGATGGTTCTTGGGATCGGTCACGCTGACTGGAATCAGCACCAGGTTGGATTCCACGCGAATGGCGCTTCGCTCCACCGGCTGAATTCGAGGCACAATGGAAACCCGTGTGTCGTCCGCGCCCTGTCCCGGAATCGCGGAAACAAGTAAGACCGCGCCGATACACATCGGCACGTGGCGTGCATGCTTGACAGTCATTGCCTACCCAGCCCTCTTGGGTAAGAGTCTACCATCGCTTCGCGGTTTTGAAGTGTTGAAGTTCTCTACAACCACGCCGATTCTCCCAAATTACGGAAACACGCAGGAAACCCCTTCGGCTTTTCGGATGTGATACTTGCAGCTATCCGGTGATTCACGAGAATTACTGTGAATCTCCTTTCTCCGGCGGTCTGGCGGGGCTAGACTACTTTTGTTTCCGGGAGTGGAAAAGGGAGGAATTCGTCCGATGCCACGCATCAGAACCTTGTTCGTTCTAACCGTCTTGGCTTTGGTTTGTACCGCCATCGCCTATTCGCAAGCCGTCAACGCAACCTTACTGGGAACCGTCACGGACGCTAGCGGCGCCGTGGTGGCCAATGCCAAAGTCGCCGTCACCGAGGCGAACACCGGGGTCAGCCACTCAAGCGTAACCAACAGCAGCGGCAACTACACGTTTCCCGACCTTCCGCCGGGAACCTATACCGTAGTGGTGGAAGCGGCCGGATTCAAGAAAGAGACCCAGCGGAACATCGCGGTGCAGGTGGATACCACCACCCGCGCCGACACCCAGTTGCAGCCGGGCAGCGTAACGGAATCCATCGAGGTGACCACCGCCCCGGCGTTACTGCAGACCGACACCGCGGCCACGGGCCAGAAATTCGACACGGTGGTGCTGGCCGACGCCCCCCTGATCAGCTCGAACCGCAACTTCCAAAGCCTGTTGAACCTCATCCCGGGAGTTGCCCCGGTCCAAGAGCAGCACTCGCAATTCTTCAACGCGGGGAGTTCGCTGCAGACTGAGGTAAACGGCCAGATGCGTGAGGGCAATAACTTCATGATCGAGGGTACCGACGACAACGAGCGCACCGGACTTTTGCAGATTTACATACCGCCGATCGAAGCCATCCAAACCGTGGACGTCTCGCTGACCAACCACGACCCCGAGCTGGGCCGCGCTTCGGGCGGTGTCGTAAACGTGATCCTGAAATCGGGCACGAATTCGTTCCATGGAGCCGCCTACGAGTTTCTGCAGAATAGCGATTTCAACGCCCGCGCGTTCTTCAATCCGTCGGTCGGGCACCTGGCCTACAATTACGTCGGCGGCAATATCGGCGGTCCCGTTAAGAAGAACAAGCTGTTTTTCTTCGCCGACTATCTGCGCGTGATGGATCACGAAGGCAATACCAACCTGGTGACCATCCCACCCAATTCCTGGCGCACCGGCGATCTGAGCGGCGGCGCAACCGTGATCTACGATCCCGCCACGGGAAACGCCCTCGACGGCACCGGGCGTACGCCGTTCCCGAACAATATGATTCCCGCCAGCCGCATCAATCCGGTTTCGACCGCAATTTTGGCTTTGTTGCCGCCGACCAATGAGTCCTTCAACCTGGCCAGCCCCACTAACAATTATTTCGCGCTGCTCCCGTACCAAAAAACCACCGATTCGTTAGATGGGAAGGTGGATTACAACATCACCGATAAAGACCGTTTGAGTGGCCGGTTCAGTTTCTCCCGCCCCGTGATTTTCCAGGCTCCGCTGTTTGGCCTGGCCGGCGGCGACGGTCCCGGCGGCGCTTTCATGGGCACCGGCACACAGGACACCTACAGCTCGAACCTCAACTATGACCGCGTCATATCGCCTACCCTGGTGGTGGAGACCCGCCTGGCCATCTCCCACTATCACAATGAGGCGCAGCCTTCCGACTACGGCCAAAACCAGTCCACCGCCCTCGGCATCCCGGGCGTGAATATCAACCAGTTCACCAGCGGCATCGTGGGGATTCAGATGAACGACGGCTTCTCCAATCCGGTGGTTGGTTACTCGGCCAGCCTGCCTTGGGTGCGCGCCGAAGCCAATGTGGACCTAGTCAACACCTGGACTAAGACCATCGGCAATCACACCATCAAGTGGGGAGCCGACCTCAAGCGCATCCGCGACGACTTATTACAGGACCAGACGTATAGCCCGCGCGGTATCATCTACTTCGGCAACGAGCAGACCGCGCTGTGTATGGCCATCACCGTGAACGCGTCCACCGGCCTGGCCAACAGTTGCACCTCCTCCAAGCTGGGGATTGCCAACGATATGGCCAGCTTCCTGCTCGACACGCCGTACCAGCTCGGCCGCGACCTCAATACCTATTTCCCGGCCTACCGGCAGTGGGAGTTCTTCGCCTTCGGTGGAGACAAGTGGCAAGTGACGCCCAAGCTGACCATCGATCTCGGCCTGCGCTGGGAGTTTTATCCGCCCGCCACGCCGGCATTCCCGGGCGGCTTCTCCAATTACGACCCCACCACCAATAACCTGGTGCTGGCCGGGGTTGGCAACAACTCGTCGAACCTGGGCATGAAGACCCGCTACAACTACTTTGCGCCGCGCGTTGGACTGGCCTATCGTCTCACCGAAAAGACCGTCATCCGCGCCGGCTTCGGAACCAGTTACACACCGTTCGGGGATAACACCTACGCGTATAACTATCCCGTCCGGGCCAATAACTTCTACACCAACGTGGGCGATGGCTACGCCACCACGCTTCTTTCCAACGGCCAGCCGGCAAGCTTCCAGAACGGCTTTCCGCTGCCGGTTCCGGTGACCATTCCCTCCAACGGCATTATTCCGGCCACCGGAAGTACGCTATTGAGCCAGAGCGAGTTCGACATCAATCTCAACTTCAAGAATCCGTATGTGGAGACCTGGAACATTGCGGTGCAGCAAGCCTTGCCCGGACACTTCACGTTGGATGTGGCCTACGTGGGACTCCATGGCGTGGATACGGAGGCGCAGTGGAATCTGAACGCTCCCAGCTCCGTCATCGGCGGGGGAACCACCAGTATGCCGCTCGACATTCTCTACGGAAAAACTGCGGGAGCGACCCTGTTCTGGGACGGATTCTCTTCGAGTTACAACGCGCTGCAAGTGAAGTTCGACCGCCATTTCACCAACCTCACGATGACGACGGCATTCACCTGGGGCAAGGGCATGGACTACCAGTCCGATGACGATGGCGGCCTGCTCTGGCAGATCGGCGCCCAGCGCAACTACGCGCGCACGGACTTCGACCGGACCCTGAATTTCACCCAAAGCTACGTCTATTCGTTGCCGTTCGGCAAGGGCCAGCAGTGGTTGTCCAATGGACCCGCCGCCGTGATTTTGGGGAACTGGCAGCTTTCCGGCGTCCTAAGCCTGTTGACCGGGACGCCCTTCTATATCAGCGCCAGCGGCAGCAGCCTCAATACGCCCGGTGAAACGCAAACCGCCAACCAGGTGGGTCCGGTGCAGCTCCTTCACGGCATCAATACCGGCAATCCCTGGTACAGCACTTCCAGTTTTTCGCAGCCCACGGGGGTGGCTTTCGGCACGTCCGGACGCAACATTCTGAGCGGTCCGGGATTATTCGCGTTGAATCTTTCCTTATTCAAGAATTTCAAAGTCAGCGAGCGCTTGAACTTCGAGTTTCGCGCGGAAACCTTCAACTTCACCAACACGCCGGAGTTCAGCAACCCGCAAGGGTCGCTCACCAGCTCGACATTCGGCTATGTTACCGGTACGCTCGGCAGCGGTACGGGCGTCAATGGGACTGGGGGCGGCCGCGTGCTGCAACTTGGACTGAAAGTGATGTTTTGAGTAAGTTGACAGTAGACAGTTTACAGTTAACAGTAAGACCTTCGGCGCCCTATTTTACTGTTTACTTCTTAGCGTTACCAGTTCGAACCATGGGATGCTGTTATTGAGAACCTGAGTCTTGAGGAGGACCTCGAAGTGAGGAACCGGCGCTCCCGGCCGCAATCCGAGTTTCTGACGAAGCTGGCGAATGGAATCCTCCGTCGTGACGAAGCTGGCGCCGGCTTCGGTGGAAATCACGTCGGTCCCGGTAATCAGGAGCACGTTCCCCGTATGCCTGGGATTCGGCAGGTACGCTACGCGGCAGTATCCGTAACGCCGCCATTCCGCCTCGTAAGCAGGCTGCTCACCAACCAGAGGCGAGCGGTTGACGAAACGCACGCTCGGGGGCGTCTCCTGATAATCGGTCTGAAAGCTCATCTGGTTTTCGAATAGACCGACCCACGGATTGGCGCGCCAACTTCCCAAAAGGATAGTGTTCTGAGAAGAAATCAAGGAAGACGAAAGGTCGCGGGCGCTGAGGAGATTCAGCGGAAGCCGCAATCCCGCGGCGAGCACTCCGAAATCGCGAGTGGCCTGGACGTCGGAAACGGAGGTCGTCACCCGGTTGATGAATTCCCGCGCCAGAGCCCGCTCCACCGGACTCGCAATGTAGAGTTCCGCCAGGCGGTCGAATTCATGCGTCTCATACTCGGAAAGCGGGACCGGACGGCCGATGAGCTTCTCGAATTCAATGAGGGTGACGTCGGAGAGCACGGCATAGATGGGCCCGTTCCCAAAAAGCTGTCGCCAGAATGCACTCACGTTGGGGCGGCCGGCAACCTGCGGAGCGGAACCCGGCGCCGACAGCCACCACGCCAGGCCCATCGTTGCGAGTCCCATGGCCATTCCCAAAAGCAGCAGGCGATACGAAGGCTTTTCCTTCAGCGGTGGCGCGGAAGGCGGATGAGCTGGCAGGGTTTCCGGAAGGGACTCGCTGCGCGGCCGGAAAACTGGCACGTAACTTCCCTTGGGGATCTCAATGATCAGACCTTCGTCGCGCCCTTCCAGGCTGAAATACTCTTGCAACTTCTTGCGAAGCTGAGACACTTGAACGCGGACCAGCGTGTCGTGGCTGGTGTCGTAGTCGGACGGACGGCCGAGGACGTCTACGCCGATTTCCTGTTCCCGAAGAATACACGCCGGATCGTGGAGGCTGCGCTCTCCCAGATAGAGAAGCAGATCGCGAAGCCGCTTCGACTTCTGGAAAGACGAGGTGGAGGCCACCCGGTGTAACAATTCGCGCGAACCATCGGGCGGCGTCAGCGCCTTGTGAGAGGTATCGATCACTTTTCCATCGCCAATCATAACATCGGGTGTGTAAGCGTATTTCCAACGAGAACACAATGAAACGGTTTCTACTAGCGGCAACCTGGTTTTGCACTCTCTCTTTCGCGGCGGAGCAAGCGGCGCTCATTCAGAACGTGCCCGGCCGCCAGACGGTCGATCTGTGCGGTCCATGGCGCGCGATTATCGATCCCAACGAGTCCGGATATTTCGACTACCGCTATCGGCCCTATGCGGATGGCGGAATGGGAGCGAACAAGAAGCCGAAATCCCCGGGGGAATTCGTGGAGTACGACTTCGATACCGCAGGCCAGTTGCTGGTTCCGGGCGATTGGAATACGCAGAAGCCCGAGCTGCTGTTCTACGAGGGCAGCATCTGGTACAAAAAGGACTTCGACTACGCCCGCAAGCCGGGCCGCCGCCTCTTCGTCTGGTTTGGAGCCGCCAACTACCGGGCCATGGTATTCCTGAACGGAACGAAACTCGGCGAACATGTGGGCGGTTTCACCCCGTTTCAGTTCGAGATCACCAATCTGGTGCGCGACAAAGGGAATTTTCTGATCGTCAAGGTGGACAACCAGCGCCAACGCGAGGGCGTTCCGACGGTAATGACCGACTGGTGGAATTACGGAGGGCTGACGCGCGAAGTAAGGCTGGTGGACGTTCCGGAAACCTTCGTGGAAGACTACTCCGTGCAACTGGAAAAGGGATCGCGGAGCCGGATCGCCCTGTGGGTCCGCCTGAACGGCCCCCGGAAACAGCAGCGGGTCACCGTTCGGATTTCCGAAGCCGGTGTTTCGGGAGACGCAATGCCCGATGCGAACGGCTATGCGCAACTGACGTTGGACGCGCGTCTGACACTCTGGTCGCCGGAGACTCCCAAGCTGTATGAAGTCTCGATCGCTGCCGCGACGGACCAAGTGGCCGACCGCATCGGGTTTCGTTCCATTGAGACGTCCGGAAAGACCATGCTGCTGAATGGCCAGCCTTTGCATCTGCGCGGTGTTTCGATCCATGCGGAAGCGCCCATTCATTCCGGACGGGTATTTTCGGAGGCCGATGCCAGGACCCTGCTCGAATGGGCCAAGGAACTCGGATGCAATTTCGTACGTTTGCCGCACTATCCCCACGATGAGGCCATGACCCGCCTGGCCGATCAAATGGGGCTGCTGGTCTGGTCGGAAATCCCGGTCTACTGGACCATCGCGTGGGAGAGCCCCGACACGCTCCGCAACGCCCAACAGCAGCTTACGGAAATGATTTCGCGCGACAAAAATAGAAGCTCGGTGATTCTGTGGTCGGTGGCCAACGAGACACCGCCGGGCGACGCGCGATTGCGATTCCTGGTCACGCTGGCCGGCCTGGCCCACGAACTGGATCCCACCCGCCTGGTGACCGCCGCGCTCGAAATGCGCCGTACCGACCCCAACACCATCCTGGTGGACGACCCGTTGGGCCGGTACCTGGACGTCATTTCCTGCAACGAATACATCGGGTGGTACGACGGATCGCCCGAGAAAATCGACCGCACCGAGTGGAAAACCGCGTACGACAAGCCATTCATGATCAGCGAATTCGGCGCCGACGCGCAGGCCGGCCGCCATGGCGATAGCGGCGCCGTATGGACCGAGGAATTTCAGGCGGACATTTACCGGCGGCAGATTGCGATGTTCCAGCGGATCCCGTTCCTGACCGGAACCATCGCGTGGGTGCTGGTGGATTTCCGGTCGCCGCGCCGTCCCCTGGCCGGGATTCAGGACTTCTTCAATCGTAAAGGGCTCTTCTCCGATCGCGGAGAGCGCAAAGCCGCGTTCTACGCCTTGCGCGACTACTATCGGGCCACCGAATGGAAACTGGTCTGGCACGACGAGTTCGAGGGTTCTCAACTCGACCCTTCCAAGTGGGTCTACGTCACAGGCGGCGGCGGTTTCGGGAACAAGGAACTGGAATACTACACGGACCGCCCGCAGAACCTCTCTCTCGAGAACGGCATGCTGACGCTCAAGGCCATCGAGGAGAAGTACCGCGGCGCGGATGGCGTGGAGCGCGCTTTCACGTCGGCGCGGATTCACACGCGGGACAAGTTTTCGCAGACATACGGTAGATTCGAGGCGCGCATCAAGTTGCCTTATGGACAGGGCGTCTGGCCGGCCTTTTGGATGATGGGAGACGGCGCCGCCCAGTGGCCGGACCGCGGCGAGATCGACATCATGGAGAACATTGGCCGCGAACCCGCCACGGTACACGGGACCATTCACGGCCCTGGCTATTCCGGGTCGAACGCGATCGGCGCGCCATTCGTTCTGCCTTCGGGGCAACGCGCCTCCGATGACTTTCACGTGTACGCCGTGGAATGGGAGCCGAACGCCATCCGTTGGTATGTCGATGGCATCGAGTATCACTCTGCCAGCCCCGCTGATTTGCCCGCCGGCGCCCAGTGGGTCTACGACCATCCGTTCTATCTATTGCTGAACCTGGCGGTGGGCGGTGAATGGCCGGGCAATCCGGACGCAACCACATCCTTTCCGCAAACCATGGTGGTCGACTACGTGCGGGTGTATCGGCGGGATTAAACATTAGTTAGTGTTATTCTGCCATCGTGGGATCCAACCTGAAGTTGCTCGTGAGGCTGCTCGCGCAACCGGCGGCTGCCATGAGCGACATCCTGGACCGGGGCAGTCTGCTGTTCGCCAGCCTGGCGGCCATCGGCGTCACACTGCTGCTCAAGTGGAGCGCGCCTTATGGGCTGCCGTTCAGCTTCTACACTCCGCTGCTGGTGCTGGCAGCCGTCTATGTCCCGGGTGTGCTTCTACTGGGCAACGTGCTGGGGCGATTGGGCGGTCTGGGCGTGGTGTTCCAGCGCGACTACGCGCCGTTGCTGACGTGTACCGCCATGGCCTGGGCTGCGGCCAATCTGCCGCTGGCCGTGCTGGTGCGGACAGCGCCGCCCGAAGTCTTCCCTATCGTCGGCGGGATCGCCTGTCTGTATTTCGCGGTGCTGATGTTCTTCGCGGTGCGCACCGTCTTCGGGATCGGCAACGGGACGGCGGCCGGTGTGGTGTCGCTTTCCTGGCTGCCGCTGCTGGCGATGGGTTTTCTGCTAGGACCGCTCCGTTTTCTGCTGAGCCTGGTGGCGTCTCCGTTTTTCCTGATCTTCGCGTTCTTCTATCTGCGCAGCGAGTTTGCCGGCTTGGGCGACGGACTGCGCCGCCAGCAGAGCCTGCGGCGCATGCTGGAGGCGGCCGCGGTGAATCCGCACGATGGCGAAGCCCAATACCAGATCGGACTCATTCACCAGCAGCGGCGGCGCTACACCGAAGCCATTGAACGATTCAAGAACGCCGTGGCCATCGATCCGCAAGAGACGGACGCCCATTTTCAGCTCGGCCGCATCGCCTTTCTTCAGAAGCGGTACGCCGATGCGCTGGCCTATTTTCAGACGGTGCTGGCGCAGGATGACAAGCACAGCCAGAATGAAATCCGCCGCGACCTGGGTGCGGTCTACCTGGCCCTGGGCCGGTACGATGAGGCGCGCCGGGAACTGGCGATCTACGCGGACCGCCGCCCATACGATCCGCAAGGGTTGTACTGCTACGGCCGCGTGCTCGAAGAGCTGGGCGATAAGAGCGGCGCGCGCGAACTGTATGGTCAGGCCGTGGAAGCGGCGCGCACCGCTCCCCGGTACCGGCGGCGCGTCGTGGGCGAATGGAGCCGTCTGGCTCAGAGACAAGCCCGGCGGATAGCCGAATAGAGAAAAGCCCCGCCGGCCCTGCCGAGGGTCCGCGGGGCTTCCTCCGATCCGGGAAACGTTACTTCTTTACCGGGGTGGCAGCCGGGGTTGCGGTGGAACCGGTGGAGCCGGTCGTGGTGGCGGCGGTGGACTTCTTGGCCGTGTCCTTCTTGCTCTTGCTCTTCGATTTGACCGCCGGCTTCACGGTGCTGTCGGTTTTCGCGGGCGGGGTCTGCGCGGCGAACGTCAAGGGCATGGTGGCAAAGGCCAGGGCGATTGCGAGTACGGTCGTTTTCATTTCTCTTTTCTCCTTGGCGGGCCTGACTGCCCGCTCACAATTCCATCTTGCTGCGAATGGCGAAAAACCACGATAGCCTGCGCAGGCTATGCGGCATGCCGAATTGGCAGGTATCGCGATGAACGAAGCTTCATGGACGCCACGGAACCGCGAGCGTGAGCGCGCCCGAGAGCAGGTCCGTTCTCCGTTCGGGCTGCTCGCGGTTCTGTGTCGCGATGCAATCCGAGCGATACTGATATCGCGATGTTCCCGCGGCCCATCACGCACCAGAACATCTTCCGGGTCCTGATTGGCGGCTTTACACTGGTGATGCTGCTGCTGCTGGCCGCCGCGGTGGTGGGCGTGCGCAATATCGACTCCATCCAGCAGAATGCGCGCAGCCTGTTGCGGGAGCAATCGGTCACCAACGGTCTGATCGACGAACTCCATCGCCAGCAGACCAGTTTGAGCGAGGTGTTCTCGATTCTCGCGCGCGATCCGGATTCGGTGGATTATGACGGCATGGCTGCGCAACTGGACGCCGCCGATCGCGACATCGAGCGTATCTCCCAGGCGGGCGCGCAGACCGGCGACCGCGACTTATGGGCGCGCCTGCGGCTGGCTTCCGCGGACTTTTCCCACGAAGCGCGCCGCATTCTATCGGTGGAGAATCCGCAAACCTACGCGTCGCTCGATTTGTTCCGCGACCATGAAGCCTTCATCTCCGTGGTCAACCGGCTGATCGAATCCGAATACCGCAAGGTGAGCGCGGCGCAGTCGCAGATCGACCGCCGCTCTTCTCGATTGCTCGCCGTGTCGCTGGTGTTCGCATCCCTGAGCGTCGTGCTGGCCCTGGTATTCGCGGTGATCACCGTGCGCATGGTGTCGCAACTCACCCACGGCATGGAATGGCAGACGGCCGAGCTGAGCCGCGTCTCATGGCACATGCTGGAAGCCCAGGAGGACACCGCGCGCCGCTTCTCGCACGAGCTGCACGACGAGCTGGGGCAGGCGCTGACAGCCGTCAAGACCAATCTCACGGCGCTCACCAGCGCCGGCCCAGCTGACCACCAGCGTCTCGCCGATTGCCTGGAACTGGTGGACGGCGCCATCGGCAACGTGCGCCAGATGTCGCAACTGTTGCGGCCCACCATCCTCGACGATTTCGGATTGGAAGCCGCCGTCCGCTGGCTCGCCGACAGCTTTTCCGCGCGAACGGGAACCGAAACCAGCTTCTCTTCCAACTTCTCCGGACGTCTTCCGGACGAGACCGAGACCCATCTGTTCCGCATTGCGCAGGAGGCTCTGACCAACGTGGCGCGGCACGCCGGTTCGAAGCGCGTGGAGGTGAAGCTGGAATCGCAGGGCGGCGAAATCCGCCTCACTGTCCGGGACGACGGCCGCGGCATGAAGCTGGAGCGGACCCCTGTGGCGCCGCAGACCGGCGCCGGGAGGCCCGCGGCTATGGGCATGGTGGGGATGCGCGCGCGGGCCCGTAGCGCGGGAGGCGACCTCACTGTGCACTCGCGGGAAGGCGAGGGTGTTCTAATTGAGGTTCGGGTCCCGATACGGAATGAAACGAATTCGCATCCTGCTGGCTGACGACCACGCGGTAGTGCGGCAAGGCTTCAAAATGATCCTGGGCGCGCAGCCCGACATGGAGATCGTGGGTGAGGCCGGCAATGGCCGCGAAGCGGTGGAATTGGCCGAGCGCCTGAAGCCCGAAGTGGTGGTGATGGATGTTTCCATGCCGGAGCTGAACGGCATTGAGGCCACGCGCCGCCTGGCCGATTCGACGCCGCATACCCGCGTCCTGGCGCTGAGCATGCACAAGGATTCGGTCTACGTGCGCGAGATTCTGCGCGCCGGCGCGCGCGGTTACCTGCTCAAGGATTCGGTGGCGGACGATCTGGTATCGGCGGTGCGCGCGGTGGCGGCTGGCGAAGGCTACATCAGCCAGCAAGTGTCCAACGCCGTGCTGGACGATTACCGCCGGCATGTGACCAACCCCATCGATCTGCTGACCAGCCGCGAGCGTGAGGTGCTGCAGATGCTGGCCGAAGGCAAGACCAATAAAGAGATCGCCCAAGTGCTGAACCTCAGCGTGTACACCGTGGATGCCCACCGCGGCCGCATCATGGAGAAGTTGAACCTGCACAGCATCAACGAGCTGGTGCGGTTTGCGGTGCGCAACGGGTTGGTGGATTGAATTTACGGCTTCCTGCTGCCGCTCCATTCCAGATACGATTTCCATCCATCCTGACCCGGCATATGCATCTGGAACTTGCCCGACAGCACCGCGCCCTTCAGATCGTAGACCAGCCGGAACTGAGGTCCGGGGACGGATGGATCGGAAACAAGAACGGCGCTACCGGCTGCGGGCGCCGTCGCGGAGTAATGGATGACGTGGCCCTCGCTGTCGAAATAAATGGCTTTCAGCGGCTGGCCGGGCGCGTCTTCATAAATGTAGAGCAGGTCTCGATGCTCGCAGTCGAAATCGGCAGGCCCTTTACATCCCGCGGTAGCGGTGTACCGCGCCAGTACATGTCCGCCGAGTTCCTTGCGAAATGTGTACGTGCCGTCCGCTGCGGCGGCGCCACCTTCGGCGGTCCTGGCCTCCCATGTTCCTTCCAGGAATCCAAGGGCCTTCCAGGCATCCGTGCCGGCCGATCCGGTGGTTTGCGCCACGAGGCAGCCGGCGGCGATCCATACCAGACAGCATGTCTTTTTCATCATCTGCTTATGGTAACCTCGCGAATCGCTCTCACGCCTAGGTAGTCACTCGGACTATGGGATGTACCGGCAGAATCGCGGTGGCGCTGGCTGTGGCGGCCGTGTCCTTCGGACAAGAGCCGGACGTGGTGATTCGATCCACCACGGAACTGGTGCAGGTCCATGTGGTGGCGACGGATGCGCACGGAAGCCGCGTCGCCGATCTCAAGCGCGGGGATTTCGAAGTCCTGGACAACCATAAGCCGCAACCGCTGACGCTGTTTACAGCCGACCGCGGCTCATCGGTTTCCGCGGCGTCCGGTTCTCACGCCGGCAAATCGGCCGGCGAAACGGAAACCACTCCAGGTTACGCGCTGCTGGTGATCGATTGGCTGAACACGAAATATGCCGACCAGATTCAATCGCAGGAGAAGGTGGTCAAACTGCTGAAGAGTTTCCAACCCCGGCAGCGGGTGGCGCTGTACCTGCTGGGCAGCAAGCCCCGATTGCTTCACGATTTCACTTCGGACATGGACGCGCTGGTACAGGCGGCGGAGAGCGCGGTCCCGGAATTCGACGAAATGGACAATACCCCGGTGGGCCGTTTCGATGCCCGCTATGGCGGCGCGACCGGCAGTGGACCGAGTCCCGAAGAGAAATTCATGCACGACTACAACAGGATTCGCGAAACCCTCGACACGTTTGAATGGCTTGCGGAGCGTCTGGCCACTTTGCCCGGGCGGAAGACTCTCTTGTGGCTTACGAACGCTTTTCCCGTAATCCTTCCCGGTCCCACGATGGGGCGCGCGCCGTCGCCCGCCATCATTTATACGCAGGATTTCGAGCGGCTACTGGCCAAACTCAATAGCGCGGATGTGGCCGTCTATCCCATCGACGCGCAGGGATTGCAAGTGCTTCCGCACAGCCGGCGAGACACAATGATGGAACTCGCGTCGCGGACCGGAGGGAACGGTTTCTACGACCGCAACGATCTGGATGAGGGAATGCGGCTGGCGCTCGAAGATACCGCGATGAGCTACACCTTGGGGTTCCACGCGCCCGAAGGCGCAGCGCCTGGAATTCACGAAATCACGGTTCGGGTGAATCGGCCGAAAGTGAAGCTTCGATACCGGGAGTCATACCAGATTATCGGCCCCAACTAAGGCCGAGCAATGCCTTGGATGACCTATTTGAACTGAGAATCGCCACCGGAGCCATTTCTTGGAATCCGGATCTCACCCGGCGGCGATTGTCCACAGGCCTTCAGTAACACACATAGATGCCGTAGCGTTCGTTGCAGTTCTTGCCAGGGGGAAAGGACGGTAAGGAGTTTCTGTAAGCTTGGCCGACCAGTACATTGAAGTGAGCGATCAGATCGTCCATATCCCTGAAGCGCGCCGGTATATCGGAACGCCGCAGCATGGCGGATAGTTGCTGCGGAACGCCGTTTTTGCCATCTGCCGCGGCGCGATTCAGCCAGGCGATTGCAGTGGCGCGATTCCGCGGCGTGCCGTAGCCGAGCTCATATTCCACTCCCAGGCGAAGTTCCGCCCGCCACCAACCCTGCGCGGCCCCGAGCTGGTGATACTTGAAGGCCTTCGTCAAGTCTTGCGGAACCCCATCCCCATTTTCATAGAGATCGCCGAGTTCCGCCTGAGCGACGCGATGCCCTTTGTCGGCCGCCAACGTCAACCAATAGATCGCCTTCGCCACATCCTTGGGCTCACCCGTTCCGTTCACGTAATCCAGACCGAGCGATGCTTGTGCCCGCGTGTGGCCCATGGGTGCGGCACGCTCCATATAGGCGGCCGCGACCGCAAATTGGCGCTGGGCGTAAGCTTGCGAACCCAACTCGAATAATTGGTCGGCTGTTGCGCCCGGTGGAATGCGCACCGCACCCGGCGCGGTGTCGCAGGGCGGAGTTAAGTAATGGCCGCACGGCGGGGGCTTCTGCGGCTGCGGCGCAGCCGGAACATAACCTCCCTGTGTCCAGGCGATCAGGGGTAAAAGAGCGGCGGCTAAGCCGATCTTGCAAAGAGACTCGATTCGCATAAAGTGCCTCCGAAAAACAATGTCACGCCGGTCCGGTACTAGATTTTGACGGATTGAACCGCCGGCTCTGCCGTCACCTGTGTAAGCGCAGGAAAAGCCTCAGCCGGGCGCACCACTTGTGCGGCTACGCACGAATCGGCGATCGCCGTCTCGGGCGGTGGGCCGCTATAGGGGGTCGCCTCACGAAACGGGAATATAAGCACGCTAAGGCTTATGCCATGCAACTTTCGCCGACCGTCTACGTGGAGGCGCGGCGGCTCCGCGCGGCGAGTGGGCGCTTGTTGCCGAATGGGGCCCCATCGGTTCAATGGGCAAGTGAAAAGCGATGCATATTCCTCGACGGGTGCGAACGCGTCAGCCGGATCATTTGGCCGCCTCCCGCGACAAGGCGCGCCAGAGCGTATGGCGGCTGACCTCAAGCTCCCCGGCGGCCTGGACCTTGGTGTAATCGCCGGAACGCCAGAGTCCTTCCCTACTTCTTCACCACCGTGAGCGTCACCTGCGACGAATACTGCTTCGAGTGGTGCACCGAATTATGCGCGATCGGGCCCTTGGTTTCGTCGTAGGTGTTGCCGCCGGTGTTCATGTTGCGATCGAAACGCGGGAAATTGCTGCTGGAGATTTCGACGCGGATTCTGTGCCCGGCCGCAAAATAGTTGCTGGTGGTCATGGGCTGGAACGTCACCTTGTAAACCTTGCCGTTTTCCATCCAGACCGGCGGTTTCTGATATCCTTCGCGATAGCGCAGACGCTGGATGGTCTCGTCCAGGTTGTAGGCGGCGCCATCCGGGGATACGTCGATCACTTTCACGGTGAAATCGGTATCCTTGACGTCCGACGATACGAAGAGCGTCACATCGATCGGTCCGCTCGCTTCGATGCCTTCTTTCAGCGGCTCCGAGGTATAAACCAGAATGTCGGGACGGGCTTCCATTTTGCGTTGGTCGTAGGCGCCGCCAGTGACGGCGCTGCCGGTGCAACACACGTTCCCGCCATAGGACGGCACGGGGTTCATGGGATCGTAGGCGAACGCATCGGGGCTGTCGCCAGCAGGCGCCGCCGGGGCAAGCGAGCCATCGCCATCCAGGGTGTTCGCCTTTCCGGCGCTCTCAAGGTACATCGTCATGGGCTGTGCGCCAGCGGGCGGCCAGGTGTCCGCCGACTGCCACTTGTTCATGCCCATGGTGAAATACCGAACCTTGGGCATGGTTTGCAGAACGTGATTGTCTTCGCCCTTCAGGAAATGGTCGAACCAGCCGTAAGTCAGCTCATCGTAGTTGAGGCGCGCGTCGCCCATGCTGCGTTCGCCCACCACGGTATTCTCGGTCACGCGCTTGTAGCCGCAGTGCAGCGTGGGCGCGATCACCGCGTACTGTTCATTGGCAATCTCCGGCCGGGCGGTCTTCCGGACATAGTTGTACGCCGCCAGATTCGGTCCCACGGACACGTCATACCAGGACATGAACCAAAAGCCCGGCACGTTGATGGGCATGTTGTCGTGCCACAGGCCGCCGCGATACCACGCCGCATCGTTGGGCGTCCGCTTGATCATGGCGCCGCCGGTGGACACTTCCATGCGGTCGGCATAGATGCCGCGGGGTCCGTCGACGGCTTTGATAATGTCCATTTCGGGAAGGCGCCAGAGCGCTTTCGACCAATCGACGGGCGGCATCTGCGGCGCCAGGTCGAACATCTTCGACGCGCGGATGAGATCTTCCTGCGACGTGTTGGGCGGGAACATGGGCCGAACCTGGTTCTGTTCGCCGTAGATCCAGGTGACGAACAGCATCTGGAAAGCGCCGCCGCGATACCAGTTCCCCTGTTCGAAGTACGGCGCCACGCGTCCCACGCCCGCGCCGAAACCTTGCGGGATCATGGCGGCGAACGCCGGATTGCCCTGGGCCGCCACGCCCAACTGCCATTCGGCCGTCGACGAGCATCCGATGGTACCCACCTTGCCGTTGGACCACGGCTGTTTGGCCATCCACGAAATTGCGTCGGAGCCGTCGCTCAGCGGCGCGCCGAGAATATCGTAGAGGCCCTCCGAGAAGAAGTGGCCGCGTTCGTTCATTTCGACGTAGGCGTAGCCGCGCTTGACGGCGTCCAGTTCCGCGCTCATATCGCGAGGCGCGCCGTTGCGCACATCCCAGAAGTTGAAGTTGTACGGCGTGCGCACGAAGATGGTGCCGTACTTCTTGGACGTGTCCTTGGGACGATAAATGTCGGTAGCCATGCGCTTGCCGTCGCGCATCGGCACCATCACCTTGCGTTCGACGATGGCAAGCGATTCGAGTTCCTCCTCGGCCGCATTTCGTTTGGCAAGGGCCTCTTTCGTCACACCTCCACGCTGTTGTGCGTACGCGCCGAGCATGAGGGCGAGCACAACCCCGCTCCAGATTCCAATTTGCAGAACGAGCGCACGCGCCGACCGGTGTGTTTGCATAGGGATCAGTGTACACCGCCCTACAGCGCTTTTTCGATGGCCGCCCGGAGGTCGCTTTCCGGCGTGCCGGCGTCGAAGCGTTTGATCAGATTGCCCGCCCGGTCGAATATCAGCGTGACCGGCAGGCCGTCGATCTGGTATTTCTTGAAGGTCTCCGCCGATCCCAAGGCCACGAGGTACTCGATCGGGTGTTTCTTCAGGAACGCGGGGACGCCCGATGCATCTTCGTCCATATCGACGCCCACCATGGCCACGCCCTTGCCGCCCATGTCCCGATAGACTCTGTTGAAGCCCGGTATCTCCGCGATACAAGGGACGCAGTATGTCGCCCAGAAGTTGACCACAGCCACTTTGCCGGCCAGGGCGGCGGCGTCGAAGGGAGCGATGACCGAATCCGGCGCTCCCGCCGCCGGCGGACGAGTTTTCAAGAACGCCAGATATGCCGCCGCATCGTGTGTCAATCCATCGAACTTGGCGATCGGGTGCTCATCCGGGTCCAGGATCACGTAGAACGGCTCGGATATAGAACCGAATTTGTCCTGCTGAAGTTTGGAGTTGGCGTCCGACACCGCCGTGTCCGGGCCATCGGTATACAGTTCCAGCAGGACGAAATTCTTCAGCTCGGCCACGATTTCCGGCCGGTTGAGAATGTTGCCGCGCATCCAGTGGCAGTTGGCGCACGTGTAGCCCGTGAAATCCACGAACACCAGCTTGCCTTCGCGCCGCGCACGGTCGAGCGCCTCGCGATACTGGTCCTTCATCCAGACAAGCCCATCGGAGGCACCGCCCAAGCCGCCGGATTGGCTGGCGGCCATGGGCACAAACGCCTCCAGAGTTCCCAGATTGCCGCCGAACATCCCCGGCGCCACGCTGAGCGCGAAGGCCACCAGCGCCATCCCGATCAGCAGCCGTCCCAGGCCCAACTTTTCATCCGCCTTCACGCCCTCCAGGTGCAGGAAGCCGAGCAGGTAGAATCCGGCCATGGAAAACAGCACCACCCAAATCGCCAGAAACCGTTCGCGCGGCAGCAGGCCCCATTGCAAGCTCTGGTCGAGGCTCGACAGATACTTCAGACTGAACGCCAGAATCGCGAAGCCCATCACGATTTTGACGCGCGCCAGCCATCCGCCGCTCTTGGGCAGGCGCTTCAGGTACGACGGAAAGAGCGCCAGCAGAAAGAACGGCAGCGCGAGCCCGGTGGCGAATGCCGACATACCCACCAGAGGCCGCAACGGGCCCGATTGCACCGACCCGGCCAGCAGCGTCCCAACGAACGGCCCCACGCAGGCGAAGGACGACAGCGCAAACGTCAGCCCCATCAGCAACGTGCCGATGAATCCGCCGGCGTTCGACGACTGGTTCAGCTTGGTCAGAATCGGGGACGGAATGGTGATCTCGAACGCCCCCAGCAGGCTCAGTCCGAAGGCGATGAACAACGCCGCGATGAAGCCGTTCACCCACGGACTGCTGCCCAGGTTCTTCACCCCCGCGGGACCCAGAATCGCCGATGCCGCCAGGCCCAGTCCCGTGAACAGCACAATGATGCCCAGACAGAAGACCACCGCCTGCATCACACCGTCGCGCCGGCTCTCGGACCGCCGATTGAGAAAATACGACATAGTGATGGGAATCATGGGGAACACGCAGGGCGTGAAGATGGAAAGCAACCCGAAGCTGAACGCCAAGAGCACGAAGGTCATCCAGCCGGCGTCCGTACCTGCCGGAGATGCCTTGGGCGCTACTGCCTCGGCATAGCCGGCGGGAATAGCCGGAGCCGCGGCCGCCGCAGGGTCAATCCGCAGCGCCACGGTCCCCGCCCATTTCCCGGCAAAGCAGCGCGTGTCGTCGCAAGTCTGGAAGCGAGCCGCCAGGGTCAATTCGGCCGGACCGATGGGAGCGTCCTTGCGGATCGCTACTTCGAGCAGGAAAGCCACTTCGGTCCGATAGGTTTCGGTGTCGGCATTGAAGACCTTGTCGAAGGCTTTCTGGGGAGGCGGTTGCAGCACACGAACCCGCTCCGCGACGGTATCGGGTCCCATCTTGAAAGAGGCGGGAAGTCCGTTAGGCGACGAAGCGGAATAGAGGTGGAAGCCCGGGTCGATCCGCGCCGTGACGCGGACCATCGCCGTGCCGCCGGGCGCCGCCGCGGGAGTGTCCGCCTGGGCGCTCCAGTGAGCCGGCTGAACGGGCTGAGCCAGCGCGCAGCCCGCAAAGAGGAGCAGACCAACCCGCCGCAGGTTGCCAACCTGCCGCACAAGGCCGTCCGCGCCAAGCCACTTCCCGCCTGTCATGCCTTACGCTCCGACGACCAGTTCTTCTTCGATTCTCTGGTTGACTTTGCCGCCGGCAAATTCCGCCGCCACGCGGATGGCGTTCTTGATGGCATTGGCGTTGGACCGGCCGTGGCAGATGATGCACACGCCGCGCACTCCCAAAAGCGGCGCGCCACCGTATTCGGAATAGTCCAGCCGCTTCTTGAAGTCGCTGAATGCAGTCTTCGAAAGCGCGTAGCCGATCTTGCCGGAAATGGTGGATTCGAGCGATTCCCGCAGCAACTGTTTCACCATCTCGCCCACACCCTCGCTCACCTTCAGCGCCACGTTGCCGATGAAACCGTCGCAGATCACCACGTCCACTTCGCCGGTGAAGATGTCGCGGCCTTCCACGTTGCCAACGAAATTCAGATTGAGGGCTTTGAGCAATTCGAAGGTGGCGCGGGTCAGGTCGTTGCCCTTGTGCGCCTCTTCGCCGATGGAAAGCAGCCCCACGCGCGGTTTGGGACGGCGCAAAATGATGCTCGAATAGATCTCGCCCATTACGCCGAATTGCGCCAGCATCTTGGGCGAACAATCCACGTTGGCGCCCACATCCACCAATACCGCCGGCGAGCCCTTCACGGTGGGAAGAACACCGGCCAGGGCCGGACGAGTCACTCCCGGGATCACGCCTTGGACGATCTTGGCCGTTGCCATGATGGCGCCCGTGTTGCCGGCCGATACGAAACCTTGCGCCCGGCCGTCGCGCACCATGCGCGAAGCCACTTTCATCGAGCTGTTTTTCTTGGTCCGGACAGCCTGGGTGCTGTCCTCCATGGTGACCACTTCGTCGGCGTGCTCAATCTCGATGGGCAGAGAGTAGTAATCCGGGTACTTCTCCAGTTCCGGGCGGACCACATCGCTGCGGCCCACCAATATAACCCGGACACCCAGACTCCTGGCGGCCTGAACTGCCCCCTCTACTTCGGACTTTGGGGCGTGATCACCGCCCATTGCATCGAGGGCAATGGTCAGCATGTGGCCATGAAGCTACTCCTGTTCGACTTCTACCACTTCGCGGCCTTTGTATTGTCCGCAGTGCGGGCACACCCGATGCGGAAGCTTGTGCTCATGGCAATTCGGACATTCCGATAGGCCGGGCGGCTTCAGGGCGTCGTGTGCGCGGCGGGTGGCGGTCCGCTCAGCGGAATGTCTACGTTTCGGATTCGGCATATCTCTACCTCTATCAACTACGGTTCCAGACTGCGGAGCGCCTTCCAATGGTCGTTCGAAGTCTCAATTCTACAATCGCAGGGCGTCTCTTTGCGGCTCTTGCCGCAGACCGGACAGATCCCCAGGCAGCCTTCGCTGCACACTCTCTGCATCGGTAAGGCCAGGAGCACCTGTTCCCGGAGGAGGTCTTCCAGTTCCAGGCCGTCTCCTTCATAGAAGGCGATTTCCACCTGGCTTTCGTCGATCTCCACCTCCTCTTCATCGCTGCCGATGACGGACGCGGGCCGGTAAAACAAATCGAAAGCGGCATCCAACGGGAAACGGGCCACACCCAGGCAGCGGTCGCACTGCGCCGTGATTTCCACGGTATACCGCCCCTCAATCCGCACTTCGCCTTCCGCATGCTCCAGCAACTCGGCGACTCCGGTTGCCCGCAACGGCGACCCGGCTTCCACATTCTCGCCGGAAAAATCGATCTGACCCGGCTGGAAAGTCTCGTCGAAACGAATCTTCCGCAGCTCCATCTCTCTGACACTAAGGAACATAAGGAAAGCCTGGGCTGTCGGGCAGAACGGCACCAGTATAACATGGCCCCGCGGCCGCTTCTACTGCGCGACACTGAGAGCTTGCCGGACAATCCCACCCGCGCGATCGTTGTCGGCTCCGGACCGAACGGCCTGAGCGCGGCCATCCTGCTGGCGCGCTCGGGGATGCGGGTGACGGTGCATGAAGCGTCCTCGCACATCGGCGGCGGAGCGAGTTCCGCGGAACTCACGTTGCCCGGGTTCATCCACGACGTCTGTTCGGCCGTCCATCCGATGGCCGCCGGATCGCCCTGTTTCGAGCAGTTCCCGCTAGCCGGGCACGGCCTGGAGTGGATCCAACCCGGCGCACCCCTGGCGCATCCCATGGATGACGGCACGGCGGTGATTCTCGAACGGCCGCTCGACGATGCCGCGCGCCGCCTGGGCGCCGATGGCTCCGCCTGGTACCGCCTGATGGAGCCTTTCGCGGTTGCCTGGCCCACTCTGCGTCACGCCCTGCTTGCGCCGCTCTGGCCTCCGGACTACGCGATGCGCCATCCCCTTCCGATGGCCCGTTTCGGACTCAACGCGCTGCGGTCGGCGCGCGAATTGGCGGAGACGGAGTTTCGGACGGCGGGCGTCCGCGCCCTCTTCGCGGGAATCGCCGCGCACGGCGTGCTGCCGCTCGAAGCGCCGGCCAGCGCGGCGGCCGGGATGCTTCTGGGATTGGCCGCGCATACCGTGGGTTGGCCGCTTCCGCGCGGTGGATCGCAGCGTATCGGCGACGCCCTGGCCGGATACCTTCGTTCCCTGGGAGGCGAAATCATGCCCGATTCGCGCGTGACCACACTCCCCGAGGCTCCGATCGTGATGTGCGATGTCACGCCGCGCCAGTTTCTCAAGATCGCGCGAGGCCGCCTGCCGGCCACGTACCGGCGCAGCCTGGAGCGCTACCGCTACGGCCCGGGCGCCTTCAAGATGGATTGGGCGCTCAGCGGCCCCATCCCCTGGACCGCGCGCGATTGCGCCCGCTCGGCCACGGTCCACCTGGGCGGCGGAATTGAAGAGATCGCACGCTGGGAATCGAGCTTCACCGGACGTCCCTTCGTCCTGCTGACGCAGTCCAGCCTCTTCGACTCCTCGCGCGCTCCGTCCGGCAAGCACACCGCCTGGGCCTATTGCCATGTGCCGAACGGTTCCAGCCGTGATATGACGGCGGCGATCGAGGCGCAGGTGGAACGCTTCGCGCCGGGGTTCCACACGCGCATCCTGGCGCGGCATGTACTGACGCCGGCCGCACTGGAACTGCGCAACGCCAACCTGGTGGGCGGCGATTTCACCGGCGGCGCGTCCGATCTGCGCCAGTTATTCCTGCGCCCCACGCGCCACCTGTACCGCACGCCGCTCGACGGAGTCTACTTCTGTTCGGCGTCCACTCCACCCGGCGGCGGCGTCCACGGAATGTGCGGATATCATGCGGTGCGGGCGGCGGGCGTGACGTGTTAGTCCGCATTCGCGCGGATAAGAACAACAGCATTCTAAGCCAAACACCAGCGGCGTATGGGACTCTCAATGCGCAGCGGTGATTCCGGCCGGTTCCGGGCCACTCGGAAAATGGGCGACCCGATGCCGGGTTATCGTTACTAATCCGATTCAGTACATGGAGATACGGGGCGGAGCAGTTTCCGAGTGGGCGACAAACCGACCGGAGAAGCCGAAGGGCACCACTTCAGCGCCTAGCGCGTGATGCGTCCAAGTGCCAGTCCGAGACGTGCGTTTACCGCGAAGCGGTTTTCCTCCCGGTGGTCGTCCGCATCGACGAAGTTCTAGGCGTGTACACTGGGATCGTTGCCAACTGTATTTCGGTCGGGGCCATACCGGTTCTTCTTTTACTCCGCGGATGAAGACGAGCCGCCTCACGTCCATGTGGAACGGGATCGGGCAACGGCGAAGTTTTGGCTTGAGCCCGTTCGCCTGGAGAGGAGCCGTGGCTTCGGGCGGGTGGAACTTGGACGTATCCAAACGCTGGTTGAAGGAAACACTGATTCACTGATGAGGTCATGGCATGAATACTTCGGGTTTTGAACTCAGGGAAGCACTTGTCCAGAACGTACGGGCCATAGACGACGCGCTGATCGCCGATCTTGCGGATGGAAGGACAATCACCATGCCACTCGCATGGTTCCCGCGTTTGGCGCACGGCACGCCAGAGGAGCGGGCCCATTGGCGTGTAATTGGGGGGGGCGAAGGAATTCACTGGCCTGATCTAGACGAAGATATTAGCGTGGAGAGTCTTCTGGCGGGTCGCGGATCCAGGGAGACGCAGGAGTCGCTTCGCCAGTGGCTTGAGCGCCGAAGATCCTCTCCCATGCCATCGCCCGAGGTCATACTCGATCGCTGGGTCAAGGAACGAGGATCGCGGCACGAGTCTGGGTTTTCGGGATACCTTGGGACGCTCGACATTGAGCGAGTCGGATCGCCATCGTTTCGCTCGTTCTTATATCTAATTCGGGATTCGATGAATGAGGCGCTCCGATCAGAGGGTCCAAACGCTTCCGGAGGGGTCGAGCACCCACCCTTTCATTTCGACTTCGTTGACGTAGAGGGTAGTATTAAGAACGCCCACGCCTTTCAACACGCCGGCTTATCTTTTATTGCAGTCACTCTGCCGATGGTTGAACTGATTTGGGACGTATCACACCGCCTAAGCCGATCACGGCCCGTTCTAGAACTTCTGAGTCTTGGCCCCGAAGTGAACCGAGACGCCTTTCAGGGATTGCTGTTCCAGATTCAGCTGAACTTCCTCGTCTCGCACGAATACACACATCACATTCATGGGCATGTTCTGGAGCATACTCGCGGAGAGACTGAGGTATGGAGCGAGCTCTCAAATCAAACGTCCGGGAATTTGCAATCCCAAGCTCAAGAGCTTGACGCAGATGGATATGCTGAATTCCGCGTCTTGGCACATCTACTTCGCGGAGAGAGGAGACGCACTGCACTGGCGCAGTGTGGTCGAGTAGAACTGCAGGGAGTAGACGGCGACGAAATCCTCCTCACATGCTTCTTCTTATCGCTGCTTGCTTTCTTTGTTAGCTTTTGGCGTGGACCAATCGACAGGGCCTCCATATATGACTTGCAACACCCGCCCCCGCCAGTCAGGATCACATATGCCATTCGGGTAGTTGAAATGTGGTGCAGTCTAAATAAGTCTGTTCCACAGACATGGTTCAATGCGGCTCGATTTCGAGAGCTGTTTGGCACAGCAGCTGAAACACTCGGGGGAGCTGCTAGAGAAGTCTGGGACACCGATATCGCATTCCTCGGCAGTGCAGATGGGGCCGAATACGACCGGCGGCTACGAGAGAGGTTCGAATCCGTGCGCCGAAAACTGAACGACTTCGTGTAAAGAGCGCTCGATACCCGAGGTGGATGGGGATTACTTTGTCGTCTAGTTTCATCCGGACGTGTCGTCGCCATCTCGCCAAAGTGGGAGCCTTGGTCGAATAACGCGCCGCTCGGAAACAGGCCGCCGGCCGAAAACCGCCCGACCGGATAAGTTCCAAGAAACGCGCTACCTTCCTGTGACGCCTGGACGGTTTCTCGCCGACGAGAGAGTGCGATTCAATCTCAATGCCGTCAAGAGGAATTTGGGATGCGAGCCGCTTACGTCAGGTTAGTGCTTATTGGTTGGTAACCCGACTGGCAACTGCGGCCGCCCAGCGCCGAGTGGGCGGGAGGGGCGAGGTTTTCGGCTCCCCCCACATCCCTATCCCGCCGCGCGCTCTTCGCCCAGGGCTTCCCGAATTTTCTTCCCCAGGCTCTCCGCGGTAAAGGGTTTCTGCAGAAACGGAGCGCCGTGCTCCAGAACCCAGTTTCCGGCCAGGCGATTATCGGTGTACCCGGACGTGTAGAGGACTTTCATCCCGGGCCGCGGCTCCGCCAGTGCCCGCGCCAGGTCGAACCCGCTCATCTGGGGCATCACCACGTCGGTCAGCAGCAGGTCGATGTGCTCGGCGAAGTCGCGCGAAATCTCAATGGCCCGTTTCGGTGTTTCCGCTTCCAGAACGCGGTAGCCGCGCTTCAACAGCATGGAACCGACCAGCTTGCGGATTCCATCTTCGTCCTCGCACAGCAGAATGGTTTCGTGCCCGTGCAGTTCCGATCCGCCATCCTCCGCCGCGGTCACCTCCGCGGGCGCCTCGGCCATGGGGAAATAGATCTTAAAGGTGGTCCCTTGTCCCGGTTCGCTGTACACCATGATCTCGCCCGAGTTCTGCTTTACGATACCGTAGACAATCGAGAGCCCCAGTCCGGTTCCCCGTCCGGCTTCCTTGGTGGTGAAGAACGGCTCGAACACGCGGTCACGGACGTCCGGGGTCATCCCCGCACCGTTGTCGCTGACCGCCAGCATGCAATAGGAGCCCGGCGCTACGCCGATGTGCCGCCCGCTGTAGTGTTCATCCAATGCCACGTTGGCGGTCTCGATGGTGAGTTGGCCGCCCTGAGGCATGGCGTCGCGTGCATTGACCACCAGGTTCATGAGCAACTGGTCGACCTGAACGGGGTCCACCTTCACCGGCGCTAACCCCGCATCCAGGTGGGTCGCGATCTCGATATCTTCACCGATCACGCGCGCCAGCATTTTCGTGGAGCGCCCTACGACTTCGTTCAGATCGAGCACCTTGGGCTGGCTGATTTGGCGGCGGCTGAAGGCCAGCAGTTGCGCCGTCAGAGCCGTTGCCCGATTGGCCGCGTACTGCACTTCGCGCGCGCTGTCCTGGATGCCCGGGGAATCCCGCGCCTCGGTCAGGATCATTTCCACGTACCCTAGAATCACCGTGAGCAGGTTGTTGAAATCGTGAGCGACTCCGCCCGCCAGGCGTCCCACGGCTTCCAGTTTCTGCGACTGCCGGAACTGCTCCTCCAGCAATTTCCGTTCGGTGATGTCGTTGTCGATGGCGAGAGTTCCGATGATGCGGCCCGCGGCGTCCCGCAGCGCCGCCGTCCAGATGCTCACCTCGATCTTTCTGCCATCTTTCTTCAGCCGGCTCCGCTCGACCGCCGCCATTGACTGGCCCAGGCGGAACCGCTCCAGCCACTCCCGGTACTCCGGCTGCAGATCGGGCGGAACTACCGGAAGCGGCTCGCCGACGACTTCCACCTCGGTCCAGCCGAACATGCGCTCGGCCGCCGGGTTCCAGGCCGTGACCTTACCTTCCAGATCGACCGCCCATATGGCCAGGGGCGACGACGAAATCACCGCCTGCCGGATCGCGTTGGAGCGATGCAACTCCTCGTTGGCGGTCTGCAGCTCCAAGGTCCGTTCCTCGACGCGCGATTCCAGTTTACTCCGCGCCGCGCGCAGTTCCTGGTCTCGCGAGGTGAGAAGACGGGATGCCTCTTTGAGAGTGGCCCCCAGACGCGCGATTTCGTCGCGGCCCGGCGTTTCGGTATTTACCGGGATTCCGTGCGCCAGATTGCGTGCGTCCTCTTCCAATTGGCGGACGCGGCGCACCACACTCGTCGAGAACAGCAGCGCGGCGGCCACGCCTCCCAGAAGCCCGAATACACAGCCCGCGAATATGAACGTTTCCAGCCGGGCGCGCGCCGTCTGTTCGGTGGCCCGCCGGGTCTCCAGAAGTGTCCGCTCCCGGTCCTGCATCTCCGTCACCAACTGCCGCAGATCGTCCACCTGATGGCGGCTGTTGTCGAGCTGTTGGGTCAAGGCGGCCGCATCTGCGCCGTCATTCCTCCGTTGATCCGCCCACGATTGTTCCACGCCGGCCGTCAGCGCCCGTAACCGGCCGAGCCGTTCCACTTGCCCCGGGTTGTCGGCAAGGAGTGTGCCGAGGGTATCCAAGCGCAACGGCAGTTCGTGCTGAGCGGTCAGATAGGGTTGCAGGAACGAATCCTGGCGAGTTAATAGGTAGCCGCGGATGCCGGTCTCCGCGTCGATCAGTTGGATCCACACGCGGCGGATGGCGGTTTGGGCTTCAAAGCTATGTTCCACCCATTCCTGGGCCGCCTCGGTTTGGCGCTGCAGTTGGAAGAACACCGCCATGGCCAGCAGCAAGGCACAGACAGGGATGGATACCACCAGAATGCCTTTGGCGGTCAGCGGCAAGTCGCCAAAAGGGGCGGTCTGTTCGAATCGGCGTCGAACCATGATGTGCGAACGCTAGCCTGCGGATTCCTGGAGGCCGTGGCCGGTCAAGCCGCCGATCCGAAGATCCACAATAGCATTCGCTTGACGGCTGCGGGAAAGGGCTACCTTCAGATAGTTGCCGGTGAGCGCCGTTCCGGGTTCATGGAGCGTGACGGCCGAGAGAGTAAGTCCCACCATGCGCTCGCGGAAGGCGCGATTCTTGGCATCCGCCAGTCCGCGCAGCACCCGGTTCCGCTCTTTTCTCACCGGAATGGGCACGCTGTCCGCCGCTTCCGCCGCCGGCGTCCCGGGCCGCTCCGAGTATGTGAACACGTGTAAATAAGTAAACGGAAGCGCTTCAATGAACTGGACAGTGTCGGCGAAGTCCGTCTCCGTTTCTCCCGGGAAGCCCACCATGACATCGGCGCCGATCGCGGCGTCCGGCATCCACGTGCGGGCTTTGAGGACGCGGTCGGCGTAATGGCGCGGCCGGTACTTGCGGTGCATGCGCCGCAAAATGCGGTCCGATCCGCTCTGCAGCGGCGCATGGACGTGCTTGGCGATGCGCGGCTGCGAGGCCATCAGCCCCAGCAGGTCGTCGGAGAAATCCATCGGTTCCACGGAACTCAGGCGCAGCCGCTCCACGCCGGTCTCCGCCAGCAACAGACGGATCAGGCCGGCCAGGCGAAGGGAACTGCCGGGCTCGCGCCCCCAGCGTCCCAGGTTGATGCCGCTCAGCACCACTTCGCGATACCGCTCGGCCAGGCTGCGCACCTGTGCCACCACCTGTCCGGCCGGCGCGCTGCGGCTTCGTCCGCGCACAAACGGGATGATGCAGAACGAGCAGCGATTGTTGCATCCGTCCTGGATCTTGAGGTTGGGCCGCGTACGGTCTCCGGCCGCCTCTTCCACCGGGGCCGAGAGGAAATCGTGCTGGGCGAAGATGTCGCTCACGAAAATGTTGCCGTGGTAAGGAGCCGTTTCCGGCTGAGGGAGTGCTCCGAGAGTTACCAGTTCCGCAATCTGCGTCTTGTGCGAATTTCCCACCACCCACTCGACGCCCGGCATCCGCGCCAGTTCCCGCGGGGCGCGCTGCGCGTAGCAGCCCGTGACCAGAATGCGCGCCCGCGGGTTCTCGCGATGTACCCGGCGAATGGTCTGACGCACGTCGTCGTCGGCCGCGGAGGTGACCGTGCAGGTGTTCAACACCACCAGGTCGGCGGAGGTGCGCTCACCGGCCGCGTCGAATCCCTTGGCTGCCAGCAGAGATTCCAAAGCCGCGCCGTCCGCCTGCGCAGCCCGGCATCCGAAATTCTGTACGAAGTATTTCCCCACCTCTTTCGATTATAGTGGCCGCGCTGGCGGTCGCGGCACGGCTCAATCCTGGCACGGCTCTGCCTTGGCACGGTTCCGTGCCGGGCGCTGCCGTAACCGGGCTACTCTATTAGGTGGCTATGGCAACTACGACGGTCACCTTCGGAGAGATCATGCTGCGCCTCGCGCCGCCTGGCTGCGAGCGATTCCTGCAGAGTCCACGGTTTGAAGCCACATTCGGCGGAGGCGAGGCCAACGTAGCCGTATCGCTGGCGAATTTCGGTTTGCCGGCGGCATATGTCACCGTCCTGCCCGACAGGAATCCTCTGGCCGACGCCGCAGTGGCCGACGTCCGGCGGTTCGGTGTCGACGCCTCCGCGGTGGTTCGTGGCAAGGGGCGCATGGGGATCTATTTCCTGGAAACCGGCGCCAATCAGCGCGCCTCACGCGTGGTCTACGATCGCGAACATAGCTCGATTTCCCTGGCGAAGCCGGGCGATATCGATTGGAGCCGAGTCTTTGCGGGCGCCGGGTGGTTCCACATCACCGGCATTACGCCGGCAATCAGCGAGTCCGCGGCCGGTCTTTCACTGGAGGCCGTGCAGGCGGCGCGCCGGCATTCTCTTACCGTTTCCTGCGATCTCAACTATCGCAAGAATCTCTGGAAATGGGGCAAGCCGGCAGCCGAAGTGATGGGGGAACTCGTCAAGTACGTGGACATCGCCATCGCCAACGAAGAGGACGTGCAGATGGCCCTGGGAATCCAGGCGAAGGTGGATGTCCATTCCGGGGAACTGGACCGCGCTCAATACGAAGCGCTCGCCGGGAATGTGTTGACGGCCTATCCCAACCTGAAAGCCATTGCGGTCACGCTGCGTGAATCGCGGAGCGCGTCCCACAACGGCTGGTCGGCGTGCCTGCATGACCGCCGCGAATTCCTGCTGAGCCGGCACTATGAGATCACCCATATCGTCGACCGGGTGGGCAGCGGAGACAGCTTTGCAGCCGGTTTGATCTATGGCCTGCGGATGCTTCCCAGCCACCGGGAGGCGCTGGAATTCGCAGTCGCGGCCAGTTGCCTGAAGCATTCCATACCTGGGGATTTCAATCGTGTGTCTGTCGACGACGTGAACGCGCTGTTAGCTGGCGGCGGGTCCGGCCGCGTGCAACGCTAGCCGGAACTCCGGCTGGGTGGAGACGGTTGTGAGGGTGTCGAGGAATTCTTGGTGGGCGCTACTTGCGAGGTGGATCATTAGGCGGGACACAGTGTAGAGGATCAACCGTCTCTCCCGTTGCCAGTAAGTTCATAGTCACGCGCTTCTTTTAAGCAATCCTCACGCCAAACTGGCGTTCCTTTGGAATCAATACGCGGCCGTTGATTCCGCGGCCCTCTGTACATAAACTTGGCACGGTGGTGTCAACTTCGTGTTCCAAAAAGGAACGGGCGCCAGGAAACGTTCCGTTGGCCCCCGGCTTTTCGGTATAGTGATCGTGTAATGACCCCTGAAGCCGAATCCATTCTGGAACTGTTCCGCTCTACCGGCGCGTATCTACGGGGCCATTTCCGCCTCACCAGCGGCTTGCATAGCTCCGAGTACTTGCAGAGCGCCCTGGTGTTGCAACATCCCGCGGCGGCCGAAAAACTGGGCCGGCTGCTGTGGGAACAGATCCGCACCATCTCCCACCTTCCGGTGGCATTCGTGGTGTCGCCGGCGCTGGGAGGGCTGATTATCGGCCACGAAACGGCCCGCGCGTACGGAGTGCGCTTCATTTTCACCGAACGCGAAGCGGCGACCGGCAAAATGGTGCTCCGCCGCGGATTCGCGATCGAACCCGGGGAAACCGCCGTCGTGGTGGAGGATGTCATCACCACCGGCGGCAGCACGCGGGAAGTCGTCGATCTGATGGAGGCGGCCGGAGCGAAAGTCCTCGCTGCCGGCTCCATTATCGACCGCAGCGGCGGCCATGCCAGCGTCGGCGTACCGCGCATCTCCTTGGCGACGATTCAGGTGGCCGCTCATTATCCCGAGCAGTGTCCCTTGTGCGTGGCCGGAATTCCGGTGGTGAAACCGGGCTCGCGGCCGGCGGCGTGATGCGGCGCATCAGAATCCACGTCGCTTACGACGGCGGTGGATTTCACGGCTGGCAGGTGCAGCCCGGTCTTCCGACCATCCAAGGGGCGCTCGAAGAGATCGTCTCCGGGATGGAAGGCAGCCCGGTACCCGTAGCCGGATCCGGCCGGACGGATGCCGGTGTCCACGCTCTCTGCCAGGTGGCCGCTTTCACCATCGAAAACCCCATTCCGCCGGCGAATCTTCGGCGCGCCATCAACCGCCTGCTGCCGCCGGCCATCCGGGTCCTATCGGCCGAGGAAGTCGATGCCGGGTTTCACCCCCGTTTCGACGCCAAGGCGAAGACCTACGAATACCGGATCGAACGCGGCGAGGTCTGCCCGCCCTTCGAGTTCCCATACGTCCATCATTATCCCTACCCTCTTGACGAGGAGCGCATGGTTTCACTGGCTCCCCGGTTCGAAGGAGAGCACGACTTCACCGCGTTCGCCGCGTCGGACGATCGCGATCGGGAGGGGAAATCCAAAGTGCGGACCATCTTCTCATCGGAACTGGAGCGCAGCGAAGGACGTCTGACCTACCGGGTGCGCGGCAGCGGTTTCCTGAAACATATGGTGCGGAACCTGGCAGGCACGCTGATCGAGGCGGGACGCGGACATTGCGACTCTGGGGACGGCATCCCGGCGCGCAGTGGCCCGACGGTTCCCGCCAAGGGACTGTTCCTGATCGGCGTGGAATACTGAGCCGCGCCGTGACAGGCGCGTGACAGGCGTAGAGTTACGGCTTGGCGATCTTGATCGACATGTATGCGATCTCCTTGCCGGGGTCGAGCTTCATTTGATGCGGCGTGCCGGCCGCGATGGTGATTACGTCTCCCGCGCCGATCTTCTTTTCCACTCCGCCCGAAATCGACGTGCCTCTCACTTCGTTGGGCGCGGTCTCTTTAGCATCGGGAATGACGCCTCCCACAACCAGCGTAGCCTCGCCGCTTTGGACCACGAACACGTCGGTATTCGTCAAGTGCATCTCGGCGCCGCCCGAGACGTGGCGCAGATTGGAGCCAAAGGAATAGTTCGCCAGCTTGGCCAGGGGTTCGCCCACGAAGCCCGAAGCCGGCAGCTTGGGGGCGAGGTGCGCAGCCATGGCTTTCAGGTCCGAACCGGTCCACTGGTAGAAGCCCACGGGATCTCCGGCGGGCATGGCGAATCCGGCGGCAAGAAGGAAGATCGCAAAGAGTTTCATGCGATCAACGTAGCACAGCGCCGCCTCAATGGGCGGCGATGGTATAGGCGCCGCTGGGCGATCCGTTCAGGCAGACCGTCACCGGGACCTGCGAACCGCCGAAAGACTGGTCGAGAACAAACTGGATCTGGAACTGGGCGTTGGGCGCCGGCGCAATCTGCAGAACGGCCATGGGCAAACCCGAGACCGACACCTGTAGACTGCTCAGGGCCGGAACCGAACTGGGATCGATTCCGCTCACCAGAACGCTGAGAACATCGCCGACATTGGCCGGGTGCGTGGCGTCTACCGGACCCTGGGAATTGGACAGTCCCTGAATCGCGGGCCCCGGGTTGCCGATGGGCACCACGATGTTGACGCTGCCCGAACCGTTGGACAGGTTCAGGATCGCCGGCCCCGCCGGGAAACCCGCGGGCACGATGAAATTGACCTGGTTCCCGGAGTAGAACTGAATTCCGATGGGCGTGCCGCTCAAGGTCGCCGTAGGCGCCGCGGCCGCCTGCAGATTCGTTCCATACACGGCGCCATAGCCGCCGCTGTATACCGTGGACATGTAGCTGTCCGCACTGAGAATGCCGGAGATCAACGGCAGCACTCCGTTGGCCGGCAGCGTCTGAAAACCGGCGGTCATCACCTGGAATCCCGACATCACGCTGAGCTCGGTATTCCCGATGGCCGCGCCCGAAGCCACGGTCACATTGGCCCGCAATTCGGTGGGGCCGATCACCCAAACGCGGTTCACCGTCACGTCGCTCGACCCCGCGCCAACCGCTACCTGTCCATCCACGAAACCGATATTCATGGCCGTGATATCCAGCTCCGTGGAGTACGGAGCTCCAGAGTTGCCGATGGGCAATCCCGCGGCAGGCGTTATGTTGATAATCTGCGGAACCGACATAATCGGATACTGGAATGTCGGCGCGTCCTGAGGTTCGAGGTAGAACTGCATGGAGTTCTGACCGTCGCTGTTGAAGACCGTGACGGCGGAAACCTGGCCGCTCGTCCCCGAAGGTGGCGTGACTACGATCGAATTCTGCGACGGCGCGGACGTGGCGGGCGCTTGCAGTCCGTCGAAAAAGACCCGGCTGTCCGGACCGAAGTTGCCGCCGCCGACGGTTACCGTGCCATCGCCGTTGGAATTCACCGAGTTGATGTACGGGGGGCCCTGCTGCACCAGAACGAGGCCGTCGGGCAACACGTACATGTCATTTCCATAGTTAAAGATCAAGTGGCGCGGACCCGTTCCCGCGGCGGCGGACAAACCGAAATACCCGGCCAGATTCGTAGAGCTGCCGAAGGCCCAAAAGCAGGGAAGGACGTCGGCGGCCGCGCAGGAATTGGCGCTCCCCAAACCTAAAATGGCAATGGAATTGGGCACCGGGGTCGATCCGGAATTGGCCTGCACCAGAAACTCCACCGATCCCAACGAAGTATTGAGGAATGCCGGGTTGACCGTTTGGATATTGCCCGTCGGGTTATAGACGTAGTTGTGCGCTGCCGGATTCGCGTAGCTGGAAACCAGCAAGTCGTAGGCCGGAACGCCGCTGCGCGACTGCACCGTGAAGTTCTGCTGGCTGAGAGCGGCGCCGCCCGAAATCGCAAATTGCGTCGCCTGGTTCGGGTCGACCGTATTCGGGTAGAACACCGTGCGGAACGAACCGCCTGCCGCGAAACTAGCGCCGGACTGGTCGGTGGGCAGCAGCAACCCGCTGCCGTTAGCGATGACGGCGTCCGGAGGAAGCGGGTGGACGTACAGCAGGTAGGTATTGGGTGGCAGGCCGTTGATGGTGTAGGTCCCATCCGGGTTCGTCAACGCGCTCACGGCCGGACCCGTCGCGGGGATTGCCACCACGGAGGCCAGCGTCGCCGCGCCGCCGTTGGTGAAGGAGACCCGGCCCGAGATAGAGCCGTAATTGGCGGTCCAGCCGGCCACGCCGTAGAGTTCCAGGAACCCGGCGATGTCGTCGGCATCCAGGGGCCGCGCCCGCGAGGTGTTGCGGATGACGTCCTGCGACATGGCGCTCGAAGTCCAGGTGTGCTGCAGTCCCAGGGCGTGTCCGAATTCATGCACGGCTGTGGTGAAGAACTCCTCCAGGTAACTCGGCCCCGGCTGGACGCCCGTATTGTTGGTCAGAATCACAGTGGAGCGGGATATCGCGACGAACGGGACGCCGCCCGTGCCGCTCAATTGCGGAGCCGACGGGAGATTCGGAGTGCCCAAGCCCAGAAGCCCCGGTCCCAAGTCTTGAAAGATCACATCGCCGCCCGGAGTGTTGGCATTCTGCCCGGCGTATTCCAGGCCTCCGAAGGCCACGTGCAGTTGGGAGTTGGGGACGGAGTTCCAGGCGGCGAGGGCCTGCTTGATCCCGGCCAGCACCGAAGGAAAGCTGTCGTTGGGGAAGAAATTGGCCGGACCGGAATCGTAGACGCAGAAGACCACGGTATTGTTGGTCAGCCTGGTGAGGTCGAACCGCGCCTCGATCGGGCTGAACGGAGCGCTGCGGCTGGAATAAAACACGTAGTGGTAATACGCTTCGGCGGGCGCGCCGAGACCCGCGATTGCGGCCGCGACGGCCAGAACCCGCGAGATGCGCCGCATATTTCGCACTATTGGCCCGCCTTCGATGTGGCGAGCACGCTCGCGATCCGCGCCCGCAGATCGCTCAGTTTCATCGCCAGGGTAAGATCTTTCACCGGGCGCCCGGTCTTCCCGTCGAGCATGTGCTCGGCGCTGGCGGCGCGCGTCACCGCCGGATCCGAGGAGCCGTCCCGGGCCACCGCGAACAGGCCCTGAGTCAGCCCAACCACGTGGGTCATCCCCGCCTTATTGGTCCACAGGAAGAACACGTAGTCGTCTCCGGCGTTGAACTGGGGCGTCCCGGCGTAGGATTGCCGCACGCCGCCGGCTACACCGCCGAAGACCACGATTTCGCCAACGGCCGAACCCTTCAACTGTTCATTCACCTGGAGCTTATAGTGCGTGTAGATGACCTGCCCGGAAAATGCCGCCCACGAGCTCACCACTGTGGCGTGTTCGATGGCGCTGGATTGCCCGATCATGTCGGTGAGCGAGAGTTGCACCAGGGTGGCTGCCGAAAGCCGGGCGAACCCCACAATCAGGCAAACCGCGAATGGCGCGAAACGTTTCACGCGGTTGGAAAAAGCACGCATGGGACCAACAGATCCGAATGATAACAAGCCAGTTAACAAATATCAAACAGGCCAGCCTGTATCCGCGTGACACGCCCTTGAGACAGCTTGCCCCAAAGATCAGGTTTTCCCCGGTCTCACGATCAGCATGGGCACATCCAGGTGGTGGCGGACGGGGTTGATGGTGTTTCCGAAGATCAGGTCTTTCAAGCCGCCGTGTCCGTGGGCGCCCATAATCACCAGGTCGGGGCGGATCTCGCGCGCGTACCGTACGATTTCCTTGCGCGGCGAGGGCGAATGCGAAATCGACGTCTCCACCGTGACGCCCTGATCCCGGAGCGACTGCGCGATTCGTTCAATGTACTGTTCGCCGAGTTCCACTTCGGCGGTGGACGCCGCCTCGCCATAGATCCGGCTGGTGACGCCCTCTTCCACGTGCAGCAGGTAGACTTTGGCGCCGTAAATCCGGGCCATCGCGGCGGCGTGATTCATGGCTAGGGCGTCGAGACTGGTGTGGTCGAGCGGCACCAGAATGGAACGGTATACCGGCGCCGCGGCGGCATTCGCCGGGCGGGCTTCCGGTAACGTGATGGGAGCGCTCCCCAGCCGGCGGCGGGTGATCAGCGGTTCAAGCGAAATCCATAGCATCAGGCCGACCAGCAGGATTCCGGCCGGTATGGTAATCAGCCAGACCAGGGTGCGCCACGCTCCCGCCGCTGCCGCCCAATCGCCGATGGCCATAGCGGCCAGCCGCAGGTTCAAGCCCACAATGGCGACGGCTGTTAGCCATGCCAGTACCCGCACCCAGGCCGGATTCGCGAACTTGCCCATGCGCGCCCGGTCGCTGGTGAAATGGATCAGCGGAATGATGGCGAACGGCAATTGCATGCTGAGGATCGCCTGGCTGAGCAGCAGGAGGCCGAAACTGGCCTGGTTTCCGGCCACGTAGATGGTGATGGCGGCGGGAATAATCGCCAGCGATCGGGTAATCAGGCGGCGCAGCCAGGGGCGCATGCGGAAGTTGAGGAAGCCTTCCATCACCACCTGTCCGGCCAGGGTCCCGGTCAGCGTGGAGGATTGCCCGGAGCAGATCAGCGCGACGGCAAACACCGTCCCGGCCAAGCCCGTCCCGAGGAGCGGCATCAGCAGTTCATGCGCCTGCTGGATTTCCGTCACCACGATTCCCCGCTTGAAGAACACCGCGGCGGCCATCACCAGGATGGCGATGTTCACAAACATCGCGCCATTGAGCGCCACCACTGAATCGATCAGGTTGTAGCGGCAGGCGGTGCGCTTGGCCGGCTCGTTCTGTCCGATGTGGCGGGTCTGCACCAGGGCGGAGTGCAGATACATGTTGTGGGGCATCACGGTAGCGCCGATTATGGTGATGGCCACGTAGAGGCTGTCGCGATTGAGACGCGGCACCAGGCCCGTCACTACTTCGGAGAGCGCCGGCCGGGCCCAGAAAATCTCGATGCAGAAGCAGCCGCCGATAATCGCAATCAGCGCCAGCACGAAGGCTTCGATCGTGCGGATGCCGAAACTCTGGAACCACAAAATCAGTAAGGTATCGGCGGCGGTGAGCAGCACTCCGGTCAGAAGCGGGATATGGAAGAGGAGGTTGAGCCCGATGGCCGCGCCCAGGACTTCGGCCAGGTCGCAGGCCGCAATGGCGATCTCGCAGAGCACCCAGAGCGCCAGGTTGACGGAGCGCGGGTAGGTTTCGCGGCAGGCCTGGGCCAGGTCGCGCCCCGAAACAATCCCGAGCCGCGCGCTGAGGTTCTGCAGCAGGATGGCCATGGCATTGGACATCACCAGCACCCAGAGCAGCCGGTAGCCGAAGCGCGCGCCGCCTTCCAGATCCGTGGCCCAGTTGCCCGGATCCATGTAGCCGACGCTGACCAGGTAGGCCGGGCCGGCGAAGGCGAACATCCGCTTCCAGAAGGATAGCTGCGACGTCCCGACGCTGGAGTGGACGTCGGCGAGAGACCGGCCTTCCCGATGCAATTCGCCCGGCAGGGGCATATGACTTAACTATAGTTAAGCAGGCGGCTGGCGGGGAAGTCAATGGCGGCTGAAGTGCGGCGCCGCCTAAAACCGCGTCACTTCGCTGAATCGGAAGTCGCGGACCTTCATCGCGGGGACTACCATGTCGAAGGTTTCTTCGCCAGACGTGCGGACCGGCGTCGAGAGTGCCTCCACGTTCGACAACATCTCCATGAGGCCCTGATTGAAACGGAAATTGCGCACTCCGGCAGTTACTGCGCCGTCTTCCACCAGGAATGTACCGTCGCGCGTCATACCGGTGAAAATCTTCTCGTAGGGATCCACTTCGCGGATGTACCAGAGACGAGTCACCAGGATGGCCCGCTCGGCCGACGCCACCATCTGCTCCACCGAGGAATCCCCGCCCGCGATTACGATGTTCGCCGGCGCTTCCCCGAATTCGTTGGGCAGCGGGAAGCCGTGGCCGGTGGCTTGCGCGCCGGCCAGTGCGGCGGCGGCGCGGCTGTAGGCGATGTCGCGGACCACTCCGGCCTCCACCAGCGTCAGGGGACGGCGCGGCACGCCTTCGCCATCGAACGTCGCTCCCGATTGCAGGGGGTGGAGCGCGTCATCGTATATGGCGATGTTCTCGCCGAAGATTTTCTTACCGATCCGGTCGTTGAGGAAACTGCGGCCGTCGCGCACGGCGGTGGCGCTGAAGTCGCCGAACATCTGGCCCACCAGGTCGAGCACCGCGGCCGGTTCCAGAATTACCGTGTAGCGGCCGGGGGCGAGTTCGCGCGGCGCACGCGAGAGGGTGGCCTTCCGCGCAGCCGACAGGGCGAGCGCGGCCGGGTCCAGACCGGCGAGATCGCATGTGCTGGCCTTGGCCCATCCCGAGCTGTCGGCGGCCATCGCGGTGATGGAAAATCGCGCGAGGGTCTCGCGATGATGGACCGCGACACCGCGCGAGTTCAGCAGCGAAAAGGTCGATTCGCCGGTGGAGTAAATTCCCGCCGCGGTCTGCCCCGCGCCTTCCACGACGCGGATGGCTTCGGCGACCGCTTCGGCGCGCAGTAAGGGCGTGGCCTGAGCGGTCGATTCGAACCAGCGGGCGGCGTGCGGACAGGCAGCCGGTTCGGCCAATGGCAGCAGATCCGGATCGGGTTCACCGGCGCGAGCGAGCCAGACGGCCTGGGACACCACTTCGCGGATGGCCTCGCGATCCAGGCGGTTAGTGGACGCGCGCGCGGTGCGGCCGTCCACGATGGCGCGCACCGATAGGTGGCTCGACCGCTCGGCCACGTTCTGATGAATCGCGTTGTTGGCGAAACGCGTGAGGGCTTCGCTTTGGAAGCTCTCGATGGCTTCAACCTCCGTCACGCCAAGCGCGCGGGCGGCGTCCACCACTTGTTCGAAAATGGCGTCACTCGCCATAGGCGCTCCCGATTTTGATCTTGCGGAAACGCGCGGGGCTGGCGCCATGGCCCGTGCCCATCACCTGCTCGGGCTGGCCCTTGCCGCAATTGGGGACGCCCCACAGTGTCCAGTGCTCGGGCCCGGCGATGGCGCAGCAGGCATTCCAGAATTCGGTGGAGATGCCGCTGTAGCTGGGGTTCTTCAACATGCGGACGCGCTTGCCGCCGCGGATCTCCCAGCCGATCTCGCAGCCGAACTGGAAGTTGTACCGTTTATCGTCGATGGACCAGCTCCGGTTGGTTTCCATGTAGATGCCGTCGCCCGCGAAGACTTCGTCGAGCGACTGCCGGCCGGGCAGCAGGCTCACGTTGTTCATGCGGATGAGCGGCAGCCGCGCCCAGCCGTCGGCGCGCATGCAGCCGTTGGAACGGGCCTGGCCGATAGCATGGGCGGTCTCGCGCGAGGTCATGTAGCCGGTAAACTGGCCGGCCCGGATGATGTCGGTGGATTGCGCGGGCACGCCTTCGTCGTCGAAGGCGAAAGTCCCCAGGCCGGGACCGTGCTCCAGCCGCGCATCGCACACCACGTTGACCAGGTCCGAGCCATAGCGCAGGTTGTGAAGCTGGTCGAGCGTGAGAAAGCTCATGCCTGCGTAGTTAGCCTCGCTGCCCAGGACGCGGTCGAGCTCGATGGGGTGGCCGATGGATTCGTGAATCTGCAGGCCGAGCTGCGAACTGTCGAGGATGAGGTCGAATTCGCCTTCCGGGCATTTGTCGGCGGCATGCAGCGCGATGGCTTCTTCGGCGATGCGCGGGGCGTGCGCGAGCAGGTTGAGCTCTTCCACCAATTCGTAGCCCTTAAGCTGGTACTGGCCGCCGAAGGAGTTGGGGTAGGAACGCTTCTGGATGTCGGCATCCTTATAGCAGGTGGCGGCAAAGCCGGCCCCGGAGGTCACGCGCGTCTGGTCGATCAGGCTGCCGAGAGTGGAGACGAAGACTTGGTGGTGCCGCGTGAAGGTCATGGACGCTTCGGCCAGGTTGATGGCGGGGTCGTGGCGCAGTTCGGCGTCGATGGCCAGCAGTTCGCTGAGGTTGCGGTCCACGGAGATCGAAAACGGATCGATGCGGCAGGGCGATGCCCATACCGCCTGGTAGGCGTCTTCGGGAGCCAGCACGACATCGTTCTTCTTGGCGGCGGCGCCGGCGCGGGCAATCTCGACGGCCAGGGCGGCGGCACGGGCGATGCCATCGCGAGTAAGGTCGTCGGTAGCGGCGAATCCCCAGCAGCCGAAGGCCAGCACGCGGATGCCGATGCCCACCGATTCGGAACTGGAGATGTGGCCGGCTTTTCCGTTCTTAGTGGTCACTTCGCGATCGCGCGTGGAGATGGCGCGGACGTCGGCATACTCCACGCCGCGGTTGGCGGCGTGATCCAGGGCGAGCAAAGCAAGGTCTTTCATCGCGGTGTGATCAGCCCGCCCAGCTTGTCCTGTTCGCCGGCCGCGGTTCGCGGAAACCGCGTGGAGTAGGCTTCGGGGTACTTCAGGCCGGAGCCGGTGTTATACAGCACGATGCGGTCGGTGGATTTGAGGAAACCCGAGACCAGCAACTTTTGAGCTGCGGAGACGCAGGCGGCGCCTTCCGGCGCGGCATAGATTCCCTCATCGGACGCCAGTTGGATACCGGCGTCGAGCATCTCGTCGTCGGTCACTGCAAGGGCCGTGCCGCCCGAGTCGCGCACGCCTTCAAGCACCAGGAAATCGCCGAGCGCCTTGGGGACACGCAGGCCCGCGGCCACCGTGTGGGCGTTCTCGAAGAAGACGCTACGCGGTTCGTGGTTCTCAAAAGCGCGGACGATGGGCGCGCACCCGGCCGCCTGCACGGAGATCATCTTGGGCCGCTTGCCGCCGATCCAGCCGAGCGTTTCCATCTCCTGGAACGCCTTCCACATTCCGATGAGACCCACACCGCCGCCGGTGGGATAGAAGATGGCGTCGGGGATTTCCCAGCCCATCTGCTCGGCGACTTCATAGCCCATGGTCTTCTTGCCTTCGATGCGGTACGGTTCCTTGAGCGTGCTGATATCGAACCAGCCTTCCACGGGGCCGCGCGTAGCGACGATCTTGCCGCAGTCGCTGATGAGACCATCCACCAGGGTCACATTGGCGCCGTACGCTTTGCATTCCAGGTAATTCGCCTGGGGCACGTCGCGCGGCATGAAAATATGCGATTCGATGCCGGCGGCGGCGGCATAGGCGGCCAGGGCGCTGGCGGCGTTGCCGGCCGAGGGAATAGCGACCTTCCTGATCCCCAGCTCCACGCACATGGAGATGGCGCAGGACAGACCGCGGGCCTTGAAGGAGCCGGTGGGGTTCAATCCTTCGTCCTTGACCCAGAGCGATTCGGCGCCGATGCGCGCGCCCAGACGACGGGTACGGATGAGCGGAGTCCAGCCTTCTCCCAGCGAGACGATGTGCTCGGAGAGCGGGGGCAGAACCGGAGCGTAGCGCCACATGTTGGCCGGTCCATTGCCTACTTCGCGGCGGAGCCAGCGGTGGCGGATGGTTTCCAGATCGTAGCGGACCAACAGCGGCCCTCCGCACGCACAGAGATTGGCCGGCTTGGCGGCGTCTAGCTTTTCATGACACAGGCTGCATTCCAGATACGTCGATTTCGGCATGAAACTTTGAGTCTAGCAGCCTGCAAAGGGGCGGGACGGACTGCAGGATTTCGCCAGTCCAGCGCCGCCGTACAATAGCCAAATGGACAAATCGTCCAGGTTTTACCATTCGCTGTACTTTCGGGTGATCGTAGGAGTCCTTGCCGGGCTCGCGCTGGGGATCTTCTGGCCCAGCGCGGGTGAGCAGATGAAGCCGTTCGGCGATGGCTTTATCAAGCTGATCCGTATGATGATCACGCCCCTCATTTTCTTTACAGTGATCGTAGGGATTGCCAGCATTGGCGACATGAAGAAGTTGGGCCGGGTGGGCATCAAGGCATTGCTCTACTTCGAGGTGGTGACCACTCTGGCGCTGGGAATCGGCCTGGTGGTTGTCACAGTTGTCCAACCGGGGCAGGGCATGAACGTAAATCCGGCCACGCTCGACGCCGCGGCCATTAGCCAATATGCGAGCCAGGGCCAGCAACTGCACGCCGTCGATTTCGTGCTCAACATCATCCCCGACACCTTTGTGAACGCCTTTGCCAAAGGAGAAATTCTACAGGCGTTGCTGCTCGCCATCCTGGTCGGTCTGGCGCTCGCCTCCTGGCCGCAGGGCGCGCCGATTGTGGCGGCTTGCGACAAGTTGGCCCATGCCTTATTCCGGGTAATCGCGCTCATCATGCAGGCGGCGCCCATCGGCGCATTTGGCGCGATCGCCTTCACCATCGGCAGGTACGGAGTGAAGACTTTATTGCCGCTCGGCAAGGTCCTGCTATGTGTCTATTTGACGTCAGCGTCCTTTATCTTTATTGTATTGGGGACGATTGCGTGGGCTCACGGCGTCAGTCTGTGGAAGTTTCTCAAGTACATCAGGGAGGAGTTGCTGATCGCTCTCAGTACCTCGTCGTCGGAATCCGTGCTGCCGCTAATGCTTCAGAAAATGGAAGACTTGGGGTGTTCGAAGACGGTGGTCGGCCTGGTGATTCCATCGGGCTATTCCTTCAATCTCGATGGGACCTCCATCTATCTGACAATCGCGGCGCTCTTTGTGGCTCAGGCTACCAACACGCACCTCACCTTCGGGCAGGAAGCCGCTCTCTTGCTGGTGCTGATCCTCAGTTCCAAGGGTTCCGCCGCGGTAACCGGGGGCGGTTTTATCACGCTTGCCGCCACGCTGACGGCGCTGGGCACAATCCCGGTCGCGGGGCTGACGCTGCTTCTGGGGATCGACCGGTTTATGTCGGAAATGCGGACTTTGACGAACCTGATCGGCAACGGAATCGCTACCATCGTAGTCGCCCAGTGGGAAGGCGAATTCGATCGCGAGAAAGCCAATCGCATACTGAATGGGGGTCCCTCCGAGGTCGAACCGGGCAAGGCGATGGTGGTCTGAATGCCAATCTGGAACCAACACTATGTACCTGTGGCCGGCAGCGTCGGCCTTTCGGCCCTGGTAGCGGCCTTGCCCGTAGTGGTCCTTCTGGGCCTGCTGGCCTTCGGACACGCCCGCGCTCACTGGGCCGCCCTGGCAGGCTTGGCCGCCGCTCTTCTGGTGGCGGTCGGCGTCTTCGGAATGCCGGTTCGTTTGGCGGCCATGGCCGCGGTGGATGGAGCTGCCTATGGGCTATTGCCGATCGGCTGGATCGTCTTCAGCGCGATTTTCGTGTACGACGTGACGGTGGCGTCCGGCAAGTTTGAAGTGGTCAAGCATACGGTGGCGGGATTGTCCGCCGACCGGCGCATCCAGGCGCTCCTGATTGCCTTCAGCTTCGGAGCGTTCATCGAAGGAGCGGCTGGCTTCGGCACGCCGGTGGCGATCTCCGGCGCCATGCTGATCGCTCTCGGATTTCGTCCTCTGCAGGCTGCCGGGCTGGCCCTTATCGGAAATACCGCCCCGGTGGCGTTCGGCGCCTTGGGCGTTCCCATCATCGCTCTGGCCAGCGTTACCGGATTGCGCGTGGAGACGCTCAGCGCGATGGTAGGACGCCAGTTGGCGCTGTTCGGGGTGCTGATTCCGTTCTGGCTGGTGTGGGCCATGGCCGGACGGAAGAAGACGAGGGAAGTCTGGCCCGCCTGTCTGACTGTCGGCGTCAGCTTTGCCGCCACCCAACTCCTGGTGAGCAATCTTCACGGTCCGTGGGTGGTTGGAATCTCGGCGGCGCTGGTTTCCATGTTGTCGCTGGTGGTGCTCCTGCAATTCTGGCAACCGAAGACCACGTGGAATTTCGAACACGAGAAGCCGGAGCATCCCGATGCCGCGGTGGCGCCGCCCCCGCGTCACAGTCCTCGGGCCGCCTGGGTGGCGTGGATGCCCTGGATCCTGCTTTCCGTCCTGGTATTCACGTGGGGGCTGCCGCCGGTGAAAGACTTTCTCAATGGCGGCGCCAAAGATCGTCCCAACTTCCTGCACGGCCGTTCCCTTTTCGAATACCATGTTCCGGTCCTGGACAAAGCGATCGCACGGATCCCTCCGGTGGTGACCGCTCCCACACCCGAGCCGGCCGTCTACGTCTTCAATCCGCTGTCCGCAACCGGCACCAGCCTGTTGCTGACGGGCATGCTGAGCGGTCTGCTGCTGGGTTTCTCGCCGTCTGCCCTGGTCCGCATCTGGTGGGGAACCTTGCGCCGGGTGCGTCTTTCGTTGCTGACCATCGCCGCCATGCTCGCGCTCGGGTACACCACCCGGTATGCGGGCCTGGACGCGACCATGGGCCTGGCATTTGCCAGCACCGGCGTTTTGTTCCCCTTCTTCTCTCCCTTACTCGGGTGGCTCGGAGTGGCGCTGACGGGCAGCGACACGTCTTCCAACGTTCTTTTCGGGGGACTGCAACAGGTAACCGCGCGCCAGGTGGGTATTTCTCCCGTGCTGGCCGCCGCCTCCAACAGCGCTGGCGGCGTGATGGGCAAGATGATCGACGCCCAGAGCATCGTGGTGGCCGGAGTGGCGACCGGACAGCAGGGCGGGGAAGGCGCCATTCTGCGCTACGTATTCTGGCACAGCCTGGCGCTCGCCAGCCTGGTGGGGGCGGTGGTGTTTCTCCAGGCTACCGTCTTTCCCTGGATGATTCCGGCCGCCAAGTGATCTTCCGCCCCTTCGCGGCTGCCGCGATCAGGAGGGCTCCAGCCATCAGCGTCCAGGTGCCGGGTTCGGGCGCCAGGGACTGCCCGTACGCCTGGCCGCTGGGCGAACTGTACTGCAGGAACTCCTGGTTACTGGTGCTGCCGCCGTTCGGATCCGGGGTGTAGACCATCACGTTCGGATACACGGTGGTGGCAAGCAGCGCGCCCTCGGTGGCTACCAGGTTCAACGCAGTGGTCTGCAGAGCGAACTGGCTGGCGTTCACCGCGACGTCACCCGGGTCGAAGATGTTCCAGATGGCGTACTGATAATCGGTAATCGTGTTATTCGAGGCCAGCGACCCGTTCAGGGATACGTAGTCGGACAACTGCCACGTCAGGACCGCGGCCTCCTGGTAGTTCTGGGTCATGGAGCCTTGGGTAAACCGGACGCTTTGCAAAGGATCGCCGCCACCAACCGTGGAGAGATCGTAGACCATGTTTCCGGATGGCACCAGGGTTTCATGGGAGAAATCGTCGCATATGATCCATTCGTTCGGAGTTCCGTCGATGGTGGCCATCGCGAACCCGTTGTACGTCGCGCCGGACGAGCCGTAGGTTCCACTCTCGTCGGTGACAGGCAGTCCGGTAGCCGCCAAAGTGATGGTATTCGCGTGGCAGGCCGCCATCGCAAACAGGGCCAGGGGGAGTATGTTCAGCTTCATATCGTCGCTTCCCGAATGATCGGCGGAGCGGCGGAGGAACATTAGGGCCGCAGGTACTTACAGGAACCGTGACCGTTAGGGAGTGGCCCGTGCGGTGCGGAGTGCCGGAACTTGCAGGACTCTATCCAGGAGGTCTGAAGGAAAGGGTTTGTTTGTCCATCGCCCGGGCCGGGCCCTTACGGCACGGTTCCGCGTATAAGGACTGCCGCGCAGCAATGCTTCTGCTATCGCGCCAAGGCGGGAACGCCGGCGGGTAAATCCTCGGGCTGGCCCCCGGCGGGATGGGTTGCCCGGCGTTGCGCCGCTACCTGGTAGGCGGGAACCAACGCAAATGCCGCCGCTATGGGGAGCCGGAACAGCGTTCCGAACATCGCTAGCGGCAGCGATTGCAAATCATGCGGGATCACCCATAGCGCCAATTCGCCGGCTCCCGTCAGCAGGATTCCCCACACCAGCGCAATCCAGCATCGGGCGATCAGCCCGTTCCCCATGCGCAACACCGATTGGCGAAGCAGCATCGCCTCGAACAGCAGCACGCACAGTATGGGGAGCCCGGAGAGCGAGATCCAGTTGTCTACGCCGGGCGATTTGCCGGCGAGCGACGCCATGGCGGCCTCGCCGAACCGGCAAAGAGTGAACAGCCCGGCAATACCGGACACCGCCCAATCCGTGGCGCTGGGCCGAGACTGAAAGCCAAACTTCCGCAGGATGCGCAGCACCGCCAGCATGGCTGCCGCCAGGACGGCCAACCGCATCGGGCCGCCGGCAATCAGAGTCGCCATCCGGATCTGCCCGGTCAATCCGGTACCCGGGAGTTGGGCAAGCACGCCCCAGGCGGTTTGTGCCGCCGCCGCTATGGTCATCAGCACCCATGCGGACCGAAGCTTCGCGCCTTTGGGAAAGCTTCGCAGCGCCACCAGGCAGAGCCACAAACCGACCGCAGCCATGCCGGTGACGGAGAGCGCCGAAGTGCCGTCGGAAGTTCCTTGGATGGAAAAGGCCTGCCCGGCGGCGTTCCACAAATAAAGGACAAACAGATGGACGATCGAATATGCGCCGAGGAACATGACGATCCATCGGGGCGCCGACTCGATCCCATCCAGGTTGACCTTTCGCGTCATCGGGAGATCTCCGCGGCGGGAACCGCCCAATCCAGTCCGCGGAGGACATCGTCGCTCAACGCCTCCGCCGCGGCTGGCCCCAGAAAGACCTCGAGGATCTCGCCCGTCTTTCCGAGCAATTCCTCCGCGCGGACGCCTGGCTGCTGCACCACAAGGAGAGCCGGAGCGCCGCAATACGTCTCGATTTGCCGCTGCAGCCGTCGCCTCAATTCGGATGCTGCTCCGCTCAACCCCCGCCAGCCTGCTATCGCCGACAGCACCTCAGCCAAATCGCGCCGGCTGTCCATTACCGCTATTGGGGCGCCGGCCGATAGCGCGTCCTTTTCGCCGCGGATACGCTGCAGCCGGTCGCGGCAGGTGTCGCATTTCGCAAGATGTTTCGCGGCCCGGCGGCTTCGCCCTGCGCCGGCTTCCGCATCGCAGAAGGCAACCAAGGTCGCGGTCCTAGGATGCATAGCGATTCTCGCCCGCGAGCGTCCGGGCGAACGCGCCGTTGGGCGCCCCGGTTCCCACGGCCTTGCGAATTTTCCCGTGAGCCCTGGCGAGCAAGGCGCCGACGGTGCCCACCTGAAGACCCAGCACGCCGGCAATTTCCTCATAGCGCAAATCTTCCGTCCGCAGCCGAACGCATTCTATTTCCCTGGGGGAAAGGCCGATTTCGAGGAGTCCCTGAAGCAGATCGGAGACGCGCTCATCGGCGTTTGGACGCTGAACCGGACCAGCCACGTTGAGAAGCGATTCGACGCCGACCTCGTTCCGGGAACCGGCCTTCTTCTGATCGAGGACATAGTTGCGCGCCACGCGGAACAGCCAGCCTTTCGGGGATCGAATCTGTTGGCCCGCGGAACGGCAGAGGAAAAAGCGGAAGAACGCTTCCTGTACCGCATCATGGGCCGTCTCCCGATTGTTCGCAAGCGAAGCTGCATAACGAAGTATGCCGCCACCCTCGCTATCGTAAAGGTCCGCGATCTCCTGCTCGATTCCCGCCGTGAGCGGCGGGATGCCGGGAAGTCGATCCATCGCATAAGAATGTTACTGCCGCTTCGTGCGATCCATATAGATGGCTTTTGAATAACATGCCATTTGTCAACCTTAGTTAACCGTACAGTACCGCAAAGAGATAACCGATGAGAAACCGCGGCGATTTCGTAAAGAATATCCGCCTCTCAATCGTCTTTACGGCATGGCAGCGATTCGCCGTCCAAACCGGAGAATCCGGGAACGCGGCTCGGAACCCGTCGAAGCAACCCTGATTCTGGTGCCTATGTTGCTGATGACGTTTCTGATGCTTGACATGTCCATGGTCATCTTTATACGCACTACCATGCAGGAGGCGGTGCGCGAAGGCACGCGGTACGCGATTACCTATCAGAACCCCACCGGGCCATGCCAGGACGATTCCATCAAGGCTGTCGTCAAGACCCACGCATTGGGCTTTCTGACTCCAACGGCGGCGGCGGCTACGATGCATGTCCAATTCGTCAACCCCTCGACGGGTGGGCAGGGCACCAACGCTTCGGGAAACATAGTGAACGTGAAAATAGAGGGATACAAATACGCCGCGATGGCGCCCTTTCAGCGGCTAAACTACCCGCTGTACGTTTTTGCGACGGCTTCCGACGTCATGGAGCCCAATTCGGGCGCTTCACCGTGCCTTACAAATCCAACGGACCAGTAGATCCATGAGAAAACGCGCCAGCAGGAAACAAGTCGGAGCAACGGTTGTGGAGTTCACGATTTCACTGTCGGTTTTGGTCCCGTTGCTAGTGGGTACGTTCGTCTTCGGCTTCCGCCTGGTTCGGGAGCAGCAGGTGGATCAAATCACTCGCGATCTGGCCCATATGTACAGCCGCGGCGTCAGTTTCACGACAACCGGCTCGACCACCGAGGCGCAGACTCTGGCCAACCAGTTTGGCTTGACCTCGACCGGCTACAGCGTGGTGATCTTCTCGACCATTCAAATTGAGACATCCAGTGCCTGCGTGGCCGCGGTGAACAATGCGAACTGCACCAATCTGAACCAGCCTGTATTCGTTCAACAAGTCGCCATTGGCAACACAACCGCTAACGGCAGCATCTTCGGCACGCCCACGGCCTCTGGAAGTCTCCCGGCGACTTCGGGTGTTTCCAACAACTACAGCACTACCGTTTCCGCCACCGCCCAGGCAAATAACACCTGGGCCGTCGCCACTAACTTCAACTCCGTACTGGCGCTCACTTCGGGTGAAATTACCTATGTGGTGGAGATGTTCAATAACACTCCGGATATTAGCGTGCCCGGCCTGACCGGCGCTCCGCAAGTGTACTCCCGGGCTATTTTCTGATTGTGAACCAAGGAACAGCTATGCTACGAAAGCGACGAAGCAATCAACGCCAACAAGGCTTCGCATTGATCTACGTGACGCTGATGGGAGCATTTGTGCTGCTTCCCATGGGTGGGCTGGCAGTGGATTTCGGCATGCTCTACAACATCAAAGCCCGTTTGCAGACCGCCTGCGATGCAGCCGCCATCGGCGCCGGCTATACGCTGCACGCGAGCACCAACCTGTCGAGCCCCACAACGGTGGCGGCTATTGAGGCCGTCGCTCAACAATACTTCAACGCCAACTATCCCACCCACTACTTCGGGTCGACGGTTGTGTCGTACAGCGCCGTCCCCGCCAGTTCGAACTCCGGCAAGACCATCACCGTGAACGCAACCGCTACCGTACCGATGCTCCTGATGCGCGTGCTGGGGATCGCGCAGTCCACAGTGAAAGCCAGCGCCGTATCGAACGTAAAGTATATCTCGATGATGATTGTTGTCGATCGCTCGGGTTCGGTGGTCGCCGAGGGGGCGCAGACCACAATCCAGAACGCTTTATCCACGTTTATCGCAACTGCCGGCACGTCTTACCTGGTGGATGGCGTGGACACTGTCGGAATGGTCAGCTTCGGCGGCTCCTGGCGTCTGGACTTTACTCCCACCACCACTTTCCAAAGCGGCAGCCCTAATATCGGGACCGCCATTACGAACATTCCTTTCGACGCCAATAATTCCACCAACACAGGCGAGGGGTTGTATCAGGCATGGACCCAGCTTCACATCACGAATCTGCCTGGCTCCTTGAACGTCATCGTGCTATTGACTGACGGACGTCCCAGCGCGTTCACCGGAAACTTCACGCCCTCATTCGGCTCCTGTACCAATAAGACCGCCCGGGGTGCGGCGATGGATACCTATGTTTCCATTGGTTCGTATCCTTTTTGGCCGCCGCCCACCAGCGGCAACGACACCTATGGCCTGTTAGCTACCCAGTTCGCGGGTGTTCCGGAAACCAGCTACCTGGCCGCCAATAGTACGAATTGCGCGTATGCGTCCAGTTTGACTAACGTCACCACCGACTTGAACAATAACTTTCCAGCGTCCGTGGGGCCGGTAGACCGCGTGGGTGTAGGATTTAATTCCTCCTACACGAACTCCGCGGGGACGGGCATTTCGACGCAAACCGGCTATTATTCGCAAGCGTGCACGAATCTTTCCGACCCGGAATGCGGCCGCTACGCCTCGTTCAACTACGCGGACAACATGGCAACCTTGATTCGCGGGGACACCACGTTGCAACCAATGCTCTTTGTGATCGGGCTAAACTATTCAGGAACCAGCACCGAGCCGTTGGACGAAGACTGGCTGGCACGGGTCGCCAACGACCCCAACTATGTCAGTGTGGGAAGCGATCCGGCCATCCTGGCTGCCGGACAATCGGTGTACCAGACGGGCCAGACGCCCGGCATGTACTGCAACAGCACAACGGCCACCCTGAGCGCCTGCTTTGCGCAAGTCACGTCTCAGCTCTTGCGTCTTACGCAATAAGCGCGGCTTTGGACTGCGCTTTCCTCCGCCCATTGGCCCAAGTTGGGCCAATCCCGCGGCTCCAGTGTTTTAGAATCAGTAGCTTGTGGAGATGAGTCGGCCCGTGTTGGGCCATTTGGCGGCTTCGCTGGCCACGGCTACTAACTAAAGATAGGCCATCCGCACTCTCCCCAGCAGATCAACGGACTACTAACTCGTTGCAGTCTTTCCGCCGGTGGTAACGACTGCGTATAATAACATAGAATCAGATCTTATTATCATGCATACGATTGTCCGTCCGAAGCACTCTCACCCCGGTAATTTACAGCATGGGTTTTGAAGGCAACGGAGGCGACGATCCTGTGTTCATGGAGCGGCTGGCGAACCTGAAAGTCGCGGCTAATACCGTGTATACTTCCACTGCGCCGCAGGGAATGTACCTGCAGATTCAGACACCGGACGATATTGCGCCCGCGTTCCAGAATGTCCTTGCGGAGATTCTTCGGATATCGATGTAGCCGGCGATTCTCCGGCGCTTACATCGCCTTCCCGTTCCGCTTGACGTCGTCCAGGACGAGCCCGTCCACGTGCTCGATCAGGTTGGGCTCGGCGACATTTTCAAAATCGCAGTGGGACAACCGTACCCCGATAATCGGCGCCGAAGCAAAACCGCGCAGGTACAAAGCGCGCTTGCTCCGCTTGGACGCGATTCCCTCCAGCACGATGTTCCGGACCACCGGTTTGAACGGCCCCTTTTCCGCCTCTTCGTAATTGAAATCGATATCCAGCACGGCTTCGGCCACTTCTCCCACGGTGTTGTTGGTGAAGAAAACATTCTCCATGATGCCGCCGCGCACGGCGTTGCTCTTGAGGCGTAGCGCGCGGTCGAGATGCGGGCTGTCCATGCGGCAATGGTCCACGTAGACGTTGCGGACGTCTCCTGAGATCTCGCTGCCGATGGATACTCCCCCGTGCCCGTCTTTCATGGTGCAATCGCGGATAATCAGGTTCGCGCACGGCGTCCCGACGCGCCGGCCGTCGTTGTTGCGCCCGCTCTTGATGGCGATGCAATCGTCGCCGGTATTGAATTCACAGCCTTCGATGAGGACGTCGGTGCACGATTCCGGGTCGCAGCCGTCGTTGTTCGGTCCCAGGCTCGAAATCTTCACATTGCGCACGGTGACGTTGGTTGAGAGAACCGGGTGCAATTCCCAAAAAGGTGAATTGCGAATGGTGATCCCTTCAATCAGGACGTTCTTCGAGCGGTACGGCTGGACGAACGGCGGCCGCAAATAGTGGCCTTCGCCGAAAACCCGCTCGGAGACGGGAACGCCCTTCTGGCCCATTTCCATAAGGCGCTTGCGGTCGTCCTCCCCGCTTGGTTCGCCCTGCTTCCAACCGGAGCGCGCGTTGCCCTTCCACGGCCACCAGTGCTGTTGGTCCGCCTGGCCGTCCAGCACGCCAGCGCCGGTGACGGCGATGTTGGTGGCTTCGAACGCATAGATCAGCGGCGAGTAATTCATGCACTCGGTGCCTTCCCAGCGGGTGAACACCAGCGGCAGATACTGCTTCGGATCGCGGCTGAACAGAAGCGTCGCGCCCTCGGCGATGTGCAGATTGACGTTGCTCCTCAGATGAATGGCGCCGGTGAGAAACACGCCCCGCGGCGCCACCACGCGCCCGCCGCCCGAAGCCGAGCACGCGGCAATCGCGTCCCGGATCGACTGTGTGCAATCCTGCTTGCCTCCCGGCGCGGCTCCATATTTCGTTATGTCGAAATCACGGTCCGGGAACGTGGGAGGTTGGATCCTCCGCGCGATTTCCGCCATCCCCGCCGCCGCGTCGGCCGGAGGGAATGCCGCCAATCGCGGTCCCATCGCCAGCGCCACTGCCGATCCGCTCAAGAAAACTCGTCGAGTCACCATAAACCGTCACTGTATGGCCCGGCGCCGCCGCTGTCAACTTGTTTTCCTAAGGAATATTCGTTTCATGAAAACGGACTTGACCTTCGGAATGCCGGTCGATATAGTGTCCGTAGTCATATGACGAATCCCGTAGTTCTGGAAAAGTATACCTTGGGAGTGGGTGACCGGTTCGCCCACCAGGCGAAGGCCCAGTTGGCGGCGTGCCTGCTTGCCGAAGCGCAGGGTGCGGTGGTCAATCCGGTCTGGAACAAGTCCAATCGGGAGCATAAGATCGTAGGCTCGCTTCCCGCCAGCACACGGGTAGCCGCCGACGCCGCGGTCCGCGAATTAGGTTGGAAGCATGCGTATTACGTGGACGCAGACCACATCAATCTGGAGACCGTCGCCACGTTCCTCGACGTTTCCGACTTCTTCACCATCGATGTGGCCGACGCCATTGGCCATCCTCCCGCCGCGGGCGCCGCGGAAAGCTTTCTCGCGCGGCATCCCGAACTGGCCGGACACATCGAGATTCCGGGCATCCCGGAGGCATTGGAGATCTCCCGGGACACCGCCATGAAGGCGGCCTGCAAGTTTCTGGGAGCCGTGACTTTGGCGGGACGCATCTACCGTCACATCGCCGAAGCAAAGGGCGCGGGAGGCTTTGTCACCGAAGTTTCCATGGACGAGACGGACAGCCCGCAAACGCCTCCGGAACTGCTGATCATTCTGGCCGCGATCGCCGACGAACAGATCCCCATCCAGACGATTGCCCCCAAATTCACCGGCCGGTTCAACAAGGGCGTCGACTATGTGGGCGACATCGCGCAGTTCGAACGGGAATTCTCCGACGATATCGCGGTCATCGCGCACGCCGTGGCGGCGTACTCCCTGCCAGCCAATCTGAAGCTCAGCGTCCATTCGGGCAGCGACAAGTTTTCCATCTACGCGCCCATTGCGCGGTCGCTTCGCAAGTTCGACGCCGGGGTTCATGTGAAAACTGCCGGCACCACCTGGTTGGAAGAACTGATTGGCCTGGCCGAAGCCGGCCCCGAAGGTCTCACCACCGCTAAGGAAGTCTACCGCGGCGCCTTCGAACACCTCGACGAGTTGTGCGCCCCCTACGCCTCCGTGATCGATATCGATCCGTCCCGTCTCCCGTCGCCCGAGGCCGTCGACAAGTGGACCGCCGACCAGTATTCCGGAGCGCTCCGCCACGACCGGAAGAACCCGCTCTTCAATCCGCATCTGAGGCAACTGCTGCATGTCGGCTACAAAATCGCCTCCAAGATGGGCCCCCGCTATATCGACATGCTGGTGGCCTGCGAACCGTCCATCTCGCGCAACGTCACGGAAAATCTGTACAGCCGTCACATCGAACCCCTGTTCCTGAGAGGGTAAGGCGTCACTCCTCTCTAAGGGCCAGGATCGGCTCAATCGACGCGGCCCGGCGGGACGGAACCCAACAAGCGACCAGGCCTGTGCAGGCCACCACCAGAACGGCGGTCGCATATACCTGCGCGTCAGCGGTACCCGATCCGTAAAGGAGATGCCGGACTACGTGTGTGGCGCCGGCCGCTCCCGCCATGCCCATCGCCACTCCGGCCGCGACTACGGCCATTCCCTCGAGGATCACCATGATCAGCACGGCCGCGGGTCTGGCTCCGACGGCCATACGGATGCCGATCTCTTTGGTGCGGCGGGAGACCGCGAACGCCATTGCGCCATACAGGCCGATGGCGCTCAACAGAACGGCCAATACCGCGGCATAGGACACAAAGCTGCCGATGATGCGGTCGTCCTCCGCGCTATTGTCGAAGCGCAAGGGGAACGCTGGCAACATGGCTGTGATATATTGTGGACCCATGATTTCAAGACGCGGCAGGCACTTTCCGGCAATCGCGCTTCTGCTAGGGAGTTACGCGCTCCCGGGCGCCCAATCGCACGATCCGAAGAATCCAACAGCTCTCGCGCCGGGCGTCAATAAGGGCAACGTCGATAACAAGGAGAACGGGCCGAACTACTATTATTTCTATGCGGGTCCGGGACACGTGGACCTGCATTACGCCTTCAAGGGAATGGGTGTCTTCGGGAACCCGTTGAAGCAATCGCTTAGTTTCGACCTCTATGACGAGAACGACAAGCTGATCGTTCATAACGCCGTTGTTTCCGTGGATACCATGGAGAAAGTATCCCAGCCCGGCGATTTCGGATCGCGTCATAAAGTAGCGATCCGAGTGATTTCTCCGGACACGACGCTCCGGTTGGGCGGCTATTACGAAATTGAAGTCACGGGCGCCGCTGGGTTCGACGGAAAGGCAACCGGCGAGGACGTCACGCCGGTAGACACCTCGCTGTATCATCCCGCGGGGCCGTTGGCTACGCCCGGGGGCTCGCTGTATGAGCCCGGGACATCCCTCTATACGCCCGTGGGCGCACTGATCAGTGTGCAGGACGGCCCGAAGGAATTGCGGATGACGATGGCGTCCGATATTCTGTTCGACTTCGACAAGTCGACGATTCGGCCGGATGCCAAGGCCGCTCTCGACCGCGTCTCGGAAATCATCCGTTCGAAGAGCCATGGAACGGTTAGGATCGAGGGCTTTACGGACTCGAAGGGTGCGGCGGATTACAACCTGCGCCTATCGAACACGCGCGCGGTATCGGTGGAAAGCTGGCTGACCGGGCAGCAGGGCCTGCATAGCGTGAAATTCACGACCCAGGGATTCGGCGCGACGCGGTTTGCCGCACCGAATACCAAGCCGGACGGCGGCGACGATCCAGCGGGCCGGCAGAAGAACCGCCGCGTGGAAATCGTCATTCAGAAATAGGCTCTACTCCTGGCGATGAGGAAGAACAGAGCCGCCATGCCGGCGCCCCAACTGAGGTCTTGAAGCCCAGAAGATCCACGTAGAAGTGGAGAGCGGTTTGCATGGCCTCAACGCGGAGGATTGGCCGCGCCTTCAAATCGGACACGTTCCGGATCACTGTCTGCCATACGCCCTCAAGTGGATCGTACCGCGAAGCCCCTATAATTGGGACTTGGATCCGCGAAAGGGCGCCCATGTATCGCGTACTCATTTTCTTCCTGGCGGTGGCCGCATTGTCTCAACAACGGCAGATTTCCTATTCCGGTCTCACTGAAGGACAGACGGTCAGCGGGTTTCGGACTACTGCCGTTTATCTCGACGATGCCGGACAGGCCATCGGCGCGCGCTTCCGTCATGAGCGCACCGGGTTCACGCTCGACCTGCTCGAAATCCAGTCGGTTCCCCAGTCCTATATCTGGGTCACCACGTATCCCACCTCGAACATGGGCGAAGCGCACACCCAGGAACATCTGCTGGTGGGCAAAGGCAGCAAGGGGCGAGCGCTGGGCAGCAAGGAGGCGATGTCGCTGGTCACCTCGGGAGCGTTTACCCGCCAGTGGACCACCTGCTACAACTTCTACGTGTCCGCCGGGCCGGAAGTGTTCTACCAGTTTTTCGAATCGACGCTCGATGCGCTGCTGCATCCGGACTACTCCGATGAAGAGATTCGCCGCGAAGTGCGCAACTTCGGCGTATCGGCCGATCCCAAAACCGGCGTATTGCGCCTGGAAGAGAAGGGCACCGTCTATAACGAAATGTCCACCACCATGGACCAGGCTGGCGCGCGCCTGTTCGATGCCGCCAAGCATCTGATGTTCGGGCCCGAGCATCCGCTCGCGTTCAACTCGGGCGGAACTCCCGCCGCGTTGCGCCTGCTGAAGCCGGAGGACATCCGCCGGTTCCACGCGCAACATTACTTCCTGGCCAATATGGGCGCCATTTCTTCGCTGCCCAAGGACATGCCGGCCGGGGACGCACTGGCGCGGTTCGACGCCTTACTGAACCGGATGGAGAAGACCCGGCCCGCACTTCCGGTGATGACCGAAAACAAGCTGCCCGCGCCGCAGCCGGCCGCGCCCGGGCGCATCGAGTATGTCGCGTATCCGTTCGCCAATGAGCAGCAACCGGGCCTGGTCGCCATGGCATGGCCGCCCGACCGGAAACTGGGGTACCGCGACCAGACCCTGGCCAGCCTCCTGCTGCAGACCGCGGCGGGCGGAGCGGGCAGCAACCTCTACCGGCGCCTGGTGGACAGCAGTACACGGGAGGCGGATTACGGCGCCAGCAATGTCTTCGGTTCCGTGGATGACGACCAGGGGAACTCCATTTTCGTCTATCTGACCGATGTCGCCGCGGCCCACATGAACGACAAGGACCTCACCGCCCTGCGCGGCCAGGTGATGGACGAGTTCGCCCGCATCGCCGCCTATGCCGATGGTTCCGACGAACTCCGCGAGTTCCAGGAGCGCTTCCGCAGCCGCATCGTGGAGCAGCGCCGCGCTTTGGACAAGCTGGTGAACTCGCCCCCGGGCTTCGGATTCCGCGGCGGCGATTCGTTCTGGGAGTCGCACCTGTACCAACTCAACAAGGAGCCCGGATTCCGCAAATCGCTCACCATGAAAGGCGACCTGGACGCCATCGAAAAGCTGGCGTCGGGCGGCAAGAATATCTGGCGGGACTATCTTGTCCAGTGGAAGGTATCGGGCGTCACGCCCAACCTGCTGGCAGCGAAACCCAGCTCCACTCTCGCGGCACAGGAAGAGAAGGAGCGCCAGCAGCGGGCCGATGCGGAGGCTGAACGGCTCGTGAAGGTCTACAACGCGCCCGACAAATGGGCCGCCATCAAGCTCTACCAGCAGGATTACGACGCCGCCAGCGTACAACTGGAAAAGGAAGCCCACGACCTGGCGCCGCCCAAGTTCGTCGACACGCCTCCCATGACGCTCGACGACCAACTGGATTTCCAGACCACCAAGATCGCCGCCGTCCCCCTGGTGAGTTCGCGATTTGAGAGCATGACCAGCGCCACCACCGGCATCGCGCTCCGCCTCGACGGCCTGGCGGAAGATCGTCTGGTGTTCGTTTCCGCGCTGCCGCAACTGCTCACCCGCGTGGGAGTCATCGAAGACGGCAAACCGGTTTCCTTCGAAAAGATGACCGAGCGGCTGCGCCAGGAGGTCCTCAGTCTGAACGCATCGTTCAGCGTGAACGGCGTCACCGATCGCTACGAGCTGGTGGTGCGCGGATCGGGCAACAATCTGGAGGAATCGCGGCGCGCGCTGGCCTGGATGAAGCTGGCGCTGTTCCATCCCGATTGGCGCCTGGAAAACCTCTCCCGCATCCGCGACCTGGTGGACCAGTTGCTCGCCTCGTTACGCAACACCACGCAAGGCGCGGAAGAGAACTGGGTGGGCGGTGTGGGCCAGGCTTACCTGAAGCAGGACAACCCGCTGTATCTGGCCACTTCGTCGTTTCCAACGCGCGCCCACAACCTCCACCGTCTTCGCTGGATGCTGAAGTCCGGGGGCGACGACGAGTTGTACGCCTTCCTCGCCGCCCTGGGAAAGATCCGCGGCGCGCGGGAGGAGCGCAAGGCGCTGCTCGCCTCTATCAAGGATGGCAAGTACGCGGCGCTTCAGAAGCTCACCTCCATTCAACGCTCGCTGGCCCTCGATGCGGCCCACGATCTGGATGCTATGCTGGCCGACTTGCCGGATTCCAGCCTTCCGGCCGATTGGAGCTACCTCTGCAGCCAGATTGTGCATGACCTGCACATGGGACCGCAATGGGCACTGGGCATGCTGCAGGAAATACGCGAGGCCATCCTCGAAACCAGCGGCGCGCGCATGTTCTTTATCGGATCGAGCGCCTCCCGGCAGGCACTGGATACGGAACTTCACGATCTCGCCGAAGGCCTGGGAAACGAACCGGTCTCCAAGGCGGCCTATCGCCCCGGAAGACGCATTGACGAGCGCCTGAAGGGACGCGAGAGCGGCGCCGACCGGCCCGTCTTCGTCGGATTCCTGAACGCCAATTCGCAAGGAGGCGTCTTTCTGAATTCCGCTCCGCTCGCCAGTTTCCACGATACCGATCGCGACAAATTGCTCGATTATCTGTCCTCCAACCTCTACGGTGGAGGCGGAGCGCACAGCATCTTCTCGAAGACCATCGCCGCCGGGCTGGCCTACAGCAACGGAATCGGCGCCGGGCTGTCCTCGGGACGGCTGCAGTATTACGCCGAACGCACGCCGGAGTTGCCGCAGACCCTCCAGTTTGTCATCGCCGAATTGAAGAAGGCGCAACCCGATGCTTCGCTCACGGAATACGCGATCGCGGGCGCATTCCAGGGCACGCGGTCGGCCTCGTCCTACGAGTCGCGCGGCGAAGCCATGGCGGGCGATCTGGCGGACGGGTTGACGCCCGATCTGGTAAGCGGCTTCCACCAGGCCATCCTGGATCTGCGGAAAACGCCCGATCTCGCGGATGTTCTGTTCCGCCGCATGAACACGGTGTATGCCAAGGTACTGCCCGGCATGGGTCCGCAAGTGAAAGACGTCCGCAACGGCGTGTACCTGGTCATCGGCCCCGAGAAACAGTTGACCGCATACGAAGAGTACCTGAAGAAGGCCGACGATCCGGATGCCAGACTCTGGCGGCTCTACTCGCGCGATTTCTGGCTTCCCGCGCAATAATCGCCGAGCTGGGCCGAGTCCTGGCCAGATCGTTGTGAGCAAACCTACACCTCGGCCGCCTGCCAAACTAAAGACAACTTGCGAGCCGGCTGCCAAAGTCATATCCTACGGCCAAGCGAGGGTATGTTTCCTGGGAGGATTCGGAAATTGAATCGCCTGAAAACAATCGTTCGGCCGTGGGTATCTCGCTTTGAGCGGATCCCTGAAGGGCCACGCCGCTACGCCCTGGCCATCCTCACCCTGTGCATCGCCACAGGGATCTCCGCGGTTCTCTTGAATACGGTTGGACGGAAAGCGTCCCTCGTCTATGCCTTATTGTTCGAACTGCTGATCATGGCCGCCGCCTGGCTCGGCTACGGACCGGGTCTGCTGGTCTGCGGGATCGTTACTTTCGTTCTCCCCAAATTGCTGATTCCCGCACGCGCCACGCACGTGGATTTCGGCCGGTTCGGCCTGCTGGTGATCATCTCGCTGCTGATCAGTTGGATTTCGGCTTCCAAGCGGCGTACGGAGAAGTCGTTGCGGCGATCGGCGGAGGAACTGGAAGAGCGTGTCCGGCAGCGGACTATTGAGCTGCAACAGAATGAGCAGAGACTTCGCGAACAGGCTCAGCTTCTCGATCTGGCGCAGGACGCCATCGTCTCCAAGGACGCCAACGGCGTCATCCGCTACTGGAGCCGCGGCGCCGAAATGATGTACGGGTGGACGGCTGCCGAGGCATCCGGCAAGAGCTGTCGCGAATTGCTGAAGACCGTCTTTCCGGAGCCGATTTCCGGGATTGAGGCGAAGCTGAGCCAGCGTGGAAGCTGGCAGGGAGAACTGATCCATACTCGCCGCGACGGAACCCAGCTCCGTGTCGTCAGCCACTGGGCGACCTGTCCCGGGCCTGAAGGCGAACTACCGGGATCGCTGGAGATCAATGCCGACGTCACCGATCAGCGCCGCGTGGAGGAGCAGTTACGGCACACCCAGAAGATGGAAAGTATTGGTCTCTTGGCCGGAGGCGTGGCGCACGATTTCAATAACCTCCTGACCGTGATCACCGGTTACGCCGAAATGTCCCTCGGCGAAGTTCCCCCGAATTCCTCCATCCATGACAGCCTGGTGGAGATTCGCGCCGCCGGAGAGCGCGCCGCCGGGCTCACCCAGCAACTTCTGGCCTTCAGCCGCAAGCAGCTCTTGCAGCCCACCGTCCTCAACGTGAACGCCGTGGTATCCGACATTCGCAAGATGCTGGCGCGCCTGATCGGCGAAAATATCAAGGTGGCGACGAGGCTGGATCCCTCAATCGGCAACGTACTCGCCGATTTCGGCCAGTTGCAGCAAATTGTGGTCAACCTGGCCGTCAACGCGCGCGACGCCATGCCGCAAGGCGGCACGTTGCTGATCGAGACTGCCGAGACGGTCTTCGACGAGGCCTATAAGCAGACGCATCCCGAGGTTCATCTGGGTCCACACATCATGCTGGCGGTCACCGATACCGGAACCGGCATGACGAACGAGGTGCGGGAACACTTGTTTGAACCGTTCTTCACCACCAAACCGAAGGGATCCGGCACGGGTTTGGGACTTTCGACGGTCTACGGAATGGTCAAGCAGGCCGGCGGCTGGATCTGGGTGTATTCCGAACCTGGCTGCGGGACGGCCTTCAAGATCTATCTTCCCAGAACCAACACCGAGGCTTCCCCAACCGCGTCCGACTTCAATGAGAATTTGAATGGCCGCGAAACGGTGCTCGTGGTGGAGGACCAGGTGGAAGTCCGGCGTCTGGCGGTAGCGGCGCTGCAGCGGTACGGATACACCGTGCTCGAGGCAGGCGATGGAGAGGCCGCGCTCCAGTTGTGCGATAAGTTCACGGGCACGATCGACCTGCTGTTGACCGACGTCATCATGCCCGGGATGACGGGAGTCGACCTGGCGAAACGCCTGGCCGGCCGCCGTCCCGGGATGCACGCCCTGTTTGTGTCCGGCTACACCGAGACGGCGATTTCGGACCGCGGTGTACTGCCATCCGATGTCGCATACCTCCAGAAGCCGTTTACGCCGCAGTCTCTGGCGAAGAAGGTGCGGTCCGTCCTGGGGAAAAACGTGCGCCGTGCCCGCCCGGCCGATAGATGAGGCGCCGCGAGCGGCCCGGCACTGCGTAATGGCGGCATTACATCTCGCGGCGGCCTTCCATGGCCTTGGAGATGGTGACTTCGTCGGCGAACTCGATATCGCTGCCCACGGGAATGCCCATGGCGATGCGCGAGACTTTCACGCCGAGGGGCTTCAACAGGCGCGCCAGGTAGACCGCGGTGGCCTCGCCTTCCACGGTGGGGTTGGTTGCCACGATCAGTTCCTTGATTTCGCCCTGGCCGATACGTTCCACCAAACTTTTGATCTTCAGCGACTCGGGTCCGATGCCGCGCAACGGGGACAACGCGCCGTGGAGCACGTGGTAGCGGCCCTGGAACTGGCGGGTGGTTTCGATGCCGACAATGTTGTGCGGCTCTTCCACCACGCACACCACCGTCGGGTCGCGATTCGTGTCGCGGCAATATTGGCACAGATCGCCGTCGGCGATGTTGTTGCAGAGGATGCAGAGGCCCAGTTTGTCCTTGACGTCGAGTAGAGACTGGGCGAAGCGTTCGGCATTCTCGCGGGGAGAGCGGAGCACGTGGAAGGCCAGCCGCTGCGCCGATTTCTGTCCAATGCCGGGCAGACGTTTGAATTCGGCGATGAGGCGGGCCAGCGGTTCGGCGAAGTCGGGCATTTGTTTCGGACGGGGCTAGAACAGGCCGGGAGGCAGGCCCATGCCTCCGAGCATGCTGCCCATCTTCTGCTTGATTTCGTCGTCGACCCGCTTGATGGCTTCGCTGTGCGCGGCGAGCACCATGTCCTGGAGCATTTCGACGTCGCTCGCCACCTCAGGGTCGATTTTGACGGATAGGAGATTCTTTTCGCCGTCCATCTGGACGGTGATCATGCCGCCGCCAGCGGATGCTTCCACCCGAATGGCGGCTACTTCCTGTTTCATTTTGGCCTGCATCTGCTGGGCCTGCTGCATCATCTGGTTCATATTGCCGGGTAGTTTCACGGTAGCTACTCCTTGAGATTGCGAACGGTGCGAACTTCCCCGCCGAAGATTTCGCGAAAACGTTGGACCTCGGGATTTTCCAGAGCGCGGCTGGCGGCATCGGTCCCGGCCGGGGGACTGGAAGCGGCCGGCGCAATGGGCGCGGAGGGAGCAGCCTCGCCGACGATCACCTTGACCGGCAGGGAGCGGCCGGCAATCTGGCGGATGGCTTTGTCCAGATCTTGCGGAGCAAGCGCCAGTGAGTATGCTTTGCTGGTGGTGATGCGCAGTTCGTTGTTGACTTCCACCACCTGAGAAGCTTCCACGGCGTCGGCGGTATAGGCCATGCCGAGTTCCATCAGGGCCGCGTGGAGACGCTGACGCCAATCGCCCACCGCCATCGGTTCCGGAGCCCGATGGCGCGGTGGCTCGGGCGGACGCGCGGGAGTCTTCTTGGCGCGGTCGAGTTCGAAAGGCGACGGGCCGGTACGGAGCGTCGGCGCGGGTGCGGGCGCACGGACCGGCGCCGGCGGGGAAATGCGAGGACTGGCGGCTTCGCCCAGACCGGCCAGGGCCTGTTCGATGGGCAGCAGGCGGCCGGCCTGCACCAGGCGCACCAGGCCGAGTTCCAGGTGGAAACGGGGCTGCAGCGAGAATTGCAAGTCGCGGAAAAGATCGAGCGACAACTGCAGGTAGCGGGTGAGGTCTTCCTCGGAAAAGCCGGCGGCGGCGGTGGACAGGCGCTCGCGTTCGGCGGCTGAAGCGGCAATCAGGCGGGCCGAATTCTCCGCCGCGCCGGAGATGCGGGCCACCAGGAGGTTGCGAAAGTAGCGCGACAGTTCGCGGCTGAAATGCTGTAGATTATGGCCGTTGCGTTCGAGTTCGTCCACTACTTCCAGCATGCGGCGGGAATCGCCGGCGGCGAGGGCCTGGGACACCGATTCCAGCGAATCGAGCGAGAAGGCGCCCAACAGGCTGCGGACGCTGGCCGCGTCCAGGTGCGCGCCGCAGCAGGCGATGGCCTGGTCGAGGGCGGAAAGCGAATCGCGGACGCTGCCTTCGCCGGCTTGCGCCAGAACGGAGAGCGCTTCGGGATCGGCCTGGATGCCTTCCTGCTCGCAGATCCACGCCATACGCGCGGTGAGGGCGTCGAAATCCACGGACCGGAAGCTGAAGTGCTGACAGCGCGATGCGATGGTGGCGGGGATCTTGTGGGCTTCGGTGGTACATAAAACGAAGACCACCCACTCGGGCGGTTCCTCAATGGTTTTGAGGAGGGCGTTGAAAGCCTCGTTGGTGATCTGGTGGGCTTCGTCGACGATAAAAACCTTGTAGCGGTCCCGAGCCGGCTGGTAGCGGACGTTTTCGCGCAGTTCGCGCATTTCGTTAATGCCCCGGTTGGAGGCGGCGTCGATTTCGATGACGTCGACGGCGCCGCTTCCTGAGGAGATTTCACGGCAACTCGCGCATTCGCCGCAGGGCGTGGCAGTGGGTCCGTTGACGCAGTTCAGACACCGCGCCAGGATGCGTGCGATGGTGGTTTTTCCGGTGCCGCGCTGGCCGGAAAAGATGTATCCGTGGGCAATGCGTCCCTGGGTAATGGCGTTTTCCAGAGTGGCGCGCACGTGCTCCTGATTGACCACGTCCTGAAACGTCTGGGGCCGGTATTTTCGGGCGATGACCTGGTACATGCGGGCGGGTTTAGATCCGAAAATGCCAGGCCCCGGGGAATCCGCGGCACACGAACCGCACCACTACCGTTGCTTCCTTCCGGACCTGGCGGGGTTTGCAGCCGTCCGTTGCACGGAGCCCGAGACCTGACAAGCCCTTATCGTATCATGAGGCCGCCGAAGGACCGCTTGCGTCCGTCTGCCAGCCTGCGCAACACTGAAGGTGCCCCTCTGGGTCATACATGCCGGAAATTTGCAGTTGCGGAGCTCAGTTACCGCCCGATTCCCTCTTTTGCCATAAGTGCGGAAAACCACAGCGGGACATCGTGGCAGTGGCGCCCGAGGTGTGGATGCCTCCGCCGCCACCGGCGGTTGCGCTGCCGATAGAACCGCCACCGGTAAACTTCCGCAACACGGACGCCCTGAAAACCGCGCTCATCGGGGCGCTGTTGTCGACATGCCTGTTTTTTCTTCCATTCGTGAACTGGCTGGCGGCTGGGTATTTCGCGGTCTTTTTTTACCGGCGGCGCACGCACCAATCGGTAAATATTGTCGCCGGCGTCCGAATCGGATGGCTGACCGGGCTGATGACCTTCGCGATCCTGGCGGTCCTGATTCTCGTCTCGGTTCTGATGCTGCGCGTGCCGGGCGTAATGGACGAACTGAAGGCGCAGGCGCAAAAAAGCGCTTGGATGCAGCAGGCGCTGAGCGCGTCGCAGAATGAATCGCAAGTATTCGCGTCGCTGCCGGGGTATTTCATCTTCATCAACTTCCTCAGCATGACGGGCGGGTTGCTGGGCGCGGTGATGACGGGCAGAGTCAATCCGCGGCCGCCCGGCGGGAATATCGTTTGACCAGGGCCACGCTCGAGAAAATCACCACCATCGAGACGGTCTCGCGCACACCGAACGGCTCGCGGTAGAACAGCCATCCGAGCGCTACGGCCACCACCGAATTGATGTACGGGTAGACCGACGCGATGGCCACCGGCAGACGGTCCATGGCGTAGGCGAAGGCGCTGTACCCGACAATCGAACCGAAAATCACCAGGTACCCGAGTGCGCAGACGCCGCGCACGGACCAATGGATGGGCGGGTGCGGCACGGCAATCGCTAATGGCGCGAGAATCAAGCCGGCCGCCAGTTGCTGCACGCCGCCGGCAATCACGGGATGGGCCTTGCCGGAGTTGCGCCGCTGATAGATGGAACCGAAACACCAGCCGGCCATGCCGATTTGGAGAACCAGGAATCCATAGGTCAGATTGTGGTTGAAAGGGTGCGGGCCGGGGTCGGGAGTGAAGAGCAAGCCGGCGCCCACAAGACCCACCAGCATGGCGCCGACGGTGGGCGCGTGAAGGCGTTCGCCGCCCGGAAGGAGAGCTTCCGCCGCGACCATCCAGAACGGCGACATGGAGACGATCAGGCCCGCGATTCCGCTGGGGATGGCGGTTTCGGCGTAAACCAGCGCTCCGTTGCCGATACCCAATACGAGCAGTCCACTGAAGCAGGCGACGGCCAATTCGCGTCCGCGAGGCACATGCAGGCAGCGCGCCAGGGCGAACCCCGTCACGATGGATCCGGAAATGATGTAGCGTCCGCTGACCAGCATCATCGGCGGGAAGGTTTCGAGCGCCATCCGGATGCCCAGATAGGTAGTGCCCCAGAAGAGGCACACCGCGGCCAGCGCGAGATACGGTTTGAACAGAGGGTGACGCCGCAAGGCTTCAGGGTAGCATCGGGCGCGTATTGCGCTACTCACAGCCGTCGTACTGCTTCAATCCGCCGTGTCCGCCATTGGGCAGGGCGCGATGCCCGCGTGCGATGGAAACATCACCGTCGTCCGCCTTTCCCAAATCAAGCCGGGCGGCAGCCTGGACGGTTTTATGGCCGCCGTCGCGGCCCACAAGGCATGGCGCCGGTCTCATGGTTCTGCTGATGAGATCGTGGCTGCCCGTGTGATAACGCGTGACCCGAACACGGGTGTGTCGAAATACTCGGACACGGAAATATTGACCTTTCACTCCCGCCCGACTGGGATGGGCGACCCCGCGGTAGGATCTGAGTGTTTACGATTCAGCGTGCATTTTATAACCTACCCGACTCGCAAAATTCATACGGTATTTACAGACGCTCGCGAGAATGGGAGCATGACTTCGGTTTTGACTCGGACTCTCAAGGCGAAGAATCGGCGGGCTGCCGGCCGTTACGGCGTAAAGATGTCTTTGCGGTATCGTACCGCTGCCGCAGCGCCGAACTTCGGCTGGGCACACGGCCATACCCTCAACATGAGCGCGGGCGGCGTTCTCATCTGCATTCCCGAAGCGAAGCCTGCCGGGTCGGTGTTGGAACTCGCCATCGAGTGGCCGGGGCTGTATTTCGACCGACCAATGGTCCGCCTGTTCCTGGTAGGGGTTATCGTCCGCATCGATGGCCGGGGCGCCGCCTTGCGCATCCTCAGGCGCCGATTCTGCTACATCGATCGGAAAGACCTGGCAGTCGCGTAGCAGCGGGGTTTGCTACCGCGCCGTCTCCGCGACAGCCGTGCCCACTCCCGGCAACCGGAAACTGAAACGCGCGCCGTGGCCGGGCGGCGAATCCACCCACATGTCGCCGCCGTGGTCCAGGACGGCTTGCCGCGTCAAAGCCAGGCCCAGGCCAAGACCATTGCGCTTGCCGGCGGTCACGAAGGGCTGGAACAGCTTGGAGCGGATCTCCGGGGCGATGCCGGGTCCGGTATCCTCGACGCGGACCAGGACGGCAGCATCGCCCGCTCCGCCGTTTTCTTCGAGGGATGCGGAGATGCGGATTTCGCCGCCATCGGGCATGGCCTCCAGGGCATTCGCGATCAGGTTGACGAAGGCGCGCTCCATGCGGCTGCGGTCGAGCGGGAGTTCGAATTCGGGCGGAATGGAAAGGCCGATGGCCACGGCTTGCGCCCGGGCAGTGGCAGCCAGGGAATCGCACGCGGCGGAGGCCACTTCACGCAACCGGCAGAGTTCCGGGGTCCCAGTCTTGCCGCGCGAGACGTTGAGCAGGTCCTGGAGCAGTTCCTGAATGCGGCGCGAGGCGCGGTAGATGTTGGCAGCCAGGCGTTTGACGTGGGCGGGCGGAAGATCGGCATCCACCAGCATCTCGGCGCCGCCATAGATAGCGGCAAGAGGGTTGCGCAAGTCGTGGACAATGGAGCCGGAGAGACGCCCGATCGTGGAAATGCGCTCCTGGCGGATCAGGTCTTCGCGCGCCTGGCGGATGGAGGCGCACATATTATTGAACGTACGCGCCAGGCGTCCCATTTCGTCTTCGCTGCGCACCTCCACTTCAATGGCGTAATTCTGGTGGGCCACTTCGGCGGCGGCGCGGTCGAGCTGTTTGATCGGCTCGACAATGCGTTGCGCCAGCAGATAGGTGAGACCCAGGCCCGCGCACATGGCGGCCAGCCACAACAGGCCGATCTTGGTGGACAGACTGGCCACCTGGCTGCGGGCGGCTTCAAAGGGACGGAGGATGCAGATTTGGGCCACCGGGTTGCCGGAGATATCGGGCAGGGTGTTCTGAAACCAGGCGTATTCGGCGACGCCGTCGCTGACCAGCTCCCCATTGTGCGCCTTCGCCAGATTGGCCCGAACGGAACCAGTGGCCCGGTTGTTCAGCGTGGAAGCGATGACGCCCAAGGGCGTGAGGAACAGAAAATCGCTGCCGGTAGTCTCCTTCAGGTGCTGGGCGACCAGGGCGTCCACGTGGTAACCGGCCACCAGAATGTGCTGCTTGTGGAGCGGCTCTCCCGGTGTGGATTGCACGTAGATGGGAGTGATGGAAATGTGATACAGGCTAACATCGATGCGATTGCGCATGTAATAGCCGGAGGTCTGCAGACTCGCGATATTGGTGGAATCGTCGATGAAGTTGGGGAAATTGGCCGCGGCGGTGCGGACGAAGTCCAGGTTGTCGGGGAAATCGCGGGGGATGACGCCAGACAGCGACGCAACCACCTGGCCGCGCGGGTCGGTCACCAGGAAGATAGCGTCAAGGTTGGAGATCTTGCGCCACAGTTCGCCGGCGGTGTCCTGGATGGTGGCCTTATCGTTGGTGCTGGAGACACTCCGGACCTCGGGCATGTCGCTGATGATGTGGCTCACCGCGCCCAGCAGATCGGCGCGCGACTGCCACAGCGAGGTGTACGCCTTGAAACTGGAACGTACTTCTTCCTGCAGGCTCTGCGACATGGTCTGGCGGATATTGCGCAGCACGATCTCGGTGGTCACGGCGAACAGCGCGGTCACCGCCACCGAGGTGGAGAGCATGATTTTGGCCAAAAGGGGCAGACGTCCGAAGGGCAAGCGCATCAATTGCCTCCTCCCGTATACGTGCCGTTGCGGGAAGGTTGCAGCCGCGGCTCACCGTGCTTGTCCAGGTTGGGCGCGGGAATGTAGCCGGTTTCCGAAATCGAGATCAGGGGGAGCACCAGGCCGTTCTCGGAGACGGCGATGCGGGGCGCCAGCAGGTTGAGATTCTCGGGGAGAGCCCGCTCGTGGAAGATTCGCAGGACGTATTCTCCTGGAGGAACATTGGGAATGACGAATTTTCCGCCAGGCGGGGTTACCGCGTACCAAGGCGAAGCCAATACGGCGATGATGGCGCTCATGGTGGAGTGAATATTGCAGAAGACGCGGACGATGCCGGGGTACTTGAAGGTGACGCTCTTGGAGGCGCCCTTTTGGTAGAGTCCGACGTCAAATTGCTGGCCGCTGAATCGGGAGAAGACGTTATGGAGGATGGGGTCGAAGTTCGGAAAATCGACGGTGCTGCCTACGGTTATCGCCAGAACGTGGGGCTGGAACTGCTTATTGCGCTGCGCCATCTCGGCTCGGTTCACCGATACGGGTAAATTGGCCGGACGGGGAACCGGGTCGAGCCAAAGGACCACCCCCGAGTAGTTATGCCCCTTGCGCGTGGACACATCGTTCGAGTTGGTAAGCTCGACCACGCCGGTGACATTTCCGGCGCGGGCGGGCGATGCCGCCGCGATGCCCAACAGGAGAAGCGAGCTAGAACAGATACGCCAGCGCCAGATCATAGTGATTGTTGATGTGAATGGATTGGTTCAGAAGGTAGGTCCGCAGTTGGGAGATTTCAGGCCCCAGCAGGACGTTGGGCGCCAGGCGGAAGAAGAGATTGGCTCCAAACTGGAAGTTGCGGCCGATGTCGGTGGGGTCCAGGACCCAACTGCCGAACTCCTGCCGGCCGACGAACAGATGCAGATCGGCGCGCGGAGCGGCGTGGATGGTCACCTGTCCCCAGCCCCCCGTGGCGCCGATCGCAGTGGCGCTGGGGCCATACACGGCGAACCCTTCGTTGATGCCGGCGCCAAGATTGGCGACGTTATGGCCTTTGAAGAACGCACCCGTGAATTCTACTTGCGTCCACGGGTTGAAGAACCAATCCGCCGAAACCACTTGGGACGGAATGGACAAGCCGCCTGCGTGCGTGGTGCTGAAGTGGAACCCTGGGGCGAACTCGAATCGCCGGTCCCGATCGAATTTGTGGTAGAACTCGAAGCGGCCTTCCAGACCGGGCCGGTTGGGCGCCAGGGTCCCGGCAAAGACGCTTCCCGGGTAAGGCGAGGCCTCTTTGGTCTCCACGACGCCCATCTGCGCGCGCAGTCCGCTGGAAGCGCCGAAGACCATATCGTGCTCCAGGCGAACCTGTGGCAGCCAGAGCCACAGGTTGCCCGCGCCGGTGAGGGGCGAGACTCCTACCTGGGCAAGCGAGGCCGGCTCCCGAGGGTTGAAGATGGGCTTCTCGAGTCCCACCATGATGTTGTCGTGAGCCCAGTCGATTTCGATCGAAGCCGTACGGATTCGCAGGGACTCCGCCAGCGTATTCGTGCCGGTAAAGAAATCCATCTGGACGTCGCCGTGAATCTTGCCGCCCCAAAAAGTCTGCGGACCATGGAACTCGAGACCGATGATGCTCTGCCGCAGAGTGGCTCCGGCGTGGCCAGCGCCGGGGGATGTGGCCACGGTGGGATAATCGATCCCGCCGCTCTGTTTGGAGTCGAGAAAGGTATTGAACAGGGCCATGCCGGTGAGGCGGATGTTGAATTTCTGCGAGGCCTCCACCTTGGTCTGAGCCTGCTCTTCGATGCGCTGTTGCTCGACGTCGAGCCGTTCTTCGGGGGTGGGTGTGTGCGGCGTTTCGGGGGGTGCCTGCAGGGCCGCTGGGACCGTCCCCGATGCGCTCCGGAGGGCGGCCAGTTGGTCCTCCAAGGCTTTCACTTTTTCGGTCAGTGTGGTGTTTTCGCGTTCAATCCGATCGAGTCTTTCGAGAATGGTGGCCATGTCCGGAGCGGTTTGCGCTCCGGCGATGCGCGGCCAACCCAGCAGAGCGAGCCAGGCGAGCCTATTGAGTCGAACCATCGAGAAGCTGCTCCAATTTCCTCCGCACTTGTGCGGGTGAGTATGGTTTTGGAAAGAAAGCGCTCACTCCCAATTGCGTGACGCGCTCGGGAGTCGTAGGATCGGTGTCGGCGCTGACGACGATAATGGGAGTGGCCGACAGCCGCAGATCCCCGCGAACCCTGCGGATGAGTTCAAAACCGTCCATGCGGGGCATGTTCAGATCGGTGACGATGGCGCGGAAGGCCGGCCCGGCGCTATTGAGAATACGCCAGGCTTCGACCGCCGACGATGCCAGCCTGACGGACACACCGGGAATGTCCGAAAGCGCGATCTCAAGCATGGTGGCGGAGTTCTCCGAGTCTTCGACAATCAGGACCGGCTGGAACTGGTCACCCGCGACCGGCATTCCGATATTGTCCTCCATCCCGGAGTGCCGCGGGTGGGCGTACCTGTTAATTCAGGGCAGGAAGCGGTACCCCACCCCATGCACGGTCAGGAAATGGCGGGGCGTATTCGGATCGGGCTCCAGCTTCTGACGCAATTTGACGACGTGCGCATCCACGGTCCGGGTGTTGGGAAAGAATTCATAGCCCCAGACCGAGTTCAGGATCATATCGCGGGTGAGCGGGCGGTCGGGATTGTGCAGAAAGTAGCACAGCAGGTTGTACTCGGCGGGGGTGAGCTTGAGTTCTTCGCCTTTGCGGGTGACGATGCGCCGTTCGAAATCGATCTGGTTGTCGGAGAAGTGGGCCACTTTTCGGGCGTCGGGCGAGGAACGGCGCAGAACGGCTCGGATGCGGGCCATGAGCTCCCGCGTCCCGAACGGCTTGACCATGTAATCGTCCGCGCCGATTTCGAGCAGCAGCACTTTATCGAGCTCGTCGCCCAGGGCGCTGAGCACGATGATGGGTGTAGCCACCTGGGCGGTACGCAGTTGCTTGCAGATCTCGGTGCCGCTCATGCCGGGGAGTCGGAGGTCTACCAGGACAAGGTCGGGCTTAAGGGTGACGGCCTTGTCGAAGCCGCTTTTCCCATCGCCGATCAATACGGCGCGGAAGCCTTCCTGCTCCAGCATGACGCCAATGGTGTCGCGCAAGCTTTCGTCGTCGTCAATCACGAGGATCGTCTGCATGCGGTACTAAGATTGTAGCAAGCATGCCGCTATTTGCTATTTTCCCGGCGCTAGCGCCCGCAACTTCCGCACGGATTCGATCACCCTGGCGGCCACATAATCGATCTCTTCTTCCGTATTGAAGCGGCCGATGCCGAAGCGGATGGCGGAACGCTCGCGCCAGGGTCCCACGGCCAAAGCTTTCAACACGTGGCTGGGTTCCGGCGAGGCGGAACTGCAGGCCGAACCGGTCGAGAGCGCGATTTCCGGAAGGCTCAACAGCAAGGTGTCCGCCTCCACGCCCGCGAAGCTCATATTCAGATTGCCGGGCAGGCGCCGGGTCCGCGATCCGTTGACTGTGACGTCGTCCAGGGCGGCTTCGAATCGGGAGAGCAATCGATCGCGCAAACCGGCCGTGCGAACGGCCTCTTCGGACATCTCGCGGCCGGCGATGGCACAGGCTTCGCCGAATCCTACAATGGCCGGAACATTGAGCGTGCCCGAGCGGAATCCGAATTCGTGGCCGCCGCCATCCATCTGCGCCGCTAGCGCGATGCGCGGCTGGCGCCGGCGGACGTACAGAACACCGATCCCCTTGGGGCCATAGAGCTTGTGCGCGCTCAGCGACATCAGGTCGATGCCGTCCCGCTCCACGTGGATGGGAATCTTGCCGAATGCCTGAGCGGCGTCGCAGTGAAAGGGGACACCCCGTTCGTGGCAGATGGCGCCGAGGTCGCGAATCGGCTGGATAACGCCGATTTCGTTGTTGGCGTACATCAGGCTGACCAGCACGGTGTCGGGGCGGATGGCGTCGCGGAGGCGGCCGGGATCGAGCAGTCCGTCCTGGCCGGGGGACAGGATGGTCGCCTGGCAGCCTTGCTTCTCCAAGTGGCGGACGGGGTCCAGCACGGCCCGGTGTTCGGTGGCCATGGTGACCAGGTGGCTTCCTTTGCCGCGGCAGGCTTCCAGCACTCCTTTGATGGCCAGATTGTCGGACTCGGTGGCGCCGCTGGTGAAGACAATTTCGCGTGGAACCGCGCCGGCCAGGTGGGCAATCTGGCGGCGGGCGATTTCCACGGCTTTTTCGGCTTCCCATCCAAAACTGTGGCTACGGCTGGCGGCGTTCCCGAATTTGGGTCCGAAGAAGGGGAGCATGGCGTCCAGCACGCGGGCGTCGACCGGTGTGGTGGCGTGGTGGTCCAGATAGACGGGCTTGTGCAAGGCGAACCTTTATTGTGGCGCAGTACGGGAAGTTGCGGCAATAATAGGCAGATGGCCAAGCCGTTGGCGGCCCCGGAAACCGAGTCGATCGAGCAGGAACGCCTGACGCCGCAGTACCGCGTCGTGCTGCTGGACGACAACGATCATACCTATGACTATGTCATCGAGATGCTCGAGCGCATCTTCATTTTCTCGTTGGAAGTGGCCTACCGCCATGCCGAGGAAGTGGACCGCAGCGGCCGTACCGTTCTAATCACCTGCGAATTGCGGGAAGCGGAGTTCGCGCGCGACCAGATTCACGCCTTCGGGCCGGACAGCCGGTTGCCGCGCTCGAAGGGATCCATGTCGGCGGTGGTCGAGCCGGCCGGCCAATAGCACCCGGCGGGCAGTTTCTGAAGCAACAGCAGTGCGGCGCAGGTCCCCGGGCGGAAAGACTTCATTTGTTAGGATGGTCTGTATGAAGTATTCCCACGCCTTCTTGTCCCTTGGAATCGCCGCGTGTCTGAGCGCACAGACGCCGCCGCCGAAGCCGGCGCCGCCACCACCACCTCCCCCGGCCCAGCAGAGCACCGAACCGAATAAGACTCCAGTACCCCAACCCCATGTGGAGCTTTCGATGGAGGATCCGGCGGATCATAAGATGCCGGCCGTACCCCCCGACCGGGTGGTGCTGGCGGTGGGCGAAGTCAAGCTGACGGCGGCGCAGTTCGATCAACTGGTCGATTCGCTTCCCGAGCAGTATCGCACCGTAGCTCGCGGCACGGGGAGGAAACAGTTCGGCGACAATCTGGTTCGCATGCTGGTGCTGTCTCAGGAAGGGAAACGCCGCAAGCTGGATGAGAGCCTGGCCTACCAGACGCAAGCCATGTTCCAGATGTCCAATGTCCTGGCGAGCATCACGTACCAGCAGATCAACAAGGACATTCAGATTCCCGAGGCCGACCTGCGGAAGTTTTATGCCGATCACAGGGCTGATTTCGATCAAATCAGCGCGCGGCATATCCTGATACGCATGCAGGGCTCGCCGCTCCCGCTGAAGCCGGGACAGAAGGACCTGACGCCCGAGGAAGCGCTCGCCAAAGCCGGGGAACTGGAGAAGCGCATCAAGGACGGTGAGGACTTCTCGAAGCTGGCGGCCGCCGAATCGGACGATACCAGCACAGCGGTAAAAGGCGGCGATCTGGGGTTCTTCCGCCACGGCGCCATGGTTCCCTCGTTCGACGAGGCGGCTTTCAAACTGGCGCCCGGACAGGTGAGCGAGCCGGTGAAAAGCCAGTTCGGATACCACATCATCAAGGTGGAATCGGCCAAAACGTTCGAGGACGTGAAGGCTGAGGTAGAGAAAAAAATGCAGCCGGAATTGGCCCAAAAGGCGCTAGAAGAGCTCCAAAAGCAGAGCACTGTGGTTTACGATACGGAGTTCTTCAATATGGCGAAGAAGTAACGTGACTACGCGAAAGCTGGAAATTGCCTGCCCGACCTGCGGATCGCACGAAGTTTTCTACTCGTGCACTCCGAATTGCTGCTTCAACCACGTGTGCGCCGAGTGCGGGACCACTTTCGAACCGGTCACCCATGCCACCGGCGGCACGGCGAGCGGCGTGGCGCCGCCCGATCCGTTACCCGAAGCCGCGGATCCCACGGCGGCTTGCGCCAAATGCGATTCCACGGCGGTATATATGACCGAAGACGGGCGACTGGTATGCGCCAAGTGCGGTGTTTTGTTGATGTTGGAACTGACGGAAGTGGCCCCTGGATAGCGCCGTTTCTGTGGAAATCGGCGCACCGCACAGGTCCCAAAATCCAAGTTAGTACCAAGCCGGGTTGCCGCTGCATGGTGCAGGATGGTATCGTTAAATTGACGTACATTTACGAGTCGGTCTGTTCGAGAATATCTCAACCCTGGCGCCTTCGCGGCACCAGGGTTTTTTCATGAGTCGACCGATAACGTACTGGCACTAACTCAGGTGCGTATTTTTCCTCCTTGCAGCATTCATAATTTGCGGCATAATACTCTTAACAAAACGGGCCGGAGATGGCGATGCCGCCAAAGTTAAGCGTCGGGTTGGTGATCCGAGGGTGTTCCGGGCCGGCTCTCTGCTTGTTTCTAGCCGGGCTCACTCCGTCCGCCCGTGCGCAGGAACTGATCCGGGCGTCGAACCCCGGGGCTCCCATACGGCTCATCACTTCGGACGCCGCCCTGCTGGAAGCCCAGGACACCCGCAAGGATTTGCCGTGTACGGTCACGCCTGCCAAGCCCTTTTTGGGATTCGACCTCAAGTTTCACTCCGGGTACGATGTCAACATCAACCTGAAAGACCTGGCGGGCGGAGACAATCTGCTCACCATCGTGTTCCGGGTCGCCCGCGATGGCCATCCCGACGATCCGACCTACTTTTCGCAGCACGTCACCGTGCCACAAATCGATGACGACGACCGCGGTCCGGCCTATCTGCAGGGCACTTTCGATTTGGGGGAAGGGAAATACCACGTCGATTGGCTGATGCGGGACCGCACCGAGCGGGTATGTTCGTTCCACTGGGACTCGGAAGCCAGCCTGCCACTTAAGGACAAGCCAATGGCGCTGGATATTGCCGCGAACGCCGTACAGGCGACCGATCCGGAACTGTTCAAACAGGACCCTCCCATTACCCGGGAGTCGCACGAACAGCCGTTGCGGGTCAAAGTAGTGGTCAACTTCGCGCCGCAGGATTCGGGGGCGGCGACGCTGCAACCGCTGGACACGAATGCGCTGGTTTCGATCTTGCGGAGCATTTCGCGCGATCCGCGCATCGGTCGTTTTTCGATTGTCGCCTATAACATGCAGGAACAGCGGGTGTTGTACCGCCAGGAGGCGGCATCGCAGATCGACTTTCCGGCATTGGGACGGTCCCTGAACCAGTTGAACCTGGGCACGGTGGACCTCAAAAAGCTCATCCAGAAACACGGGGAATCCGAATTTCTGAGCGGACTGTTGACCTCGGAAGTCAAGGACTCCAAGGAAGCTCCCGACGCCGTAATCTTTGCCGGTCCCAAAGTGATGCTCGACGACGGGCTCCCGCCGGACATGCTGAAGCAACTTGGGGAAGTCAAATTTCCGGTGTTCTACATGAATTACAACCTGTACCCGCAGGTCAACCCCTGGCGGGACGCGATCGGCAACGCCGTCAAGTCCTGGAAGGGCATTGAGTATACTATTTCCCGTCCGCGCGACCTGTTTTTCGCCTGGAGCGAAATCATGGGGCGTATTGTAAAATTAAAGCTCGGGAGAACGGGAAGCGGCAACTCTTCCTCGCAATGATTCATGCGGGTCTTCGCTAGTACGCTGCTAGTAGTGTCTAGCACGTTGTCCGGCGCCGCCCAACAGTTTGGGCCGGGCGAAAACCTCGCCCCCTACATCCCGACCCCTCAGGCAGTTGTCGAAAAGATGCTGGAGTCCTGCCACATCAAGTCCGGAGACGTGGTTTACGATCTCGGGGCGGGCGACGGCCGGATCATCATTACCGCGGCTAAGGAATACGGCGCCAAATCGGTAGGCATCGAAATTCAAAAGGACCTGGTGGACAAGACCCGGGAGCGCATCAAAGAACTCGGTTTGGAAGACAAGGTCACGGTTGTCCACGACAGTTTCCTGCACGCGGATCTCAGCCACGCAACCGTGGTCACCATGTATCTGCTCACCAGTTCCAACGACCTGTTGCGGCCGGTCCTGGAGAAGGCCCTGAAGCCGGGAACGCGGGTGGTGTCGAACCAGTTTCCGGTGAAAGGTTGGCGCCCAATCGCGATCGCCCACCTGAAGCCCGGGAGCATGGAATACACCATCTACGTGTACGAGATCGGGAAAACGAAGTAGGCGCTACTTCGATTTATCGGCGGTTTCCACGATGCTTTGGGCCAGGAAATTTTGGATTTTGGAGTTGTTGCGGGCCGCTTCGAAGTAGGCCGTTCTAAGAAGCTGGTCTTTTTGGTCGCGAAGCTGTCCGCGGATCTCCTGCTGGGTCCGCGGGTCGTTGAGATCGCGCTGTCCGGCGGGTTCCTTGGAGATCACCTTGAAAATGCGATAGCCTTCCGTCATCGGGATGATGCCCGAGGTGGCGCCGGCCGGCATCGCCTGCAGCATTTTCAGAAAGTCGGGCATCTTGCTGAAATCGGATTCGGGGTGGAACCCCATATCGCCGCTGTTGGGAGCCGAGCCAGGGTCCTCGGAATAATTCTGCGCCAAAAGAGCAAAGTCCTCACCGGCCCGGATGCGGCGTTCGAGGTCCTTGATTTTAGTCTCGGCTTCCTTTGCGTTCTGCGCTTTGTTGCTCTTCAGATTCCGTACGTTGGGGTCGGGCATGGGAGTGACCAGGATCTGCGCGATGTGGATCCGGGGTTCGGGGTAGTTGAAGGCGTTCTTGTTGGCGTTGTAGAAGTTGGTCACATCGGCATCGGTAATCACGATGTGCGACGTGATTTCCTTGTTGATGAGCTTGTTAATGGTGAGATCGCGCCGGATCTGGCCGCGCAGGTCGGTCGCCGTCAAGTGCCGGTCCTTGAGGAGCTTTTCGAATTCCTCCTTGGTATAAGGCGCCTTCTTGCTGTTGAAGTCGGTATCCACGTCGGCGTCGACGGCCGTCAGCCCGAGCGCCTCCGCTTTTTGGAGCATGATCTCGCTGGTGATGAGGCTGCCCAGCAGGTCGAGCTTTTGAGCCATGATGACGTCGGGGTTGGAAGTGGGCGGTGGCTGGGCGGCTTGCGTCGCGTAAATTTTTTCGAGTTCGGCGGTGGTGATCGCGTGGCCGTTCACCAGAGCGGCCAGTCCGGCGGGGACCGACTTTTTGCAAGAACCCAGCGACAACGCGCTCAGGGCCGCAACGAGAACCGCAACATAACGCGACATCATGAACTCATCATTGTAACCAAACTCCGGGGTAACCAAACTCCGGGCGAATGGCCTTCAGAGGCAGCCTTCAGCGGCAAATGAGAATTTTTGTGGGGCAGGTTGTCAACCTGCGGCGGGTTGGTAACCCGCCTTCCGGCCGTCCGCACCCATCCGACCAGGCCGATTACCGGTCGGCCGCGGTCTCAGAACCTTATCAGCCCGTGGTGAAACCTGCGATTTGGGCAAATCGCCCAAATTAAAGCAGAAACAAAGGACTTACACGCAGTTTTTGGGTAAATTGCCCAAAACCGGGCTTTTACCACGGGCTGTTATGGCTAATGGCCGACTTATTGAATCGGTATCTGGACCGTATTGCTGGTGTTCCCGTTAATGGTCACGGCTAAGGAGGCGTTCGTTCCGGAGGGCAGGCCGTTGGGCACGACGAACTGGACAATGTCCACTCCCACCGATCCGGGCAATGCATATGCATTCGAAGGCGCGATCGAAGCGCTGCCCAGTTGGATCGCAGCCGTGTCTGTCAGAAGGAACGGGGGCGACGCGGGCACTGGGAATCCTTCGGGACGCGCGGGGGCGGTGGGCCCGAATCCGGTGCCGTAGAGCGTCAAGGTTTCCCCAGCCTGTGCCGGCGCTTCTGTGGTCACAGGCGAGCCATCGGCGTGCGTGGCCAGGCCGAACGTCACCCCGTTCGATACGGTCGACGGGAAAACTCCGGGCGCGTCGGCAGCCACCATGAAGGTCGCCTGGGCGGACGGCGCCCCTGGCGAACTGATGGTGATGGTCTGTTGGCCGGGCTGCAGATTCGGCGGCAGTTGGGCGTTGATTTGAGTGGGTGAAACGAAATAGAGCGGCAGGATTTCTGCGCCGACGCTCGCAGTCACACCGCCCAACGTCTGAACCAGCGGCGCGGACGGTCCCACCACCGCTGCCGCGGCAAGATTGGCCCCGAAAATCGAAATCACCGATCCGGGTGCGACTAACGCTTGCGGTGTGACCGCCGCGCCGTTGACAACCCCGGTGGGCATGATGTACGGCACCGAACCGAGTAGAGCGGTAGCGGCCCTCGGAACGGACATTGCGACCGAACCGGTAGGCGCCGGACCGGTCAAGTCTCCACTCCATGTCTGGAATCGGTAGCCTGGCAAAACCGTGGCCTTAACGGTCACGGTAGTCTGCGAATCGTAGAAGCCGTCGGGCGACGACGGCTGCAAGCTGAAGGTGGCGCCCGCAACCGGATTGGCGCTCACCGCCAGATTGTTCATCAAATGATAGACCGGCGACACCGTTACCGCGTTCTGGCCGGCCGTCACAAGCAGGTCGCCGTTAGCGGCCGCGCCCGTGCCGGTGGCGCCGTTGACGGTCCACGAGAGGAAGTCCTGGCGCGACCCGGGGGTTACCGCGACCGATGGCGATGTGCTCACATCCACCTGCGAGCCGATCGGCGGGTAGACGGTGCAAGGCAACGCACAGGCCGATCCGTTGACCGTGACGGCCACGCCGCTGAGCGAGCTGCTCACCGTGACATTGCCCACCGGTGTGTAGGTCGCGGTCATGCGCAGGCCCGCGGTGGCCGCGCTGGCCGGCACCGTCACGCTCTGCGATGCGGGGAGGCCGTTCGACCAGTTGCTGAAATTCCAGATGTGGCCCTGGGCGTCGGTCTGCTGCGCCGGCGCCGCCACCGTGTGCGTCTCTCCGACGCCCCACGTGAAATTGTATGCCGGCCAGTTGGTCCGGCCGTCGACATTGAGATTCAACCCCGTTGGATTGGTGGCGAGAGTCACCTGCGCGCCCGGGATGAATGTCGCCGTGACCGTATCCGCATTCACGACGGGCGCCACGGTATAGGTGTGCATCAGGGCGCCGCCATCGCTCCATGAAGAGAACAGCCATAATCCGCCCTGAATATCCTGTTGCGGAGAAATCGCGGAGAGGATATGCGAACTGCCCCAGCCCCACTGCACTGCATTCGGGGTGGTGGCCGGCGTGCCGTCCTGGAGAACCTGCAGGCCGCTCGGCACGGATGCCAGGTTGACGGTGCGGGCCACTTGGAACAGCGGATACAGCACGGTCGGCTGATTGATGACGATGGTTTGCTGAAAGCCTTGAATCGTGGTGCTGGCGAATGTCGATCCCCATCCGCCGAATACGTATCCATTCCCGGGATATGCCTGCAAGACCGCGCTGCCGCCGGCCGCGATAAAAACAGTCGCATCGTGGATCAAGGGAGTTCCGTTGATGAACACGGTGCCGGGCGACGGACAGGTGGCTCCGGCGGGGCAACTGGAGAACTGGACGCTCACCGCGTATGAAGTAGTGAAAATAGCCTGGTAAGACGCGATGGAGGGATCCGCGGTAACCACAACCTGATTGCCGCCGGCGAGCGTTCCGCCCGACCACAACCAATTTTGGAAGTTGTACTGCGTTTGGGCCAAATTGTCGTATTGGGTGAGCTGCGCATACAGGGTGTGCTTGCTTCCGGCCGGCCAGATGGCGCCCATGGTCTGAGTGAAGACCTGGTTGTCGACGCTGAACATCAGACCGTTCGGCGAAGTGGACACCTGCGTGATGGAACTCGCTACCTGCGCTTGATTCAAAGGAACCAGCGCCGTAAACATTGCGAATGCCAGAAAAACGAAGATTGCTTTGGATACGAATTGCTTCATGACCGCACGTTCCCGACTGCCGTAGGTTTCGCGCCAGCAGGCGCATTGGACGTCATACGAGTACGGCTGCAGTATATGTATAAACCATCGGAAATACACGGCTAACTTTGGTAATGCGCCGTCTATTAGCCATTTCGATCATTGCTTCCGGCTTCCCGAAGGAATGTAATCGGAACGTTCAAAGAGTGTACCTATGCGCTGTAAAGGGTTCGTCAATTCGATTGCGATCGCCGCATTCACTGCTGGCATCGCGGTTTCCGCCACCACCGGTTTCGGAACAGTCGTTCCGATCGGCGGCACGGCTTCAGATATTGTCCTGGACTCGGGGCGCGGTGTGCTCTACATCGCCAACTTCGGCGGCAACACCATTCAGGTGATGTCGACCGCCAGTAACTCGATCCAGACATCCTACAATGTCGCTCCCAACCCAATATCCATGTCGGAGTCGCCGGATGGACAATGGCTTCTGATCGCCCACTATGGAAACTGGACCGCGTCGGATCCCAATAAGAATCTGATCACCTTGATCCATCTGGCCGACAGCAGCCAAGTGACCTACAACACTTTCGATCCTCCGCTGGGAGTGGCTTTTGTGAACAATGGCCAGGCGCTGATCGTGACTACCACGTCGTTCCTGCTCTTCAACCCGGCCTCCGGCCAGATGGCGGTAGTGGCCACATTGGCCAACCTGGCGACGGCGTTACCGGTGAACCAGGCGACTTTCCCCGGACAGATTTCCGAGACGGCGCTGACGCCTTCGGCCGACGGCTCCACGGTGTGGGGCATCGGCGGCGCCGGCACGGGCACGCAGGTGATTTATCAATACAATGCGCGGTCCAACACGGTAAGCGCGGAGACCGACGTCTCCTCGCCCCCCTTGCTGCCGCGGGTCAGCGTAGCCTCGGACGGCTCGTCGGCCATGATCGGCTGGGCCCTCTTCTCAAATCAGGGCTACATTGCCGCGCGGTATCCCAATGTGATTACTTCGCCCAATATTACCGGCAGCGTTATCGATTCGAAAAACGGCATCATATACGGTCAATTCCCCGATGCATCCCAGCCAACTGGCCCACCAGCAGCTTCCTCAGCCTCGCCGGCAGGAACGGCGTCCTCCACCAACCTGCCGGCAATCCTCATTATGAGTTCCGATAATCTTACAGTGCAAGACCGCATCGTCATGCCGGAAAACATGGTGGGACGGGCGATCCTAAATTCGGCCGCCACCACTATCTATGCGATTTCCGACAGCGGCGTGATGGTTCTTCCGGTGGGGAATCTGAATCAATATCACCGTCTCGCGGCCGCCCAAGAGGACGTGCTGATCCAGACGAACTTCTGCAACACCAGCAGCGTGGTCCAGACCTTGACAATCACGGATCCCGGCGGCGGCAATACCGATTTCACCATCACCCCCAGCCAGAGTGGCGTCACCGTTTCGCCGGCTTCCGGCGTGACTCCCGCGACGGTGCAGATCCGCGTGAATCCGACGGTACTCGTCAGCACCGGCGGTACCGCCGTGGTCACCCTCACGCTCAGTTCCCAGTCGGCGGTCAACCAGCCGCGGCCGGTACGGCTTCTGGTCAATAATCCCGATCTGAACCAGCGCGGCACTATCGTGAATGTCCCCGGAACGCTTACCGACGTTCTGCCGGACCCAGCCCGCAACCGGTTCTACATTCTCCGTCAGGACAAGAACCAGCTTCAGGTGTACGACGCGAATACTACTCAGCTCATCACCACTCTTCGCACGGCCACCACGCCTTCCATGATGGCGCTCACAATCGACGGCAACTACCTTCTGGTGGGACACAACGACTCGCAATTGATAACCATGTACGACCTGACGGCCCTGCAGCCCACCCAGCCCATCGTTCTGCCGGGCGGCCACTACGCCCGATCGATCGCGGCCTCCAATGGGGCGTTGCTGGTACTGGCCCGCAATGAGGGCACTGGCACCGGAACCATCGACACCATCACGCTGGCCAACTACTCCGCCAGCGCCCTGCCGAGCCTGGGCAACTTTATCAACTCGGTATCTCCAACCGGCATCCTCAGCCCGTCGCCCAACGGATCCACGATCATGATGGCGTCGCCTAACGGCAACGTGATGCTGTATTCGGCTTCGGCAAACACCTTCACGGTGTCGCGTCAGGATCTGACGTCGCTTTCGGGCGCGTTTGCATCTTCCGCATACAACAGCTACGTGGTCGGCAATTACGTATTCAATGCTTCCCTGGTGCCGCAGGGGACGATCAGCACTTCGGGGGCGATGGCCTCGGGCTTCTACTTTATGAGCCAGGGCGGTTACCTGGTGACCGCGACCACGGCTTCCGGACCTGGGATCATCCAGAACCTCGCGAGCCTGCCGAGTTCTACGGTGGCGCCCACGTCCATGGTGGAGGCCCCACTCCTGCCTACGGCTCCCGTTACCGTCGCCTCCAGTTCGAGTTCCAGCTCAAGCTCGAGCGGCAGCTCCAGCGCCAGCTCGGGTACGGTGCCCACCTCCGGAAACGGCAGCGGCAGCACCAGTCTCTATACTCAGTCGAGCTTCACCCGGACCGTCGCGCCTTTTGCCTCGAACGGGACCATCATCGTTCTGACGACTTCCGGCTTCACGGTGCTGCCGGCGAACTACGGAGCCGCTACCGTGCGGCCCCAGATTAGCAGCGTAGTGAACGCCGCGGATGGCCCCCAACCCGTGGCTCCCGGCGGTCTGATCAGCGTCTACGGCCAGCAGTTGAGCCCGGTCAATATGGCCACATCGCAGATTCCGCTGCCGACAGCGCTGGGCGAATCCTGCCTGGTGGTGAACGGCGCGCCCATGCCGCTTCTCTTCGTATCGTCGCAGCAGATCAACGGACAACTGCCGTTCAACGTAATCGGCAGCTCCACCATGTCGATTCACACGCCCGCCGGCATCAGCAACAACTTCCTGTTCTCGGTTCTGCCCGCGGCGCCGGCCGTTTTTCAAACCGGCTCGGCCGGCCCGGAGTCGGGGCTCGCCACCATCGTGCGGGCGGACAACAACGAACTGGTCACGCCTACCAATCCGATTCATCCCAAGGACACCGTGGTGATCTACCTCACGGGCATGGGCATGACATTCCCGCAAGTGACGGCCGGTTTGGCGGCTCCGTCCAGTCCGCTGGCAGCGGCGGTTATCACGCCTGTTGTCACTCTTGGCGGCGTTCCCCTGAGCGTCACCTATTCAGGACTGACGCCCAATTCCGTGGGGCTCTATCAAATCGACGCCTATGTTCCGGATGGCGTCCCGCAGGGATTGACCATCCCGCTGGTGGTCAGCCAGGGCGGCAGCCAGACCACCTTGAACGTGCGCGTGGTTACCCCGTAAGCGAGCAGCAAGGAGATGCACATGAGAACGTTTGGAATTGGAGTTTTCTTTCTGGCCGCCGCGGCCACCTGCGGATATTCGCAGCAGTGGGAGTTCGGAGGCGTCGGCGGCGCTGCGTTTCTGAACAGCGCGGCAGTCAGCAGCCCCCTGGGAGCGGCCACTGCCGGATTCCAGCAGGGAGGCACGTTCGGCGCTTTCCTCGGGCAGAACATCTCCGCGCACATCGCCGGTGAGATCCGCTACGAATACATGCAGAGCAACCTCGAACTGAAGAGCGGCAATGCCACCGCCACCTTTTCTGGCGTGGCGCACGCCGTTCACTACGATTTGTTGCTGCATACCAATCGCCGCCACTCGCCCGTCCAGTTGTTCGCGGCAATCGGCGGCGGCATAAAGTACTATATGGGAACCGGAGCGGAAGCTGCGTACCAGCCCCTGAGCCAATTCGGATACTTCACCAAAACGTCGGCAATCAAACCCATGGTCGACGCGGGCGGCGGCGCGACGTTCGCCATGTCCAAGCACGTGTTCCTGCGCACCGAAGTCCGCGACTTCATCACCCCGTTCCCCACCCAGGTGCTCACTCCGCCCAACGGCGTGAAGTATGCCCGGCTGCTGCAAGACATCGTGCCCATGGTCGGCATATCGTACATGTTCTAAGAGACATCAGCCTTCAGCCCTCAGCTTTGCGCCTCAGCGTCCGCGAGGCGGTCGAGAAAAGTTGAAGGCTGCCCGCTGTTGGCCTCTTGCCAAACTGCGCTATCGTAGCGGGTGAATGGACGAGGCTTACATCCGCGCTCGGGACCTTACAAAAATTTACAAATCGGGGAATTCCGACCTGGTGGTCTTCGCCGGCCTTTCGCTGGACGTCTGCCGCGGCGAGATGCTGGCTCTGGTTGGCGAATCCGGGTCCGGCAAGTCTACCCTGCTGCACCTCCTGGGCGGCCTCGACAGGCCTTCGAAGGGTACGATATACTACGAGGGAACAGAGATTTCAGGACTCGCCGACTCGGAACAGGCTGATTTTCGCAACCGGGAAATTGGTTTTGTCTGGCAAACTCACTACCTGCTGCCGGAATTTACCGCGCTGGAAAATGTGATGATGCCGTTGCTGATCCGGGGCGCGCCGCATGGTGCAGCCGCCGCGGAGGCGCGAGCGAGGTTGGATGAAGTGGAGTTGGGCGCGCGGTCGTCGCACCGCGCGGGCGAATTGTCGGGCGGCGAACAGCAGCGGGTGGTGCTGGCGCGTGCGTTGGTCGGCAAGCCGTCCGCTTTGCTGGCAGACGAACCCACGGGAAACCTGGACTTCCGGACCGCCGAAATGATCTTTCAACTTCTAACGAACTTGCATCGTTTTCACCAGCTCACGTCCGTTTTCGTCACTCACAACCTGTATTTCGCCCAGAGATGCGACCGGGTCCTCGATTTGCAGAAGGAGGGCCTTAGTCCAGGCCATTAGTACGGGCGCCTAGCGAAAATTCGCATCCGCGAGGCGCGCGGGAGTATCTTTAAGTCATAGGGGGCTTCACAATTTATGTTCGAGCGATACACGGAGAAGGCGCGAAGGGTGATCTTCTTCGCGCGCTACGAGGCAAGTCAGTTCGGTAGTCCCTACATTGAAACCGAGCATCTGCTGCTTGGCCTGCTGCGCGAAGACAAGGCGCTTGCCAACCGCTTTCTCCGCTCGCATGCGGCGGTCGAATCCATCCGCAAGCAGATCGAAGGCCACACCACCATTAGGGAGAAGGTTTCCACTTCCGTCGACCTGCCTCTGAGCCACGAATGCAAACGCGTTCTGGCGTACGGCGCGGAGGAAGCCGAACGGCTCAACCACAAACATATCGGAACCGAACACCTGCTGCTCGGCCTGTTGCGCGAAGAGAAGTGCTTCGCCGCCGAAATTCTCCACGAACGGGGTCTGCGCCTCTCCGCCATTCGCGAAGAACTGGCCCGGTCGCAAAGCGAAAAGGTGGCCTCGCAGCGGCCCAAGGAAAGCTCTCTACTGAGCGAGTTCAGCCGCGACCTTACCCAGGCCGCCATGGACAGCACGCTCGACCCACTCATCGGCCGCGATTACGAATTGGAACGCGTGGTGCAGATCCTCTGCCGACGCACCAAGAACAATCCGGTGCTCATCGGCGAGCCGGGTGTCGGCAAGACCGCCATTGTGGAAGGACTGGCGCAGCGGATTGCCGAAGGCGACGTCCCCAGCTTCCTGGCCGACAAGCGCATCCTGGCGCTCGATCTTTCTCTGATCGTGGCCGGCACCAAGTACCGCGGACAGTTTGAAGAACGGCTCAAGACCATCATGAAGGAGTTGATGGAGAACCAGAACGCCATCATCTTCATCGACGAGTTGCATACCCTGGTGGGCGCCGGATCGGCCGAAGGATCGCTGGACGCCGCCAATATCCTGAAACCGGCTCTTTCGCGTGGGGAAATCCAGTGCATCGGCGCCACCACGCCGGCCGAATTCCGCAAATCCATCGAGAAGGACCGCTCCCTGGAGCGCCGCTTCCAGGCGGTCAAGGTCCCGCCGCCATCGGAGTCCGATGCGGTGAAGATCCTGTTCGGCATCAAGGACCGCTACGAGAAGTTCCACGCGGTGGCGTATACCGACGACGCCATCGAGACGGCCGTGTTCACCTCCAGCCGCTACATCCCGGACCGCTACCTCCCCGATAAGGCCATCGACCTGATCGACGAAGCCGGGGCGCGGGTCAAACTTCGCCAGACCACCCTGCCCGCCGACCTGGCCGACATCCAGAAGCGCATCAAATTCATCGTGCACCGCATGGAAAATGCCATCGCCAACCACGAATTCGAGAAGGCGCGCTTCTATTCCGACGAGGAGCGCAAAGAGCGCGAGAATATGCGCCAACTCCGCGAGAAGTACAACCTCGACGACTCTTCCACCGGCTGCGTCACCAAGGACGATATCGAAGATGTGGTGGCCCGTTGGACCGGCGTACCCATGACCTCCATTAAGGAGGAAGAGATCACCAAGCTGCTGCGCATCGAAGAAGAGCTGCACAAGCGGATCATCAGCCAGGAAAAGGCCATCTCCGCCCTGGCTCGCGCCATCCGCCGCTCCCGCGCCGGCTTAAAAGCCAGCAGCCGCCCCTCCGGTTCGTTCCTCTTCCTCGGACCCACGGGCGTCGGCAAGACCGAAGTGGCGCGCGCCCTGGCAGCGTTCCTGTTCGGCAGCGAAAAGAGCCTGGTGCGCTTCGACATGTCCGAGTACATGGAGAAGCATTCGGTCTCCAAGCTGATCGGTTCGCCTCCCGGATACGTGGGTTACGAAGAAGGCGGACAGCTCACCGAGCGCGTGAAGCGCAACCCGTACTCCATCATTCTTCTGGATGAAATCGAGAAGGCCCATCCCGACATCTACAACATCCTGTTGCAGGTGTTCGAGGATGGCCAGTTGACCGACGGTCTCGGCAACCAGGTGGATTTCAAGAATACCATCATCATTATGACGTCCAACCTGGGCGCGCGCTTCCTTGAGAAGCGTGGACACCTGGGCTTCTCGGCGCCACAGGGCGAAGGCATTCCATCGAAGATCGAAGACATGGTCCGCGGCGAGGTGAAGAAGGCGTTCAATCCCGAATTCCTCAATCGTCTCGACGAAGTGATTCTGTTCACTTCGCTGGTGGACGAAGACCTGCTGCAGATCATCGACCTGATGGTGGAGCAGGTGAACGTCAACCTGGTCGCCAAGCAGGTGAAGATCAAGCTGGCGCCGGACGCCTCCAAGTACATCCTGGAGAAGACCTGCGGCGACCGCAGTTACGGTGCGCGTCCCCTGCGCCGGGCCTTGCAGAAGTACATTGAGGACCCGCTTTCGGAGTCGCTCATCCAGGGCACGCTGCCGCGTCCCTCCGAACTGGAAGTCTATCTCGGCGATACAGGCATCTACTACCGCCAGATCGGCGTGGAAGCCGAAGCCGCGGTCCCCGCCAGCGGTCCCGTGGAACCGGCCCCGGGCACGCTGTTGTACACGTTCTAAACGGGGCGCCGGCGGTCTTGCCGCCGGTGTCTTCCTGCCTGTTTCGCCGAAATGCAGTCAGGGTCGGAGAGTTCTTCGCAAGCGCAATCCCGATCCTTGTTACGTATCGGGGTTTAGCTTTTGCCAATCCAGTGTACAGTTGGTGTAGGACATTTCCGACAAACCATATGGCACGTAAAAAAGAGACCGAAGACACGGCTGTCGTCGCCCCCGCGCCACCGCCACCGCCGGCAGCGCCCAAACCTTCCAAAATAAAGATTCCTAAACTAGCCCCCAAGAACAAGAGCCGCTTGCCTCGGCGAGAGAAGAAGGCGAAGCAGAAACTGGCCGCGGCCGCTGGAAAGAAGTAGCTACTTTCCGCCGGACGCCGGCGTTTCCCGTACCGTCGGATACTTGATGCCCAACTGCTCCAGGTACGTGTCGTACTTAGACGGGTCGTAATAGAACGGCTTCATGCGGTCGCGATAAATCTGCATGGTTTTCTGGTTCAACCAGATGGCGGGCTTGTCGTCGGGACGCAGGAAGCTCTTGTACTTCACATCCTTGGTCTGCACGTTGAAATAATCCCAGGCGTTCTTCACCAGTTCGGGATCGAGCAGGATGTCGAGCATCGTCAGCGCCTGCACCTTGGCGCCGGCCACCACACCTTTGTGCGCAATCGGCGTAGCCATGGAGACGCCATTGGCCCAATTGTGTCCCGGCCCGCCCGGGATGTTGGAGGGATAGCGCAAGGTGACGGTCGGAACATTCCACGAGACGTCGCCGATGTCGTCGGAGCCGCCGCCGGTCGGGCCCACGTTTTGGCCTTGGCCGTCGCCGCTGCCATCCGCCGGATCGGGCGTCGGCGGTGGAGGCCGCATCGCTGGAATTTTGGTGGCCAGGCCGCGCACCGGCGCCTTCAATTCAGTTTGCAGTCCCTTGGCCAGTTTCTGGTCGTCATCGGACCAGACCGGCAGGCCGACCTTTTTGATGTTCTCGTACATCGCTTCAGCGATAGGCTTGCTGAAGTAGCCCGGCCAGGCGCTGCCCAGCAGGCGCGATGCATAGGTGGTGTCGGTCATCAGCGTGGCGGCTTTGGCCATGTTGTCGCCGATGCGCCACATGTCCATGATATGGTCGTAATCCGCCTCGCGGAAGTAATACCAAACGCTGGCGGTGGGCGGCACCACGTTGGGCTGGTCGCCGCCATCGGTGATGACGTAATGCGAGCGCTGGGCCAGGCGCAGATGCTCGCGGCGGAAATTCCAGCCCACATCCATCAACTCCACGGCGTCGAGCGCGCTCCGCCCCCGCCAGGGCGCGGCGGCCGCGTGCGCGCTCTCTCCCTTGAACAGGTACTCGATGGAGACCAGTCCGTTCTGGTTCATCGCCGGCCCATACGACACGCCGAAATTATTCGCCACGTGGCAGAACAGTACGATATCCACGTTCTTGAACAGGCCGGCCCGCACAAATTGCGCCTTGCCGCCGACTAGTTCTTCGGCCACGCCCGGCCAGAGCTGAATCGTGCCCTGCAGATGCTCGCGCTCCATTATCTTCTTCACCGCCAGCGCGGCCACAATGTTCAGCGGCACACCCGAATTGTGGCCTTCGCCGTGACCCGGAGCGCCCTCAATCATAGGATCGTGCCAGGCGACCCCGGGTTTCTGGGATGCCTGCGGAATGTCGTCGATATCGGAGCCGAGCGAGATCACGGGCTTGCCCGAACCCCATGTCGCCACCCAGGCCGTGGGGATGCCCGCGATACCATGTTCGACCTTGAAGCCTTCTTTTTCCAGAATCCCGCTGAGGTATTTCGACGTTTCGATCTCCTGGAAACCCAGCTCGCCGAAGCTGAAGACGCTGTCCACCATCACCTGGGCCTGTTTCCTCATCGCGTCGATCTGGCCAACGAGGTCGGCCTTCATGGCGGCTTCTTTTTCGGCGCTGACCTTCGGCTGCGCCATGGCGCAGCCGGCGGCGAGCAAGGCAAGGGCAAGTCTTAGCGTATGAGTCATGTTGCTCCTCGGGAAGTTCCGATCAGTATACAATAAGCGGATTCCGCCATGAAAATCCTCGCCTTTCCGCTATTGGTCCTCACGGCCGCCGCCGCGTTTGCGCAGCTCCCCGCAACCACCCAAGGCGCCATCGACCAGGCCGCCCGCAAGGTGCTCGCCGATACCGGTTCCACCAGCGCCTCCATCGCCGTTGTCAAGGACGGAAAAGTGGCCTACGTGCAAGCGTACGGCGACGCCCAGCTCGACCCCAAGACGCCGGCGCGCCGCGACATGCGCTACAAAATCGGGTCGAACACGAAGCAGTTCGTCGCCACCGCTATGCTCCTGCTGGCGGAGCAGGGCAAGGTCTCGCTCGACGACCGGGTGTCGCGATTCCTCCCCGGGCTTACGCGCGCCAACGAAGTCACCATCCGCCAGTTACTCTCCCATACATCCGGATACCAGGATTACTACCCTCTCGACTACGTTGCGCCGTTCATGACCCACCCCACCACCTTGCAGGGGATTCTCGATATCTGGGCCAAAAAGCCCCTCGATTTCGATCCCGGCGCGCAGTGGCAGTACAGCAATACGAACTACACCATCGCCGGACTGATCCTGGAGAAAGTCGGCGGCAAGCCGCTCTTCGAGTTCCTCCACTCGCGGATTCTGGATCCCCTCGGCATGCACTCCGCCATCGATGCCGACCACGAGAAGTGGAGCGGCGACTGGCCCGTGGGATATCTGCGGTATTCCTTGGGACCGCCGCGTCCCGCAACGCCGGAAGGCGCCGGATGGCTGAACGCGGCCGGGGAATTAGCCATGATCGCGGGCGACCTGGCGCTGTGGGACATCTCGCTGATGAATGGGAGCCTTCTCAAACCGGAGTCGCTCCGCGCTTTGACCACGGAAATCAACCTGAGGAACGGCGCGCATACCGGCTACGCCCTTGGCCTCAGCGTTTCGAATACTAACGGCCGGCGCCGATGGGCGCATGGAGGAGGCACCTCCGGATTCACTAGTTCCAACGTGACGCTTCCCGACGACCGCGCCGCCATCACGGTCCTCACCAGCAGCGAAGGAAACGCCTCATCGCTCATTGAGCGCCAGATTGAAAAGCTGGTCGCCGCGCCGGCGGAGGATCCCCGGGCCGCACCCGCCCTCAACCGCGTACGCCAGCTTTTCAGCCTGCTGCAAGACGGCAAAATCGACCGGTCGCTGCTGGACTCCGATGCGAACGCCTACTTCACGCCGGAAGCGATTGCGGACTACGAAGCGAGTCTCAAGCCGTTTGGAACGCCGGCCAGTTTTGTGCAGACCGCCAGCGGCGATCGCGGTGGTATGACCCATCGCTCATTCGCCATTCATGCGGGCGAAAAATCGCTGAGCCTTTCGACGTTCTTCACCCCCGACGGCAAGATCGCGCAATACCTCGTCTACCCCGCGCAATAGCACCTGCATAAATAAACCTGGGGACAGGGTCGAAAAACCACTGCCTCTCGCGCCCATCGCGCGCTGGCTACCGCTCGCGCCCATCGCGCGCTGGCTACCGCTCGCGCCCATCGCGCGCTGGCTACCGCTCGCGTTCATCGCGCGCTCCCATCTGCAAGCTGGACAGGGTCGATCTGGTAGCCAAGGCTGCGCAGTT